>Ga0208457_1000013_pt1 | contig 421834 bp, 386 predicted proteins | sample June2015DPH_10_1_FD_185513 | JGI IMG/M metagenome (GOLD analysis project Ga0208457, IMG submission 185513) | Peatland microbial communities from SPRUCE experiment site at the Marcell Experimental Forest, Minnesota, USA - June2015DPH_10_150... | ecosystem: Environmental > Terrestrial > Soil >... | reverse complement strand
TGCCGTTGTTGCCCCACCAGAGGTCAGGTGTATCAGAGAAGACATAGCCGTTGCCGTTGGCGAGGCTCATCATGTCTCCGTCAACCCACCTGGTGTTGGCCGGGATGCTGTTGCGGTAGACGGTGCCGGGAGCAGTGCCGAGGCTGTTTTTAGTTTCGGCCATACCGCCGTTGGCGGCGGTGTCGCTGTTCGGGCTGTCGTCGCCCATGTAGATGAAGCTGTTGTCGGCGAAGTCCGTGTCAAAGATGACGTGTTCGTTGCCGTGCCCGGCAATGGGATCTGCGATGACCGACAGGGTGACGCCCTGATCCAGGGAGTAGGCCATCGGGTAAGGAGCATTCACGCCGGCGCCGACCAGGACCTTGCCGTCAGGCATGGCAGCGATGGTGTGACCGTAAAGAAGCTGTGAATCGTAGTTGGGCAGGTTGGTGGACCATGAGGTGCCGGTGTAAGGCAGCCTCTGGACCACGCCGGTTGGGCTTAATACGTACATAGTAGTGCTTGATTCAAAGGTGAAATCCTGTACGGGGTACCTGGGGGTGACGGTTGCCCAGTAATCGCCGTAGTCGGGCGACCAGGCCATCACGCCGCCACTATTGGTGGAGGTGGTGGCGGTAGCATTCTGAGCAGCCCAGCCGACGATCTCGCCGGTAGGCTTGTCGGTGCAGGATTCTACCACGCGCAGGATGGGAAGTTCGGACTGCGGGACGGTGCAGCCGCCCGATGTGGTATGGCAGAAGACACGCTCCCAGACCATTCCTATTGGGGGAACGGCGGGCAGAGGCGCGGCCACGTTGGGATTGATGGTGGCGCGCCATACTGAGTCGAACTCGTTGCAGCCGATTCCGGCATTGGCGCTGACCGAGGCCAGGTAAATGGTCGTGCAGTCGGGGGCGACGGCCACGTCGTTGAACCAGTCGATGGTGGTGTCGATAAGCGCAAGCTGGTTCCAGGTCTCGCCGTTGTTACGGCTGATGGCGAAGGCCGATTCGTCATCGTGCACGGGGCTCCACGTGAATAATGGAGCAATTGGGCCGGGGATGGAGAAAGCCGGTCCGGAAGGAATGGCGGCGTTAGCCAGTTGAGAAAGTCCACTCCAGGTGCCCCACCATGCGCCTCCCGAAGGATTCGAATATCGAATAAAAGGTGGTACGGGAACCAGTGGGTTGGCAGGGCCAAATGCGCCTGCTGGAAATGCCATAATCGAAGGCTCAGCCGGCAGAGAGCCGGTGGAGACCAGTCCGAGTGAGCCGTCTGCGTTCCAGCCTACCAGCGCTGCGCCCACGCCGGTGTTGTTGCCGACTGCGCAGTTGGCGGTAAGGCCGGCTGCGCCGGTGGTGGGTTTAAGCGCCGGGTACCAGCATGGGATGGGGCAGGTGGTCGGCGAATCCGTGAACCAGGTGGGCACGGTCGCCGTGCAGGGGAAGCCCAATCGTTCGCCTGCCAGCAGCTTGCCGGAGGCGTAGGTGCCGAAATAGGCGATGCTGTAGATGGACTTGTTGGAGTTCTGGGTGGTGTCCATCAGGACGTAGACGGTCGTGTCATCGATGCGGTAGATGCCGTCCTGGCTGAACTTGGGGATTATGGTGGTCCCCATTAAGGGGCCGAACATGGCATCCAGGCTGATATAGGCCCTGCGCAGTGAAGATGATTGGCCCGAGAAATCCGAAGGAAGCTGCAGGACGGCATTATTCAATGAAATTATGGTCGGCGAGGTTTTGGGCAGGTCCGCCACGTTCATGACGTTGATCGAGTTATTGAAGGCCCAGCCCACGGTGGTGTTCTGGTTAATGTCCCGCTGTGCCACGTTGTAATATGTGCCGGTGAAATCCGCCGCCACCAGGGCGACAGAGGAATCGCCGTTATAGGTGGGCGAGAACTTGATGGCATAGTAGTCAAAAAACGTAGTGCCGTTGCCGGTGCCGGCGGGCATGCCTGTCTGCACCTGCCAGTTGTTAAAGCCCGACGAGGACCTGACAAACCACCTGCCGAAGCCTGCGCCGGTTGTGGTGACAAAGGCGATATCGCGCTTGCCGCCGTAGTCGACGGATATATCCATATTGCGTATAAACTCGGTGGGGCCCAGGGTAATATCGCCGGGCACCCAGCTTGCCGGAGTGCTGCCGTCATAGGCCAGGTCCCAGGTATTGCCGGCGTCGGAAGTGTAGTAGATCCTCTTGGGCCCGCCGGAAAAACCGGTGCCGAACTCTCCGCCGGTCGTCCCATCAGCGGAGACGGCCATGCAGGCCGGGTTATCGGGCGCAATAACTACCTGGTAGCAGTTGGATGGCACGCCGTTCACCCCGTTGATGGTGCCGATGCCCAGTATGAAGCCGGTGGCGCGCATCAGCCCCAGCTCCCTGGTGGGGGTTGCCGCTATACCTGCCGTATTGCTCCAGTAGAGCACATTGCCGTACATGGGCGCGTAGATTGGCTGTGCGTATTCAAAGTCTCTGACAATCCAGGCTATGGTCTGGCCGTCGTTGCCCACGGCCATGCTGAGTATTTCGCTGCCCATGGGGATGTCCAGGGATGCCGTGCCGGGGAAGTGGACGTTATCCACATCGTTCTTCAGGGGGAAAGCCTCCGGTGTCATGACGGTGTCCCATCTCATAATGCCGGGATCGGCGGAGACTACAGAAGATGTTGCTACGCCGGCCGGGATTACAAATGCAGCGATCAATAGAATGGCAGCCAAGGCTCCTGGTATTCGGGTAAACCTGGTTTTCATCGGTCCTCCTCGTTATTCAATCCCGGTAATCGTGTTATGGGCTATCTCCGAACCTCAGATTGTGTCCAATGGCATAAGGTCGCTTCTTCAAGCTGGTATTTTACAGATTATTTGATCGGACTCATCACATCCACTTATGTCGGATTGCCGCATTGATAGCGGGTGCAAAATTGTACCGCGTTTTTCAGTATAGCATGCCTGTCAACGTTCACATTTGAGCATCCCCCCACACGTCATTGTGAGCGACTTACACACGTCATTGCGAGCGAAGCGAAGCAATCCTTTGAACGAAGGCGCGTGCCAGGCTTAATGCCATGAGATTGCCACGTCGCTGCGCTCCTCGCAATGACCGGTTAATAGAGGGAAGGGTGAGGGTAACCCCTCCGGGGTCTTCCAAATTCCAATAGCCAAATTCCAAAAAATCTAAATTCTAAATTCTAAACTCTAAACTCTAAACAAGTTCAAATCTCAAAGCTCAAAACCATTAATTTATATTTTGGATTTTGTGTTTCGTATTTGTTTAGTATTTAGTATTTTGGGTTTAGGGTTTTCACATTAAAACGAATTTTAAAATTCTAAACACTAAGCTCTAAACAAATTCAAAGCTCAAAACTCTAATATTTGGAATTTAAAAATTAGAATTTGTTTGGAATTTGGAATTTAGAGTTTGTTTAGTATTTAGGATTTTGAGTTTAGAGTTTTCACATTAAAACGAAAAGCTGTAAACAAAGAGGAAGGGGCGGCTATTGCCGCCCCTTCCGTTGCTATCGGGAAGATCCCGGGTAATTACACTCTGCGAGTTTTGAAGATGAGGACCAGGGTGACGATTACCAGGATGGCGCCGATGGCGATGATGACCCAGACCCAGATCGGGGTTGCGGGCTCTGCGGGTGCGGGTGCAGGAGGTGCAGGAGGCTCGCCGGTCTGGAAGCTGAAGGTTGCCGACCAATCACTCGGGATGCTCTGGCCGTTGACCTCGAGGGCCTTTACACGCCAGAAGTAGCTGGTTGCGTAATCCAGCGAGCCGCTATATGAGTAAGCGGTGGTGGTAGTGTTGGCGGTGGTAACCATCTGCTGGAACTCAGGATCCTTGGCAAGGTCGAACTCGTACTTGGTGGCGTCCTGCCAGGGGCTCCATGAGAACTGGGTCGGTTTGGTCGGTATGCCGATGCCGCCGTTGGCCGGGCTCAGCAGCTGTACGCCATAGTAGGGGGTGTTGACGATGAAGCCTGCTTTGACGGTGAAGCTGTTAACTGCGGACCACGGGCTGTCGGCGATCTGACTGGTAGCGGATTTAGCTGAGCGGATCCTCCAGTAGTAGATAGCGCCTGCTTCAGGCAGGGCTCCAGGAGGAATCCAGGCAGCAGGGCTGGTGTTGTTGGTGGAGTCCATCTTGATCAGTATGGACCCTGTCACAGCGGCGATCTGTCCTGCGCCTGAGGTGTTACCGTAGTTGATCGCGGGATTGATTCTCAGGGTGAAGGCGTTGTCCTTGGCTATCTGGAGTTGATACCAGACGGTCAGACAGAGCTGTTCCCAGGACAGGTCGATCTGCGAGTTGCGGCCGGTTACGGGATCAGCGCCAACCAGGAACTGGTCAGCCGGGCCCTTGAGTACCGGGCCTTTCTTGGCCAGGCAGTCGGTGTAGGCCCAGAGCATGCCCTGGTTCAAGGTCGGGGTGTAACCGGGGAAACTGTTGAACGAGGGTGAAGTAACAGGAACAAACCCATTAGCTAGTGCAGTTGCCGGATTATCGTTGAGGTGATTGTTCCAGAAGCCTGGGAATGAATCGGCCTCTGCCATAGTGGGATAGTTCCCTGTATAGCCTGACTCATTGTCAATGGCGTAGAGGGTGGTGTTGGTGTCGAGGGTGCAGCAGCCGCAGGATTTAAGTGAGCTCGGCTCGAGTGTGAAGAATACGTTGTTCTGATTTAGCGGTGAGAACACATCGAGACAGGACCACTGAATGCCAGGCTTGGGAATGCCGTTGCGCGGCACGAGTGTGCGGCAGACTGCGCTGTCGTGAGTATTGGTGGGATCGGTCAGTGCGCGGGCACTATTGCTGCTGTTGACGACGCTGTCATGGGCGCTGTACAGGGCCGCTTGGGGGGTGCCTGTCCAGGCCTGTACCAGGCCGTACTGACCTACCGGGTGTGGAGGATCGTTGGCAGGTTCAGTACCACTGCCGTTGTTGCCCCACCAGAGGTCAGGTGTATCAGAGAAGACATAGCCGTTGCCGTTGGCGAGGCTCATCATGTCTCCGTCAACCCACCTGGTGTTGGCCGGGATGCTGTTGCGGTAGACGGTGCCGGGAGCAGTGCCGAGGCTGTTTTTAGTTTCGGCCATACCGCCGTTGGCGGCGGTGTCGCTGTTCGGGCTGTCGTCGCCCATGTAGATGAAGCTGTTGTCGGCGAAGTCCGTGTCAAAGATGACGTGTTCGTTGCCGTGCCCGGCAATGGGATCTGCGATGACCGACAGGGTGACGCCCTGATCCAGGGAGTAGGCCATGGGATAAGGCGCATCGACGGCGGCGCCGACCAGGACCTTGCCGTCAGGCATGGCAGCGATGGTGTGACCGTAAAGTAGCTGTGAATCGTAGTTGGCCAGGTTGGTGGACCAGGAGGTGCCGGTGTAGGGGAGCCTCTGGACCACGCCGGTCGGGCTTAATACGTACATAGTAGTGCTTGATTCAAAGGTGAAATCCTGTACGGTATACCTGGGGGTGACGTTGGACCAGTAATCGCCGTAGTCGGGCGACCAGGCCATTACGCCGCCGCCGGAGTAGTTGGGGGTGGTGACGCCGTTGACGGTGTTGCTGGTGGCCGCGGCATACTGAGCGGCCCAGCCGACGATCTCGCCGTCTGGCTTATCGGTGCAGGATTCTACCACGCGCAGCAGGGGCAGTTCGGACTGTGCAATTCCGCAGTTGCCTGATGTCGTGCGGCAGTATACGCGTTCCCAGTAGGTGCCGATGGGAGGTACTGCCGCCAGAGGTGCGGCCACGTTGGGATTGATGGTGGAGCGCCATACTGAGTCGAACTCGTTGCAGCCGACGCCGCCGTCAGCACCCTTGTTTCCACTGACCGAAGCCAGGTAGATGGTGGTGCAGTCGGGGGCCACGGCTACATCGTTGAACCAGTCGATGGTGGTGTCGATGAGTGAGAGCTGGTTCCAGGTCTCGCCGTTGTTGCGGCTGATAGCAAAGGCGCTCTCGTCGTCATGTACGACGGTCCAGGTGCCTGTTGGTGAAACTAGTAAGCCAGTCGTAGGACTATAGTAGGGGGAGGGACCTGCGACGGAGAAGATCAAAGGAGCAAGCCCAGCAAGTGTGGTCTGGGCGCCAAACCATGCGCCGGTAGTTACGCCGGTGGGGCCGGCGAGGCCAACGTACACAAGGGTGGATACGTCCGGGAAGGCCGGCAGGGAGCCGGTGGAGACCAGGCCCAGGGAGCCGTCGGCGTTCCAGCCGACCAGGGCTGAGCCCATGCCGGTGTTGTTGCCGATTGAGCAGTTGATGGGCAGGCCGGCTGCGCCGGTGGTGGCTTTAAGCGCCGGATACCAGCAGGGTATCGGGCAGGTGGTCGGCGAATCCGTGAACCATGTGGGCACGGTCGCCGTGCAGGGGAAGCCCAGGCGCTCGCCTGCCAGCAGCTTGCCGGAGGCGTAGGTGCCGAAGTAGGCGATGCTGTAGATGGATTTGTAATTGTTCTGTGTGGTATCCATCAGCATGTAGATGGTGGTGTCGTCAATGCGGTAGATGCCATCCTGAGAGGCCTTGGCGGTCATTGTGGCCGGAATGGCCGGACTACCGGTGTAGACTGGAAGTCCCATGGCATCCAGGCTGATATAGGCCCTGCGCAGTGAAGAGGACTGTCCTGAGAAGTCGGACGGGAGCTGCAGGACCACATTATTAAGGTTAGCAATGTAGGGGCTATGTAGTGCATCGGATATATTGCTGACCAGGATGGATGTGCCGAAGGCCCAGCCCACGGTGGTGTTCTGGTTGAGGTCGCGCTGTGCCACGTTGTAATAGGTGCCGGTTGCCATATCCGCGGCTACCAGCGCTACCGAGGAGTCGCCGTTATAGGTGGGCGAGAACTTGATGGCATAGTAGTCATAGGGCCCGCCGGGGCCTGGCATGACTGCCTGGGCTGCCCAGCTGTTGAAGCCGCTGGAGGCCCTGACAAACCATTCGCCTCCGCCCGCGCCGTTCTCGGTCACGAAGCCGATGTCGCGCTTGCCGCCGTAATCGATCGAGATGTCGATATTGCGGATAAATTCGGTGGGGGCCAGTGCTGGCACCCCGGCATCGTCCCAGGTGTTGCCCGAGTCTGAGGACACGAAGATCCTCTTGGGGCCTGCCCCGAAGCCGGTGTTGTCAAGGCCGCCTGCCGTGGCACTGGTGGCGGGGTCGCAGGTAACTGCGATGAACGAGGGGGCATCCGGCGCTATTGCTACCTGGTAGCAGTTGGCGGGAGCGCCGTTAAATGCGCCGCTCTGGGAAAGGCCCAGAATAGGATCACCGACGCCGATTACAAATCCGGTCGCTCGGATGAGCCCTAGCTCTTTGGAGCCCACTGCGGTGATGCCCGCGGTATTGCTCCAAACAAGGCCGTTACTGTAGCCGGGGCTGAACTGAGGCAGAGTGTATCCCCAGTCCCTGACGATCCAGGCAATGGTCATGCCGTCGTTGCCGACAGCCTGGCTGAGGATCTCGCTGCCGCGCGGCACGTTGCTGCCGTCGCCACCCGGCGGGGTCCATGTTTGGTTTTTGATATAGGTATTGTCAATGTCGCCCTTCAATGGGAACGCTTCTGGTGTCATGATGGTGTCCCATCTCATAATGCCCGGGTCAGCAGAGACCGCTGCCGGAGCAGCGATGCTGGCCGGGATTACGAAGGAAGCCACCAAGAATATAGCTGCGAAAACTCCAAGGATACTTGGAAACCTAGTTTTCATTATTCCTCCTGAATTTTTCAAACCCGAAAACCCTTTTCAGGGATCCGTTTCCGGACCCCGGATTTAATTTGTCGGGAACCCCCGGCAATGAATTTCGACCTCCTTGCACGGGAGTTTTTTTACGGATAACTTAGCTTACCGCTGGTAAGGGTGTTATCCTGCCCTGCTGTTAGAGCCCGCACGGCTGCGGCTGCCCCCCTGGTAAAGACGGTATGCCCCGGGACCAGGGCTGTGGATAATTTTGCCCCGGCAGCGCTTACAGGCTGCCACGGCATTGCTCATGCGCATCACCTCCTTGCATATTTATTCCCAATGCACAAGAGACAAGCAATACATAAGTATAACTTGCCTTGGATACTAGTATAACATACCCTGTCAAGAGCGCAACCCGATCGTATTTTTCTCATAAAACAAAAGAGTCATTTGCGGGCCTCCTCCCACACGTCATTGCGAGCGAAGCGAAGCAATCCTTGGAACGAAGGTGATTGCCAGACATAATGCCATGAGATTGCCACGTCGCTGCGCTCCTCGCAATGACATTGCTAATGGAGCCCATAAGGCCCATCCGGGTAAGGGGCGTCGAAGAGGGGCCGAGGGTGAGGGAAAAATAAACAGTCATTGCGAGCGACTTACACACGTCATTGCGAGCGAAGCGAAGCAATCCTTTAAACGAAGGCGATTGCCAGACATAATGCCATGAGATTGCCACGTCGCTGCGCTCCTCGCAATGACGTATTAACAGAGGGCAGGGTAAGGGTAACCCCTCCGGGGTCTTCCAAATTCCAACCAAATTCAAAAAAATCTAAAATCTAAACTCTAAACCCCAAATACTAAATACTAAACAAATACGAAACACAAAATCCAAAATATAAATTAATGGTTTTGAGCTTTGAGATTTGAACTTGTTTAGAGCTTAGGGTTTAGAATTTAGGGTTTCCCCCCGGGGATTACCTTAGTAATAATAACCCTGTATGCGCTGTATGAAAGCCCTGAGCAGAAGTATGAAGATGACCAGCAGCACCAGGCTGGCGCCCACCACCAGCCACATGTTGATCAGGCCCACCTGGAAGGCGTAGGGCGAGAGCGCCCATTTGCTCTTATTGCCCGAAGTGTCTACGGCCTGTACGTGCCAGTAATAGGTGCCCGGATCGAGGTTCATGGTGACACTGGTATCGCTGATATTGGTCCGGCGCATGCCGGCCATCAGGGGGAAGAAGTTGAGGTTGTCAGCCACCTCAACGTTGTAAGTTACCGAGCTGCCGCTGTCATCCTTGGCCGGCGTCCAGGTGAAGGTTATGGGCTGGCTGCCCATGATTCCGAAACGGTCGGAGGTGGGCGATATGGGTGTGGGTACGGTCGGAGGACTACTCTCCACCGGAAGCTGCCAGGTGGCCACGTTGCCCGAGGCGTCGGTGGCGGTGATGGTATGCTCGGCGGCTGAGGTTTCGGGGACGGCGAAATTATAGACGAAGTGGCCGGCCTTGTCGCTGTTGGGCGAGTTGGCTACCACCGTGTCGTCGTATTTAATCGAGACGTCGCTGGCGGCGGCGAAGCCGTCGCCGGTGATGGTGGCGGTATCGCCGACCTTGGGCATCTGCGGCTCGACCTTGATGGAGGCGCCGACCTTGAAGCGCGCCGAAGCGTCCTGGTTGAAAAGCTTTTTGGCGGTGGCCTTGATCACGTGTGTGCCGGCGCCCAGCGGAGGTATGGGCAGATTTATACTGAAGCTGCCCAGGTCGTTGCTGGAGGCGGTCAGGCTGCTGGCCACGCCGTCGATATACAGTGTCACATCATCGTCGGCTGTGAAGCCGGTGCCGCTCACGTTCTCGCTGGCGCCGGAGCTGACCTGGGCGTCATTCATGGCGAGCGAGGGGGTTACGGTAAAGGAGAAGTTGATCATCTGCTCGGCCATACCGGCCTTGACGAAATGGAAGTAGCTGGTGCCGGCGCTGGCCTCGGGGACGCTGATATTGATGCTGACCGACTGCTGCAGCCTCTGGTTAAAGCCCTCGGCCACCTTCACGGTCGTAGGATCGTCCGCCATGCTGGGCGATTTGCTGAACCAGATGTCATAATTGCCGTCCAGCGGGTAGGCGCCGCTCTGGATGCTCAGGTTGACCTGGCTGCCGGTCGGACCCGTGCTGGGCGAAAGGGTTGTCGTTATTCCACATTTGCCGCCCGCGCAGCCCTGGGCATCAACCGGCAGGGCGGGTTCGAGCGCAGGAAGCGCAATAAAAAGCGCAAAAACACCAACCAGATATATACATATCCTCATAGCAAAATTTATATGCTTTTCACTCCCCTTTGTCAAGCTTCCAGATACGGAAACGACATAAGATTATTGATAAACTAGAACAAATGTACTAATATTTCGCATCATGGACGGGACGGTTAGGCCGCAGGAATACGGGAACTGGAGGGACGGGGGTTGCGACCTGCACCCGGCCTGCCTGGAATGTCCGCTGCAGAAATGCATTGAGGAGGAGCCGCGCGGTCGGCAAAAGAGGCGGATCGCCGACCGCGCCGGCCGGATTAAGGAAATGAGGGCCAGTGGAATTACATGTCGGGAGATAGCGGCTGCCTTCAGGGTTAGCACTCGTACTGTCCAGAGGGCGCTGGAACAGGGCCGGCAGCAATCTGTAAACGCAGTGGAATTTTCCCGGCCGCACATTTCGCTTAAATCCTAACCGGCAATTGTTCTGGAAATATTAAGTATATATTAAGGTATATGATGGCTGATTTTAAACCGCAGGATTTATCCCAGCTCGATAAGGACCGTCTCAGCTCCTATAAGTCCAACCTCGATTTTTACGGCGGCAGCCAGTGGGCTAAAACCAGCAAGAACCGGCAGCTCGTCTTCAATTACTCTAAGATCGCCGTCGATAAGATCACCAGCTACCTGATGAACGGCCTCAACTATTCCTTTGAGCCGCTGGCCAATCTCGTCATTGAGAGCTCCAACAAAATCCGGGCGAAGCCAGGTAACCACGTCATTGCGAGCCCCGATGCAATCGGGGCGAAGCAATCCTTTGATAACACACCTTCCCCCGACCTTGCCAAGCAGGCCGAGGCCGTGGTCTACCAGGTGCTTGATCAGAATAATGTCGTGGAGCTGGACTATGCCACCGAGATTGACGCCGCTATCCTGGGGGATGGCTGCTATAAGGTCACATGGGATGCCGTAGAGAAGCGCATCCGCATCACCGCCCCCGACGTCAACGGCCTCTATGCCTGGTGGACAGGTGACGACCTCACCCGGGTGTATCAGGTGGCCTGTAAGTACCAGCTCACCCAGGACGAGATTTTAATGCTCTACAAGAAAACCATCTCCAAGAAGACGGCTTACCTCACGGAGCTATGGACCATAAAGGATTTCGTGCTCTTCCTGGACAATGATGTGATCGACCGCAAGCCGAACCCCTACGGCTTTATACCGTTTATCATCTTCCCCAACCTGCGGCAGCCGAAGGAATTCTGGGGGATCTCCGATATCCCCCCGCTGCAGGAGCCGCAGAAAGAGCTTAACCGTGCACTCTCCCAACTCTCCCGCATCCTCGAGGTTTCCGGCAACCCGATTGCCGTCCTCGAGGGCGTGGAAAGTTCGGAGGATATCCAGGTCAGGCCCGGCGCAGTCTGGAATATTCCACCCGATACAAAGGCTTATTTGCTGGACCTGCTGCAGGGCGGCGGCATTCGCCTCCACATCGACTATATCAATCTGGTATATCAAACGATGCATGATCTGTCGGAAGCCCCCAGGGCGGCCTTCGGCGGCATGCAGCATGAGCTTTCAGGCGTAGCCCTCGAGGTCGAGCTTCAATCGCTTTTGCAAAAGGTCAACCGCAAGCGCCTGGTCCGCAACAATGTCTATAAGCGGCGCAACGAAATGATATTGCAGCTCTGGGCCAAGTTCATGCGGCAGGACTTAACGGCCGTGTCCCAGAAGGTTATCTGGGGGCCGGTGCTGCCGCAGGATAGAGCCAAAGAAGCCCAGAATGAGCAGCTCCTTGTCCAGTCGGGCGTCCATTCCCGCCGTACCGCTATGGATAATCTGGGAGTGCGTGACCCCGAGCTCGAATTTGGGAAATGGATGGACGAGCGCATGCAGATACTTCAGCAGAACAATGATTTTAAAGCACAGTCTACACAGGGCGGTTCGAGAGTGAGAAATACCGCCGCTGATATGCAGACTGTGGTTTAACAATAAAAGAGGAGAAAACCCTAAATTCTAAATACTAAACACTAAACACTAAACACTAAACACTAAACAAATACTAAGCTCAAAGCTCAAATGGTTTGGATTTTGTGTTTTGAACTTATTTAGAGCTTAGATTTTGGGGTTTAGAGTTTCCCTGAAAGGGTTTTGGGTTTCTCAAAGGAGTAAATCGTGTCCGAAGAAACCATCATCGAACCGACACAGGATGAAAAGAAGGAACTTACAGCCAGGGTAACCACTCTTGAAGCTACGGTCGCAGAGAAAGAGGCAGTCATAGTCGAAGCGAAGAAAACGCTGGACGCACAGGCAGCCGATTACTCAACGCTGAAAACCAGCTTTGACGAGGCGGTCAAGTCCTATCGCAAGCTGGCAGTCGGCTCCAATCCCCTTTTCACCGAGGAGCTGATCAGCGGCGCAACCATCGCCGAGATCGAATCTTCCGTTACCAGGGCAGCCGCTCTGGTCGGTAAGGTCCGGTCAAAGATCGAGGAAGACCTTAAGAACTTAACCATCCCCGCCGGCGCTCCCGAAAGGTCAGGCCCGGATACGTCCGGATATTCCCCCAGGGAGAAGATAGCCGCAGGCATCAAAAAACAGAATAAATAGGGAAACACTAAACACTAAACACTAAACAAATACTAAGCTCAAAGCTCAAATGGTTTGGATTTTGTGTTTTGAACTTATTTAGAGCTTAGATTTTGGGGTTTAGAGTTTCTCCGAAGGAGAATGATTTGGGAACAACTTTAACCGAAGCAGCGAAGCTTTCAAATGACACCATGTACCAGGGTGTCATCGAAACCATTATCAAGGATTGCCCCCTGCTCCAGCTCATGCCGTGGGTTGAGATCGTGGGCAATGCACTCACGTACAACCGTGAGCTGGCGCTTCCGTCCGCCGAGTGGCATGCCGTCAATGATGATTGGACGACCAGCCCGGCCGTAACCTTCACGCAGAAGACGGCCACCCTGGCTATCCTGGGCCAGAATGCCGATGTAGATAACTACATCAGGCAGACCAGGTCAAACATCATGGACGTGGAAAGCGCCATCATCGAGCTAACCGCCAAGGCCATCAGGTATGAGCTGGAGGACAAGCTTGTCTACGGCGATAATTCCGGCACCCCCAACCAGTTTGACGGGCTGATCAAGCTCATCGCTACCGGAACCGCCAGCGACCAGCTCGTCGCCGCAGGCGCAACCGGCGCCACATTGACTCTTGCCATGCTGGACTCGCTCATCGATGCGGTCAAGGGCGGCAAGCCCGATTTGCTGCTGATGAGCCGCAGGTCCCGCAGGAAGATCGCCGCCCTGGCCAGGGCTGCCGGCAATAACCTCGAAGTCGGCAAAGGACTGCTGGGAGAGTTCGTGCAGTTCTATAACGGCATCCCGATATCGATATCGGATCTCATCAAGGATACCCACGTCGTCAGCGGCTCGGTCGAAACCGGTGTTTTCACCGGCTCCACCAACAGCACCATCTACGGCGTGTCTTTCGGTGAAGATGGCGTGTGCGGTCTTACCGGCCCAGGCGGGCTGCAGATCGTCCCTATCGGCGATATGGAAACCAAGGACGCCAAGCGCACCCGCATCAAGATGTACTGCTCGCTGGCCCTTTTCAGCAATGTTAAGGCCGCAGCTCTCATCGGCGTGCAGGACTAAATAAAAAGGAGAAATTCTAAATCCTAAACACTAAATCCTAAATAAACTCAAAACCCGAAGCTCAAATGTTTTGGATTTTGAACTTTGTATTTGTTTGGAGCTTAGAAATTAGAGTTTAGAATTTAAAACTCCGAAGGAGTTTTGTTATGGCATTTGCAGATCCATTGAAAGGAAGACACGTTATCGTCGGGCCAGGTCCCGAGGCCGCTATGGTCACCGTGGCCGAGGCCGTCAAAGAGGGCGATATTCTGGGTTATAGCTCCGGTTGGAAACGGGCGCTGGCTACCGTCAGCGGCGTTATCCAGGGCAGGCTTGTAGCCTTGAAAGATGCCCCCAGCGGCGGCTTGTGCCCGGTCGCTACCCATTGCGTGGTAGACGGTTATTCCGGGGCCACCGTGGGCAATCCCGTTTATGTCGATGAAGGCACCAATAATGGCGGTGTGACGCAGACAATCCCATCCACCACCAATGATGCCACTACCGTGATCGGCATAGCCCTATCGGCAACGGCAATCCAGTTTTTCCTTGATAGCCGTGTCGATGCCCTGTCAGCCTAAGCCTTTAAAGGAGTAGTGCGCCTTTAAGGGACACCTCCATGCTATAAGGTGGCGGCGGCCCGACACCGCCGCCACCGCTTAAAAGAGATGAAAATGCAAGGCGTTGAAGAGGGGCGTCAGCCCCTCTTAGTAAAAAATAATCACCCCCTGCGTGCAACAAGGAAAAAGGCGTTGAAGAGGGAACCTGGTCCCTCTTAGAAAAAAATGGTCACCCCCTATGTGCAACAAGGAAAAAGGTGTTGAAGAGGGAACCTGTTCCCTCTTAGAAAAAAATGGTCTCCCCTTCCCTTAAGGGAAGGGGCCAGGGGATGGGTGATAAATCAATGACAACAATAACCACAATCAGGGCTTTAGTCCGCAGGGACTTGAAAGATGAGGACAACGCTAACTATCGCTGGGTTGACGCCGAGATCGACCGTGCCATCGATAAGGCCGTGCTCGAATATTCCGAGTATTGCCCCCTGCAGGTTATGAACGTCCTGGGCACTGTCGACGACGACAATACCGTGGATATCTCCACCTTGACGGATCGCATTGACGTTTTGCGTGTGGAGCATCCGGTAATCGACCAGCCTTACCAGTCGCACCGGTTTTCTGTGTGGCTTGATTTGCTCACCTTCCTGGACGGCTATTTCGGAGATGGAACCGATTGCAATGTCTATTGGCTGAAGAAGCATAGCATCGGCGCATCCAGCTCCACCGTCCCCACGGCGCATGAGCATATCATTGCGCTGGGAGCGGCGGCTTTCGCCATCAGCTCGCAGGCTCAGTATTCGGTCACCCAGACTTTCGGAGGCCAGAAGGTCAGCCAGGATTATATCGTCTGGGCCAAAACTACTTTTGCGCAGTTCTATGCGACGCTGGATCGCATCAAAGGTTACAACCCCAAGAAATTGAAAACGGGCGGCTTAGTGCCCGAGGAATAAAAATGAAAATCCTAAATTCTAAATACTAAACAAATACCAAGCTCAAATCTCAAATAATTTGTATTTTGTGTTTTGAACTTGTTTAGAACTTAGATTTTGGAGTTTAGGGTTTATCGATAAGGAGATTCGATTGAAGAAAAAGTTAAACGATTCCGTCAAAGCAGAAACGCCTTTAAAGGATGGCTTGCCCTGGCAGGGCTTCGCCATCGTCCCGGATAAGCAGGACCCGGCCGGTTGGCAACTCCCCCACCATACCAGGGAAGTGAAGCGGGCGGCCATCGGCAAGGTCGGCTATGAGCATACGGTCGACTGGCTGCTGCTGGAAAAGGCTGTCTTGCTTTTGTCTCGCTTCGGCGATGAGGGCAAGCGGGTAACCGCTGACCCCGAGCTCATCATCCAGGGCGCCAGGCATCTGGCCGGGCATTATAAGAAAGCCGGCCGCTGTGTCCCTGACGCCCTTTGTGTCCTGATATGATCGTTTATCCACGTCATTGCGAGGAACGATTTAAACATGTCATTGCGAGGGCCGATTTATTCACGTCATTGCGAGGAGCCCGCAGGGCGACGTGGCAATCTTTTGTCATTCAGCCCCATACCTTCGAATCAAAGGATTGCTTCGCTGCGCTTGCAATGACCTAATAAAGCTATCGCTCGCAATGACATGCGGAAAAAATAAATAAATGAAAGGAGAGAAAAAACAAATGGATACTTCCACCCCATTGGACGGTTACAAGAAAATCTCGGTCACCATCTTTACCACCCTCTTGACGGTTATCCTGTTTTTCGTCAAGGATCCGGCGCATGCCGACACACTGGCGCAGTTCTGGAGCAGCGTAATCATTCCCATGGTGCCGGTCATAGTCGGCATGGTCTATACCGTGGTGCAGGGCGGCGTCGATAAGGAGAAAGCCATATCGGCAGGTGTCACAGCGGCTGCAGCTCCCCCGGCCCCGGCTCCCGCTTCGGACGCATCCCCAAAAGCTGAGAGTGCTTCGGTTGTGCAGCCTGCCGTAGCACAAATTGCCCAGGCTGCCGATGTTGAGATTTACACGCCGGTTGACCTCGACAAATACGAGGCGGCCGCCGAGGAAGGCATACGCAAGGACGGCCAGACGGTGACACCGTTGACCAAGGCGTATTACTTCTGGCCCGCCATTGCCCACTTTGACCTGCGTCCTATCCCCCGGCAATACCGCATAAGCGAAGGTAAGCGCATCGTCGACAAGGGCATAGCCCTCTTCGTCGATGCTTTCAAGTTTTATTCCAAGCTCGATAATCCCCCCACGCCGGCGCAGTCGGCCAACCTTAACAGCTATATGCTGGACCTGCGCAAGGCCTATGAGAAGGCCAATAACTTGACCTGCACCGATTCGACCTTCGAAAACCTGCGCAGCATGGTGACGTACTTCAATGACCTGTATTCGGCTTCCGATGGCCTCGGCAAGCTGATGGGTAAGCCCATCGACTGGAGCATCTACGGCACCGGTTTTGTTGGCCCGACTCAGGTCGGTTGGGACTTCGCCAAACTCCTTTGAGTTTTGATCGTGGAGCCGCCAGGGTCCTGGCGGCTCCCTTTATAACTCCATGAATCCAAAAATGTCATTGTCAGGAGCCGATTTAACCATGTCATTGCGAGGAGCCCGCAGGGCGACGTGGCAATCCCTTGGCATTGGGTCAGGCCAGGTGTCTTCGATCAAAGGATTGCTTCGCTTCGCTCGCAATGACATCTGAAAAGGAAAAATATGAGAGCACTTTCTCCCGCTCTTCTAGCCGAGCAGATCAAGGCCAGCCACCGCCCCCTGGTCAAGCTGGAGGTTGCCACCTACGGCCATCCGGCCGCCGTGGCAGCCACCGAGCTGCAGTGGCAGGACTTCGTCTGGGAAAGGTTGACCTCGATATCGGATGCCACCGCCTCAATTTTCCACGGCCTTGCCGTGCCGGGTGACGGCTCGGTCTGCCGGCTGCGCAATGTTGCAGGTACGCTTTACTATCAGCGGGTCGCTTCCCCGTCGGTCAATTCCGACTGGTCAACCTGGGCATCAAATTTTGGTTCAGTGGTGGCCGGTCCTATCGCCATCACCGCCCAGGGCGCCAATGTCGTGGCCTTCGGCAGCGATGGCACTAACCTTTACCGCAAGGAAAGCTCGGACTATGGGGCAACCTGGGGGGCCTGGATTAAGATGGCCAGCGCCCGCCCATGCGAGCGGGGATGCTCAGCGGCCTTCAAGGCTAACGGTGACCTGGCCGTTGTGCATGCCAGCGACGTCAACGACCCGACCTCCCTGTATATTCAGAAAAGGGTAAGCGGAACATGGTCCACCGGCGGCGGCCAGATAGCCGGTGATCATCTCGTGTCGGCGCTGGCCCTGTACCATAATGGTGACTGGAATATCCTCGCCCTCATGCTGGACGGGACATATATCAGGTTGGCCAGGGGCATCTATGGGGACGGTGATCAGTACGCCGTTGGGGTATGGTCCGGATGGCAGTTCATCAATTCCAGCAAGGCCAAAGTCGACTTTTCGACCCAGATGGCTATGCGGCAGTTCAAGACCGGCAAGGCCGGTAAGTATATCCCCACCTATTATGAGCAGGTATCGGCTGTTAACCAGGCCAGGGCGGTTGATAACCTTGGCATCGACGATCCTTTTCTCTGTTATCAGTCCTCTATGGGCGCTCTTTATTCCTTCACCAAGGATAATGCCCCGTGGTTCTACCGCCTGCGCCCGGGGACCGAGTTCAAAGATATGGACTGGTATAAAGCCTACCCCCTCAATGTTACCGCCACCTATGGCCTTGCCCTGGGCAGCGACGGCGTCTATCTTTATGCCACAGCCCCCGACCAGGTATGGCGCACCGCCCTGCCGGGGAGCTGGTCACCGCCGGCGGCAGGGTCCGGAGCCGGTACAAACTATGCCGTGCCGGCGGCCGATGTGATTTTGATAAAGGAGAAGGTCAAAGATATTTCGCCTGGATCTCTGGAATTTTCTCTTGATAATTCCAGGGGAATCTATAATGCCCCAGGGACCGGCAGCTCTTCACTTATCGCTTCACTTAAGCGCGGCAGCCAGGTGACGCTTTCCATCGGCTATCGGACCAGCACCGATCTGTTATCGGTTGCCGGCAAGTATTTTATTGAGGCCGTGGGCTATTCCAGAAAGCCAGGCGAAAGCCTGTTTACCGTCCGTTGTGTGGACGCATGGGGCTTGCTGGAAAGGTATGCCTTCAACCGGCCTGCGGAGTGGAACGCCGCCGCCTCCGATTTCTCAGTATATGATTTGATAGGCAAGGTCATAGCGGCCGTGGGGGGTACTTTGACCTACAAGTCCCGCAGCTCCTATATCACCGCCATCTACCCCCACCTGTCCGTCAATGCCGGCGAAAATGGCGCAGTGGTCTTGCGCAATCTTTTAGCCCTGGTCCCCGACGTGATCTTCTTCGTCGGCCTCGATGGCTATATCGTCTACCCCCAGGCTACGGATGGGCCTTCTTACTATTTGAGGTTCGCTTAAAGAGCTTTCTGAATATGATGAGGGGACTTACGAAAAAAGCAATGTATATAACCGCTGGAATCCACCAGTATTCTTTAGCTGCAAAACAGCTTAAGAATATTCCGGCTATTAATAGCAAAAATCCGACTGTAAAAGTTATCAAGGCAATGAACTTATTATTTCCTTCTTCAAACCATAGAAAACTTTCGAAAATAAAAATAAGTGAAAAACTCGCTATTTGCAGTCCCGGCGTCAGTTTAATCTCTGAGTTTATGGCAAAAAATACCAAGGCAATCACAATAATAAAGGTGCCATATAGCATAAGTGCTCTACTGGGTAGTGGTTTTGATTTCCACCATTTGAAGGACTGGAATAAAAAAATAATACCTATACCTACGGTGGGTAATGCCGGAGCAATGAGCGTTAGCCAGTCTAAAAAATTATTCATTTCGGTTACCTCTATATGCGAGAGACTAACCTAAATTCATCAAGCATGTCCAGTTTTTTCCGTTTTGAATGTATTTAAGGGAGTAAGAATGAAAAAGGATTTTTATATATGGTTTCTGGTCCTGTTTATCCTGGTGGCCGGCTGCTTTGTCAGCCACCGCATGGGTTACGCCGCCGGCAAGCTTGACGGCCCCATCAGGTATGTTTATTGCCACGACGGACAATGCACGTTTGTTGACCCCGCCTGCGTTAATCCGGATATCCGGGCGCAGCTCGAAGGAGGAAAATAACCATGGCCGAATCAGCGAAAGTCTATTCCAAGATGCCCCTTAATGCCCTGAAAAAGCTCATTACCGATTTGAGCGCCGCAGGTACCGCCGTCAAGGTCAGCCTGCATACCTCGTCTTATACCCCCAACCAAAATACGCATGAAAGCTATGCGGACCTTACCAACGAGGTCGCTAATGGCAACGGCTATACCACCGGCGGCGCTACACTCGCCAATAAGACGCTGGCCACCAGCACAACGGTATTGACCTTCGATGCCGATGATGTGTCCTGGGCCAATAGCACCATCACCGCCCGCTATGCTGCCATCTATGATGCGACGCCGTCAGCGGCCGCAGATAAGAAGCTGCTGGCCTATGTCGATTTCGGCGCAGATAAGGTGTCCAGCTCCGGAACTTTTCAGATCACCTGGAATGCTTCGGGCATCTTTACCATTACCGCAGCATAAGAGAGTTAAATGACAGTTCTTGTCGGTGATCACACTCAATATTCAGCCAGTAGTATAGGCGCTGGTACTGTTATTTATTGGGAATATATCGCCCCCGCGACCGGGACATTGACAGGCCTGGAGGTTTACAGCGTTGCTTCCGGCAATGCTAAATTAGCCATATATTTAGATAATGGAAGCGATCAACCTGGTACATTATTAGCTTCTGGGACAAAAGCGTGTACCCTTAATCAATGGAATCAACTGACTGGCCTTTCAGTACCAGTAACGAACGGGACTAAATACTGGATTGTATATATAACGGATACCCTGGGAGTAACCGTTCGCAATTCAACCGGCAGTCAAAAACGTTACTATAAAACGGGATTAACTTACTCCACCTTCTCTTATCCGTCTTCTTGGGATGGCCCTACCGGGTACACAACCGATTCTACTTATACAACTAGCTTTGACGGGCTTGGTATATTAGAAGTAGATATTAACGTCAATGCCCCCACCGCCACCGTCAGCAGCCAGGCGTATGCCACCACCACCAGCGGCGGCGCCGTCAGTTCCCCGCCGGTTGCCACTGTCACCAGTTTAGCCCTTGCCCCCATCGTTTCGGTCGGCACTAATGCCACGGTCAATGCACCTGCAGGTATTGTCAGCAGCCAGGCCTATGCCCCCACGGTCACGGCAGCCCGGAATGTTACCAGCTCCCCGCCGGCGGCTACATTAACCAGCCAGGCCTATATTGTCGTTGCCGGTCCCATGACGGGTGTAACCGTCTCACCGCCGGCCGCTGTCGTTTCATCCCAGGCCTACACCGTCTCATTGACCGTGCCTTTTCATATTATCTGGGAGGCGGCTTATGAAATCGATATCCCCCAGGTCAACCGTGCTTTTATTGTCGGTGAGGATCTGGCCGGGTCCCTGGTCACCGGCAATGCCATCCTTCAGGCAGAAGTTGACCTGGTCGGTGAAAGGTTGGAGGTTCAGCATACCCCCGCCGCCATCACCGCCGCCGTTGCCGCCGATGTGGCCATAGCGGTGCTGGGGAAGAACCGCCTCGACGGCCAGAAAGGGAAGATTCTCATCCCGCCGCATTGTGCCCTGGAACTCTGGGACGTGCTCAATGTCGTGGACACCGGAGCCGATCAGTCGGGCAACTATCGGGTGTCAGGCTATTCGCTGGAATACGATGTGAGGGCCGGGCAGTATCAGCATCAGCTTGATTTATCGGCCGTCTGATTCATTTTTACATTGCAAGAATTCGACTAATGACGGCGATTTATATGCGAGGCTATAGCTGGCAGATCCGGGATATTCACTATGGATACGCTGAACGTTAGCTCAGTGAGATGATGCCGCGGCGGACGGCGGTGATGACGGCCTGAGTGCGGGCATTGGCATCCAGCTTGCGCAGGATGGATGTGACGTGGTTCTTGATAGTCTGCTCGCTGATATCCAGCATATTGGCAATCTGCTTGTTGAGATAGCCTTTAGCCATATAGTTGAGTATTTCGGTCTCGCGCGGCGTCAAAGGGGAGATGAAGCTCTCAACGCCCTTGCCCCAGGAGAAGTCCTGGAACTGTTCCATCACCTGCGCCGCTACCTTGGGCTGCGAAAGGAAGTTGTCGTTGAGAGGGTATTCGCCTTTGGACGAGCGCCGGATAATGGATAAGAGTTCGTCAGATGCTATATTGCGGCTGACATAGCCGGCGGCGCGGGCTTTAATGGCCATGAAAAGCCCTTCGTCATTGGGTGACGGTGAGATGACGATCACGGCCACGCTGGGCACATGCTGCTTTACCACCTTGGCCAGTTCCATTCCGTCGCTGGCCAGGCTGATGTCGAGCAGCACAACGTCCGGCGTATCTCTCACGACCGCGGTTACCAGGTCGGCTTCCGTGCTGGCCTCGGCGCAGATCTCAACATCGTCCGCCTGCTTGAGGAAGAACTCGATGCCCTTGCGGAAGAGCGGCTGCTGGTCCGCAATGATGACTTTTATTTTCCCTGCATCTGTCAATAGAACTCTCGTACCGGTACTTTAGTAACATCATACACCAGGCAATCACTATGGGCAATAACCATTAGGTCAACAACTATGACCCGCGGGGATGCAACCCCATTAAAAAAATTCCAAGCTCCAAGTTCCAAAATCCAAACAAATTTTAAATTCTAAATACTAAACTCTAAGTTCTAAACAAATTCAAAGCCCAAAACCCAAAACAATTTGTGTTTATTTGGGATTTAGTGTTTGGGGTTTAGGGTTTTCCCCAGAGGGGTTGGAATTTGGCTTTTGGCTTTTGGAATTTCCCCTCGTGGGGTTTAGATTTCGCTTCTATCGTAGAGAAGCCTGTTTACGATCACGCTCCAGCGGAAGCCGTCGGCCAGGTCGCTCATCAGCCCGGCCGTCACCCGCCGGATGAGAAGGAGCAGAACAAGCGCCAGGAAGCCAAGGGTTATCTCGATAGGAAGGCCGAATATTGCCGCTGTTACCGGGCACGAGGCAAAGCCGGCCATTACCAGCAGGGGCAGCACCATGCTTTGACTCCCTTGGAACCGCAGGCGCTCGTTGAGCGTAGCGCCGCTGGCCCGCCACCTGGTAACTGTCCTGAGAATGATGCCCAGAAGGACAAAACAGACCGCGATGATTAAGGTCGGGATGCCGTTAAGCAGGAGGGTTAGTATGAGGGCCATGCCTCCCCCTGTGGTATTGCCCCGCTCGCCGTCGAATTTACGGAAAACAGGCCACATCTGCCCGCAAACGGCGGCCAGCCCGGCCATGATCGTGACCAGAAGGGGAAATTGAAGCAGTAGGCCGGCTACGACGGGGACTACCCCTTTTAGGATATCCAGCAGGACAGCCAGGAGCCCCCACCTCCTGCCTACCTTGTACCACATGGCATGGTGCAGGTCAGGCTCGTGAGAGATATCAACACCCCTGGCGCGGCTTACCAGAATCATAAAAGGAATAGCACCGAGCAGGTAGGAAGCGACAACGAATAGACCATACAGAACCAGCAATATCATTTAAAATTCCAAATTCCAAACACCACTGGGGGAAATCCTAAACCCCAAACACTAAATACAAAACAAATACAAAATTCTAAATCCCAATTTTTATGGTTTTGAGCTTTGAACTTGTTTAGGGTTTAGAATTTAGTGCTTAGAGCTTACGCCTTAGTATTTAGTATTTAATCCTTATATACAAGGACAGGGCCGAAGCCCTGTCCCCGATTTTTAAACCCAGGCAGCAATTACTTGGGTACGATGACCACCTTGTGGCCTTTAGCTTCGATCTGTTTCATCAGGTCTTTGACGTCGTCCGTATCGAGCTGCAGGGAGAAGCCCATGGGGCTGTCCTCGGCCGGAGGCATGGTATGTGCCGCAATCACCTTAAGGCCGCTCTTTTCAACTATTTCCATGACTTCCCTGATATCTTTGGCCTGGCTGGCGTTGGCAATATTCAGGCGGATGCCATGCAGGCCCACCCCCAGCGACACATTCAGTACTTTAAGCATGAAGTCGGTGGTTGTCACCACGCCGATAACTTTGCCATTTTCGACTACGGGCATAATGCCGACCTTCTTATTGAAGCCGCGGGAAAGGCCCTGCTCAATGGAGGCATCGGGCTCAATCGTAACAACATCTTTCTGCATGATCTCGCCGACCTTCATCTTGGCCAGCAGGTAGTTTATCTCCCAGATACTGAGGCTGGTGGCCTGAGACGGACCGACGCCTATGATGCGGTCCAGCGTGACCAGGCCGACAAGCTTGCCCCTGTCCACCACGGGCACGCGCCGAATCTTATGTGTCTCCAAAATTTTTCGTGCTTCCATGATTGGGGTATCACTGGTTACGGTAACCACATTCCAGGTCATAATATCTTTGATTTTCATTCCTTCCCCCCTTGAGTAAAGTGATTATGCGCTATTATAACACAGCGGCTAAGGTGTAAAAAGAAGCGGTTCCGAGAAGGCCGGACTGCTAGCTAAAAGGTTCCCGTCCCCATTGATTTCTCACGAATAAAGGGCGGCCCCGCTATTAATTGCGTGACAACGGCTATGAATGGCAGCGGCAATAATGTTAAAATATTAGCCTGATCGACGCTATGAATATAGAAGACGAATTATCCGCCTCTACACCTGCGCAACCGACGCTGCTGACGATAGGCGTATTCGATGGCGTGCACCTTGGCCATAAATTCCTGCTGGACCACCTGGTAGCCAGGGCCAGGGAGAAGGGCTGCCTTGCGGGCGTAGTCACCTTTAAAACGCACCCCGAGAAAGTTTTAAAAAGGCGGGACACCCTGCCCTGGATCTGCACGCTCGAAGAAAGGGTAAGGCTGTTAAAGGCAATTGGCATTGACGTGGTAGTGCCGGTGACATTCACCAGCAGCGTAGCGGGACTCACCGCCAGGGAATTTGTCCTGCTGCTAAAAAAATATCTGAAAATGTGCGACCTGGTGCTCGGCCCCGATTTTGCCCTCGGTAAACAGAGACAGGGCGACCCTGCCCACCTGCGTGAGATCGGACAGGAGCTGGATTTTCGCGTGGAGGTGGTCAAGCCGGCCAGGCTGGGCGACGAGGTCATCAGCAGCAGCGCCATCCGCAGGCTGTTGATCGAGGGCGACCTTTTAAAGGTGGAGAAGATGCTGGGAAGGCATTTCAGCCTGGAAGGCACCGTTGTGCAGGGGAATCGCCGCGGCCACACGCTCGGTTTCCCCACGGCCAACCTCAAGGTTCAGCCCGAGCAGGCCCTTCCCAAAGACGGCATCTATGTGTCTGTTGCGCACCGTCAGGGCCAACAGCTTCAATCTGTGACAAACATCGGGGTGCGCCCCACTTTCGACGGGCTGAAGCGCCTTATCGAGACCTATATTCTGGACTTCGACGGCAACCTTTACGGGCAGTACCTCAGGATCGATTTGATAGCCAGATTGAGGGACGAGATCAAATTTGACGGCGTAGAAGATCTGAAAAAGCAAATGCACATAGATGTGCAGCAGGCCAGGGAAATATTCAATAAAAATCCTAAACACTAAACTCTAAGTACTAAACAAATACAAAACTCAAAAATTAAATGGATAAACTCGATAGTTCAAAACAGTACGATCTTGATGAGAGGACATTTAAGTTTGCAAGTGATGTCATGCAGTTTGTTAAATTGTTACCGCGCTCTATTTCGAACGCAGAAATTGTTAAACAGTTGGTTAGAGCAGCCGGGTCTGTTGGGGCAAACTATATTGAGGCGAGTGAGTCCTTGGGCAAAAAAGATTTTATTTTGCATATAAAAATATGTCGTAAAGAAGCCAAGGAATGCAGGTACTGGCTACGCCTGGTTGATATCGGCGATCGTGATATCGCAGATGCAAAAGGAACCTTATCCAAAGAGACTACTGAACTTATGAAAATCTTCGGATCAATTATTGAGAAAGCAAAATAAATTAAGGTATTCGAATTTAGAACTTGTTTAGAGTTTAGTATTTGGTATTTAGAATTTAATAATTTAAAGGTACTTTTATGAAAAAATTGTTAGAATCTGATCTAAAAAAGCTGTTAAAACGTGGTGTAACCCAGATCATCAATGAGGAAGAGCTGATCAAGATGCTGGAATCAGGCAAGCCGCTGCGCTTGAAGCAGGGCTTCGATCCCAGCTTCACGGATATCCATATGGGCCATGTGGTGGGTCTGCGCAAGCTGCGCCAGTTCCAGGACCTGGGGCACCAGGTGGTTCTGATCGTGGGGGACTGGACGGCCAGGATCGGCGATCCCACCGGGCGCTCATTGACCCGTCCCATGCTGACCGCCGAGCAGGTGAAATTCAACGCCCAAACCTATATGGAGCAGTTTTTCAGGATCGTCGATAAGGAAAAGACCGAGGTACGCTGGCAGAGCGAGTGGTTCGATAAGGGCAAGTTCGGCCTGGAGGACGTCATCAGGCTGACGGCAAAATTCACCGTAGCCCAGTTCCTGGCCCGCGAGGACTTTGCCAAACGTTATGCCGAGGGACATGCCATAGCTATTACGGAGTTGATGTACCCGCTGATGCAGGGTTACGATTCGGTTATGATCGAAGCGGACGTCGAATTCGGCGGCACTGACCAGGTGTTCAACTGCATGGTGGGCCGGCAGTTGCAGGAGATGGTCGGGCAGCGGCCCCAACAGGTTTTCCTAATGCCGCTTTTAATCGGCACGGACGGGGTGCAAAAAATGAGCAAGAGCCTGGGCAACTATATCGGCGTCACCGATCCACCCAATGAAATGTATGGCAAGACCATGTCCATTAACGATGAAATGATAATTCCCTACCTCGAGCTGTTAACCGATATGCCGGACGCTGAGATCGAGCATAATAGCGCCCGCATGTCCGAGGGCAAGATAAACCCCATGGAAGTTAAAAAACTGCTGGCTCACGAGCTGGTCAAGGACTTCTGGAATGCTAAATCTGCCGGTGAGGCTGCCGACGAGTTCGCCCGCACCGTTCAGCATAAAGAGCTGCCGGTGGATATAACAAAGGTTAAAATTGGTCTGCAGGTCTCGTTAGAATATAAGGTCACAAGGACCCTAAGTGCTCTCATAGTTGATGCGGGATTGGCTAAAAGTAGAGCGGCGGCGAGACGACTCATTGAACAGAATGCAGTAGATATAGATGGTAAGACTGTAACAATTGATATTAGCGAGAATGAAATCAGGGACGGAAGTATTATTAAGGTAGGGAAAAGACATTATTTTGAAATTGTAAGAGAGAAATAAAAAGAGTGAGTGAACCCATGTCATTGCGAGCGAAGCGTGGCAATCCTTTGATCGAAGGCGAAAGGCTAGGCTTAATGTCATGAGATTGCTTCGTCACTTCGTTCCTCGCAATGACGTTATTAATGAGTAGGCTTAGGGTTGTTAAAGATAGCTGAATAAACTCTAAACCCCAAAATCTAAATACTGAACAAATTCTAAACACTAAATTCAATATATTTGGGTTTTGAGCTTTGAACTTGTTTAGAGCTTAGAGTTTAGTATTTAGGGTTTAAAAAAGGAAGGCATTGAAGATTGAACTAGCTCCTCCTCATATCCAACGAGGCGGGTCATGTGTTCTAACAGCAAGGTCGTTCGGGTAAGGGGCGTCGAAGAGGGGCTTTAGCCCCTCTTTTAAATATAATACTCTCCATGTGTAGTAGAGGGGAAAAGGCGTTGAAGAGGGAACTTGTTCCCTCTTAGGAAAAAAGAAATTCCCTCTCCATGGGAGAGGGGTAGGGGTGAGGGATAAATCGCTCAGCGTTGATAAATATACGCGCATATTTAAATTCCAATCGTCTGCTAAATCATATATAATTTACGGACTAATTTTTTTGGAGGCTGAACCATGCAATTGAGAATACCCGGCCCAACCCCCTGCCCGGATGACGTACTGAAGGCCGTCGGCCGCCAGATGATCAACCATCGCGGCAAGGCATTTGCCGAGATGACTAACCGGATCGTCCCCAGGCTGCAAGAGTGCTTCCAGACCAAAAACGATCTCGTCATCCTGACTACTGCCGGTACCGGCGGCCTCGAATCCGCAGTTGTTAATATGCTCTCGCCGAAAGACAAGGTGCTGGGTGTTTCCATCGGTTATTTCGGTGACCGCTTTGCTGATTGCGCCTCTATATACGGTGCTGAGGTTATCCCGCTCAAATATGCCTGGGGCCAGGCGGCCAACCCCGATGATATCAGGAAGGCTTTGAAGGAGAACCCGGCTATCAAGGCCGTATTGGTCACGCATAACGAAACTTCTACCGGCACTACCAACCCGCTTAAGGAGATCGCCAAGGTGGCCAAAGAGTTCGATAAGCTGATCCTGGTGGACGCGGTCAGCAGCATGAGCTCCATCGATCTGCCGGTCGATGCCTGGGGCCTTGACGTGGTAGTCACCGGCTCACAGAAAGGCTGGATGGTCCCGCCCGGGCTGGCCTTCGTCAGCATCAGTGAGAAAGCCTGGAAGGCTCATGCAGAGGCCAAGATGCCCAGGTTCTATTTCGATTATAGCCGTGCCAAGAAATTCGCGGCGGACGGCCAGACACCCTGGACGCCGGCCGTCTCGATTTACTTCGGCCTGGATGTTGCCCTGGACATGATGCTCAAAGAGGGACTGCAGAACATTTTCGCGCGCCATACACGTATTGCCAATAAGGCCAGGGCCTGGGTCAAATCCAAGGGACTTAAACTGGTTCCGGAAGAGAAATTCGCTTCCAACACCGTGACGGCGGTGCACGCGCCGGAAGATATCGACGAGACCAAGTTCCGTTCCATACTGCGGACCGAGTATAAAGTGGAGATCGCCGGAGGCCAGGGCGCCATGAAAGGCAAGGCCTTCCGCATCGGACACCTCGGTTTTATCACGGATAAGGATATGGACGAGATAACCGTGGCCATGGATCAAGCGCTGCTCAAAGCCAAGAGGTAAAAACTCTAAATACTAAACACTAAACTCTAAACAAACACTAAATTCAAAGCCAGTTTTGAGTTTTGGAATTTGGACTTGTTTAGGATTTAGAACTTAGAGATTAGGGTTTTGAAAGTTCTAAGCGTTATCCAACTGAATTATTGGAGGCTTGCATATGAAAGTACTTGTAGCTGATCCTCTGGCTCCCGAGGGCATGGAAAGCCTGAAGGCCAAGACCGACGTTGACGTTAAGCTTGGCCTCAAACCGGATGAGCTGAAAGCAATAATCGGCAATTATGATGCCCTGATTGTGCGTAGCGAGACCCAGGTAACCGCTGACGTGATTAAGTGCGGCACCAGGCTGCAGATCATCGCCCGCGCCGGGGTAGGACTGGACAACGTGGATGTCAATGCTGCTACCCAGCAGGGCATTATGGTGGTCAATGCGCCCACCGGCAATACGGTGGCCGCCGCCGAACATACCATCGCCCTGATGATGGCCATGGCCAGGAATATACCGCAGGCCTGCGCCCAACTCAAAGCCGGCAAATGGAACCGCAAGGAATATGTGGGCGTGGAGCTGCGCAATAAGACGCTGGGTATCATTGGCCTGGGCAATGTGGGTTCCACTGTGGCGGCTCGTGCCAAGGGCTTTGAGATGAGGCTGATCGGCTTCGACCCCTTTGCCTCAGCGGACTATGCCTCATCCATGGGCATTACCCTTATGCCCATCGAGCAGCTCTATAAAGAGTCAGATTTCATCACCCTGCACCTCCCGCTCACGCCCCAGACCAAGGGCATGATCGGCGCCAAGGAGCTGGCCATGATGAAGAAAGGCGTCCGCCTCGTCAACTGCGCCCGCGGCGGCCTGATCGATGATGAAGCCCTGGTCAAAGCTATCGAGGAAGGCGGGGTGGCCGGAGCGGCCATCGACGTATTTGCTGTAGAGCCGACCACGGAGAGCATATTATTTAAGAACGACAAGATAATAGTTACGCCGCATTTGGGCGCCTCCACCAAGGAAGCCCAGACCAATGTCTGTATCGATGTAGTCGACCAGATACTGGACGTGCTGAACGGCAAGCCCGCCCGTTTCGCCGTCAACGTTCCACAGATTTCATCAGAGGTACTGGAAGTGCTGCGTCCCTATATGGCGGTAGCCAGTACTGTGGGCAGGATGGCAGGGCAACTTATGCATGGCCAGATCAAAAGCCTTAAGATCAAGTACTCAGGTGAAATAGCTCAATACGATACCGCCGCCTTGAAAGCGAGCATCCTGAGCGGCCTGCTGGAGACGGTGAGCGAGGAAAGGGTTAACCTGGTTAACGCCGGGCTGATCGCCCAGCAGCGCGGGCTGAAAATAGCCGAGCAAAAAGAGACCGATGTTGATAACTATGCCAGCCTGATCTCGCTGGAAGTTGCTGCCTCCGACGGTGCGGTTGACGTAGCAGGCACTGTTCTGCGCAACGAGCTCCATATAGTGAAGATCAACCAGTTCTGGCTGGACATAGTCCCGGCAGGCGGCTATTTCATGCTCTGCTATCATACGGACAAACCGGGACTGATCGGCGCCGTCGGCTCCATCACCGGCAAGTCCAACATCAATATCAGCGCCATGCAAGTGGCCAGGCTTGAAAAACGCGGCGAAGCCCTTATGATCTTGACTTTGGATGAGCCGGCCGGCGAGGAGCAGGTCAAACAGATATTGAAGGTTCCCGGCATCACAGGCGTTAAAGTGGTCAAGCTGTAATGTCTCCCACGGGGTAAAGTTAAGGGCCGCAGCCTTTAAGGCTGCGGCCCCTTTGTTCAACTTTAAATAGCTATTACCGGGGCCTTCTGGTTGCCATGAAGATCACGCCGCCGGCCAGTGCGAAGAGCAGAAGTGCGCTGATTCGAGTACAATTACCTGCTGTATTCGAGGTATTTAGAGTTGGATAAAAACAGTATCGAGATGCTGGAATTCCCCCGTGTGAGGGAAAGGCTGGCCAACTACACATCCTTTTCAGCCGGACGCGAGCTGGCGCTGTCGCTGGAGCCGGTCTCCGACGCAGAATGGGTGCGGCTTTTGCTCAAGCAGTCCGCCGAGGCGCGCCGCCTGTTGTCCGTCAGGCCCGATTTCCATATCAGCGAGGCCTTCGATGTGCGGGAAGATGTGACCAGGGCGGAGAAAGGCGTTTCCCTGGATGCCCAGACCCTGCTCAAGATTCTGAAAACCGTGGTCGCCTCGCGCCTGGCGCGCAACGGCCTGAGCAAGCTGTCCGGCGACCTGCCGGCCCTGTGGGGCATCGCTCAGGACATTGCAGTGCTTTCAGGACTGGAAGGTGATATATGCAACTGCCTCTCACCGGCCGGCGAGGTGCTCGACTCGGCCTCGCAGCACCTGGCTGACGTGCGCTGGAAGCTGAAGGATACCCGCAGGCACCTGCAGGACCGGCTGGCTTCGATCATGAAGTCGAAAAAAGGCCAGGCCATGCTGCAGGAGCAGATTGTCACCGAGCGCAACGGCAGGTACGTGCTGCCGGTAAAAATAGACTCGAAGCGTGAGTTGAAGGGGATCGTGCATGATGTCTCCAATACCGGGGCCACGGTCTTTATCGAGCCTATGGAGACCATCGAGGCCGGCAACGAGCTGCGGCAGCTCGAGGTTGAGGAAAGGCAGGAGATCGAAAGAATATTAGGTGCGCTGAGCGCAGCGGTTGGCATAGCGGCCGAAGATATTGTCCGCAATATCGAGATACTGGCCAGGCTGGACCTGGCGCTGGCCAAAGCTCTGTTCGCCGAGAAGGCCAGGGCCGTGGAGCCGGAGATCTATATGGGCGATGACAACGGCCGGTCCCTCAACCTGGTGAATGCCAGGCACCCGCTATTAAGAGGAGAGGCCGTGCCTTTGAACGTGGAGATCGGCCGGGACTTCTCCATCCTGCTCATCAGCGGGCCCAATGCAGGCGGCAAGACGGTGGCCCTTAAGACAATTGGCCTGCTGGTTCTGATGGCGCAGGCCGGGCTTCCTATTCCCTGCTCGGACGGCACGCTGCTACCGGTTTACGATGAAGTGTTTGCCGATATAGGCGATGAGCAGAGCATCGAGCAGACGCTTTCCACCTTCGGCGCCCATATCAGCAACATCGCGCGCATAGTTAAGAATTCCACCCCGCACAGCCTGGCGCTGCTGGACGAGTTGGGCATCAGCACCGACCCGGGCGAAGGTTCCGCCCTGGCCCATGCCGTTCTAGCGCATTTTGTAGGCAAGGGCACCAATGTCGTTGTGACCACCCATTACAGTGAGCTTAAGGCCTTCGCCCATCTCAACAAGGGGCTGCGTAATGCCTCGCTGGACTTCGACCCCATCACCCTCTCTCCTACCTATCACCTGACCGTGGGCATCCCGGGCGGGAGCAATGCATTGAATATCGCTACCCGCTACGGCCTGCCGGACGAGATAGTCAGCAATGCACGCACCATCATGTCCAGGGGCTCGCAGGAGGTCGAGGCCATGCTGGTCGACCTGGCAGCCGAGAGGAAAAGGCTCGAAGAACTGCGCAGGTCGCTGGAAAAAGAGAAAACCTCCGCCGTTGAATTAACCGGCAAGCTGGAAGATGAGCTCCAGCGGATAAAGGCCGGTGAGAAGGAAATGATGCGGCAGATCCAGGATAATCTCAACAGCGAGGTAGCCGGACTATACCGCTCCATCCGAGAAGCTGAAAACGAGCTTAAGAAGCAGAGGTCGAGGGAAAGGATAGACCGGGCAAAAAAGCAGTTGGAAACCATTGGTGAGGATGCTGACAGGCAGAGCAGGGATTTGGCCGATAGGCTATCTGAGCTCAATCTACAGGAGCCGGCGGATTTCAAATTATGTGTGGGCGATAGCATACGGCTGAGGAATATGGATACTGTGGCCAGGGTCATTTCGATTGATGAAGACCAGGGACGGCTGGAGGCGCTGGTAGGAGATGTGCGGCTGACCCTGCGAGTCGATGCAGTGGAAAAACTGGAGGGGTCGGCCGCCGAAATCGATATTGAAAAAACTACGGTTAGACCCAGGACTATAAGGCCGGCAGCGCTTGAGCTGGACCTGCGGGGACACCGGGCTGATATCGTTGAGGCCGAGCTTGATATGTATCTCAATGATGCTTTCATGTCGCACCTGGACGAGGTGCGCATCATCCACGGATACGGCACCGGCGCCGTGCGCAGTGTAGTGCGCGAGGCGCTGGCCACCCACCAACTGGTCAAATCGTTTCGACCGGGGAGACAGGGTGAGGGTGGAGATGGAGTAACCATCGTAACGTTAACTTAGGAATTAGTGATGAGCAAGCAGTTTACGCTGTCCCGTTCCAAAGCTATTGCCTGGCTGGAGCAGTTAAGGGGCGAGTCCCCAGTCTGCACGGTCTACATAGCCCCGTCGACCGGTAAGACGGAGATTGAGAAGACGCTGGGGTCACTGTTGGACCGCGGCAGTTTTCTGGATGAAATAGTGGAAAAATCTTCAAAATCGCCGACCGGCGCCGTCATTTTCTATGTTTCAGGGAAGGCATATGTGGTATGGCCGCCGTTTCCTCTTCACTCAACTGCCAGTGCCCGATGTTATGACCCTGCAAATTTGCTGGCCGTGCTGAAGCATGACTGGAGGCTGGGACTGGTGTTGGTCAGGCTGGGCCACTATGCCATCGGGCTCTTCAAGGGGGAGAAACTTATTGACGCCAAGGCCGGTACAGGCCTGGTCCATGCCCGCCATCATAAGGGGGGCTCCTCATCTCAGCGTTTCGCGCGGCACCGCGAGAAGCAGATGGAGACATTATTCACCCGTATCGAAGGACACGCCCGGGATTTGTTAGAACCGCACCTTAAAGAGATTGATTATATCCTATACGGCGGCACTCGGGATACGCTGCTGACAATGTGGCGGCAATGTGCTTTCTTCCGCTCGCTGGAGGGCAAAGCAGTCCATAGGCTGCTTACGGTACGTGAACCCAAACGTTCATCCTTTGAAGAAGCCGTAAAACAAGCGTATTCAAGCACGGTATACGAGTTTGAAGAAAAATAGGATAAAGCTCTAAGCTCTAAGTTCTAGAAGATTTATCCCTCGCCCCATCCCCTCTCCCAAGGAGAGGGATTTCGTTTTTTCTAAGAGGGAACGGGTTCCCTCTTCAACGCCTTTTTTACTCTATATTTAAATTTGTAATTTTGGGCTTTAGAACTTCCCCGAGGGGGTCAGACTTCTCCGTCCAGCCTGTGCATGATCAGTCCGGAGGGCAGCTTGGGGTAGAAAAAGGTGGACTTACGTGGCATGCGGTCGTTGGCATCGGCTATGCCTTTGATCGTAGTAACCGGTATGGGGTTCAATAAAATAGCAAACTGATATTGTCCGCTATCGACCAGCTTGCAGGCGGATTCTCCGCTGGGCGTATAGGCCAGTTTATCTGTGTCGCCGGAGGGCAGCCCCAGCAGTTTTTCACAGATAATATGCTGTACTACGCTGACATCCAGTTTCCCATATTCCTGTGAACGCTTATGCTCCAGGAAGTCGTTAACCTTGATCTTGGGGAGCAGGCTCAGGCTCATGACCCTGTCTTTGTCGAGGCCGTAAATCCTTATATTTCCCGGCCTGCTGTCGTAGATGGCCCCGCTGTCAGACTCACGGATTTCGAAATATTCCGCCAGCCCGTCTTTGAATCTGTCTATAACCGGGGCGGATACGCCGTGCACCAGCCGATGGATGGGCAGGATGACGATACCGGGATCGGAGAATGATACCAACGCCATCATAACGTAGTTGTAGGCAGCCGCTTCACTGCCGTGCGGGTCCATCTGTCGGCGGTAGTCCCTGTAGGCCAGGGCCGTCTCATAACGATGGTGTCCATCAGCGATATAGATAGACTTGGTAATGAGGAAATGTCCCACCCGCTGGACGAACTCCGGCTCGTTTACGGCCCAGAATTTATGACTGTCGCCGTGCTCAAAGCTATAGGTGGGGGTGGCTTTCACCCGGTTGACGATAAGCTGGTTGATCTTGCTGCCCGGGTCCTCATAGAGACCGAAAACAGGGCTGAAATTGGCTGCGCAGGCTTTCATCAAGCCCAGGCGGTCATCCTTGGCCTTCTGCATGGTGAACTCATGCGGGAATATCACCTTGCGCTCCCAGGGTTCCAGCCGCACGCAGGCATAGAGCTCGAGCCTTCTTTTCTTGGACTGTCCTATTTCGAAGATGTGCTCATGAACGTAGTAGGTGGGTACTGAGTCCTGCAGCAAAATGTTCTCTTTGAGCCACTGGTTCATGGTGTCGCGGGATCGGATGTATTTATTGGCGCGCTCATTATCTCCCTTTATCTCCTGGCCGTATTCGAGACGCACCATGTTATATTCGTTTCTATCGTAAAGCGCCTGCTGCTCTGACGGTGAAATCACATCGTAAGGCGGGCAGATGACGTCTGCCATGCGGCGGATTTTTTCGGGGTTATATCTAACGCCCCTGAATTCAGATATTTCTGCCAATTTAGTTTTCTCCGGAATTTGTTGTATTTATGCGGTATTTAAAGGCCGTTCCACCAGGCCTGATGAAGCTCGCTTACGGGCAAATCTATGTGCCCCTTAAGGCTGAATTGCCTGCCCCCGACAATGCCCAGCCTGGTAACAGGCACATTAAACCTGAAGGCCAGGCTTTCCAGCCGCCGGGCGGCGCCCGGGCTGACCGAGACGATGATCCTCGATTGTGATTCTCCGAATAAGGCCGTATCCAGCCGGCCTTTTGCATTAAGGTTACCGCTGAAACCGATACCGCCTTGTATGCAGCTCTCGGCCAGCGCCACGGCCAGGCCGCCGTCCGAACAATCGTGGGCGGAATTCAACAGGCCGCGCTCGATGGCCTTGATCACGCAGTCCTGCACTTGTTTTTCCGTCTCAAGGTCTATCTGCTGGCTGCCCTCGACCTTGCTGTGGATTAACTCCAGGTATTCGCTGCTGCCCAGCCCGGCATCGTCCCCCGGGTTGCCCAACAGAAAAACTATGTCGCCGCTATTTTTAAACGCCGACGTGCAGTGATGCTCGACGTTCTTGATCAACCCCACCATGCCCACAACGGGTGTGGGGAAGATGGCGACTCCCCTGGTCTCATTATAGAGGCTGACGTTGCCGCTGATCACCGGCGTCTTTAGCTTTTTGCAGGCCTGCGACATGCCCTTGATGCATTCCTGAAGCTGGTAGTAAACATCGTTCTTGTCGGGGTTGCCGAAGTTGAGGCAGTTGGTGATGGCCATTGGCCTTGCGCCACTGCAGGCAGTATTGCGGGCCGCCTCGGCCACTGCGATCACTCCGCCCAGGAACGGGTTTACATAACAATATCGTCCATTGCCGTCGCATACCATAGATATAGCCTTGGGCGTTTCCTGGATGCGTATTACGGCGGCGTCGCTGCCGGGCAGCACCACGCTATTATCCCCCACCTGGTGGTCATACTGACGGTAAACCTTGTGTTTGCTGCAGATGTTGGGCGTAGCCAGCAATTTCAACAGTATTTTACCGGCCTGCCTTGAGGGAATATCCTTGATTTTGCTTAAATTCAAACTCTGCAGGTCGTCCAGCCAGGCCGGCCTCTTGGGACGGAAGCGGTAGACGGGTGGTGTGTTAAGTGTTTCTACGGGGGCATGGGCTACTACCTGTCCGCCATCCCGGATGGTTACCATGCGGTCCGAAGTGACTGTGCCGATAATATCGGAATGAAGCTCCCAGTGGTCGAAAAGCGCCCGTACTTTGCCCTCGTATCCTTTCTTGACTATGACGATCATCCTCTCCTGCGATTCGGAGAGCATCACCTCATAAGCCGTCATGCCTTTTTCGCGCCGGGGGACCTTTTGCACATCTATATCCAGGCCTGAGCCGCCCTTATCGGCGGCTTCTACAGTAGCGCTGGTCAGCCCGGCTGCGCCGCAGTCCTGCATGCCCACGATCCAATCGGTTTTGGCCAACTCAAGGCAGGCTTCGATCAGCAATTTCTCCATGAAGGGATTGCCCACCTGCACTGCCGAGCGTAATTCACGCACTTCTTCGAACGTGCGGGAGGCCAGTCCCGAGGCCCCGTGGAGGCCATCACGGCCCGTATCGGATCCCACCAACATGATCAGGTTGCCCTCGCCCGAAGCACGGCCTTTGACCAGCTCACCGGCCTTGCCTGTGCCCAGGCAGAAAGCGTTGACCAGCGGGTTGCCCGTATAACAATCATCGAAATAGATCTCGCCGCCCACGTCGGCGATGCCCAGGCAGTTGCCGTAACCTCCGATGCCGCCCACCACGCCCCCGAAGAGATAACGGTTGTGAGGCTGCGAGAGCGGGCCGAAGCGCAGCGAGTTCATCAGTGCGATTGGCCGCAGGCCCATGGTGAAAATATCGCGAACAATGCCGCCCACGCCCGTAGCTGCCCCCTGGTAGGGTTCGATGTAGGATGGGTGGTTATGGGATTCCATCTTGAAGCCGACTACCTGACCGTCGCCAATATCGATTACGCCGGCATTCTCTTCGCCCGGCTTGACCAGCACATATTTGCCCTTATTGGGGAAGAGTTTGAGCAAGGCTTTGGAATGCTTGTAGCCGCAATGCTCGCTCCAAAGAGAACCGAAAAGGCCGAGCTCAACCTCGGTCGGCTCGCGCCCCATCTTTTGCACGATCAGGTTATATTCCTTACGGCTGAGCGCTATTTCTTCAAGCTGTTCTTTAGATACTGGCAATGATCGACTCCCAGATTAAATTGCCGTCGGTGCTGCCCAGGATATCTTCGCAGGAGCGCTCCGGGTGCGGCATCATGCCCAGTACGTTGCCCTGCTTATTGATTATGCCGGCTATGCTGTTCAGGGAGCCGTTGGGGTTGGCCTCCCCCGTAACCTGTCCCTCCGGTGTGGCATAACGGAAGACCACACGTGAGGTATCTTCCAGCTCTTTAAGTGTGTCGTCATCCGCATAGTAGCGGCCCTCGTAGTGAGAGATGGGTATTTTCAGCACCCGGTCCTGTTTGCATTTAGACGTAAATAAGGTCGAGGTATTTATGGTTTTCAGATAGGTCCACTGGCAGCGGTACTGCAGGTGGTCGTTCTGGCGCAACACGCCGGGCAGCAAATGAGCTTCACATAAAACCTGGAAGCCGTTACAGATGCCAATAACCGGCCTTCCTTTTTGCGAGTAATCGGCCACCGCTTCCATAACGGGTGAGAAGCGGGCTATGGCGCCGGTGCGCAGATAGTCGCCGTAGGAGAAGCCGCCCGGAAGTACTATGCAGTCGAAGCCGGACAGGTCGGTATCCTTATGCCAGATATAGGCGGCCTTCTGACCCAGTATATTGCTGATGGAATAATAGCAGTCGCGGTCGCTCCAGGTGCCGGGGAAGACTACTATGCCGAATTTCACTTGAACTCTCTTAAGATACTAATTACGGCGCTGGGCCGTGGCGCAGAATACTTTCAATTATCCCGTGTAGCGGGATGGGATGGTGAACTAACGGGATTCATAATTTGCCGAGCAACTCGGTGACGATGCTATTAACTTCGCCGCCGTCAGCCTTGCCTTTGACCTGCGGCATGAGCTTCTGCATGACTTTGCCCTTATCGCCGACGGCTTTGGCGCCTACCTCTTCAATTACCTTCTGGGCCAGGGCTGTGATCTCATCGCGGCCCATCTGGGCAGGCATATATTCTTGCAGTACTGCCATCTCGGCTTTCTCTTTGCCGACCAGGTCGGGCCGGTTGCCTTTCTCATAGGCCTCGATGCTCTCGCGACGCTGCTTGATCTCCCTGGAGATAACTTCGATAACGCCGCTGTCATCCAGCTTCTTCTGCTTGGCGATCTCAGCGTAGTTCATGGCCGAGAGCAGCGAACGCAGGACAAGCATGCGCACCTCATCCCTGGCGCGCATGGCCGTTTTGAGATCGGTATTAAGTTTTTCTTGCAGTGACATAGTTATGCTGTTTTATTGCTTTTGCGGCGCTTGGTTGCCTCTTTGCGCTTTCGCTTTATGCTGGGTTTTTCAAAAAAGCCCCTGCGGCGCACCTCGCTGATGATACCTTCCTGTTGAACTTTTCTGGTGAAGCGCCTCAAGAGGCTTTCAAAGCTTTCCCCTTCTCCTATTCTTACTTCGGGCACAAAAAATCAACTCCTTTTTATTCTAACTGGCAGCCCGTCTGGGACACAGATAGGCAACTGTCGATTGGAAATTCTAAACTCTTTACCTTGTGCTGTCAAACAACGCAGGTTTGCCTTCCGGCTGCAGGTTTCGTCCTTTAATCTGCCCTGTCTTTGATGTTATGAGGCAATAAATAGGGAGAGACGCCGCTTTTTACAGCGCCGCTCCTTCATGTTGTCAGTGTAGGAGTTTAAAAAGCCAGAAAGCAAAAATATTGCTCAAATAATTCAGCTTTGGATATAATTGGAGCACGCCAGCGTAGCTCAGTGGTAGAGCAGCGGTTTCGTAAACCGCCGGTCGTCAGTTCGACTCTGACCGCTGGCTCCAGTTTTTGAAGCTAAAATGACCATCACAACAATGTCAAACAACCTCGATGCCTTCTATGCGGAACTCGGTGCCCGAAATAAGAATATAATTTTTTGAGGAGCAATCAGGGCAAGCAATATCCTCGTCATACAGTCGGTCCCTCTCGATTTCGAATTCCCGGCCGCATGCACGGCAGCTAAAAACGATGGGATTAACTATAACAAGGATTTCAGCCTCTTCCGCCACCGTACCCTTTCTGATAAAGTTGAAGTAATATTGAAGCCATTCCCTCTGGATATCGCGCAGAGCGCCCAGTCGCAAGACGATGGTTACTACCTTATGCGAGTTGGTCTGCCCGGCATACTTCACCACGGTATCCAGTATGTCCTGCGTCAATGCAAGCTCATGCATAGTTGACCGCTAAGTTTGTGTTACGAACTGGACTGCGCACGCCTGATCCTGTCGGCCTCCGCTTTTTCACGTCCCATCCTTTCCTGGTTATCGAAAAACTTATCATCCTGCGGGATAGTCAACCGGTCATCGGGTTTTCTATCAAGTACCAAAGCCCCGCTGGGGCAGGTTGTAACGCACAGTCCGCAGCCAAAGCATCTGGCCGGATTATAAATGGCCTTTTCATCCTTGACGGTCATCGCCTTCATGGGGCAGCGTTCCGCACATTTTCCGCAACCGATGCAGACCGTCTCATCTTTGACGCATTTATAATTGCTCCAGGTTTCGAACCCGGTGCCCTGCTCGATTTTAGCGCCGATCAGTATGCCGCAATGGCATTTAGCGCAATTGCAGAATCCCGAGCACTCCCTGGCATGCGCGGCCTGGACGAACATCCCTGCACTGTCGTCCCTGTGCAAGATTTCCAGGGCTTGTTCGACCGTCAGGACGCGGGGATTTCCGATATTGGATTCCAGCATAAATTCCGCCAGCCGGCCGAAAGCAATGCAGACGTTGATATTATCGGCGCAACTGCAGGGCCTTTTGGCGAAAAGGGCTATTTTTCTGCAGGCGCAGTCATTAGCTACGATCAGTGTCTGCCTTTTTATGATGGCCTCGATATCATCGTCGGGAAGCAGCTTTCCATCCTTCACCGTATCGGGCCGAATAGGGACGATCCTGGCTATGGGGAGACGGTAATCCAGCAACGTTTTCCCGAACCCGTCAATGTAAAACTGCCCCATGTGGGCTGCGTCATCCCGGTCAAACCAGTCAACACGGAATTCCCACAGGCCGTGGATGAAGGGTATGATGCGGTATTTCTTTTCGCTGCCGTCCCGTTCCCAGTACAACAGGCCTTTCTTCGCCATCGACTCTAGCCGGTCCCGGGCTTCCTCAAGGCTGATCCCCATATGCTCGGCCACCTGCTGCGGGGACTGCAGGCCCGGTTTGAACTTGATGAAAAACTCGGCTTCCTTCTCGCTGAAGCTCTTTTTCAGGAAGGCCAACTCAGAGCCCCTGGCAGTTTTGGGATAGCCCTTGGTCATGCCGTCTAGTTTCTGCCTTAGCCTTTCATATACATCTTCCATGGCGGTCCCTCATATACTGTATCATGCAATTTTACGGGCAAAACAGCGCCGGCGCAAAGCTTACGGCAGCGGGCGAGGACCAGAGGTTGTACCGGCATAAATTATGGTTTGTATGCAGCGATTTTACAAATATAGCTGACTGCACAGGATATAGTAATTTCCCCGGCTTACAATTAAAATAACCGTTGAAATATTGCCCAGGGGGGAGATATGGCAAAAAAAGTTCAAGATGAAGTAAAAGGGTTGATTGACGGCTACGGGGACTGGTTCAATGATGAGAAGCGGCTGGACGAAGGGAGGATGACCGATAAATTGTTTCCCTACGATAAATTATTCTCTCCCATTGATATCAACAGCATTAAAATTAAAAACCGCATTGTCATGGGGCCCATGGGAAATATCTGTATGTGTGACGAGACTGGCCGGCCCAATAATAAAATGATCCGCTATTTTTTAGAGCGTGCCCGCGGAGGTGCGGGACTGATTACCTCCGGCCTGGTGCCGGTCAGCTTCAATGTCGACCCGTCGCTGACTGAGCCGGGCGACCTCACCATATTGCCTCGTATCGACCGTTCCCGCACGGTCTTCTCCGGCTGGAGGATACTGGCGGAGGGAGTGCACTCCTACGGCGCCAGGTTCTTTATCCAGCTCACCCCCGGGTTGGGGCGCGTCGGCTCCCCCGAATGTCTGGTGAAAAAGTTCAAACTGCCGGTTTCGGCATCGTGGAACCCCAATTTCTATATGCCCGCTATTCCCTGCCGCCCGCTGACGGACGGCGAATGCCGCAAGATCATTAAAAATGCGGCCCAGGCTGCTTCCGATGCCCAGTCCCTACTGGTCGACGGTGTTTACCTGCATGGACACGAAGGCTATCTGCTGGAGCAGATGAGCAACACGGCCTTCAACCGACGCAGGCTGGGACGGTTCTCTGATTGGCAGGCATTTGGCATAGAGCTGATAAGGCAGATCCGACGGCGATGTGGCGACCGCTATCCCATCATGTACCGCATCGACCTCTCGCTGGCTTTGAACGAGACCTATGGAAAACGTATGGCGCAGGTCGGCTCCCTGAAGAAATTCAGCAGGGAGCGTACCGTTGAGATGACACTGAATTACATGTCCAACCTGGTCAAAGCGGGAGTGGACATCTTCGATGTCGACCTGGGCTGCTATGACAACTGGTGGCTGCCGCATCCCCCCGGCCCCATGCCGCCCGGACTTTTCCTGCCGGTTGCCAAACTGGTAAAAGACTATTTTGTTGCCAAGGATATTAAATCCAATGCCGGCAAGCAGGTCCCGGTGGTCGGGGTAGGCAAACTGGGGTATCCCGACCTGGCCGAGCATGCGCTGCGTTCCGGCATGTGCGATATGGTAATGCTGGCCAGGCCGCTGCTGGCCGACCCGGAATGGCCCAACAAGGCCTATGCCGGCCTGGTGCGCGATATCCGGCCCTGTATCGGCGACCAGGAGGCCTGTCTGAATGGGTTAATACACGGCGGCCATATACAATGCGCGGTAAACCCCCACTGCGGGTTCGAGGATGTGCTCAGCCTTAGGCCGGCACCGGCGGCCAGGCCCAGGAAGATAGCAGTGGTGGGAGCGGGTCCCGCCGGTATAATTTGCAGCTGTACGGCGGCCGAGAGGGGGCATAACGTCAGCCTGTTTGAAAAACTGGATAAGGTTGGAGGTGAGCTGGTACTGGGCTCTATCCCTAAGATCAAATATGAAGTAGCCAACTATTTGCAGTACCTGGAGAATCTCTTACAGCAGACACACAACACCTACCAATTGAAGCTGTATCTCAGTACGGCCGTTACGCCGGAGACTTTGAAGGAGCATGGTTTCGATGCCATTGTTACCTGCACGGGGGCACGGCCTGTCCGGCCTGCCATTGAAGGTGTCGGTCAGCCTTTCGTAGTGCAGGCGGTGGATTTCCTGCGCAACCCGGCACTGGCCGGGGAAGCGCAGAGACCGGTAGTGATAGGCGGAGGGTCACTGGGGTGTGAAGTCGCTTATATGCTGGCCTATGAGATGGGAAAGAAGGCGACTATTATTGAAATGCTCCCCTACCTCATGAAGGATGCCTGCACCGCCAACCGTGGCCAACTGATCCACTACCTGGAAAAAGCCGGGGTCAAATTGATGAATTGCACAAGCCTGGTAAAAATAGGGCAGGGCTCGGTTATAGTGGCGCAGAACGTATCACGCAGCGTGCCCGACCCTTATAACACGTGGTCGGCAGTGCTGCCCGAAAATATCCCCAACCCCCTGGCACGAAAAATCGCTGTTGAAAATAAAGAGATCGAGCTGGAAACCGACCTGGTTATCCTGGCCATAGGGCTAAAGCAGGATGACAGCCTGTATGAGGTATGCCTGAGGGAGCGCATAGCCCCTGAAATACACAATATCGGGGACTCTTTCAGCATTGGCGGCGTCTTTGAGGCCACCAAGGCCGGCTACGCCGTGGGCAGCACCATATAGCAGCTATAAAGTTACATGGCCGGCCGGTTTTGATATTTTGCAGGGGATGTTGCACAATGGCGTTAATTAATAAGGTGGTGTGGATATGAAAGATTATTTAGCAAGGCCTATTTTACCGGCGCCCCCCAGCCTGGTGTCAGAGGGCAAATACAATTTTGGCACCTTCAGCAGCCAGTTCAAGGAGGTCAACCCGCTGGATGCGGACAGGCCTCTGGGCATGTGGCTGCCCAAACCGGTGCTATCCTTCCGGCTCAAAGAATGGCAGGCCTTTCAGTTGGGCAACGAGCGCTGGTTTCTGCTGGCAGTGCTCTATAGCGCCAAAATATCGGCGCTGGCGCAGTTCATTGCCTACGACAGGCAAAACAACAAGAAATACGTTTTTGAAAAAGTACTGCCTCCCTTGATAGTTAAGGTCCCCGCCTCTCTATGGCAGGCCAGGCAGTCCTACCAGGATAAAAACAGTTTTATTGAAATAGTCAGCCAGTTGGCCAGGGGCAGGTTTTATATAAATGTAAAGATCAGCGGTCAGGCCGCAATGCCGGATATTGAGGCCCATTTTGAAATGTTTCACGATGAAGGGCTGGTGGAACCCATCGTTGTATCGATACCTTTTGGTACCAATAGTGGCATGTATTCTCACAAATGCCTGATGCCCATGCAAGGCAGCATGACGATCGGCGGCGAGAAAACGGTATTTTTGCGCAACACGAGCTTTGCCATTATCGACGACCACAAGGGTTTCTACCCTTACCGAATGAGGTATGACTGGCTTACCGCCGCTGCTTATAACGACAATAAGCAATTAATCGGTTTTAACCTGACGGACAACCAGTCCGTCGACCCGGAGAAATATAACGAGAACTGCCTGTGGGTCGATGGGAAACTGAACCTGCTGCCGCCCGTGAAGTTCAACAGGCCCCAGGGCGATGAGGGGGAATGGCAGATAAACGATTCCTATGGCATGGTCGACCTGACATTCAGGCCTGTTGTCATGGGCGAGATCAATATAAACTACCTGGTGCTCAAAGTGCGCTACAGGGGGCCTTTCGGCTATTGCAGCGGGTCAATAACCGACCGCAGCGGCCGCAAGGTGGAGATCAAAGATTATTTCGGCATGGGCGAGGACAAATATCTCCGCGGGTGATTTGTCCCCAAACTAGCTTGATCGCTTAAGTTTGCCTTTCCGCCTGGAGACCCTCTTTCTGCACCTGTCGCTGCAGGTTTTTCGTGTGCTCCTCCTGGGGTCGAACCAATTGTTGCATCCGGGACAAAGATATGGCCTCACCTCGCCGATGACCTCCCACAGGAACATCAGCCACATGGCAGTTAACAGGTTATCCGGGAAGAGATAGACCCTCTTTTTATAGGTTGGCAGGACACGGGGATATATGCCACCCCTTATTTTAGCGTTAATGCAATTCGTAAGATATAGGAGGGCCGCTTCCTCGGGCCGTTCTCCGAGTTGATCCCATCTGCGTTCCAGATCGGAATCCACCGCAGCTATAAGGTCCCGTCGTTTGTTCAAGATGATATAGATTCCGTCCTCCTCACGTACCATCAGGGCAGCCAGCAGCGAGTACCTGCGGTTTTTTAGGATATCCCACAGGTACATAAGGCGCTTCATTTCGGAAAGCTCGTATTGCCACCTCTGGGCGGATTCAATCAGCAGCTTTGTCCTTAACCGCCTGTCGCGAGAGCGGATATCATGCGACCTGGTGAATCCCAGAAGGCCGTAGGTAGAAGCGAATTTGAGAATGCCGGAATCATCCATGACGCTGCAAAACGTACGGTGCAGGGCCGGGTTTTTCCTTAAGGGAGCATAATAACGTTTGCCCGTAGTCTTGCAGACGATGAAGGGCGAAGTTTCATCCATTTTCTCGAGATGGGCGCCGGGCGCATATACTTGCAGCCGGGCCGCCGTATTGCGGCACAAGTTGAATTTACCCTCAGGGACCTCCCAGAAAAAGGCGTAGCGGTCGCTGACTATCTCCTTGAGGAACGGTGAAATATGTGAATATTTCATATATATGGTCACATTAAAAATAAGATTATCGTGACTTTTACTAATAATAGCATAAAATATTGAAGAAATCATCCAAAGCTATTGACCTTTGGTTTGTATTCGGGCATTATTAGAGAAAAGGGAGGTGCCACGCATGAAATATATCTGGTTTTTTGGAGCCATTGCTGCTATTTACGGTGCTATTGCCGCTTCATTCCTCGACAATTCTCCTTATATCGCGATAGCGTTTGGCTTGCTGGCACTGGTGTTTGCCCTGGCCGCCTGGAGGGACCTGGTACAAAAACCTTAGTTCTTCAGCTCTGATTGGTCGATCAATTATTAGGCGCTGATCTGCGCCGGTATAGTATTGTTGTTTAATTACTTATGTACCTTATATATATATTGGTTTTTATAATAGGGCTTTTCTGCGGAAGCCTGGTCAACTATATGGGCGGCGGCGTTACGCGTGAGCCGCGGTCATTTATATTCTCCAGCTGCCGTGAATGTACCGCGGGGTGGCAGTGGCTATACATGGTCCCCATCCTTGGCTTTATTCTGACTAGAGGCCGCTGTCCCCAATGCGGCAAATCGCTCGGCCTTCATATGATCCTAGTCGAGATAGGTTGCGGGGTTCTATTTACTTTACTCGTTTGGCGATTTGGTTTGACATGGGAGCTGTCGCTGGCGGCTATTTATTGTCTGGTGCTGCTCATTTTGCTGGTAACCGACCTGGAAAAGATGCTGTTGCCCAATGTCATCACCTACCCCGGGTTTATAATTGTTTTTGTCCTTTCCGTTGCTGTGATGGCCCTTAATTTCGAGCCTCGCTGGGCCTTTCATATCCCTGCTACAGGCTTCTTCTCGATACTCAATAATTATCTGGTGAGCGCCTTGCTTGGCGCACTGACAGGCTTTATCCTGCTGCTGCTGGTGGCCGTGGTTTCGCGCGGCGGGATGGCACTGGGAGATGTCAAGCTGGCAGGCTTAATCGGCCTGATGACCGGGTTCCCTAACATATTCGTGGCGCTGTTTGTAGGTATCATAGGCGGCGGACTGATAGCCGGCCTGTTGCTTCTGAGCCGCCTCAGGAAACGCAAAGATCCCATGCCCTTCGGGCCGTTTTTATGTCTGGGTGGGATGGTGGCGCTCCTATGGGGCACCGAGATATTGAAATGGTACCTGTCCCCACTTTCGACTCCATAAACACAGTGGAACCTATAATACCTGATTTTGACTGTATTTCCTTTATAGGACAAGATTGATCATACCCGCAATCCCTTGCCTTAAGCTTCAGTCATGTATGACCTGATTGGCTCGTCTATATGAACTTCTAATCCCTTGTTCTCCCTTCTGCACAAATGCCAGAATTGCCCGAATAATAAAAATAAAGGGAAATATAAGGGTTTTTTATACCTGCGAACGGTTTAAAATAGGCGTCCGCTCGTACAAAATCACAAAAATTTAAATTTGGTATCCAATAGAAGAGCACCCTGGTGTTGCTGGTAATTGTGGCTATTTTTATCTGTCTGATGCCTGCGGTTGAACAAATAAAGTGCATTGAGAATATGGATTTTCTTCCCCCTCCACCGGTTGCAGGTAGCATCCCGCCGGAAGCTAACGAGCAGGCTACATGTTGTCTGATGGCGCAATCATTAGAGACCCGATTGGCTCATCAAAATTAGCCCGTAGCGACTTGTTTGCGATTGGGGGTACTGACACAATGAGACATATTTACTAAATAAAAAATTCGATAGTAAAAGGGGGTTAGCACCGGATTATAGGTCCGGACGGACGAGTGTGGAAATTGCTGCCGCCTGGAATTATCAAAGAGAGCATTACTTTTTAATAAGGAGCCAATAAAAATGGCAGATAACAATGCAATGAACGAAATTCAACTGGTAGTATTCGACCTGGCCTCGGAACATTATGGATTCGATATCGCAGACGTCCGCGAAATCATGCGCATGCAGAACATAACCAAGGTGCCGGGCGCCATGTCTTACGTCGAAGGCGTAATCAATCTGCGCGGCAAAGTGCTTCCCGTCCTAGATTTGAGGAAGCGTCTGGGCCTTACGGTAAGCGAGCAGACCGAAGAAAGCCGCATCGTTATTATCGATGTTGCTGAAGGGGAAGTAGGCGTCATAGTAGATGCTGTCACGGAGGTTTTGAGGGTGCGAAATTCTGCTATCGATACACCGTTCTCCATGGTTATGCAGGGCAATGCGGATTATCTGCGCGGCATAGCCAAACTGGCTGACCGCCTGATAATCCTGCTGGATTTAAGCAAGTTATTGTCCTCCAAGGCCGATGTCGAAGCGATTTCCCGCGTTTTGAGCGAAAGCGCCAAAGAGGCTGCAGGGAAGACGGACGATGTGCCTGTGGCGCCCAAGAACGGCCATAACAAGAAAAAATCAGGGGATGTTAAGAACAACAACAATAGCAAAGAATATGCCGTAGCCTAGCAATATAGAAGGAGTTTCCGGTTTTGCGAATTATGAGCCGGGTTATGGAAACAAAAGATGATTGTAAGTTGTGAAATCAGTGCCGAAGAACTCAAGGTATTCATGGATGAGGCCGAGGAACACATTCAACTATTAGATGAAGATATCATCAAACTTGAAAACGAGGGAAACGACCAGGCACTACTGCAGGAAATATTTCGCGCAGCACATACCCTCAAGGGTTCATCGGCCATGCTGGGACATGAGCGCATGGCAGAGGTCACCCACGCCATGGAAAGCCTGCTGGATAAGCTGCGCAACAATAAAATTACTGTAAGCGCCAAGATTATTGACGCCCTGCTTTTCGGGCTTGATGCACTCAAAGTATTGAAGGGCGAAGTGGTGTCACGCCAGGAAAGCGACATTGATATTGAATCAATAGTCGCTCAGCTCAACCAGTCCGCCGAAGGAGGCGCGGCAGAGGGCACTGGATCGGCCAAAAACGAGCGTCACAATAGGGATAACAAGCGTACAAAGCTCATCACGCTGAATAAGAATGCCGAGAAAAAAATTGCCGACGCCGTCAAGAAAGGCTCGAATGCCTATATAGTAAAAGCGCTCATTGACCGCCGAAGCGAATGGCTGGCTGTGCGCTGCCTCCAGCTTTATAACGACCTGACCACCATAGGCGATTTAATTGCTTCCAATCCCTGCTTGCAGGAAATTGAGCAGGAAAAGGTATCACCCGAATTTACAGCCATAGTTTGTTGTGTAAGGCGCCACGATGAGATTGTTACCGGGTTAAGTTTGATTTCAGACATTGAGAAAGTTATAGTCGCACCCTACGGGTCCACTGAAGGAGCAAAGCTTTTATCGGCTGGCAATCTGGATGAGATTCAGCCGGCTGCCCCGGTCGAAACCGCTAAAGCCGCTCCGGCCTCGGAGATAAAGCTGGCTGGCCCGGATATCAAAGCCGAGGTTATGCAGAGCATCCGTGTGGACGTCACGGTGCTGGACAGTCTCATGAATATGGTAGAGGAACTGGTAATCGATCGTTCCAGGATCAGCCAGGTTGGCAAAATGCTGGAGATGGAATATCCCGATGATGACCTCGTGCACGATTTGGGCGATACCTCCAACCATATCGTCAAAGTTATCAACGAGCTGTACCAGGACATAATGAAAGTGCGCATGGTGCCGATCAGCCTGGTCTTCAGTAAATTTCCCCGGCTGGTAAGGGACCTAGCACAAAAACAACATAAGAACCTGGATTTCGTTATCAAAGGCGAAAGCACGGAGCTGGACCGCACCATCATAGAAAAGATCCAGGACCCCCTGATACACCTGCTCAGGAATGCAGTGGACCACGGGATCGAGGTGCCGGAAGAGAGAAGTTCCAAGGGCAAGCCCGAGAAGGCCATATTAAGGCTTTCGGCTTACCAGGAAGAAGGGCACATCGTAATTAAGCTGGAGGATGACGGCAGGGGCATCGACCCTAAGAAAGTTAAAGAGTCCGCTGTCAGGAAAGGTTTTCTTTCCGCTGAGGCCGCCGGCAAGATGACCGACGCGGAAGCGATCGACCTGATCTTCTCTTCAGGCATGTCCACTGCCGAAAAAACTACGGAAGTATCGGGCAGGGGCGTAGGGCTGGATATAGTACGCAATAATGTCGAGCGCCTCAATGGCAGCGTGACGTTGGACACCCATCTGAACAAGGGAACAACCTTCACCATTAAACTGCCGCTGACGGTTGCTGTATTCCAGGGTCTGGTTGTAACTACTGCCGGCTCGACATTCATAGTGCCGCTGGTATCGGTTATGGAGACCATAAAAATCAACCGGGCGGATGTCAGGACAATTCAAACCAGGGAGGTCATGCTTTTGCGGGATAGCATCGTCCCGCTCATGAGGATGAACAGGGTGCTCGACATGGGTGATGCCGTAACTGAAAAGGATGACCCATATGTACTGGTTGTCAAAGCGGGAGAGAAGGTTGCCGGTATCGTCGTGGATGAGCTAAAGGAACAGATGGAGTTTGTTATAAAGCCCCTCGGCAAATATCTGGGTGAATTAAAAGGGATAGCCGGAGCTACCATCCTGGGCAACGGTGAGGTGGCTTTAATTTTCGATATACCCACCTTGATCAGGATGTATGCGCAGCAGGGACGCAGCTCCAACAAATTTGATTTAACCGTGAATGCGTGATACGAAATGTGACTTCAGGAGGTAAAAAATAAGTATGGATAATAATCAGGTCTCAGAAAACCAGGAAATCGCCGTCTGGGAAGGTTTAGTTAAAAAGGGCATGACCAATGCCATTAATGGTCTCTCTCAAATGGTAGGCCGGGATTTTCAAATCAATTCTATCGGTATCCGCAAGATCCCTGCCAAAGAAATGCCCTACGTGCTGGGCGGCCCCGAGCGAATGGTTATCGGCGTATATATTACCTTTTCAGGGGCCAGCAACGGGCATATCCTTCTGGCCCACCAGCCTGAATTTGCCTATAGCATCCTGGACCTGCTTATGGGCGACCCCCCGGGCACCTGCAAAAGCCTGGACGAAATGACGCAATCGGCTCTGGGCGAAATGGGCAACATAACAGGGACATTTTTCTTGAATGCCGTGGCAGACTCCCTGGGTATTCTGCTTGAACCGTCTCCACCGGTGGTGCTGCTTGAAATGGCGGGGGCTATCCTGGATATCGCACTGGCGGAAATACTGGCAGAACGTGACGACGTTTTTATCGCCGAGACATCTTTCGGCGTCAGTGACCAGACTATACAGGGCACATTTTTAATCATGCCCAACGCCAGCTTTATGAAATTGCCCCTTATCACTGCTGCCGGAGGAGTCAATTGACACTCAGTTCAGTAAAAAATGAGGAGATGGTAGTTGTGGGTCTAGGAGAAATGCAGGTCTCCAATGATCCCAACATGGTCCTCGCCTGCCTGGGATTGGGTTCATGCATAGGTATAAGCGCCTATGATCCCGTAGCACGGGTCGGTGCTATGGTGCACGTAGTATTGCCGCATGGAAACGTTGCTGATTGTGGAAGGTCCCCCACCAAGTATGCCAATACGGCCTTACCGTCTATGATAAATCAAATGGAAAGCAAGGGGGCTGTTAAAAGCAGGATCGTGATTAAAATCGCGGGAGGAGCCAAAATTATCCATACGGTTCCAGTGGGAAGCATATTGGATATCGGCGACCGCAACATTACGTCCGTTAAAGGCTCCGCCGCTGAGAATAAGCTTTCCATTAAGGCCGAGGATATAAGGGGTACGCTGGGACGCTCAATGTGGTTAAACATCGATACCGGTGTTACAAGGTTGAGGACATCGGCCAGCCAGGTAGTTGAACTATGAAGAAAAATGATTTTCGTGCTAACAAGCACCATTGTTAACGAGCCAGGTAGTTAAGGAGGAAACAGGATGATTCAGGCAAAGGAAAAGAAAGGCAACGGGAATGGCGGCCATGGGCTGACAGGGTCACTCTTCGGTCGTGGCAGGTCCAAAACCGCTCCGTCCGGGAAAAACGGTAAGGCAGCTAAAAGTATATATAATCTCAGTTTCATAGATCTTTTGCCTGTGCCGGTCGTATTCTTTGACAGGGAATTCACAATACAGTTCGTTAATCGCCCCGGGGCGGAGATCCTAACCGGCGCTAAGGAATCCTGTCTCGGGCAGAAGTGCTATGACCTGTTCAAATTCAAGTTCTGCAACACCCCTAACTGCCAGGCATGCAAGGCCTTTGCCGACGGCAACACCTATAGCAGCGAAGTGGTAGTCAAGGCGCCTAAAGGCGATGTGTTTTTCCGCTGCTACACCGTGCCGGTTAAAGACGATAAGGGTGAAATTATCGGAGCCATTGAATATTTCATAGACGCAACCAGGGAACTGACCTTTGGCCTCGAGATGGGTAATCTATTCACCAATATCGCCATGGGGAAACCGGATGCACGGGCGGACTATAAGCAATTTGACGGAGTGCTGCGCCGGCATGTTAAAGGCACCAATATGCTGCTGGATGCCCTGATCGGGCTGCATATGCGGCACCATGAATATTTCATTAAGATATCACGGGGAGAAAAACTGGAGAAGTGGCCGGAGCAAAAAGAAGCCAATTACGGAGTTTGGCAGGAGAATTTTATAGCCTTCAACGAATTCATCGATTCCATAAACTTTCTTATGGAAGAAATAGACAAGCTAATAAAAGCCGCAGCTGAGGGCAAACTCGATGTAAGGAGCGATGCTTCCAAATTCAAGGGTGGTTGGGCTGAGATGGTAAACGGCATCAATTTGATTCTCGATTCAATCATAGAGCCCTTAGACGAGGTTTTCCGCGTGCTACATCTTGAAGCGCAAAATGATTTGACCGTCAATGTAAGCGGTGAATACAAAGGTGATCTTGGCAGGCTCAAGAATGCTGTCAATGAGTCCGTCAACGGCAGGATCGAAGTAATGAAAACACTGAAGAAGGTTTCGAACGACCTTGCCGGCGCCAGCGCACAGCTTAAACAGTCGGCCGAACAATCACGTGAGGCCACCCAACAGATTGCTGCTTCCAGCCAGCAGGTGGCTAAAGGCGCATCCGACCAGGCCACGTCAATGCAGCAAACCTTATCTGCCGTGGAGAAGCTGGTTTCCGCTATCAGCCAGATAGCCAGGGGCGCACAGGAACAGGCTGAGATGATCGAGAAGAATGTACAGGCGGTAAACCAGGTTTCCGAGGCTATCAGCCAGGTTTCCGCCAGCGCCAGGCAGACTACGACCAGCTCCAAAGACACTTCGGGAGCGGCCCAGAAAGGCGCAGATATGGTGCAGAACACCATTAAAGGTATGGAAAATATCATGAAGACCATTGATAGCGCCTCGGAAAAAGTCAGCGGGCTGGGCGATCGTTCCAGGGAGATAGGTAAGATCGTTGCCACCATCAACGATATAGCTGACCAGACTAACCTGCTGGCCCTCAACGCTGCCATCGAAGCGGCCAGGGCGGGGGAGCAAGGCAGGGGTTTTGCAGTAGTAGCCGACGAGGTCAGGAAGCTGGCTGAAAGGGCATCGTCTTCCACCAAGGAAATTGAAGAGCTCATCAACAACATACAAAATGGGGTGCAGGATACGATCAGTGCCATGACCAAAGGCACTGAGGAGGTCGCCAGCGGATATGAGCTGGCTACCAGGGCCGGCTGTTCCCTGGATGAGATATTGACAAAATCCAAAGAGATGGGAAAGGAGATCGAGCAAATATCTGCTGCTACTAAGAAGCTATCTAACATGAGCACCGAGATGGTCAAGCTCAGTGATAACATTAGCGCCATCGCGGAAGAGAACACGGCCATCACCGAGAGCATGGATGAGACGGTCAAACAGGTGTCCAAATCGGTGCAGGAAGTTGCTGGCGTATCGGAGGAAAACAGCGCCTCAACAGAGGAAGTATCCGCGGCCGCCGAGCAGATCAGCGCTCAGTCACACGAAGTGGTGGAGTCGAGTTCTGCGCTCTCAACCATGTCCGGCGAATTCAAAGAGCTTCTATCTTCCTATAAGCTGCCGGAAGGCGACTGAACGGTATAAATAGGTTGAGAGATAAAGAGATTATAAAAAAATAATTTTTATATAAGGTGGGCGAAATGATCAGCATAGACAAAAAGAAAAAAAATAACGGGTCCGGCAACGGCAACGGAAGCCACGGAATAGCGCTGGACAAAGACAAAAGGAGGCCATTGTTTCACAGAAGTGGCAAGGAAAAAACACAATCCTATGATTACATGGATGTGCTGCCTGCGCCTGTCGTGGTTATCGATAAGGAATACACGATTAAGTATGCCAATGCGGCTGGCGCTGAGGCTTTGGGCCGTAGCAAGGAGGACTGCATCGGCCAGAAATGCCATGACCTGTTTAAATTCCCGCTCTGCAATACTCCCAAGTGCCAGGCATGCAAGGTGTTTGCCGACGGCAATACATACAGTAGCGAAGTTGTCATTAAGACTCCACAGGGTGATAAGTTCTTCCGCTGCTATACCATACCTGTCAAAGATGACGGCGGCATAATCACGGCTGCCATGGAATATTTTATCGATGCTACCAGGGAGCTGACGCTAGCCCTTGAAATGGGCAGCGTTTTCGGAGGCGTCTCACTAGGTAAACTCGAAGGTAGGGTAGACCACACTAAATTCGACGGTGTCTTGAGGAAGGTCGCCAAGGGAACGAATTTATGCCTGGATGGGTTGCTGGGCCTGCATATCGGGCATCATGAATATTTTGTCAAGATTTCCAATGGCGAGAGAAACCTGCCTAAGTGGGAACAACGGGAAGAGACCAATCACGGTGTATGGAAGGAGCAGTATAAGCTTTTTAACGAGTTTATTGACGGCATAAACGGAGTCATGAATGAGGTTGATAAACTAACCAAAGAAGCCGGAGAAGGGAACCTCGCCGCCAGGGGAGATGCCTCTAAATTCAGGGGGGCCTGGGCAGAGATGATTAATGGCATCAACTATGTCCTTGATACGGTAGTAACTCCAATTAATGAAGTATTGACGGTCATGGATGATCAATCGCAGATGGATTTAACGTCCAGAGTGGCAGGAGATTACAAGGGTGAACTTGCCAATTTGAAGGCGGCCGTAAACAAGTCTGGAGATGGCCAGATAGCCGTGGTACGCATGCTCAAACGGATGTCCAGGGAGCTTATAGAGGCGGGCGAACAACTGGGCCAGGCATCAGAACAGGCAAACCAATCGACTAATCAAATTTCTAGCGCCAGCCAGCAGGTAGCTAACGGCGCCAGTGACCAGGCAACCTCGATGCAGGATACCTTGAAAGCCCTTGAGCAACTGGTCAGGGCCATCGACCAGATAGCCAGGGGCGCGCAGGAACAGGCCACTATGATAGAGAAAAATGTTCAGATAGTAAGCCAGGTTTCAAGCGCTATTACACAGGTCTCATCTAACACTGTAAACGCAACAACCAGCGCCAGGTTAGCAATGGATACTGCTCATAAAGGCGCGGAGATGGTGCAAAAAACAATAAAAGGCATGGAGGAAATCAAGAGCACTATTGAAGCTGCATCGGAAAAGGTCAGCGGTCTGGGCACACGCTCACGCGAGATCGGCAAGATAGTTGCAACGATCAACGATATAGCGGACCAGACAAATCTGCTGGCGCTAAATGCGGCTATTGAGGCTGCCAGGGCTGGTGAACAGGGCAGGGGCTTCGCTGTAGTGGCCGATGAGGTGAGAAAACTGGCCGAAAGGGCCTCCTCTTCCACCGAAGAGATAGCCGAGCTTATCAATGGCATCCAGACCGGCGTGTCCCAGACGATTACGGCTATGGAGAAGGGCACTGAACAGATTGCCGGTGGTTACCAACTGGCTACCAGTGCCGGTCACTCGCTGGAAGAGATTTTGAAACAATCGCGCGAAATGGGCGATCAGGTGGAACAGATATCCGCTGCTTCAGAGCAGCTTAATGTTATGAGCTCCGAGATGGTGAAATTAAGCGACAATATCAGCGCCATTGTTGAGGAGAATACCGCAGCTACCGAGCAGATGTCCGCCACGGCCAAAACAGTATCCAAATCCGTCGAAGAAGTGGCCGGTGTGGCCGAAGAAAACAGCGCTGCCACCGAGCAGGTTTCGGCCGCCTCCCAGGAGGTTGGCTCGCAAATTCAGCAGGTTGTGAAGGCAGGTAACAAGGTTACCCAGGTTGCCGACGAGTTTAAAGACACGGTAGCCAAGTACAAATTAAGCGAGGAACAACAATAGCTTATTGGCTCAACAAAAATAAACTGTTACCACTTGTGGAAATAAGGCAAGATGGTGAAAATTGATAACCAGGAGAATAGATTCGACAAACACCCGGGCGGGAGTCCGTGGTTAAGTCCTAACGAACAAATCGGAAGGAGGTAAATCTTGGCGAAGATACTTATAGTAGACGACGCGGCATTTATGCGCATGAGATGCACGAAGCTGCTTGCTGATAACGGATTTGAGGTTGCCGAAGCGGCGGATGGTGCAGAAGCCATCGAAAAGTATAAGGAAAACAGGCCAGATGGCGTTCTGCTGGACATCACAATGCCGAACATGGATGGTCTGGCTACATTGAAAGAGCTGATGAAGATGGACCCCGGAGCCAGGGTCGCCATGGTGACGGCTATGGGCCAGCAGTCCATGGTAATGGAGGCGCTCAAGACGGGCGCTAAGGATTTCGTAGTCAAGCCTTTTGATGCAGACCGCGTCCTGGCGGCCGTAAAAAAGATGATCAGTTAAGGAATTATTTCCTGGTGGCTGGAGAGCACAGAAAAATGATAGATGCTGGTAAACGTATCAGGGTATTGATAGTCGACGATTCGGCATTTGCCAGAATTATGATTGCCAAACACCTGGCTAACGACGCACAAATAGAAATTGCGGGCACAGCCCGTGACGGCCTTGACGCAATCGAGAAAATTAAAGTGTTAAAGCCGGATGTTGTAACGCTGGACGTGGAAATGCCCAAGCTGGACGGCGTGACTGCGCTGCAGCGCATAATGGCTGAATATCCCACTCCGGTGGTGATGTTGAGCAACCTGACGGCGGAAGGGGCCGATGTTACTATCAGGGCACTCGAGATCGGGGCAGTAGACTTCTTCCTGAAACCATCGCTGATTAACCCGACTGGCTCGTTGGAAACGGATGCGGAACTGATTCAGAAAATCAAGCAGGCGTCTAAGATCGATGTGGCCAAGGTTACCTCCAGGCTTCAGAGAATAGTTGCAGACCTTCAGCGGAGCAAGAAAAAACTACCGGCTAACAACTCTTCCGGGCAGGGCAAGTTGAACAGGGTGGTAATCATCGGCAGTTCAACGGGTGGTCCCCGTGCACTATACGAGGTCGTGCCGAATTTACCCGCCGATTTACAGGCGGCGGTATTAATTGTTCAGCATATGCCGCCCAAATTTACTAAATCTATAGCGGAAAGGCTTGATGAAATAAGCCAAATTCATGTGAAGGAAGCGGAGCTGGGAGACAGGGTTTCGCTTGGACAGGCTCTAATCGCGCCAGGCGGATTTCACATGGTGATGAAGCCCAATGGCCAGATAAGCCTTAACCAGGATAAGCCGCGTTGCGGGCTGCGCCCTGCCGTGGATGTAACCATGGAATCAGCTTCCAAAGTGTATGGATCGCGTTGCCTGGGAGTTATATTGACCGGGATGGGGTCCGACGGCACCGAAGGCGCTGCCATGATCAAGGCGGGAGGTGGGATGATCCTGGCCGAGGACGAATCAACCTGCGTGGTCTACGGCATGCCAAGAAGCGTGGCCGAGGCCGGCCTGGTAGATAAAGTTGTACCGCTAAACAGGATAGTAGAAGAAATAACTGCAGCCTGCCGTAAACCCAGCGAATCTATGGTGAGAATCTAAACTATGACTGATCAGGAATATTTATTTCTAAAAAAGAAAGTGCTGACTATGACCGGCATCGATCTGGAAAGCTATAAAAGCCAGCAGATGCGCCGGCGCCTGTCAGCCTTCATAGAAAATACCAATGAAAAAGACGTCGTCCATTACTGCCGGATTATTGAGCAGGACGAACCCAGCCTGAAAAAACTGTGCGATTTTATCACAATAAATGTGACGGAATTTTGCCGCGATGCCGCTGTATTCCAGGAATTGGAGAAGAATGTACTGCCGGCGTTATTGGAGAAAAAGAACTACATCAATATATGGAGCGCAGGATGCTCCAACGGGGCCGAAGCATACTCTATTGCTATGCTGCTGTGCGAGGCTGATAAAAAAGTAAATTACAGGATACTGGGGACGGACATGGATGAACTCAGCCTGGCACGGGCGGCAGCGGGTGGGCCGTACAGAGATGATCTGATGAAAAATGTCCCCAAACATCTGGTCACCAAATATTTCACGCTGGAGAACGGTGACTACTGGGTTAAGAAAGAGATCAAAGAAAAGGCGGTTTTCAAACGTCATAATCTGCTGGCAGATAAATTCGAGACGGGCTTTGACCTGATTGCCTGCCGCAACGTGACTATTTATTTTACGGAGGAAGCCAAGGAAAAACTCAATCAAAGGTTTTATGAGTCCTTGAGGGAGAATGGCATCCTTTTCGTGGGCGCCACTGAATTTATGATTAACGCTGCGAAATTAGGTTTCGGCAAATCGGGGTCGGGCTTTTATCAGAAGAAAAGCTCAGCGTCTTTGGCAAAAGTTTAAGATAGAGAATACTTATGGAAGGTAAAAAAATGAGAAGAATTTCTGCTAAACACGCTAAACCAACCATGTTCCTAGGCCGGGCATTATATGATTGTTTCGGTAAACTGCTACTGAAGGAGGGGACCAAACTCTCAGCCGCGCAGGTGGAAAATCTGGAGGAACTGGGAGTGGGCGAGCTCTTTATTATGGATAAACGGGTGGATGATGTGGTGGCCTGGCCGCTGATAACGCCTGAACTGGAGGGTTCTATTGCGGCATCTTTAAGGCAGGTATTGCATAAAGCCCAGCATATTATCGGTTCAGGCAAGGCACAGATGATAGACCTTTCATCAATTCGGCAGGGTGTTTTTGAGATGGTGCAGCAGCTGTTCCCGGTGGCTATGGGTGAACCGGTAGTGGTCGGATGCCATTCCATGAAAGACTATGATTTCGTGCATCCCGTAAAGGTGACGAGCCTTTCTTTGCTGATGGGCAAGGCTGCCGGAATGGGGCAGACCGAGCTTATAAATCTGGGCATGGCTACTCTTCTGCAGAATATCGGCTATGCAGCTTTGCCGGACGGCCTGGTTGATAAAGAGGGGCCCCTGGACGAAGTCGAAACGCAGACGGTACAGAAGCACCCCTCCTACGGTGCTGAGATAGTAAAACGCTATGGACAGGCTGCTCAAGAGACGGCCCTGATAATCCAGCAACACCACGAGCGCTGGAACGGCAGCGGCTACCCCCAGGGGTTAAGGGGTCGGAGTATCTGCCACGGAGCCCGCATACTGGGCATCACCGACAGCATCGTTGCCCTGGTATCTAAAAGGCCGCATCGCGGCTGCATATTGCCCAAGGAAGCGCAGGAATTTGTTAACGCCTTTTCAGGCGATCTGGACGATGCAGATTTCCTCAGGCCGCATCAGGCCATGGAATTCATCGTGGCCTATAGCGGCGAGCTTTTCGACGCCGACCTGGTCAAGATTTTTACCCAGCAATTGCCTACTTATCCTTCGGGCCTCATGGTTAAGCTTAATACGGGTGAGGTAGGCATCGTTTCTAGTGCCAATTGTGGTTATTTCTCAAGGCCCAAGGTTCGCATATGCTACGATAGCAATATGAGGGAACTGGATAAGACTTACGATTATAACCTGGCCGATGCCGAGCACCAGAGAAAATTGATTACACAGGTGATGGAATATTAATGCCGTCTAAAATAAACACGGGAAGGTATTAGAATAGATGCAGCGTATATCGGCAATTTATGCCAGGCCGGGAATGGAGTTGGCATCCCCGATTTATGACAATTGGGGCGATGTCGTTTTGCAGAAAGGGACAGTGCTGGATGCCCGGGACATTGCCCAGATTGACGATATAGGCGTGGGCGAACTATTTATCCTCAATAATAAAACTGAGGATATCCAGCCTGCTTCCTTTGTGCCTCCCCAATTGGAAGGAGCGATATCCAAATCTTTGCGAAGGGCATTGATCGAATTCCGGACTATGTTGACGGGCAGGAACCAGCAGCCCATTGACCTGGTGCTGATGAATAACCTGATGGAGGAGCTGATGGAATCACTCCTTTCTGAAAAGAAGGGCGACGCTTCCATAGCGGGATGTTTTTCCCTGCGTGATTATAACTACGTGCACCCGGTGAAGGTTGCGGCCCTTTCCATGCTGATAGGCAAAGCCAGTGGTATGAATAAACGTGAGATTAAACAAATAGGGATGGCCTCCCTTTTTCAGAACGTAGGTTATGTGCTTTTGCCTCAGGGCATTCTGGAGAAGCCGGCGTATTTAAGTAATGCAGAAATGAAGGCGGTGCAGAGGCACCCGGTGTATGGTTCGCAGATCATAGCCCGATACACTGAGATCGGGCCGGAAACCGCCAACATCATATTACAGCATCATGAAAGGTGGAACGGCAGCGGATATCCCTTCGGTTTAAAAGGTACAGAGATATGCCTCCCGGCGCGCATACTCGGGATAACCGATGTAGGCTTTGCTCTCGCTTCGAAGCGGCCACACCGCGAGGAGTTCCTCCCCGCCTTTGCCATCGAGCACAGCATTGTATCTTCGCAGGATGCCATAGAATATATTTTCGCTTACAGCAGCGAGCTATTCGATCCTGAGCTGGTCAGGGTATTCGCTAAAACAGTACCGGTGTACCCGACCGGCGCAATGGTAAAACTTAATGATGGGCGGATGGGTATAGTAAGTAAATCAAACCCGGAATGTCTAAAAAGGCCTATTATCCGAATCATTAGCGTGGCCTCCAGAGAGCCGGTGGAAGAAATACCCGATATATGTACAGGCTGCGAGCTGGAATGTAATGAGAAGCCGGGCCACAAAGATGTTAAACGTGACATCGACCTGACCAAAGATAGTAAAAAGAATATATTGATAAGCGAATTAAATGAATATTAGTTGCCTTGTAGGAACTTAACATAGAAGGTGTGCGATGGACGATACGAGTAAAATGCTGACGCAGGAAGAAATCGATTCAATGGTGGGCAAGAGCGTTGCCAGTAAATCTGCGTCGGTACATAGGGTAGCAGCCAGCACCACAGCGGAAGTTAAACCCAAACCTGCTGCGCCGCCGGTGCAAAACGTGCAGAAAGTGAGTGCGGCGCCCAGCCCCATGTCAGCCGATGAGCCGGCTTCGGGCGGCGGCCACAGTCACGATGAATGCATAGCGGCCGGCGATATTAACGCATTGCAGGAAAGGATGGCTGAGATCGTAAATCGCATTGCCAGGCTTGAAGTGATGATCACCAAGCTTGATAATAACAGCAATAGTCCTTCAACCCAGGTCAACCCCGCCGCCTTCAAAGCTGCCGTACAGCAAATTCAGAATGTGAGCAGCCAGGTGGAAGTAATTTCAGAGGGTTTAAGGGGAACGGCCGGCTATAATATAAGTAAGATCTTCAAGTGCGGCTCATGTGGTTCCGTGGGGGTTGTCGCTATGAAGGTCAAGTGTACTAAATGCGGCCAGGAAAACTGGTGGGGCTGGTGGCCGAAGAAGAAATAGTATACATTATAAGATATACATAAAGAGGCAACCGGGATTAATTTTTAAGGATCATAATGTATAAAGAGAGCATTCTGCTGGTTGATGACGATCGAACAGCAGCAGTAGCTGTAAAAAATGCGCTAACCAACAGCGGTTTCACGGTAATTAAATCCGATTCCTGTTCGGAAGCCCTTTCCATCATCCAACGCAAAAATATTGACGTATTGATCTTCAGCCTCGCCATTCAGGAGGACAATGCGCTCGAAATATTACATAGAGCGCGTTTTCTCAGCCCTGAAATCGGCGTAATAGTGATGACCCAGAACGATTCTCCCGATATCCTGATAAGGGCTTTCCAAGCGGGCGCTCAGGCAATACTGGAAAAACCGGTGGATGAAAAGAACCTGAAGAAAGTGGTTGAAGAAGTGTTGCAGCACAGCCGTCTGGCCAAAGAAAATATGCGTTTAAAAACGCTATTGCCTTTATTTGAGTTGAATAAGTCACTGGTGTCGGAATTGGATGCAGATAAGATATTCCCAAGGATTGTTAATCTGGTGTGTATCGAGACAAGGGCTGACCGCGTATCGCTTATGCTGCTGGATGAGTTCACGCAGCAGTTGACTATCAAGGCGGCCATCGGGCTGCCCGGTGAATTAATTGGCAAGGGCGAAGATATCTCAGATGACAGCATAGCCTGGTCCGTAGTTGAGACCGGCCGCGCCATTCTTCTCAACGGTGAAGCCAAGCAACTAAAATTCAGCGGCAATCCGGAGATAGTTTCTTCTCTCTGTGTGCCGTTATTGTTAAAGAAGAAGGTAATCGGGGTCATCAACTGCAGTAAGATCACCTCGCGCAACCCCTTTACAGAGGGTGACCTGGAGCTTTTGTATATACTGGCGGGGCAGGCGGCTATCGCCATTGAAAATGCAACTTTGTTTGAGAGCGTGAGAATGCAGCAAAGGAATCTCGAGCGCTTTTTAAAGAAATCGCTTACCGCCCAGGAGGACGAACGGCGAAGGATTTCATCTGAGCTCCACGACGGTCTGGCTCAATGGCTGGTCAGCGCTTCCTACGGAATGCAGTTATGCGAAGCTTTTCTGACATCTGCGCGGCACGATGATACGGTGACCGAGATAAAGCGGACCAACAATATATTGAATCAAAGCATAAAGGAGCTCAGGCGGATTATACTCGACCTTCACCCTATAGCACTGGCTGAGCTGGGCTTAATCGAGGCGCTACGCCGGCAGGTTGAGAGTTTTAACCGTGAAAACGGTACAACCTGTGAATTTAAGATCATAGGCAGCATGAACACCCTGTCTCTTGTACAGGAAGTGAGCATATACCGTATAATACTAGAAGCCCTGAATAACGTCAGGAAGCACGCGCAGGCATCGCACGTTGACCTTATTTTGAAATTTGATTTAGAATATGCCATAGTTGAAATAACTGATGACGGACAGGGGTTCGACCTGTCGGATGCTTTAAGCGACAAAGTAGCCAAAAGCAGCATCGGGTTAATCACTATGAAAGAGAGAGCAGAAATGCTGGGGGGTGCACTGAACATCATCACAGCCCCCGGCAACGGTACGAAGATATTCGGCCGCCTGCCGCTCTTAACGTACAGTGATTCGACTCACATCAGTTCAATAGTGGCAGGAAATGAACAGTGATAGAAAATTGATAAGGGTTATGCTGGTGGATGATCAGCAGCTGGTGCGCGAAGGGTTGCGCCGCATGCTGGAGTTGGATGAGCGGATTGATGTTGTAGGAGAAGCAAAATCAGGGGAAGAGGCTATCCTTAAAGCCGCGGAGATGGATCCGGACATTATATTAATGGATGTCAGAATGCCCGGCATAGGGGGGATCGAAGCTACCAGACAGCTTAAAGCCAAGGAATGCAAGGCCAACATAATAATCCTCACCGTATATGAAGATAAATACCTGGCCCAGGCCGCCGAGGCCGGCGCCGTGGGATATCTTTTAAAGGATATCGGCAGAGAGGAGCTTTCCAGGTCCATCAAGCTGGCATTTGAGGGCCAGTCGCCGTTTGCGCCTTCCATTACGCGTACCCTGTTCACGCAGTTCGGCAATGTCGCGCAGCTCAGCAGGAATACACTACTTACACCCCGCCAACTGGATATCCTGCGTCTGATCGCAGCCGGTATTACCAATAGAGAAATAGCCGGCAAATTATGTGTCAGCGAAGCGACCGTAAAGAGGGAAACTAATACCATTTTCAGTAAGCTGGATGCGGTCGACCGCACTCAGGCTGTAGCTGAAGCTTACCGCAGAAATATGCTGTAACGGTGATCGGTTTCACCGCTTGATCCTTAAGGCCCGTCAACGGGCCTTTTTTATTTCCTCAAATTCAATCCGCCTACTCGTACTCGCGGCCGTATCGGGGCCAAAAGTATGAGCTAGTACGGTCACCATAATGAAACCATTTGGGACTTACCGCTCAAGTCCGGCCATGCCAAAATAGAGCAAAACAAAGATAGTATCTCGAGATATACGATAACTGAGGAGGGTCATGATTACACGGTCAACAAGCGCATTTACAGATTCAACAGGCAACCTGGTTGAAGACGCTATACGTGTACTGGTGGTAGACAGCAGCGAGGCTATGCGTGAGGGAATCCGCCATATGCTGGCGGGTGACGAAAGCATAAAGGTTATCGGTGAGGCCCGTGACGGCAAGGAAGCATTGGACCTGGTCGTAAAGGTATCCCCCGACATCGTAATCCTTGACGGAAGGTTGAGGGGCACGGACAGCACTAAAGTCATTTCATATATTAAGGAATGCTCACCTCATGTAGGCGTCATCGTGTTGAATGATGAGCAAAACTTCCTGGTGCCGGCCATTGAAAGCGGTGCGTCGGGTTTTCTTACCGGGGACGTAAGGCGCAGCGATTTAATTGGAGCAATTCGCATTGTCCATCTATGGCGCATGGTTTTATTTCAGCAGGGGAGCAATTTTACCCTTGTTAAATTATGAAGATGTGGATTATTTATCTTGAATATGAGTAAGGAGGTGTCAGCAAGTTCATAGTGAACACAATATAAACAAAATCAACAGGAGGTGACAGCCTATCAGGGCCGACATCAAAATTAACCCAAAAGCAATCAAAATTAAAAAAATAGTCGAAACCTTTAGTAAGGAGGAAAAAATGATTAAGTTAATGAGAGCAATGTTCCATCTCCACAGGGGAGAAAAAGGTATGACCGGTCTGGAGACCGCCATCATACTGATCGCATTCGTGACTGTGGCAGCCGTATTCGGCTATGCAGTACTGAGTGCCGGTCTATTTTCGGCAGAACAGGCTAAGTCAACCATCTATGCCGGCCTGAATGAGGCCAAGAGCAACCTGGAGCTCTCGGGCTCGGTATTGGGTCTTTCCAGCGACAATTCGACACTGGGGACCGTTAAATTCACGGTGAAGCTTGCCATCGCAGGCGCCCCGATAGATATGACCCCGTGTGACGGCAGTGCTAGTCCTACCAACAAAACCGTCATCAGCCTGACTACCAAGTCTGATTATCTCAACAATATCGAGTGGACCAAGACTGCCATCGGCCAGGATAATGGCAATAACATTCTCGATCCCGGCGAGCAGTTTGAAATCACAATAGACACAACTAGCCTCGGCACCGGCAATTCGCTTTCCCAGACTCTTGGGGCCAATGACTCGTTCAGCCTACAGGTGAAACCATCGATCGGCGCATCAGTTACCATCGCGAGGCAACTGCCGCCGTCAATCGACCCGGTGATGGACCTGCATTAATGTAGCGAAACCTTTAGTAAGGAGGAAAAAATGATTAAGTTAATGAGAGCAATGTTCCATCTCCACAGGGGAGAAAAAGGTATGACCGGTCTGGAGACCGCCATCATACTGATCGCATTCGTGACTGTGGCAGCCGTATTCGGCTATGCAGTACTGAGTGCCGGTCTATTTTCGGCAGAACAGGCTAAGTCAACCATCTATGCCGGCCTGAATGAGGCCAAGAGCAACCTGGAGCTCTCGGGCTCGGTATTGGGTCTTTCCAGCGACAATTCGACACTGGGGACCGTTAAATTCACGGTGAAGCTTGCCATCGCAGGCGCCCCGATAGATATGACCCCGTGTGACGGCAGTGCTAGTCCTACCAACAAAACCGTCATCAGCCTGACTACCAAGACTGATTACCTCAACAATATCGAGTGGACCAAGACTGCCATCGGCCAGGATAATGGCAATAACATTCTCGATCCCGGCGAGCAGTTTGAAATCACCGTTGATCTGAACAGTCTCGGCAACGCTGGATCTCTTAGCGAGAACCTGACTGCCAACCAGACATTCAGCCTACAGGTGAAACCATCGATCGGCGCATCAATTACCATCGCGAGGCAACTGCCGCCGGCCATCGACCCGGTGATGGACCTGCACTAAGCCTAATGAATTAGTAAGTTGATTTACAGGTGGTAATGTAAAAAGTGGGCATCCGCCCGGGCGGATGCCCACCACAAAAAAGGGGTAAATGGTATGAACGAAGAACAAAGAATAAAACTTCTGGAAGAAGAATTAAAAATATTAAAAAATGAGGTCAAGACGATCCTGCTTGATATCCGTGAGCAGTACCTCAATATACAGAACCCCTTTAATTTCAGCATGGTACCGAATACCGGCACACCACCTGCCGGACCCGATAAAGATAAGGAAGAGGTACCACCAGATATATTTGATTTAGGTAAAGACAGCAATCAGCCGTCCGCAAACGCCGGCCTTGATGATCCCGACTTGTCCTTCGGCAAACCGTTTGCTGACCTCGATGCAAATAAGCCAGGCCCGGGAGGCCCGGCCGATGAAATGCCCGAATTGGGTCCTTCAGCCGGACCAGGTCCTTCCGCAGACTCTCAACCTGGACCTTCGGCAGGATCGCCGCAGGAAGATGAAAAAGAGTCGGAAGAAGAGCCGGCGCCCAAGCCAAAGGGCCGCGGCAAAAAGAAAAATATTATACCGGTTGAACTTGAGGCCGAGCCGGAGATAGATGAAGCTGTAGACGAAGAGAAGGAAGAGCAGTTAACTGCTAAAACGGCCTCCCCCAGAAACGGCAAGAAAAAGGGCGGTACTGCTACTTTACCTGGCAGCAGGGCTGACCTGGTAGTGATTGCAGGCATGACGCAATGGATTGACCAGGCGTGCCAAAAACTTGGTAAAGACAGGACGGAAGCGCTCGTGGAGATGTCGAGTGCCATGGACCGAATACCTACCAATATAAAGGATGTCCTGATCAGGATGGTGCATATATCCAGATATGAATCCACTTCCAAGCAGTCTCCGACGGCGACCGATTACCTGGCCACACTGGCACAGTTGGAAAGTTTGATGGGAGGTTCCGAGGAACACGACAGCGCCCTGCTTTCCATGTTATCGGTCATGAAGGAGTCAAGACGTGGATAAAGTGATGGTTACCCTCCTGCTGATAATAGGAGGAGTTGTTTGCACTATGGTGGTTATCAACGCTATTTACCCGGCTATAACACAGAGTACGGGCGCTATAGCCGATGCCACCGGAAAGATCGATGACAGGATCAGGTCAAAGATCGAGATAATCGAGATATCGAATAGCGATAGCAATGTCTATGTGTGGATAAAGAATGTCGGGGCCTCAAGGATACTCGGAATACAAAATAGCGATGTATTTTTCGGACCCGAAGGGAACTTTGCCAGGATTCCTTTTGGCAGTTCCGGATCAAACGTTCCGTACTGGAGCTATACAATCGAAAATGGGACTGAATGGGCGCCGACAGGCACAGTTGAAATAACAATTTTCTTAGCCTCCGCACCTTCCGGTTCATACTATTTTAAATTTGTGCTGCCCAACGGGATATCTGACCAGGATATTTACAGCGCAAGCCTAGGAGAGCCATGGAGAATTTCGCAATCACACTTGTTTGCATTGCCTTATTGATAGCGGCTGCAGTTTCCCTGTCCATGACTGCTCTCAACGCGGTGAATACAATGTCGGACGCAATGAGGCAGGAGGAGATGCTATCGAGGGATATGATTAATACCAGCATCGCCTGTGAAAACGCTACGACATCTCCTGGAGGCAACAGCGTAGCCCTCTATGTAGCTAATACCGGCAACACAAAGCTCGCTAATTATGCAGCCTGGGATATCATCGTGCGATATCAGGATGGGGGCACTTACTGGATACCGTATTCAGCGGCTACGCCGGGATGGACAAGCGGTGCCTTTTTTTTTCCAGGGCAAGCCGGAAATATACGAGCCCAACATTTTAGACCCGGGTGAGACGATGCAGATAGTAATCAATCTGTGGCCTGCGGCCACTGAGAATATGACCAACCTGGCCACGGTGGTAACGCCCAACGGCGCCCGGAGCCAGGTAGCATTCGGCTGGTAGCCGTTATAGAGAGGCATAGTTTTAAGGGGATAATATGACGAAAATATTGGCATCGGATGAAGATGCACGGTCGCAAGACGAAATAATTTGTACGGGTCACTCCGAGATCGATAAGCGGCTCGGCGGTGGGATACCCGTAGGTTCGTTGACGTTAATTGAAGGGCAGTCCGATGCAGGCAAGTCGGTACTAGCGCAGCAGATGATGTGGGGTGCGTTGAACGCTCGCCACAGGGTCCTGCTTTTTACAACGGAAAATACCGTTAAAAGCATGCACAGTCAGATGGATAGCCTGGGGCTGAGCATCATCGACCCCCTGCTGCTGGGCTGGATAAAGATATTTACGGTCGAGCCATCCAAAATGAAGGCTATGGATACGTTTGCCACAATAGTATCGGGAATTATGGCCTATCCCACCTACAAGCTGATTGTCGTGGACTCTCTCACTCCGATCATTGCCCATACATCGGTAGAACAGATCATCGAATATTTTGAAAAATGTAAAAAAATGTGTGATGGCGGCAGGACGATTATCAATATAACTCATACCTATGCCTTTGACGAGCAGGTATTGATCCGGATCAGATCGGCTTGTGATGCACACTTAAGACTCCGAATAGAGGAGGTAGGCGATAAACTGGTCAAGGTTCTGGAGGTGGCCAAAGTACGTGGTGCCGACAAGAATACCGGCAATATCATGAGCTTTGACGTGGACCCCGGCACAGGAATGCGTGTTATGCCGCTGGGTAGAGCCAGGGCCTGATAGATTGTAAAGAGGTTTTACTATATGCCTGAAATACTACTCCCCTTCCCTGTTCCGGATGCGGCAACCAGGAAAAAATCCGATGGTTGCAACATCCTCAGCCTGCTGTCTAAACAGACGCAGGCACTTGTTATTAAGAATCCGCACTTGCTGGAATATCTGCAGATGATTCCAATAGATAATTACGGTCTGCCCAAGTTTTATGAGACTCTGGACCGTAGCGTGGCCTCTAATCCCAACCCCAACCTTATTTATCCGGTGAAGGACAACATATTTACTCATATTTTGTATGACCACGGCGATGGCAGAAATACTTATATATCTATAGAGCCGATACTTCTGGACAATATCGATAAGCTCATGCTGGAAGTTGAGAAACGTCTGCTTGAAATGTCGGACAGGCTGGGGAATTTCTCCGTCATAACTGGGGATGAAAAACGTGAAGCCTTCCTCAAATGCATTGATGACATCTGCGTGATAAAGGGACAGGATATGGCTATGCAGAGGAATAACCGTAATGGGTCACGCAGGAACAACGGCAACTGGAATGGAGCCTCCAGAGCCGCTACCGGGCTGATGGATAAAATGTCCTTTAACAGCAGGGTCAAACCCCTGGAAGTAACCGCTCGTGAGATGGATGAGATCAAATACCTTATTTGCAGGGACAAGGTCGGCCTGGGAGTGCTGGAACCCATCGTCTACGATAAGTACGTTGAAGACGTGAGCTGCAGTGGGCTGGGGGTCATCTTCCTGGAACATAAGATATTTAAGAGCCTTAAAACGGTAGTGAATTTTGCTACCACAGAAGACCTTGACCAATTCGTGATGCGGTTGGCCGAGCGAATTAAGAAACCTGTAAGCGTGCACAGCCCGATCGTGGACGCCACCTTGCCTGACGGCTCACGCATAAATATTGTCTATGGCAGTGATGTATCCAAGCGCGGCTCCAATTTCTCCATCAGGAAATTCAGCGATACGCCGCTCTCGGTGCTGGAACTCATAGACATGGGGACCCTGGATTATAAGATGGCCTCATACCTTTCCATAACCATCGGTGAAGGCATGAACTGCTTTGTATGCGGTGAAACAGCCTCAGGTAAAACTACATCTCTAAATGCTGTAACCACCTTCATTCATCCCAACGCCAAGATCATCTCGATCGAGGACACGCCGGAGTTGCAGGTGCCGCACCAGAACTGGATCCGGGAGGTGGTATCCAGCACCAAGGAGGACAGCCAGGCCGGTGTGACGATGTTCGACCTGCTTAAAGCAGCCCTGCGCCAGAGGCCCAACGAAATAATAATCGGAGAAATCCGTGGAGCTGAAGGGGCTATAGCTTTTCAGGCTATGCAGACAGGCCACTCCGTGATGGCAACGTTCCATGCTGCGTCGGTAGAAAGGCTGATACAACGTATGACCGGCAGTCCCATTAATGTGCCCAAATCTTATATGGACAATTTGAACATAGTCATCATTCAGCAGGCCGTGAAGCTGCCCAGCGGTAAAACCGGCAGACGTATGACCAGTATCAATGAAATAGTCGGCTATGACCCGGTAGCGCAGTCCTTTACCTTTGTAGAAGCATTTCGCTGGGACCCGGTAACAGACACATTTGTATTCAGCGGCGATGGGAACAGCTACATTCTCGAGCAGAAAATCGCCCCCATGCTGGGCATACCGCCGCACAAAAAGCGCCGAATTTATGCAGAGGTCGAAAGGCGCGCCAAGATACTTGAGAGGCTAAGTACACAGGGAGTAAAGAATTTTTATGATCTCCTTAAAGTCCTTGCTAAAGCTCAACGGGAAGGGCTCTTCTAAAACCGGCGACAACGGTAACGGTAACGGCAGCGGCTTCGGTTACGGTTTTGACGACTCTTCTAACGGGAAGATCAAGCTGAATACCGACCTTCTGAAGTGCGATCTTTTCTGCCATATTACCTACCTGTCCGCGCTGGCGACCTCAGACCTCTCGCGGTCGCAGATATTCGAATATGCCTCTCAGCTTAACTTTACGTCGTCGGTTTACCTGCGTAAGGTGCACTTCCTGGCAAAAAAGTTAAATTATGATTATTCAGAAGCCTGCCGCATGGTAGGCGAAACGATCAAAGAGCCTGAGCCAAAAGCGCTTCTGCTGCGTATGGCGGGCGCCATGGCGTCGGGCGAGAATGAAGCGGAGTTCTTAAAACGCGAAGCGGAAGTAATGGGTTCAACCTACGGCGAAGAGTATGAGGCGCATGTTGAAAGCCTTAAAAAATGGACCGACGCTTTTACAGCCCTAATCATTTCAGCTTCACTGGTTGTAGTCATAACCGTGGTCTCGATATTGATTTTTCCTATGGCGCCCAGCTTTGTGGCTACCCTTACGTTTTTAATGCTGATATCAACGCTATTAGGATGCTGGGTCATGTACAGGGCTGCTCCCAAGGAGATTAAAACCCATAATCTTCCACATACATCCAAAGCCCAGGAATTGGCCAAAAAGGTCCTCAAATACGTGTCTGTTCCACTGTTGGTTCTGTCCATCCCAATACTATTTTTAATGAATGCCGGACTGGGGTGGTCCCTTATCGTAATTGCGATTATCATCGCCCCGCCGGGGATACTGATCTGGTGGGACGACCGCAGGATAGATAAATATGACATGGATATAGCCGGATTTCTCAGATCGCTGGGAGGCATTACCAAGGTAATCGGCACTACGGTCACTGAGGGCATCTCGAGACTCGATTTTGGCTCGCTCAGCTCACTGAAAAAGCCGGTAAGCCGGATGAACAATGCGCTTAAATTCGGAATTCGCCCTGAGCTTTGCTGGCAGAAGTTAGTCTGCGAATCGGGAAGCGAACAGGTCAACAGGAGCGTGAGAATTTTCTGGGATGGGATCGCGGTTGGCGGAGACGCCGGCGCTGTGGGCAACCAGGCATCCATGTTTGCCATGAAAATTGCTTTGCTAAGAGGTAAAAGGAAAATGGTATCTTCGGGGTTTTTCTATCTGGTTGCCACTATGCATGTTACGATGGCTATATTGCTGGTCGGCATATATCAGATCATGTTGAATTTCTCCACGGCGATGCAAAAAATGCAGACTACCGGCATGCAAGGTATGGATGCCATGACTTCGCTGCCTACCTTTTCCTTTTTCTCCAACGGCGCTGCTTCATTGGGGATGCTCTATATGATGTCGACAGCCATGTTGCTCATGCTCACGGCGGTCAATCCTGCCGCCATCAAAGTGGTCGAAGGGGGACACAACTACAAATACTTCTACCTGGCGTCGGTCATGATGCTTATAACCGGCCTGGCGATGGTCTGCATCCCTGGCATGGTCAAAGGTATGTTCGGCAACTTGACGATCGTTCAATAATGAGGAACAAGCAGGAGTAAACTGTGGATTTTTTCGAAGTTAGTGTGTATCTGCTGATCATCGTAGTTGCAGCGATGTGCGTTTTCGGCATTATGTGGCTATTGATGAGAAGTATGGCGCCGCGCCGGGCTTTAACTAAAAAGGAAATAGAAATATTGAAGGCGGCCGGGGTCAAAAAGATCCCCAAGGCCGTGCCGGTTAAGGCCGCAAAGAAGGAAAAGGGTAAAGGCAAAGATAAAGATAATCATAAAGACGATAAGTTGCTTAAGCTGAAAGAATTGTCGGACGACAAGCTGCTACCTGAAAATATTCAATCTGCGGAAGAAGGTTCGAAAAAGGCTGGTAAATCTTCCCGGGAAAAAGATGCGTCCCCGGCTTCCCATGAGCCGGCAGATACGCCGCAGGAAGAGATTGCTGAAATAGCACTGCCGGATCTTCCCACCATGGACACGCTGGTAGAGGGTGAGGAAGAGACTCCTGAGCAGCAGAACATAGAGGAGTTAATGAGTGTTTTTGAGTTGGAGGAAGTGGAGGATTCGGCCACCTCAGACCTGGCAGCCAATCTCTTTGATGTAGATGTTGAGAACATAGAGCATCTGGGCAACGAGGTATCGGAATTTTTAGGCGGCATGCATTCGAAATGAGAAGGAGGGAGCCATGAACTATAAAAATGTTAAATCTAAAATGGAAACATTGATGAGCTGTTTCCTTTATTTAAACAATTTCCTTTTGCGGGCGTTCCGAAAAAACGAACTAGCACGCAACTGGTGCACTGTCAGGCTCCTTTTGATCATAACCGCCATGGGAATTGGCTTTCTGGGCTTCCCCTGGTTCGCCGTGCCGCAAGCTGTTGCAGATAATACAACGGGCTCACCCAGTATCGAGGTCATGCCCACCGAAGGTACTATAGGAACCCAGATTTACCTAAAAATCATAAATTACCAGCCCAATAAGCAAGTTATAATAACCTTCGGCTCGGGCACGATCATCGGCACAGGGACCGAAGTTGGCACCCAAACCGTGGTCGCCGCCACAACAACTACAGACGGTTCCGGATATGCTGTAATAGATTGGGATCTGGACATATTCCCTGCCGGAAGATATATCATCATGGCTGATGATGGAGTCAATAAACTGACCACCGGTTTCAAAGTCGATCCTTCTATAGATCTAGGGAATGTTGTAAGCGGCTTCGTAAATGACGTTTTGGTGATCAAGGGCAAAGGCTTTGATGCACAAAAGTTAGTTTATATCGGCCTGGACGATCAGAAGATTGTGACCACACAGACTGATGATAAGGGCCAGTTTTTTGATGCTAAACTCCAGATCCCCCCGACAGTGCGCGGCAATCACAATATCAAGGTTCAGGATACCGAAAACAACGTCGCTACAGCAGTGTTTAATGTAAGACAGCAGATGAACGTTATGCCGTCAAATGTCGCCGTGGGAGATAACGTCACAATAATAGGAACGGGCTTCCAGGGCGTAACTGACGTTCAGGTATTTCTCGATGATAAAGATGCCGGCATAACGCAGACTGACTCCAATGGCGGCTTTATGACTACTATTAAGATACCGCCTTGCGGAGACGGCCCGCATAAAATAAAGCTCGATGACCAGATTAATAAAGCATATACGGATATAGCTGTATCTTCATCGTTGAGCGTGATCCCCAATAACGGGTTTATCGGCATGCAGGTAGGGCTTCAAGGCGCCGGCTTCAGGCCCGGTTTCCCGGTCAGTGCCAGCTACGATAATATCAAGTTGGATGGAACTACAGTGCAGGAGACGGGGAGCTTTACGGAAAGCTTTAAAGTTCCTGTGAGCCGATTTGGGACACATACGGTTTCGGCAACGGACGGAATTAACACACAGAACGTCATTTTCATAGTGGAATCGACACCGCCCCTGGCGCCGGAGACTACCTTGCCGGCGGAGGGCAGCAGGGTGACCAAAGACGCTCATTTCGAATGGCAGGTCGTCACTGACCCCAGCGGAGTTTCGTATACCATTGAGATTGCCGGAGATCCTAAGTTTACTAACATAATAATGTCACAGGCCAATTTGTTGACCAATTACATAGATGTTACGGATGACAGCAAAATGTTGCCCGGGCAGGATGCTCCCTATTACTGGCGTGTAAAGGCAGTTGACCGCGCTTCTAATGAAAGTGCCTGGTCGCCGGTAAGCTCGTTCTACAAAGGACACACACTCGTTACAATTCTGACCAATATGCCCGACTGGGTAAAGTATGTTTTGATTAGTTTAGGACTGGTGCTGTTCGGGTTTATGTTCTTCTGGATCGGCCATACTATCAAGAGGTTAAGGAATCTGGATGACGAAGACGTCGACGATGAAGGCGCTTATGCCGGCAGCCAGGTTAATTACAATTCTGGAGGAAACGATTGGAAGCAGCGATAACCTGCATCCAGGGTTTATAAAACGCTGAATCGCTATTCAGCGTACTAACGGTGAGGAGAAAAAAATGGCTATGGATATACTTAAGAAAGAGGTGAAAGTTCAGTTCAGACAACTGGAAGCGCTGATCCTGTTTATGGCGGGAGCTACGCTGGCATCCCTGCAGATAATACATTACGTGTTTCTAAATTCAGGTGTAGCTGTAACTGTTTTCCAGATGTTGCTGGATTGGCTGTTCGGCATGTCCATCATATCTTTGCTGGTGCATTTTAGCTTCCGCGAAATATATAAAATACATAATGAGCTTGTAATCCAGCGTGAGCAGGCCAGCAAAGCGGAAAAAAGGATCCAACATATAATCGATACAACACAGGATATCATTTTCACACTGGACAGGGATGGGAATTTCACTTTCGCCAATAAGGCCATTGAAAGTCTTAGCGGTTATAGCCTGGACAAGATACTCACCAATAACATACGGGATATACTATCGCCCGAATACAGGCCCTTTATTTTCGAGCAGCTAAAGCAATATAAAGATATAGCAGGGCGCCATTTATACATGGACGTGATGAAGAACGACGGTAAGAAAACACCTGTAGAGGTTAGCTTCATGCCTATTAAAAACAGGGGCAACGAACTGACTGGCTTTCAGGGCATTGCCAGGGATATAGAGGAGCGCAGGGAGATAGAAAAAGCACAAAAAGATAAAGAACACTGCCTTAAGGCTATAGCCAGGGTTGGGCAAGTGCTTTTAGAGAACAGGAAAGAGATCCCCTATAAAAAGATACTCGAGATTTTATGCAATACGTCCGATATCCATAGTGCATTTATCCTGCTTAACGACTTGCCCAATTCGGGCAAGGTATCCGATATCCTTTCTAACAAGGCTAAATCACCCCTCTCTGTAACAACTTCGAATGGGTTGCAGAACCCCAAGCTGTATGTCAACTATATAAGCGGAGGAAGCAGCGGGAACGTGAAGGCGCAATCCATGTCCGACCTGATGGGAAGTGACGGACTTGGCCAGGGCTTTATGGAGCTATCTAAAAAGGAGGGTGCCATAATCAGCTCATCCAATGGTGACTTATCCAGCCTCATACTGCCTGTAATGGTTAATTCCGAATTTGCAGGTGTAGTTGGTTTTGATAAAAAGGCGGATTCAAAGGGGTGGAGGCCGGTAGAGATCAATTTGTTGGCAACTTCGATAAATATGATTGCGCAGGCGCTGGAGCGTCAGAAGGTGAACGCACAGATCAAACTCCATTTTATTCAGCTTACCAAGATGATATCCAGGGCGATGTTTGCCGTAGATCCTTATACCGTAAGCCACCAGGAGAGGCTTGCAACCCTGGCCGTCACTATCGGCGAGAAAGCCGGGCTGAATAGTGAGGAGCTCGAATGGCTGCGAGTGGGCGCGCTTCTACACGACATTGGCAAGGCCGCTGTACCCAATACTATTCTTTCCAAGCCCGGCAAATTAACCGATGAAGAATGGGTACTTATCCGCTCCCATGTAAAACGCGGACATGAGATGCTGCAGGATATGGACCTGCCGGAAAATGTGATGGATATGGTATTAAACCACCATGAACGGCTGGATGGCAGCGGGTATCCCAATGGTATCAAAGGAGATAAGCTAAGCACTGAATCTCGTATACTTGGTATCTGCGATGTGGTGGAAGCCATGAGCTCACACAGGCCTTACAGGCCCGCCCGGAAAAAAGACGAAATAATTACCGAGCTGAAGAGCGGCAGGGACAGGATTTACGACCCGCGGGTTGTAGATATACTCATCGATGTGGTTGAAAGAAACGAATTTGATTTCGATTTCGCAACCGTAAAAAACTAGCCCTGAAGGATTGTACACGTCACAATTAAGGCGGCCTGGAACTTTAGTTGAAAAATACCACAAAGTTCCAGGTGATGATGCCTAAATAGAATATTGAGAGGCAGGATGCCACCGTGAAAGCAACTCTGGGGTAGCGCTTGTAAACGAACCACAAAAGCGGAAGCAGCGCCGCAAGGCCCACCAGCTTAACTGCCAAAAAACTACCGCTGTTTATAAGCGGCTGCACCAGGCGGTTAGCTTCAGTGGCAAGGCCGCTCTTCACAAAAACCTGTGTCATAATCGCGTCCCACAGCTGTAATTGCCCCATCAGCAATAATACAAAAAACATATGGCCTTGCCATGCGCGATCTACAGCAGTGGCTCTAATTTGTTTCCCATGCGCCATCATAAATGAATTATGATCCGTATGGGTCAAAAAATCAATCCGAATGGGTCACTAAATGAGCCTTTTGGGTCAGTCGGGTTCCGGGATCAGAGAGATTTAGCGGTTAAGGAGTATTTCCCAGAAGGGCACCACCTTGGTTTTAAGAATGCTTTGAGTTATTTCGGTTGGCTGCTGGATGCTTGATGTAACAATGTGATCGGCGGCTCTGGTAACATTTTCCGTTGAATAATCCGACCATGATAAGGTTGTTGTGAAGTAGCAGTTCGGAGCAGTGGCGGGACCGCTTATGATTATAGCTATCTCCCGGCTTCCATGGGTGTTAAATTCAAAGATTTGATTTTCCTCGCCATTAAGCCACAGGTCCGAAATGCCGGCCAGGGTACGGGCATAAGTAAGTTTTGTATTTGACGAATTAATCCAATTTTTCCAGCTTTCGATGCCCCCTAAGGCTGTGGCTGAGGAAGTCACGTTTTCGCCAGCAGAAATAAGCGGTGGGGCGAGTATTTGCCCTCGCTCGCCAAAATCGTACACGTAGACCCTGACAAACTCGTAGTAGCTCTGTTTAAGAAATAATACTTTAACTCTGGATTCGTCATGCTTGGGCAGGCTATACCCGTAATACCAAAAATGTTTTAAACCGTTGTATTCAAGCTCGGGGTTGCTCCAAACGATATCTGGTGTAAGAGCCTGTTCACCGGACACAGCCCGGACAATCGGAACAACTTGGCTGAAGGTTTCGGAATGGTTTTCCGAGACTGTTGTATTTTCCCAATAGGTCTCTTTGACAGGGTAACTGACTTCGACGCATCCTGCTGCAATGCTGACAACCAGCATCAGCATTATGATAATGGCGACATACAATCTGCGCCCGACAGCTTGTCTCCTCACTTATCAGCTCCTGACAGACGGAGATTCACACCTGTTTGATTCATAGCTATCAGAATCAGTTTGTGGAAAAGAAAGTTTCCCATATTGGAATATGCCGTATCTCATAATAAGTCCGCTGCTTCATAACCTGGTAAGGTACCAGTTTCTCGACGGTCCTCTCTTTGTCAACGGAACCGTAGTCCGGTTTCATGATAGTCCAGAGAATGGTAAGCCTGATATTAGTATTCCACCTATTTTGCGGCCCGCAGATTATAACGGCGATTTTTTGGGCCTTGCCTGCATCCAGTTCGATGATCTGGGGATTATCTTGATTGGACCAGAGATTGCTCCTGGCGCCCAGGAATTTCGACTGGCTTAGCCATGTGTTGGCATTTCCCAGCCAATCGTTGGACGCATTACCGGTTATGAGATAGTTGCCCGTGGTTGCCGTTGTGGTTTCTTCACCTACAACCGGTGGTTCTGGATAAGAGAGATGTCCCGTCTTAGTTGCATCGAAAACTGTGATTGATTCCACCTCATATTGCGGGGGTCTCCAAATTTCGATCTTGAGGCTAATATTATCGTAAATGTCCGCATCCGGTATATCGTAGCCATAGTAATACAGGTTGCCTACATTATTGAAAGTAATGTCGAAGGAAGTCCAACTGTTAAAGGAAGGAAGTTCATATTCACCTGAAGAAACGCTTACGTAAGTTTCATTTTCGGTATATGATTCTGTTACATATTCGGTCCTGTTCTCGGTAGCGACGTAATCTTGAGTCATGGTGTACTCTTTGCTGACGCATGAGGATAGGACGGCAGAGAAGGATACTAGAGCGATCAGCAAGAGACATTTAATAGGTTTCATGTCTATAAATAGAGCAGCGTTCTCTTAATAGCATAGATTTGGCACTGTGTAATGTCAAAAGGGGATGCTTATCGGCCATTTGTCAGTGCCTTATCATCCGCCGGTATTACTACCTTCGGTAAAAAGAGTCACACCCGGGGGGATATCAATACCGGACTTATGGTGGTTCACGGCCGGGTGGTCAGGGGGCATAATATTGCTATAAATAATCAGGAGGACGCCATGGATACCAGAAAAACATTCAGAGAGATATTGAAAACGGACGGCAAACTGAGGTTGTTACTGGGCGGCGTGGTGGTAGATGGCACGCTTCTTCTGGCCTTGGTTATTGCGCTGGGCATCGTATTAGCAGTTTAGACAGTAAAATCGTACCGGAATTTTAATAAAGGCGGGTTTCCCCCGCCTTTTCACTATGTGTGCGACGCGGCCTGTTAGTACTAATGTCACAGACAAACCAGTACCCATACGCTATTGTATTTGTGAGCTTCACACTCTAGAATAGTTTCGTAGTAGATTAAGAAGGGAGAAAAATGACTGCCATGAAATCGGTTCTGGGAACGGTAAAACACAACTGGAAAACACAGGCTCTCTTCTGGTCTATGTTGATTTATGTGGGATTGATCATTTCCATGATGGTGTTACTAAGCCGGATGGTCTGAATATAGCGGTTCTCCTCCCGAAGCAAAGGGCGCCGTGCACTGAGGCGCTCTTTGCTTTTTTATTGCACAAAATTAGAATAATAGCGGGGTGATATAAATGAGAGAAGGGGCAGGCGATCAGTTTCAACAGCAGACCAAGTACTTTCCCTTCAAAATGGACGCACTTCACCCCCTTCCCTCAAGTGCGCACGAAGATTATAATAAGAACATTTGTTCTATTGTCAAATGGGGATTGACAGGGGGTTATCGCCAGGCCGGGTTGCGGTCGTTGTTGGACTGGCTGTAGGTCAAACGGTGCATGCCGGTGCCGTCGGCATTCATGATGAAGATATTGTCCTTCCCGTAGGTATCAGACACATAGGCGATCTGCTTGCCGTCGGGCGACCAGACCGGGGTATCGTTGTTATCGAGATTGCTGGTAAGCTTTTTGGCGGTGAGCAGCGGGAAGGGGGAGCCGCCATCCATAACCCATATATCGCCTTTGGCGGCACTACCCCTGACGAAGACGATCTGATTGGTAACAGGGGACCAGTTGGCGCCGGTGCCGTCAACATCGAACAATAACCCGAATTTTTTCTGATCGGTGCCGTCGGCGTTCATGGTATAAAGGATCGGTGAAATGCTGGAACTATTACGGTTGGAGGCAAAAAGGATCTTGGAGCTGTCGGGCGACCAGGTGGGAACGCTGTTCCACCCCAGCCTTTCGTTCTCTCCAGAGGCGTTGCTGCCGGTATTCCAGGTAGAGCTATCCGTAAGCTGTTTCATCCCACTGCCATCGGCATTGATTACGGATATTTCATAGCTGGGACCGCTCCCTTTGTATACTTCGCTGACAAAGGCGATCTTTGACCCGTCTGGCGACCATCTGGGTAGGCCGTCCCATCCAACCCTGTTGGAGACCTTCTGCCGTCCGCTGCCGTCCTCGTTCATGGTCCATATCTCATAGTCATCGGACTGATCGGAAGCGAAGGCGATCTTTTTGCCGTCGGGGGACCATGTGGGCAGGCCATCAGTCGTGGAGTTATCATCTGAAGTTGCCCGGGTATCAGTGCCGTCAGGCTTAATGGTAAAGATATGTGGGGTTTTATCACGGTCGGAAGCAAAAGCTATCAGGCTGGGAAGCTGGGAGGGCTTATAGCTGGCTGCAGGCTTGAAGCAGGAGACCAGAAATAGTGAAGACAGGATAACCAGGCTGATAAGGCAGGCAATAATAACCGGCTTGGAATTACTCATGTGGTGTCACCTCGGGCTGAAGATTCATTGTGTTTAAGAAGTATAATAACGAGATATGAACTTGGCAAATTATGATCGCAATGCCTCGTCGAAGTTGAAATTCAGGGCAATAAAAAAACCTCCGCAAATGGAGGTTTTCCGAATCTGTTATATATGATTATATCAGATAAAAAGTATTGATGTCAAAGATTCATACGTGGCGTTCCGGAAGTGCTAAAAATGCTAACACGGCGCAGTGTTTACATAAAGGTGTTGAAAAGGTAGCCTATCAGAATAATGCCGACTGCCACAACACCGATAAAAACGCCGATTAGCTGCCACTTCAAGACCTTGCGCAAAATGATGGTTTCCGGCAGCGATAGGCCGACTACTGCCATCATGAAAGCCAATGCGGTGCCCAATGCTGCGCCTTTTTCCATCAAGGCCTGGACTACAGGTATGATTCCGGCGGCGTTGGAGTAAATGGGAATGCCGATCAGTACTGCAGCCGGCACGCTCCACCATGCGCCTTTTCCCATGAATGAGGCCAGCAGGCCATCAGGCACGTAGCCGTGAATGAAAGCTCCAACTGCTATGCCGGCCAGCACATAGGGCCAGACCTTGCCCACAATTTCGCTTACAGCGTTCAGGCCGTAGCGGACACGTTCTTCAAAAGCCATATTGGTACTGGGCCCGTTCGCTTCACCCATTTTAATATCGAATACCCAGCTCTCAACGTATTTCTCCATCCTCAACCTGCCGATAACCCAGCCGGCCACGATGGCAATGACAAGCCCCGCGGTCAGGTAAATCAGTGCCACCTGCCAGCCGAACATGCCGTACAACATGACCAGGGCTACTTCGTTGACCATGGGGGATGCGATTAAAAAAGTAAGGGTTACGCCCAGTGGAATGCCCGTCTCTACAAACCCTATGAAAAGAGGGACAGCGGAACACGAGCAAAAAGGCGTTACAATGCCGAGCCCACCGGCAAGGATGTTACCGGCGAATTCACGTTTCCCTGCAAGGATCTGGCGTGTGCGCTCGGCGGAAAAGAAAGACCTTATGATGCCGACCAGGAATATGATAAGCACCAGGAGCAGGAGCACCTTGGGCGCGTCATAGAGAAAGAAATTTACGCTGGCGCCCAGATGGCTGGAGGCTGGCAGCTTCAAGAGGTCGTAGGTTAGAAAGTCGGCCACCGTCTGTAGTGCCCAGTAAAGTAACACCCATACAGCCAGGCCGATGCCCAGCAAAATATACAGCCTGGACCTGCCGACAGGCTTTCCGTTCTGCTTCGCCGTAGCATTGTTGTCTGACCCGCAGCTGCAGGCCGCCACATTACTTAACTGTTCTTGCTGTGCCATAATATATTCCCTAGCCTTATTGACATCACATCCCGTTTCCGCTATATTTTTTATATAACTATATAAACATATTATTATATACTTGTACTTTAGTCAAAGGGTTAAGAGAAAATGAGAAATTTAGTTGGGATTTTAAAGGCATTATCCGATGAGATTAGGTTGAGGATACTCAACATGTTGTTTGAGAGGGAGTGTTGCGTATGCGAGATCATACAGGTGCTGAGCATGTCGCAACCGCGTGTTTCGCACCACCTTTCAGCCATGTATAATGCCGGGCTGCTTAAAATGAGACGGCAGGGCTTGTTCGCACTTTACTCGATTGATTGGGACGGCATAGATGCCAATACGGCTGAAATCGTTAGGTCGGTCCGGAAGGGGATGGAACAGAGTAAAATCGGTCAGGAGGACCTGCAGAAACTGGCAAGCACTGAGCGTATACTGCCGGAATGCGCCCGGCAGGCATAGGTTAGCAAACAAGGAGGCTTTGAATGCATATTAAAGTTTTAGGGACGGGATGCGCCAAATGCCATAGCCTGCTGAAGAACGTGAAGGAAGCGGTGGCCGATATGAAGGTTGATGCTGTGGTAGAGGAAGTAAATGACATGAAACAAATTATGCACTATCCGATATTAATGACTCCGGGCCTTGTCATCGATGAAAAATTAGTCAGTTCAGGTTCGGTCCCCAATAAAGACACCCTTAAAACGCTTATCAATTCAGCCTTGCAGGGTCAAAAAGAAGGATAGATATGAAAAGATTCTGGATTTTTGTAGTTCTAACTCCCCTTGTAGCTATTTTGCCGTTGGCGGGATGCAATGCTCCGCCGGCTTCTGCTCTGGTCAAGAGCGATGTCCCCGTTACAGATACTTCAACATTGCTGGTCGATAACTCAACTTCGGTCAGTTTGAGCCTAACGCCTCTGCCGGCCAAGCCTGATAAAGTAGAGCTGGTCTATTTCCATACCAAGGCGCCCTGTCATTGTATGGCTCTGGTGGGCGATAGCATACAGTATGTCGTCGACACATATTTCAAGGATGAGCAGACCAACGGTACGCTGAAATTGACCACGATTGTTTCGGATGACCCCGCCAATATCGACCTGGTCAAGAAATACGATACGCTTGTTTTTGCCCTCTGGGTCACCGAGAGACGCGGCAGCATTGAGAAAACTTACACAGTGGATGATATCTGGTTAATGACCGGCGACGAAAATAAGGATAAACTTGTAAACTTTCTAAGGACTAAATTGACGGATATACTGGAAGGCAAGAGTACTTAATGGATTTGCAGGGATTGGCAGGCAGTCTGCATGTGCCGGCAGTATCGGCTTTCCTGCTCGGTATCATGGCCTGCCTCGGACCCTGCACCCTGGCTACCAACCTGGCGGCTCTGGCTTACATCAGCCGGAAAATTTCCGACCGCAAGTATGCTTTTACTAGCAGTGCGCTTTACACGCTGGGCAGAATGATAACGTATACCCTGCTAGGGACCCTGATAATCTATGCAGGGTTAAGCATACCGGCTATCGCTAACTTCTTACAGCAAATTGGTGAACTGGCAATCGGACCCTTTTTGATCCTTGTCGGCATCATTATGTTGTTCTTGGACAGGATCGACCTGGGCGAGCATGATTCCCGGCTGTCCAATGCTGCCGGCAGATTTGCAGACATGGGTATGCTGGGGGCACTGCCGCTGGGCCTTATACTGGCGCTGGCCTTTTGCCCTTACAGCGCAGTGCTCTTTTTTATGGTGCTTATCCCGCTGGCCCTGAAGACGACAGGCGGTGTTGCTTTGCCAGCTGTGTTTGCTTTGGGGACCGGACTCCCTGTCCTGCTATTCGGCACGTTGCTATCGCTGGGTATCGTGGGCGCGGCTAAATGGATAAATGCTATCAGCCGGGCTGAGAAATACATCAGGATTGCCATGGCGGCATTGTTCATAGTAATAGGCCTGGTTTATATCGGGCTCTGGCTGAAACTTTATTAAATCGGTCTGCTAGATGCTCAAAGTGCTCTTTGTATGCGTTGGAAACTCGGGCCGAAGCCAGATGGCGGAGGCATTTTTCAATCATATGTCTAAAGGTAAACCCCTGGCCTTTTCTGCCGGGACCATGCCGTCCGACCGCGTAGACCCCATGGTTATAGAGGTTATGAAAGAACTGGATATCGATATAAGCGGTAAAAAACCTAAACAGCTGACTGCCGAGATGCTTAAGAGTTCGAAAAAAGTAATCACGATGGGTTGCAGTACTGAGGACGTGTGCCCTGCCACGTTGGTGACAACTGAGGACTGGGGATTGCCCGATCCAAAGGGTAAGTCAAAGGAAGAGATAAGAAAGATCAGGGATGAGATCAAATCTAGGGTCACCAGGTTACTGGAAGAAATCGTTTAAAGAAGGTTTACAACTGATATGAAGGAGAATGGAGCATCCTGTACCACGGAGCAAAGCACCTTAAAGTTGTCAGTGCTTGACCGTTTCTTGACGCTCTGGATTTTCCTGGCCATGGCAATCGGCGTGGGCCTGGGCTATTTTATCCCCGGTGTCGCTGATTTCATAACGCTCTTCCAGGTGGGGACGACCTCGATCCCCATCGCTGTTGGCCTCATACTGATGATGTATCCGCCGCTGGCCAAAGTTAAATATGAAGAATTACCCCTGGTTTTTAGGGATTGGAAAATACTTAGCTTGTCGCTGGTGCAAAACTGGATTATCGGGCCCATATTAATGTTTCTGCTGGCCATACTGTTCCTCAATGGATTCCCTGACTACATGGTGGGGCTTATCATGATAGGGTTGGCCCGCTGCATAGCCATGGTCATCGTCTGGAACGAACTTTGCAGGGGAGATAACGAGTATGCCGCCGGCCTTGTGGCCTTCAATTCCATTTTCCAGATACTGTTTTACTCCATTTATGCCTATATTTTTATCACGGTACTGCCGGGATGGTTTGGCTTGAAGGGGGTAGCTGTTAATATAACCATCTGGCAGATAGCGCAGAGCGTGTTGATCTATCTGGGCATTCCATTTTTCGGCTGCATGTTAACCAGGTTCGTATTGCTCAGGACCCGGGGCCGCCAGTGGTATGATACTAAATTCATACCGAAGATCAGCCCGGTCACGCTGGCGGCACTGCTGTTCACCATTCTGGTTATGTTCTCGCTCAAGGGCCAGATTATCGTTCGGCTACCTTTGGATGTTGTACGCATCGCTATTCCACTTCTTATATATTTCGTGGTGATGTTCCTGGTCTCCTTCTACATGGGCAAGAAGATCGGCGCTGGTTACCCCAAGACGGCCACTATTGCTTTCACTGCCGCCAGCAATAATTTTGAACTCGCCATAGCCGTGGCCGTCGCTGTCTTCGGGATAGGATCAGGCCAGGCTTTTGCCGCGGTGATCGGCCCCCTGGTGGAGGTCCCGGTCCTTATAGGCCTGGTAAACGTGGCCCTGTTTTTCAAACGCCGGTATTTCACTTAAGGGCATAAGGTTAAGCGGTAAGATGAGCCAATAAATAAGGGAGCCCCGATCAATCGGGACTCCCTTGATCATCTCGATCCTTGCTCCTTCCTACTCTCCCTTTCAGATAAGCCTGAAATCTCTGCTTTCTCGCTTAAATGCAGCCTTGCGGCTACAAATGGAGAGCTCGGAAGTTTTACATGCTCCCCCATTATGCACGGTCGGAGCTTACCTAAACCCCTCCGGCACAGGAGAGCCAGTCAGAGGAAAGTGCCATTCTACGAACATGGCCTGTTTTTTGACCATTCACCACCTCCGTGAGGACGAGTGCCTTTGGTTGTCCTCAACTTCATGCTAGCACCAATGATCGACAGGGTCAAAGCCCCATTTGGCTAGTTTGCAGTATACATCAGGGTCATACATAATTAAGCGGATATTCGGATGAAAAAGCTATTGCTGGGCCTGTCGGATGGTGAATTGAAGCTGCTGGCTGCTGAAGCAGGGGAGAAGGAATACCGGGGAAAGCAAATAGCCGACCTGGTCTACAGGCAGGGTTGCAGGGGAGTTGCGCTGATGTCTAATCTGCCTGCAAAATTCAGGTCATGGCTGGATAAGGAGTACGCGGTCGGCCGTTCGCAAATTGTGAAGACACGGAGGGGCAAAGACAGGACCTTTAAGGTCCTGTTAACACCGGCTTTCGGTGATTTTATAGAATCGGTAGGCATGGCCTATGAGGACCGTTTTTCCTGCTGTGTTTCCACACAGGTTGGCTGCTCCGTCGGCTGTTCTTTTTGCGCCACGGGGGCGGGAGGATTTAAACGCAATCTGGCTGCCGGTGAAATAATCGACCAGGTGTTAACGGTGGGTGAGGTTGCCGTTCGTGAAAAAATGCTGCCCCCGGATGGCAGGGTCAGCCATGTGGTTTTCATGGGCATGGGAGAGCCTTTGATGAATTACGAGGCGACCCTGACGGCGGTTAAGCTGTTGAACTCAGAACTGAAAGTAGGGATGCGCAATATCACGATCAGCACAATCGGATATGTCCCCGGCATATACAGGGTGGCCAGGGAGCATCTGCAACTTACGCTGGCCATTTCCCTGCATGCTTCCGAAGATACTATACGCAGGAGATTGGTGCCGGGAATGTCCCGGTTTTCGCTCAAGGACATAGTCGAAGCAGGTCGCGACTATTTTAGGGAGACCGGCCGCAGGGTAACCTTCGAATACTGCCTCTTAGCGGGAGTCAATGATTCTCCGTCTGAGGCAGCCAGACTGGCTGAATTATTGAAAGGCATGAACTGCCATGTGAACCTGATCCCCTTTAATCCTGTTGAGGGGAAAAATTATAAGCCGCCGCGGGCCGACCGGTCTGCTGATTTCCGCAGGGTGCTGGAAGATGGGGATATACCGGTGACCCAAAGGGAACAGCGCGGTGCAGGGATCGAGGCCGCCTGTGGGCAGTTGCGGCGCATGCAGCGGCAGTAATGCCCCTGGATTTGGTTTTCAGAAGTGCCTGCACTTGACAATCCGCTTCACTATGTTACAATTGACCAGTCAATCAATGAATTAGGACGTCCGGGCGGCGGTCCCTGCAATTGAATGCGCCGGGAACGGAGCTTTTCGCATGGAAGAATATCCCTGGTTTAAGCAATACGGTAGCGATATCCCGCATACGTTGCAACCTTACCCTGAGAAGACGATGATCGATGTGGTTGACGAGTCGGCCCAGGAAAGGCCTTACAGGGCGGTATTCTTTTTCCAGGGCGCCAAGCTCCTCTATGACGATTTCATACGCTCGAGCAATGCACTGGCTATGGGGCTGGCAGCCCTGGGTGTTAAAAAAGGTGATCGCGTGGCCATGATGCTCCCCAACTCGCCTCAGATGGTGATAGGTTTTCAGGGTATATGGAGGGCAGGGGCTATTGCAGCGCCGATTGATCCCTTGTCTTCAGAATTTGAGTTGCAACACATCCTGAAAGAAATTGACCCGGCTGCTGTGATTGTGTTAAACCCGTTTTACAAGATTGTGAAGAAACTGCAGGCCGGGACAAATATCAAAAATGTTATAACTACCAGCTTAAAGGAATACATGCCTGCGAATTTGCGGTTTATATACTCGCTGTCTCAGGAAAGAAAAATCGGCAGCCGAATACGCTTGATGCAGGGAGACATAATTTTCCAGGATTTGATAAAAAAGTACAAAAACACGGGACGTCCGGATATAAGCATAAGGCCGTCAGACCCAGCAGTGATACTGTTTAGCGGCGGCACTACCGGCCATGCCAGGGGCGCGGTAGGCACGCACCGGGCGCTAATCATGACGGCTATACAGATGAACGCCTGGTTATACCCGGTCATTTATGAATGGGATGACAGGGTGATGCTCTCCATGCCGATGTTCCACGCACTGGGTTTTGCAGGAGCTTTGGGGATCTCAATGATCAATCACTCGTCATGTATTCTTATCGCCAACCCGTTGGATTGGCCGGATATTATCAGAAGCATTAAGAAATACAAGCCTGCGGTAATGATGGATATCCCGCATTTTTATGAAAACCTGTTGAAGTATCTGAATGCCAAGCCAGGCAGAGGGGGCATAAAAGGTCTGCGGATTTGTATTTCCGGGGCAGATAAACTCACCTGGGACTTAAGGGAGAAATTCGAGAAAGTGACCGGCATCCGGTTGATAAACCACTACAGCCTGACGGAAGCTATGGAGGCCCCGGTGATGGCGCCTGTTCCTGGAACAGGGAAACAGCGCTCCGTGGGACTGCCTCTGCCCGATGTGCTGGTGAAGCTGGCAGACGCGAAGACGGGCTGTACGTTGGGAGTTGGTGAACCCGGCGAGATTTATATAAAAGCGCCCAATCTTATGCTGGGCTACTGGGGCCAGCCTCAGGAGACTGCTTCCACGACAGCGGAGGGCTGGCTGCGTACGGGGGATATCGGTTATCTGGACGCCGAAGGTTACCTTTTCCTAAGTGGTCGCAAAGGGGACCTGGTTAAGGTTGCCGGCCAAGCAACAGAAAAATAAACCCTGACATATATTTTTTAGGAGGTACCACAATGGCAGAATATAGATGGTTTAAAAACTATGACACGGGGGTTCCGCATTCCCTGGAGCCCTATCCGCAAAAGACGCTGGTCGATTATGTTGATGAGGCCGCGCAAGAACATCCTGATTCTGCGTTTTTGTATTTCAAGAAAAGGAAGATGTCATATGCGGAGGTTAACAAACTTAGCGATGAGTTTGCCGCCGCTCTGGCTGCTAAAAATGTCAAGAAGGGCGACCGTGTAGCGCTGTTGATGCCCAATTGCCCTCAGGCCATAATCTGCCGGTGGGGCGCCTGGAAGGCGGGTGCCATCATGGTGCACGTTAATCCCATGTATACCGAAGCGGAACTGGAACATGCCCTCAAAGACTGCGGGGCAGAAACCGTTGTCGTTTTAACCCCGTTCTACAGCAGTGTGAAAAAGGTACAATCGCATACAAGCGTTAAAAATGTCATTGCCACCAATATTAAGGAGTATTTGCCTCCCGTGCTAAAGGTGCTTTTTACGCTCGCTATGGAAAAGAAACAGGGACACTATATAGAGCTCCAGGCCGGAGACTACTGGTTGCAGGACCTGCTTAAACAAAAAGCCGGCGCAAAGCGGCCGGACGTGAAAGTTTTGCCCGGCGACCCCGCATTGATACTTTTCAGCGGGGGTACCACGGGCCTGCCCAAAGGTGTAGTCGGGACGCATCATTCACAAACCATTACCGGCCTGCAATTCAAAGCCTGGGTCGGGGCACTCGCCGAGCCTTATAAAGATGTGATGGCCACGTTGCTGCCGCTCTTTCACTCTTTCGGTACCTATGCTGTGATGTGTACGGCCGTCGTCAGCCACATGTCCCTGTCGCTGGTAGCCAACCCTCGTGACCGTGATGATGTGATCGCATCAATCGAACACGATAAGCCGTCATATTTCCCGGCGGTGCCTGCCATGTTTATAGCGTTGCTGGAGCATCCCAAGGTCAAGGCTGGCAAAGTCAATTTCCATTCCATGAAATGCTGCAATTCGGGCGCTGCGCCGCTGCTAGCCGATACTAAGAAACGTTTTGAGGAACTTACCGGCGCACGCATAGTCGAAGGCTACGGCCTTACCGAGACCACGATGGCCTGCACCTGCACTCCCTTTGCTGGAAAATGGAAGCAGGGTTCGGTGGGTATGCCCCTGCCCGATGTGATCATCCGCATAGGCGATATCGAGACAGGCGAAGGCGAAATGCCGGCCGGCAAAGAGGGGGAAATCATCTTCAGAGCACCGCAGCTAATGGTGGGATACTGGAATAAGCCCGAAGAGACAAAGGAAATGCTCAGGGATAACTGGCTATATACTGGTGATGTAGGCTACATGGATGAGGACGGTTATGTTTTCATTACCTCGCGCAAGAAGGAACTTATTAAACCCAGCGGTTTCCAGGTCTGGCCGCGCGAGGTTGAAGAGGTAATCAGCAAGCATCCCGCCGTATCCGAGGTGGTGGTGGCCGGTATACCGGATGCCAAGCAGGGCGAAGCTGTCAAGGCATGGGTTGTGCTGCGGCCCGGCATGAAGGCAACAACGGAAGAGATACAGGCCCTGTGCAAGGAGACGCTGGTCGGATATAAGGTCCCCAAGTTTGTTGATTTCCGCGATTCACTACCCAAGACCATGGTAGGCAAGGTTCTCAAACGCCTGCTGGTAGAAGAAGATGCTAAGAAAGCAAAGGCATAAAGCGGAAATTTAGTTAAAGAGAGTTTATTCAATGGCCCCCGGAAATTTTCCCGGGGGCCATTCATAATCAGAGGAACGCATCTATAAAGGTGGCTCGCCGACCACATCATCGCACCAGCAAGCCAGGCTGCCTTCCATAAATTTAACGTCCTTCATGCCGGCTCCTTTAAGGGTGCAGGCCGCCTGGTAGGCGCGGACTCCCCTGTGGCACATCATAACAATCTCCTTGTCTTTCGGCAGATCCTGCATCTCTTGCCGGAGCCTGGATTGAGGCAAAAGCCGTGTCTGGGGCGACTCTATCCTGGCGGCTTTAAACTCGCCGCGGCTCCTGACATCAAGCAAGGTAAAATCCCCGTTTTTATCCAGTTTTTCTTTTACTTCTTTAGGCTTTAGCCCCTGTATTCTTCCGGCCATTTTATTCAGCACCAGGTTGGCCAGATGGTGCAGAATATCCAGCGATGAGTTATAGGGTGGTGCATAGGCGAGGTCCAGGTTGGCCAGCGTTTCTACGGTCATGCCCATGGTGATGCCGGTGGCCAGCACGTCTATGCGTTTGATAACTTCTCCGGATCCTGTGCCCTGTCCGCCCAGTATGCGGTGCGTTCCAGCATCCACGATCAACTTTATGATTACCTCTTTGCTTCCCGGATAATACTCTGGCAAGTCCAATCCCGGAATGAGGCCGGTAACAACGTCATAGCCGGCGCTTACGGCCTCTTTTTCACCCAGACCGGTTCGCCCGACATTGAAATCGAAGATCTTGACACAGGCCGTGGATACGATGCCCGGCCATATTTGATCGCCGCCTGTCATGTTGGCTGCTATGACATGCCCCTGTTTATTTGCAGTAGAGCCTAAAGGCACAAATACTTTTTGACCCGTGATGAAATTGACATTGGCCACGCAATCGCCGCCGGCATATATATCCGGATCGTTCGTCCGGAGGTGCTGGTCGACAACTATGTCCCCGAATGTACCGATCTCCAGCCCGGCTTCCTTGGCCAGTTTTGAATTGGGGCGTATCCCGATGGCGAAAATAACCACATCGGCTTCAATGCTTTCTTTATCGGTAACGGCGCGCTGGACATGGCCTTTTTCGCCTTCGAAGCCAACAATCCTCTGCCCTAATTTAAGGGTGACGCCCTTACCTTTCACGTGCCTGGCGATGAGGTCGGTAATCTCTTCATCGACCACGGCAGCCAAAAGCCTGTCCAGCGCTTCAATAATTGTCACTTCGAAGCCCTTGGAAACCAGGCTTTCCGTCATCTCCATGCCTATTAATCCCGCTCCGACTATAACGGCTTTGTGAGTAACCGAAGCGGTCATTAGCGCTATGATCTCTTCCGCGTCCGGTATTTTTTTCAGCACATGAACACCCTGAAGGTCGATACCTTTGATAGGGGGGATTATGGGGTTGGCGCCGGTAGCCAGGACCAGCTTGTCATACTGTAGCGCGGAAGTTTGCCCATCCAGCAAATTGGTGATGTGCACTTGGTGGGCTGCCCGGTCTATGCTGTCCGCCCTGGTGTGTATCAGTACATCGACGTTGCTGATCCTTTTAAAAGCTTCCGCGTTGCGTACCATCAACTCGTTTCCGGACTTAACCAAACCGGAGATAAAATAGGGAAGCCCGCAGGCGGCATAAGAAGTATAAACTTCATCTTGGACCATGGTTATGTTGGCATTTGCATCCAGCCTGCGTGCCCTTGCCGCTGCTTTGGGCCCGCACGCACCTCCACCTATTATTACGAAATTTTTCTTCTTATCCATCGCCCTACCTCATCGAAAAATTTAGACGTATATAAAGATATTACCTGTAGATATTGAAAATAACCTGATTTTTAGTATATTATATTTCTAGGGGACTAAATTAAAAAATAGGTATAGGAAATATCCGGGCTTGATAGTACATATAGATAAAACATGTACAAATATCGGGTCAACATAAATTGAGCTGATTTTATTGTGCAAAGAGGTCGGCTATAAATTATAAGCGAAGAAGGTTAATAAACTTTTCGATGGCACAGCCCGTTTTCATATATGGAAGCTGTGTCTATTTTTTTTATGGAAAGCGCTAAAAAATCTGCAGAGAAAAAGACTAACCGTCAACCGGTTCTGCATGACAACCTGCGCGAACGCAAAATTAACCCGTCCGAATTTAAAGCCGAAGCTAAAGAGCTGGATATCCCCCAATTTATCATTAACCTTGTGCATCGATCCGCAGACTATGTTTACCTGGTCGGGGCCGATGCAGCTTTCTTGATTGTCAATGATGCCGCCTGTCAGTCTCTGGGTTATTCCATTGAAGAGTTGGCCAAGATGAAGATGACTGACATAGATGTAATTCACGATGTGGCTGTCTGGGATAAGATGTTCAAAAAGATCAGGGCAACCGGTTCAGTGAGGATCGAGACACTACAGCGCAACAAGGACGGATATACCTTCCCGGTGGATACAACCATAAATTACATGCTGCATAATGGCAAAGAATACTGCCTGATTATAGGGCGTGATACCACCGAACGGAAAAAGGTAGAGGAAGCGCTCAAGGAAAGCGAATCCAAATACCGCAGGTTGGTGGAAAGCGCCGGGGCCGGGATGGCCACCATCAATTTGTCCGGGCATATCAACTATGTGAATGATACCCTTTGCCAGATGATCGGCTATTCCCGTGAAGAGCTAATAGACAAGTTGTTCGCGGATTTTCTGCATAAGGAGGATGCGGACAATATCATTAAGCTCTTTGGCGGAGTTGTTAAAGGTAATGGCGCCAGGTCTACACTCGACTTCCGTATCATCCATAAGAGCGGCCGCATTGTATGGTGCAATACCAGTCCTACAGACATTGTTTACGAGGACAGGGTTATAGGCTTCAGTGTCATAATCCACGATATAACCGAGCGCAAATATCTGGAAGAAGCCTTAAAAGAAAGTGAAAAGAAATACCGGGCGATAGTAGAAGACCAACTGGAGTTAATATGCCGGTTTATTCCCGATGGCACCATAACCTTTGCCAACGGAGCGTTCTGCAAATTCTATGGCAAATCGAGCAGGGAAATCGTGGGGAGAAGCTATTTATCTATGATAAACGAGCACCAGTACCCCATATTTACGGCCTCGATAGAGGAGTTATTGACCGAGCCTGAGAGGGTTATTTATGATATCCAGCCCTTTGTCAAAGGCAACAGCACAAGATGGATGGAGCAGACTCTGCGTGCGCTCTCCAATGAAAAAGGACAGGTGGAAAAGTTCCAGGTGGTTTTGCGGGATATAACGGACCGTAAGAAGGCCGAGCAGGCGCTGAAAGAGAGTGAGGAACAATACCGTATCATATTCAACAGCATGCATGATGGGTTCGCTGTATTTGAAGTGACTTATGGCGAAGGAGGTAGCGCCATCGAGGCGCGTTTCCTGGAAGTCAACCCGGCCTTCGAGAAAATCACCGGGGCTAAGTCCAATGATATTATCGGCAAGACCATGTGGGAAGTGTTTCCCACTATGAGATTGCTCACCGCAGAGATCTGGGAAAGCATAGTGTCGGAAGGCAAGACCATACATATGGACGAATTCTATTCTGCCACCCTCGATAAGTATTTCCGTGTCAATGGCCTCAGCCCTAAAAGGGGCAGGTACGCGGTGCTTTTTTCAGACCTTACCGAGCATAAGAAGATGACGGAGAAGCTCATCAGGGCGGACCGGTTATCATCGCTGGGGGAAATGGCCGCCGGATTGGCCCATGAGATCAATAACCCCCTGACGGGGGTGATCGGGTTGTCGCAACTGCTGATGGAAAAGCCGGATGTTCCGGAGACTGTCAAAGAAGATGCCGGCACCATTTGCAGGGAAGCAAACCGCGCAGCCAGCATCTTGAGTGAATTTCTTATCTTCGCCCGCGGGCAAAAGCCGCACAAGCAAGTGGCGAATCTCAATGCCACAATCGAAAGCGTAATCAAATTACGCCGTACATATATGAAAAAATCGGGCATCGAGGTATCCACGCATTTTTGCGATGGATTACCGGAGCTGATGCTGGATGTATCTCAGATGCAGCAAGTATTCCTGAACATTGTCCTCAATGCCGAATATTTTATGTATGAGGCCAATAAAAGGGGCTCGCTCCAAGTCAGCACCGAACGCATACACGATATGGTTAAAATAATTTTCAAGGACGATGGCCCCGGAATATTGCCTGCCAGCCTTACCCATATTTTCGATCCGTTTTTTACCACCAAGGAAGTGGGCAAGGGCACAGGGTTGGGCTTGAGCATTAGCTACGGTATCATCAGGGAACATAACGGCAACATTTATGCAGAGAGCAAGCCGGGCCAGGGGGCCAGTTTTGTGATCGAATTGCCCATTGCCACCGCGTAACATCCTATCTTTTTACATCACCGGCATTTTGCCTGCGTGAACCACCGAAGCTATACTTAAAAATAATCGTCGGATAATAATCAGTATATGAACAAAGTCATAATTTTCGGGTTCTTCAGTGCCGCGGCATTACTCTTGGTTGCCTGTTCCGCCACCCTGCCTTGGACGGCGCCCACAAAACCGGCCGTAATCCCAAGGCCGGGGGTGCTGGTTTTCACAGCCGAACCATCCAATATAGAGGACGGCAATTCCGTGAAATTGGAATGGGAGGTCCAGGGGGCCGACAATATAACTATTGATAATGGCATCGGCCCGGTGGCACTGAAAGGAACTATGGAGGTTAAACCCGACACTATAACGGCCTATAATCTAAAGGCCAGCAATGCCAGCGGCACGATCGACTATGCCGTGATAGTTAATGTCAGGACGGCGGTTAAAACCACCAGTCCGGCCGCCACTGTCAACCCAATAAGCCCTACCAATAATCAGCCGGACTTTCCCCTGAGTTTACTTCCTCCCCTGGGTAAGAATGAGTCCTACGTTTTCTTTAAAGGGGCCGTAATGGTCGGCGCCGACAACCACTACATTGTTTTACGTAATAACCCGTTAGCGCACAACCCAACATGGGCCGAGTTGAAATCTTTCCTGCAAGCGGACCAGACTGATAAGCATCCGTATATTCCCGGCAAGTTCACCTGTGGCGATTTCGCTGAGATGCTGCACAATAACGCCGAAGCCGCGGGGATCATGGCAGCCATAGTCGCTATTGAGCTGCGGCCCGATGACGGCGGTGGCCTGTCCAATCACTCGCTGAATGCTTTTGATACCACCGACCGCGGCACGGTTTATATTGACGATGTTTCATCTACACAGGGCTATTACGCCGATAAAATAGTCAATTTGAAGGTTGGTGAAGAATATTCGTCTTCACCTATTTTCCCGCAGACCGGCCAGTTGGTTACTTGGCCGGATATGGGCAAAGTTGTATCCATCGATGTATTTCAGTGGTAATACGGATAGAGTGGGGCAGTTAGCACAATGTGTCGTTCGATGGCGTGAAAGAGAAATTTATCTGCTTTCCATGAGATAATATTCCTAAGTTGAATCGGAGGAGCGCTGACGGTTTATGAGCAAATTCATCGAAAAATTAAATAGTTTTTCTAAAAAATCGACGCCCGCTATGGGTTTTGCCAGGTCAATGGAATCGACGCTGCAGCCTGCCATGCTGGTGGCAGTGGAGTCCGCCGGGAAGTCCGACGAGGAATTGAAAGGGTTGGCCGATGCAGGCGCAGCGGCTGCCATTGTTGATTCCATAGGGCTGACCAGCGGCGCCCTGGCCAAATGTCTCAAAAACTGCGGCGATATGGCTATAGGACTGGTAGTTGCGGCCGGCAAATATGCCAATGCGGCGAAGCTGATGACCTCCGATATTGATTTTATCGTCTTCGATTTAAGCTTGCCGGTGAAAGCCTTTGACGGAAAGGAATTCGAAGCGGCAGGCAAAATATTGATTGTTAACTCGGCTATGGAGGCGGGCCTCTTGCGCACTGTAAACGATCTTTATCCTACCGTTAATGCGGTTATGATCGACTTGAGGGTTGACCCGCTGACGCTTGAAAATTTGATGAACAGCCGGAAAGTGGCGGATTTCACGGGACAAAATGTTATCGCCCAGGTCAACAAATCTTTGACGCGCTCCGAATTGATAGCCCTGCGTGACAGCGGTGTTAAGTGCCTGGTATTGCCTGCCGATACGTCGGTGCCAGAGCTGGGCAAGATTATAAGTGACATCGCCGGGCTCCCCAGCCCGGATAGGAAAAAAGATTGGAGGGGAGTAGCTTTGATTCCGCGCATTGAAACGCAGGCTACTCCCAAAGAAGATGAAGGCGGCGATGACGATGATTAAATCAGCCACTTAACCCTATGGTGCAATAGGAAGAGCCAAGGATGTCACAAAATATCTGGATTTACCTGCTTTCCGCGGTCGGCATTTCGCTATCGGGTGTAATGCTGCCCGGACCTCTGACGGCGGCCACCATAGCCAAAGGATACCACGAGAAAAATGCAGGCATATTCATCGGGCTGGGGCACGGCATTATCGAAGTACCCATCATCGCCCTGATAAATTTCGGGTTTGCAACCTATTTGACTATTCCTCTAGTCAAACAGGCGACGGGAGTAGCGGGAGGGCTGCTGCTGGTTATCATGGGGCTGATGATCTTCCTCACATTTAAAAAGCCGGTGGCAGGGTTTGTCTCCCTGCCGTATAACTCGCTGGTGACCGGGATAATTATGACAGGGGGTAATCCCTACTTCTTCCTCTGGTGGGCCACCGTGGGTGTGGCGCTCATCGCCGGCGCTGTGACCTTCGGCATATACGCGCTGGTGCTTTTCACCGTAGTGCATCTGGCCTGCGATATCGGTTGGGAGCAGGTGGTCTCGATGACCGTTTTTAAGACCAGACATTTGTGGACGCCTCATGTACAAAAGGTAGTATTTGGAATATGCGCCCTTGTCCTGGTGGGATTTGGGATCTGGTTTGGGGTTTCCGTTTTTATATAAGCCCTGCTAGCAGGTCTGCTGCAAAGCCTGGAAGTATTTGCCTTCAGTCTTTATGGCCGGGGCTATTACCAGCCTGGTCTTCTGGAATTCCTTGATATTTACGGCTCCACAGACTCCCATAGCATTACGCAGGGCGCCCACGAAATTCTCGCTGCCGTCTGTGACCGATGTCGGGCCAAAGAGGATTTTCTCCAATGAACCCTTGATGCCGGTGGTGATGCGGGTCCCCCTGGGGAGTGTTGCAGACGGCTGTGACATGCCCCAATGGTGGCCTTTGCCCGGAGCTTCCTCGGCGCGTGTCAGGATGGAGCCGAAAACTACAGCATCGGCGCCGGATACAAATGCTTTGCACATATCGCTGCCTATGCGGATGCCGCCGTCGGTAATTATAGAAACGTACCTGCCGGTATCCTTGAAGTAGACATCGCGGGCGGCCGCACAATCGATGGTGGCTGTAACCTGGGGTACTCCAACACCCAGTACCTCGCGGGTGGTGCAAGCGGCGCCCGGCCCGATACCGACCAGCAGTCCATCGATGCCGGTCCGCATCAGCTCCAGCGCTGCACTATAAGTGACGGCATTGCCGACGATCAACGGCACGTGTAGCTGTTTGCACAGGTCGGTGAAGCTGAGACCGCGATAGCTCTTGGATATATGCCGTGCTGTTGTAACTGTGGATTGAACAACTATAATATCCGCGCCGGCTTCTTCTGCAATGGGAGCCAGCTTCTTGGTGGTGGCCGGAATCAGCGAGACTGCACAAATGGCTCCGGCCTGCTTAATTTTCTTGATTCTCTTGGCAACCAGGTTTTCTTTGATAGGCTCGCTGTAGATCTTTTGCATCAGGGCTGTTACCTGGTTGGCGGGGGCATTGATGATCTCTTCCAGCACCGATTTGGGATCTTCATACTTTACCTGGACGCCGTCGCAGTGCAACATGGGCAGTCCGCCGTATTTATTGAAAAGAATGGCAAAATCAGGATCCACGACCGCATCCATGGCGGCAGCCACGATGGGAATGGGGAAGGTAATATCGCGTACTTTAAATTCTATATTGGTCTGGTCGGGGTTTACTGTTACATCGCCGGGCACAATGGCCACTTCATCAAAACCATAAGCTCTTTCGAGTTCTTTAAATTTAGGTACGGACATTTCGGACCTCAAAGATGATGTTGCAGAATATATCAAAATTAGCTGTCCTAAGTCAAGCCAGTCCAACATGAAAATGAATTGACGCATCGTTAAACTCCCACGTATACTGTCGGCTGTGAGGGACTCCGATTTATTGAGGCTGGCTGACCTTAACCGTACGGAATACTGGTGTGAGAGTTTGAATTGGATGCCGGGTACCGAGGTCTTCAAAAATCGTGACGCCGTCTTTATCAATTCCGCTATAGATTTCCCCGGTTGCAATATAGTGTTAAACCTGTCGGAAGGGCACGATGAGGATGCCGAAGGTTTCCTATCCCGGGCCAGAGATTTCTTCGAACAACGCAAACCGGCCTTTTCGCTACTGCTTCGCGACCATGACGACCGGGCTATTATCAGTGGCTGCCAGGAGCTTAAAATGCCCATGATATCCAATAACGCCGGCATGGTGCTTGACGAGCCTGTTAAAGGAAAAGGCCTGCCGGATGGAGCCGAGCTGAAATGGGTGGAGGATGCCTATGAGTTGGAGAGCTTCAAACAGGTTGCAGCGGAGGCCTTTCACGACCTGAGCCTCCCACCGGCGATCACCGAAAAATATTTCGCTCTAGCCGGGCGGGTGCTCAGCCCATATACGCTTTGGGCAGTTGTCTATTATCAGGGCGAACCGGCAGCTGTTGCCATGGCCCTGCTTTCCCATGGCATCGCTGGAATTTACTGGGTGGGCACAATAAAAAAGGCGCGCGGGCTGGGGCTGGCCGAGCAGTGCACAACAGAAGTAAGCAATGCATCATTCTCCCTGGGCGCGCGTAAAGTTATTCTTCAGGCCAGCCAGTTTGGAGAGCCGGTCTACCGGAAAATAGGCTATCGGGAAATAACCCGATATCCCTGGTTTATTTGTTCGAGCAAACAGGCTCTTAAGTAGCCCTCGAGTGCGAATTAAGCTATAATTATCTGGTTATTGTGCCTGTCTTATATATCGTAGCCACGCCCATCGGAAACCTTGAAGATATCACACTGAGGGCACTGCGAGTGCTGGGTGAAGTGCAGCTTATAGCCGCAGAAGATACCCGAACAGCACGTAAACTTCTAAACAGGTACAACATAAACACCAGGCTGACCAGCTATTTCGAGCATAATAAGAGGATGAAATTGCCTGCGTTACTTGGAATGCTGGATGAAAAGGACATAGCCCTGGTCTCGGAGGCCGGTATGCCCGGCATAAGCGATCCGGGCTACGAGTTGATCAAAGGAGCTATTGGAAAGGGCTTCCGCGTAGAAGTGTTGCCGGGCTGTTCGGCAGTCACGACAGCCGTAGCAGCATCGGGGTTGGCAGCTTCCCAGTTTATTTATCTGGGCTTCTTACCTCGAAAGAAAAACGAGAAGAAAAACCTGCTGATGTCCGTGAGCGAAGAACCGCGGGCCATAGTTTGCTTCGAATCACCCTACAGGGTTGCCGCCACGTTGCAGGCTATACTGGAAGTGCTGGGCGACAGAAATATCGCTGTTTGCCGGGAGCTGACCAAGCTGCACGAGGAGGTTTTCAGGGGCACGGTGAGTGAGGCAGTAGGCCATTTTGCCAAACCCAGGGGCGAGTTTACGCTAGTTATTGAAGGAACCGGCGAGATAAAAAAATCCTTGCGCAGAGCCAGGGACAAATTTAATAAGGGAGACTGAGTATGCAGCAGAGATTCCGCAGAGGTGCAATTTCCATTGGTCCTATTACCTGTAGCGGCTGTGACCGCATTATGCAGAACGGTGAAGTCTATCTGTCGATAGACGAAAAACCGTCGGACAAATTCAAAGAAGAGACAATTTTCATCGACGATATCGATTGCTCGGAGTGCGGCAACAAACTGGAAAACGGCGAAGAGTACTTGCTAGTGCTGGATGGCGACAGCGAGAAGTGCTACTGCCCGGTTTGTTTCAAAAAGAAGGGCGGTGAGTCTTTCAGGAAAAAAAACTCCGGCGCCGTCATCCGGTTTGATAAATCAAGGGAGCGCAGCGAAAACCTGCGGTTCTGCAACGAGTGCTGCGATAAACGCAAAGCGGGAACTGAAAGAAAGGAAAAAGGCGAGAAAATATTCACTTTTTTCCCGTCCAAGACCGGCAAATAGTCAACAATTACTTCCGGGGGTGTTCCAATTGCCTGAAAATATTCTGGTATCGGTGGCCTGGCCTTATGCCAACGGATCGTTGCACCTCGGCCACATAGCCGGCTGTTACCTGCCGGCGGATATTTTTGCCCGTTATCACCGTTTGAAAGGCAACAATGTGCTTATGGTGTCCGGCAGTGATGAGCACGGCACGCCCATCACCTTGCGGGCGGAGCAGGAGGGTATCAGCCCTGCCGAAGTCGCCCAAAAATATCACCGGGAATTTCTGGAATGCTGGGATAAGCTGGGCATCACCTTCGACCTGTTCACGCATACCGACACGGAAAATCATGCTGCAGTTACACATGATATATTTCTGAGCCTGCTGGAAAAGGGGTTCATATATAAGGGCTCTATGCTTCAGCCTTACTGCCCTCAGGATAAGCGCTTCCTGCCCGACCGCTATGTTGAAGGAACCTGTCCCTACTGCGATTTCAACTGCGCGAGGGGCGACCAGTGTGACCAGTGTGGGCGGACGCTGAATCCCAGCGACCTTAAAAATCCGCACTGCCGGATCTGCTCGACACCGCCAGTTTTTGAAACGTCGGAGCATTACTTTCTCAAGCTCAGCGCCTTCGAGAAGAAGCTGCAGAAATGGGTAGGAGATAAAACCTTCTGGAGGCACAACGTCCAGAAGTTCACCATGGCCTTCCTGGAAGGCGGGCTGAAGGACAGAGCCATCACGCGCGACATAGAATGGGGGGTAACCGTCCCTCAACCTGGGTTCGAGAAAAAGCGCATCTATGTATGGTTCGAAGCCGTCATCGGCTACCTCTCGGCCTCCAAGGAATGGGCCAGATCGCATGGAGATTCCGACGGCTGGAAGCCTTTCTGGACAGGCGAGAGCAAGTCCTACTATTTTATCGGCAAGGATAATATCCCCTTTCACACCATCATCTGGCCTGCCATGCTGATGGGCTATGGCGGGCTGAATTTGCCTTACGATGTTCCAGCCAATGAGTTCCTCACCATCGAGGGAAAAAAACTTTCGACCAGCAGGAACTGGGCGATATGGCTGCCGGATTACCTGCAGCGCTATGATCCCGACCCACTTCGTTATTACCTTTCGATCAATATGCCGGAGACCGGCGACGCCAATTTTTCCTGGCATGAATTCTTGAGGAAAAACAATGACGAGCTGGTAGCCACGTACGGCAACCTGGTCAATCGGGTGTTGACCTTTACCTACCGCAACTTCGGGGCTGAAGTCCCTGATCCGGGGGAACTGGATGTAGCCAGCAAGGGGCTGCTCGATAAGGCGGACAGCACACTCAAAGAGGTGGACAAACATCTTTACAACTGCCATTTTAAAGAGGCCCTCAAGGCTGCTATGGCTCTGGCGCAGGATGTCAATCGCTACCTGGATGATACGGCCCCCTGGAAAATGCTCAAGCAGGACAGGCTGGTCGCCGGCAGGTCTGTCTATACGGCCATCGGGGCTATATCGGCCTTGAAAACTATGCTTTATCCGTTCCTGCCCTTCACATCGCAGAAGCTGCACAACTACCTCGGCTTCGAGGGAGATATACGCGAGGCCGGGTGGCGAGTGCAATTGCCCGCTGCAGGGCAGAAATTGCCTCAACCGCAGGCGCTTTTCGTCAAGCTGGAGGATAAGATTGTTGAGGAGGAGATGGCGCACCTGGGCAGCGGAGGCTCTTAATGAACCTGGATGAGATCTATGCCCCGGTAAAAGAAGACCTGAAGCTGGTGGAAGCCAAGCTTGGCGATATAGCCCGCAACGATATCCCGCTTCTATCGCAAATGCTCGAGTATGCATTGCTTAACGTGGGCAAAAGGGTCAGGCCCGCCCTCACACTGCTCAGCGGTAAATTCTATAACTATGACCTGGAATTGCTGGTTACCATGGCCTCTGCTGTGGAGATGCTGCATATCGGCACGCTTGTGCATGATGATATTATCGATAACTCGGCCACCAGGCATGGCAAGCCGGCGGTTTACCGCACGTGGGGATCGAACAGCGCCCTGCTGCTGGGGGATTATCTTTTTTCCAGGGCTGGCACCCTTGCCACAACCACGGAAAATATCCGCGTTATCAGGCGTTTCACCGAGACCATTATGATCATATCCGGCGGAGAGTTGCGCGAGGCCAGCACGCACTTTGAACCCGGAAAGGCCAGGGACAATTACTATAGGTGGATCAGCGATAAGACGGCCTGTCTTTTCGTCATGGCTGCCGAGTGCGGTTCGGTGTTAAGCGGGTGTCCTGAGGATCAGGTGCTGGCCTTGAAAGACTATGCCCAAAATTTCGGGCTGGCCTTCCAGATAGTGGATGACATACTCGATTTTGTTGGCGACCAGTCGACCCTGGGCAAACCGGTCGGGTCGGACCTCAACGAAGGCGCCATGACCCTGCCGACGGTTATCTATCTGCAGCACAATCCTGACGACCGTGTGATTTACAAAGTTATCGTTGAACGGGATAAAAGCCTGGTACCGGAAGCTGTCGCTAAAATTCGGGGCTCCGGCGCCATCGATGAATGTAAAACTATTGCCCGGGAATTTTACGAAAAGGCCAGCGGATCGCTGGATAAACTGCCGGATTGCGATGCCAGGAAATCGCTGAAAGCGCTGGTGGCCTACGTCATCGAGAGGAATAAATAGGGTTGTTGTCAGGAGGCGGGGGCGGTCTCTAAATCGGGGGCCGGGATCGGCTTATTCAGGAGCTCTTCGAACGTGATGTCATCAATGGTCTCTTTCTCGATCAGATAGTCGGCGATAAACTTAAGACGGTCTTTATTCTGTATCATGATTTCTACGGCCTTGGCGTAGGCGTCTTTGACCAGTTGCTCCACCTCAGCGTCGATCTCCTCGGCTATCTTATCGCTATAATTCCGCTGCTCGTGGATTTCCTTTCCCAGGAAAACCAGCTCTTCCCTCTTGCCGAAAGTTCGTGGCCCGAGTTTTTGGCTCATACCGAACTCGGTTATCATCCGCCGGGCAATCTGCGTGACTTTTTCAAGATCGTTTTGAGCGCCTGTGGTGAGTTCGTTGAAAGCAACCTGCTCCGCCGCACGTCCGGCCAGGCTTACGACCATGAGGTCCTTAAAACGTTCAAATGTCTCCAGATAACGTTCCTCTGTGGGCAGGAAGCGAGTCCATCCTCCCATCATGCCCCTGGCCACGATCGAAATCTTGTGGACCGGGTCGGCGTTAGGCAGCATTTTGGCGGCCAGGGCGTGTCCTGTTTCATGGTAGGCGATCAATTCCTTCTCGTTCTTGGTGATGACCCTGCCCTTCTTCTCCGGCCCCGCAATTACCCGGTCTATGGAATCTTCCAACTCTTTCTGGCTGACGTCTTTGCGGTTGCGCCGGGCGGCCAGGATGGCGGCTTCGTTTATCAGATTTGCCAGGTCGGCGCCGCTGAAGCCCGGTGTCTGGCGGGCGATGATCTCGAGGTCGCTCTCCTTGGCCAGCGGCTTGCCCTTGGCATGCACAGCCAGGATGGCCTTGCGGCCGTTAATGTCAGGTTGGTCTATAACGACATGGCGGTCGAACCTGCCTGGCCTGAGCAGCGCGGGGTCTAAAATATCAGGCCTGTTGGTGGCGGCCAGCACAATCACGTTGGTATTGCTGTCGAAGCCGTCCATCTCAACCAGGATTTGATTGAGGGTTTGCTCACGCTCATCATGTCCCCCGCCCAGCCCTGCGCCGCGGTGGCGGCCGACAGCATCGATTTCATCGACGAAAACGATGCAGGGAGTGTTGCGTTTAGCCTGGTCGAAAAGGTCGCGTACACGTGAGGCGCCGACGCCGACAAACATTTCCACAAACTCGCTGCCACTGATGGAAAAGAAGGGCACGCCCGCTTCCCCTGCCGTGGCCTTGGCTATCAGGGTTTTGCCGCAGCCCGGGGGGCCGACCAGCAACAGGCCGCGCGGTATACGTGCGCCCAAGGCCAGGAATTTTTGAGGGGACTTGAGAAATTCGACGATTTCCTGCAGTTCACCTTTGGATTCATCGATGCCAGCAACATCTGCAAAGGTCACGGTAGGCTTGTCTCCCGAGGCCAGCCGTGCGCGGCTTTTGCCGAAATTAAAGGCCTGTGTATTGGCCCCTCGTGCCGAACGGAATACGAAGAATATGAAGGCGGCAAACAGAAGCAGCGGCAGGAAGGTAAGCATAATGCTGCCCCAATCGATGCCGCCGGTTTTGACCTCGAATTTGATGCCTGTGTCTCCCAACTGGACCCCTGCGTCCTTGAGACTGTCCAGCAGTTCCTTGGTGCTGCCGACAAAAGAGGCCTTCACGGCAGGCTTATCGTCTTTCAGGCCGATGATCGTCGTGCCGTCCTGCTGAATATCGTCTATCTGCTTGGTCTTGGCATTATCAATAAACGTGTAATAGTCGACTTCTTTAGGGCCTTTGTTAACAGGGAAGAAGCTGAAGGCCAGGGCCAGCAGCGCAACCAGGATCAATAGGTAGAGAAGGCTACCTTGCCACCATCGTGCTTTCATAATTATTTTCGATTAAATCGTTTGATAATTATAACAAATACAGAGGAGATGATAAAGAAGTAGTCGTATATGTCAGGGTTTTATGCGGCATGTAAACGCTGATAGAAAGGCGTCCTGCACCCCGGTGCAGGACGCCCATAAAGTTTCAAGTTTTTATTAAGGCCAGGGAAGTGCTTTGGGGCTAAGGTTAAGCTCCTTCATGCCTGCGTCTTTCAGGGCGCCAAGCGATTGCTTGAGCTGCCTGCGCTGCTCTTCCGTGAGTTTGGACAGGACATGCTTGACTCCCTCTTTCTTCATGGCCTGCTTGAGAGCGGTCTCACCTTTGGAAGTCAGGGTAACCCTGATAAGGTTCTTCCTTTCCATATTCTTGGCCCTTTTTATAAGGCCCTGTTTTTCCATTCTCATGAGTATGCCCGATATTGAGTGGGGTTCTCTAAGAAGCATCCTTGAGATCTTGGCCGGTGTTACGTCTTTGCCCATTGCATCGATCAGGAATAATATTGCCGCAGATGTGGCTGAAAGGTTCTGGGGCAGCAATTCCCTTTCCCTGATTTTGACAAAAATATCTGCCACCTGAAGCAGCGAGGTTACAAGCGTGTAGTCTTTGTCGGCTTTAATTTGCTGTGCCATCTCTATCCTCCGGGGGTAATTTTATTCTGTTAAATTGCCAATATAAACAGCCGATATTTCGTCGAACTACCGGCCTTGACTCTTGTTGGTCGTTTATGTGTAATTAACCAAATTATGACAGAAAAAATGAGAATGTCAAAATGACAGTCTCTAAAACCCATGCGCATGTGGTTATCAGGTGCCGGAGGCGAAAAAAGGCCTGAAAAATGAAGTTCCCGAACCGCCGTTCGGCCGATCATATTTGCGTTGCGATTATTATGCTATAATAATTTTGAAAGTACTCACGGGGGATATGAAGCAAAGGAGACAGACCTGGAGTCAATAGAAATCGCCCGCCGGGCAGTTGAACTGGCCTCTGACAAGCAGGCCGAAGATATAGCGTTACTCGATACCCGGCAAACCTGTTCGTATACTGATTACATTGTAATTTGCAGCGCTGAAACGGACCGCCAGGTGGATGCCATCCATCAGGAAATCCTGGACACCCTGAAGAAAGCCTTAGTGATCCCCTACCGCAGTGAGGGCAATTCGGATTCGGGTTGGGTATTGCTGGATTACCTCGGGGTAGTGGTTCACATCTTCTCTAAAGAAGTGAGGGAATTTTACTGTCTGGAAAGCGTTTACGAAAAAGCCCCCAGGTTGCTCAGGATCCAGTAAGCCACTTATCGACATCCCTGCTGTATTTGAGGATCTCCTCCGGTTTGAAGAAGATACTTATCTCCTTCTCTGCATTCTCCGGGGAGTCTGATCCATGGACCATGTTGTGCTCCATGTTGATGCCCAGGTCGGCCCGGATCGTTCCCGGGGCTGCCTTCTTGGGGTCGGTAGCGCCCATGGTCTGGCGTGTGGCCTCTACAGCCTTCTCTCCTTCCAAGACGGCGGCGATAATAGGCCCGGACGTGATGAACTTCACCAGGTCCTTGAAAAACGGTTTTTCGTTATGCACCGCGTAGTGCTTTTCGGCCAGTGCCCTGTCCATCCATAACATTTTCAAGGCAACGATTTTGAGTCCGCGCCGCTCGAGACGCTCTAGGATCTCGCCGGCCAGGCAGCGTTGCACGCCATCAGGTTTTACCAGAATGAGAGTTCTTTCCATTTCGACTCCGTTTCTACTTACTTACTTCGCGGGTATTAATTTTATCTGCAAAACGCATATTTTTCCACCGCCAAGGCCGTTGTGGAAAAAAGACGCGCCGTTGTTTACATCCACCTAATCAGATACAATATCTAGAAGCTTTAAATTGGATTCAAAGGATATGGATTTAACATCGGCTTTCGGCATAGTCACCGATATAATTGTGGCACTCATATTTATCTTTAGCCTTATCGGTGGTTTGAGGCAGGGGGCGATCAAAGAATTCTTCGGCCTGCTGGCATTCATTATAGCCCTGATGCTGACGGGACTTTTTATCGGCTATGTTATGGGATGGCTGTCGTTTATCGGCATCGTTAACTGGCGCAACTTCCTGGCCTTCCTCCTGACCATGGGTTTAATCCTTATCGCTATGTTCCTCATTTTCTGGATTCCACGCTATTTTATTGCTAAGGTCTGGGACGGCGGCTTTGTCTGGAGCCTGCTGGGAGGAATATTCGGCCTGATCGACTGTGCACTGGGCCTGGTATTGCTGGTAAAACTGCTAAATATCTATCCGATACTTAGCTGGCTTAACAGCGTCCTGGCATCCTCGCACGTTTTAAACTGGCTTGTCGCCAATTTCGGCCCGTTCATAACAGCGCTGCTTCAAATTACCGGCAAAGCGGCGTAGCCCTAATATTTCTTTTTGCTCTTGGTGATGGGCGGCTGCCTCAGGTAGATCGGCTGCAGGGTTGCCAGGTTGTCTTTCTGTCCTGATGAAAGTTTCAACCAGCCCAACTGAGCAAGGCTGCCCGAATGCCGCAATCGATCCCCCGGCACGATGGCCTTGGAGCCCAGCGTTGATTTGATCGCATCGGCGGCCGCGGGCGGGATCTCTCCACAGAAAAGCGTTTTCACTGACATTTCTTTACATAAAGATTCTACCGTTGTCAGGTATGGCTCCTTCAGGCATTTCCAATTTCCATCGAGATTATATAGAGCCGAGGCGATTTCTCCCCTTCCCGCATCTTGTAGAGGGCAAATGGGCAGTCCTGTAAAAGCAAATGGAAAGGCTTCAATCTCCAGGGTGCTCACACCTACCAGCGGTACCGACAGTGAAAAAGCCAGCCCCTTTGCGGCGCTGATGCCGGCGCGCAGGCCGTTATAGCTCCCTGGACCCCTGGCTGTGAAGATAGCGCTCATATCATGAATGTCGGCCCTGGCCATCGCCAGCAGCCGGTCTATATTGGGGAACATCTCAGAGGTATGGTTTTGTCCCGGCTTCCAGGTGAGCTCGGCTATTAGCTGTCCTTCCTGTGACAGGGCCAGACCGCCCCAGGCGGTGGACGTATCTATTGAAAGTTCCATTTTTCCTCTTTATCCTGCTTAAGGTCTTCCTTCAACTGTTTCACGATGCCCGTATAGCGCGACCCCCGTGGTATTAAACTTATCCTGCGGCTGTCCTCACCCATGTGCTCGAGCTCGATGACGAGGTTATCTCGCGGCAGTGCGCCGCTGCCCTTCTCAGCCCACTCAATGGCACATACCGCCTCCTCCCTGAAGTATTCGTCCAGCCCGAGGTCGAATATCTCCTCGATATTGTTCAGCCGGTAAAGGTCGAGATGATAAAGGGTCAGGTTGCCGTGGTATTCACGGGCGATCATAAAGGAAGGGCTGCAGGCATATTCTTTTACTCCCAGCCCGAAGGCGAGGCCCTGGATAAGGCACGTTTTACCGGTGCCCAGGTTGCCGCTCAATAGATAGATGTCGCCTCCCTGCGCCCGCTTGCCCATGATCGTGCCAAGCTTACGGGTCTGTTCGGGGCTGTGAGTGACAAGAGTGAAATTACTCATGGAGGGACGGCCTCTTATAATGGTCCCATCCTTTGCAATTGAAGGCGAATGTATTGCCCGTGGCATCCATGACGGTTATCTTGCCCGGTTTCCCGGAGATTATCTCTCCGATAACGGCCGGAGCGGGCTTTATCGTTTTGACTACGGCATCCATGGTTTCAGGTCCGGCAGTGAAAAGCAGTTGATAGTCCTCGCCGCCGGTCAGAGCTATTTCAAGGAATTCCTGTTTAAAATACTTTTTTAGCAGGCGGTGCATCGGCAGGCTTTGCGCGTATATTACTGCAGCGGTGCGACTGGCCTCGCATATATGTTCGAGGTCCGAGAGCAGACCGTCGCTGGTATCGATGGCGGCCTTCACTCCACAGGCTGCCAGCTTCGGACCGGAATCCACCCCTGGGGCAGGATGCATGTGCGCTTTGCGCAATACCTTCATATCGATCTCGTCTATTTTCTTCCGGCCGGTGAGGGCTTTCCAACCGGCTGCAGAGAGGCCGGGATGCCCGAATACGGCTATCAGGTCGCCCGGCCTGGCCGCCGAACGGGTCATGATGTCCTTGCCCGCAGTGCCGGTCAGGGTCACGTTGACCACCACCTTTTCCGAAGCTGAGATATTACCTCCGGCCAGCACGATACCATATTTGTTGCATATTTTTATTATCTCTTGGTACATGGTCAGCACATCAATGACTCTGTGCGATCCCGGTAGAGCCAGGGAGACCAGTGCATACTGTGGCCTTCCGCCCATAGCGTATATATCACTGATATTGATGGCTATCGATTTCCAGCCCAGGTCCCGCCAGCCTGTGTAGGAGAAATCGAAATGGATATCCTCGACAAGTATGTCGGTTGTGATCAGCTCTGTGCCGCTATGGGATTTCCAGGCCGCCGCGTCATCGCCTACAGGGACCAGCAGGTCCTGCCAGGGGCCGGCTCTTTTCTTGCTATTTTTATCGATGAGCCTGGTAATCCGGTCTATCAGTCCGAACTCACCCAGATCAGATACAAGCATGGCGTGATTATACCACACGTATATTCCGCGGCACGAAAGGAATTTTACCGGGTCTTGCTATACTGTAAAACGATGTATATAATGCAAGAAAGTAAATAAATCAGGCGGTGATATATGCAGCAAATGGTGACATGCCCCAACTGTGGTTCTCAGAACGCTGCTAATCAACAATTCTGCGTATCATGTGGAGCAAATCTGGGTACTTCCGCCCGACCGCATGTGCCGGTCGTAACCGGCATTGCTGCGCCTGTGGCAGGTGTGGGTATGGTCGGTCAGCCCATGATGACGCCGGTATTTCCCCCTCCTGTACAGTCGGAAAGGCAGGCTGAAGTAAAACCTACATGGGCATTGGCCTGGGGGCTTTTCTGGAGAACGTTATGCCTGCTGCTGTTCACGGGCGGCCTGATGTTTCTTTTATATATGGTAGTAAGGATGGTTTTAGGCTACAATTCGGTCTTCGGCAGTTTTTAAGTTACATCTTATAGTAAATTGATTTGAAATTCTAAGGAGTGCTGTGGTGCAACAGCACTCCGTTTTAATAAATAGGTCTCCCAGAAAATACGAGGAAAAGTCTACTGAAATGACCAAACACAAAGTTAAAAAAGCCAGGCGCCAGAATCAAAAACAGCAGAAAAATAAATGGTATAAGAGTAAGGTTGGAATAGTCCTGATAACCCTGGTTTGTCTGGCCGGGTTGACTCTGACTTTATATCTGACAGGAGTATTTAATATGGGATCACAAACCCCCAAGGGCTTTAACTCACCCATCCCGATGGTTATCGATCTGAATAAGAAATATACAGCCACGATCAAGACCGTCAAAGGCGACATAGTTTGTGAGCTGTATCCACAGGATGCGCCCGTCACCGTGAACAGCTTTGTCTCCCTGGCGCGCAAGGGCTACTATAACGGCTGCACGTTCCACCGTGTTATCCCGGGCTTTATGGCGCAGGGCGGTGACCCCACCGGCACAGGCGCCGGGGGACCCGGCTACGAGTTTCAGAACGAAATCAGCCAGAGGAAGCACATTGCCGGGGCGCTATCCATGGCAAACAAGGGGCCCAATACTAACGGAAGCCAGTTCTTTATATGCTACCAGGCTCAGCCTTCTCTTGACGGGAAATACAGCGTATTCGGCCAGGTCATACAGGGCATGGATGTAGTGAACAAGCTGACGCCGCGCGACCCAACTCAAAACCCTTCCTTTAAGGGCGACGTCATCAACGAAATAGATATAGCCGAGAGCGACTAGCGGAGATTAAATAATACCCCAGTCGCGATAGCCCTGCTGAATAACGGCCAAATATTCGGGCGAGGGCCTGTCCTCCTCCTGCTGATTCGCCTTTATATAGGTTATGGCGTCGTAAACGTCGCCGCCATCGGTAAATACCCTTACCTCCAGGTGTTTATAGTTGGCGGGGTATTCTTCCCATTTATCCAGCTTGCGTAGTCCGGCCTCGGTAATATCATATACAGCCCCTATAACCTTATCGCCTTTGGAGCCCTTGATAGTTGCTTCGGCGCCTTTCCGGCCGCGGGAAAACCCGGTGAAGATTAATTTGAAGTTGGGGAGCGTGGCCACGGCTTTAGCGACTGCATCGGGGCAGTGCTCCTTCATCTGCTTGCGGTTCATATTGGAAGCATAGGCGAAGTAATACATCATCCCCCTCCTGTTAAGGGACTAATAGTAACATCGCGGACGGTGACAGTCAAAGCGTATGAGACCAATGGCCTGCGGCTGCTTTTGTGATATAATCCACCTTCCGTGAAGTACCTGATTATTGCGGATATACACAGCAACCTCGAAGCCTTTCAGACGGTGCTGGATGATGCGAAGAACTATGGAGGCTTCGAACGTGTGTGGTGCCTGGGCGATATCGTGGGATACGGTCCGGACCCGTCGGCCTGCATTGAGCTATTGAAAGGGCTTGACCCGCTGTGCGTAAGCGGCAATCACGACCAGGCAGCCGTGGGAAAGATCGATATCGGAGATTTCAATTCCGAGGCCGCCCGCGCCAACCGCTGGACGGCGGGACAGTTAAGTGAGGATGACCGGGACTACCTGCTTGCGCTCCCTGAAAAACTGGTGCAGGATGGCTTTACGCTGGTGCACGGCAGCCCGCGTATGCCGGTCTGGGAGTATATAGCACACGCCTTCACGGCGGCCGATAATTTCGACTATTTCGATACGCCGTATTGCCTGGTGGGACACACCCATGTGCCGTTTCTCTTCGAGCAGGAGGACTCTCTGGTTAAAGAAAGCTATTTGAACGACGGCGACATATTGATGCCGGCCGGCAAGAGGCTGATTATCAATCCGGGAGGCGTAGGACAACCGCGTGACCGCGACCCCCGGGCCGCCTATGTTATTTATGATTCCGAGGATGGGATAATACACCATCACAGGATTTCCTACGAGATCGGTTTGACCCAGGATAAAATGGAGGCGGCAGGGCTGCCGGAGTTCCTGGTGAGCAGGTTGGGATGGGGAGTCTAACCTTGAAAAGTCACGATCCGAGTAGTAGTATTTGAATTGGGTCGTGCTAAACGGGGAACTAGCGGTGCCCTGTACCCGAGATCCGCTTAGCGGGGTTGAATCCCGACTCGAGGTTTTGTTTTTCAATACTGCAATGGTTAAGTGGCGTTGAAGGTTGGGTCTTGCGCGGCGGAGGGCTATGAATCCCGTCAGGTCCGGAAGGAAGCAGCGGTAAATGGTAAGCTCCGGGTGACGCAGGGATGCCTGGCTGGAGCTGGCTGGCAAGTGTAAGCTGAAAGGCACTATCGACAGCCGGTGCACGACCCACTCAAATTTTTCGCTTATATATATTTGTGCTGCATAAAAAGAAAGTACCAACGGGCAATATCCAACCCCAGCTTCAAAGCGCGCACCCAAAAGCCAAAAAAAGGCTGGGACAAAACTTTCTCGTTGATGAAAATATCAGGGATACTATCATAGAGGCGGCGAACCTGTCTGCTGCAGATACGGTCCTGGAGGTCGGTCCGGGAATGGGTATCCTCACGGAAAGGCTGGCGGAAAAGGCGGGCAGGGTGGTGGCCGTTGAGCTGGATGAAACCCTGGCCAAGCGCCTGAAGCAAAAATTGACCGGACATAGTAATCTGGAGGTGGTTCACGCCGACATCCTGCACGTCGATTTGGAGGAGATCGTGGGCAGTGGTCCTTATAAGGTAGTTGCCAATATTCCATACTACATAACCTCGCCCATACTTCACCTGTTTATGCACGAAAGCTTGAGGCCGGCCTTGATGGTCATTATGATGCAGGAGGAGGTGGCCGAAGATGTGACGGCCCGGCCGGGCAAGATGAATTTTATGTCCGTAAGCATGCAGATATTCAGCAGGTCGGAAATCGTATGCCGTGTGCCCGCTAAAAGCTTTTTCCCACCTCCCAAGGTGGACTCGGCCGTGGTCAAATTCAACATGCTATCGAAGCCTGCTATCACTGTGAAAAATATGGGTGGCTTTCTGCAGTTCGTGCACAACGGGTTTGCCGCACCCAGGAAGCAACTGCACAATTCGCTGGCAATCGGGCTCAAAAAAGAGCCTGCAGAAGCAGAGGAACTTTTGAAGCTGGCCAAAATCGATTCTCAGCGGCGCCCGGGAACTCTGGAGCTGGCCGAATGGAGAAACTTATATTGCGTTGCCGGAGGGCTTTAATGCTGACTATCAGGGCTCCCGCCAAGGTCAACCTGGTGCTGGAAGTGCTGGGCAAACGCAGCGACGGCTATCATGAGATAAAAAGCATTGTGCAGGCAGTCAGCCTGTTCGACGTATTAAGCTTCGAAAAAAGCGACCGTCTGGAAATAGGATGCAATGTTTCCTCGCTACGATCGTCGGACAACCTGGTTGTCAAAGCAGCCGAAGCATTGATAAAAAAAACAGGCTATGAGGGGGGTGCCCGCATCCGTCTTGAGAAAATTATTCCTATGGATAGCGGATTGGGTGGCGGCAGCAGCGATGGCGCAGCGGCCCTGACCGGGTTAAACATACTATGGTCGCTCGGTCTATCTCAAAAGGAGTTGGTTGAAATAGCGGCGGATATCGGGTCAGATGTGCCGTTTTTTATCCATGGGGGGACATGCCTGACGGAAGGCAGGGGAGAGAGAATTACCCCTTTGCCCGATCCTCACGAAGTATATTATTTGCTGGCCAGGCCGGAGATACAGGTCCAACCCGGCAAGACCGGAAGGCTGTACAGTATGCTGGGCCCCGGAGAGTTTTCGGACGGCCGTCACGCAGATAGAGCAATAGAGCAGATGCGAAGGGAACGGAAAATCAACCCGGCCTTGTTGTACAACGCCTTCGATAAAGTCGCCATGCGTGCTTATATAGGGATGGAAGGTTTCTGGACGCGCTTCGGTGAGTTTGTTGATAGGGATATCCACCTGGCAGGTTCGGGACCGGCCCTATTCGCTTTAACTAACGGCCGGCCACAGGCGGAGGCCTTAAAACCAAAGCTTGGCAGCAAGGGCGTAAAGGCGTACGCCGTTGCAAGTTTGGAAAAAAATGAAGACTGATAGCGGACCCGAAAAATCGGCGGTAAAAAGCTAAAGTGGTTTGAGGAAGCACTGCTGGTGCTGGGCATGCTGGCTTTGTCGGCGGGCATTGCCTTGCTTTTGTATCACTTCCAGGACTTCTTCAACGTATCCCTGCGTAGCTATAGTTGGCTGGCCTATTTAATCGTATTTGTGGCTAGCATGCTGAGCAGCGCCACAATCCTCGTCCCGGCGCCAGGGCTGGTCTTTGTGCTGGCCGCGGCGGCTATCTGGGATCCATTTTTCGTGGCCCTGGCAGCCGGCACAGGGGATGCCATCGGTGAAATGACCGCCTACTGGATGGGATATATAGGCGAGAGAATAATTATCGATGAGCATATGCCCGCTTATCAAAAGGCCTCATCGTGGATGAACCGCTACGGCGCCTGGACGGTCTTTGGCATTGCACTGGTGCCGATAGTGCCCTATGACCTGGTGGGGATTGCCGCCGGCGCGCTGAAGATACGTTGGTGGAAATGCCTGCTGGCTACGTGGTTGGGTAAATTACCGCGTGCCTTTTTGATAGCCTACCTGGGACATCAGTTACCCTTCCTGGTACATCCGTGGTTCACTTCCCATTGATGATGTGGTGTACCAGGTTGATCTCATCTTCCTTTGTCCGAGCGTCACCGTCGATCCTGGCAGTTAAGAGCCTTAGCAATATCTGTCCAACCTTGTGCCCCTCGGGGATGCCCATTTGAAGCAGGTCCTTTCCGTTTAAATGGGTTTTTATAGTGGCCAGCCTGCCGGTAAACAGCTTAAGATTCTTGCGCACATGGAGCGACGAACTGCTGAGGGCATTGGCCTGGACAGCAACTTTGCTGTAGCGGCTTAACTTTGCATATATTTCCGAGGGTTTAAGGCCGGATTTCTCAAGGGCGTTCAGGTTGTCCTTCAACTTCAATGTATCGGCGGCGATTTCACTCAATTCGCCCCCCTCTATGCCCAACCGCTTGAGCAAAATAGCGCACTGTTTTTTATCCAGGTTGTAGATAAGCAGGGCAAAATATAGCTGTTTGAGCCTGGCTCCCTTAAATAATTTCCTGGCGGATGGGAAGATTTTATTCCACAAGGGTTCCCAGGATAATGAAGGATTGAGCCCGGACAGGATTCCAAGCTGTCCCGCACGTTTGAGTATCTTCTCCGGTTGGGCTTCCTCCAGCCAAAGGATCAGCTCGTGACGCAAACGGTCGGCGCTTATTGTATCCAGCATTTCCAGGTCGCTGCGAAGCGTTTTCAGGGTAACGGTTTCCAGCTTGAAGCCTAACCGTTGTTCATAGCGCACCGCCCGCATAATACGAGTAGCATCATCCTGGAAGCTCTTTGCGTGTAAAATGCGGACTAATTTGTCCTCAAGGTCCTGACGGCCGCCGTAATAATCTATCAACCTGCCGAACCGGCCCGGCTTGAGGCAAACGGCCAGCGCATTGATGGTGAAATCACGGCGGAAGAGGTCCTGTTTAATGGTGCCGGGTTTAACCGCAGGCAATGCCCCGGGGTGGTCGTATGATTCGCTGCGGCAGGTTGCCAGGTCTATTCTGTAATTGCCGAGCTTAAAGGTGGCAGTCCCGAATTTCTTATGAATGACAGGCTTTTTATGCAAGTTGGCGGCCAGATTAAGTGCATCCCCCTCAACCATCATATCGATATCGTTGCCAGGCCTGCCGAGCATGAGGTCGCGTACAATGCCGCCGACCAGGTAGAGGCCCATATCTGACTTGGCTGCGGCTCGCCCGGCGGCTTCGACAAGCCTGGAGACAGGCCGCTGGAGCTTCTCGGAAATCAGGTCTGCCAGGTTATCAATCATATGTTTTTAAGAATACGGTTTACAGGTTCTTTGGTAATGAAGCGGTCGAATATGAACAGGCAGATATCCACCAGGGCAAAAACTATGATGCCCGCCAGCCCGGTGATGCCTACGGTCAGATCGTTGCCGCCCGTGATAAGCAGGACCGCCAGCAGAGGGACGGCATTGATGGTACCGTGGAAGACGGAGCTGGCGATAACCGAACGGGCTTTGAGACGTATATAGCTGAAGAGCGGAGAAATAACTATAACCCAGGCGACCATCATCATCACGCCGGCTTGCGGGTGATCCGGGTAATTAAATCCCAGCAGTATCAGAGGCGCATGCCATATGCCCCAGATAAACCCGATTAAGAGCGATGATTTCCAGAAACCCATGAATCCAAGCTGCTTTAGTAGGAATCCGCGCCATCCCACTTCTTCTCCGAAGCCCAGGACCGCATTAATGGTGGTACCCGCTATCAGTGCCACCAGTACCCCCAACCAGATGGGGTGGACAGCGAAAGAGACTAACTGCTGCCTGACCTGGTCCATCTGATCCGGAGTCAGCGAGGCGGCCAGCGTGTTGAGAAATCCGGACATATCAGGCGTGAAACGGACCCCCGGCAACAGCAGGCTGGCTCCCATGACAGCGAAGGCTATGACAACCGGCAGGAACCAGGCCACGAAGAACCATGAGTTTATTCTGAAGGAGATGCCCAGGGGTTGGATGACAGGCTCTTTGAAAATACCTTTCTGAACCACGAAAGCTATAGCCATAGGCATAAACATGTAGGCGGCAGCCAGGAAAGCCACTTCTTCATCCTTGCCACCCATAGCCACATATAGCAGGACCATCAACCAGTCGAGCAGAAAGGTCAGGCCGATGAAGAGCAGAGTCTTCTTTGTGCGGAGATTCATTAACTCTTTCCTTTCAAATAAAAATAATTTAGCCCGGTTTTCTAAATCTTACAGTATAGTTCCACAGGTTGCCAGAGGATAAGTAAGGCCAGGATTCTGCCCTTGACCGTACCTGGATGTGCGGTTTACAGGTCCGGGGTTACATTTTTGGAGTTATCGCGGCTGAAAGAACAGCAGCCTTCCACAGCCTGAAGCTGCTCCATCGCGCCGAAGGCGGTCAGGCTTTCACCGGCTTCTATTTTGGTGGTGAGGCCCGGGCTGATATGCAGGTTCCCGCCTTTTTCTCTAACGGCCAGGATATGGACGCCGGGGAACCGGTCTTCAATGTCTTTGATGTTATTACCTGTCAGGCTGGAGCCCTCGCCCACGTAAATCTCCTCGACCAGGTATTCTCCTTCTTTGCCTGAAAGCACAGTTTCGATAAATTGGACGGCGGTGGGGCGCAGGGCCAGCCGGGCCATCTGCAGTCCTCCTATGACTTCCGGCAGGATTATATGGGTGGCGCCTGCCTGTTTCAGTCTTTTGGCCGCTTCGTCGTTGCCGGCACGGCCGATTATGATCAAGCGGGGATTGATCTCGCGTGCGGTCAATACGGCATAGGTATTGTAGGCGTCGTCACCGAAGGCGGTTATCAGGCTTTTGGCTTTAAGGATGCCTGCCCGCTTGAGGACGTCGTGGTTGGTGGCATCGTCCATAATGGTCAGGCAGTCCTGCTGCACTGCCCTGGTATAGCTATTCAAACTATGGTCGATGACTACAAAATTCGCTTTCTGCAATTTTAATGTGCTGGCTATGGCTTCACCGACGCGGCCGTAGCCGCAGACGATAAAATGCTGGTCGAGTTTATTAATTCTGGATTCCATACGGTGCCTCCCGAATGTCCCAAATTCGCCTTCTAGTGTAACACGCACAATAGATGTCAGGATGTAAAATGCGGTCCCGACTCCGCTCAGGATGAGGACGGTTGTAAAGACGCGGCCGGCAACCGAGAGGGAGTGGAGTTCCATGAAACCGACCGTAGAGATGGTGATGACTGTCATGTAAAAGGCATCGAAAGCATTCCATTTTTCGATGACCATGTAACCGAGGGTACCGAAGGCAATCAGAAAGAGCAGGGCGAAGATCCAGATGATGAAACGGCTTTTACTTTCCATTTTCACAACCTGAAAACGAAAGAGCCCGGCACTTATATTACTCTAATGTTTTCAGCGCGTCGTCGATCTCGCCAATAGACTGGAACCGTTCTCCGACTATCTGCTGGATGATACCTTTGGAGTCGATCAAGTACGTGGTGGGGAAATAGGGTGCTTTATAAATATCGTCAACATTGCCTTCCGAATCCATAAGAACAGGGAAGGTATACTTCCCTTGGGCCAGGAAATATGTGACCTTATCAGGGTCGCCGCGCACGGTTACAGTCAATACGATCAGTTGATCACGGGTGTATTTGTCATAGGCTTGCTGGATTATCGGCATTTCCCCTTCGCACGCGGGGCAACCTTGCAGCCAGAAATTCAGCAATACCGGGTGGCCTAAGAACTGGCTTAAGGTATACCTGGTGCCGTCTATGGAATATAAAGAGAAATCGGGGGCACGTTTGCCCACCGTGGAGGCGACTTCCACGCTGCTCTGGGTTTGGACGGCCTCGATTGGCAGGATGGCCTGTTTTCCGCTGGCAGCCTGGGATTCAAGTTGCATGTAATACAGGGTAGCAGGATCGAGGTCGTTTATTTTTACTGTATGCCAGATTGATGATGGTTCGATCTGGGTTTCGTTATCCGTATAGTTGGTATCTTTGCCGTATTCAATTACCCCGGTGGTTGGTTCGTCGGTTTTCCATGTCACAGTTACGGAAGTATCGGTAATGAAGCTGGTGCTTACGTTGGAAATCTCCGGGTTGCTGGTATCGATGTTGGATGTCGTCACCAGGTATCTTTTTGAGACTATTGTATCGGCGAGGGCAGCAAATGAGTGCTCCGAAACGTTTATATTATTGACGTTGTATAAGATTCTCACGCGGTAGGATGTGTGGGGCCATAGGTCCCTCAGCGTGAGAGAATGAATGGTCTGGGGGGAAGGGGTAATTACCGAAAGAATATTTTTGCCATCAATATCCAACTGGGTGGTAGTGGGAGTATCGGTAGACCAGTTTACGACCGCGGATTTTACAGTTACAGATTGTATAAGAACGTCTGTAACAGGCGGTTTTAATTGCTTGATTTCACTATTCTTGCTTATGCCATACAATATCTGTTCGAAGTCCGACGTATTCACGATCGGCCCCTCTACCTTCGAGCGTATGATACCGTTCTTATCCAGGAAGAAAAAAGTGGGCTCATAGGATACATTGTAGCTGGCCTGCAGTTTGCCGAAGGAATCGACGATGACGGGGAATTTAATCCCGTATTCCTGTATCATCGCGTCAACCTCATTGTTGTTGGTTCCTGACGCGACAGCTATGACGGCAAGGTCTGAGTCCTGATATTTAGCATATAAGTCATTTAACCTGTCAGGTGTGTACAGCTTGTGCTGCACTCCATTTACGGAGAAGAACTGATCGTCCCAGAAGTCGCGGTCCCAGAATACTACGACAACATTTTTCCCCCTGAATGAGCTCAGGGCCGACGTCTTGTTATCACCGAGCTGCATGACGAAGTCGGGGGCCAGGTTGCCGACATTGTAGCCCGGCCTGGGTATAACCAGTGCAATCACACCCCAGGCCAGCAGGCCAAGGATTATAGCTGCCAGAATGGTGGCCAGGGTTGGGTTTTTCTTCATCATATCCAGTGCGGACCTATGCACCTTTGGGATCGACTGCGCCCTAAGCGGGTGGAGGTGCAGTGAGGGTTTGTGGGCCTTGGGGGCCTCAGCCTTTTTTACGTCTGCGCCGGATGGCATCGATGCCTTTTCAGATTCTTTCTTTTCTTCGTTCTTCATTGTTTCAGGCACTTCTTGTTCGGCTTCCATCTCCCGTATTTCTTCGGGTTCCGGAGCTTTCTCGTCAAATTTTCCTGTCTCTGCTATTTTTTCTTCCGCCGGGCTCTCCTTGTCCGGGACCTGGTCTATTTCCACTTCCTGTGGTTCAACTGCTTTTTGAGGCGCCGGCGTGGTATCAATTAAAGGGCCGGCAACCACTAATGCTTTCCCAGATTGTATTACAGGAGCTATGTTTTCGGCAAACTTGGCGGCTATCAAGCCCTGGGTATCGGTAACTTTTTGTTCCAGGTTTTTGATTTTTTCAATAAGGTGCCTACCTTTGGCCTGATGTTCCTCCTCGGTAATTTCTCCGACCTTTAACCTGGCATCAAGTGTAGCCAGGTCTTCCTGGCATTTATCCAGTTCCAGTATCCTGACGGCCAGCTCTTTGCTCAGTTTTTCTTTGATTGAAGCGAGGGTATGCCTGGCGTTGGCAATATTGTTCAGATATTCTTTATCTAATTTAGCCAGGGCATTGTTTTCAACTGCGCTCTCGCCACGTTTCCTGTCCAGATCGTCCAGGATTGCTTCTGCTTTTTTTATCTTTTCGAATACGTTGTTAATATCTTCCATCGGACGGATGCGTTAAATATAAATACCTCTTGACTACACGAATTATACACCTACAATAAACGGAATTGAATAAACCTGTTTGAAGTTGGACATTCTGTAACCGGATTTATGCGGGAAGGCTATTTGAACGATGCCATCATTCCTTCCATCTCATCCGTGCTGATAAAAGGTCCGATCTTAATTGCACTGATTATACCCTTACGGTTGATGAAGAAGGTTGTGGGGATGCCGTGGATGCCATAAAGCCGTACCGTATCTCCCGACACATCGACCGGAATGGTAAACTTCAAGTTGTTAGCCCTGGCATAGCTGGTTGCGCTATCGAAACCGTCTTGCACATTGATGCCCAGCACTACCACATTCTTGTCCGACCATGCTTCGTGTATGGCTTCCACGGTAGTTGTCTCGAAGCGGCAGGGCCCGCACCAGGTAGCCCAGAAATTCAAGATCACATTCTTGCCGCGGTAATCGCTAAGGCTAACTTGCCGGCCGTCGATCGTCTCAAGTGTGAAGTCCGGTGCGGTATCGCCGATCCTGCTGCCTGCCGAGAGATCGGCCGGTACGCTCTTTATCGGATGCAGGACCTGGGATTGGGCAGCCTGTGGCGCTGGGTGGTAGACTCGGTCGATAACGGCTACCACTGCAACAGAAATTAGTAATACGGCCAAAAGTATCCACAAAAAAAGCGGGGATCTAAATATATTCATCGTTAATTCCGATTAAACCGGATGGTTTAAGAGCCGCCCATTATTTTCTGGACCTCGGTTTCGACGTCGTCTTTACTGGCAAATCCACCGATTTTTATTGACTTGATGATTCCATCCTTGCCGATAAAGAAAGTATTCGGGTCGGCCTCCTTGGGAAGGCAGAAGGTTTTGTAGATAGTCCTTTTCGAGTCGAACAATACGGTGAAGTTATAGCCGTTTTGAGATAAGAAATCTTTGGCTACGCTGGTGCTGTCCAAGGTGTTTACGGACAGGAAAACCAGGCCTTGAGGGACATATTCGTCGCAGATTTGCTTCAAATAAGGCATCTCTTTTTTGCACTCGATACAGCTTACAGACCAGGTATTGATGATCACAGGCTTGCCGGCATAATCGCTCAAGCTGATATTTTTGCCTTCATAGGTGGGAAGTGTGAAGTTGGGGGCAGCGTCCCCTATCTTCGGGCAGGCGGCAGCGCCTCCGCAACCAGCCAAGAAGATAGAACATATCGATATTACAAGCAGAACTGAAAAGAATAATTTCATATCAACCTTCTCCTCCGTAGTTATGGCATTATGTTGCAAAACGGCTCAGCCAGGTAAGCTGGTTGGTCAGCATCAGTATACCGACAATTATAAGCAAGATTCCGCTGATGATGGAAATAACGCCCAGGTAGCGGTTAATGCTCTTCCAGAAGGGTACCACATAGCTCCAGGCTAATCCGATTAGCAGGAAGGGTATGCCCAGGCCGAGTGAATATGTTGCCAGCAATGCAGCCCCCTTCATCGTCTCCTGTGTATAGCAGGCTATGAAGAGGATGGAACCCAATATTGGGCCTATACAGGGCGTCCAGCCCACGGCAAAAGCCGCCCCTATTAGGGCGGACCTGATATAACCCGGGTTGCTGGAATGCTGCTTTAAATGCAGGCGTTTCTCATAATTCAGCCAGGGTATTTTATAAGTGGCTACCAGGAAGATGCCAAATATGATGACTACGATACCGGAGACTATACGTATAGGCTCGGCGTAGGTAGTCATGGCCGAGCCGATCAGGCCGGCACAGGCGCCCATCAGGATGAACAAGATCGAAAAGCCCAGTATGAAGGATATGCTGTGCAGCAGGGTCGGCCACATCCGCCTATTTTCGTTCGATGCGATGGCCGAAGCGCCCGCCAGGTTGGCAATGTAGGCGGGAACGAGCGGCAGTACACACGGCGAAAAAAATGAGAGCAGGCCGGCGCCGAAGGCTGTCCAGTAGTGTATATCTGTCAACGGCTGCCTACTGTACTAATACCTTTTCCAGGACTTTCTGTATATCCTTCTTGGGCCGGTAGCCGACCACCTGCTCAAATGGTTTGCCCTCTTTAAAAACGATGATGGTCGGTATGCTCATTACCGAATAAGTCGAAGCTAGCATGGGCGACTCGTCAACATTTACCTTGGTGAATTCCATCTTGTCCTTATATTCCACGGAAAGCTCGTCGATGATAGGCGCTACCATGCGGCACGGTCCGCACCATACAGCCCAGAAATCAACCAGCACGGGTTTTTGGGATTCAAGGACAGTCGATTTGAAATCCTTTTCTCCCACGTCTTTGATATTTGCGGTCATTTCGCCTCCGAGTGTAGTTTAATTCTTGTCAGTCGCCGGGCCGGGTTCCCTGTTCAGGGTCTGGCCTTCCAGACGGGCCTTGTCATTAATGTTAACACCACTTGCCAGAATACTGTTAATAATAAATGCGTTTTCACCTACGGTGACGTTATCCCACAGGAGGGAATTCTCTATGACGGCGCCCTTTTTAATAAGGCAGCCTTTTCCCAGCACCACAGGGCCTTTTAGTTCGACCCCCTCTTCTATTACACAGCCGCCGCCTATTATAACCGGCGGAGTTATACGCGCGGTGGGATGCACCTTGCTGCTGCTGTCGATTACAATCTTATCACCGCTATGCAGCGGTGAAACGCAGTTGCCGCCGAGGATATTGCAGTTCAACTGGTGATATTTTTCGGGCGTTCCCATGTCGATCCAGTAAGCATCACTGGCGTAAGCGTAAACGGGCTCCCCCTTCTCCAGCATCTCCGGGAAAACAGCTCGCTCGAACATGTAGAATTCACCTTCGGGAATATAGTTCAGAACATCCGGCTCCAGTATATAGATGCCTGCATTTATCCAATGGGACGTGACCTTGTCCCAGGATGGCTTTTCGATGAAGCGTTGCACGCGGCCGTTTTGGTCGGTCTCGACCACGCCGAATTTGGTGGGGTCCTCAACCCTGGTCAGGGCGATCGTCGCTTTGGCCTTATTGTTCCTGTGGAAATTCAGCATATCGGTATAGTCAATGTCCGTGTAAACATCGCCGTTGAGAACGAAAAAAGTCTCTTTCACCTGGCTGCCGGCACGCTTGACGGCGCCGGCTGTGCCCAGGGGCTTCTCCTCCAGGCTGTAAGATAGCTTAATATTCGGCTCACTATTATTGCGGAAATACTCGAAAATGGAATCGGGCTTGTAGCCCATGGCGAGCACGATCTCATTTATGCCATGTTCCGCCAGCCTGAGAATTACATGCTCGATGAAAGGTTTGTTGACAACCGGCACCATGGATTTAACAACGGTATAAGTCAATGGGCGGAGCCTGGTGCCTTCGCCGCCCACGAGAATAATAGCCTTCATAATGGGGGTTAAATTATTTTAATCCGTTTGCTGAGGTGTAGCAACTAATTGAATAACACAGGATCGATATATCGTAGAATAAATCAAATTCCATCGTTCAGGGTAATAGCCTGTTAATTCAACGCAAGTATACCCTTACATCACGTTAGGTTATATCACAAATCATTGCGCTATTTATGGGTGCTTCGGTATGGTCATTACATCTTATACTCAGTATAGTATTTCTCCTTTTAGGTCTTTGGAGAGGAATAGCTGTGGCAAACTTCCTGTTAGTGTAAATTCCTTTTCCTTAAAGAGCTTCACGCAGGCATCTACAACATCCGGATCATATAGCTTGCCCTTATTCTTTGATATTTCCTCCAGTGCCTTATCAAGACCCAATGCCGGCCGGTAGGGGCGGTGTGCAACCATGGCTTCAACCACGTCTGCTACAGCCAGTATTTTGGCTTCCAAGATCATATCCTCACCCTTTAGCTGATTGGGATATCCCGAACCATCCAGTCTTTCATGATGCTGCAAGACAGCCTTCGCAATATTACAAGGGAAATCCATCCCTTTTACAATATCGTAGCCATGCTGGGGATGGGCTTTTATCAAGTTAAATTCAATATCGGAAAGTTTTCCGGGTTTACTGAGTATATCAGAGGGAACATACAGTTTCCCGATATCATGGATTACTGCCGCCATCCTAAGTTGATCAATTCGGGTATCCTCTAACTTCATTTCCCTGGCTATGGCGATTGCCAGGTCGGCCACTTTATGCTGATGGCCTGAAGTATAGGGATCTCTCGTTTCCACGATTTTGGCCATGGTATCGATGGCATCATCCAAGGTTTTCTTCAGGGATGCGTAGCTTTTTACAAGTTTTTCTTCGGCCTGCTTACGCTCGGTTATATCCCTGGCCTCAGCCAGGATGGATATGGGCTTGCCGCTCGGGTCCCGTATGAGGCTGAAACTACTTTCCGCCCACACGGTTGTGCCGTCCTTGCGGTAATATTCAAGATCCAATGTGCGGACAGGATTATAGCCCGGGTCAGCCTCTATCCTGGGTATCTCCTCTGAAAACATCTTTAACGCCGGTTTGAGCGACTCCGGTGTGATTTGCTTCTCCAGCGGCAGTTCCAAAATCTCCTGGTACGTGAAGCCGCGCAGCTTTGCCGCGGAGGGACTCAGGTACGTGGTCTTGAGGTTCATATCCATTAGCCTTATAGTATCTGTCATGTGCTCCGTAAGTAAGCGGTATTGCGCCTCGCTCTTCCTCAGCGCATCCTCCGCCCGCTTGCGCTCGGTGATGTCCTGTGCAAATCCTAGCAGACCAACTGCAACGCCATTTTCGTCAAGGATTGGAACTTTATCTGTCTGCACCCACCTTATACCGCTTGCGGATTTATATTGTTCTATTATGTTAAATTTGGGCCTTCCTAGTTTAATAACCTCCTGGTCGTCGTTTGCCATGTCTTGTGCAATCTTGGCCGGATAAAGGTCAAAAACTGTTTTCCCCCAAAATTCTTCTTCAGGTATTTTAAGCGCTTCAGCAAATGTCTTATTTACGCGCACGAATCTTCCTTCTTGATCTTTAAAAAACATTATTATTGGCGATGAATCGACAATGAGCCTGAATTCATGGCGTTCTTTTTCCAAATATTCTTGTAATCTCTGGCGCTCGGTGATGTCTATATCCACCTCAAGGATCATAGACGAACCATCCACCTCGGTGAAGGGGAAGTCATATAAGTCGATAACCTTGGCGTTGTCCGTGGTTGTTATTTGCCAATGATGAGGCTTTGCGGTTTTTAACACATTATATGTCTGGCAAAAATCACAGGGCTCTTTTTTCCCAAAACAATACTCATAGCAGTACCTCCCGTGCGACTCTCCAAACTCATCCCGGAAAGCGCGATTGGCAAAGGCGACATGATAATCCGGCGTCAGCAGGCATACCATCATCGGCATAATTTCCAGGATATCATGTAACCGCTGTCGTTCTGCTTTCAGCATCCCCTCCGTCTGCCTGCGCTCGGTGATGTCGCGTGACACCCCTAGAATACCGATAGGTTGGCCATCTGTATCTCGTATGAAAGAAACATTGATTTCAACCCAGACTGTAGAGCCGTCTTTACAGATATGCTCAAGTTCCAGCGTCCTCATCCTGGACAGGTCCTTTGGCTCCATGCTTTCTAAGACTAGTTCTTCCTCGAATGCTTTCGACGCAATCTCAAGAGAGGAGGGGGTGAAGATCTCCTCCAGAGACTGGGCCAGAACTTCTTCAACGGTGTAGCCACGTATTTGCAAAACAGATGGGCTCATATAGGTGAACTTCAAATTCATATCCATAGTCCAGATGATGTCTCTGGCATTCTCGGCCAGCAAGCGATATTTCTCCTCGCTTTCCTGCAATTTATCTTCCGCTGCGGATTTTTTAATGACCTCCAGTTCTTTCCGGGTCTTTTCCAGGCCGGCTTCTATCTCCCTGCGCTCGGTGATATCCTCAATGGCCAGGAGGATGATCCGCTCTTTGCCCAACACTCTTTGAATCTGTCGGGCATTCAGAAGCATTATGCGCCTGCCAATGGCCGAAAAATTGTGTTCCACCTCATAGTTATCAAAGGTTGTCTTTTGGGGAAGGATGGTTTCCAGCAGTTCCCGCAACCTGGGGATATCCCACTGTTTATTGCCCAGGTCATAAATAAGCTGCCCCACGGTCTCTTCGGGCTTTACCTTAAAGAATTCATAGAAGGAGCGGCTGACCGTGACTACCCTTAAATCCTGGTCCAGAACAATTAAAGGCTCACGCACAGTGTTGATGATGCTCTCGGCATATTCGCGGGCTTCATCTGCGGATTGTTTAATTACTTCCGGTTCTTTGCGGGTTTTCCCCCGGATCATTTTCTCTCCCCTCGCGTTCGGTGACGCTCTTTCAAAGCTTCAATTATCCTGTTAAACTCGCTGCTTTTATTTAGCAGCAGGTCGGCCCCTGCGGCCAGGCATTTCTTGCCCAAGACCGTATCTGTATTGCCGGTCGCGACGATGACAAAAATCCCGGGGTGGTTCTTCTTAATTGTGGTCAGCACTTCGATGATGGCCCCGTCGGTAATTAGAGGGTCTATGACCAGGGCGTCAGGCTGGAATTTCCAGACATCGGAGATGACTTCGGCGCTGTTCATGGGCTGACCCACCACCTGGATTTTCTGCCGATCCCCCAGCAATGCAATCAGCCGTTGCTTTATGAGCCCGGAACGGTCAGCCAGTATGACTTTCATATGAGATACCCCTCCCAAGTAAACGATGCCACGCGGTATAAGGATAGGACAAATCCGGATGGATTTATATAGATTGAGGGGTGATTCTCCTGTAGATATATGTTATTCTTTTGTCTTTATTTATCTACAGGATGCGGACTGCCGTTTTGACCTTTCCGGTCGGAAATCACTCAGGAATCTCGTGCTGTAGGCCGTAGCGGATGAGGTCCGCATCGCTTTTAACATCCAGTTTCTGCATAGCGCGGGCTTTGTAAGTGCTGGCCGTCGATTGGCTGATCGACATTTCCCCGGCGATTTGCTTTATCGTCTTGCCCTCTATGATCAGGCGCACCACTTTCAGTTCGTTGGGAGAGAGCAATTCATGAGGTTGCCTGTGGGGCCTTTGCCCGGTGCCCACTGCCTCCGCCACGTCGCCGGCCAGGTCGGAGCTTATATATCTCGATCCGGAGGCCACCCTGCGGACGGCGCCGATAAACTCGTTCACCAGGCTGGTTTTCGTCAGGTAGCCGGAGGCGCCGGCCCTCAGCGACTCCAGCGCGAATTGCACTTCCGCATGGCGGCTCAGCACCAGGAACAACAGGTCGGGCTTGATGGCTCTGGCTTCCCTGATGACATCCAGCCACCTCTTGCCGGGCATGGAGATATCCAGTATGACAAGGTCGAAATCCCCCTTGCCCACCTGTGCCAGCACTTCATCGCCGGTCGAGGCCTCGGCGACCACTACGATGTCCGGCGTATCTTCAAGGATCTGCTTCAGGCCCTGGCGGATTATGGGATGGTCGTCTGCTGCCAGAAGCCTGATCACGGCGTCACCTCCTGAGCGAGAGGAATTTTCACATCTATAACGGTTCCTCCGTCCTGGGGACTAGTAATTCGCATTTTACCTCCAAAGGAAGCGACCCGTTCGCGCATACCGATTATCCCTATGGATTTCTTGTTGGCCAGCTCCCGTTTTTCAATGCCTTTGCCGTTATCCATGATTTGCAGGGATATGCAGTCCTGCAACTTCTTTAAGTGCATGGTAACCATGTCGGCCGCTGAATGACGGGTGATATTGGTGAGCGATTCCTGCAAAACGCGGAAAAGCGCAATGGCGATATCTGTGTCCAGCGTAAAATCCTCCGGGTCGTAGTGAGCCTCATGGCGAATGCCGGTCCTTTTGGAGAATTCGTGCAGGCTCAATTCGACGGCCGCGCACAGGCCAAGCTCATCCAGCAGTGGCGGCCTCAGCTCCGTGGTTATGTGTTTTACCTTCTCGTCCATCAGGGTGATCAATTTGTCCATTGCGGCGGCTTTAGCCGACAGCTGCTTATGATCAGAAGGCAACTTTTTGGCCAGTACCGACAGGTCTATCTGCAAGGCGGTCAGCGTTTGCCCCAGGTCATCATGTATCATCCTGGCAATCCTTTTTCTTTCTGCCTCCATGGACATCTGCAGGTTACCTGCCAGCGCTCTCATCTCCTCGTGCGACGCCTGCAGTTCGATCTCTATATTTTTGCGCTCGGTGATATCTACCAATATGCCACGCATGCCCGCATACCTTGAGTTGAGCATGATAGGGGAGGCATAAATTGTGACCGGGAATTTGCTCCCGTCTTTCCTTACCGCTGTATATTCATTTGACGGGGAATTTTGCCCTTTAATGCGGGCACCTATATTTTCCATCGCCCGGGACCGGTCCTGCGGGATAATTGTTTCAAGCACATTCATACCTGCAGCTTCCGCCTCGCTGTAGCCAAATATTTCAAGTCCCTGGCGGTTGACGAAGGTGAAGTTGCTCTTCTCATCGGCTTCGAATATTACCTGGGGAAGTAAACTGGCCATGTTCTTGAACCTCTCCTCGCTCTTCTTCAGCGCCTCCTCCACCTTTTTACGGTCCGTGATATCGACAGCAATACCGATTACTGTCGGTATTCCAGCCAGTTTTGTCATAGTTACCGCAATGTCGATCCACCGCTCACTGCCATCTTTCCGCAACAGCTTGGTTTCGTAGTGGTCGGGAACCCTCTCGCCTCGTAATCTCGCCTCTCCTCGTTGTCGCACGAGGTTAAAGAAATCCGGGGTTACGCAATCCCAGAAGTTCATACTCTGCAGCTCTGCGTCCGTATAGCCGGTCCAACTCTGGAAAGAAGGGTTGGTATAGATAAATTTTTCCTGGTTGGCAAAGACGCCGGAGATGCTGGTTTCAGAAAGCGACCTGAATTTTTCCTCGCTTTCCCGCAATTTCTCTTCCGCCAGCTTGCGTTCCGTGATATCGGTGCCGTAAAAACGCATGTTATCCCTAGAGAGATCCAAGTATACCGTTTCTTCCCACCACGTATCCGCAATCTTGACCTGCCTGATCATGGTGTGTGTTTTCCCATCACGAACTGCTTTAAGTAGATCTTCCGCGCCAGACAGGAAGGGGTGACTCATACCGAGAGATGCCATATCTGGAAAGAGGAGTCTGGCCACTGGGTTCATGTAACTTATTTTACTGTCCAGGTTGATCTCGATTATCGGGTTCGGATTGTTCTCAGGAAACGATGCCAGGTGGACAATCTCAGCTTCCGCCTGCTTGCGCTCTGTGACATCGTTGTAGATGGCTACGATTTCACCTGAAGACAGCCTGTAAACGTAGTTGTCACGCCAGCCGCTTATCCTTCCGTCACGATACTGTGTAATGGGATGAGGCTCGGGCACTCCCGTGCGCCACACTCTCTGTAAGACATCAAAGAGGCCGAACTCCTTTACGCCGGGAAAGGCATGGAGGACGCTTTTGTCGATGATGTCTTCCTTCTTAACATTTTCTATCCTTTCGGCAGCGCAGTTGAAATCCTTGATGGTGAAATCTTCGCCGTCCGACGCGGCCTCGTAAACAACCACGCCGTTTTTAGTACTATTGAATAGATCGCGGTACCGCAACTCGCTTTCTTGAAGCGCCTGCTCCACCCTTCTCTTTTCGGTGATATCTATCACTGTCCCCATCACAGCAGTTTTGCCTTGATAGTTGACCAGCATGCCGTAGACTTCTATGTAGATGAGTGAGCCATCTTTTTTTAAGCCCTTGTAGACAATGTTACTGCTTTCGGTTTTGCCTTCCATTCTCTCTTGAAGTCTTCTCGTTAAAGCCTGGATATCATCGGGGTGAATCAGGTCTTGGGGACCGAGCTTGCCCGTGATTTCATCGAGGGAATAACCAAATGTCTTTGCAAAGCTCGGATTCACATAGGCCATTTTGGCATCCTGGATGATGTAGATACCAGCAATAGTCTTTTCGGTGAGTGTCTTGAACTTCTCTTCGCTCTGTTTCAATGCTTCCTCGGCCTGCTTTTGCGCGGTGATATCGACAACAGTCGTTATGTAGTAGAGCGCCGCGCCGCCATTATCCTTTTGCAGCACCGAGCTCACATCACCCCATAATATTGAATTATCTTTCTTTATATACCGCTTTTTGTACCTGACGGATGATTCCCGGCCTGCCTGCAATGCTTCAATCTTTCTATTAGTCTCGTCAATGTCCTCCGGGTAAGTAATATCCTGCCATTTAACGTGTAACAACTCTTCTTTTTTATATCCCAGCATATCGGCCAATGCCTGGTTGGCGTTCACCGTGCCGTCATTCGACGTGATCGATTTACCGATAGCGGAGTTGTCAAATATGTTTCTGAATCTTTCCTCGCTTTTCTTTAGAGCTTCTTCCGCCCTTCTCTTTTCAGTGATATCAATGCTGCTGTGCTGGACGGCAAAATTCTTGCCGCTCTCGTCTTTGAGGCAAGTATCGACCATAAGAAAAGACCGCTCTCCCGTGGGAAGGACGAATGTGTCCACGTATTCCCTGTGACCTCCTGTGCGTAGCAACTGGCTGTTGAGCTCGACATAGCGGTCCGCTGTTTCCCGCGGCAGGAAGTCATATAACGACAGGCCGATAATTTCCGAAATTGTCTTTTTAAAGCTGGCAGCTACCCGATTGTTTGCCATCAGGAAGCGGCCGTCCTTATCAATGATTACAATCCCCGTCCCGGAATTCTCAAATAAATCCAGGTGCCGTTCGAGTAATTTCGCAAGTTGTTTCTTGGTCAATTTATTGTAGTTAATCGGGGAGCGAGTAAAAGAATTTACGATTTCATCCACGATCGGAACTCGCTCCAGATGTGATAGTCGGACTGACGTTAATATGCCGATAAGCATGTAAAGGCACCCTATATAGCGCGCTGCTCTTGAGGTCCAACCTAATGGGGTTCCTATGGCTTTCGCGAGGAGGGCCGCGATCAGTCCTATTGTGATCAGTGTCAGGCCGAGGCCGAACCAGTATGCAAAACCTGACCACCTGGCAAACGAAATCAGAAAAAGTATTGAAGACAGGGCGAATAGGGCCATTGCCGTCCCAAGCACGGCCATCCTGAGGAGGGTGAACCCGGAGTCCTGCAAGAAGAACGGGGGTATCCAACCACGGAATGCCGCGATTATACAGAGAGCCATAACGATCAGTGTGGACATGTAAGCCGCGGCAGCGTAAACCCGGCCATGTTCCGGCGATGTATAGGGTTTCCTGTGCCTGACGGCAAGGAGGCTGGCGGGGGCGATGAACAACGCTGCGATTAATGCTCCTGTATTGTAGATGATAGCGGAGACGTTCAGGCCGCTGGGGAACGTGGTTGCAAAACCGGCTACCAGCCCGGAGAATCCCAGGGCGATCATGCCGCATCCTATCAGCAGAATTCTTATGGCTCCCGTACTGACATACCCTCTCCAGCATAAAAAGGCCACTGCAAAGGGAATGATCAACAGGATGTCGAGTGTGGGGAGCAAGTAGGATGGTTCAAAGACTGCGGAGGAGCCGAGTATCGCCTGTGCGATTATTAATGCGATGAACAGCGGCACGGGTATCAGGCCGATGACTTTTAGCCATCCCATCCCGGCTCTCCGCTCACTGCCACTAACCTTAACGCCAGGTCCCATCACATGGCCTCCGTGAACTCTATGCTCTATACCTATAAAATTATTTTACATAAATGTAAGATGAAAGTAAAAACGTGCGAAGTTGTTTTGGTAAGGTGTCTAATTCGCGAGAAACGTCAATTTCACCCCAGTTTATTCTTATTGCTTGGGGTGAAAAATCTTTTCAGCTTTATTGATTTATAGTGAAATAACTCAATTTTCAGTGTTTAGTGAGTTTCATATAGCCCTATGAACGTAAATACAGTAACGGGTCAAATCTGATAGTCGTAGCTAAATTCCTGCTTTACCTTCATCTGCATTTCCTTCAGCTCATCCACAGGCGCTGTCACACCGATACTGCTCTCCAGCATTTTCACTCGCTCTTCCAGCTTGTCGTGCTCGGCCAGCACCAGCCTGATGGCCTCGGCTACCGGATCGGGCAGGCGGTCGTGGTCCAGTTCGATTTTGGCTGCATGCTGTTCCTCGACTATCCTGCCGGGCACGCCCACAACGGTGGCGCCGGGCGGGACCGATTTGATTACCACCGAGCCTGACCCTATCCGTGCGCCGTCTCCCACCGTTATGGCGCCCAGTATGATGGCACGTGACCCGATAACCACGTTGTTGCCTATGGTGGGATGCCTTTTCTTTTTCTGAAGCATGGTGCCGCCCAGCACCACGCCCTGGTACATGAGCACATCATCGCCTATCTGTGAGGTCTCACCGATCACTACGCCCGCTCCGTGATCGATGAAGAAGCGCCTGCCGATGATAGCGCCGGGGTGGATCTCGATCTGGGTGAAAAAGCGGTTGACCTGCGAGATCATGCGGGCGATAAAAAACCATCGATGGCAGTAGAAGAAATGCGCCACGCGATGCCACCACAGCGCATGCAGGCCGGGATAGAGGACCAGTACCTCGAATGCGCTCCTCGCTGCCGGGTCACGGTCCATGGCGGCCCGGATATCTTCTTTCATAGTCCGGATGCAGCTAAACATCGTTCCAGATATTATACGTTATATCGAGAGTTTAAACAGTTCAATTGAGTTTGCTGTGGTTTGGACTGACAGCTCCCTCTCATCCATCCCCTTGATCTGGGCCGCCGCTTTGAGGCTTCGAAGCACGTCCGCAGGCTGAGAGCGGTACCTGTCGGGACGGCCGTAAAATACGGGACAATCCGTCTCCAGCAGGAGCCTGTTCAGCGGCGCTTCCCTGATGGCCCGGCGGTGCTCGTCATGGTATTCGGCTGCAGGCGTGGCGGAGATATAGTAGCCGGCCTCGATCAGCTCGGATAACGTGCTGGAGAAGCCCGTGTACCAGTGAAATACCAGCCTTTTTATCCCCGTCTCTTTGGCTAAATGCAGGCAGTCCTTCCACGCATAGCGGCTGTGTAAAGATACCGGTTTGTCGAATTCCAGGGCCAACTGGAGCAGCCTGCGGAGAACATTTTGCTGTAATTCTTTGCCGGCCCCTTTGAGCACCCGCTTGTCGTAGTCCAGGCCCACCTCGCCCAGGGCGCAGGCGGACAGCAGATGGTTTTTAATAAAGGAGATATTCTCCTCGATGCCGGTTTCATCCAGGTTTCTCATCGCCCAGGGATGCAGGCCGACAGCGGCGTAAACTGTTGCAGGATAGCGGGCGGCAAGCTCCAATATTTTTTGATTGGAGGTCAGACCCTGGCCCACCGCTAGAACGGCCTCCACGCCTGCCTGCGCAGCCTGCTTTAGAGCTGAATCTATATCCTCGATCTCATCGAGGTGGGCGTGTGTATCAACCAGTCCCGGCAAGTCGGCTCCCGAAGATATCTTCAAAACTCAAGTTATATATATCGTCAGGCTTCAAGGGGCCAGATTCAGTAATAAATGCACTGATCAGCTCAAGCGGGACCATGTCGAATCCGGGCTCCGGCCTGCGCATGCCGGTTATAAAGCCCCTGACGTCTAACTTAGCCTTCTCACAAAGGGAATAGACCGGGATGGACCTGCGAGCGGCAATTTCAGCTACTTCAAGCGTAGGGGAGCCGTTGAGAAACCAGCCCTGCAGGGACACGGAATCGGCGCCTATCAGGACGGCATCGGCCCTGGCCACATGCCAGCGCACCTGCCCGTCGGGGACAATCCTGCAAAGGATGCCAGCCTTTTCGAGGCGCTGGGCTGCAATTTGGCCGTAGGCTATCTTGCCATGCCGGGATTCTACAGCCAGGACCTTGAAATCGATGCCCTTACGCCTGGCAGTTTCCAGTGCGCTGCAGACGGAGGAGCTGTAGCTGCAGGTCAGGATAACCGTTCGGCGGCCGATCAATTTAGCTGCCTGGCGCGCCACCGAGGCGGCTGATTTATCCTCGTATTTGATCAGCCGGGCGGCGATATCAGCTCCGTTTTTTTTCAACCTCTCGATGGTTGTAACCTTAGTTTCCAGAGCAGTCAATTCGTCCTTGAATTTCATTGCATAGTTGGCTATGCAGGCCATGCCCGGCCTTACTTGAATAAGGGCCTCCACGACTTCACCTATCTGGCGGTGTAATTTGGCTGCCGTACGGGCATCGCTTCCCCGGCAGGCGTCCTTGAGGGCTTCGAGGGATTGAGTGGTCAAACATCCTGCCCCGTGCTCCCGGTCCCTGGCAATGGCATTTACGGCTTTTCTTAAGTCGGCCTTCATGAGCGAATTATACCTTAAAGCCGGGGCGGGTTCATATACGCTTTGAACCAATCCGGCAATTGAAAACCATACTAGAATTCCGGCTTCGCTATGATGGCAATGGGTATGGATAGCAAGGCGAGAGCGCCGGCGATAACAAAGCCGCTTACGTAGCCGGGAACGGCGCCGCTGATGATTGATCCCACTAATGTGGCGAGAGTTACGGTGGCGGTGATGGTTCCCAGGTTGCCTCCCATGCGGGTAACGACGAAGAGATTGGAGATGATGAGGCTGCGCGTCACCATAACCACACTATCGCCCACGGCATGCAACAAGCGTGTGCCCAGGACGGTCCCGAAAGTGGCTGTGAAACCAAGTAAAATGTTGGTGACGCCGGAAATGGCTATGCCCATATAATAAAGCTTGGCCAGCCCTTTGCCCCCTGAATTGAGCCGGTCGCCCAGGAACCCGTTTACTATCGACAGGATAGCCATGACATTGGCGTGGATGAAGAACAGCCAGCCTATCGATTCGTCATTGAGCCCGACATCTTTGTTGAGGAACAGGCTTAAGCTGGACTGCTCTGCCCCTGCATGCAGGGAAAATGCAAAAACCAGCACGATGAAGATGAGCACAGACTTATTCGACAGGTCGGTCTTATAATCCGAAATTTGCACCTGTGTGCCTGGCACATCCGCCAGGAAAATGCAGAGGATGAACAATGGCGCCAGAGCGGACAGGGCAAATATGAAGACCTCATTCATGTTGGAGGCCGATAATATGTAGCCGCCCAGCAGGGGCCCCAGGCCGTAGCCTACCAGCAGTGCGGCGTTGAAGTAGCCGAGCTTAAGCCCGCGGAATTTATTGCCCAGCGTTTTATAGTAAAGCGAGGGCAGTGCATTATTGAATAGAGCGTATCCCGTGCCTGCCACCGCCACCCACAGCAGGGTAGGCCAAAATTCCCGGGCCATCATGAGGCCGACGATCCCCAGGCCGAAGATAACCTGGCTTACGACAACCAGTTTTTTAGGCGAGATGCGGTCGACGAAGACGCCGATTGGGATCATCAATAGCAGCGACATCAGCGTGAATATGGCGATGAGTAGGCCAACCTGGAAGTGGCTGAAGCCGATGTCTATCCAGTAGATAGTAACGTAGGTCAGCACGGTCCAGAGTGACATCGACTGCAGTGCATAGATGATGCAGGGTATTACAAAGCGCTTTGAGAAACTGAGTTCGTGCAGTTCCATAATCGAAGTTTAGAAGTATATCAGGTGTATGGTAAACACACCAAGCGGACTACGAGTTTGGCAACGTTCAGCTGTGACGTATTATTTTGCATCAAACCGCTATAAAGTGTATAGTTATCCTAGTGGTTTTTGTTTAGGTTATTGTCGACTTAATCCCTTTGCGCAAATACCCCGCCTCGCTTAATCTAAGTTTAAGATGACCCGACTTCAAGCCATTATTATATATACAGGAATAATTTTTGGAGGGAAAGACTAAGTATCATGAACATTTATGTTGGAAACCTGGCCTACGAGGTGACAGAGGAAGATCTTAAGACGGAGTTCGAAGCATTTGGAGAGGTTGCTTCGGTAGCCATAATTAAGGATAACTACACAGGCCGCTCCAAGGGATTCGGCTTTGTAGAGATGCCTAAATTACAGGAAGGCCAGGCGGCTATTACAGGCTTGAACGGCAAGAAACTGAAGGAGCGCACGATTACCGTCAACGGCGCTCGACCCAAGGGCGAAAGCGGACCCCGCGGTGGCAGTGCTGGTGGTGGCAGGCCGTCCTTTGGTGGTGGCCGTGGTGGTGGTGGTGGCCGCGGTGGCGGCGGCCGTGGCGGTGGCCGTGGTGGAATGGGAAGGTATTAATTAATAATAGTTTGAAATAAATAAAGTGACCGGCTGCATTGCAGCCGGTCACTTCTATAATCAGGTTCTAATTTAGACCCAACCACGTAGCCTCATGGCTTCCACAACACGTTCCACAGCCCTCACGTAGGCTGCCTGACGCATGTTGATCTTATAGTCCTTATGCGTATCGTAGACTGAGTGATAGGCAGTAGTCATCTTATTGTCGAGTTTCTCGTAAACTTCCGCCTCCGTCCAATAGTACATGCTGTAGAGTAATCCGCTGTTTTTCTGGCCTTACAAGACCCAACTGCCATATAATACCGGATTAAAACATGCCCGGAATAAAAATTTGCTCGCCGTTTTGAAAGGACCCGCATGATAAATGAAATAGCCTCCAACCTGTTTTGCATCGAGCTGCCGCTGCCGCAGAACCCGTTGAAATCCATCAATGCCTACGTGATAAAAGGTAAAAACAGGAACCTTATCATCGATACCGGCATGAACCGGCCGGAATGCAAGGCCGTCCTCTTTCCCGCTCTGAATGAATTGCGGGTCGACATGGAGAAGACGGACCTTTTCATAACCCATTTGCATGCCGACCATTTTGGATTAAGCGGCGACCTGGCCGTCGACGGCTCGAAATGCTATATGGGGAGCCTTGAAAGCGGGATAGTTAAGGGTGAAAAGCGCTGGGATGAATACCTGTCGCTTTTCTCCGATAACGGTTTCCCGGTGGACGTTTTAAAGGAGTCGATATCCAGGCATCCCGGTGTGATCTTCGGCCCCAGCCGGCTGGTGGATATAACGCCGGTGGAGGATGGACAGGTGATCGAGGCCGGAGAATACGCTCTGAAGTGTATAGAGACTCCCGGGCATTCGCCGGGTCACATGTGCCTCTACGAGGCCGGCAAAAGGATCCTATTTTCGGGCGACCATATCCTGTTCGATATCACTCCCAATATCTCCTACTGGCCGCAGATGAAAGATGCGCTGCGCAGCTATCTGGCCAGCCTGGATAAAGTCAAAATGCTGGATGTTTCACTGGTATTGCCGGGCCACCGGAGCTCCTGGCATAACCACCTGGAAAGGATCGAAGAATTGAAGAAACACCATTGTTCGCGGCTGGACGAGGCAGTCACTGCCCTGCAGGACGGTGACATGACGGCTTATGAGATCGCCCCCTATATCACGTGGAAGATAGAATGTTCCGACTGGGAGCAGTTTCCCATCGCCCAGAAGTTCTTCGCCGTAGGCGAGACCGTGGCACACCTGCAGTACCTTGAGAATGACGGCGTATTGCGCAGCTACAAAGAGGACGGCCAGATATACTATTCGCTGGAATGAAATCCTTGATAATCGATCAACGATGGGCTATTATTGCAGGATATTTTTGGATAGGCAGGCAAAAAATTTAACATGAGATACAGGTCAAGCGACGGGGACTTGACCCCGATTATCGTCCTCATCATACTAAACTTCCTGGTATATATCGCCGTTAATATCGGCAATTTTACAGATAACAGCATAATACAGTATCTGGCCCTCTCCAGGTCGACTTTCTTTGCCAATCCATGGACCATTGTCACGTACATGTTTACGCACCAGGACTTTTTCCACATCCTGTTCAATATGCTGACCCTGTACTTCTTCGGGCAGTTCCTCAACCGGCTGGTGGGAACACGAATATTTTTGACTATCTATTTCATCGGCGGCCTGGTATCGGGGCTGGTCATACTCTTGCTGTCACCGGTAATATCATCTACTATCGGCGCTTCGGGCGCCATTTTCGCATTGGGCGGCGCGCTGGCGGTAATGACGCCCCAGCTAAAGGTATTCATCTTTCCCATACCGGTGCCGATGCCTTTGTGGGTGGCCATACTGGTCACATTCCTAGTATTGGCCCTTATACCCGGAGTTTCATGGCAGGGTCACCTGGGAGGCCTTCTAACCGGCCTGCTGGCGGGATGGTACTTGCGCAGAAGGGTACGCATTATTCTCTGACGCCGCAACCTGCGGACGTTTTTTATGCCTGATCAATAGGAGGAGCTTCCACAGCTTCATCCTTAGCTTGGCGGGCTTCCCGCTGTTTTTTCTGCTCTTGTTCCAGGTATTCGATGGCGAATTCGCTGAATTTGATGACCCTGCCGTTCCTGATGCGCTTTTCGGGCTGCTCTATATAGATATTGAACATGTCGTCCAGGTTGACTTCCACGCAAAGGTCAAGTATGACCTTCTTGCCCCACTCAAAGCCCTCCCTGAAAGGGTTCTTGTCATGGTACTCGGGCTGATGAACGTCGGTAAACAGGATTTTGACTTTTCTCATGTCCTCCTCACTAATCGCCTGATTAGAATTATAGAAGTTGGCTGATGAAAGGTAAACCGTCACGGCTCCTGCTGAAATTTAACCGAGGGGGATGGTTGTCCCGCTGGCCAGGGCTATAAGTTTGCCGTCGGGATCCGTGACTTTGATTTCCGAAATGCAAACGCGCTTGCCCCTCTTAACCACCCGGCATTCTGCGACCAGCTTATCATTTTCTTTGGCCGTGGCTATGAAATGAATATTCAGCTGAGAGGCTACGTTGGGCGTAGTCACTGAATTGGTGGCATAGGCGAATGCCTGGTCGGCGGCAGCGGTAATAATGCCTCCGAAGATGGTGCCGTTGAAGTTGATGTACTCGGGCTTCATCTGCATCTCCACCCTGGCATAGCCGTCCGACAGGTCTGTCAAATTCATGTCGAGGAAGGATGCGATGGGCTCGTTTTTGCCCAGCTCTTTGAGCTTGTCCACGTTATCAGTCATCACATTTTATCCGGTGCAGAAAAGTGATTCCTATGTTATCATATTACCCGGTCCTTTTGCCCACCCTAATCAAAGCCCTTTACACGGTTAAATGATAGTTAATCGTCGTTTTCTTTTAGCTTTCACCTGTTGGCTGGCGGTCATCTCGAACTTTCTGCTGCCCGGTGGAAGCTTGCTCTCCCTGCCGGCCGAGGCCAGCCCCGGGATCATGTGCTGGGAGACTGTTTCCACTCCTTATTCCTATCCCGGCAGGAACGATATCTTAAACCCTCTCATCGGCGGGGCCTTTACCGGCAGTGAAATCCGCGACCTTTCAATCGGCAGCGACGGCGCCACTCTTTTGTCGGCCGTTACGGTCGATGCCAGATATATAAATGCGGCCGCGGCTCCCGGCCCGCTGGGAGTGCTGCTGGCTTCTCCCGACCGCGGTTTAAGCTGGACTATATCCCCTTATCTTCACCTGGTAAATGCAGCCGGCTGGACTCCGGGCAACCACGTTTATAATGTGTTGATTGCCCCTGATAACCCCAACTTATGGGCGGCTACGGCTGGCGGCCTCTCGTCCGGGCCGGTTCAGCTCTGGGTTTCCAGCGACGCCGGCGCTACCTGGAGCAACAGCCTGGTCCCCGCCCTGGCTGCTGGTGAGGCGATAAGCGCTATGGATATCTCGGCCGATTACACCACCGGACGCGATTTCCTGGTTGCAACTCGCAGCAGCACCGGAGCCGGGCGCATCTTCATAACCAGGGAGACCGGATTCGGCGTCTGGAGCCAGCAGGCCAGCCCCACCTCTGATCCGGTGGACTTTTTCAGCGTCAAGTTTTCTCCCGGCTATGCCGGCGACCAATGCCTGGTAGCCGTGCTGGCGAATGCGACCTCGACTTTCTATAACATAGGGGTCAGGGATATAAACAATAACTCCCTATCTTCATGGATATATACGGGTAACGGCATCGAGATAATCTCCAGCACGTCACCGGTGGGGGCATCGCCTTCGTTTGCCACGCTGGCGACGGCCGATATCTCGCTGCCGTCCGATTTCTCCGGTCAAACCAGCAGCTTGCGGCGCGCCTTTGTCAGCCTCAACGTTCCCTCGCCGGCCCTCGGGACGGATGAATCGGGGATCTTCCGCATGGACGATTCAGTTCCGGCCACGCTTTTAAGCACCACTGCCAGCTCCACGCTTCAAATCTACAGCATAGCCTTCTTTGGGACATATCAGACGGGCAAGCTACTGGCCGGTTTTGTATGGGGGTCTCCCTGCAATGCGGCCGTGCCAACATTATTCGCGGGTACACCCTGTTTTTGCGCCGGATCGTGCGTGTATCAATCCCTCAAGCCGCCTACGGGCGCAGCCAACCAGGGGCTTTGCGGCAGCGCCAGCATCTTAAGCTGCAGCGATAACCTGACGGGGATCGGTTCGGCCCTGGTGGCTTGGAACCACGATGGTTCGCTGGCCTATGCAGCTACCGGGTCGGGGACTATTGCCAATAACGTAACATGGTGGAATTCTCCCTCAAGCCCCGGGCCATGGATATCGACATTGATACCGGATGATGAATCGGCGCTCTCCATAAGCCGCAATAACGGCGATACTTGGAACCAGCTGGCCCTGATAGATACCACCATCGACTGGTTCAACGATGTTGCGGTGTCCGCCGATTGCACTACCGTTTATCTGGCTTCCGTCAACAGGAACGTCGGGATCGGCTGTAATGAATTCGACAGTGTCTGGCGTTCGACCATCAGCCCGGCTGCTACTGCACCCCTCCCCGCGCCCGGAGCCATTGGCTACTACTGGGAGCGTGTCTTTACGCACACAACGTCGGTATGCTGCCGGTTCCCTCAGACCGACCTGCCCATCCTGCGGACGGTGCCTTCCTGTACCGATTCGGCTGACGGCGGCACCGTGGCGTGGGCTTCGCAATATGAGCCTCTGACGCCGGCCGGCAGTGGCGGCGTGATGGCATGGTCTTCCGACTACGGGGACTTTTGGTCGGCCATAGATCCCAGCTACATCGTGCAGGATTTCACTTTCGATACGGGCAAAACAATTTACACCCTCAGCCCGCAGGGTGTAGTGCAGAGACTGGTATACAGCGGCACGGCCTGGTCCAATACCATTCCCGTCACCAATTGCGGGCTCTACGGCCACACCATTGCTGCAAGGAACAGACAGGTGCTGGTAGGAGCGGCGCTGGCCAACCTGCAGGCCGGGGCGATAGCCTATTCGGCCAATAACGGCCAGAACTGGTACATTTACCGGGACCGCCTGCCGACGGGAGGCAACCTGCATGTTATTTTCGATACCGACTATGAGAACAACTCATTTATATACGCAGCAACGGATGATAACCTGACGGGGAGCGTATACCGCAACACGGCACCCAACTTTACCCCCTGGCACGATGGCGACCTGATGGACGTATCCAATGGCGCCACTGGTCCCGACTGGTGGAACGACGGCTACAGCCAGGCTGCCGGAGATCCGCCGCACCAGCGCAGTTTCTTCGGCATCGTCATGGCCAATACCGGAGACCCTCAGCCAGCCCTCTATGCGGCCCACGACAATATCACTGTTTCCGTAGCTCCCGGGCCGGGCGGACTGCCTTCCGACAGCGCCGTGTGCCGAACCCTGGAAAGCAGGAACGGCATCCCCAAGCCGGGAGTATATTGGGACTGCCTGGATATATTTGCGCCGCCCACTCAAAACAACGTGCATTTTACACTTGAGCCCACATCCCTGAAGTCGTGCGGATGCTGCTCGCTCAACACCAACACTACACTTTTTGCCATAGATAATCAGTCGGGACTGACCCTGAGTACCAGTGCTTTTTTGCAGTCGGACAATCTAACCGCACTGCTGCTCTCCCTTGGCCTCAATGGCCGCTATAAGCAAACTCCCGGCTACGACCCCGACAATAACCGGGGCATGCTGTGGGCCTATACGGACTGCCTGGCTAAAAAAGGCCCTGTCCTGCGGAACCCGCCGGACCAGGCGCTGGCCGGCGCCGATCCTGTCACCGGGCGCAACCAGCAGATCGACCTGTCATGGGAACAGCTCTGCCTGAGCAATACGTATGAGATGCAGATTGCCAAAGACAGGGATTTTACCTTGAGGATCAATCCGGAGATATCCAACGCCGACCACATTGAATCGGTTACCGGTTCGATATTCATAAATACAGACCCGGTGAATGTCACCAGCCCCTCCGCCTGGCTCCCACCCGGCTCGCTGCCCGAAGCCGGCGCATTTTACTACTGGAGGATCCGCTCTTACAGGTCGGCAACCGGCCAGATCGCCGTAAGCCCCTGGTCCGAGCCCCGGAGTTTCAAGGTAGCGCCCGGCTTTATAGTTAAGTCGCCGTACCTGGGGGTCCAGCTTCTGTCGCCGGTGAACGGATGCGCGGCCTGCAAGGTCAGGCCTGCCGCCTTCTCCTGGTCGCCCTGGAAGGAAGCTACAGGCTATGAGTTCCAGCTCTCCTCGGATACGGACTTCAAACAGGTGATCAGGGACGCCCATACCTCCACGACGGCCTATCAATATAGCGGCACGCTGGACTACAACGCCGGATATTTCTGGAGGGTACGGGCCGTGGAAGTCAACGGGCAACCGGTCACGTCCGACTGGAGCGCCACTTTCAACTTCCACACCGAACCAGCCCCTCTTCCTGTCAAAGCACCTCCTGTCGAACCTGCCACCCCGTTATGGGTCTGGGGTGTGATCGGAGTCGGCCTGGTTCTTATTATAATTACACTGGTAATGATTATCAGGCTGCGCTCACAGCTTTAAATGTTTCAAAACGCTGCCATTATTAACTATTAAAGTCTGCAGATGAGAATTTCCAGAGAATGCCGTGAATGCCTGCTCAGGCTTGCCGATCAGGCCTCGAGGCTGGCCGCCGGGGATGGGGCCGTACGCGCCGGTGCCAGGCAAGAGGCCGAACGGGTACTGGAGGAGAAACTCAAGCCCGGCTCGATCTCTATCGTCGTTGCCACAGCCATGCATGCAGCGGTAAAAGAAGCGAGCGGCAACCCCGACCCCTACCGCAGAATGAAGGATGTCGAGATCGAGACGGCCCGCCGGCTTTTCGACCTTGTCAGGGACAGCTATAAAGAGGGTTTCGTGTCATATTTGAAGCTGGCCGCCTTGGGCAATGCCATCGATTTTTTCCGGCCCATCGAGGAAGTCAGGCAGGAGATACAAAAGAATCGCCTTATCTTTGCCATCGATGACTCCCGCTTGCTGGAAAGCAAGGTGAAAGAGTCGCACAATATCCTCTACCTGGCCGACAATGCCGGGGAAATCTATTTCGACTTGCCGTTGTTGAAGCTGATGAGGCAATACAGCCGCGTTGTGTACGTGGTCAAGCAAGACCCGGTGCAGAATGACATAACGCTGGATGAAATCAGGAAAGCCGGCCTGGAACAAGAGGCGGGCGAGGTGATGACGACCGGCACGGCCACGCCGGGCATCGACTTCTCGCAGGCCTCGGACGATTTCAAGCGCGCCTTCGAGAGTGCTGATTTTGTCTTCGCCAAGGGTATGGGCTATTATGAAACATTGGAAGAATTGCCGGCTGAGGGCAGGATATTTTTTTGTCTGAAGGCCAAATGCAGGCCTGTGGCCAGGTCGCTGAAAGTCCCTTTGAACAGCTACGTGGCCCTCTTGCATTAGTTGAAAAGAGATAAATATGGCATTTGAAAGGCCGGATATAATAAGACCTCCCAGCGAGCATGCCAGCTACTATCTTCCGCTGACATCAGGCTGCTCGAACAATTCCTGCGCCTTCTGCAATTTCTCCTTCTCACAGCTTGGCATCAGGGAACTGCAGGATGTTAAGCAGGAGATCGATGCCATGTCCCTCTATGTCAACCACGGCATCCGTGTGCAGGGGCAGCCGGACATCATGTACATGATTCTCTATCGCTGGGATGGCAAAAAGGTCTTCCTTCAGGATGGGGACGCACTGGTATATCCCTATGCCAAACTGGTGGAAGCGCTTGAGTACCTGAATGAGAAATTCCCGGGGCTGGAGCGTATAGCCAGCTATGCCACTCCTCAGGATATCCTTAGACGTAGCGTGGAGGAGCTCAAGGCGCTGAAAAAACTGAAGCTGGGCATCCTGTATATGGGCGTGGAAAGCGGCGACGACGATATCCTGACACATATCAAGAAAAACGCCACCCATGCGGAGATGGTGCAGGCCGCCGCCAGGATCAAGGAATCAGGCATACTGCTCTCGGTGACGGTGATCTTGGGCCTGGGTGGGGTCAAGGGCAGCCGCAAGCATGCGCTGGAGGCCGCCAGGATATTGACCGAAATGGACCCCGATTATGCCGGCGCCCTGACTTTGACGCTCATTCCGGGCACCGCCCTCTATGAAGAATGGGAGCGCGGTGAATTCGACCTGATCACCCCCTTCGATTCGCTGCAGGAGTTGCGCACCATCGTGGAAAACTCCACTTTTAGCAACTGCTTCTTCAGCTCCATGCACGCTTCGAACTACTATGCCATAAGGGGGACCATGCCTGCCGACAAGACCAGGGTGCTGAAGCAGTTGGATAATATACTGGCCAGGAAAGACCCTGCCCTGCTGCGCCCCGAGTTTTTAAGAGGTTTGTAACTGCAGCCTTGCACAGGTCTATAAAATGGAAAGGGCCGCAGTTTACGTAGGGAGGTACCGAAACTGCGGCCCGGGCACGACTTAAATTATTTTACTCTAGGTTCATTACGTATGAGAGCGATCCGGGAAGGGTTCTTTCGACTGTGATCGTGGAACCCACGCCAGGTTTTATCTGCAGGGTAAAAGTGTCATTAGCTGTCAGGTTGTCAGACAGGGTCTGTCCGGTCCCGAGGTCGTTGAAGTCAATGCTAATCTGGCATTGCGCACCCGGCGCCAGCAGGTTGGAGATGCTACCGCCGTTGCCCGTGAATGCCGTTGTCCACTTCACGTTGTTCAGGTAAGAGCCTTTGGTTGCCAGGCTGATAACGCATTTGTTGGTGGAATTGGAGGTCCCGTCACAGGGGGTCATATCGATGGGGTTTCCGGCGGGCGTATTCCTGACGGTCACTATCAGGCTGCTGACATTTTCTTCATCGGCGCTTTTAGCGATGACTGAGCCGGAAACCTGCAGATTGCTCTGCGCTTCCGTGAGGCCCGCATAGATGGTCGCTTTGCTTTGCTCGGCTGAAAACAAGCCGGCGCTCAGTACGGCATAGCCGAAAACTGCCGCTACGGTAACAAAGGCTATCAGGATGATGGCGGTTTCCAATCCTGTCATACCCTTCTGGTCTTTTAACAAATTCTTCACTGCTTTCATTCGATCACCACGCTACTTTATTTTGATTTATTAACATAATACATAGGCATCTATTGTGGGAGAAGACCCGAAAAGTACAATGTCAATGACCCATTAGTCCCATATTAATGTAATAAATTGGTACTGCGTCAGGTTCGGCGCGAACGTGACCCTGCGGGGGTAGGATGAAAAATAGGTAAAACTCGTCATTGCGAGGCATGAGTACCGTGGCAATCCTTTAAATCGAAGGCTGAAGTCGACGACGGAAGGAAAACACGTCATTGCCAGGAGCTTAGTGCCGATGTAATCGGGATGGCAATCCTTGGAATCGAAGGTTGAAGTTCAAATCAAAGGGTTAAATATAGTCCGTCACCTGGTAGAGGTTGTGGATGACGATGCAGTCGCATGAATTCGAGTTGCCCTTGCGGTCTATCAGTATGGGTTTGATACCCACTCCCCTGGCGCCCTTAATATCCTGCTCGCACTGGTCCCCTATGAAGACTGCCTCATCGGCGGAAACATTTGCCCGCCGCAGGGCAAGCTCGAATATTTCGGGATGGGGCTTGTCGTAGCCGACCTCGAACGAAGTCACCTTAAAGTCCAGATAGGGCTCAAAGCCCAGCTCAATGCAGTAAGCATCGATCTCTTGCCCGATATTGGAGATAACGCCGATGATTAAGGCCTTTGCCTTGAGGGCTTTTAGTATGGGAAGGGCATCGTCGAAGGAAACGAACTTAAATCCCCTGGCAAAAGCTTTGGCCAGCATCTGGAGGGCCTTTTCGGCCGTGGCCGGGGGATCAACATTTCTCAAAATGCGCATCCCGTAGCCTTCATAGGCCTCGAATTTTTCTTTCTCAGGGCGTTCACGGATGGGGGATTTGAAGTTCTCCTGCCGCCAGTAGGTATCGGCATCGGGCAGCGCCTCGGCTATCTGTTCGGCGGTCACGTTTATGCCCAGCCCGCGGGCCGTTTCGGCATAGTATTCGTCGCGGGGCGGGTCGAAATAGGCCAGCGTATTGAAGAAATCGAAACAGACGGCTTTTATCATGCTAAACGGAATTATGGTTTTTATCCCATACAAATGTCAATCCGCGCCCGCCGCAGTTTTAGTCACTTTAGCCCGCATGCCCCATTTCAGCTTGGCGTAAAGAATGAGGGAGGCCAGCAGCAGGGTAATGCAGTTCCACAGGATCACAGAGAGCAGTCCCAGGGAGATGCCGTAAGAGAGCCAGCAGAGAGTGCTGACCAGCCACAAGTATAGGAAGGGCAGGCTTATCTCGTAGGCTGCCTTATAGCGGAACAGCTTCCATACCTGCGGTATGATGCCTATATTTCCCAGCAGCCCGCCCATCAGTCCCAGTGTTTCCTGCCAGTTCATTTGGTCTCCTCCCTGCGATTATTGAATTCTCTTTTAGCCTGTTGTCTTTTGGGGGCAATGCCGGATTATACCACTAATAAGCCGGGCAATTGCCATGACGGCTTTTCCCTTGACATTAATCGCCCCTCTTGCTTAATATGCTACGGACAAAATGAAGTTAACCGTAATAGACGCCCTGAGCCTCAGCGACGCCTGGTTCCAGTGCCTCAAGACAGCGCTTTTCGATGGCAGGGAATATGTCATCGAGCAGGGCAGTTTCGAAGGTATGCGGCGCAGGGAGATCGAGTTGGTGGCCATCAATATCACTAAGCCCGGCATCAGGCCGCTCAGCCCGGATGTGCCCACCGGTGTGCCGCTGCCCACTACCGACGAGGTGATCGACGAATACATGACCTACCTCATGACTCCTCATCGCGAGGAGAACGAGGAATATACCTACGGCGAGTTCCTGTCACCACAGATCGAAGAGGTCATAAGCAGGTACAAATTGGGGCATGGCACCAACCAGATGTGCATGTGCGTGGGCAATAAGGACAGCATCTACCAGAAAGACCCGCCCTGCCTGCGCCTGGTGGACACGCGCATTCAGGATGGCGCACTTCACTTTATCCTGTACTTCAGAAGCTGGGACCTGTGGGGTGGCTTTCCCACCAACCTGGGCGGGCTGCAGACCTTAAAGGAATACATGGCCAATGAGATCTGTGTGGAGGATGGGGAGATTCACGCTTTCAGCAAGGGACTTCACCTTTACGAGCATGCCTGGGACCTGGCCAAAATGGTGCTGCGGCTGCCGCTGGAATAGAAGGGCTTTACTTCCTCAGACTCAGCTTTACGAACATGCCCTTATCTTCGACCCCTGTTTCCCTGAAGCCCAGGTTTTTATACGACTGCACTTCCTGTATTTTGGCAAAACCGATGGAGGAATGGGCCCTCACGAAGTTCAAGACCATGAATGATAAAAATGGGCCGTATCTTCGCTTGAGCTCGTTTCTATTTTCCTCCGTGGGCTCGTGTTTCATTTCGTATATCCAGAGTTCACCGTTCTCTTTCAGCACGCGGGATACTTCTTTTAAGCAATCTTCCGGCTTTGCCCAGTGATGAAAGCTGAGCGTGGTAATGACGAGGTCGAAATAGTCCTTTTCAAAGGGGATTTTCTCTGCGCTGCCATAGTGAAAATGCGCCCGCTCCGATATACCGGCCTCCCGGGCATTCTTATTGGCTATCTCCACCATGGCGTGTGATATGTCAATGGCGTAAATCTCGAGGGCTTTAGATTTACGGGCAATTTCCAGCGGCACCATGCCCGGCCCCGTGCCTATATCCAGCATCTTGCCGGCGGCAAATTTAGAGGAGACCTCCTCTGCCACAGCCCCGTACAAATCTTTGATGAATGGACTGTGGGCAACGATTTTAGAGTAGATCCAGGCCCCTGGACCAGGTATGCTTTCCATTTATACCTCCATTTACCCCGATAAGCTACCCTGTTTGTCAGATATTACTAGCTAAACTGGAGGTAAATTATAGCATGTACGATATTAAACAGGAAATTGAAGTGCATACCGAAATAGATGAGGTTCGAGGCGGCGCTAATTTGGATCGTTATCGCCGCCTAGGCTTCCTCGAATAATTCCTTCCGGATATTGGCCGTTTCACAGGCGTCCAGGTGCGACAGTTCACTTATGTATTTCCGTATGACGGGGTCGGACGTAAGCGAATAGGTGGTAATTCCATTGTAAAACTGTTCTGTGACGATTCCGAGCACGATTAAAGGTCCTATTTCACTCGTCAGCGAAGTCCTGGTTATATCCAGGGCGCCGGCAATGGTATCGGGGCAGACGTGGGCGTGAGGATGTGCCACCAGAAAGCATAAAAGTTTGAACTGTATAAGGCTGCAATTCAACTGTTTAAGAAAGGCTACCAGGCCGCAATATTGAAGCCGATTTGTTTCAAATGTAATAGACATAATATTTCACTCCCTTTTACCACTTGATTATCGGGTGATTTGCTATGGTTATTAGGATGATATCAGGGGAATATTAGTTTTTTATTAAATGTTATGACTTCGCAACAATTTCCGCCGTAATTTTATGAGTTGTTAACGTTGAGGAGGATATTATGATAGATGAATAATTCATTAATTATGGAGGTATTAAAATGAGGTGGACTTATCCGGGTTTAATCAGAAGGATTCTAATCATCCTTTTTTCGGTCATCATAGCTGGTGGGGTGGCATGCGCATCAGCGCCGGTTTCGGCTCCTCCGACCCAGCAGCAATCGCCGGCAGCACCGCCAGCCGCAGCTCCGGCCCCGGTCACAACGTCTTCAGCCGGCACTTATACTATTGGCATCGCCAACAAAGCCGGCATAGGGGATTATCTGGTCGATTCCAAGGGAATGACGGTCTATTATTTCCTGAGGGATACGGATGCTAAAAGCAACGCCACCGCGGCTATCGTGAAGATATGGCCGGTATTCTATGCTGCAAATGTCGTTCCGCAGCCGCCGCTACTGGCAGGCGACTTTAGAACTATCACCAGAGATGACGGGACGATGCAGACTACTTATTTGGGCTGGCCGCTTTATTATTATGCTCAGGACCAGGTGGCGGGGGATACGACGGGGCAGCAGTTTAACAACATATGGTTCGTCGTTACTCCGACCGGCTTTATGTCGGCGCCTGCGGCTCCACTTCCGGCCCCTCAGCCACAAACGCCCCAGCAGTATACCAATTAAATCTATAAAGACGCTCCGATTGACCTCGGCGCCGCTATAGCGGCGCCGAGGTATTCCCTTTATTTGTATCTGAGCGGCCGGGGATCATGCAAAAATAAATAAAACAGATGGAGGTTATAGCCGGATGGGTGAAAAGTTACAAAAGGTTTCTTCTAGAGGTCTGTGGATTTCGACCCTGGCCGTCCTGGTGCTGATGAGCGTTCAGGCCTGGAGCGGTAACTGGATTACCTTCTTTTTAATTTTACCGGGAGGGCCGAGTAATTTAAGTGACCAATTCCTTCTGGCTATGAAGGACTTTGCAACCTATCATGCCATCCTAGGATTTGTCATAGGCTTTGGTTCGATCATAGTTCTTATATTTGCCTTCGTGCATAAGTCAAGTATATACGTGCGTATTTTTGCGATTTTAGGATTGATAATTACAGCCTCAACCGCTATGGGCGGAATACTGTTTCAGCAGTCCGGTTTTCAGGACCGCTGGCCACTGGGACAGATGGCCGATAGCTTTGTAGGGGCTTATGCCGCCTATTTCCTGCAGCTTTTCTTCATGAATAGGACGCCCGATTTCCCCTGGATTAAGAAAATGAAACAGGCGTCGTAACCCTGTTTGAAACGCGATTGTTTAGCCTGTCCCGCACTTCTAATATTTTCTATTGGTTCCACGTATACCCGTCATTGCGGCTGTGGGAGACGGCGGCCCCCGATCCGCTGGTAGCGGCGTAAGCGATGCTTCCATCCGGCGACCAGGCCACTTGGGCATTGAATGAGCCTGTGGGAGCCTTCTGGCTGGGCTGCCAGCCCGGGGAATTTGAGCCGGGGTTGCCGCTGAAATAGGTCTGCTCCTGGAAACAGCTGCCTCCGCTGATACATTTTGCGGCTCCGGCCAGCATCTTGCCGCTGCCGGTACGGCCGTAAAAAGCAATGGACGCTATGGCTTCCGGCATGTTCATGCGATAGGCCTGGGTATCTATCATGCGGTAAACATCCTGCCCCGGATGCGATTTGCTCCACGAGACAAATACATTGCGTGAGAAAGAGTTGCCGCCATTATAATCGGCGGGGAAGGCGATATCGGCATAGTTCAAGGGTGTCCCCGGTGTGCCAGTGCCGGCCACGCCGATCTCGGCTGGGTAACCTCCCGAGGTATTCCATGCGATGGCCGTCGATCCCAGGTCACGTGTGGCCATATAAAGATACGTATGCGCCGGGCTGGAGGCCACCGCTAGAAGTGTGCCATCGGAAGCGAAGGACGGCGAGTATTTGAGGGCAAATATATCTGCACCGCTGACCCCTGTATCCATCCACCCGCTGGGGAAGCCGGACAGCACGTTCATCAAAACCCGGCCGCCAGCCGAGCCGTCCCAGGTGCCGACAGCGATATCGCGCCTGGGAGCGCCGTAATCCGGCGACACTGCCAGGCTGCTCACAGCCTGACCCCCGCCAATAACCGAGCTTAGCCCGGTGGCATTGAAAGTTACGCCCTTATCGGACGACACGTATACTTCCCGGCCCCCGTTGGTGGCCACGGCTACGAAAGCTGGATCGTCGGGCGCCACCGCAAGATCGATCCAGGGTGCGCCGCCGCCTACCTTGCTCGAAATATCATACCAGCCCTCGCCGCCATCCTCCGAGCGGTAGAGCCGGGCATAAAGTGAATTAAGGGCATAGATGGTAAGTCCGTCGGATCCAACAACTATGCGGTCGATGGGGATGCCGATCAGGAGATATCCGCCTCCCCCGCCGGGGACAGGCTGCGGGTTGATCAGGCCGGGAGGAACTGCAGCCACTGCGAAAGCACGGCTGGCAGGTTCGGTCTCGATGTTGCCGTCGGCGTCCTGCGCCTTTACATAAAATATATAGTCCTTATTAGGTAGGTTGCTGAATGTGCGGGAGGTGTCGGGGAGAAATGCAGTATAGTCCTGGTCGTAGCCCTGCAGAAATGACGAGTAAGTCAGTTTAGTGGGGTCCACCGAGGACAATAACGTGCCCCAGGTAAAGGTCACATTGTCATAGTTGATCTTGCCTTCCGGCCCGTCGATGATAGCTGTTTTCAGGCGGACCATTCCTTTTGAAGGGAGAATCGGCGGGGCCGATGGAGATGGCAGATTGGACTGTGGCGCAACGGGTGTTGTACATCCTGTGGGAATTAATAATATTGTTAACAGGATGAGGGAAACCAGGGCTGGGACAGGCTGCAACTTTCCGGTACTCATAGTTGTATTATAATATTTATCCCTCTCCTCTGCCCCTGTCCAGCGGAGAGGGGGATAGAGATTTACGAAGAGGGGCTTTAGCCCCTCTTCAACGCCCCCTGCCCGGACTGCCTTACGTGGGAAGACATGATCCTGCATCGTTAGCTACGAGAAAGTAACCTTTCCTTAATGCTGAATTAACAATCGAAGTGGTATAATTTAGAGTCCTTTGAATTCTGTCAGGAGGGAACCGTGCCGGAAAATACCAAAAAAGTTGATATGGAGACGATTGTCTCGCTGTGCAAAAGGCGGGGCTTCGTCTTTCAGAGCAGTGAAATATACGGCGGCCTGGCAAGTTGCTGGGACTACGGCCCGCTGGGCGTCGAACTTAAACGCAATATAAAGAATTTCTGGTGGAAGAAGGTCGTGCAGGAACGCGACGATATGGTGGGCATCGACGCCAGCATCATGATGAACCCCAGGATCTGGGAGGCCAGCGGCCACGTGGCAGGGTTCTCAGATCCGCTGGTGGAATGTAAAAACTGCCGCCAGCGGTTCCGCTCTACGGATATTGACACGAAGGCCTGCCCCAACTGTGGCGGACAGCTTAGCGAGCCGCGCATGTTCAACCTGATGTTCAAGACCTTCATGGGTCCGGTGGAGGATGCCGCTGCCATCATCTACCTTAGGCCTGAGACAGCCCAGGCGCAGTTCGTCAATTTCGAGAACGTGCAGTCCACCACCCGCAAGAAGCTGCCTTTCGGCATTGCGCAGATAGGCAAGTCCTTCCGCAACGAGATCACAACCGGTAACTTTATTTTCCGCACCCGCGAGTTCGAACAGATGGAGATAGAGTATTTCGTCAAGCCCGGCACCGACCAGCAGTGGTTCGATTACTGGGTCAATGAAAGGCTTAATTACTACGTCAGCCTGGGAATCAAGCGGGACAACCTGCGCCTCAGGGAGCATGATAAGGAGGAACTGGCCCACTATGCCAGGGGCTGCTTCGACGTGGACTACAATTTTCCCATAGGCTGGTCCGAGATCGAGGGCATCGCCAACCGCGGCGACTACGATCTCACTCAGCACTCCAAGTTCAGCGGCAAGACGCTGGACTATTTCGATGAGGAGAAAAGCGAACGTTACATACCCTACGTGATCGAGCCGTCATCGGGAGTGGACCGCACCCTATTGGCCGTGTTGTGTGACGCCTACGACGAGGAGCCGGCCGACAAAGAGACCAGGGTCATATTGCATATTAAGCCGGAGATAGCCCCCATCAAGGTGGCGGTGCTGCCGCTCAGCCGCAACGCCAAGCTGCTTCCCAAGTCTAAAGAGGTGCACGACATGCTGCGGCCGCATTTTATGACACAGTACGATGATGCGCAGAGCATCGGCAGGCGCTACCGCAGGCAGGATGAGATCGGCACGCCCTTATGCGTGACCATCGATTTCGACTCGCTGGACGATAATCAGGTCACCATCCGCGAGAGGGACAGTATGCAGCAGGAAAGGGTGCCGGTCGCCGAACTGCTGGACAGGCTGAAGTCCAGGTTTAGTTTTTGAGCGGGCTTTAGGCATGACAGTCAACTGATTGAATCGATATGAAAATTGTACATTTCGCTGATGCTCATATAGGATTGGAAACCTATGGCGGCATGGACTCCGCCACCGGCCTCAATACGCGCGTCATCGACGAGTTGAAGGCGCTGGACTCAGTGATCGACTTCGCTATCAGTGACGAAGCCGACCTGGTCTTATTTTGCGGCGACGCCTACAAAAACCGAGAGCCTTCGCCAACCTACCAGAGGGAGTTTGCCAAACGTATACGCCGCCTTTCCGAGGCTAAGATAAATACAGTGGTGGTCGTGGGCAACCACGACCTGTCGGGATCGCCGGGCAAGGCCAGCTCGGTAGAGATCTTCGATACGCTGGATATCGACTACGTACACGTGGCCGGCAAGCCCGGGATATTAAATATCACCACGAAAAAAGGCGAGGTACAGGTAGCTGTCTTCCCCTGGCCCAGGCGCACCGCCCTGCTGGTCCGGGAAGATGTGAAGAACCTGGGCATCGAGCAGGTGAAAGAGCAGCTGCAGGATGCTATGGCCGAAAAGCTCGTTCAACTGGCCGATGGCATCGACCCCTCGAAACCGGCCGTACTGGCGGCACATGTGGCCGTAGCTAATGCCAAGACCGGCACCGAGAAAAACATGGTGATTGGAAGCGACCCTGTGGTCATGCTCAGCACCATCGCCAACCATGTCTACGACTATATCGCCCTGGGACACGTGCACAGACAACAGGTTTTGAGCGAAACACCGCCGGTCGTCTATGCAGGCAGCCTGGAGAGGCTGGACTTCGGCGACGAAGGCGAAGATAAAGGCTTCTATGTAGCGGAGATAAAGCAAACGGGGAAGGAGAAGCAGGTTACATATGAATTCCATAAGATGCAGGCCAGGCGTTTCGTGACGCTTGAGGTAGATATCCCTGATGAGGAAGCCGACCCCACCGGCAGAATACTGTCGGAAATCGCAGGCCGTTCGGGCGATATAGCGGACGCCATAGTCCGGCTGAAACTGTCGCTGCCCGGTCACCTGGCCTCAGCGCTAAGGGACGGCGAGATTTTTAAAGCCTTAAAAGAAGCATATAATGTAAGCATTGCCAGGGATATAAGGAGGGTTTCCAGAAGTCGCGGCGCAGGCTGGATCAAAGATACGCTAACCCCCCTGGAAGCCCTGAGAAAATATATGGAGACTCAGAATATTGCCGTCGAAAGGCGCAAGAAGCTGCTTGAATATGGTGAAAAGTTGATCAATGAAAAGCTCTCGGCTGAAAGGGGGAACCATGCAGGATAAAGCCCCTGGCCGCACACATAAAGTACATATCCGGTTCGGCATACGCGACAAGATCCTTATCTCCTTCCTGGCGTTATCCCTTATTTCGGTGGGCATCATCAGTTCGCTGGCCCTTCGCTACATAGGTTCGGTGGGTTCGCTGACCAAGCAATACAGCTCCACGCTGGGCGAGACCGTCATGTCGGTGACTATTGCGGCCCTGGAGGACCAGGGCCGCCGGACTATCTCTCAGAAAGCCGAGGATGTGTCCGACCAGATATATTTTTACCTCCAGTTACATCCTAGCCTGGATGAACAGGCCATGATGAAGGACGACGAGTTGCGCACCATCGCAGTCCAGAGCGTGGGAAGGACGGGCAACACCAGGGTCTATGACACCAGCGGAAAGGTGCTATTCGCTAAGGATTCAAACTTAATAGGCGCTAACCTGCGCCAGATTGGCGGAGAGCCGGTATATTACTCATCGATTTTCGAAAGGAGCCTGCTGGGAGAGGATGCCTCCGGATATTATAGCTATAAAGGTGCGTCGGATAACGTGGAACGCACCAAATATATGTACACCGTCCCGGTGCAGGGGACAATCCTGGTAGTGGCGGCTTCTACTTATCTTGATGAATTTTCCTCTGCTGCCCAGGATACCAAGGACCAGATCGCCACAGCGGTCCAGGATATGAGTAACCAGGTGGACAAGCAGTCCAGGGAAGCCGAGCTGATATTTATTGCAGTTATCGTTGCCATGGTGGTAGTGGTCTCAGGTATATCCTTCCTGCTATCGGAAACCATTACCAGGCCGGTGATGGCGCTGACCAAGGGTTCGGAAAATATAGGTAAGGGCGAACTTAACTTCACCCTCAATGTGAATACGGGTGACGAGATGCAGGTGCTGGCCGAACAATTCAATGCCATGGGCTCCGCCCTGCAGGAATCTTATAGCAACCTGGAGCAGAAGGTGATCGAGCGTACAGAGAAGGAACGTCAGAGGGCGGAGCAGTTGCGTACCATCAACGAGGTCAGCCGTAAGATCAGCTCGATCGTCAACCTGGATGAGCTGCTGGCCTACGTGGGCAACCTGCTGAGGCAGACCTTCCATTTCTACAACGTGAATATATTCCTGTTCGAGCCGAACTCGGGCAAATTGATGCTTAAGACGCTTCATTTCAGCGGGCAGAAAAGTGTTATACCCGTGGGAGTGCCCCTGGAAATGGATGAGCAGGGCATCATAGGCAAAGCGGCCAGGTCGGGCGACTATGTCCTGATCAGCGATATGGAGGCCGAACCGGAACACAAGAAAACGGAGCACACGAGCGAAACCAAGTCGGAACTGGCGGTGCCCGTGAAAATGGGCGAGCGGGTGTTGGGAGTGCTCGATATCGAAAGCGCCGAGGTCAATGGGTTCGACGAGGCGGATGTCTTTACGGCCCAGACCCTGGCCGACCAGCTTGCCGTAGCCATTGAAAATGCCCGCCTCTACCAGGAGACCCGCCAGATGGCGGTCACCGAGGAACGCAACCGCATGGCGCGGGAAATACACGATACGCTGGCGCAGGGCTTCACCGGCATAATATTGCAGCTCGAAGCTACGGAACAGGCCCTGGGGGATACCAATGATGAAGTGCAGAGACACCTCAACCAGGCGCGCAGCCTGGCCCGTAAAAGCCTGGCCGAGGCCAGGCGTTCCGTATGGAACCTCAGCCCCCAGGCACTCGAACAGCTCAGGCTGGACGAGGCCATCAAGCAGGAAGTCGACCGCTTCAGGCTGGAAAACGGCATCGACGCCAATTTCACATTATTCGGCGAGAGGCTCGACCTGCCACCCGATATGGGCGTTGCCCTCTTCCGCATATGTCAGGAGTCCCTGGCCAACATTGCCAAGCATGCACAGGCCAGCCAGGTGGGCGTGCTGCTCAGCTTCAATGATTCAACTGTGGATTTGAGCATCACGGACAACGGCAAGGGCTTCGACCCCTCAGCCAATAAAAAGCCGGGTAAGAGCGGCTATGGGTTGATAAGCATGCGCGAGCGGGCGCTGGGGCAGAAGGGCAAATTCGAGGTTCAGAGCGAAAAAGGCGAAGGCACCACCGTCAGGGTTTCAATTCCCCTTACATAGGAGGTAAGAGCGTGGAGGCAATAAAGATTTTAATTGTGGATGACCACCCGGTAGTGAGGGAAGGTATTGCCTCCATGTTGAAGCGTGAGCCGGACTTTAAAATAGTCGGCGAAGCCACCAACGGACTGGAAGCCATCGAAAGGGTTCGTGAACTTTCTCCTGACGTAGTGCTAATGGACCTGCGCATGCCGGAGATGGACGGCGTGGAGGCTATGATAAAGATCAGGGAAGAGAACCCCGAGGTCAAGTTCATAATATTAACAACCTTCTCCGACGATGAATATATATTCAAGGGAATTGCGGCAGGGGCAAGGGCCTATTTATTGAAAGACGCGCCGCGAGCTGAGTTGTTTAGTGCCATACGGGCGGTTTCGAGGGGAGAATCGCAGATCCAGCCCGTGGTTGCTTCCAGGGTGCTGGATAAGCTTGCTGAGCTGTCGAAGAAAACACCGTCGGCGGAAACCCTCTCGGAGAGGGAAATCGAGGTCCTGCGGCTGATGGCCAGCGGAGTGTCGAATAAAGATATCGCTGACCAGCTTTCCATCACGCAAAGCACGGTCAAAACACATATTACCAGCATATTCCAGAAGCTAAATGTGACTACGCGTACTGAGGCGGTGACCACCGCTCTCAGGAAAGGCGTGATCCAGCTTTAATCATACTTTAGTATGATTTTCTATCATAGAAAGGGTTGACCCGGCAAGGTCAACCCTTTTATAAACAAAACCAACCTATCTCCCGATTATACATATACTCCGGTTACGTTAAACTTACTGCGTCTAACACGAGAGGTATTTGCGCGTGATCAATATAAAGGAATTAGCAGGGAACAACAATCAGTTCGAAGTAAGCGTTTCCGAGGTTAGCTTCGGAAGTGGAGAAGTTAAGCTGACAGGCAGGTTGCTCTATCCGCTTATCGATGGCAAGGTCCCCGGCGCCGTGCTGTGTCACGGATTCGGAACGGGATACCGCACCGTCGAAGCTCCAGCCCGCATCCTGGCCAGCAAAGGTATAGCAGTGCTTATTTTCGATTTCAGGGGCCATGGGGGGAGTGACGGCGTAGTCGACGAGGATATTGTGACGGACGTAATCGATGCCCGGGATTTCCTGTCGGCCTGTCCCGGTGTCGATGGTGAACGCATAGCCCTGGCGGGGCATAGCATGGGCGCTCTGGCAGCTATACTGGCTGCTCGACAGGTCAGGCCGCATGCTTTGATAGCTATCTCATGCCCGCCGGAGATCAACGGTGATATTAGTAAACTTTCCTTTGAGGTTCCGGCAGAGCTTATGGAAGATGATAGGCCGGTTATGGAATACCCGCGGGACGGATCTCTCCCCTGGGTTAAAGGCTTCGCCGGGCTGCTGTCGCAGTTCTGGATGAGGATAGCCGGCTACAGGGTACGCGTTAACTGGAGCAGGTTCTTCAATATTATGGGAAGGGCCAGGCTCTCGGCGGTTATACGTGAGCTCAGGGACTGCGCTATACTGTTCGTCCATTGCGATGGCGACAGCATAGCTCCTTATACTACCGCGGTAGCTCTCTACGAAACGGCCAGAGGTCCCAAGAGAATCCTTCTTTCGGAAGGCGGTTTTCATTCAACTCCCCTGCTGGCAGGCAGGGTCAGGCGTGATTGGACGGACTGGACAGCGAATACGCTTTACGGCCGTTACAGATAGTTAATATCAGTGCTTAAATAATTAAAGAGGGTGAAAAATGGAAGAACCGATCAGGATAATGATTACCGATGACAACGAGGTGGTCAGAGAAGGGCTTATAAGCATATTCGAGGGCCATAAAGATTTACAGGTCGTCGGCCAGGCAGTCGATGGATTGGACGCCCTCGATAAGGCCGAGAAGCTTCAACCGGACATCATACTCATGGACGGCCAGATGCCGCGTATGGACGGGCCTGAAGCTATCAGGCGCATAAAGAAAATCATGCCCGATGTGAAGATACTCTTCCTGACGGTTTACGGAGATTATGCCGGAGATGCCCTGGCTGCAGGCGCCAGTTGGTATCTTACCAAGGACTGCCGCAGGCAGGACCTGCTGGAAGCGGTGAGGGCGTTGGCGCAGAGTGCCCGCCTTAAGGCCAAGCCAACCAGTTAAGTTTTAAATAATTCGAGGCTTTAAAAAGTCCCGCCTGTTACAGACGGGACTTTTTATTTTCCTTTTTGTTTTATCAATTTGAACTGCGTCACGTCCACTATGCCCATATCTGTGAGCCTTAATTCCGGGATGACGGGCAATGCGATGAAAGACAGGATGGCAAAGGGCGCAGGAGGCAGGCTGCCCAGCCTGCGGGCGGCCCTTTCCAGGGCTTCGAACTGTCTGGATACCTTCTCTGCCTTGTTCGTAGAGAGCAGCCCGCATATTGGCAAAGCCAAGCGGGCAACCACTTTCCCGTCCTGGCAGGCCACCAGCCCTCCCTGCATTTGCTCAATGCCCTTCACGGCTGCGTAAATGTCAGCGTCACTGGTCCCCACAACGACTATATTATGCGAGTCATGTGCTATGGTGGAGGCTATCGCTCCCAGCTTAATGCCGAACCCTTTGACCAGTCCCAGACCGATATTGCCGGTTCCTTTGTGTCTTTCGATAACCACAGCTTTAAGGATGTCCTTTTTCGTATCCGTCTTGAAAATGCCCTTAGACACTTTTAGCAGGGTTCTACGGGTTACGATCTGGCCGGGGACGATCTCTATGACCGGGAAGCTACCCCCGGTGATTTTAAGCTGGAGAGCTTTGATATCAAATTTCTTTACCTTTACCGACTTCAGCAGCTTTGGCGGAGTTTTGCCTGAATACGAACCCAGGTACCTGCCGCCACTGGCAGCCAGGCGGCCGTTGTAAAAGACCATATCCACCTTTAACTTCTTGAGGTCGGTTAGCACTACCAGGTTGGCGCGGTAGCCCGGGGCCACGGCTCCCAGGTCGTAGAAGCGATGATATTCTGCGGAGTTGATGGTAGTCAGTTGGATGGCCCTGACCGGATTGAGGCCCAGCTTTATGGCCTTGCGGACTACGGCATCGACATCCCCGTCATTGAGGAGGTCGGAGCAGGAGCGGTCGTCCACTACGAACATGCACCTGTGCCATGTCTTGTCGGTAACCAGTGGCAGCAGGGTCTCCAGGTTTTTCTCGGAGGAGCCTTCCCTGATCATCAGGTACATTCCCCTGCGCAGCTTTTCCTTGCCTTCTTTCAAGGCTGTTGTCTCGTGGTCGGAGTATATGCCGGCCGACATGTAGGCATTCAATTGTTTGCCGCCCAGGCCGGGGGCATGCCCGGCTACAATGGTTCCCCGGGAAGCCAGGATCTTGTCGATAACCGGGCCGAAGGCATTGATGATGCCGGGGTAGTTCATCATCTCGCCCAATCCCACGTTGTTTTTCAATTTGAGCAGCCGGGCTATCTCCGGCGCCTCAATATCCGCTCCCGCCGTCTCCATATGCGTGGCCGGCACGCAGGATGGCGCCATGAAGAAGAAGTCCAGCGGAAGGTCACGGGCGCAGTCCAACACGAATTTTATGCCGGCGCTTCCTGATACGTTGCCTATCTCGTGCAGGTCGGTGACTATGGAAGTGGTCCCGTGTGGAACGACGGCACGGGCGTATTGCGAGGGATGCAGCATGGAACTTTCAATATGGATATGCCCGTTGATAAACCCCGGTGCCAGGTACTTGCCTTTAAGGTCGATGACCTCTTGAGCCTTGCTGTACTCTCCGATGCCGGCAATGCGGTCCTGATAGACGGCGACATCACCCCTTTCGATCTCGCCAGTGAAGGTATTTATGATGCGCGCATCCTTCAGTACCAGGTCGGCGGGTTTATCCCCCCGTGCCACAGCTATCAGATCGGACAGGCTCATATCACACCTCCCATAGTAATATAAGGTGGCGCAAAATAATATCCGGTGAAAACTTTCATTCTACGTAGCAGATGTCGGGAAGATAGCGGTATTTCTCGTCCCAGTCGATGCCGTAGCCGACTATGAATTTATCCGGAACTGTAAAGCCCAGATAATCGATTTTAACCGGTACTTTGTGCCGGGAAGGCTTATCGGTCAGGCTGCATAAGCGCACTGAGGCAGGTTTTCTCTTATTAAGGTAGCTAATCAGGTAGGCGGTGGTGAGCCCTGTATCGATGATATCTTCGACGATGATGACGTCACGGTCCTTCACGGTTTCGCCGAGGCGGGCTAAGACTTTGATCTTGCCTGAGGACTCTGTGCCGCTCCCGTAGCTTGAAAGGCGCGTGAAGGTCACTTCCAGCGGAATAGCTATCTGGCGCACCAGGTCGGCCATGAAGATAAAAGAGCCTTTGAGTACGCCGATGAGTAGGGGGTTTTTATCTGCATAGTCCCGGCGGATTTCGCCGGCCATCTTGTCGATGGCCTCATGGATTTCCTGCCGTGTAATCAGTATATGAGGTATGACGGACATGCAGACGATTATAACCGCAGCAATATGAGTTGTCTATATGTTTTGCGAAAAAAGCGGTTACCTTTTGGTAACCAGCTTCTTGACCGCCATGTTCAAACCATCAATGGTGAGATCATACATGGGGAAAAGCTTGGCGACCATCTGGACGGTGGGATAATTGCGCAGGGCGGATGTTTCAGGATTCAGCCACACGCAGTGAGTGAAATGCAACTTGAATTGACGCAGCCTGTCCAGGCCGGACATCTTCTGATAGCCGTGGAAATACAGGTCCCCATAGCGGTCGACCAGCTCGGAATAGGCCATGCAGGCATCTCCCACGAAGATGACCTTGTAGTCCGGCTCCAGCACTTTGAGCAGGCGCTCAATGTTCTCACCCTTGCGCTGGTAGATGTCTGAGTAAAGAACATCGTAGGGGCAGTTGTGGAAATAGTAGTATTTGAAGGACCTGAAATGGCTGAGGGAGTTAGCGGCCGAGAAAAGCTGGCTGCACAGGTTGGCATAGGGCTCCATGGAACCGCCAGCGTCCATAATCAAGAGGAGCTTAATGCTGTTCTTGCGGGGCCGCCTCCACTTAAACTCCAGCTCGCCGGCATTCTTGCAGGTAGCATCGATAGTCCTGTCGAGGTCGAGCTCATCCTCAAGGCCGACCCTGTTTAACTGACGGAGCTGTTTAAGGGCAACCTTTATTTGCCGTACATCCAGGGTCATATCGCTGCGATAGTTGCGGAAATTACGTGCTTCGGCAATGCGTACGGCGCTGCGCATGCCGCCCGGCCCGCCCACCAGTATGCCCTGCGGGTTATAGCCAGAGTGGCCAAATGGTGAAGTGCCCCCCGTGCCGATCCAGTAATTCCCGCCGTCGTGCCTTTCCTTCTGCTCCTTGAGCCGTTTCTCGAACTCCTTCATCAGTTCCTCGATATCCATTTTCTTGATGGCGGCTATCTCTTCGGGTGTAAGCTGCGGCCTGTTTTGGGGATCGGTCAACCAGGATAGCAGCTCTTCGGTGAAATCGAGGGGAGGCGCAATGCCGTTGAAGTATTCCTGGAAAGCAATGTCATACTGGTCGAAATGCGTCTCGCTTTTGACCAGTATGGCGCGTGCCAGGTAGTAAAACTCATTCAGGTTGTTGATGCAGCCCTTGGAGAGCGCCTCCATCAAGATCATCCATTCCGTGATCGAGACGGGGACCTTCCTCTCCTGCAGCGTATAGAAAAAAGGTGTAAACATATTATCGACTTATGGGCCGATTCAATTGCCGTAGACGTTGTAATCCCGGCTGCCCGGCTTTCTCCTGACGTAATGGCTTACGTAGTAATTGATATCGGTCTCCTTCTTGATGAGGGTGCCCAGGAAGGGTATTTCACCGTCTTTAATCTTGCCGTCCAGGCCGCTGGCCATCAGCGCCTGGATCCAGTCTATCAGCTCGCTGGTGGATGGCTTCTTGCGGAAGTCGCCTATTTTCCGCAGGCTGTAGAAGGATTCCATGGCGTCCTTGAGGAGTGCGTTTTTGATGTCGGGGAAGTGGACCCTGATGATATCCTCCATCAGTTGCGGATCGGGGAATTCGATATAGTGGAAGATACAGCGGCGCAGGAAAGCGTCCGGCAGTTCCTTCTCGTTATTGCTGGTGATGATAACGATCGGGCGCTGCTTGGCCGAAATGGTCTCGTTGGTCTCCGGTATATAGAAGCTCATCTCGTCCAGTTCATTGAGCAGATCGTTGGGAAACTCCAGGTCGGCTTTATCGATCTCGTCGATCAACAGTATTTCCTGCTGGGGCGAATTAAAAGCTTGGCCGAGCTTGCCCAGCTTGATATAGTGTTTGATCTCGGAAACATCCCTGTCGCCAAAGCGGCTGTCGTTGAGCCTCTGGACGGTATCGTAAACATAAAGGCCCTCCGCCGCCTTGGTGGTCGACTTGATGTTCCATACGATCAGCTTTTTCCCCAGTGATTTGGCAATGCTGTGGGCCAGAAGCGTTTTGCCGGTGCCCGGCTCACCCCTGACTAGGAGCGGCCTCTGTAAGACGATGGACACGTTCACCGCATTTTTCAGGGCATCGGAAATCACGTAGTCGCTCGAGCCCTTGAACTGGTCGAAATGTTTTTGGGTCATAATGCATCCTCCGGAGAATCAGGGGTTCACATTCAAACCCCCCGGATCGTGAAAGCCGGAGGGTGGGGTGTAAAAGTCCTGAGTATGTTATGGCTAAAATTTTAGGTTATGGGATGGTTAAAAGCAAATCGAGCGCCCAATCAGGCCGGAAGCTGGTCGGACGATATGATCTGGGATGTGGGGATATCAATCTCAGGCATGCCGTCGGTGTAGTGAGGGACAGGTGGTTTGAGGGGCTGCTTGGGACCGTAATTCCTGTCCTCGTTGATCGTATCCAGGACGCTATAAACTATCTCGGTGGCGCCTTTGTGCGTGCCTTTATGGCCCAGCGGCAGCTTGCAGATATGAAGCTCCCACTCGTTATAAGTATTGCGTGTCCAGGTGACGGTACGGCCTCCTGCCATGGCGGCGCTCTTCTTGTCACCCGGTGTAACGACTATGGGTTTGATGCTGGTATTCTTCCATTGGGTTACCACGGTGCGAAGCAGCTTTTTAGTAGTGAACCCGCATTCCTCGACGGCTGAGGCTTTCTCCGGCATGGAATCGATAACATTTATGTCGGGGGCCGGCAGGCTCTTTTTCTCCATGATCGGGCCCATTTCCGTCATGTCCGGAGACTGCGGAAGCTCCCTGCCCTGTCCCAGTTCCTCTTCATATTTTTGCAGCAACTCGCCGAACTTTTCCATGAGCTGTTCACGGGTATTCTGAGGCGACTTTTTCAACCCATCGCCGATCATAAATACAGTAGTCTGAGGTGCAGGCATGGCTGGCGGTGGAGGTGGAAGAGGTGGGGGCACAGGATAGGGTGGGTAGTAGATAGGAGGTGGGGGTGGCGGCGCTTGGAAAGGCGAAGGGTAGGGGAAGGGCTGGGGTGCTCGCTGGCCGCGCCTTACCAGGGCATAGATGCCGTAGATTAGGCCGGCTATGATGAGGATGGTTAAAGGTATGGTGATTATGGGAGTCGTATAATCGGCATCCCACTGAACGGTTATTGTCTTGGGGCCATCCACCGGCTCGTTGCCCGTGGAGAGCAGGGCCTTATATTTACCCCCGAAGAAACCGAGCACGCCCGGCATGGCAACTTCTATGGGGTTTACATTCCACTGCATGACGCTTCCCGCTTTTTGCCAGCCGCCGCCTTGTACGTTGCCGAATTGCGAGGCGATGGTGATCTTATAATATAAGTCATAGGTCGCTATGTACGTACCGGCCCCGGAAATACCGATGTTCAAAGTAGCGGACTTGATTTTGTCGCCGCCCGGCGCCAACCAGTATGAGAACTGGTACTGTGAATTGGCGTCCTGAGTAACTATGTCGTCAGCGGTGACGGCCAGAGGCTGGCCTTCCTTATACCATCCGGAGCCTGAAATCGTGGTGATGCCGGCGGGATCCGTTTTCAATTCCACATCATATTCGGGATAATAGTTGAACGTTACCTGTGGGGAATCCTGGCTAACGCTGGCGGAGCTCTGTTCCGCCACGTACCTGATATCCGTCCTGCTGGGAGCCGCAACGATGCTGTCTACTGTAACAGATGCCGTTAAATCCGGGTCAAGCCCGGTGACGTTTATCGTATCCCCGCCGTTCAGGGTTCCCTTTAGAGCACCACCCACATATACCTTGGTCTGTCCCTCGACAAGCCCATCGGAGATGCCTATGGTGGCAGTAAAGGTGCCTTTGTCGACAGTCAGGGTAAATGTTTGCTGGGTTGTGGTCGTGCCGCTGGTAGCTGAGATGGTGAAACTGTAGCCGCCGGCAGTGCCGCGGGCTGGTGTGCCTATGAGCTGGCCGTTGTTAAATGACAACCCGGAGGGTAAGTTTCCGCTGCTCATAGCGTAGGTTATCGTGCCGCTGCCGCCGCTGGCGACGACGCTGGCTGAATAAGCCTGTCCTACCGTGGCGTCAGATACACTGGTGGTTGTGAAGGTCACGGCAGGCGCAGATATGTTGATAAAATAGGTCTGTGATGCGGTACCATCGGCGGAGTCGCTAACAGTGACTGTGAATGCATATGCACCAGCCGTGGTGGGAGTACCAAAAATTGTCGATCCCATCATCGACAGGCCGGGCGGAAGGGAGCCGGTATATGTCCAGGTGCATGTGCCGTTACAGGGTGTGGCAGAGAAGCCTACTGAATAGGGGGTGCCTACCTCTCCGCCCGACAACGTGGCCGGGCTTATGGTAGGAGCCGCGTATACCTGGCCGGGCCTCAACCCGACCGAGAGCACAAGGACCGCGACTATTACGACCAGCCAACTGGCTACCTTGCTATGCACTTGCGTTCTATATTTCACAGGATAAGATTACTCTTACAAAGACAATTTATGCTTGTATTATAATAACAATTTATATTCTTGTCGATTTCACGGCAAATACAATCCACATTGGGGTGTTGCAGCGCTTTTCAAACGTATGGTTGATTTACAGCACATTCGATAATACAATAAGCTAATTTTATTAGAACATTATTAAGATCGATATACGCCGGGATGCGGAGCACCCATGACAACAGATAATCTCAACGCTGCTAAAGAAGCAGAAAAGCTTTCAGTTCAGGAAAGCCGGAAGATCCAGAAATACCTGGATACCGCCGAGGTCATCATAGTTGTCCTCGATGCCAACGAAAGGGTAGTCCTGATAAACAGAAAGGGATGCCAGGCACTTGGATATGATGAGAAGGAAATATTGGGAGTAAACTGGTTCGATGGTTTTATTCCACAAAGGGTAAGGGAGGAGTCCAGGCAGGTCTACCAGAGGTTTGTTTCACGAAAAAAGGATATGGCCGTTATCTTTGAGCGGCCCATTATTACACATGGGGGTGAGGAGAGGATTGTCGCCTGGCGCAACGCCTTGCTGAAGGACGATGCCGGCCGCGTTACCGGGGTGGTGTGGTCCGGCGAAGACATAACGGACCGCAAAAAGGTTGACTCCGAATTGTCCTTAAGCACGCACCTGCTCGACCTGGCGGTCGATTCGATATATGTTATTGATGCAGCCGGGCATATAGTTTTTGCCAATGAGGCAAGCTGGAGGACCCTGGGCTATGGCGAAATCGAGTTCCTGGGGATGAATATCACAAAAATCGTGGACCCCAAAAGCCGTCCGGTCATGGCCGAGCGTATTAAAAAAGTGTTTCAGGACGGCGAGATCACCTATGAGTCTGTGCATTACCGCAAAGATGGCTCCATGGTGCCCGTGGAAGTGCATGGGCGCCTGGCGGTTGTAGACGGCAAGAAGCTTATAAGCTGCATTGCCAGGGATATGACGGAGAGGAAGCTCACGGAGGAAGTGCTGAAGCGCTCTGAAGAGCGGTTTCGCACCCTCCTCGAGGATATGGACAACGGGTACTTCGAGCTGGATAAGAAGAGCCACTATATATTTGTCAATGATGCTATGTGCAAGATCCTCGGCCGCAGCAGGTCCGATATCGTAGCAAAACATTTCGGCAGTTTTGTCGATCAATCGGATGAAAAGTTCGTTGAGAATAGCCGTGCCATTATGGGCGAGGCTATCCGCACCGGGATGACGCTCTCAGGCCTGTTCGGGACCATAGTTAAAGGAGATGGGAGTCGTAGGATCATAGGTGTATCGGTGTCACCGCTGAGGGATGCTACCGGCAATATAACGGGCATCAGGGGGATTACAAGGGACATAACCGACCGTATGAAAATGGAGCAGCAACTGCTGATGGCCGGCAAACTTGCTTCGATCGGCGAGCTGGCCGCCGGGGTTGCTCATGAGATCAATAACCCTTTGACGGCCATTATGGGATACGCCCAGCTTTTGGCCGCCCGGGATGATATCCCGGAACCTATCAAGCTGGACCTGGATAAGATATTCAACCAGAGCCAGCGGGCCGCCAGGATCGTTCAGAACCTCTTGACCTTCGCCAGGAGTTATGCGCTGGAGAAGGAAATCATTGATATCAACGACCTGATACTCAAATCGCTTGAGCTGCGCAGCTATGAGCATAAGGTCGGGAATATCGAGATAGTTGTCGACCTCCAACCCGGGCTGCCCGGCATTTCGGCCGATGAGAACCAGATACAGCAGGTCCTGCTCAATATCATCATTAATGCTGAGCATGCCATTTCCTCCAAAAAGAGGGAGGGGAAAATAAAGGTGACCACCGGGCTGGAGGGCAGCATGGTGAAAATAACCTTAGCCGACGATGGGCCGGGCATACCCAGGGAAATGCTGGAAAGATTGTTCGACCCGTTTTTTACCACCAAGGAAGTCGGCCAGGGTACGGGCCTAGGGCTCAGCGTTTGCCATGGCATCGTTACCAAGCATGGCGGCTGCATTTATGCCGATAGCGTGGAAGGGCAGGGGGCTGTATTTACAGTGGAGCTTCCGGCCAGCCGTGAAGGCAAGACCAAAGATCCGGGTGAACCCATTAAATCGGAAAAGGATGCACCGAATGTTGAGGCCAGTAAAAGAGTCCTGGTGGTGGATGATGAGACGGTGATAAGGGACATCTTGATACGGATCCTTTCCGAAAAGGGCTACGAAGTCGAATCAGCCGCCAGTGGCACTGAAGGCCTGGACAAGATTGTGAACTCTAAATACGATGTCTACGTGCTGGATATCAAGATGCCCGGCGTGGACGGCAGGGATATGTACGAGGCCATAAGCAAAAATTTCCCACAATTTATTGACCGGGTGATCTTTATAACCGGCGACACGATTACGAGGTCCACGCTGGACTTCCTTGAGACTACAGGCAGAAAGTATTTAAGCAAACCACTGGATTTTTCCAGGTTGATCAATACCATCGAAGAAGTAACCATTGCCAACTGATATTAAACTGTAACCGGCATTACTTAACTTTCAACGGTATTCCCGCAACCATGAGATAGACCTCGTCCGCAGCGCCGGCCAGTAGCTGATTGGCCCTTCCCAGCAGGTCCCTATAGAGCCTGCCCAAGACATTATTGGGCACCAGGCCGTTCCCCACCTCGTTGGACACAAGAATGTAATTGCTCCTTTTGTCACCCATAAATTGGATCAGGCTGCTGATTTCCGCGGACACAATTTTTCCCGCCTGCAAAGATCCGTCCTGCAAACAATTTGATACCAGAAGAGTAATGCAGTCGACAACGACCGCGTCGTATGGGGCTGTCAAACTGCATAATGCCCGGCCTACGTTTCTGCTGACTTCCAGCGTTTCCCAATGGCAAGGACGCGACTTCTTATGTTGCTCGATCCGATCCAGCATATCATCGTCCAGTGGTTCGGCGGTAGCGCAGAATAAGACCTTATCTCCCATGCCTGAAGCCAATTGCTGGGCGTACGTGCTTTTCCCGCTTCTCGCCCCGCCCAGGACCAATATTGTTTTTTTGTTTATGCCTGCCATAGTTTCACCAGCCTAACACCGGGGTTATTAGCGAATAGAACTGAGGGTTGGATGCCCGCAGGGTAACCAGCACGGAGACCACTATAAGGGCTATAACTTCTCCCAGCTCGACCAATGCGCCGTAGCAGTCGCCGCTAAGACCTCCGAAAAGCCGTCGGAATATAAGTCCGATGCAAAACATCAGGCCGAACAATATGGCCATCAGCATGGGACCTGCAATCCAGCCGCCGAAGAGGACCATAACCAACAGCGTCACGGTTGTAGCAGCAGCGAAGCCGCTCCAGCTTGCACCGTTCTTGGCGGCATAGCCCATCCCGCTTTTTCTGGCTGAGGGGAAGATGAGAATAGCGCCGGCCATCGTCCAGCGGCTTACCACTGGGATCATGATCAATGTAGATACGGCGGCTATCCCTGTCAAAGCTGCATATTTGATGAGTAATGTGAGGACTATCGCCGATATGCCGAAAACCCCCACCCGCGTATCCGCCATAATCGAGAGTCGCTGTTCGGTCGTCCGCCCTGCTACAAGGGCGTCAAAGGTATCGCTCAGGCCGTCAAGATGGTGCGCTCCTGTAACCAGCACAAGAACCGTGATCAGGATGGCGCTGACCAGTGGAGCGGCGAAAATCCCGTGAATAAGCCAGAAAAGTCCTGCCAGGAAGAGACCTATGATCAGCCCTATCACGGGGAAATATCCCAGGGAGCGGCCGACCTGCTCCGGCCCTTCGGTCTTGAATGACGGGGCCGGGAAAATGGTCAGGAATTTCAACGCGGTGCAAAATAGCATCTTATTTTATATCTGAGATTTTCGCTGAGGCGAAAGTTGCCATCTGGTTGTGCAGGTTGACTGCCGCCTGCGCCAGGAAAATACCGATGGCCGCTCCCGTGCCTTCTCCCAGCCGCATGGACAGGTCGAGCAAGGGGCGAAGCTTGAGGTATTCGAGGCAGACGGAGTGGCCGTTTTCCGCCGATCGGTGCGAGGCAATCAGGTAATCCCTGGCCTGCGGACAAATCCCCGCCGCGATCAAGGCTGCCGAGCCCGAGATAAACCCGTCTACCAGTACAGGTATGCGATGGGCGGCACAGGCAATGATGGCGCCTGACAGACCCCCTATCTCGAATCCTCCTACCTTTGCCAGGATATCGAGGGCGTCGTCCGGGTCGGGTTTATTAACGCTCAAAGCTTTCTCAATAACCCTGATCTTATGTTGAAGCTGTTCGTTACCAATTCCTGTCCCCCTGCCGGTAACCTCAGATACCGGCGTACGGGTAATTGCCGAAATGATAGCGCTGGCTGCTGTGGTATTTCCTATGCCCATTTCACCTGTGCCGAGTATGTCCAGCCCCTTATTGATCTCGCTTTCTACAATGTCTATGCCGGCCTGGATGCTGTCGCGGGCCTGTGCTGGGGTCATGGCCGGTCCCTGGCATATGTTTTGTGTGCCGAAATCGATCATCTTACACAGCATGCCGTCTGTCTGCGGGAACCCGCCCTTTACGCCCATGTCGACGATGACTACCCGGGCATTAACCATGCGGGCGAGTACATTTATGGCGGCTCCTCCATTTAAGAAATTGAACACCATCTGTCGGGTCACTTCCTGCGGATAAAGGCTGACGCCTTCGCAGACTACACCATGGTCGGCCGCCATAGTCAGAATAACTGCGTCGTTTAGTCGTGGCACAGGGTTACCGGTAATACCGGCAATTTGCACTGCCAGTTCTTCCAGGATACCCAGGCTGCCGCGCGGCTTGGTCAACTGGTCCTGCCGCTCCCTGGCAGCCATCATAGCAGAGATATCCAGCGGTTTAATCCTTTTTACAATTTGTTCAAGTGATGACATATATTCCGTCCTTCAGTATTCGATACCTTTACGTTGATCGACACCCTCCATGAAGGGGTGTTTTATCATGAGCATCTCCGTCACCAGGTCGGCCCTCTTTATTATTTCGGGAGGGGCCTTGCGCCCGGTCATTACCAGCTCTACACCGGCGGGCTTTTTCTGGATCAGATCCAGTATCTGCTGCAGGCTTACCAGGCCGCGCCAGTATGCAATGAATATCTCGTCCAATATGACCATATCATAGTTGCCGCCCGTAAGTGCTTTCTCCGCAAACTGGTAGGCCTGCATGCATTCGGCAGCCAGTTCCGCATCTGTTTTCCGGAAAAGGTCTCCTTTCCCGAACTGCATTATCTGAAAAGGCTTGAAATCCCTTGAAAAGAAGTGCTCTCCGCCCTCCTCGCCTTTCATAAACTGGATAAAAATGACCTTCATACCATGGCCTGCAGCCCTGGTCGCAAGACCCAGGGCTGCAGTAGTCTTACCCTTGCCGTCGCCCGTATAAATCTGGATCAAACCCTTAAAGTCTTTATCTGCCATCAGACACCTTCCTCGATGATTTTATATAGGCCTGGTATATCCAGGTTTTCTCTGAAGACGGTCGCCAGATCATCGTAAGCCTTTTCTTTGTCAGGCCATTGTTTTTTAACCTGCGGGAGACCGCGCAGCCGGCACAAATTGTCCAGCAGCGTACAGGTAAAATCACGATTGGCGAAAAGCCCGTGCATATAGCTGCCGAAGATTGTACCCGTTTTACTCAGGGCGCCTTCTGCATAGGGGCTCTGGGAAATGATAGATTGCGTAACCAGAAAGGCTGGCTGTCCGGACAGGGATTTGGTCCGGCCCATATGTATCTCGTAGGCATTGACTTGCACTGTATCCATGCCCTCCAAGAGCCCTGCGCTCCCGGTAACACGTGCTTTTACCTGTGTAGTTATCTTCTCAACCTCGAATACGGTCTCCATATTTAGCAATCCCAGGCCATGCGTTTCCGTGGTGTGCGATTCGGCGTGATGCGGATCGATAATTTTCTTTCCCAGCATCTGATAGCCGCCGCAGATACCCACAATGGGGACGCCGGCCTGTGCCATCTGCCGGATTTCATCGCTCATGCCGATCTTGTCCAGGTGGATAAGGTCGTTAATGGTGGCCTTGGTGCCGGGCAGTATGATCAAGTCCGGCTGGCCCAGCTCATAAGGCCTTGATACGTACCTGACGTTACATAGAGCTTGCAGCGGATCGAAGTCATCATAGTTGGCTATATGAGGCAGATGGATGATGCAGATATAGGGCCGGCCGTTATTTTTCACGCTAATTAGTTCATCCAGGTATACGGAATCTTCCTGGGCAATGCCCATGTCCCTGATATAGGGAATAACCCCGAGGACCGGCCGGGAATAGCGTTTTTCCAGGAAATCCAGCCCCGGTTTTAGCAGGGAGATATCGCCGCGGAACTTATTGATAGCGAAGCCCTTTATCAGGCGGCGCTGGCGCGGCGGAAGCAGGTGCATCGTCCCGGCTATCGAGGCAAAAACCCCTCCCCGGTCAATATCTCCCACCAGGATGACAGGAGCACTTGCCATCGTGGCGATGCGCATATTGGCGATCTCCCTGTCCATAAAATTAATCTCGGCGGGGCTTCCCGCCCCCTCGATAACAATGATTTCATATTCCGCTCCGAGCCGGTTTATGGATTCCTCTATGGCCGGCAACAGGTCTAGGTTATGCCGGTAATAGTCCGCTGCATCTGAAATCTTAATGGCCTGGCCGAGCACGACAACCTGCGACGTGGCATCGGCCTGTGGCTTGAGCAGCACGGGGTTCATTTGTACACTGGGATCGATGCCGGCGGCCTCGGCCTGGATGGCCTGCGACCTGCCTATTTCTCCTCCCTTCGGCGTTACGAAAGAATTCAGTGCCATGTTCTGTGCCTTGAAAGGCGCCACTTTATAGCCCTCCTGCTTGAGTATACGGCACAGGGCGGTAACAAAAATGCTCTTGCCCACAGAGGATGCAGTACCCTGGATCATTATGGTCCTGGCCTTCATATAATCAGCAGACCTCCCGTAGGGCGGCGATCAGCTTTCGGCAATCGGGCATGCTGCGGGGAGAGACCCTGATATACCCGACAAGGCCGAACGATGCGCAGTCGCGGACCAGAAAGCCCCTTTCCAGAAGACGGCTTTTGAACACGGCCGAGTCTCCCGCATAGAAGATAAAAAAATTGGTCTGCGAGGGAATAACTTTCAGGCCCAGCTTGATCAGTTCGCCGGCAAGATAATGCTTGCACCTGTTAATCCGCTCGCAACATCTCAGAATGTAATCGTCGCAACTCAAGGCCATCCTGCCGGCATGCTGGGCAAGCGAGTTAACATTCCAGGGCGGCCGCACCTTCTTGAGAGTAGCTATGATGCTTTTTGGGGCGATGCCATAGCCCAGACGCAGCCCCGCCAGACTGAAATCCTTGGTCATCGAACGCACTATCAGCAAATTGGGCGATTTCAATAATTGCAGCGAGTTCCAGGCGCCTTCTGTAAATGCAATATAAGCTTCATCCAGCACTATCAATGAATCTGGGAACTCCCGAATAATCATAGAAACATGGTCATAGCTGAGATACTGCCCCGTCGGATTATTGGGATTGCACAGGAAAATCGCGGCCGGTTTGTGAGATTTTGCAAAAGCTGCGAATAGTGCGGCATCTAAGTGAAAGTCGCCTTTTTCATCGAGGGTAAACTTGATTAAATCCGCGTTCACAATGCGGCAGGCAAGCTCATACTCACCGTACGTCGGGGACGGCATGACTACCTTGTCTCCCGGACCTAAATAGGCTGCAGTAGCCAGCCTTATGATTTCGGTGGAGCCGCTCCCTAAAATAAGGTTCTTCGGATTAATGCCCAGCTTCAGTGCGAGCGCGTGAACCATGACCGTTGACTCGGGGTCGGGATATATGGACGGGTTCACTTCACGGATGGCTTTTCGTAGATGTTTTGGTGGGCCGTAAGGGTTGCAGCAAGTGCTGAAATCCAGTACATTACCCGGATTTATTCCTAATCCATCTAACGCGGCTGAGTTAACGCCTCCATGTATAATTGCCGGCAAATCAGCTATATGTTGTTTAGCGCGCAGCACTGATAGCCACCTCCACTGCCATTATCACCACGCCCCAAATGGCGGCCGAGAGCAGCATAATAACCTGGGACCGGCTGATCGCAGCCGTAGATATTGTCTCAGTGGCGGCTCCGAGCTTGTAGGCCCTCGCTTTCTCAAGCTCTATACCCAGGGTTCCCGCCATGGCGCTCATGGTCCATCCCGCATTGGGGCTTTCAGTTTTGCTATGTTCTTTTAGCAAAGCGTGCCAGCCAGCCCCTGCCCGGCCGGTGTATAGTGAGGCCAGGACTATAAGGAAGGAGCTTATACGGGCTGGGACGTAATTGACAACATCATCCAGCCGGGCAGCGAATTTGCCTGTAAACTCCCAGCGCCCATGGAAGCCGATCATGGCATCGAACGTATTGATTACGCGGTAGAGGACGGCGCCCGGCAGTCCGAAAACAGCATAATATAGAAGCGGTGCTACGAAGCTGTCGCACAGGTTCTCCGCGCAGGACTCTATCGACGCCGAAATCAACTGTTCTCGGCTGAGATCTTGCGTGTCGCGGCTTACCAGAGCATTAATTTCCAACCTTGCATCAGCAATGTCATCGCGCTCCAGGCATTTCTTGACCTTTTGCACTGCCGCCCACAGTCCTCGAAGCGAAAATGTGGTTTTAAGGACATAGGCGGAAATTACCGTATAAACTAAGATGTTCCAGCTTTGGAGGAAAGACAGGGCATAATAAAGCGGCAAAGCTATAATCGCGGCTGTAACGAGCACCATCCAGGCGCCATAAAGGAACTGCCTGACACTGCCCCCATAGGGGGAGAATTTCAACTGAAGTGAGATCAACTTGCCCAGCCAGGCTACCGGGTGATAACGGTTCGATGACTCGCCCAACGTTAGATCCAGCAGCAATGCAAGAATTAAAATAACTATGCCGCTCATAGCTTCTTTTCCCTGTTGTTATAGGACCTTTGGGATGTGACCAGGGTGGCGGGCAGGCCGTTGAGGGGGTGCGTGAATACGTGGATATTTGCGCCGAAAACGTCCTTTATAGTCGGAGCGTCTATGATGTCTGCTGGTTTGCCCTGCTTCCATATGCTCTTATCTTTCAGCAATATCAGTCTGTCACAGTACTGCGAGGCAAGGTTAAGGTCGTGCAGGCTGGCGAAAATCGACAGCTCCTTTTCCTGGCAGAGATGCCTCAAGAAATTCAGTATCTCAGCCTGGTAGTTGATATCAAGGTTGGCGGTTGGTTCATCCAGCAGCAAAATACCGGCCTCCTGGGCGATCATGCGGGCAATGATTATGCGCTGTCTTTCTCCACCGGAAAGCTCATTGATATGTTTGCTGGCCAGGGCCAGCGTTTGGGTAATCTCCATGGCATGGCAGGCTATGCCGATGTCCCTGGCACTTTCGTATCTCAAGCGTCCCAGGTGCGGCGTCCTTCCCATCAGGACGATCTCCCTGGCGGTAAACAGCTCGGGAAGGACGGCATTTTGCGGCACCAGCGCTATATTTCGGGCAATATACTCATGGTTGTAGCTGACTATATTTTTACCGTCCAGGTTGACGACGCCTTCAAAGGGCCGGATGAGCCCGGCCATGCCTTTAAGCAGTGTGGTCTTGCCTGAACCGTTGGGCCCGATGATCCCGCAGAACTCGCCCTGCACTGTGCAGAGATTGATCTGGCGCAGGACTATGTTGTTCCCGTATTTGAAGCCGGTGTTGATCAATGCTAATTCTGGCATTAAAATATAGCCTTTTTCTTCTGGCGTAAGATATACAGGAAGAAGGGCGCCCCGATCAGGGCGGTGATGATGCCAACCGGTATCTCGGTGGGAGCCAGCGTAGTCCGGGCAGCGGTATCGGCAAGAATGAGGAAACCGGCGCCGGTGAATAAAGACATGGGCAGCAATAGCCTGTAGTCGGGGCCGAAAACCAGCCTTACAGCATGCGGAATAATGATGCCTACAAAGCCTATTGCCCCGCAGAAACAGACCGCGGCTGCCGTTGCAATAGTTGCAGCGGCCAGAACGATTAACTTTACCCTCTCGACATTTATGCCAAGCTGCTGTGCCTGCTCTTCGTCCATTTGCATAATGTTCAGGGGACGGGCAAATACGAGGATGGCAATTACTCCTATCAGTATATAGGGAGTCATGATAGCCACGCTCCACCAGTCGGCCAGGGAGAAATTACCGAGCAGCCAGAAAATAATGCCGTGCACACGCTCCCCGGAAGTGATGATAAGATAAGAGGTAATGGAAGCTAAAAATGCGCCGATGGCCACACCTCCCAAAATGACAGTGGTCATGGGCAGTGTCTTGCCTGTCCGGGCAATTGAATATACGGCTATCACACAGAGCAGGGCCCCTGCAAAAGCCAATATCGGTATCAGCGCCGCCGGGATGCCCAAGGGCATCAGGAAACCGGCCACAGCTCCCAATGCAGCGCCCTGAGAAATGCCGGTCAGATATGGATCTGCCAGCGGATTGCGGAACATGCCCTGGTAGGCCGCCCCGCTGACGGCCAGCGCGGCCCCTACCAGTCCGGCCATTATAATGCGGGGAAGGCGGATATCGAACAGGATGGTTTGCAGGCTGGCCGGATATGAAGCTTCAGCGTGTATAGAAAACATTTTAGCCAGTATCATTTTAAAAATGTCGGGGATGGGAATCGGGATGCTGCCAACAGCTATGGCGCCGACAACAACGGCCAGCAGAACGAGGACGGCTCCCATCAGGGCAAACGTGTTGTTACGCATCCTCCGTTGGTGCAGCTTGAATTCAACCTCAATAATGCTTTCCATTTTATTTATCGTTAACGCTTTGATACCGCATTTAAACTACCGCTATTACTTTTTAATAACCGCGTTTGGCTAATGGTAGAATGAAGACATCTGCTCCAGGGCTGTTACGCAGCGGGGCCCCGATCTTAAGACCAGGTTGGGGTCCATTTTGTAGATGGCATTATTCCTGGCGGCCGTCGTATTCTTGAGACGGGGGTCGGTGACGACGAAATTCCACAGAGGGTTATCAGCCTGGCCCATATTGGTAGGCACTATTATGACCTCGGGATCGCGGCTGATAATAGTCTCAAGTCCGATGGAACTATACCCTGTAAGATCTGAAGCAATATTCTTCCCGCCTGCAACCTTCAGCATGTCGTCCGGTAGCGTGTCGGCGCCCGCCACCATCAGAGGGTCGTACCATATAATAAAAAGAGTGCGCAAAGGTCGCATTTTAGCAGTATTGTTGGCTGCGGACGCAACGGCCTGGATACGTTTGTTGAGGCCGGCCGTCAGCTCCGAGGCCGCATTTTCTGTGCCTGTGATTTTGCCTACCAGGTTAATATCCCCGATTACGCCTGTTAACGTTGTGGGATATAGTGTGACTACATTGAAGCCGAGCTTTTGCAGCAGCGGCGTAACCGTCTTGCTATGGATATCGGTAGCCAGCACCAGGTCCGGTTGCAGGGCCACTACTTTCTCTATATCAACCGTGCTGAATCCGCCTATTTTTGGTTTATTTTTAGCTTCGGGTGGATAGTCGCAGTAGTCTGTGACTCCTACCAGCCGGTCTTCCAGTCCCAGGGCATAAACGATCTCGGTGTTGCTGGGAGCAAGCGAAATTATGCGCGTGATGGGCTGATCGATTTTTACGGGGGCCCCTGCATCGTCAGAAATCTCAGGCGATGGTGGAGGCTCTACGCAGGCCAGGCCGACGATCAATATCGATAGTGCCGTCAGTCCGGCAATCCAGATGCTTTTTAAATTAATCATTACGGGCCCCGGTTTTAAAAATTTAAACAAAAAACCCCCTGCTCACAGGAGCAGGGGGATCATTACTAAATAATAAATCCCACCCCCTAACTCCGCGGAGGTAGCCTTTGATCGCAGGGTGGCGTTCTGACTATACAGCAGGCGGGACTGTACCGGGATTACACCGGTTTGCTTTCCACTATGCCCGGAGTTGCCCCCAGGCGCCTTGCTTTAAATATTCAATTGTCAACAGAATATACGGTTGCCATATGAAAGTCAACTCACAGGAATCGCATCTTCTTGCCACGGCCGGAAGGGCAAGGATATAATCTACCGCGAGGTAGGTTAAGTAATGTTGAAAAAGATACCGTCCTGGACAATAGCTTTGCTGCTTCTTATCGTAATCGTTGCTGTTGCCCTGTGGATTCGCGTAATTCTGCCGTTTAACCAGGTATTCGTAAACGACTGGATTAAGATAACCGGCGTGGACGGGAATTGGTATATGCGACTGGTAGAAAACCTTGCAGCGCATTTTCCCAACATTACGCAGTTTGATCCTTACTATGTTTTTCCGGGTGGCGCTCGCACGGACCAGGAGCCTTTGTTCTTTGCCTACCTGATGGCTGGCATTGCATGGCTGGTCGGATTAGGCCGCCCGACCCCGCATATGGTAGATGTAGTTTCGGTATATATCCCTCCATTTTTGGCCGTTCTAAGCATTATTGCAGCTTTTTTCATAGGCAAAGCTATAGTCAATAAATGGGCTGGATTAATTGCCGCCGCCCTGATGGCGGTTATGCCGGGCGAGTTCCTTAACCGTTCGCTGCTGGGTTACACGGACCATCATGTCGCGGAAGTATTATGGTCGACCGTGTTCATACTGTTCATCATGCTGGCTTTTAAGTTTGGCGAAGGCATAAATGTTAAATTCATCCAGGAGAAGGGATGGAAGTCCATTATTAAACCTTTGGTGATGTGCATCTTGGCCGGGGTTGCCCTGGCTTTCTATATGGCTACCTGGACCGGAGCGCCTTTGTTTCTTTTGATACTGTTCGTGTTCCTGGTTATACAGATCATCATTGAATATAACAGAGGGATCAGTTCCCTGGCCACCGGCGCCATTGGGGCTGCAACTTTACTGGCAGCGCTGATTGTTTATTTGCCCATGGGGGGAAAGCTGTCCTTCACGTTGTTTTCGCTGGCTGGCGGAATAGTTTTAATAATCATTCTCGCGGCACTGACAGAGTGGATGGCAAAGTATAAAATCAGGACATTGTTCTATATTGCATCGCTTGTGGCGCTGGCTGCGTTAGGCGTATTGGGTCTGTACCTCGCGGCGCCTCAGTTGTTATCAAGTATACTTTACGCCCTTTCCATAGTATTTGTCTGGTCTCCTGATACCACGATCATGGAGATGCAGCCCTTGTTGCTAGATCAGGGCCAGTTTACATTGTTGAATATTTTCAGCAACTATTTACTAGCTCTACCGATAGGGTTGGCCGGGCTGGGCCTGCTGATTTACCAGGTATTCAAAAAAGCCACATCGCTGACGGTATTGATGATTGTGTGGACCATACTGATCCTGCTTTCCGCACTGGCCGCCAGAAGGTTCGCTTATTATTTTGCCGTAAATATAGCATTGCTGGCGGGATACTTTGCCTGGTGGCTGCTTGAGAAAGTCGGGTTCGGCAGAGAAAAAGTCGTCGCGGAGGCCCAACAAGTAACAGCAAGAACAAAAGCTTCCCGGAGCAAGCTGGTGCAGGTTGAACGGAAAAAGAAAACCGGGCCCGGGCTGATGGCCCTGACTTTAATAGCTGTTCTCGTTATATTGATTTATCCTAACCTGGGGCCGTTGCCGGGTGGACAAAGACCGGCAATCGACCTGGCGTCCAGGCCGCTTTTCGCACCACCGGATGCCTGGTATGCATCTCTGGATTGGATGAGAAAAAATACACCGGAGCCGTTGGGGGATGCTAACGCTTACTACGCTTTGTATAAAGCTCCGGGCGAGCCCGGGGGCTTCGTCTACCCGGATACTGCTTACGGCGTTTTGTCATGGTGGGATTACGGCTACTGGATATCGCTTATTGGCAGGAGAATACCATTCTCGAATCCGGGTACAGGAGAAAGATATAAAGCTGAATTCCTGATGGCGCCGGATGAAAGTACTGCAGAACAGTCGATAAAAGACGTCAATATCCGCTATATTATTATCGACGACGAGATTGCTTCCTGGGACAGTAAATTCTATGCACTTGCCACATGGTATGGCAAATCCTACCAGGATTACTATGATATTTATCTGGAGAAAGAGGATACGGACAAATATTCGCAGGTCCTGCTTTTCTACCCTGAATATTATCAAACTATGGTGGTAAGGCTTTACAGTTTCGACGGTGCCGCTTTCACGCCCGATGAAGTCAACGTGGTACAGACCATGCCGGTTACCACCAAAGACGGAACTAAATATAATCTAATTACCGATACAAAGAAATTTAAGACATACGAGGAAGCTGAAGCGTTTTTAGCCGGGCAGAAACCCGGCGCATACCGGATCGTGGGAGAAGACCCGTTCAAAAGCCCTGTTCCCTTGGAGGCCCTGAAGAATATTAAACTGCTCCATGAATCCGAAGAGAAGGTGACGGCCGGGCCGAACACCAGTCCGCAGGTTAAGATTTTCGAATATCAGAAGTAATAGTCGGGACGCCGGCTAAGAAGCAAGCGATCATCGGCTCGTTAGTATAAAATTAAGGGACATGAAAAAAAACATTAAGGCTTTGATTCTCAGTGGCGGCAAAGGGACCAGGCTCAAACCCCTCACAACAACCATCCCCAAGCAACTTCTGCCCGTTGCCAATAAGCCTATACTGTCGTTCGTAATAGACCAGATTGTGGAAGCAGGTATTTCCGACATAGGGATGATAATTGCACCTGAGACAGGCAACCTGATAAAAGAGTTTGCCGGAGACGGGTCGAAGTGGGGTGTTAAGATCACCTACATTATGCAGGCCGATCCGCTCGGGCTGGCCCATGCGGTCAGCACCGCCGGCGAATTTCTCGGTACGTCACCCTTTTTGATGTTCCTGGGTGACAACCTGATACAGGGCGGCGTTAAAAAATTTGTCGACCAGTTTCGCAGCGATGATTCGGACTCGCTGATACTTCTCAAATCCGTCCCCGACCCGCGCCTTTTCGGTGTAGCCGAGATCGACCGCAAAGGTGCGCTGGTAAAGCTTGTGGAAAAACCCAAGAAACCCAAAAGCGACCTGGCAATCGTGGGGGTATATCTTTTTAACAAGCACATCCATACTGCCATAAAAGGTTTAAAACCATCCTGGCGTGGAGAACTCGAAATCACAGATGCCATCCAAAAAATGATCGATTGCAAAAGGCAGGTAGGAAGCTACATTTTGCACGGGTGGTGGCTGGATACAGGAAAAAAAGACGATATGCTGGAAGCCAATCGGGTCGTGCTGGATGACCTCCTGAAAAGAGATATTAAGGGCAAAGTGGATGAAAACAGCCATGTGGCGGGACGTGTTGAAATACGTAAGGGCTCGGAAATAATCAACAGCAAAATACGAGGCCCGGTGTCAATAGCCGAGGGATGCCGCATAATCAATTCTTTTATCGGCCCGTTTACCAGCATCGGCGACAATACTGTAATCGAGGATTCGGCTATCGAGCACTCCGTTATCCTGGAAGGGTGCCATATTAATAGAATCGAGCGGCTGGAAGACAGCATAATCGGCAGGGCATGCAAGGTTATTCACGACGAAAGCAGTTTCAGGAATAAGAAACTGTTTCTGGGCGATGATGCTATCGTAGAGCTTTAATATTCTTTATAATGACGGAGAAGGATTTATCGTGATTAAGAATTATGCGCTGGAAGGGATAAGATCGCAGGAAATCAACTTGTTGCCTGATGAACGCGGACTTTTCGCAGAAATAATGAGATCAGACTGGTCCGATTTAATAGATGAAAAAATAGTACAGGCCAATTTGAGCCACAGCTATCCCGGCGTTGTCAGGGCCTGGCATCGACACCTGCGGGGGCAGGTTGACTATTTCATGGTGGTGAAAGGCGCCCTTAAAATATGTGCCTACGATGACAATACTAAAGGTCTTGTTGAAATCGTCAATAGCGCCAGCAGACCGATGCTTGTTCGGATAGCCGGCCAGTATTGGCATGGCACGCGCAATGTCGGCGATGAACTGTCTCTGGTTGTGTATTTTACAAACCGGCTTTATGACGCAAATGAGCCGGATGAGGAACGCCGCCTGTGGAACGATCCCAAAGTAATCGCGGCTCAAATAAACGGTAATAAAAATGATCCCCGGGTTGGCAAACCCTTCGATTGGCTTTCCCTTCCCTATAAATGATTGGATATTGATCGCTATGAAAATACTGGTGACCGGCGGCGCCGGGTTTATCGGAAGTAATTTCATACGGCTGCTCCTGCAAGAGAAACCTCAGTGGGTGGTCGTCAATTTCGATAAGCTTACCTATTGCGGGAATCTGGAAAATCTCAAGGATATTCAGGGCGAAAAAAGATACCGCTTTGTTCATGGTGACATCGCTAACAAGCAGGCCGTGGACACATTGCTGGCAGAAGATCATTTTGATGCCATTATAAATTTCGCCGCAGAGTCGCATGTAGACCGCAGTATACTCGATCCTTCGCCTTTTATGCGCACCAATATCGAGGGCACCATGGTGCTGCTGGAAGGCGCCAACAAATATCAAATAAAGAAGTTCGTCCAGGTGTCGACTGACGAGGTCTACGGCTCGATCTCCAGGGGTAGCTTCAGCGAGCTTTCTAATTTATCGTCTGGCAGCCCCTATTCAGCCAGCAAAGCTGCCGCAGACCTTCTTTGCCTGGCATACTGGAATACATATAAAACTCCCGTTAGTATAACGCGCTGTACCAATAATTACGGGCCCTATCAGTTTCCTGAAAAATTGATCCCTCTGGCAATCAGTAACGTTCTGGAAGGCAAAGCTATTCCGGTCTATGGCGACGGGCTCAACGTTCGGGATTGGATCTATGTGGAGGACCATTGCCGGGGCTTGCTGGCAGTGCTGGAAAAGGGCAAGCCGGGGGAGGTATATAACATAGCCGGCAGCAGTGAAAAAACTAATCTGGATATCGTGCAAACATTGCTCAAACAATTGGGCAAAAAACAGGATATGATTGAATTTGTTAAGGACAGGCCGGGCCATGACCGCAGGTACAGCCTTGATGATAGAAAGATACGTAAAGAGCTGAGCTGGAAGCCTCTTTACAATTTTGACGAAGCCATAAAATTGACCGTCAATTGGTACAGTGAGAATGAAAGCTGGTGGCAGAGAATCAGGACCGGCGAGTATTTAAAATACTACGAGAAAATGTACCTCAGTAGATGAAAATAGTTCTTATAGGATCAAACGGCCAGCTTGGATCAGACCTGTGTATTGCCCTCAAAAACCGTGAGCTGGTGCCGCTTACAGACAAAGACATAGATATAACCGATATAGATTCGGTGCTGGCTATCTGCAAGAGGCATAAACCGGATGTAATTATAAATACGGCTGCTTATGTGCTGGTTGACGACTGCGAAGAGAATGTGGATATCGCCTTTCATGTCAATGCCCTTGGTGCCCGCAATGTGGCGGTTGCCGCACAACAGATCGGGTCTGTAATGGTCCATCTCAGCACCGACTATGTCTTCGGTGGCGATGAAAACCGCAATGTTCCTTATACAGAATTCGATACTCCCATCCCCTTGAGCACTTATGGAAAATCGAAACTGGCCGGCGAACGGTTTGTCGAGCATCTATGCTCCAGGTATTTCATTATCAGGACTTCGGCGTTGTTCGGGAAGGCCGGCTCCTCCGGCAAAGGCGGCAATTTCATCGAGACCATTATCAAGCTTGGTAAGAAGCAGGATAAATTGAATGTAGTGAGCGACCAGGTATTTTCGCCTACTTATGCCAAAGACCTTGCGCACAAGATCGGTGAATTGATAGATACCAGGTACTATGGAATATTCCATGTAACCAACAGCGGCGTATGTTCCTGGTTTGAATTCAGCCGTGAAATACTGAAGTTGACCCGGAGCAAAACAGGTGTGGTACCCATCCAAACCTCAGGGTATCCGCAGAAGGCCAGGCGGCCCGCATACTCGGTTCTCGACAACTACCATCTACGGTTGCTGGGGATGGATGATATGCGGGATTGGAAAAAGGCCCTCACGGATTATTTGGTGGAAAAAGGCCATATAACCAAGCCGAAAACCCGGGCTGCAGGCTTAGCCGGTATAGATTGATAATATAAAGAAACACGACAGCAACAATCGGGTAAAAAAGATATTGAGTACCGTTCGACGGATAGCTAAAAACACAATTTTCCTGCTGGGTTCGCAAGTCATCAGTCTACTATTGGCCTTTCTCTACATGACATATATTGCACGATATCTGGGGCCGTCCGGATTTGGGGTGCTTTCCTTCGCACTGGCCTTTACCGGGATTTTTGCTGTGTTTGCCGACTTCGGGTTGCAACTGCTGATAACCAGGGAAGTCGCTCGTGATAAAAATCTGACTCAAAAATATCTGGCTAATTTCAGCCTTATGAAAATCATTTTAGCCGTATTTGCCTATGGTTTGATAGCTATAATTATAAATTTAATGGCCTACCCCTGGCAGACGATACTGGTCGTTTATCTGCTTGGAGTGTACGTTATCTGCAGCGCCTTCACCCAGATGTTCTATTCAACATTCCAGGCTTATGAAAGGATGGAATTCCAGGCGATAGGACAGTTCCTGAATTCAGTTTTGATGCTTGTCTCCATTGTGGTTGCCATAAGGCTGGGCCTGGATATAGTCATCTTCGCCTATATCTATGTCGCCGTAGCTTTGGTGACTTTAATATATAGCTACATAGTCATGAAAAGCCGGTTTTTTGAATATTCCGTTAACTGGGTGCCGAATATGCTGGAAATGGACCGGGATTTCTGGAAACTTACGTTTAAAAGGGTCTTGCCCTTTGGTTTATCACAGGTTTTTGTGACATCGTTCTACTGGATCAGTACGATTTTGCTATCACTCATGAAGGGTGATGCAATGGTAGGTTGGTATAATGCATCCTACCGTATGGTATTAATATTGTCCTTTATTCCTGCCGCTGTGATAGCTGCAATTTATCCGGTTATGGCAAAGCTATTTGTGACCTCTCAGGATACTCTGAAAATAGTACATGAAAGGTCTCTGAAATACCTGGCCACGCTGGCAATTCCTCTGGGGATAGGAACAACAATACTTGCATCGAGATTCATTTCATTGATATTTGGTTCAGAATATGCGGAATCTGTTACGGTTCTACAGATTTTGGTATGGTCCGAGGTGTGCATTTTCATCAGCATGCCTTTGGCTAACCTGTTCAACTCAATGAATAAACAGCTTTTAACAATGGTGATTACGGCCATATGCCTGATAATAAATGTGGTTTTCAATCTGGCGCTGATCCCACAGTATGGGTTGATCGGGGCAAGCGCTACTACTGTCTTAACGGAAGCTGTATCATTGATCCTTTGCCTGGTCTTTGCTGCCGGTATGAGCCATGGATTTTCAAGCAAGAACATTAAATATCTAGCTAAAGTTATAACTGCAAGCATACTAATGGGTCTTTATATTTTATTAATACGTGAATTAAACTTAATATTGATTATTGTATCTTCGGTATTGCTATACTTTTTGCTGCTCTATGCGATCAAAGGAATTGGAAAAGAAGATATCAATCTTATTAAGCTGGCGGTCAACTTTAAAGGATATTAGCTAGTTTAGTGATGGCTATATGCCATATAATATTACGGGTTCGAATTCCTGGCTGCGACATTGCCTACCGCATGGATTTAAAGCGGAACCTTAATCCAAAATAGAGAAAAAAGGTTGAAATGCAAATAGCAAAGAATATGCAGAGGCTGATTAGCGCCCCTGTAAATTTGATATCAAGGGCGGTAAACAGGCCGCTGAAACCAAGGTGGTTGTTTTTTGCCATTACCGATCGGTGTAACTCCCGCTGTAAGCACTGCAATATCTGGCAGAATACTCCCACTGTCAACCCCTTAACACCGGCGGAGATTCAGAAAACATTAAGTTCACCTCTTTTTGAAAATATTGAATATATTCTAAATACAGGTGGAGAACCAACCACCAGGGGTGACCTGGAAGAGGTTTTCCTTGCTGAGCATAAAGCATTACCTAATGCCAAGCTTCAGCTAAGCACGAATGGATTGCTGCCCGACCGGGCGCTGGACCTGGTCAAATTTGCCCTTAAAAATGATATTGGTATAGATGTGGGGATCTCACTCGACGGGATCGGCAATAAACACGACGAGATAAGAGGCGTGCCCGGCAATTTTAATAAAGCTGAACGATTGTTATCCGAGCTGTTTAAATTAAGGGATCAGAATCCGGGCAAACTGGATATAACCGTCGGATACGTGCTTTCGGCGCTCTCACTGCCTACATTGCAAGAGGTAAGGACATATTTAAAGGAAAAATTTTGTACAGAGCCTTTCGTCCAATGGTATAACGAGGCTCCCTTCTACGATAATGTTGGAAATACATTGACCGGCAAAGATGAGTTAATCCAGACGGTTAAATCACTGGACCCGGAAATATTGGGCGGCATTAATTTAAAAGAGATGTGGCTCAAATGGCTAGCGGGCCGGCCGATCAAGTTCCAATGTTTTGCCATAGATACATTCTGTGTGTTGAAGTGCGATGGCGCCATTGCGCCATGTTTGAGCCTGTGGGATATTGAAATAGGCAACGTCAGGGAAAAATCACCTGAAGAAGTCTGGGATAGCAAACGGGCTAACGAAGTCCGCAAGATGGTCAGGAACTGCTCGGGATGTTTAAATGCCTGGGGTACGGGATGGAGCTGGAATTCCAGCTATTATCCATATTTATTAACATACATTAGACATCCAGGTATTTTAGCGAGGAGTTTGAAATAAACTGTTCAGCATAACGGCGGTTTTGCTTTTTCTCTTCAAATTGAACTCAGGCTACAATCGGCAGGATATCAAAGCATGAAGATAACTTTCCTGGTGCCAAGCATCGATATGTCCGGTGGGACAAAGGTTATCTTCGAGTACGCCAACCATCTGCAGCAAAGGGGCCACGATGTCATTGTCGTATATCCGCTTGTTCCGCCGATGCTGGGACTAAAACTGTCCGATCCCAGAGCTTTGATCAATACCGCCATCCGCATAATTAGTAACCTTGTTCGTGCCCAAAGAGTAAATTGGTTCGATCTCAAGGCGAGACTGTTGCGGGTGACGACCTTTGCGGAGAAATATATGCCCGATGCTGACGTTGTGGTGGCTACCTGGTGGGCTACGGTCTATTATGTTAGCCGGTATGGCAAACGGAAGGGCGAAAAATTTTATCTTATACAGCATTATGAGCTTTGGGGCGGGCCGAAAGAACAGGTGGAAAATACTTATAAACTGGGTTTGCACAATATTGTGATTTCAACCTGGTTGAAAAATATTCTCGAAGATAAGATAAAGGTGCCCGTTGAAGCCCTTGTAACAAATGCAATTGATTTTAATCAGTTTCATGCTGATGCGAGGGAAAAAGGTAATAAAGTTATTAGAGTCCTTATGCCCTATCGTTCAGAAAAATGGAAAGGCATTCCGGATGGAGTAAAAGCTTTCGAAATCGCCAAAGAGAAATATCCTCAGATTCAACTGGTAATGTTCGGCCCATCCACGGCGAGGGATTTACCGGGATACGTTGAATATCACAGAAGTCCATACGGTGAACGGTTGAGAAGGATCTATACATCCTGTGATATTTTTCTTTTTCCCAGTCACGCGGAAGGGTTTGGGTTGCCTCCTATGGAAGCCATGGCCTGCAAATGTGCTGTTGCAGCTACCAATGTCGGTGGAATACCGGATTATACTATACCGGGTGTGACGGCTTTAGTGTCCCCTCCCGGATGTCCCGACCTGCTGGCTGAAAACCTTATAAGGCTGATTGAAGATAAGGAACTGCGAGAAAAAGTTGCTTCAGCCGGACACGACTATGTTGGTAAATTTACCTGGGACAAAGCAACAGATAAGCTGGATAAGTTATTCATGGATGCGTTAAGCAGGGATAAAGCCAGCTAACCGCAGTAGGATTTGTATATCTCAGGGTATAACTCTTCGAATTTAGCTCCGGTAAACAGGAATATCACGCCGTCCACGATCGGATATTTAGCGGAACATCCCCTGCATGTGAAAGCCAGGTTTTCCTTCTCCAATTTTGACTCTTCGCCTTTTTCCATGCAGGCCGGGCAGATCAGAGTGTCTTCGATACGCGATGGTTTATTGTCAGCCGTACCGTTTTTGCGGCAAATTCCTGAAATTCTCCCTCCCAGCATATGGGCTATGAAGTAGTTAAGGGCATTGTGAGGTCCGGACAAATTTACCTCGATGTTTCCGGCTGAATATAACTTCAACTTTGCGTCATCGAAAATGCCCAAGGCCTGCTTCCATTTTTGTACTGGGATCTGGTGGTTTTCTATAATTCCATGCTCAACTTCGTTGTAGCTTGGCCTGGCCAGGAAAAAGTCCATAACCTGCCGCCACCTGCTCGATTTCAGCGCTTCTTCGGAATAGATCTTACTGCCGGTGTACAGATTCAAGTGGAGGATTACCTTATAGGGCTCTTCGTCAAAATAAAAATATCCCCCGGGCATGAGAACACGGTTTATTTGCCGGAGAACCGGGACGGGATCAGGGAAATGATGGAGCGTTTCATAGCAAAATATGAATGGGAGGGAGTTTGTCATAATAGGCAGATTATAAACATCGCAGCAAATCCTCACCGGGCATTTGGTTTTGTCGAATTTAGTCAGATAGTAGTAGCAGCTTTTAAGCGAGTAATACGAGATGTCTGAGGCAGCCCCCGACTCAGCAAGGTCATTTTCCATGATAAGCGAACGCTGACACCTCTCTGCGCCAATCTCCAGGTAGGGCGATGAGACGATGCCTTCCTTTTTCAGGGCAGTCATTTGCATCAGAGTTTTCTGCATGCGCTGAGATAGCAAACGTTCGATGTCCTCTTTTTTAAACTCGTCCTTTACAGCAGCTTCGCCTTCAACTTGAAGCTGATAAAGCTTCTTGCGAAACTCCACCTCTCCTTTCTTGGATTGAATCGATTGCTGGTCCATTTACTGTCTCCTTCGCTGGCAATTATACTTGACAGTATAGTCGTAAACCAGTTCTAAATAAAGCTATAAAAGCCAACTTTTTTATGTTAATCTATATTAGATGGCGTCAATTTTCTTAAGATTAAGTCTGATATTTTCCAGTGCTGATTTTCAGCATCGCTATCAATGAATTTGTCAGGTCGAATTAAACGTGCGCAAAACAGCGATTATAATACTTAACTGGAACGGGATTAAGGATACAAGGGAATGCCTGGACAGCCTTAGGAAGATCACGTATCCCGGCTGCGAGATATTTGTCGCAGATAACCATTCAGAGGGACCCGACGTCGAAATCCTGAAGAAAGAGTATCCGGGTTTTATCACCTTAATTGAGAATAATCAAAACTATGGCTTTGCCGGCGGCCACAACAGAGCGATTAAATATGTGTTGGGCCACTCCAAACCTGAGTACCTGATATTGTTAAATAACGATACTGTGGTTGATGCCGATTTTGTTACCCGTTTGGTAGAAGCGGCCGAGAGAGATACCCTGATCGGCATGGCCGGGCCCAAAATACTCTTTTATGATGCAAAGGACAGGATACAAAATGCCGGCTGCCGAATAAATATGTTTAAAGGTTCGGCTAAGTCCATTGGGTTCGGTCATTTGGATTCAGAGCAATATCCCGCGGTTTTAGATGTAGACTATGTAGACGCCTGCATCCTGGTGAAAAGGGAGGTTATCGAGCGTATCGGTTATCTCGATGAAAGCTACTTTTGCTATTGGGAAGATATCGATTTTTGTTCCCGGGCCAGGGAAGCCGGATATCGTGTGATCTGTGCATCTCAAGCCAGGATATGGCATAAAAAGCCATTTGTGCCGGGCAATAAGAAGAAAGTGATCGGCGGCGGCCAGGTAATACAGGAATCGCCCTATGTTATTTATTATATTACTCGAAACATGTTTAAGTTCCTGAAGAAACATGACTCAATCTGGCAGTACAGTCTATTCATCCTTTATTTTTTTGTTTTCAAATTCTGGTATTCGCAGGTGGTGCTTTTGCTGTGGAGGCAGGATATGAATGTATTATCCTCCTACTACCGGGGAGTGGGTGACGGCCTCTCGATAAAATGAGTAGCGGTTGAATTTGAGGAGATCCGGATTTTATGGCTGATAAGCATATAGCGGTCGACGCTTCCGAAATAGGAGAGATTAATAAATCGGGCAGAGCTACCTTTTCGCTAAACTTACTGCGCTCCCTCGGTAGAATCGATACTGCCAATCGATACTCGGTATTTACGGTTTACGATGCAGATAAAGGTGCCCTGCAAAACCCTAACTTTAACATTAAATCTCTGCCTCGGGCGCTACAGGCCCTAACGCCCTTTATAGCTTTACTATCGTGGTATTCCTGGTATTTCACCGGGCTCAGCCTTCAATTAAAGCGGATAAACCCGGATGTTTTCTTTTCCTTAAGCCCTTCACTACCCCCCGGCTGCCCGCATCCTGCAGTTTGCATCATCTACGATCTTACTCCCATCTCCCTTAGTGATGCCCACAGGCTGGACTTCGAGGTGAGGTTCAGGCTGCAGGCAACGGATGCTGTCAAGAGGTCCGACAGGATTATCACCATTTCGCAAGCGGCGAAAAATGAAATTGTCAGCTATTTTGGCGTTAGTTCCGATAAGATTTCCATTGTTTACCCGGGATTCGACTCTTCGTTATTTAAGCCCGAGCAGGACTCCGACAAAATCAAGTTGACATTAGACAAATATGCGATAGCAAGCCCTTACCTTTTGTATGTCGGCACTCTGGAACCCAAGAAAAATATTATCCGTTTAATCGAGGCCTTTTGCCGTTTAAAGAAAGAAAAGGGTATTGATCATAAACTTGTTATAGCTGGTAAACGCGCCTGGAAGGACAGCGGTATTTTCGATAAGATCAGGATGTCGGGCTGTGAGTCGGATATTGTATTCACGGACTACGTTCCCCAGGCGGAGTTGCCCGCATTGATCAGCGGGGCGGATGTCTTCGTTTTTCCTTCGCTGCACGAGGGCTTTGGCATGCCGCCGCTGGAGGCCATGGCATGCGGCACGCCTGTGGTTGTCTCCATCACGTCTTCGCTGCCGGAGGTTGTTGGTGATGCCGGGATCACCGTGGACCCTTATGATGTGGAAAATATAGCTGAAGCTATTTACCGTGTGATTTCGGACAGGGATCTAAATAAGCAAATGAGGAAGAAAGGCCTTGAACGGGCCCGGCTGTTCTCATGGGAAAAGGCGGCGGGCGAGACTCTGACAATACTGGAAAACACATTGAATAAGTTCAGACCCGGCCGTAAACAAAAGGCTTAGATTTATAATTATTCCGTGAACCAGACTGTTGCTCCACCATTGGCGTAGACCAGGTCGCCGCGGCCTATAGCACCCGCAAGCCCGCTTATGTCTTTAATATTGTCGTGTTTCCTGATTCCCGGTTTTCCTGGCTCGATGCTTGTTAATTCACCTGTTTTATTATTCCAGGTTGATAAATAAACATATGACGGTATTTGAAGCTCTGTGTCAGAGGCCACCAAATTCGCGGGAACGTTAAAATCCACATAAAAAAGCATCTTCAATGCGTGGTAGTCCGTATAAATCTGCAGGTGATTCGCGTTTTGTTGGTATAACCACTGTGAGGAGCGCCAATCCATGGCGTTAAATATGCGCGCAGCGTCCGTCCGGCTGGCGCTCAATGCAATAGAGTAGGGTACATCTATTTTTTCAGTGTCCTGCTGCCCCGTTATTTCATATATTATGCCCGAGGTAAATATGAAATAGGGTATTAATATCAGCAGTGTGACAGCTGCATTGAAACCTGTTCCGCTGTCAGCATACTGCAAATTCACGACCCTATTTCTGATTCTGCGCCAGATGAACTTTGCCGTATCCCATAGGGCTTTGGCTCCCAGTATGCAAAATGGCGCCAGGGTTAAGAGGGCGATATGATACCAGCGGGTGGCATTCAACCTGGCAGCAAAATCGGGGAGGACAATGCAAGCTGCCAGGATGGCAACGCTGACCAAGCTAAGGGCAATATATTCTATTCTGAACTTGAGCCCACTGGGCTTTATAAGCAACCTGAAACAGCCGACAATAATGAAGATTTGAGTCAGGTACTGAAGTATGCGGAATATTTTCCCGGGAAGCGAGACCTGTGAAAAATCGAGGCCGAGAGCTGTCTGGATAAGGGCGTTGCTCTGAACGGAAGCTGTCGGCACATTTAAATGCGCCTGGCCAAAGAAAGCGTAGATTGCCCGTACCGTATCTATAAACTGACTGCTCAAAGTGGCTGCAAGAAATTGCAGGCTGCTTCCGGAAGCCGTTAATCCGTACCAGGTTATTACTATGATAAAGTAGAGAATAACGGGGGTAATCAGGATTGATAACGGCAGACCTCCTGAACCGGGCTCCTTTATATATTCTGGCAGTCCTCCCGTCCTTTGAGTCAACCATGCCCAGGCTTTACGGAACCAGTTGCTTCTCATGATGATGACAAGGACCAGCATAAGGCTCAGGTAGCCGAAATTTATAAATCCCAGGGCGTAGTGAGATACTGCCATTGCGAGGGTGAAAACAACCATCATAATCAGTTTGGGCTTAAATCGAAGTCGCCGTTCCACCAGCAGCAGGATAAATAGAGCCATAAACAGCTCGGCCACCTGTTGCCGTGCCAGGCCGATCATCTCCAGCGAAAAGGTCGGTACCGCCATGAAAAAGAAGGCGGCCAGGAATGCCTTCTTGGGGCCGATCTGCAGCCTGAAGATACGATACAACAGCAAGGGCACCAGTGAGAAAAATAACGGGTAAAGTATTTTGAATATGTGTGCGATATCCAGGTTAAGTATTTGAGAGTAGACGGGGGCCATTATAACTATGCTGAGACATGAGTTTATGGTGCCTGGCATGGCGTAGGCCCAGATGCCGTGGTTGAGCGCAAGCTGTGCGAACTGGTATTCGATATAAATATCGGTGCCGATCAAATAGGGTGAGATCAGAGTCGTCTGATATAAGAGGCACAGGCTGATGATAAAAATTGCAAAGGGGAAATGCCTGAGAGTGATGAATTTGCCGAAGGCGGCCAATATAACAACCAGAGATATCAGGAAAAGACAAATGATCAGCAGCAGGTTATACTGAAAGGCATACATTAACAGGGCACCCAGGATGGTCAACGCAAGTACCAGCGCCAGGAACAATACCGGCAATACGTCCGAAACGGCCGGCAATTTGATGGCCTGCTGAGGCTGGAAATCCCTATCCCGTAAATAAGCGGCAACAGCCAATACGATGGTCGCTAAAAGGAAGGTAATGGAGAGGGGCAATAATGTTAAAGGCGAATTGATGCCTGCCAGCGGTAGAGTGAAGTTCAGTAACGCCCCTATAAACATGACGAAGGCCAGGCTCAAACCCGCAGAATAGCCCAGGCTCTCTACGGCGTTTATATTGTGCACACGTAATATCCTCAAGATGAGGACTCCGGGTACTAGGGAAAGGAATAGAAAGCCGGCAATCTGCCGGAGCAACGGCACGTTGATTCCTATTAGTCCCAGACCAATAAATAGAACGAGTGCCGCGGTTAGCGTTAAAACGCCATAAAATAAACGTTTGATAGGCCAATCGGCGGGAGATGCAGTGATCATTTTATTGAAATCAGCCTTTTTTCATGCTCATGTATGAAGCTATCGCCTCATTATAAATTGTGATTGTCTTAGCAGCGATCGTATCCCAGGAATATTCTGCGCCTTGCATTTTACAATAGGCGTTCTCGCCCATGCTTGTCCTGAGTTCATCATTGTTTAACAGTTTCAGTATGGCTTCGGCAAGGGTGCGGGAGTTGCGGGGTGGTACAACCAGGCCTGTTCTGCCGTCTTCAACCATATCGGCAAAGTCGCCGACGCTGGTTACAACCGCGGGCTTTTTAAAGGCTGCGGCCGCTGAAATCAGGCTGGACTGCGAGCCATCGGTGTACGGCAACACTACCAGGTCAGCTGCCTGCAACAGGTCTGCCGCCTCTTCGTCCGGAATGTACCTGTTGTGGACCAGAAAAAACTCCCGGTCGGCAATCGACTTTGCATATTTCGAGAGGTTCCCTCCGCCTGCTATGGTGACAGAAAGGCCGGGCACTGAAGGCCTGATCATGGCCGCTGCCTCAATAAGGTATTCCAGGCCTTTGTAAGATGCGATCCTGCCAAAGAACAGGATGTTTTTGCCCTTTTTCTCTTTACCTTGCCCGTATGAGGAAAAAAAAGAAAAATTGCCATGCGGCACAGCATGCACCTTCTCAGCCGGCAATTTGGAGATGAGGCTGGTTTTTCTCAGTTTTTCACTGTGCACTATAACCCTGTCGCAGCAGCGGGCTAAAAGGCTGTTATTCGTATATTCCAGCGCCCCCACCGTTAGATTGCCAACCCAACCCCTGTTAGGGATGGCCCGGGGCTCATGTATGGTAACCACGAAGGGGTGCTTGCCGTGGACCTTGCAGGCGTACCAGAAAGGAAACCTGTGTTCGAATACAAGGTGTACCACGTCCGGCTTTTCACGGTCCAGCGTGTTCAGGAACAGGTTCATAAAGCCCGGACTTAGCGTCTTAAAGGCGGCCGGTATGAGGTTAAATGGCAGTGGCAGTTTAACAAGGGAAACAGACTGCCTGAATTGGCTGGTATCTGCGTCAGCGGGAAGCAGAACCGCGACCTGCTTTTCGGCAGCCAGGGCATTGGCCAGTTGCGCCGTATATTGGGCCCCGGCCCCATAGGCCGCAAACGTTACAATGGCAATTTTCAAATTTATTACCGCGATGGATCCAGGTAATAATTCAACTGATCGTTAATTATATCCCGCAGGCTGTAAACCGTTTTGAAGCCAAGTTTATCTATCTTGGCGGTTGAGGCCAGCAATATGGGCACTTCCGCCGGCCGGAACCGTTCGGAATCGAAAATGACAGTGACCTTACCTTTGCTGGTGAAAACGTTCAGTCCCCCGTCTTCTGCCTTAAACTCGATCTCGCCGTCCAGGAGCATCCGGTCGATTTTAGTTTTTTCAAAACTGAGCCCGCAGAATTTGGCCCTGTCCGCAGCAGTGGGGTTGGCGACGGCTTTCTTGCCCTTGATAGTCTGAATTTTCTCAACTTTATAGCCGGCGCATTCAAGGCTGAGCAGAAGGTAGGTTATAACGGAGTTGGTGCGCTGTGAGCCCTGGTTGTACACGTCGCCGTAATTCCCCTTCTCGGCCAGCAGGCAGTAGCCCTTAACAATATCGGTTACATGTGACCAGTCCCGGAAGGCGTTGACATTGCCGACTAATATCTTGTCGGCCTCCGCGCGCTTCAACTTCATTACCTGCCGGGTGATGTTGGAAGTGACGAACATGACGCCCCTGCCAGCCCCCTCATGGTTGAACCCCCTTGAGACTACGGTTTTCAGCCCGTAGCTGGCATGATAATTCCTCATGAGGAAATCGCCGTAGAGCTTGGTAACGGCGTATGGGGACATCGGGCGCAACGGGTTTTCTTCGGTAATGGGCACTTCAGGGATCTTGTGCGGCTCGGGGAATATGACCCCGTATTTCTTTTTAGCTGCTTTGTACTGCGCGTCCGAGTAAATAACCAGCCCATATTCTTCGCTGCTGCCGGCAAAGATGATGACCGGGCTGATGCCTTTATCGCGGACAGCTTCCAGCAGGTTGCTGGTGCCGACGCAGTTGATGTCCATAGTCTCGCTTGGGCAAACGAATGACCGGTGCACGAAGGATTGTGCGCCCAGATGGAAGATATAGTCGGGCTTTCCTTTGTCGAGAGCTGAAGCTATGCTGGAGATATCCAAAAGATCGCTTTCCACTAAACTCAGGTCGTCCTGAATTCCCAGGCATTTTAGGTTGTAGGGACATATCCCATCAGCGCGTCTGCGGAAAAGGCCGTAAACGTGGGCGCCCTGTTTTATGAGGTGGTCGGCCAGGTAGGATCCGACGAAGCCGCTTATGCCTGTAATAAGTACATTCTTATTCTTAAAAGCCATATCTTTTCTCCTCTTATTAAGTCGCGCTTACGTTATCCTGCGCGCCAATCATTTGCCTGGGCTGTTCTTACGAGCGCTGATTATATAATAGACGGCCAGCCTGGGTAACAGCCGGGCCGTCCAGGCTGATACAGGCGACATCAATGGGTAGAACCCGCTGCCCAGCTTCTTTTCAATGCGGAAGCCGTGGTATTTTATCAGGTCTTCGAGTGCGCCGGGGGAAAAGGCGTGTATATGGTCGTTGTGCGTGGCAGTGCCCCTGATAAAATTGCCCACCTGGACTTCGCTGACGTGCAGAGTGGTCGGCTGATTGCCGGATAGTATTAAGATCCGCTGCATAAGAGAACACAGGTTGGGGGTGCCCAGTATCAGCAACCCGTTTTCGGTTAGAAGACGATGGCACTCGCGCAGCACGTTATCGGTGTCGCTAACATGCTCCAATAATTGGTTGGCAGTAATGACATCGAAATAATTATCGGGGTAGGCATATTTTTTACCGGCGTCAGCCAGCAAGACGCGCACGCCGTTTTTTTCGGCCTTTCCGGCTACTTCGGGGTCGATCTCTATACCGTGGATTTCCCCTGCCTCAAGTATTGCGCCGCACTGCCTGGTAAATTCTCCGGCATTGCAGCCGATGTCCAGGTACCTGTGAGCCTTGTTGCCCTTCAGCAGCGTCATCAGCCTGTTCTGGCAGGCTATGTACTCGAGGTCCGCCATTTGAATCCATTTATGGGCCTTCGGCTGGCTCTTCACAATTGTCATTTCACTATCTCATTGTAGAGGCTCTCATATTTATCCACGCAGGAGTTCCAGGTGAACACCTTACGGGCCTTGGCTTTGGCCCTGTTATTATAGACTTCTACCACTGCGTCTGCTATCGCCTGTGTGTTTCTGGGTTCGATGAGCATATACCTGCCTGAGACTATCTCCGGAAGCGACCCCACGTCTGATGCAACTACGGGCACCTCCATGGCGCAGGCTTCGGCAGCTGTGAACCCGAACCCCTCGGAAAGAGAGGGGACTACGACGCAATCAGCGGCGGCGATGTAGCCGGGCAACTCGATACGCGGTACGGGATCATGCAGAATAACCAGCTCCTCAATTTGCATTTCCTTGATTAGCGAAAGCATCTTTTTGTAGCCTTCGGCAGGTTCCTTGCCCAGTAACAGGAGGAGCCTGGAATTGGGGATCTCCCGGGAAATAAGGGGCGCCGCGGCAATGAGGTATTCCACGCCTTTGGAGATGCCCGGCCGGCCGAAATACATATAAACGAATTTGTCGCTCAGGTTCAGCATTTCCCGGATGGCCGGCCTGTCCGCTTTGGACATATCAAATTGATCGTAATTAATGCCGTTGTAAGCTACCGATATCCGCTGCGGGCGGATACCGTATTTTTCTACACGCTTTGCGGTATATTGTGATACTGTCACGTAGCGGTCGAAAGGCAGTGCAACGATCAGCCATTCCAGGAACCTGTGCAGCCAAGCTGTCAACCAGTTCATGCCCTGCATATCTTTCCAGTCTGAGCCTATGACTTCATGTACGGTGATAAGGCATTTCTTGCCGGCCAGCCTGGCTGCCAGCCATGCCGGGAAAGCGCCGTTGTAAGTCGTGGTCTGAACTATATCGAACTTTTTAACGATCCTGATAGACGAAGGAATCGCCAGTAACGTGAACCAGTAGCGAGACCCTTTGCGGGGCGTTTGAACGCGCAGCACCTCCACCCCGTTTACCATCTCATTGTAGGGAGCCTGCGGTAAGCTGCTGGTTATCACCGTGACCTGGTGGCCCTTCTCTACCAGCCCTTCGCACAGGTTCTTAAAAAGCACCTCGGCCCCGCCGATGAAAGGAAAATAATTTTCCAGCACGAACAGGACTTTCATTGACTTCAGCTTTTACCTGTTTTGAAGAATTCTTCCCTCATCCTGATTTTAAATACGGCCAGGGCAACTGTCAGGCCGTGGATAAACGGTTGTTCCGTCGAACCTGCATCGTGATAGATGCAGGATATAGGCGCCTCGGCAATTTTCAGCCCTCTTTTACGTGCTTGCACAAGGGTCTGAATGCTGAATCCGAAGCCCGGGTAGGTAATGTTCATGGCCTCTGCGGCCTTCCTGTTATAGGCGCGGAAACCGCTCTGCCCATCGACGATCTTCTTTTTGTGGCCAACGTTATAAAGCCAGGTTATTAAATCGATTCCAAACTTGCGGAAAACCGGCACGCGGGCATCTTGCAGAAAACGTGAGCCTATGACAAGGTCCGCTTCACCGCTGGCAAAAGGTTTGAGAACGTCAGGGATTTCATCCGGGTTGTGCTGATTATCGCCGTCCAGCGTGACGATGATGTCTGCGCCGCTCTTGAACGCCGCTTCAAGCCCTGTCCTTGTCGCAGCTCCGGCGCCCCGGCTGACAGGGTGCCGGATGACCTCGGCTCCGGCCTGAATAGCTACTTGCGAAGTGTGATCGGTAGAGCCGTCATCCACGACTATGACCTTATTTACGTATTTTACGGCCTGGGCTACAACGCCGCCGATAAACCTTTCTTCATTCAGGCAGGGGATTACAGCAATGATGTTGGGAGACTGATTATTATGATTCATTTCTGTAAAAGAGTATCTGGAATATGATGCTAAGTCAATATAACCGGCTACGTTACACTGACACGTCATTGCGAGGAGCCCGCAGGGCGACGTGGCAATCTCGCATCATTGCTTCAGGCTTCGCTCTCTTCGATCATGGGATTGCCACGCCCCGATTTTATCGGGGCTCGCAATGACGGGTTAAAGGTTTGCCCTCGCAATGAAGTGAAGGAAGGCGTTGAAGAGGGAACCTGTTCCCTCTTAGGAAAAAAGAATCCCACTCTCCGGGGAGAGGGGGCAGGGGGTGAGGGATAAATTCCCTGTGTTATTTGACGGTCACCGATTTAGCCAGGTTGCGCGGCATATCGGGATTGTGCCCGCGCTTGATAGCCATATGGTAGGCCAGTAGCTGCAGAGGGACCACGGCCACGATAGGATACAGGAGCTCGTGCACCTTGGGAAGCCTGATCCAGTGGTCGTATATCTCGTTATCCCGGTCGGAGACGGCAATGATTTTGGCGCCCCTGGATTTAGCTTCTATAGCGTTGCTCAACGTCTCCGGGTACGTATAGTCGTCCGGGCAAATAGCCAGGACCGGAGTGCCCTCTTCTATAAGTGAGAGTGTACCGTGTTTAAGTTCGCCGGCAGGCATGCCTTCGGCATGAATATAAGAAATTTCCTTCAGTTTTAGGGCGCCTTCAGAGGCGATGGCAAAATTGATACCTCGGGCAATATAGTAAAAATCGTTATTTTTATGGTACCGTTCACATATACGATTAATCTCATCCTTGTTCCAATGGATCACCTTCGATACCTGCTTTCCCACTTTACGTATGTTCTCCACCGCCAGATCGAAACTATGGACCATGGAGAAAGAAAGCAGGTAGAAGACAGCCACCTGGTTCAAGAACGACTTGGTAGCGCAGACGCCGATCTCGGGGCCACAATTCAAATAGATAATATGATGACTGAGCTCCTCCAGCAAGGATTGGGGCCTGTTGATCACAGATACGATCTTGGCCCCGGCCTTGCGCGCCAGTTGTACGCCATCGATTACATCCAGCGTTTCACCGCTCTGGGATACGGCCAGCACCAGGGTGTTCTTATCGACGGAATCGGCAAAGTACTGGAACTCTGAAGCCATTACTACTTCGGCGAATTTCTTGCCTACACTGGAAAACAGGTATCTGCCTACCAGTGCAGCGTAACGGGATGAGCCGCAGGCGGTTATTATCACCTGGTCGGCCCTGAGTATATCCAAGGCGATGCTGGTGAAATTCTCCTTATCCTGGTCGGCTGCGGCAATCAAGGTTTTGGGCTGCTCCATGATCTCCTTCAGCATGAAGTAGTCATAGCCGCCCTTCTTGCTTTCGCTCCACATCACATCCGGTTTAATCGACTTTTTACGTATTTCACACCCTGTCTGGTCATAAAACCTCGTTTTCTGGGGTGTGAGAACGGCCGTTTCTCCATCTCCCAGCAGATAGAGCTTGTCGATCAGGCCGGCAAGCGCCAGTGAATCGCTGGCGGCAAAAGCTTTATGCTCGCCCAGCCCGACTACCAGCGGGCTGCCCTTGCGTGTGCCCACGATTTTATTAGGCTCTTTGGTGGAGATAGCCAGGAAGGCATAGGACCCATGTAGCCTGGGCGCAACCTGCATTACGGCTTCCTCCAGCGAGCGACCTTTTTTCATCTCATCTTCGAGTTGGTGCGGGATCACTTCTGTGTCGGTTTCTGATACAAGATGATGTCCCTTTTTGATAAGGTCATCCCGCAGTTCCTGGTAGTTATCGACGATGCCGTTGTGGATTACGGCTATCTGGTTTTTACAGTCGCAGTGCGGATGGGTATTGATCTTTGTTACGCCTCCATGCGTGGCCCAGCGGGTGTGGCCGATACCCATATAGCCGGGCATTTTATCCAGCTTGTATTTCTTGTTTACCTCTTCCAGAGTTCCCACGCCCTTTTTAACCACCAGGCCGTCACCGGAAAGCATGGCTATACCCGAGGAATCATAGCCGCGGTATTCCATGCGTTTCAGCCCCTCGAAGATGATGGTGGAAGCCTTACCGTTGTTTCCGCAATAGCCTATAATTCCGCACATATTTTTTATAACCTAAATTTTGTTAATTCGATTAATATCACTAGTATATGCCTGTTTAACAGGTTAATGAAAGTTGATGCGATTGACTACTTAACGACATTTAGCCTGAGAAGCAATGGGTCATTGATATGCGGCTTAGCATCGTTATTCATAAATAAATAGAACTGAACCGTTTGATTATCGCCAGGGTCGTTCAGCGTAAAACTGGTTTTTCCTTCCCATTTCTGGTCTTGAGCTAGGCCGGGCACGCTGACGGATTGGATTGTTGTCCCGTTCGAGACTGTATCTATCCTGTACGACGCGGTTTTACCTTCACGGTTTATCAGGCCCAGCGTAACCGTGACAGGCATGCCGGCATGGACCACTGCCGGATAATCGGAGGCCTTTCCCTCCTCGTTCAGCAGATAAAATTCAGTGAACCTGTTGGCTGGCGCCGGGGTCACCAGAAGATAGATGATGGCGCCTACGCTGACCAGTATGGCGGCGGACAGGATCACCAGGAGGACTTTATTGAAGGTACTCATTTAATTATTTGGTAGATACGAAATTTTACGAATTTGCGGATATGATTGTCAAAGCCTTTTGCGTTTTTTTATTTTACCAGCATGGCGTCGCCAAAACTGTAAAAGCGATAGCCCGTTTCCCTGGCTTCTTCATAACAGTTCAGCAGAAATTCACGTCCTGCAAAGGCCGAGAGCATCATGAGCAGCGTCGACCTGGGCAGATGAAAGTTGGTAATGATGGCATCGGTGGTCATGAAGCGGTAGCCGGGCAATATGAAGAGTCCTACCTGGCCGCAGAACGGCAGGGCCTCTCCCGCCTGTGAAGCCGCTTCGATCAAACGCACGGAGGTGGTCCCGACCGCTATCACGCGCTTTCCCGCCTTCCTGGTCCTGATTAGCAGCAGCGCTGTTTCCTCATCGACAAGGCCGAATTCAGTGTGGATTTTATGGTGTGATGGGTCTTCCGCCCGTACAGGCTGGAAGGTGTCGAGCCCGATGTGCAGGGTGACAAAGGCCAGGTTAACCCCTTTATTTCGCAGCTTATCCATCAGTTCTGGCGTGAAATGCAGCCCGGCGGTGGGTGCCGCGGCGCTCCCCTTAACGGACGAGTAGACTGTTTGGTAGCGTTCCCGGTCTTGCAGTTTGGCCTTAATGTAGGGCGGGAGAGGCATTTCGCCCAGGCCGTCCAGCCCTTCGGGATCGGAGAACTTTACGACCCTTATTCCGGCTTCCCGCCTTTCGGTAATTGCAGCGAACTGATCATCTGTCAGCAGGACCCTGGCGCCCGGAAACAATTTGCGTCCCGGCCTTACCAGCGCCTCCCAGGTATCGGGTGTAAGCTGTTTCAGCAGAAGTATTTCGGCTTGCCTCTGGCTGCTCGCTATGGTCCCTTTGAGACGGGCGGGAATGACCCTGCTGTTGTTGAAAACCAGCGTATCACCGGTGTTGACATAATCTGTAAGATCATAAAAATGTAGGTGCTCGATGGTGCGTGATTCACGGTCTATAACCATCAGCCTGGAGTGGTCTCTCTGCTCCAATGGATGCTGTGCGATATATTCGGGAGGCAGGTCGTAGTCGAAATCGCTGAGCTTCATGGGCGTTATCTGTTGAGGAAATGAATGATCACGTTAATAATGATGGTGAGCACGATGCTGATGATGAGGAAGGTAACTATGGGAAAATAAAAGGAGAAATTGTCCTTCTTGATAAATATATCTCCCGGCAGCTTGCCGAAGAAGGGGATATGCTGTCCGAAGATGAAAAGCAGCCCGACCACGATGATAACACCGCCGAAGATGAGGAGTATTTTACCCAGGCTTGCCATATCCACAGGAAGATTTTAACTTAAGAAGGTGGAGAGTACAAAAGGTACGGATACCTTAACTGACTTTTAATCAGTGGGTCGCAGGTTCGATTCCTGCACGGCCTACCACTATCAAACCCACCAATTTGACCCTATTTCGACAGACTAATCAGTGTGTCAGATCACAGGTTCTGCTGACACACTGATTCTATGACTTAAGCCAAGAAATTTCAAGAAATTTGCGGATGCGTTGTTTACATTTCAAGAGATCATTGATCCAATGGATTGTTTAGCTGGTACTTGATAGGCGGTCAGGCAACAGCAACGACTTCATGGTCCCAAAACAAGCGCGCTAAAAGGCAGTAACCGCTTGCCTCCTTTCACAAGAAGACTATCAAAATAGTCATTAAATAGTCAAGATAAGTTGATTTCCAAAAACCGTAATAGCTGCACGGGCAAAGGTTTATAGCTATATGGCCACGTTGTCATGCCAATGTTCGTTCAGTGGTAGCTACGTAGCGTAGCTAGGTTATGTTTAATCGTAAAATTGATGGCTGCTCGTAGCTGAAACTATTATCTCCTGGATATATCCAGGATACTTCTGATAAAAGTACCGGTTTGAAGCTGATCTGCAGACGGAACGGTACTTCCTCCCTGGCAACGTGATCTTGTAATTGCTATGAACACCACAGCCGCTTTTCAAATTCTAACATAGCAAGTACAATCAGTCACATGGCACTGGATACTTTCTTCCTGCCCGAACTTTGATTAAGCTGACTTTTCAGAATATAGTTAATTGTTATAGGTGTTAATTCTTTGGACGTTTCTAAGATAAGCGATGGCATAAATAGCTATGTTGAAGAGCTCAATAAGTACAATACTAGAATGCAAGTGCTGCAATAATTGGTACGTTAAACCTATGATTTTTATTATGGATTAACATATATGCCGATGTTAATTCACGGATACCTTTGCTCTTCGATTTTTAGTATGGCGTAACGTACATCCCTATGTTCGTTCAGTGGAAAGTGGCGAAGAACTCAAACAGACAATCTGCGAGCTTGAAAGGACATTATGGGCAAAGTAACGCTATAATAAGTTCGTTATTTTATGCCAAATAATCGGCGTAAAATAACGGCCATTGCTTTATACATTTTATGAAAAGTGTATACGAACACGAAATTCAATTTATGACAGATTTCAATAAATTCTTCAAACCGTCAACCGTTGTTTTGTTAGGCGCCTCCAGCGACCCGCGCAAGTGGGGCTGGCGGATATTGAGCAACATACTGTTTGGCGGCTTCCAGGGGAATATATACCCGATCAATCCTAATCGGGATGAGATATTGGGTAAAAAAGTATATAAAAGCGTTGCCGATGTGCCGGAGGTACCCGACCTGGCGATAATAGTAGTCCCGCCCACGGGGATTGTGACTGCTGTTCAGGACTGTGTCGATAAAGGTATAAAAGCCGGGGTGGTGATAACGGCTGGGTTTGCCGAGATCGGCGCAAAGGGCGTGGCCCTGCAGAAGGAGATGCTTGAAGTGGCCAGAAATGGCGGCATGCGTCTGATTGGCCCGAACTGTTTCGGCATCTTAAGCCCCTCGCAAAAATTGTATGCCCAGATGCCCCCGGTTTATCCTCCCGCCGGGTCGATTGCCGTCGTATCGCAGAGTGGAAATGTGGGGGCAACGATTGCCCGCCGTGCTATGACTCTTAATTTCGGCATCAGCCGTTTGATCAGCACCGGCAATGAGGCCGACCTGCATGTAGAGGACTTTTTCCAGTACCTGGGCACAGATAGCCTTACTAAAGTGATATTAAGCTATGTGGAAGGTTTTAAGGACGGCCGCGCCTTCATTAAAATAGCCAGCCAGGTCAGCCGAAATAAGCCAATCATTATGATTAAGGTTGGTGAAACTGAAGCCGGCGCCTCGGCAGCGAGGTCGCATACTGCCGCCCTTTCCGGTTCCGACCGTGTCTTCGAAGGCGCCTGCCGTCAGGCCGGGATTATCCGCGTGCATAATATGCGTGAGCTGATGAATATTGGTTACGGGTTCTTGTGTAACCCGGCGCCCCGTGGGCGGCGCGTGGGCATTGCCACACTGGGCGGCGGGTGGGGAGTGCTGGCTGCCGACGCCTGCTCCAAGCTGGGGCTGGACGTAGTCAAACTAAATGAAGAGGTATTGAAGGAATTGGACTCATTCCTGCCCGGCTGGTGGAGCAGGAACAATCCGGTAGACCTGGTCGCGGGGTCCGGTATGGCCGATGAGATGTTGCGCGTAATCGAAGTACTGGCAAAATACGATCAGACTGATGGCGTTATCTGCCTTGGTTTGCCGTTCCCCAGCCCGGAGCGTCCGCCTTCTCCTCTGACAGATGAAGAGGGACAGAACAGGGGCAGGCTCATCATCGACCATTATAAAAATGTATTTATGAAAATACGGGGACTTTCGGAGAAGTATAGCAAGCCGGTGATAGTATCGGCCGAGCTATTTGTTCCCAGGCATTACGTTCAAGAACAGGATATAATGAGTGAAATAGCAGGGGTGGGGGGAGTATGCTACAGTTCGCCGGACGAGGCGGCAGTTGTCATGCATGCGCTGGCAACATATGGCGAATTTCTGCGGCGCTGATCGGCGAATATGATCGTAATTTGGGAGGGGGCATTGGCGCTATACTCTATGTGGGACGGCTATGTAACCGATCGCTTCAAGGATACGCTTAAAATGGCAAGAATAGTGAATGAATTCGTAGCGTCTCAGATAAAAGACAGGGATATATCTTGTAAAGCGTTGATGATGAGGCTCATATGAAACTCAAATGGTTGGGTACCGCCGGTTTCCAAGTTGACACCGGCGGTCAGGTATTCCTCATTGACCCTTATTTCTCCCGTAATCCCAAGGCCAAACCAGTCCAAACTTTGCAGCCGTGTGATATTTCCGACACTGGCCAGATTTTCCTGACTCACGGACACTCCGACCATATTTACGATATTCCCGCCATTATGGCGCACGGTGGAGCCACCGTGTACTGTTCGGAGATTGCGGCCGGCACGCTGGTACGCGAGGGCGTCGACAAAGGACGCATACATATAGTCAAAGGGGACGCCTATAAAGTCGATTTCGACAGCTACAAGGCGGAGGCTTTTTTCAGTCGGCACATCAAATTCGACAAGGAGCTTATGGAACAAACCTTATTGCGGATTGGCCCGGACTACCATCGCTTAGGGAATATGCATAGCCAGTACCCGGCAGGCCAAGTGCTCAGTTGGCGCTTCACATTCGGCAGATTCACCATGCATCATTTCGGCAGCGGCGGGTCGACGCCGGAGGAACTGGCACGCCTTGCAACCAACCCGCTCGATGTCCTGATGATCCCGCTACAGGGGCACACCCATATCTGCGATATCGCTTTCGAATACGTCCGAGAACTCAAGCCACACATGGTCATACCTCACCACCAAGATGACTTTTATCCACCCCTTTCCACATACGTGGATATCGCACCCTTTGTAAAAGCAGTAAAAGAGAGATGCCCATCCACAGAAGTCCGGGTGATGGCGATGAATGAGACCATTACATTATAGTAGAACCATGAGAGGGCAACGCCAGGTATTTTTGAATACACGGAAGGCTAAAATACGTGTATTGTGACCAAGTCTTTAAGAAGCAGACATACTATTTCCCGAGAACCACCACTTCTGAAAAATATAAGCAGCTAACTGCACGGGCGGAGGTTCATTGTTGCCATTTTATGGTTATATGGCCGGATAGACATCCTTATGTTCGTACAATGGTAAATCGTTGAGAAATTATTCGAAGCTAACTGAAGCTACCACCATACGTTCATCACTTTCCACTCCTCTGTGATCAATCGTTATTTGCGATACGCTCATATATTATTATGTGGCGCTGGCGCTCGATCATATTTCAGGCAAGACTGTACAGGGTTTTGCCGTCAGCCGCGTATTTCCTAATCCTTTTTGCGTCAGCCAGGTATTGCAGGTGGGCGATCGTCTCTCCGACAGCAAAATACTTTTGAGTGACCGGAAAATCCTCCCAGCTTGTATATGTGATATCCCAGGATATATTGGCAGCCACGTCGTAGGCGGTCTTTTCGCCGCTCTCCAGCGCGGCTGCGGTCTCTTTCAGTCTGATATTATGGTGCTCTTGAATCTCCCTGATCCGGGCCCTGTGGTTATTCTGATGCTTCCTGTGGCCGGGAAGAACGAGTTCTACGTCCAGAGGGTATACTTTATCGAGACTATGCAGGTAGCGCTCAAGCGAATTTGGCATCTCCGGGTACCATGTAATGTTGGGCGTAATATCGAACAAGATATGATCGCCGGAAACCAATAATTTCTTATCTTTCTCGTAAAGACAAATGTGGCCGGGAGAATGCCCGGGAGTTTCGATACAGGTGAAGCAATATTCGCCAATTTCAAACCCGTCTCCATCGTGCAGTGCAATAAAGGGGAGCTGTTTGGTTCCGTAAAGATATGAGAGATTCGGCATTGAATTGATCAGCTCTTTTTCCGAAAAGCCGTTGGCAACATTGAAGTTAAGGAGGGTGGCCCAGCGCGTGTTGCTCGTAAATTGTCGCATGATAGGAATTTCCGGCTGGTTGAAATAGACCTTGGCCCCCTCCGTGGCCAGTGCTGATACCAGTCCCATATGGTCGTGATGAAGGTGCGTGACGAAAAAGTCGGTTTTCTTCAGGTCGACATTCAATTGCTGCAGACCGGCGTTCAACGCCTTCGCACAGACCTCCATGTTCATGCCAGTATCGATAATAAGGAAACGGCCATCGCCTTTCAGCAGGTAAGAGTTGACGGCCTGCAAAGGATTTTCAGGAAGCTGCACTTCGATCCGCCAGAGACCGGGTAATATATGTTCAATCATGATTCAGGGTCAGTTATGATTAGATTGTTATATCATTATACCTAATTTTGAATTTGAGTGGGGATGTTCACTATACAACCCACGGGGTTACGGCTGTCAAGAGGGTGTACTGGTTCAGTACATTGTCTGCCCAGTTGACCTACGATATAATAAAATTGCAGTATAGTGCGATTTGCAGAATATGGTAGAAGCATAATCGACTTGTAGCATAGCCGCAGGAATAATTTATCTATGGGGAGGTAAGATTTTGTCAAAGCAGTTTAGAGTACCTAAGAATCCAAAAGAGGTTATGGAATGGATCAATAGCATTCCCATGTACAAAGAAGACCAACCCCTGGACCTTTCCTTTAAGAGCAAAGTTGAGATACGGGTGGCCCAGGATGCCAATCTCATCAAGCAGATGGAGCGCCTCGAGAAGTTCAGCCCGTATTACCGGGAAAAATTCAAGGAATGGGGCCTGGATCCAAAGTCAATTAAAACAATCGATGACCTTGAAAAGATACCTGTTACTACCAAAGAAGATTATATGAAGGACAGGGGCGAATCTTTTAAGTTGGATATGGATTTTAATAACATAATGGAGTATATACTCTACGAGATAACTTATACCACCGGCACTACCAGCGGTATGCCGACACGATTTTACAACACTACCTATGATATGTTCATGCAATCCTGGATGTTCAGAATGGGTTGCAAAATTGGTTACCTGGAGCCTACTGACGTAGTGATGAACCTTTTCCCCTTCCATTTCATACCTCATATAGGATATTACAAGACGATGCATTTCGCGGCGGCCACTGGTATGACAATATGCTTCGGCTTCACCGGGGCCCAGCTTCCCGGCTTCCCATATAATATACACCGCCCAATGCAGCAGGCAATTGAAGACATCGAGAAAAAGAATGTCAACGTGTTCAGCGGGATCGGTTCCTACATTCGAAGGCTGATTATGGTTGCTGAAGAACAGGGCAGGGATTTCTCGCGTGTTAACAAAGTCCAGGCTCTGGGCGAGGCTGTCCCCAAGGGAATGAGGGACGATATGCGCAAGCGGCTGCAGAAAATGGGTGCTAAAGAGGTATTCATCACCAATGCCTTTGGCTTTACAGAATCGCAGACGGCTTTCCAGGAATGCCAAGAATTGGGAGGCGCCCACCAGGGTGTGCCTCAAATGTATTACTTCGAGGTAGTTGATGAAAAAGGCAAACGCAAGCCCGATGGTGAACCAGGCTTATTATGTATAACTCACCTTGATCGCCGTGGAACTTGCCTGTTGCGCTACCTTGTCGGCGATATAGTCGCCATTACAGACCAGCAATGCCCGCATTGCGGCAGAAACGATCAGAGAATCGTAACGACCGTTGGCAGCACCTACGGAACACGTACAAAAGAACTCCTCAAGGTAAAAGGAACTTTGATCAATCCGGAGATTATGCGTGATGCTGTTGCCAATACCGCCGGGGTAATCGAATACCAGTTCATTATCACCAAGGAAAAACTGGATGATCCATATTCCACGGATGTTATTAAGCTTCTTGTTGGTGCCGACAAGGGCGCAGACCAGAATAAACTCGAGGGTGAATTAAGGGATAAGGTCAGGAGGGCCGTTGAGATAACTCCCAAGGTGGAATTCGTACAACTCTCTGAAATATTTAACCCTGGTGATACCTTGAAGGCAACCCGTATTATTGACCAACGTCCCCAGGGTTAAATACAGGTGAATTGATAACAACGGTATCCCAGTTAAAGGGGAAAGCATAGCATGTCCCGCATGTCAATTCCGCAGTGGCATGATAGCGATGATACTCTGCATCCGTATGAAAACCCTGAATACTATGAGTGGTGGTGTTTCGATGCCAGGTTTGATAACGGCTACTCTTGCGTTGCCACTTTGCACCGGCGAAACCCGTCATTTGATGGAATACTAAAGTTATCGCCTTTTAGATAAATTAGACTTCCATTGGTAATACTTGTAAACCCGAAAAACTGCTGTAGCGGCCCGTTTGACTGAAGGGAAAACAGCAAAACCGGCCTCCAGAACACGGTTAAATGACTTTTCCGGCAATCTGTCATCTCTCGGCGCTGTGTTAGTGTTCATGACCAGGACGACCGGTTTGGGTGATAATTTAGCCCATTCAATGAGTGTATCCGTATGAATCTGATATTGAAAATCGCGCGGTGCAAACGGGTCCTGTTCAGGTGTGGTGTGAAGTAATATCAGGTCCACTCCATTCCAGCCTGCTACGGCGTTGAATGCCTCCCGTGCCTTATCTATCCCCAAGTAAGGATTAATATCAAGAGGGTTTTTGAATATATTCCCTGCATTCGTTTTATAAACCTTCATAAGGGCCTGCCTGAGCTCAACCGGCAATATCGGCATCTTCAGCCCGACCCTGCAGCAGTCGTCGGACGCCTGCACACACGACCCACCACCATGCCCTAAAACTAAGGTATTTAATCCCTTTATTTCCGGGCACCGCTGCAGCACGGTAACCACGTCGAACATCTCCTTAACGCTGTAAACCCTGATAGCGCCGGCCTGTCGCAGCAGCGTTTCCCAGATTAAGCCGGAGCCGGCGATAGAGCTGGTATGTGAAACGGCCGCCTGTGACCCCCCTTCAGTAGCTGCACACTTGAAGACAATCACCGGTTTCTCAGCTGCTGCCTTACCAAGTACCCGGAGCAGACGCGGCCCTTGGTTAGTACCTTCTATATCGGCAGTAATTATGTCAGTCTCGGCATCCTGGGTAAAATATTCCAGCAGGTCGCACTCGTTAATATCGGCAGCGTTGCCGTAGCTCACAACCTTGCTGAAATAAATGCCGCGCCGGTTAGCTTCTTTTATACCTAGGATACACTGGCCTCCGCTCTGGGACAAATAGCCTATTTTGCCTGCCGTGCGCGAGAAATCCAGGCCGAAAGCAAGGCGGGATTCAGGGCAGTAAATCCCCATGCAATTCGGGCCAATGATACGTATACCGTATGTTCTTGCGGTGTGTAAAATCTCCTGCTGAAGTTCCAACCCAACGTCGCCTTCAATCTCCCCGAACCCTGAAACGAAGAGGTTCATTACCCTGACCCCTTTTTTACCGCATTCCTCTACTAATTGCGGTACTTCGCGGTTGGGGATAGCTGTTATTACATAGTCCACCACCCCGGGGATATCCCCTATATTTTGGAAGACCTTTAGCCCACTGACCTCTCCTTCTCCTGACCCAACAGCATATAAAGGGCCTTTATATCCAAAATCTTGCAGTACCCTGATAAACTGGTTGCCTAACTTAAACCTTTTCTGCGCATCAGGGATAATGCCAACTACGGCAGTGGAACGCGGATGGAAGATATAGTCTAACCCTGCTTGGGTTCCCTCATGTCGTGACAATTCAATTGCCTCTTCAAAACGCTATGCGTGATAATTCTCGTGAAAGGCCTACAGTCCCAACTGTGCGGCCACGATCTCCCGGTGGAAATCAGCATCGCCATAGGCCAGTTCCCCGGCCTTGGCCCGCCGGAAATACAGGTGCATATCGTGATCCATAGTGAAACCGATAGCGCCGAATATCTGGTGCGCCAGCACGGCAACCCGTTTATATGCCTCGCTTGTCCAGGCCTTAGCCATTGATACTTCCATGTCCGAGGGAAGGCCTTCGCTTTCAGTCCAGGCAGCTTTGTACGTGATAAAGCGCGACCCGTCCACATCCGTTACCATGTTGGCGCAATAATGCTGGATGGCCTGGAAGCTGCCAATAGGGCGATTGAACTGGACCCTTTCCTTGGCATAGTTAACGGCCATATCTAGCGAGGCCTGCGCACCACCCACCATCTCCGCGCATTTGGCGACAGTGGCTTTCCTCAAAATAGACTTGATTATTGGCCAGCCGCTGTCTAATTTTCCCACCAGGCTCTTTTCGGGAACCTTGACATCCTCGAAAACAACCTCGCAGAGCTTATCCCTGCCCAGGGTTTTAAGCAGGGTAACACGCACGCCCGGGCTTTTCGCATCAACCAAGAAAATACTTATACCCTCCTCCGGATTAGAACTGCTCTTTGTACGCGCCGCAACAAGCATGAAATCAGCAATATTGGCATCCGGGACGAATAGCTTGGTACCGTTCAGCACATAATGATTACCTTTGTTTTTTGCTGCCGTTTCGATAGATTTCGGCAGATAAGTGCCGTCCAATTCCGTTAGAGCAAAGGTCATAACCATTTCCCCGCTGCATATCTTGCTGAGATATGACTGCTTCTGCTCATCGGAGCCCGCTTCCAAAAGCGTGAATCCTGATAATACGACTGTTGAAAAGAAAGGACCTGGAACAATGTTATAACCCATTTCATCCAGGAGAACGATCAAATCAAATAAGGTTCCCCCATTCCCCCCAAATTTCTCAGGAAAGGGCAATCCAATCCAGCCCAACTCCGCCATCTTCTTCCATAGATCCCTCGAAAAGCCAGTATCGCTTTCGTCCAATTCCCTGACCAGCTTCTTGGGACACTCCTTGCTTAGAAACTCACGCGCTGATTTTCTTAACATTTCCTGTTCTTCATTCAAGCCCAGATCCATCTTTGTACCTCCCGGTCATTATTTATAATAGTGAGTATATTCATCTATGCACGTTTTAATCCCAGGCCGCGTTGGGCCAGGATATTGCGCTGTATTTCCGATGTTCCAGCGCCGATCACCGCCGAGATGGAATCAAGATAGCCGACAGCAAATCTTCCTCTTATCGGCGCATGGCGGGAACCGGGCCATAATTGTGACTGTTGCCCCATGATCTCCATGCCGGCATCGGCCAGTTTCCTGCTGAGCAGCGTGGTTATCAGCTTTATTTCAGATGCTTCTATATTGGGGAAAAGGTTATTATCCATCATCCATGCAGTCTTATAGTAAAGCAAATACGCAATCTCGATCTCGGTTGCAAGCTGCGCAAGCTTAGACCTTACCCTGACATCTTCGCACAGTAATTTGCCGTTCCGCCTGGTATTGTGAGCATACTTCAGCAGGTCTTCGAACCTGCGTCGGAAACTTCCCATTGAGATCACCAGCCTTTCGAAATCCAGTGCCACCATCAGGTAATAAAAACCCATGTTCATGTCGCCTACTACATTCTTCCTCGGCACCCTGACGTTGTCAAAAAAAACCTCGTTAAACGAATGAAAGCCGTTTATATTTACAATCGGCCTGATAGTAATGCCCGGGGTCTTGTTATCCACGATAAATAAAGCAGTGCCCTTATATGGCGGGGCGGACATATCTGTCCTTGCCACCATCCAACCGCAATCCGATACGTGAGCCCCGCTGCTCCATATTTTCTGGCCGTTTACCACTAGGTCATCGCCATCTATAGTTGCCTTTGTCTGTATTGCAGCAAGGTCTGAACCGGCATTGGGTTCACTATAAGCCAGCCAGAATTTAAGATTACCTTTAACAATTCTTGGTATCCATTCCCGTTTCAGTTCTTCACTTCCAAAACGTAAGATGGTGGGTCCGGATATCAAGGCGGACACATCCATGCCCGGTGCACCGTGATAGCTAATCCTTTCAAAAAATATCGCCTGCTCTATGAAAGAATGCCCTCCACCCCCATATTCCTTAGGCCATGCCATAGTCAGCCAACCCCTCTCCCCCATTTTCTCCCGGAACTTCTCTACCGCCGGGTCGCGAACCTCAAACTCACCTATGGCACCGTAACCGCCCGGCCAGTAAAGATCCTTTTCTGCATAGCCGGGCGGCATCTCCTGGAGGATAAACTCTTCAACCTCGGCCCTGAATCTTTTTTCAGCTTCGCTAAAACGAAAGTCCATGATTATATCTGCGCTATATTATCAACATAACAGTCTTAAGTTATTTCCGTGGCAATCCGAGCCCGCGCATGGCGATAATGTTACGCTGTATCTCGTTTGTTCCTCCCCCAACACCTATTGACAGAGAAGCCAGGTAGCTCCTACACATTTCAGCTCTCGCTACCGCCCGGTGTGATCCGTAGGCCAGTTGGCCGTACTGACCCAGCACCTGCATGCCGGCATCTGATATCCTGCGCAGCAATTCGCTGCCAAAAATCATAGCTTGGGAGGACTCGTAATTGGAATGACCACCTTTGCTATAAATCCAGGCGATGCGGTAACAGAGCATGCGAGCTACCTCTATCTCGATAGCCATCTCCGCCATCAAATTACGCAGAATGGGATCTTTAGACAGCAGTTTACCTCCCCTCTTATTTGTTCTGGCATAGTTGACCATGTGGTCGAGCAGCAGTTTATTGACTGCAGCTGTCTGTACTCCCGAGCGTTCGAAGTCGAGTGCCATGGCAAGCTGAAACCAACCGTTATTTTTAACGCCAACCAGGCTGTCTTTGGGGATACGAACGTCATCGAAAAACACCTCGTTGAATGAATGGCAGCCAATCACGTTTATTAGCGGGCGTATCGTGATACCCGGGTTCTTCATGTCGACCACGAACATACTCATGTTGTGGTGCTTGGGGGCATCGGGGTCAGTTATAGCGCCCAGCCAGCAATAATCGGCATAATGAGCGTAACTGCACCATGTCTTCTGTCCATTGATAACATAAGTATCTCCCTGTTCAACGGCGCGTGTCTGAAGGGAAGCCAGGTCAGAACCTGCGTTGGGTTCGCTGTAGCCAAGACAAAATATAATATCGCCTTTAGCTATACGCGGTATGTAATCCTTTTTCTGCTGCTCGCTGCCGAAGTGCTGCAGCGCCATACCTACCCAGTTGACTGTAATTTCTGTTTCAATGCTGACCGGCGCGTCATGGTAAGTTAATTCTTCCGCAAGGATAAGGCGCTTGATATGTCCTAATCCTGCTCCACCTAATTCAACGGGGTAAGCCGGCGCCAGCCAACCCTTTGAGCCCAGGTTCCTCTGGAACTGGCGGGACAATTTCCACGACTCCTCTGTTTCCTGCCAGAATCCTGTCGGCAGTTCCCTCCAGCGAGGCGGTATCGCAGCTTTTAACCAGTCCTTTACCTCCTGTCGAAACGCCTCTTCTTCAGCAGTGAACTTGAAATCCATATCAGCAGCCTCCTTATATCTACATGCCCATGCTTTATGGTACACCAAATGGCGGATCCACAAACTACCCCAGTTTACCGGAAATTTTACCAAAATAAAAAAGGGTAATCAAGATTAATTAAGCAATCAATCAACATGGTTTAAAAGCTATGATATAAATACAAATATATTTTTTAATTTTTACAGAAAAGGTTATTTACATGATTGCATAATTGTTATAAAATAGGCGCAAATCGCTTCGTACCGAGGCAATGTAAGACAATATTCAATTGGAGGTTTGGGCAGCAGTGAAGCCAATTTGTGTATCCAGAGATGTCGTGGACAGTGCATCGGGAATTCAGCGTTAGCTTTCTCTCTATATATAGCTTCAATGACTTCACGAAGTACTTAAGTCTTTAACTTCGATGTGAAAAACAAAGTCCACCAAACACCATTAAATAAATAAGGAGAGCGGCATGCTATATTTTGAGGACTTCCAGGTAGGGCAGAAAGTTGTAACGAGAGGGCGGACGGTAACCGAGGCGGACATAACCATGTTCGCAGCCCTGAGTGGCGACTGGTACGGCATCCATGTCAATGAAGAGCTTGCCAAAAAAACAATCTTTGGGGGGCGTATCGCCCATGGCTTCCTCGTGCTTTCCATCGCATCCGGTTTTGTCACACCTTATGATATCGCCGTGATCGCTTTTTACGGCATGGACAAGGTCAGATTCACCGCACCCACAAAGTTGGGGGACACGATCCACCTGGTCACAGAGGTAATCGAGGTTCAGGATAAGGGCGACCTGGGCGTAGTCTCAAGTCAGTGGCATATCAAGAACCAGCGCGATGAGGACGTGGCCATCCTGATTACCAAGGTAGCAGTGGCGAAAAAGCCAAAGGGTTAAGCCATATTAAACGATTTTATTTGCTGACCGAAAAATGGCTATGCATGTGAACTGGTTTTCAAGGGTATACTTCCCGGCTGGAAAAGCGGAAACGGCAATTTCCCCGGGGTTGCTTTAAGTAAAGGCTGTGAAGGCTGGGTACATAGCCGCAGCATGCAAGGCTGAAGGGCAGCATTAAAGGCCAATAATTTAGAAAATTTATAGATAAAGGAGGCAAAAAAGAATGGCTGGCAGAGCTGGAATAGTGGCTGCTTCGATGACCAAGTTCGAAGCCGCCAAACCCTACCAACACTTGATGGACCTCGTGCTGGAGGTCACAGACAAAGTCGTCGAAGCCGCTGGTATCTCTCTTAAGGATGACGTGGAAGCCGTAATCAGCTGTTCTCAGGATCACTGGGACGGCAGGACAATATCTTCCATGCCTATACCTGATATCGTCTGCTCACACCTTAAAGATGAATCCAAGGTGGCAGGTGACGGAGCATATGCAGCGTTATACGGTGCGATGCACATACTGTCCGGAGACAACAAGCTTGTTCTCGTTGTCAGTCACTGTGCCGAATCGCACACTGACGGGACAATGATCGAGAACTGGTCAATCGATCATATTTTCCACCGCATGCTTGGATTGGATTACACGATTGGCGGAGCCATGCAGGCAAGGCGTTACATGGACAAATACAAGGTAACGCCGGAGCAATTTGCCAAAATAGTAGTTAAAAATAAGGGAAATGCCCGTAAGAACGTTTATGCGCAGGAAGCCATGGAACTCACGGTCGACCAGGTCCTCAAATCAAGGATGCTGGCCGATCCGATTACCGAACTCCAGAAAAAGCCGGTTTCCGACGGTGCCTGTGCCCTGATCATTGCCTCGGAAGAAGTGGCTAAGAAATTGACTCCAAACCCTGTGTGGATTACTGGGGCAGGGAATTGTTATGAATTCCATAACCCGGGTGACCGCGACCTGGCAGAATGTGATGCCCTGGTCAAAGCAGCTAAGAAAGCCTACAAAATGGCTGGAATAGGAAACCCGGCCAAAGACATCGATCTGGTAGAGCTTTCAGAGAACTACGCGTACCAGGAAATGCTCTGGACCGAGGGGTTGGGTCTTTGCGGCAAGGGTGATGGTGGAAAACTGATAGACAGCGGTAAGACACAGATTAAGGGTGAACTGCCTGTGAACCCCTCAGGCGGACTTTTGTCGGGCATACCGGTGACGGTAGCGGGGATGACTAGGGTGGCCGAGGCGGTCTGGCAGCTGCAGGGCAAGGCCGGAGAGCACCAGGTGCAGGGCGCCAAGCGTGCCGTTGTCCACGGTTGCGATGGTCTTTGCGGCCAGATGCACTGTGTACTCGTTCTCGAAAAGGGAGGTAAATAGAATGTCAAACAGGGTTGCAATCGTTGGAATCGGCCAGACGACGCACAGCGGCCGACGACCGTATGTCAATGACGGCGAGCTGATTTACGACGCTGTCACCAAGGCCCTGGCGGACGCTGACCTCAGCATAAATGATATGGAGTCCGTGATGCTGGGCAACATGGACCTCTTCGAGGGGCATTCCCTGAACGATGCCATGCTGAACCTGTACAGTGGGGCAGCCGGGAAGCCCGGATTTAAGATGAATACCGGTGGCACAGTCGGAAGCATGATGGCCATACAGGGCTGGTATCATATTGCTTCTGGTTTATACGATCTCTGCCTGGTGATAGGCTGGGAGAAGCATGATGAGGGACCTGCCACCCCTGCCATATCAACCATCACCGATCCCGCAGTGGACCGGCCGTTCCTTGTAGGCGCCATAGGCGGCCTGGCAACGGTTTCAGTGGCCTACATGCAGCGGAGCGGCTGTAAACTGGAGCATGCCGCTATGGTACGCGCTAATGCATCTCAGGCCGCGGCAAGGAACCCCAACGCACATATGCGTGAAATATACAGCGTCGAAGACGTGATGAAAGCCAGGATGGTGATGTACCCGCTGAACCTGCTGATGTGCTGTCCCACCAGCCTCGGGGCGTGCGCACTGGTACTCGCCAGCGAGAGCAAGGCCAAGAAGATCAGCAAGAAGCCGGTCTGGATGAAGGACCACGTGACGGTCCACGTAGAGTACGGCGGCGCCCAATTTGGCATCGGCGAGAAGCGCTGGACCTCCCATATGGAGGCTGGTGCGAAGCTGTTTAAGCGTAACAATATCACTAAGCCAATGAAAGAAACACAGGTATTTGAGATGTACGATCCCTTCGCCTTTGCCATCCCAATGTGGCTGGAAGACTTCCTTATCTGCGAACCAAGCGAAGGATGGAAGCTTATTGAGAAAGGCGCACTTAAGCTGGAAGGGGAATACCCTGTCAGTCCATCCGGCGGCGTTCTTTGCACCAACTCTATCGGCGATTCCGCTTTGCTGAGGGTAGCCGAGGCTGCCCTGCAGATCAGGGGAGATGCGGGAGAACACCAGGTAACACGCGAAGTTAAGCAAGCGCTGGCCAGCGGCTTCGGCGGCTCATTCTGGTCCGACCTGCTCCTGCTGAGCAAGACCATGGATTAACTGGAGGTAATATAGATATGAAACCAAAAGTGCAAGAAGAATTGATATATCTGGATATGACGCTTAAACTCCCCTTCAAGTGGCGGACCGGGGAAACTATGGGCGAGTTTTTCAGGGAACTCAAAGAAAACGGTATCCTGTATGCCAACCAGTGCCCGACGTGCGGCCGGGCTTTTTGCCTGCCGAAAACAGTTTGCACCAGGGACCATACGAGGTGCACGGAAAGATCAAAATGGATACCGGTTGGGCCTAAGGGAACCTTGGTAACCTTTTTTATGGCCGAGCAATCATTCCTGCTCCCGACAACCGGCGAGATGTTGAAAATTCCGTTCGCCGTGGGCATTATTCTGCTTGATGGCGCCATGGTCACCCTCCAACACCAATTGGAGGAAACAGATACTGAAAAGATCAAGCCCTTCATGAGGGTTGAAGCGGTCATCAAGCCCAAAGAAGAGCGCAAAGGCAATATTTACGATATAGTGCATTTCAAGACCATCAACGAGTAATAAAGAAGAGATAGGAAGGAAATAACTATGGAAGCAGTAAAAAAAGAGCCCGTCCTGTTTGAAGGCTACGTCATAATGCCTTATAAATACTCAGTTGGCTCGCTGGCCAGCAAGTTCTTCATTAAAATCAGGGACAGCAAGGTTTTAAGCGGCGCCAAATGCCCTAAATGCCATATGGTCAACTTCCCGCCCAGGTCGGTGTGCCCGAAGTGCTTCAGCAAGGTGGAAGAGCTTGTTGAGTTAAGCGGAAAGGGTAAGCTTGAAACATTCACCATAGTACACTACGAGTCATCGGTACAGGCGGTGAAACCGCCTTATGCTATCGGTGTGATAAAGTTGGAAGGCGCTGATACGGCGATAACCCATTTCATCGGCGGTGTGGATTATAAGGATATTAAGCCAGGCATGAAACTGGAGCCCGTTTTCAAGGCAAAACGTAACGCCAATATCCTTGATATCGAATACTTCCAACCGGCATAAATTCATCAAGCTTTGGTGACGCACCCGCTCCCGGGTCTTCCAGGAGCGGGTAATCATGGAGGCAGTTACTATTTAGAGGAGGTATGTATGGAAAACAAGGTCATCATCACAGCAGCATTGGCAGGGTCGGCAACATTCAAATCGAATAACCCGGCAACGCCATATTCACCCAAGGAGTTTGCTGACGAAGCAGAAAAGTGTTTTAAAGCTGGGGCGTCCATGGTGCATATCCATGGACGCGATGAAGCTCTGGGCGGTTTTCACACTTCGGAGGTAGAAAAGGTTAAAGCAGTTTACGACGCTATCAAGCAGCGCGTCCCCGATCTTATCATCCAGGTCACAACCTCTGTCGGGTTCCCGTGCCAGGTCGGGCCATTCCCTGAATCTGATTGCGTCAACCTTATCAATGACCTGATCAAACTAAATATGGAATCCAGGATAAGGTCAATCAAGGCCCTTAAGCCTGAGAGCGCTTCGCTGAATACTAATACCATGAATTTCAGCGTGCTTGACCGCAAAACCGGGCAAATATTGATAGATAACGTTTTTGTGAACTCCTTTGGCATGCTCCAGGATTTCGGCAAAACCATGGAAGAGATGGGTTGCAGGCCGGAAGCTGAACTTTACGATATAGGCGGCCTGGATAATTGGCTGCTGATAGCGAAGCAGGATATATTTCGTAAGCCTTACAACTTCAATTTCGTTTGGGGCGTAGCAGGGGGCCAAAAGTTCAGGACTGACGTATTTGTTGCGATGGTCCATGCACTGCCGCCTGACTCGAACTTCACTACCTGTGCTGTCGGTACGGAGCAATACCCGGCAATTATGCAGTCTTGCCTTATGGGTGGACACATGCGCGTCGGACTTGAGGATAATACCAGAATGCCCGACGGCGAACTGGCAAAAGGCAGCTATGAACAGGTAGAGGTAGCGGTCAAAATCGCCTCCTGTCTCGGCAGGGAACCGGCAAATCCAGCCGAAGCCCGGAAGATCCTCGGTATAACTAAAAAATAACCTTAGCATCACTTTAATACAGGTAAATTACAATCTGGCAGGTGACAGAAATTCTGATCAAACCTGTTTAGGTTGACTTACATCTCAAAGGAATTAAGGAGAGTCAGATGGAAGTTTTACATGAAGGCCTGGGTGAACTGGTCGGCTGGCATGACCCGGATGAGAACCGCGAGTTCGTCTTGCACAATAAGTCCCGCGAGCTCAAGGATAAAACCATGACCGCCAGCGAGGCCGTGGCAAGCTTTGTTAAGAACGGTGACTTTATCGCCAGCGGCGGCTTTGGCCACATTCGTGTTTCCATGAATATCGTCTATGAAATCATACGCCAGCGCAAGCACGACCTGACCATGGCCGGCAAGACGGCTGTACATGACCTGGATTTATTGGTTGGCAACGGATGCGTCAACAAGGTCGAGGTCGCTTACAGCTTCGGGCACGAGGTAAGAGGACTTTCTCCTGCCAGCCGGCGGATGGTGGAATCCGGCAAGTGCGAAGTAATCGGGGAAATCAGCAATGCCGGTTATCAATGGAGGTTCCTGGCTGGGATGATGGGCATCCCCTTTATCCCCAGCCGCAACCTGCTCGGCACCGATACCGGCAAATACAGCTCCTGCAAGGTTGTCAAAGATCCCTTCAGCGGCAAACCTATCAACCTGATTCCGGCAGCATATCCTGACGTTGCATTTATACACGTACACCGCTGTGATATCTATGGGAATTGCCAGATAGACGGCATCATGATTGAGGATTTCGAACTGGCACGCTGCGCCCGTAAGCTCATTATCACAACTGAGGAAATAATTGATAACGAGGTCATCCGGCGTGAACCATGGCGTACTGTTATACCTTTTTACGTGGTGGATGGTGTAGTCGAGCAACCCTTCGGATCGCATCCCTGCGAACTGCACGGCAAGTACTTTTTTGATGAAGAACACATAGCTGAATGGCTTTCTCTGTCAAAGACCGACGCAGGGGTCCAGGATTATGCCAAAAAATACATTTACAGTGTCAGCGATTTCAATGAATACCTTGAGCTTTGCGGCGGAATCAATAAAATTGAGTTTCTGGTTAAACGAGAGGCTATGCGGGTTCCCCTGGTAACGCCCTGGAGGAAGTGAATCCTATAAAGAGTAACTCCAAATTATTAGGGGGCATGAACAAGAATGGAAAATAACACTGCGGCGAAATATAACATGCGTGAATTCCTGGCATTCACAGGGTCAAACCTGCTGGAGGACGGGAAATCAGTTTTTGTTGGAACAGGGCTTCCCATGATAGCGGGTATTCTGGCGCAAAAAACGCATGCCCCGCACCTTCTCATCGTATTTGAAGCGGGAGGCGTCGGCCCGATATTGCCTGAACTTCCCATCTCCGTCGGGCAGGCGCTCACATGTTACCGCGGAATAGCTGCCACCAGCATGCATGATGTTATGTCGGCAGGCCAGGCAGGATATATCGACTATGGTTTCCTGGGCGGCGCTCAGGTCGATATGTACGGTAATATAAACACGACCTGCATAGGAGACCATGCAATGCCCAAAGTACGCTTGCCGGGCAGCGGAGGAGCTAACGATATTGCATCCTTTACTCATAAAACCATAATTATCGTCGGCAGCCAGTCTAAACGCACATTCGTCAACAAGGTCGACTTTCTGACTACGCCAGGCTACCTGAGCGGCCCGGGTGCAAGGGAAAAGGCAGGCTTACCACTGGCGACCGGGCCTTACCGCGTGATAACCCAATTGGCGGTGTATGGTTTCGATGATAAAACCAAGGGCATGAAACTGATTTCCCTCCATCCCGGTGTGAGTTTAGAAGAAGTCAGGGACAACTCAAGTTTCGACATCATAATTCCCGAAAAATACGGCACAAGCCCGGTCCCAACTGAAAGGGATCTGGAGATTTTGCGTAAAGACATCGATCCGACAGGCATGCTAATAGGAAAATAAAATGAATCCGCCAGGGCAAAAGCGGACTTCATTAAGAAACGTCATGGTGCAATACTAAAAGAAGCTGATAAGCCTAAGAAATCCGGGCCCTAACCGTAAATAATATTTATGAGAGGTATCAAATGATCGTATTGAAAGAAGGTAACCTTCGTATACCCAAGTGGAACAGAAAAGTATTCGCGGTCGCCGGCGGACTGGTTAATTACAAGAAATTCTGCCCCGAGATGAAATTGGAAGAGCAGGTAATGGTAGCATTCCGTCAGATGCTCGAGCAAAACAACCTGAAAATGTCCCCGGTAGAAGTAAAAGGCTTAATTAATTTAATTACAGCGGGCTGTTTTGCCGACCACTTTCAGGACCAATTGCTTTGCGAAGCCAAGGTGACCGATTATCTAGGCCTCGATCCAATGTTCGATATCGGCATAAAGACCGGCGGCGCCACCGGCGGCTCTACCATACTCACAGCGGCCATGGGCATTGCCAGCGGCTATGCAGATGTGGCTCTGGCAGTCGGATGGGAACGCATGTCGGAGGTCGATACCAGGATGGGTAATTATTATATTTCAACCGCAGCCTGCAAAGATTTTGAGACACGCCTCGGGCGAATATATTCTTCATATTACGCCCCGATGGCAGTCCGTTTCTCTCAAATGTACAACTTGAGCGAACAGACCAGGGCCAAGGTAGCCGTAAAGAACCACCTTTATGGTTATTACTCACCATATGCCCAGCAGCCGGGAAAGTATACCGTTGAGGAAGTCTTAGCCAGCCCGATGTCAACCTATCCCTTGCGATTCCTTGAATGCTGCGCCATGACCGACGGCGCCGCATGCATGCTGCTTTGCGATGAAAAAACCGCCTATAAGTTGAGCGACAAGCCAGTCGAACTCAATATCGCCGGCGGCAGCCATACGTTGAGGGTGGCCGATCGCAGAGATATGGACATTCCTTTGCTCCCGAACGAAGATCCAGGATTATATGATGGCATGCGCAAGAAAGAAGGAACGCGCTGGCCGGGTTTCGAAAGTTTTGCAGCTTCCCGTTTTGCCGCATATTTCGCATACCGCATGGCCGGAATCAAGGACCCACTGGAAGAGCTTGACCTTATTGAGACCCATGACGCATTTACTATCAGCGATATCCAGACATACGGCGATATCGGCATGAGACCGTATGGCAGGGAAGCCGAGTATATCGAGTCCGGAGACGCTTACTTCGGCGGCAAATGCCCGGCTAATCTCTCCGGTGGCTTGATCGGCACAATGCACGCAGTGGGCGCTACCGGCATCTTCCAGGGCGTGGAATGCCTGTGGCAGATACAGGGCAAATATGACCAATTCCACGGCGATACAAAGATATGGAAATCCTTTGGCAAAGAGAAACCGAAGGATTGGAAGAGTCTACAGGTCCCCAATGCTAAGCAGGCAGCCTGGGTTTCACATGCTGGCGTAGGTTCACATGTAACCGTCGGCGTCCTCAAGAAGGCTTTTTAAAGGAGAAGATAATGTTAGAAGAACTTAAGACCAAGTATGTCGGCACTCCACTGGAAATAATGGAAGATGACGTAGCAATGGTAGTATATACACCCAGGAGCGTAGTCCACCGCCATACCTACGGGAAACTTTCACCATTTTTCAGGGCTTTGAAGAAAGGTAAACTCATGGCTACCAAGTGCGTCAATCCCGAATGTCCTGAGAAAAGGATGTGGTTGCCGCCTAGGGCAGATTGCCCGGACTGCAACCAGCCTATGGATTGGGTTGAAATGCCCCAGCCAATAATAGGGACAATCCACACGTTTGCAGAAATAGTTTATCCAGGAGCCGGTATCGAGCTCGAAACCCCTTACTACCAGATAGATGTTGAACTGCCCGGGGTCTGCACCATATTCAAAGGTTACTTGACATCCGGTACGGCGAAAATAGGTATGAAGGTCAAGGCTGGCTTCAACACGAAGAATCCATCCAACACCATACTGGATATTTACTGGGACCCTGTAAAATAAACCTCTCGAGGGTAGGGAGGTAGTATGGATTTTGATCTGACCGAGGAGCAGAACTTAACGCGCCAAGCGGTGCGCGATTTCGCCGAAAATGAGATAGCTCCGATTGCACACGAGTTGGACGAGAAGGAGGAGTTCTCCGCAGACCTCACACGGAGGATGGCTGAATTGGGACTTTTGGGCTGTTTCGTACCGGAAAAATATGGCGGCTCAAATATGGGATATATCAGTTATATCATCGCAGTGGAAGAGTTGGCCAGGATCGATGGCTCGCAGGCCGCCACTATTGCTGCAGGCAACTCGTTGGGTATCGGCCCTATATACTACTTCGGTAGTGAGAAACAGAAGAAGGAATGGCTGCCCAGACTTTGTGCAGGTGAGATTCTGGCAGGGTTTGGGCTTACAGAGCCTGAAGCGGGCTCCGATGCTGGCAGTTCAAAGACCCGTGCCGAAAGAAAAGGCCATAATTGGATTATTAATGGCAGTAAAATATTTATCACTAATTCAGCGTGTTCCATGACCGGAGTTGTCGTGGTGCAAGCGGTTACTGGTGCACAAGCTGACGGCAAGCCTGAGATCAGTTGCATCATAGTTCCAGCAAACGCATCCGGTTTCACTGCAAAAGCAATGAAGGGCAAGATGATGTGGCGGGCATCAAATACCGGCGAACTGTTTTTTGATAACTGCACTGTGCCTGCGGGCAACCTTCTTGGGAAGCAGGGGGATGGCTTCCACCAGATGCTGTCAACGCTGGATGGTGGCAGGTTGAGCATAGCTGCCATGGGATTGGGTGGAGCACAGGGAGCATTTGATGTGGCGCTAGAATATGCTAATAAGCGCATCCAGTTCGGCAGGCCTATCAGTTCTTTCCAGGTTAATGCCTTCAAGCTCGCTGATATGGCGATTGAGATCGAGTTGGCCCGAAACCTTTTGTACAAAGCATGCTGGCTGCGTGAGAAGGGACGAACTTTTACTAAGGAGGCAGCTATGGCAAAGCTGTATTGCTCAGAGGTTATGCATCGCTGCGTTCACCATGCGGTACAGCTCCACGGTGGATATGGTTTGATGAAAGATTTCAGGGTGGAGAGGTTGTATCGGGATCAACGCCTGCTGGAGATTGGTGAGGGAACCTCGGAGATACAACGCATCGTGATCGCTCGCCACATTGGTGTTGCAGGTAGGGCAATTTAGGAGGAAAGACAATATGAAGAAGAAAACTGCTAAGTCAATCTTGACCGTGGAAAGGGAAGGCACGTGCAGAAGCAAGGAGGATGAATCCGAAGACTTATTGACAGCACCCGCACACACGGGACCGGTAAAAACTGGTAAACGCACCGGAAGCTCCCTCGGCCAGCGCATTAAAACTGCGCGCGAGGATCGCGGACTAACCCTCAAAGATATCAGCAGCCGCATCGGTATAACTGAGAAGACGTTAAAGCTCATAGAATCTGATGATTTGACTCCCCCATTGGGTCAGCTTATCAAGCTGGGTAAGGCACTAGATATGAAGATGGGGTATTTTATATCACCGGGTGTAGATAAACCAATGGCAGTGGTGCGGCGGTACCAGCGGCGCCCCATCGCTCGCCATGGGGAGAAGAGGAGTGCCAAATTTGGTTATACGTATGAATCGCTGGCACCGGAAAAGGCCAATCGTGCTATGGAGCCATTCATAGTTACGTTATTACCCACAGATGCAGATGAATCGTCAATTCACGATGGGCAGGAATTCATCTTTGTGCTCGATGGCAAAATCAAGGTGCAGGTGGGTAATCATGTCGAGCTGCTGAGTTCGGGTGATGCCGTTTATTACGATTCCAATCGGCCGCATGTGGTCAAGGCTGGCAGTCAGAAGCAGGCAACCATCCTAGCAGTCATCTATACCGAATCGAAATAGGTTCATAGACAATAAAGCTACATGTATGAAGGATCGTAGCGTTTGCTTACTTACGATTGAAGATTGAGCTACTTGTCCCTATGGGATAATTATGAAATCTTATACGTCTTGACTCCCAATCAAACGCTGCAAATAAACTGCTATATCGATAATCCATCCGCTGGCCTTACTCACGAACAATTATTTCCCAATTATACGCCGATTTCACCCCACCCTCGTAATTTAGTCCAATGTACAATTAGGGTCTTCCGGTTGGTAAGAAGGAGGACTCAACATGACTCGTCGCAAGTCATAGGGATGTCTATGTGGCCATGTATACGATTATTCTGTGCCAGTCTTTATTTCAATCTAATGCCAGTCACCATTGGACGAACATAGGAACGTCTACGTGGCCATATAGCTACAAAATAACCATAAAACAGCAACAATGAACCTCTGCCCGTGCAGTTAGCTGGTTATATTTTTCAGAAGTGGTGGTTCTTGAGAGGTAGGTAAAATGGATAGAAACCAACTTCATTAATTACAATGATTGAACGTGAGATTGCGCTGGTGAAAAGCAGCTTCTCAAATCAAAATAATCCGATGCCTCTCTTGTAGGGCAATGGCACGCAGTGGTAGCCAACAGAAATATAATCCCTGATTTCTCGTATTAAACTGAGGCTCAGGCGGTTGGCTATGATATAATATCTTCATAAGCGCATATTTGCTTACTTGGTAGATTGAGGAGGTAGAAAATGGAGAACCCGTACAGCGGAAAACCATGGCTTAAGCACTACGATAAGCATGTCCCGGAAAAGCTCAAGTACCCCAAAAAGTTGTACTCAGAAGTATTCCGGGAAACCATGGGCAAGGTGAAGGACCGGGTGGCTGTCTACTACGCTGGGGCGCCCATAACTTTTGCCGAACTGGATACCATGTCCAACAGGTTCGCAAATTTCCTCAGGGAGAAGGGACTTAAGCCGGGCGACGTGGTGGGTGTACACTTGCCCAACGTACCGGCGTATTACATCTCTATCCTGGGGATATTGAAGGTGGGGTGCGTACTCACAGGCGTCAGCCCCCTGCTCACGCAGAGGGAGTTGGAATACCAGTTGAACGATTCCGGCGCCAGGACCCTGGTGGCCATGGACCTGTTGTGGGGCAACGTCAGCCCAATAATCGCTAATACCGGCGTTAAACTGGTGGCCATGGTTGGCATTGCAGATTTTCTGCCCACCGATAAGCCCTCTGCGCCGGGCGCCCTGCCCTCACTACCTGGCATAAATATCGAACACTACATGGATATCGTCAAAAATTACCCTGCAACTCAACCTGAATTACGGATGGATCCCGGTGCCAGCTGCCTGATGCAGTATACGGGGGGTACCACAGGGCCATCCAAGGGTGCGACCCTGACGCACAACAATATGGTGCACCACATCTTGCAGATCACAACCTGGGTGGACATCGAGATGGGATCTACCACGGTGCTGTCGGCGTTCCCTCTTTTCCACCAGGCTGGACTTGCACTGGGCATGTGGAGCATGGCCCTGGGTCTCGCGCAGGTGGCGGTTGCCAACCCCAGGGACATCGCGGGCGTTATCAACCTGATAAAGGCTCATAAGCCCACCATCCTGGTCAATGTGCCCACCATATATGTCGAGCTGTCCCGGCAGCCGGCTTTCAAGGAGATCGATTTCTCGAACCTCGATTGGTGCCTGAGCGGTGCGGCCCCATTCCCTCCAGAAAATATCAAGGAGCTTGAATCCATTGTAGGAAAAGGCAAAATAATCGAGGTGCTGGGCATGACAGAGACCAGCCCCATAACGACGGCTTTACCGCGCTACGGTATGAAAAAAGCCGGATCGATCGGCATTCCTCTCTGCGACACCGAGATAAAGGTGGTTGACCCCGTAACTAAGGAGATAGTGCCACAGGGAGAGTCGGGCGAACTGGTGGCCCGCGGCCCGCAGGTTTTTACCAAGGGGTATCATAATAAGCCCGAGGAAACCGCAAACACCCTGCGCGATGGGTGGATTTATACCGGTGATATCGTGCGCATGGACGAGGACGGTTATTTCTGGATGGTCGACAGGCTCAAGGACATGGTCAATGTATCAGGGTTCAAGGTCTTCACCCGCGAGTTGGACGATATCATCGCGGCACATCCCGATGTAGCCATGGCCGCGACTGTAGGCATACCCGATCCCAACCGCCCCGGTTCCGAACTGGTGGCCACCGCCGTGGTGCTGAAGCCGGGCATAGAGAAGAGCGCTACGACCAGCGCCAGTATAATAGAGTTCGTTAAGGTGCGCGAGGCGGCTTATAAGATACCTAAGAAGCTTGTCTTTATGGACCAGCTGCCCACGAGCTCTGTAGGGAAGGTCCTCAAACGTGAGCTTCGAGATATACTGCAGAAGTAAATCGCCGAATAAATGAAGGGACGGGTCATTTGACCTATCCCACCCATCATAACCATAAAGTAGCAATAATGAACTGCTGCCCATGCAGAATGTAGTTACAATAATTGAACGTGAGATTACGCTTGTGAGAAGCGGCTTCTGAACGAAACATCCCTCAAAAATTCAAAGTGAGTCCGGGTCCGAAATGGTATTGACATCCTGTGGGACTGCGTCTAGCATTGTTTTGATAATTATGGGAAAAGGCCGGGAATGGGTGGCTGGCTAAATTATTAAGGAGGCCGATATGGCAGAGAAGAGCAGGATGCTGATCAAGGGTGGAACACTGGTCACGATGGACCCCACACGGGGCGTATTGAAAAACGCTTCCATATTCATCGAGGACGGGATAATCATGAGCATTGGGCCCAACCTCGCCATTGAGGACGCCGAAGTGATTGATGCGCAGAGCATGATTATCATGCCGGGCTTTGTCGACTGTCACCGCCATATGTGGCAGTCCCAACTCAGGGCCATCACAGCAAATTGGAGTCTGTACGATTATTCTGCGCGGATCAGGAGCGTGTATAGCTCCTTCTACGATGCGGATGACGCCTATCTCGGCACCTATGCGGGTTTCTTGGAGGCGTTGAACGCCGGCGTGACAACCATAGTCGACCACTCTCACATCATGAATACGCCCGAGCATGCGGACGAGGTTGTGCGGGCCTTTACAGAGTCGGGCATGCGGGGCATCTTATGCTATGGTATGTACGGCAATGCAAAGCCGGAGGAGAGACTGACACCGGCAGTCCTGATGAGCCCGAAGTGGCATTATGACGACGCCAGGCGCATTAAGACAAAATATTTCAATTCCGCCGTTGGCCACGTGCAAATGGGCATAGCGCTGACCGAGGCCGACTTCTTCCCTATGGAGCTCTCGCAGAGAGAGTTGGGATTTGCCAGGGAGATCGGTGCCAAGCGGATTAGCGCTCACGTTGGTATGGGAGCCCAGAACAAGTGGACACGGTACATAGAGAGGCTGAATCGGGCAGGGCTAATGGGTGAGGATATACTTTTTATACACGGCTGGAGCCTGACTGACTATGAGCTTAAGCTTTGCGCCAAATACGGCGCGGCCGTAATCAATACGCCGGAGACAGAGTTGCAGATGGGAATGGGTTACCCGGTCACCTGGAGGCTGCTCTCCTTCGGCGGGCGCACGGGCATTGGTATAGATATTGTCTCAAACCAGAGCGCAGACATGTTTACGCAGATACGTTTGAACATGGGCATCCAGCGAGCGCTGCAGAACGATGCTTTGTATAAAGCCGGAAGGATGCCGAAGGTAATCACCCCCACGACCCTGCAGTTGCTCGAGATAGCCACTATCAAGGGTGCCGAAGCGATAGGGCTAGATAAAAATACAGGAAGTCTGACCCCGGGCAAGGAAGCAGACCTAATCATGCTGAGAACGGACGACATAAATATGTTCCCTGTGAACAACCCTGTAAACTCGATCATAATGGCGGCCAACGTAGGCAATATCGATACGGTGATGATTAGGGGTCGCGTGTTGAAAAAGAACGGTAAACTGGTGGGGGTGGATATAAAAAACGTCATGGAAAAGCTGCTAAAATCCCAGGAGAAGATTATTGCAGGTGGTGCGATGAAGGGATTCGCACAGGGTGAAGCCATTATGAACAACGTTTTCCCGCTGAACGCCGGCATGGCCTTTATGGTGTGGCTGGCAGCCATGGTGGTACGTTCACCCTTCAAGAAACTGCAGGACGCTTTCATCGAGCGGGCAACCCGCATGGTGCCATAAATACTCTTAATCACCCTTACCCTGACCCCTTTATCTCGAGTGCCATGATAGCGTGCTCGTGTGGAATGTGGTTACAACAATTGGTGACGATGTCCAGTTCGAGAGGTTCAGGGCAGGAGAGGACTTTAGTAATCGACTGGCAGACATTACCGACGCTTAGTATAGCGCACACTATCACGAGATGGTGTCGGGTTAATATCAGCTTAAATTCATATGAAATCAATGCCCGATCGCCAGCAACTGTTCCGAATGACAAGCCAGGAGCGACCGCCCAGGTCAAAATAACTGGCTGAAGTTCAAGGGTTTTGACCCCGATAGAGTAGGCAGGATACACTCTAACTGTGGTAGGTGTGACAGAGAAAGGTCATTTTAAAGTAGTGTTGGCATGACACGGCTCATGTACATGGGAAACCAGAAATATGGGATTGCCATGACGGGAAAGTGATTTGATATTATCATGGAAAAGAAAGGCAGTGGAAAATGAGTGAGCCAGCCAGGAACGCTGAAAAGCCAAACACTTCGGTAGCCAATCCTACTTTTGCAGCGGCTACGGAAGCTGTATATCCGCAAAGGAAATGCGGGAGGTAATATGAAATATTTCTGGCGATTCCCAATCCTGTTACTCGTTCTTATTTTGGTTGCAGCTTGCTCGGTGCCTGCGTCAACCCCATCCCTGACAACCCGGCAGCAACAGAAGGCCAGCACCCCGCCTGTGGAGTCAAGTCAGCTCGCTCTCTTAAGCGATAAGATCAAGCACATCGTTATCATTATGCAAGAGAATCGCTCGTTCGATGAGTACTTCGGCACTTATCCAGGCGCGGATGGTATTCCAATGCAGAACGGTGTGCCGACCGTCTGTGCAGTTGATCCAGAGACAGGCGAGTGCGTTAGGCCATATCATAATCCCAAAGATGTCAATGCTGGTGGTCCGCATGCAGCGGCCGCGGCCACCGCTGATATTGATGGAGGCAGGATGGATGGCTTTATCCGTACATTCCGTAGCGCCCAGAAAGCCTGTACCAATCCGGATACCCCAGGCTGTGCCAGAAGCGAAACGCCCGATGTAATGGGCTGGCACGACGCTCGCGAGATTCCGAATTACTGGGCCTATGCGCAGAACTTTACCATTCAGGATCAAATGTTTGAGCCCAATGCATCATGGAGCTTGCCTGCTCACCTCTTCATGGTCTCGGCCTGGTCGGCCAGGTGCTCAAGGCCTGGCGACCCATCAAGCTGCGTAAATGCCCTGAATGGTCCTAGTGGACTAAACGTTTCTAAAAACGATTACGCATGGACGGACCTGACTTATCTATTGCACAAGGCGGGCGTCTCATGGGCCTACTACCTCAGCGAAGGCGATGAACCGGACTGTGAAGACGATGCCATGTTTTGTCCACGAACCAAGCAAAGTCAGAATGTTCCGGGAATCTGGAATCCACTCCCGGCTTTTGATACGGTAAAACAAGATAATCAGCTGGCAAACGTTCAGATAGTAGCCAATTACTTTACTGCGGCCAAGAGCGGAACACTTCCTGCAGTATCGTGGATTGTGCCCGAGAACAGTGTAAGTGAGCATCCCCCTGCCAAGATAAGCGTTGGTCAATCATATGTTACGACACTGATCAACGCGGCAATGCAAGGTCCCGATTGGGATAGCACCGCAATTTTCCTTTCCTGGGACGACTGGGGAGGATTCTATGACCATGTTGTTCCACCGAAAGTCGATGAAAACGGCTACGGCTTGCGCGTTCCAGGTCTGGTCGTAAGTCCCTATGCAAAGAAGGGATACATTGACCATCAGACGCTTTCGTTCGATGCGTATCTTAAATTTATAGAAGATGTGTTTCTGAACGGGCAGCGCATCGATCCAAGGACAGATGGGCGCCCCGACCCGCGCCCAGACGTACGCGAAAATGCACCGCAACTTGGCAATTTAATGTACGATTTCGACTTTTCGCAATCGCCCCTGGCTCCGCTGATTCTGCCGACTTCACCTGAGCCCGGTCCTGCATCCATCCCTGGGACCTAGAATCGTAACTTGTTGATAACCTAATGCGAAAAGAATATTATATATTTTTAATTGCAACCACTTCTTTACTGCTATTTGCCAGCCTGATAGCCTACTGGCTGTGGCAGTCCATCGACCCTACTACCTAAAATTACAGTTTTAGCCCCTTTGCAACTAACCGTCCCAGCTGCGCATCGGCTGTGGTCAGGTTTTCAATTACCCGCTTTTGGATTTGCCTACTAATAGGCGTCAGATCAGCCACCAGATTGTCCACCATGTGCTCCTGATCGTTCTTGCCAAGCGTGCGATACCTTTCCCCTGCCTGGGCGAAATCATTGGTCAGCTTGATCTTCTGCTTAACGACTTCACCTTCAAGTTTGTACGTGTGCGGCTTACCCTCCTCGGCTGCTTCCGCCGGCATGCCTCCGCTAAGGGTATTCGGCTCATAATTCACCGGGCCGCTGAAGTGTCTGGTCTGCATTGCGCCGTCACGCTGATTGTTATCCACAGGCGCCAGGGGCTTATTGACAGTCAGTTGAAGATAATTCGCCCCGAGACGATGACGTTGTGTATCGGCGTACGAGAACGTCCTGCCCTGCAGCAATTTATCGGCCGAGAATTCGATCCCGGGCACGAGGCTGGCCGGGCAAAAAGCCGCCTGCTCCACTTCCGTAAAAAAGTTATCAGGATTGCGGTCCAATATCATCTTGCCTACCGGCATCAGCGGAAATTTATTCTCCGGCCACGTCTTGGTCGGGTCCAGTGGATCGAAATCCTGCTTTAGCTCATCGGCAATATTCATTAACTGTACCTTCAACTCGTACTCGACCTTTCCCCCTTTGGCGATGGCGTCATGCAAGTCGCGGGTCAGAAAATCGGGGTCAGTCCCTGCCAGGCGCGTCGCCTCATGACGATCAAGAGTCCTAACGCCCAGTTTCGGCTTCCAGTGATATTTAACATATATTTCCTTGCCGCGCAGGTTTACCCAGACATAAGTATTGACGCCAAAACCCTCCTGCATCCTGTAGCTTCTCGGTGTGCCGCGATCAGAGAAAAGCCAGGTAATCATATGGGTTGATTCCGGAGTTAAGGAAATAAAATCCCAGAAGCTGTCATGCGATGAGGCTGATGACGGCATATTGGAATCGGGGGCACCTTTGAAAGCGTGCACCATATCCGGGAATTTGATTGCATCCCTTATGAAAAACACAGGCAGGTTATTGCCGACCAGGTCGTAATTGCCATCTTCCGTATAGAATTTGACGGCAAAACCGCGGGGATCCCGCACAGTGTCCGCCGATCCGCGGCCTCCTGTAACCGTGGAGAAGCGTATAAATATGGGAGTCTTTTTGGCCGGGTCCTGGAGAAATTTCGCCTTCGTATAAAGCGCCATGCTCTTGTAAACCTGGAAGTAGCCATGAGCTCCGGTGCCTTTGGCGTGAACAACCCTCTCCGGTATGCGTTCCCTGTCGAAGTGGGCCATTTTTTCGATGAACTGCACATCCTGCAGCAAGACCGGGCCGCGATTACCGATTGTCAATGAGTTCTGGTTATCCGTGATGGGAACACCCTGGTCTGTCGTAAGTTTACTTTTTTTCATATATCCTCCCTTCCTATTAACCTGCATTGAACGCCCGAAAGATTGATTATTCTGCGGATCGATGCCACCTTCCGCCAATCTCCAATGCCTACGTTTTTCTGAGGCCGGTTCGTACTACTAATTGTGGCGGTGATTTGATTTCCTGTCAATTCTTTTCACTACCACGGGCCCGCACCGTGCTGGATTTTTAAATCTTCCCACCGAATTTTCTAATAGCTCTCTTATTTTTAACGAAAATAGAAAATATTCCTATTCAATTTTAATCCTGTTTTACCCCAACTGGGCTTCCTATACCCTGGCTCCCCTTTCGTGTATGAAAAGTTCGTTAGACGTGAGATGAAACGTCCGAAGAATTAAGTCCTATAATATTATTAGTAGGTATCGATGACAATACTTCGCAAATTGGGGAATGCGCTAAAGAATAGAAGAGTTATTCTGGTTGTTTCGTTGTTTTTTTTAATTTGCTTTTTGCTGATGGTTTTTTTAAAAAATGATTTTCTTGCAATAGACGCAGATGTTAATATATGGTCTGCGTCAATTCAAAATACATCACTGACGCTAGCAGCAACAATAATTCACTACATTTTCGATACACCTGCCATGGTCGTTATTTGCCTTTTAATAGTTCTTTTTCTCTTTTATAAAAAACATAAGTACGATGGTCTATTTTTGGCAGGAACAATGCTTGGTGATCTGGTAATACTCACATCAGTAAAAATGGTTATTCATTCGGCAAGACCTTTAAATGGACTTATAGATGAAAAGGATTTTTCCTTTCCGAGCGGTCACGTTATGAGTGCTACAGTTCTTTTTTGCATTCTAATCTATCTCGGATGGCAGCATTGGAAATCGCAAAAGATAAAACTAATAACGGCAAGCATATTCTTTGCACTGTTAGACCTCATCATAGGATTTAGTAGAATCTACCTTAATGTTCACTGGCTTTCTGACGTAGTAGCGGGATATCTATTAGGACTATGCTGGGTTTTGTTTTCAATCTGGGTATTTCAGTATTTCCAAAGGAATTCGGCAATAGTGATTGATAATAAATAATACAGACAGTAAGGGGGTTTCTGTGAAGAAATTTATTTTATCAGACCTGCATATCGGACATAAATATGCTCAATATGATGTCATGGATCAGGCGATAGTTTATATTCGAAAGAACGCTGAGCCTGGCGATGAGATTTGGGGACTAGGAGATTGGTTTCATATGTACGAAGATGGCTTCGCTCATTGTATCAGTCATCCCATGACCCAGAAATTTCGTGATCTTGCGGGGGAGATTCCAACCAAACTCATACCTGGCAATCATGATCGTGAACTGAAAAAATACCGTGATAATCCCAGCCTTGGCAATCCAATTAGCCCGATAACCATTATAAAACCGTTTATGGAGAAAGACATCTGGTATTGTCATGGGCACGAATATGACCCGTCTGTTACAGACCTTCCGAGACAGTTTATGTGGCTCTGGAATCATTTGCCACGAAGAACAACCCCTGGCAATCTAAAAGGTAATTTTATAACTGAAAGCTATATTATGTTAGTATATTTGGTCCATTCGAGAGCTTTGCTAAGCATTCAAGAAAAAACAAAGAAGGAACACCCGGAATGTAAGGGGATTGTTCTCGGCCATACTCATCTGCCCCTTCATCAAGATTCTCCGGAGTTACCTTTCTTGCTTAATGACGGTGATATGAGACATAGCGCAACTTTTACGATTGAAGACGATGTTAAGTTCAATCAGTTAACATGGAACGCAGGGCAAAAGCAGTGGAGAATAATGACTATCCCCAGACCTTGATCCTCTGCGAATCGTTGACGAATATGTGTAACGCAAATCACTCAGTGGTGAGGTGCTTTTTCGGCTTGCCAAATGGCTAGAAAGAGGTAAAATGTCAGCATATGGCAAAGCGGGCCTGTGAGGATGGTAATAATGAAAGATGAATTGAAGCTAACCGGCTATTTAGCCAAGTAGATAGCCACTACCTTAAACTAAGACATTCCATAACTTAAAAACTGGTTACGATAGTGCTATCTTCAGTTTCAGTCGTGTTCCTCCTGTTTAGTGATTTTACTATGTTAATAACTACATATACAGATTTTGGGTCATGATCCAGAGGGTGGGGTTGGTGGAGCACCCTGGACCTGCAACCGGATCATAATAGAGGTTGCAGTAACGTTGCCTCTCGCATCTTGCGGCCCCATGACGGTCAATGATTGGCCTTCATGAAAGTCCGAAAGGGTGCCAGCCGTGACATTCTGGATAGTAGTATTATCAGAGCTGATGTTCACCGTCACTGGCCCTTGTGCAGTCGTCAAGGTTAAGATGTTGCCATTAATCTGTGTGATGATGCCGCTAGCGCCGCGCCGTGCGCCAGTGCGTGGGGACCTGGGGTTCGCGGGGGTTGCTCCGTTAGATGGGGTTGGTGGAGCGCCCTGAGACCGGATCATAATAGAGGTTGCAGTGATGCTGCCGCTTGCATCTTGGGGACCAATGGCAATCAGGTATCCACCCGCATGAAGGTCCGAAAGGGTGCCAGTCGTGACATTCTGAATAGTGGTATTATCAGAACAGATCACCGTCACTGGCCCTTGTGCAGTGGTCAAGGTTAAGATGTTGCCGTTAATCTTGGTGAGGGTGCCGCTGGTGAGCTGGCGCGGTGTAGACGTCGGGGGTGTAGCCGGAGTAGGGTTGGGCGTAGGAGTCGGAGTGGGCGTGGGCGTTGCCGCAGGCGCGCAAGAAGCCACCACCATAAGCAACATAACCACGAGCAAGGTTACTGCCCATATGAATCGCTGTTTCATTGACGTACCTCCAAATTATTGTTCATTCTATTTTCCAAGAGAAGATTACTTGCTGTCCTTTGGCTTTTCACATTGCACTGACGATGTCTTCCATGTACATTCTCAGAATTCGTTTATTGTCCCTTCCAGAAATCTCAAACATCCCACTTTATTATATATAGATATTGTTCAGCAATTGTTAAGGTGGGGATCATCGCAGAGGTCATTGGTTCAAGTCCATTACCGCCCACCAGATCCCTTACGATGCTTAGCAAGGCACAAAAAAGAGCGTCATCCAGTTTTTCTACAAAGGTAGGCACGAAAGTCCCGGGTAAAGAGCTTTCTCATAGCTACTATTTCAAAACCGGTCTGCTTGATCCCCGATTCAAAATCGTTCCAATCGAACCTGCGTCGAGGTTCGTCTACCAGAAGAACTCCACCCGGTTTAAGGACTCTTGATATTTGCGAAAGTGCCTCTGTCCATTGGAATAAGTGAGTGTATCCTTATGCTGTTGTTTAATATATCGATTAGCAATATAATAAACAAAGTTTATGTATGGGTTGTTGGGATTTAATCTACATATAAGCATAGGCTATATGTAGATTAAATTGCCTCAAGGAGAGTTATGCCTAGGGTAGAGAAGAAGAAGACTGCGGCCAAGCTGGGGAAGACGCCGACCGGCATACACGGGCTGGACGAGATCACGGGCGGCGGTCTGCCGCAGGGGCGGCCCACCCTTATATGCGGCGGAGCCGGTTCCGGCAAGACCATGCTGGCCATGACCTTCCTGGAGTATGGTGCCCGGAAATGCAATGAACCCGGTGTTTTCTTTTCGTTCGAGGAAACCGAGAAGGAATTGGAAACCAACTTCGCCTCGCTCGGATACAACCTGACCGACCTTATCGAACACAAGAAAATTATCGTCGATTTCGTGTTTGTCGAAAAAAGCGAGATAGAGGAGACTGGGGAGTACGACCTTGAAGGCCTGTTCATCCGGCTGGGGACGGCCATTGACGAGATTGGCGCCAAGCGTGTGGTGCTGGACACCGTGGAAGCGCTGTTTGCCGGGCTGAGCGACACGGGAATATTAAGGGCTGAGCTGCGCAGGTTGTTCCGATGGCTTAAAGCCAGGGGTGTCACCACTGTCATTACCGGCGAGCGCGGCGATGGTACGCTCACTCGACAAGGCATGGAAGAGTATGTTTCCGATTGTGTTATTTTGCTGGATCACAGGATAGCTGATGACCTGGCCACGCGCAGGCTACGCATTATCAAGTATCGCGGCTCGAGCCACGGAAACAATGAGTATCCCTTCAACGTGGACGAGACCGGTATTAGCCTCCTACCACTGAGCTCGATGGGTTTGACTTACGAGGCCGGTATTGAACGTGTGTCGTCGGGTATACAAGAGTTAGACCAGATGCTGAGCGGGAAGGGTTATTACCGGGGTAGCAGCATTCTTGTGACAGGGATGGCGGGTACAGGCAAATCTAGCGTAGGCGCACAGTTTGTTAATGCCGGCTGCTCACGCGGCGAAAGGTGCCTTTATTTTGCCACGGAAGAGTCGCCCAGCCAGATAGTGCGTAATATGCGCTCAATAGGAATTGACCTGGAAAGATGGATTAAAAAAGGGCTGCTGGAGTTTGTGGCCGCGCGGGCGAACATGCGCAGCCTGGAAGAACATTTGTTGGTCTTGCAGCGAACGGCGGACGCGTTCAAACCATCACTGGTCGTGGTTGACGCTATCACCGATTTCAGCACCATGGGTACCGGGTTGGCAGTGAAATGGATGACCACCCGCATGGTGGACTTTTTTAAATCGCGCGGGATAACCACAATTTTTAACAGCCTGGTGACGGGGGCATACGTAGAGGATAGCGGTGTCGGGGTCTCCTCGACCATGGACGTGTGGATGCACCTTGTTAATGTGCCCAGCGACCTCGAACGCAACCGTATCATGTACATAATTAAGTCACGCGGCATGGCGCACTCCAACCAGGTGCGTGAGTTCCTTATCACAAATGAAGGTGTGAAGCTGATGGAAGTGTACACCGGTCCGTCCGGGGCGTTGCTCGGATCGGCCAGGCTTGCCCAGGGGGCGGCTGAGAAAAGGGCGGCGCTGGATAGGAAGCAAGAAATGGAAGTCAATCAGAAAGAGCTTTTTAGGAAGCGCTCGGTGTTAGAGGCGCAGATAGCGAACCTCCGCGCGGAACTCGAAGCCCGGGAAGAAGAGGCCAAAAGGATAGCTGGACATGAAACAGAGAGAGAGAGGGAAATTGCCAGGGACGTGAAAGAAATGGCTGTCAAGCGCCACATGGGTGGGGGCAGAGCAGCCAAATGACCAGCGGAGGACTATGATGGCTACGATGAAGAAAGAGAGAACACACAGCCGGGTAGACGAGCCGCAGGAGATATGGCAACTGCGACTCTATGTGGCGGGCCAGACACCCAAATCAATGGCGGCCTTCACCAATTTGAAAGATATCTGTGAAAACCATTTAAAAGGAAAATACGAGATAGAAGTGATCGATCTGCTGGAAAATCCCAAGCTGGCCAAGGGCGACCAGATTTTTGCCATACCCACACTGGTGAGAAAACTTCCCCAGCCCATACGTAAGATGATCGGCGACCTCTCCAATAAGGAGAAGGTTCTGGTAGGACTGAACCTGTACCCGCTGGAGAAATAGCGTAGCTCATATACGCATTGCCGGTATTTGAGGGATGAGAATGGTTAAATCTAAAAAGAAGAGCGAAACCACCAGAAAATTTGAGAAAGCCACCAAGCAGGTTCGCCTTGAGAAATACGTGCTGAAATTGTACATTACCGGCATGACTCCCAGGTCGAGAGTTGCCATCCGGAACCTGCAAAAGATCTGCGAGGAACATTTGAAGGGCAGCTACGAGCTGGAAGTCATCGACATTTATCAACAGCCAACACTAGCCAAGGGCGAGCAGATCATTGCCGTTCCCACACTGATAAAGAAATTGCCTGAACCCGTCCGCCGGTTAATTGGCGATATGTCCGCAACGGACAGGGTGCTGCTGGGGCTTGACCTGAAACCAAAGAAATGAGATGGATGATGGATGAGGCCCAAAAAGGAACCAGGTAAGAACGGAGAGATCGAGGACCTGAAGCGCCGGCTGGCCGAGGCTGAGGAGACGTTGCGCGCAATTCAGCAGGGAGAGGTGGACGCTCTGGTTGTGAATACCGGGAAAGAGGAGCAGGTGTTCACGCTGCAGGGGGCCGACCTGGCGTACCGTATAGTGATGGAGCAGATGAACGAAGGCGTGATGACGCTTTCCATCGACGGCATTATCCTTTACTGCAATCGGCAGTTTGCGGACCTGACCCATATCCGCCTTGAGAAAGTAATCTCGTCAAATATATTCAATTATATTGAACCGCAAGCGCAGGATACACTCCGCCGGATCATGGAGCAGAATGGACATTCCGAAATGGCCCTGGTGGCTGCCGACTCAAGCACCGTGCCAGTCTACCTGTCAACGACGCGTCTAGCAATAAACGAGATGACTATTATTTGCGCTGTGGTCACGGACCTTACCGAGCTGAAGATGAAAGACCAGATAATCAGCCTCAAGGACGAGTTCATAGGAATGGTATCGCACGAGCTCAGGACCCCTCTCACCGTGATCATGGGAGCTATATACACAGTCATGGCGCCAAGGGTACCCAAGGCGGACAAACGGAAGTTGCTCAAGGACGCCCTCGCATCCACTGAAGAGTTAACTAATATAGTGGAGAACCTATTGGAGCTCTCGCGTGCCCAGTCCAACCGCCTGGATATTATTAGAGAAGTCATAGACATGAGGCAGGCAGCGGGTGAAGTGGTCAGGAAACTGAGCAAGAGGACTGACAAGCGCCGGCTGATAGTGGAGATGACGGGGCTACCGAAATTGACCGCCGACCTGTTGAGGATAAAGCGTATCCTGTATAACTTGGCGGAAAATGCAATCAAGTACTCACCCGGGGGGGGCGATATCACGGTCTTTGCCCGAGCTGCCCATGATGAGATTGTCGTAGGTATAAGGGACCATGGCATGGGGATGTCGCCTCAAGAGCAGGCGAAGCTGTTCAGACCGTTCGAGCGTCTTAATAGGTCGCCGGAGATTAAGGGGATAGGTTTGGGGCTTCTGGTGGCGGAGCGGTTGGTGCAAGCACACGGTGGGCGCATATGGGTTGAGTCCGCTCCAGGCAAGGGCTCCACCTTTTATTTCACGGTGCCTTTGTGATAGCACCGCCGAAGATGAGGAGTATTTTGCCCAGGCTTGCCATATCCACAGCAAGATTTTAGCTTAAGAGGGAGGGGAGGGCAAAGAGTGGAATTAATAATATGGACTATTTCACCTGCGAATCTTACTTAATTAGGCAAATATATTATATTGTTGATGCCTTTATCTAGTGCAATATAACCTTCTTTTGCCATTCTACCCATCTTCGTAAAGCATAACCGCGTCGGATATATGATGCTTCGCTCCATAAAAGATGGAGTTGATCCGCAAGCTGTCTGCCAATTTCGGCTGCCGAAATCTTCGAATTTTCAGTTAACATACGGGATACGATGCGAAATGACTTCGTCTCTGCAATAGCTTCGGCGAGCGTAGTTTCAATGTTTTTTGATCGAATTTTATCTTCTAAGGATACTATTCCATGATTTGTAGATCCAAATCCAAGTGTTATAATGCACAGAAGTGCATTCCCTAGCTTGCATTCCTCAATGGATTTTTTAGATAAGGGCGAGATTGATAGTTTTTGCATGAGATCGATGACTTTTTCTGGTGGAGAATCTCCGAAGAAGATCCCTGTACGTTTTACATTTGGCATTAAAACTAATTGTCCGTGTGCAGCATCAATAACTTTCCAACCATCTGCGGCTCGCTCAAGAAAACCAACTGCTGTTAAATATTTTGCTAATCTCAATGCATAAACTCTTTTGGTATCATCTCGAAGCGAAGCATATTGAAAAGCATTATTGGATATTCTTAACAAATCATTTTCTGAAATTATCATTTCCTTCTTTATATTTCTTCGAATTAGAATGGTAAATATATGATTATTTAACGCGGATGCGATAGCTCTTGATATTTCAATATTAATATCTTTTTGCTTGCCAATTTTGATTGTCGAAACTATACGATCGCGTTTTTTTTCCGCTAATCCAAACAACAATAAATCAGCAACTACATTCATTGCAGATTTAGTACCTATGGTCATTGATTCACTTAACATTTCGTTGGTGAGCCCTTCCTCTCCACTTGCCAAGCACGAGATCGTTGCGCGTACAAGTGTGCGGACTTCAGTGCTTGGTGTGAAAGACAACGGCACATATGGAATGTCCCCCGTATTCAAATAATCTCTAAATATATCCCAATATGCAGTAATCCTATCTCCACTACGTATAATTAGTCTCTTATCTACTAGGGATGTATATGTATCATTGCCGAATTGATCCACTATCTTCACCCATTCAACTGGTGCCAACTTAGCAATTTCATGGAGACATAAGGTTTCCTTGGGGGAAAGCTCACTTAAATCAGTATTAAATAATTTCTTGACATCCAGGCCACGTTCCAATACCTGCGTTTGAGATAGGCCGCTATTTACTAATTGAAATACATGAATGCACAATTTCTTTAGTAGCCAAGGGAAACCCTGACAATGTTGAACTAATTGGGAACGAAGCAGAGGATTTATACGTTGTCCGAGTTCAGTCTGAAAATGTGTTAGTGCTTGTGAGACATCCTTCGACCCAAAAGGTGGCAAATCTATGTCTAATCGCCTATCTTTAAGTTGATGCCACATAAAATACGCTGGATGTTCTTGCGGAAGAAAAGCGTCACTTTTCCACGCAAATCCTACAATAAAATTAGATTGGTAGGCATCCGTGGCTAAGGCCAGCGAACGTAACCTGTCAAATAGTTGACTTAATTCTGGCTTAGTAAAAACTTCTTCAAATTGATCAAATATTAATACTATAAGTTTTTGCCTTTGTTTTAGTTGGTCAAAACATTCCCGCAATGTTTTACTGTCGAGGGGAGCAGTAGGCGGTCCAGCTTGTAGAGGAATTAGGGGCGGAGAAATGAATTTACTCTCAATTGCGGAAGAGAAACATCTTAATATGGCAGCAGACACATAATCAATGGTTTTTGCCGCTCGTACATCTACTGCTTTCATAAACAATTTATTATGATAAGCTCGATTACTGCATCGAGCTCTTAGTTTTGCAATAAGTGAACTTTTACCCCACCCGGATGGCCCCCTTATCGAAAATAATCGGGTATTAGTACTTCCATCTAGGGCATTATTCAAAAAGTCCATTATTAATTGTTGCGATTCATGTCTGCCAACAAAATCTTGAGGTCTTGCGGGTCTGTAATCAGCCCAATTATCGCCGATGGCGACATCTACAACCATCTCCTCAAAGTTCGATATGCATCCCTTGCCACTGCTAAACACAGGAAGTTGTATGGACCAATTAAGGTCACAAAGACTCGTATCTGTAGATTTTAAATTTCCAAGGAGCTCCTTGTCGGTAACTCGTTCTCCGTTATTAACGTTATAAATAATGACATTTCTTGGTATGCCAGATACTGGTATAACATGTGCCCAGTAGCGTCCGAAATTTGTAATTAGCAAATATAAATTACCGGGATCACAATTGGAGATGTCTGCTATTTTATTTGGATCTATAACACGACCAGAGCTAATGAAAAGATCAATCAATCTTTCTGGTGTATAGATTTGCAATCTTCTACGTTGATCTGCTGGTTTGGTTTCCCATTCATCTTTTAATCCTTCAGCATCTTTAGATAAACGGGATGTTGTGACTAACCAACCTTGGTCTACTTCCTTTATAGTAATATTACCAAGCAATTTAGTAAGTGTATCAGCTGGAATCGGATCTCTGTGAGCTTTGCACTCTGAATATACTTTCTCATTTGAGACCTTGTGAGTTGCAGTAATATCTATCTCCATTCCTGTAATTCTTATAGCCGGGCCACATTTATAATTAGTGGCATCAAAAACATCACGCATTAGTTCAACGAGTATATTGCCTCGATCAGTAGTTGATGTATTGTGTGTGACAGCTACCTCAATATTGCAGTCCATAACAACCTCTCATACGTAAGTCCGCTTAGAAACTATTATAAATCTGATCCCTCGGAGTATCAATATCTGCAATCTAGGAGAAGGAAAACAATTGATTGTGGGTTTATGAAATTTGTTGTTTAAGATTGGTCCGATTATTTGGATAGTAATGAAGAGAATTACGACTGTTTCATCATCAGATATGAGGAGAACCTAAAGGCTTTGGAATATGCTGTGTGCATTGCTGGTATGGGAATGCGGCGGAAAGGCCAGGTTGTATTGAGCAATCAACTTTTAATCAATAGATTACCGCTCCGATCATATGCTATACTAAATTAAACAATAAGTTAGAATGGCTTGTTTGCTACATTTCACTAGTACAAAATTGGGTTGAGTAGCTAAGAATCGGGGAAGATTAGGAACTGGGCGACTTTATTTAGCGGATAGGTGACCCGTGGTTAATAAAAACGGAAAGCTAATTTTTACTATAGGTCATTCTAATCAGGACAGCCAAGAATTTTTGAAGCTGTTATCAGATAACTTTATTCAAATCCTCGTAGATGTTCGGTCAAGTCCAAAATCTAGATTCGCTACTCAGTTTAATGCTGAGAATTTGAAAAAATACTTAATTAACAAAAGAATAAAATACTTATATTTAGGTACCGAACTGGGTGGAAAGCCATCAAATGCTTCCATGTATGACGAGGAAGGTCATGCTCTATATCATTTGATGGCCCAATCACCATCATTCTTAAAAGCAGTTGAAAGACTATTAAAAGGATTGGAAAGCTATCGAATAGCTATAATGTGTAGCGAAGAAGATCCATCGAAATGCCACCGCTACTTATTAATAGGACGAATAATGGGGCAGAAAGGTGTCAAGGTGCTACATATTAGAGCTGATGGTCGAGTCCAAACAGAAGAACAAATAGAGAAATCCAATATTAAAAAGTCCACTGAATTCTCACAACTTACTATGTTTCAAGAACACAAGGAGGGATATTGGAGGTCCGCAAAGTCTATACGATCGGCTTCACCAAACGAAGTGCAGAAGAATTCTTCGAAGTCATTAAGAAAGCTGGAATAAAGCAGCTTCTTGATATTAGACTGAACAACTCATCACAGTTAGCAGGATTTACCAAGAAGGAGGATTTGCGCTATCTTTTAAAGGCTATATGCGGTGTTAATTATAGACACGAATTACTTCTAGCGCCAACACAGGAAATCCTTGATACTTATAAAAAATCCCATGGCTCTTGGTCAAATTATGAGAAGGATTTCCATACTCTCATGTCAATAAGACAAGTGGAGATTGAGATTCCTCGAAGCATATTCGATACACCCACCGTGCTACTTTGCAGTGAACGCACGGCTGACAGGTGTCATAGAAGATTAGTATTGGAATACTTGCAGAGCAAGTGGGGTGACATTGAAATATTTCACATTTAAATTGTCTGAAGATAATGAGAATTAAATTCATATGCCTCGCAAATTCAAGGAAGACTTCCGGAAGGTGTGTTGCGGGTTTAAGATTGGATCACAATGGATGGATTCGGCCTATTAGTGGGGATACAGAAGGACATCTCCTACAAAGGCATTGTACATTGGACGATGGAAATCAGGTTGCACTTCTCGATGTTGTTGAAGTAAATGTTTCTGAGCATCAACCAAAACCATATCAACCGGAGAATTGGGTGCTAGGAAGCGAGCAGTGGAAGTTAATAAAAAGGCTTAAGCCAGAAGAAGCATATTCATTTCTTAGGGAGTATTTAGCATCTGGGCCAGAGTTGTTTGGCAATGAAAGTGATAGAGTTGATTCAGCGGGTCTTCAAGATCATCCTATTTCCAAATCGTTAGTTCTTATTAAACCTACGGATATCTCATTTCATGTAACAAAGTCCTTCCGGGGCAATAGACAAGCTCGTGCTGATTTTAATCTGGATGGAATAAACTATGATCTTGCGATAACGGACGTGGTATGGGAGGAACGGCTTAAGATTTTGGGTCTTGGCAGATTGAGTAGAGAAACTATCGGTATTGCATCGGATGATATTCTTTTATTCACTATAAGTTTAGCTGGGCCGCTAGATGGTAAATGTTTCAAATTGATTGCTGGAATCATTTGTATTCCGAATTCCTAATCAATATAAATATTTAGAAATAGCTAATTCAAATGAGTCAAATATCCCTGATGCCATTATCTGCTTCTTCAACGGAGCGTCGTTCCCTGCTATAATGCTTCGCTGGAGCCAAGAAAAACTTTAAAGGAGAGTTAATCAAATGAAGGTTGAAGAAGTCAAAACGATCGCCATGATCGGCGCAGGTGACATGGGCCATGGGATAGGCGAACTGGCGGCCATGGCCGGATACAAGGTTAACCTCTATGACATCAAGCAGGAATTTGTGGATAAGGGTATAGGAAAGATCAGGGACAGCCTGGGCAAGCAGGTATCCAAGCAGAAGATGACGCAGGAAGCCATGGACAAGATCATGGGCAGCATAAAAGGCTTCACGGTGCTTAAGGATGCCGTGAAAGACGCGGACTTCGCCATAGAGGCGGCGCCCGAGATACTGGACCTGAAGCAGAAGATCTTCAAAGAAATGGACGAGGCGGCGCCCAAGCATGCCATACTCGCCTCCAATACTTCAACTATGAGCATCACCAAGATCGGCTCCGCCACCAAACGCCAGGACAGGGTGTGCGGCGTGCATTTCTTCAATCCGCCGGCCATGATGGCCCTGGTGGAGGTCATCCGCGGCGACAAGACCTCCGACGAGACCATGGACGTGGCCTACGACCTGGTCAAAGGCTGGAAGAATTTTAGGGGCCCGATGGTGGTTGTCAGGGTTGAGAAGGATACGCCGGGCTTCATCTTCAACCGCATGAATGCACCTTCGGGCATGTACCTCTCCTGGTTGAGGGAGAAGGGCCTGGTTGACCCTGAGGGCGTGGACGCCAAGGTAAGATCGACGGGAGCGCCGATGGGACCCTTCGAGACAATGGACTACTCCGGGCTGGATATATCGTTTAACGGCGCCAAATACTATGCAGCTACCCTCACCAAGGACTTCGCTCCGCGGCCCTGGCTGGCCAAGAAGGTCGAGGCCGGCGAGCTGGGCAAGAAGACCGGCAAAGGCAACTTCGAGTGGCCGGGTGGCAACAGGCCCAACATCGACCTGACCAAGACCGATCCGAACTTCGACCCGGCTGACATGGTGGCCATACAGGTGAACGAGGGCACCAAGCTGCTGGAGCAGGGTGTAGCCAAGAGCGCGGCTGAGATAGACCTGGCAATGGTGAACGGAAGCGGCCGCCCTGCAGGCCCGTTTGCGCTGGGTCAGAAAATGGGTTGGGATAAGGTGGCTGAGCGGTGCGAGGCCATAGCCAAAAAGACAGGCATCAAATGGTTCGAGCCCACCAAGATGCTCAAGAAAGGGGCAATTGCACTATAAAATGAAGCGGGGTTCGTCACACCCCTAAACTGCCATCACGGATGAGGCGTAATAGCGAAAATGGTTATTACGCCCCATCCCGGTCTGAAAATCTCCGGGGCGATTTGATCACTTTCCCTGGAATTTCGGCTTGCGCTTCTCCGCGAAAGCGGCGAATGCTTCCCGGGCGTCTGACGTACGCGCCATATCCACGATGGACTGGCTTTCAAATTCCATCTGCGTTTCCAGAGTTGAGGAGAGGCCGCCCTGGATGAGCTTGCGGGCGGCGCCGTAGGCCCGGGTTGCACCCGATGCAAGTTGCCCGGTGATCGCTCGTGCACGGGCCATCAGCTCAGCATCAGGCACCACTTCGGTAACGAGACCGAGATCAAGCGCCTCTTTGGCGGACAACCGCCGGTTGGTCAGCACGAGTTCGGAGGCCCGTCTTAGCCCGACCAGGCGCGGCAGGAAATATGTGAGGCCTCCATCCGGCGTGAGTCCGACCTGCGTATAGGCTACCGTGAAAGTGGCGGACTGGGCAGCCAGTGCTATGTCGCCCACACATGCAAGGCTCATCCCGGCGCCCATGGCAATACCGTTGACTGCAATGACGACCGGCGGCGCCCCGCGTGTCAGACGCGAGATGGCAAGATGGAGGTAGCTGGACATTTCTTTGAGAAGATCGGGGGTCTTTTCGACTTCACCGGCCATGGCCTTTAAATCGCCGCCTGCACAAAATACGGGGCCGGTTGCGGTGATCAGAATTGCCCGGACGGCAGAGTTCTCGCTGCAGTGCATGGCGGCGTAACAAAGATCTTTGGCCATTTGCAGGTCGATGGCGTGGTTGGCCTCCGGACGGTTCAGAGTGATCGTGGCGACATTGTCGGATATATCAAAGAGTAAAGTTTTGAACTGCATGCTACTATCCTCCGATTTTGATACCAGGTCCTGGCAAGGTGCTATTCAATCGAATCGTGACGGCCTTCTTGAATTTCAATTTGAGAAACGGGCAAGCACAGACATTAACGATTATAGATGCAGAACTTATATTAATCAATAGCTTAGTTGTCCTTCTTAGCCTGGCACTGTTGTTTGTCTAAGTCTCTTCTCTCTTATGTCCTGGTAGTTTGTCGCTGAGTCCACTATACTCCTCTTTATTATCTTGCTATCTCCCGTATTTTTGTCAGTTAGCTGTCAATCGCTTGTCAGACTGAAGTCAAGCACGACAGTGCAGACCGGAGTAAATTTGATTATGAAAGATTGTTGAATCAGTGCGTCATGAAAAAATCTTTAGTTAACATTCTTGTAATATATTATTATTGGCAGGCAAATAAGAAATGAAAAAGGCACCGCTCTTCCTGGCAGCGGCATTATTAGTCGGTTCCTTGCTGCTAGTCCCGCTGGCACCGGCGTACGCCACGACGGATTTGATACCCGGTCAAGCGGCCGTCGGTCAGCTTTCGGATAATCAGACCGCGCCGACGGCAGATGCAGTCACTCCTGCACCCACAACGGCGACGACGGATACCGCTCCAACAGCGGTAGTAGCAGACACACCCACTCCAGCGCCAGCGACAATTATAGACACAACCGCTGCGCCGACGGCAGATGCAGTCACTCCTGCACCCACAACGGCGACAACAGATACCACTCAGGCAACGGTAGTCGCAGACACACCCACTCCAGCGCCAGCGACAATTATAGACACAACCGCTGCGCCGACGACAGCTGCAGCCACTCCTGAGCCCACAACGGCGATGACCACTACCACTATCCCGACAACAACTGCAGTCACTCCTGAGCCCACAACCGCGACGACCACAACCGCTACGCCGGATGCGCTACCCGGTCAAGCGGCCGTCGGTCAGCTTTCGGATAATCAGACCATACCATCGACTGCGGATACTGAGCCGCCGGCTCCTCCTCCGCCACCCCCTGCGCCAGCGACAGTAATAGCTGCACCCGCTCTATCGGTGACTGCTGCTCCTGAAGCAGGTTCTACCACGGATTTATCGGCTGCTCCGGCGCTGGCGGTTACCACTCCAATCTCACCGACGGTTTCCCAGACCGTATCCGGCACCCCGCCATCGAGGCACCATTTCCCCCAGTCCTGGGATAACGGCACAGCGCATCTTCCGCCTTTCCCGGCACCATCAGATAATGGCACAGTGCATTTTCCGCACTTTCCACCGTCCTGGGATAATAGCACAGTGCATTTTCCGCATTTCCCCACGTCCTGGGATAACGGCACTGCGCATTTCCCGCCTTTCCCTGCGCCCTCAGATAATGGCACAGCTCATCTTCCGCCATTCCCGCAATATGGGCATCACCCTCCGTACACACCTAATCCATTGCCCCCACAGACTAATCCAACCTACCCCCCTTATCCTTATGATGCTGAGTATACGCTACCCATAGATGGGCCGGTGATCGGTTCATTCACGGCCAGCCCCAATTACATTCAATCGGGGCAAGCAGCCACATTGTCATGGATTGTGAGCGGCGCAAGCGTCGTTACTATATCCCCGACAGTTGGATCGGTTACCAACACCGGCTCGTTAGCTGTAATGCCAACTTACACAACCACATATACACTTTACGCCTACAACAGTCAGGGTGCGGTAAATGCCAGCACAATTGTAACGGTCACACCATACGCCAGCACCTATGGAGGAACCTATGGGACGGCGGTAATCAGTTCCTTCACGGCCAGCCCCAATTACATTCAGCCCGGTCAGCCGGCTACATTGTCCTGGATTGTAAATAATGCTGATACGGTCACTATATCCCCGGTGGTGGGATCGGTCGCCAATACCGGCTCATTTGACGTGACTCCTACCTATACAACTACATATGCTCTATCGGCCTATAACGGCGCGGGCACAATTAGTGCCAGCACTACTGTCACCGTTGCGCCTGACGTAAGTTCCTACGTTACTCCTGCATACGCCATTGGCACCGGCGTAAATATAGACACGGACAGTTCCGGAACTGCATCCGGCAGCACGGTAAATGCCAGCCAGTTCACTAACAGCATCGGCAACATTTTGAACGCCAATGGAACCAGCAACAGCAGCACTACCGCCGTCAACCTGTGGCCGATGTACCTGCTGCTAATTGGATTGGCCGCTGTTGCGTCCGTGGTCATAACCGCCCTACTCGTGAGAAAACCCGCTGTGGCCCATACACAGAGCACGGGTATGAAGACAGGATACGCGACTTCATCTACCGCCATCATCACAGCTACCCAGCCGGCTACATTGACACCAATGACAACAATCGTTGAAATCGGGCTTCCGGCCAAATTTGTATCGTCGGGAGGGATTACTATGCCGGTTGCCGGCAGGCCGTTGGGCCGGAGAGATTTCCGCGCGCTGATCTCGCCAGACAAGGCCGACACAATCTCCAGGCAGCATATCCTGGTCACCTATGAAAACGGCGTGTACTATATAGAGGACCCCGGCAGCACAAATGGCACCACGCTAAACGGATCCGAGATCAAAGGTAGTGGCAAACACACGATTGAGAATGGAGACACCGTAGAGCTTGCCCATGCCCTGAACCTGACCTTTAAAGTCTAACAGCACACAAGGTACCATATAGATAGGGCAATACTAGAATATCCCGTGCACTTTGCCGGTGTGGGGATCGATGTCAATGCGGCGGAAGGCCGGGTTGGAGCCTGTGCCGGGCATGAGATTGACCTCGCCGGCGAAGAAACAGAGGAACCGGGCGCCTGAATAGACCATAATATCCCTGATGGGCAGGATCCAGCCTTTGGGGACGCCTTTGAGAGCAGGATCGTGGCTCAAGCTGAGCGGCGTCTTGACCATAATGGTGGCGTAGTCGTCGTATTCAGGGTCTGCTTCCAGGGCCTTGGCCCTTGTTTCCGCAGCCAGCGACCAGGAGGTCCCGTCGGCGCCGTAAACTTCACGGGCTATTTTATCCACTCTGTCCCGCAGTTTCATCTCGGGCGGGTAAAGGAATTTGAACTCATTATCGTCGTTGCAGGCTTCTTTGACCACGTCGGCCAGCTCCAGTGCGCCTTCACCGCCGAACTCCCAGTGCCGTGAAACAGCGCAGCGCGCCCCGGCCAGCTCGGCGGCCTTCTTTACCATAGCTATTTCAGCCTTGGTATCGGAATGGAAAACATTGATGCAGACCACCGGGCAGACCCCCGCCTCTTTAATAATTTTTATATGATGGAGCATGTTGGGGATGCCTTTCTCCAGCAAACCTAAATCTTCCCGCATATATTCCCCTGGCATGGGCAGTCCGGGCACTATGGCCGGGCCGCCGCCGTGCATCTTAAGGGCGCGTACGGTCGTTACCAGGACGGAGGCGTTGGGCCTGAGATCGCTCAGCCTGCACTTCACGTTGCAGAATTTCTCGAAACCGATATCGGCGGCGAAGCCGCTCTCGGTAACGTGATAGTCGAACATCTTGAGGCCGATCCGGTCGGCGATGATGGAGGACTGGCCCAGAGCGATATTGGCGAAGGGACCGGTGTGAACCATCAGCGGCTGGTATTCCGCCGTGCAGCACAGCGTGGGGTTGATGGTATTGCGCATGAGCGCCGTCATAGCGCCGCCTACCTGCAGGTCACCCGTGGTGATGGGGTCGCCGTGCTTGCTGTAGGCCACCGTGATGCGGTCCATGCGGTGGCGCAGGTCGGCCAGGTCTTTGACGATGGCCAGCAGCGCCATCAGCTCGGAGCTCACCGCGATCTGGAACTTGGACTGCATGGTGTAGCCGTCCATCTTGCCGCCGATGCCGATAACGATGTTGCGCAGGCTCTGTGCGCAGAAGTCCATCACCCAGCCCATCTCGATGCGGGTGGGGTCGACATCGAGACGCTTCATTTTGGAAAGCGTCATCAGTTTCTTGTCGTCGTAGTTGCGCTCGTGCTGCATGCGTGCAGTGAGCGCAACCATGGCCAGGTTGTGGGCGTTGGTAATATCGTTGATATCGCCGGTCAGTCCCATCGAGAACTCGGTCATGGGTATGAGCAGGGCATTGCCGCCGCCGGCGGCCGTGCCCTTGATATTCATGGTAGGTCCGCCCGAGGGCTGCCTGATGCAGCCGCCGACGTTCAACCCGCGCCTGCCCATGCCTTCCAGCAGGCCGCAGGTAGTGGTGCTTTTGCCCTCTCCCAGGGGTGTGGGCGTGATGCCCGTGACAGTTATATATTTGCCGTCCGGCTTATTTTCCAGCCGCCGCATGATCCTGGCGTAGTCGAGCCTGGCAACTTTCCCGTAGGGGATAATCTCGCCTTTCTCCAGGTTCAGTTTTTTCACCCAGTCGAGCGGCTCGGGCATGTTCTTCTCGGCCTCTTCGGCTATCTGCCAGTCGCTCATTTCCAGGGGGTTATAAGGCATTCTCAATATCTCCGGATTATTTGATACCTGCTTTGATTTCGGCCGACTCGATAGTATTCTGCAGCAGCATGGTAACGGTCATGGGGCCTACTCCACCGGGAACGGGGGTGATGGCGGCCGCCTTCTCCTTGACCGCCTCGAAATCGACGTCGCCCACCAGACGGTAGCCTTTCTCGCGGGTCTTGTCTTCCACGCGGTTCACGCCGACGTCGATGACCACCGCGCCTTCCTTGACCATGTCGGCCTTAACGAAGAGCGGGCTGCCCATGGCGGCCACCAGGATATCCGCCTGCCGTGTGAAATTGGGTATATGGCTGGTGCCGGTATGCACCACCGTCACCGTGGCGTTGGCGCCCTTCTTCTTCTGAACGAGTATGGCGGCCAGCGGCTTGCCCACCAGGTTGCTACGCCCGCATATCACCACGTGTTTGCCGGCCGGGTCGTAGCCGCTCCTCACCAGTATTTCCTGTATGCCGTGGGGAGTGCAGGGCAGGAAACAGGGCTGGCCTCGCAGGAGTTTGCCCAAATTGACCGGATGGAAGCCGTCTAAGTCTTTTTCGGGGGAGATATGGTAAAGCACTTTTTCGGTGTCTATATGTCCGGGCAGGGGAGTCTGTACCAGGATGCCATCCACCTCAGCGTCGTTATTGAGGTCATCGACGGACTGTATGACCCTGGACTCAGGCGTATCGGCCGGCAGCCTTATCGTAACCTCGTGCACACCGATCTCCTGCGCCCCTTTTTCCTTGGATTTGACATAAGATATGGAAGCAGGATCGTCGCCCACCAGGATTACGCCCAGGTAGGGCACTTTACCGTGCTCTTTAAGCCGGGCTACCCTGAGCTTTAGCTCGCTGCATATGGCCGCTGCAATCTCGGTGCCGCTGATTATTCTGGCTGTCATCGTATCTTCCAATACAAGAAATTAGTAGGATATTATACAAATTACATAAGGTACAAACAATATTCGAAGGGACGATCCGGCTAATCGGGCCGTTCTTTAAGGATATCTTTTACAGTCCGAACGGCTTTGGGGACGGCTTTAGCCACCGGCGGCGTAAGCTCGGTGCTGAACTCAAAAGCGTCGGGGATTTCAATGGCGACAATGCTTATTTTATCCGGGAGTTTAACATTTAATAGCTTGCCTATCTCCAGCGCGGTGGGCAGGTCGGTATCGTGTGGCGAGACCGCATGCTTGCTTACGCGGAAATCATCGACTTTCAGGCGGTAAATGTCACCGGGTTTGCCGTTGACGGTCTGGATGGCGTCGACGATCACCACCTCATCGAAATCTATGACAAGGTCCATAATTGCCAGGCCTGAAACGTCGCATGCTAAGAGGCTGACATCGCCGGGAGGGGGGTCTGCCTGTAAGGCCTCGATAACTTTAAAGCCCACACCATCATCGCCGATGATGGGATTGCCTATGCCCAGGATAAGCCTTTTCATCAGGCCGGTGTTTCGGCCTTGTCAGCCTGCGGTTTGGACGTGAGGAAGGGTTTAAGCAGCTTTTGGGGCGAAACCACATTGCCGTCGAGGGCCGATGCCTTAATATCAAGTCCAAGGGCAATGGCTATCATCTGCGTTATAGCCAGCACAGGCAAATTGAACTTCTTTTTGAACATACCGTTCACTACGGGCTGATAGACATCGAGGGCTGTGAAACACAGGGGGCAGGTCGTTGATACTATGCACTGTGCGCCATTGTCCTGCGCGTTCTGTAATAGCCTGTGGATCAGGTCCAGCGCCACATCCGATTCGGATATGACCAGCGAGCTACCGCAGCAGCGGGCTTTCAAGGGGAAATTGACCGGTTCGGCGCCCAGGCTTTGGGCCATCTGATCCAGCCAGTCGGGATACTCGGAATCATCGAATCCATAACTGGGGCGTACCTGCTGGCATCCGGCATAGCAGGCAGCCTTGAGACCGGTCAGGGGGCGGACTACTTTAGCGGCCAGGCCGGCGGGGCCGACATCGTTAAACAGCACCTCCACTATGTGGCGTACTTTTACAGTGCCGTTGTACGAAAGCCCGATGGCGGAAAGCGCTTCCCTCACCCTTTCGGCCAGCTTGTGGTCCTCTTTCAAGAGGTCGTTGGCTTCCTGCAGGATGGTATAGCACGAGCTGCAAGGCGTAACCAGGTCCAGCCCGGTTTTCTCCGCCTGGGCCAGGGTGCGGGCGGTTATGCCGATGGCCTTGGACTTGTCCACGCCGGCAAAGGGCGATGATCCGCAGCAGGTCCAGTCTTCCAGCTCAATGAATTCCAGGTCCAGAGGTTTGGCTATGGCCTTTATCGATTTTTCAACCGGGAGGCCGGTGGCTTCCATGGAGCAGCCGGGATAGTAAGCGTAATATCTCATTTGCCTACTCCTGCCGATAATTTGTCGATTATTATGCGCAAATCAGCCTTGCCCTTGACCCTTTTAGGTGTTAACGGCAGGCGCCTGTGAACCAGCAATTTCAAAGCTGTAGGCAGCATTTTTAATGCGGCCAGCGGGTTGGTCTGCAGGTAATACTTGAACATAAAGCCGAATTCATATATGCGCCCATTGTTTACAATTGATTCCGAGAATGTTCGGTACATGGTCGTGGTTGTAGTCGGCGGTTTGTAGCCCTCCTTCAGGGCTATCGACTCCAGTCCGTGTACAATGCTGGCCGGCTTAATATCCAGCGGGCAGCGGGTGGTGCACAGGTAGCACGAAACGCAGAACCATATAGAGTTGCTTTTAAGCAGCTCATCCTTGAGCCCCGACCTTACCATGGCGATTACTTTACGGGGAGGGTATTCCCAGTGCATGGCTGTGGTGCAGGAGCCGCTGCAGACTCCACACTGAATGCACTGGTTGATCTTGTCGCAAGCCGGTAAGGCGGCAACTTCATCGAGAAAAGTTGTTTGTGCGTTATCGCCCATTTTTAACAAATCTCCTTCTGTAATTTTAGGTTCGCAGATCTGTGGCTAAACCAATATGCCTTCGATCTCCGCATTTATCTCATCGTTGGTAAAATGCTTGTGAGTTATGGCGTTGCTGGGGCAGGCTGCCACACAGGTGCCGCATCCTTTGCACAGGGCTTCGTTTATGCGTGAGACCTTGTCTTTCTCTATATACGAGATAGCGTTGTAGGGGCACATCAGGTTGCAGATCCTGCAGCCCGAGCACTTGGCTTCGTCGATGAAGGCCGTGTCGGCCTCTATTTCCACCTTGCCCTTATTGATCAGTGCCAGCACCCTGGCGGCGGCGGCGGATGCCTGCGCCACGGTATCGGGTATATCCCTGGGGCCCTGGCAGCAGCCGGCTATGAATATACCGTCGGTCATGGTAGCAACCGGATCGAGTTTGGGATGCTTTTCAGTGAAGAAATTCTCCTTGCCGCAGGAGATGTTGAATTTATGTGCAACATCGGCCGCATCGGCCTGGGGTTCTATGCCACTGCACAGGACGACCATATCGACGGGCTGCCTGCGCTGTTTGCCGACCAGCGTATCTTCGAACTGTACGATTAACTTGCCTTTCTCTTCGGGCGTCTGGGCCACATCCGTCACCTCGCCGGGCCTGCCCCTGAAGAAAACGGTGCCCTCTTTCTGCACCCGGTTATAGAACTCCTCGTAGCCCTTGCCGAAACTGCGGATATCGATATAGAACTCGTAAACACGGGCGCCGTGCACGTGTTCTATGAGCAGATGGGAGAATTTCATGGCATACATGCAGCACACCCTGGAGCAATACTCGTGGTACTTTTCGTCGCGACTGCCGACGCAATGTATGATGGCGATGCTCTGGGGTTCCTGGCCGTTCTTGAGTTGAATGTGGCCGGTGGTGGGACCTGCCGAGTTCACCATCCTCTCGAACTCAAGGCTGGTGAGCACGTTATCATATCGCCCGTAGCCGTATTCCTTAATGACGGAAGGGTCGAATATTTTATATCCGGTGGTCAGGATGATGTTGCCGACCTCGACGTCGATGATCTCGTCTTCCTGCTCGAAATTAATGGCATTCCTTTCGCAGAATTTCTCGCAGGCACGGCATTTGCCTTTCAGGAAATAGGTGCAGTGCGCCCTGTCGATAGTGGTCACATTGGGCACTGCCTGCGCAAAAGGAGTGTAAATAGCCTTGCGTTTGGAAAGCTTCTCGTCGAACTCGCTGTCGACCTTGACCGGGCACTTGGTCACGCAGGTGCCGCAACCGTTGCACTTGGTGGTGTCGACGTACCTGGCCTTTTTCCTGATCTTGACCCTGAAGTTGCCCACGTAGCCCGATACATTGTCGACCTCGCAATAGGCCAGCAGTTCGATCTGGGGATGTGCGCCCACCATGCTCATCTTGGGCGTAAGGATGCAGGCCGAACAATCAAGGGTGGGGAAGGTCTTGTCGAGCTGCATCATGTGGCCGCCGATGCTGGGTTCCCTCTCCACCAGGTAGACTTTATGCCCCGAGTTGGCGATCTCCAGGGCAGCCTGGATGCCTGCGATGCCGCCGCCGACGATAAGGGTGTCGGGGTGAACCGGGACCTCTTTGTTTTCTAGAGGCTGATGATAGAAGACCCTTCTGACGGCGGCGCTTACCAGCGCTTTGGCTTTATCGGTAGCTTCTTTGCGTGACTCGGTCACCCAGGAGCAGTGCTCGCGGATATTGGCCATCTCGAAATAGTATGGGTTCAAACCGCCGTCCTGTACCGCGCGGCGGAAAGTGGGCTCGTGCATTTGAGGAGAACACGAGGCGACTACCACACGGTTGACGCCCAGCTCTTTGATATCTTTTTTAATCAGGTCCTGACCGGGGTCGGAGCACATGAACTTATAGTCGCGTGCAACTACTACCGAAGGCAGGCTTTTGGCGTATTCAGCAACCTTCTCAACATCAACAGTCCCCGCGATGTTGCTGCCGCAGTGACAGATATAAACACCGATCTTGGGTTCCATCATGACCTCCTTGGAAGGACCGATTTAATTACTGGCTATTAGTAGAAGCCGGCAGATATAACAAATTCAGGTATTTAGACTTCCGCATGATTATATCACCATGCATTGAAGGGGACAAGCATTTGGCCGGATGATTTATAACGTACGCCCCTGTATGCTAAAATTATGCGGTTTCCCAAGGGAGTTTTCATTTGAAGATATTAGTCACTAATGACGACGGCATCAATGCCGATGGGCTATGGTCGCTGGTCTCAGCACTGAAAGAAGTGGGCGAGGTCACCGTTGTCGCCCCCGACCGTGAACAGAGCGGGGTGGGCACCTCGATGAGCCTGCATCATCCCGTGCGCCTGGCCAAGATCCACGAAAAAATTGCCGGTATCGATACATACTCGGTTGAAGGCACGCCGGCCGATTGCGTCCTGCTTGCTATAAAGGTCATCATGCCCGGCGGCATCGACCTGCTGGTCTCCGGAATAAACCAGGGGCCCAACTGCAGCTACGACGTATTTTTATCAGGCACAGTGGGCGCCGCATTGCAGGGATTTTTCTATGACATACCGTCCGTCGCCATTTCCATGAGCTCATTCGAAGATCCCAGGTTTGAGACGGGGGCGCTGATTGCCAGGGAGCTGGCCGAATATATCAAGCGCAAGAAAATGAAGGGCAAGATGCTCTTGAATGTGAACGTTCCCAACCTGCCCTTAAAGCAGATACGCGGCATCGACGTGACCCGGCTGGGCGAGAAGAAATATTCGGCAGGCGTGGAAAAAGGCCATGACGGCAGGCAGACTTACTACTGGATACTGCACCGCGCCACGGATATGGCAGCCAGCGGCACCGATATATGGGCTTTGGAGCATAAGCGGGTATCTATCACAGCGCTGCGCTTCGTCCGCAGCGAGTATAATACTGAATTTGTGCATGAGATGGCGACCGAGATCGCCGGGCGGCTGCTTGGTAAATGAAATATTTGTTCCACTAAGGAGGGTTAAATGTCCGAAGTTGTCATAGTCGGCGGTGTCAGGACCGCAATCGGTACGTTCGGCGGCGGGCTTAAAGATGTCCCTGCCACTAAACTGGGTTCAATCGTTATCAAAGACGTGCTCAAAAGGGCAGGTTTAAAGCCCAAAACGGGTGCCAGGCTGGCCGAATACGGCCCCAGGGCGCTGGCCGGCGGCGGGCTCTGTGAACTGGAGCAGAAGTACTACGATTGGCCTGACAACCTTAAAGAGGTGCAGGTGGACGAGGTTATCATGGGCAATGTGCTGCAGGCTGCACAGGGTCAGAACCCCGGCAGGCAGGCCATGATCTACGCCGGGCTGCCCAAGGAAACGCCGGGCTTCACGGTCAATAAGATTTGCGGGTCCGGCATGAAGGCCGTGGTTGCCGGCGCGCAGAGCATTTTGCTGGGCGACGCCGAGGTGGTGGTAGCGGGCGGCATGGAGAGCATGAGTAATGCTCCCTACGCCATGACGCGTGCCAGGTGGGGCTACCGCATGGACCTGACGGGCAAAGGAGAGGTGTTCGACCTGATGGTCTATGACGGGCTGTGGGAACTTTATTACGGCTATCACATGGGCGTTACCGCTGAAAATATCGCCGCCAAATACGGCATCACGCGGGAAGAGCAGGATAAGCTGGGCTTGATGAGCCACCAGAGGGCCTTGGCCGCCATCAAAGACGGCACGTTCAAGCAGGAGATCGTACCCGTGGTATCGCCTCAAAAGAAAGGTGACCCCGTTGTTTTCGATACCGATGAAAGGCCGATGGAGACGACTCTGGAGAAGATGGCTAAACTGGCGCCGGCATTCAAGAAAGACGGGACCGTAACCGCCGGAAACGCCTCAGGTATCAATGACGGCGCCGGCGCGGTATTGTTGATGTCGGCCAAAAAAGCCGGTGAAATGGGATTGAAGCCTATGGCCAGGATCAGGTCCTATGCGTCCGGCGGTGTTGACCCTGCCTATATGGGACTGGGAGTTGTCCCGGCCGTCAAAAAGGCCCTGGAAAAAGCTAATTTATCCGTCAAGGATATGGACGTGGTCGAACTGAACGAGGCCTTTGCATCTCAGGCGCTGGGATGCGTAAAAGAACTGGGTTTCGACCTGGACAAGACCAATGTACACGGCAGCGGCATTTCGCTGGGCCATCCCATCGGCGCCACCGGCGCCCGCGTGCTTGTGACTCTGGTGCATGAGATGGAACGGCGCAACCTCAAGCGCGGGCTGGCTACCATGTGCATCGGCGGCGGCATGGGCATCGCCATGGTGGTGGAACGCTAGAACGGCGGGCGGTAGCTGAAATTTGAGCAAGATACTTATTGTCAATACAGGGCCCACCGAGTTCGAAAGACACGGGTTGTACCCTTCAGCGGGGAGTGCGGACCTGGAAGCCCCTTTAAGCCGGTGGGCACAGGCTGCGGCTAAAAGGCTAGCCGATTACCATGTAGTTGCGGTTTATACCTGCCCGGTGCCCGGCGCCGTGGAGACGGGCGATATCATAGCTGGCAGCCTGGGGCTCAAAGCTGTAAGTATGCCCGGGCTGGAAGGAACCGGCCTCGACCATTGGAAGGGACTGAAGCCCGAAGAAGCTGCAAGCATGGACGCTTGTCCCGGTGCAGATGCCAAAGCCGCCTTCGAATTGCCCTTTGAAAATATAGACGGCCTGCAGAAGAAAATAGCTGAGGCCCTGGATAATCTGGCTCTTAGCCATAAAAAAGAGACCGTGGCGGTCATATCGCACAGGGCGCTTTCCATCATCATGATACTGCACCTTTTGAAGATGACGGACAAGCATTTCCGGCAGATTGCACAGGACCCCGGGGCCATCAATCTCTTCGAAGTGCGGTCGGGCATGCCTTCGGCTCTCATTATTAATGACACATGCCACCTTGATGGATTAATATAGATTCTAAGATGGGGAAGCGCTATGAATAAAATTAAAGCTGGCATTATCAATGTAACAGGATATGCAGGCGTTGAGCTTGCGCGTATACTCTGGCAGCATCCCCAGGTGGATCTGGTGGCTGTCACAGGGCGCAGCGCCGCCGGGAAAAAGCTGGGTGAAGTCTTCCCCCACCTGGAATGCACCGGCCTGACCATTACTGCAGAACTGGAAGGCAAAGTCGATGTGGCCTTCTCGGCCATGACGCATAATGCCAGCGCCGAAGTGGTGATGCCGCTGCTTAAAAAGGGCATTCGCGTGGTGGACATGAGCGCGGATTTCAGGCTCAAGGACCCCGCCCGCTATCCTGAATGGTATGAATTCACTCATCCGGCGCCCGAGCTGCTGAAAACCGCCGTATACGGGCTGCCCGAATTGCACCGCAGCCAGATAGAGGCTGCCAACCTGGTGGCCAATCCCGGATGTTATCCTACGTCGGCCATACTGGCCTTCGCTCCCCTGGTCAAGCTCGACCTGGTGGAAGCGGACTTGATTGTCGATAGCAAGTCGGGCATCTCCGGCGCTGGTAGGACGCTTACATTGCCCACGCATTTCTCCGAAGCCAGCGACAACGTGCGCGCTTATAACTTGAGTGGCCACAGGCACCAGCCCGAGATGTTGCAGGAGCTCGATAATCTTTGCCCTTCGGGCAACGTGTCGGTGACATTTGTTCCGCACACCGTTCCCATGACGCGCGGGATTTTGAGTACCTGTTATGCCAGGGTCAAATCGGGGAAGCTTACCGGCGGCAAAGAGGAGCTGGATAAGGTCTATAGCGATTATTACCGCAAGGAGCCCTTCACGCGCATGGTGCAGCAGCCTCCCGAAACGAAGCAGACCTGGGGCAGCAACCTGTGCCTGATCTACCCGACCATGCACCAGAAAACGGGCCGCGTCGTGGTTATAAGTTGTATTGATAACCTGGTTAAGGGCGCGGCTGGACAAGCTATTCAAAATATGAATATAATGTTTGGTTTTCCTGAGACGGCGGGCCTTGAAGCCCTGCCTATCTATCCTTAATTCAATGCCCCCATCGTCTAGAGGCCTAGGACACCAGCCTTTCAAGCTGGACACAGGGATTCGAATTCCCTTGGGGGCACCAATCCATCCTTAAAGCTATTCTACTCGTACAGTTAGTCCTTGCTTTTTGTTTATTATTATGTAGTTTCACTAAATTATAGATTTTCATTTTACACTCATCGCATGATTGATACTTGTCAGACTCCTGCTAAATTACAGTATCCACCCCTTTGATTTTCAACCTATTCCGAATTTCTTTTTCTTGTAATCCAGACTCAAGTATTACAGCAACCCATAATTTGATGTTCTTATGCAACCTAACGTAGCCTCCAAACAAAAAGTGATATACTCCGCTTGATCGGAGGCAACTGGCGGAAAATATAACAGCCCCTTCTGGGTAAACGATTTCAAGGAGCATACATATATGAATAAATTTTATCGTGGTGAAGAATTTGGTTTTGCTTACAAAGCAACGGGGATAGGTTGGCACAAAATACCAGTATTACGTAACTTCCCTTATTTAACCGGCAGAGAAATCAAAATTCGTTTATATTTAAAATCCTTATATGAAGACCAAGAGTGGCTGCAGGGGGTATTACGCTATGAGCCTCCTATCATTTTACATTCTGGATCGTCCAAAGAAGATGAAATCAAATTTGAAGAATATGGTGACGTCTTTCTTTTAGACGAATCGCAATATTTCCAAGAAACTAACCGAGAATACACAAAATATAAATTTGAAAAAGGTAAATGGTGGTCAAAGACAATAGCTATCAAATATGGCGAAAATTTCATACATCCACATGCATTCAAGTGTTACTTGGTATTACAAGACACGAGTCTGGATGGCAAGATAATAGCATCCAGGGAAACATTTGGGACACAAATAGCAGATATTGAAATTATCTCAGATACGAAGTTTTGGGCATGGCTGATAACTGGTATCATAGCACTTACGGCTGTCGTTGTAGGTATATTGAACCTAATTTCGAGATTGAAAAATTGAGACGGGTGTCAGTACTTATCTAGGATTATAAACCTCTATATAGGTTTAAGTGCGTAAACGTAAAATCCTATAGGATTGAGAAAATGAGTCCGCTAGGATTAGGATTGTTGCAGGATTCTCTTCGAAGCTAACAGGATTTTTTCAGGATTTTGAGTAGACAATATGGGCTGCTTGAAGCAAACGTTGAAATTAACATCTTACGAAGCCCTTTGGTGCTTATGTCTTCAGAGATTGAGGCTTATTATTATATCTCTATGTTAGCAGATAAGCCTGTACAAAATCATAAAACGGAACAAAGGAATTGCACTTGTGACGCGTTAGGTCAATTGAAATGCTCGCTGCAATTTGGTAGTTATGTTTCGTGTTCATATATATCTTTTCTTTGTCGGAAGCCCTATCAATTAAGTCAGCTAGATGTTCTTTGGGCGAATTAATTGTTTCCGGTGGTCCTTTGACATTGGGAGTGCGCTTCAGATGCATGGCAGTTTTAATTGCCTCAGGATCGCTCAATAGCCAAGCTTCCAATTCTTGAATAGGTATACAAATTAAGTAAATTGTTATCGGACAAGGATTGAGGTTGTCTCCGATTTCTTTTCGCAAATCTCTAAGATCATTATTATCGAGGTCATGTACGAGAATTAACAAGGAACAACCGCCTTGACTTAATTCCTTTGCCCACGCGTGGCACTTCCGCCTAAGCTTGCCACATCCTCTTCCAACACGTCCTTTTACACCTATTCGATCATTATTTGCAATACGATGAATAAGGACTGTTATGGATTCCACATCAGACTCGTCCTCTGCAATCACACCAACTTTAGGGGTTTTCTTAACCATTCCCGAATCCCCCTTCTTTCCAATATTCTCCGAGATTGCCTGACTCCTTGAGATACAGTCGCAATGCTTCATACTCATTCTTGCTCATCGATTTATCCAATGGCGTAGCAATGGTGCCTTTAGCAGGCACCCACTTTACGAGCAAGAGATTTTCAGGATCAAGATGATCCAATACAAAATCAGAATGTGTACTCATGACAATCTGTTTCTTCTTTGACTGAGTTTTAATCAATGAAATGATGCTATTTAGCAAACCATGGTGTACGCAAACTTCGGGTTCCTCAATTAACAGCAATTTACTGTCATCAGTTAAGATATAAAACACCAGTGCCAGAGTCTTGAATGTGCCTTCCGAAAGTTGGTTTGGGGAAAGTTGAGTGTTACAGATCGTAAACGTAGGAACTACTAGAAGTTTATTTCTCTCAATCTTTTCTGTTTTTCCGCCCGCCTGTACTTTATAGTAGCTCGATGGCATTTCAAGGTTTCTGAAATCTATGGCATCTACCAATCCAATTCCATTATTGCCGACAGTATTTAAGTATCGTTTGTATTGAGTATCGTTTACTTTCCACGATTTATATAAGTCTAGGATAAATTGATCATGTCCAGTACTAGGACGATATTTTCGTACTGGGCGATCCTCTTCTAATTCGATTGAAACCGGGCACCGGGAAGGATCAGAGAACTGGCTTGCGCTATAGTACTTGATCCCATCAAAGAAACCCGCAACGTCCGAGAGAAATTCCCGTATCTTTTTGGATTTGATTATTAGCTTAAAATCTTCATCTCTTGCTACAAGATACCTTAAAATATCTGTTCCCCGTGTGTCTTGTTCTGACTCAGCAATTGAGGTAGATGTAGCGGGACGGCCGAAAAATTGGATAGGAATACGAAGCCATTTTCTTGGAAAGTAGCCAAAGTCGCGAAAATTGAACTTAAGGTCTGAGTAATATACGTCGTCATAATTGCGTTCATCAGTTTCATATATTACAGCTCCCCTTATGAAGATGGACTTATTCTGGTCTTCAATTGTTGCAGTTATGTGACATTCACTTCGTGAAGAAGATACCATATCCCTCATCGAAAGCCTAGCACTACAGAGTTTTCTCAAGAGAGTCATAGCACTTAAAATATTGCTTTTTCCCGCTCCATTAATACCTATCAAACTTGTGAGTTGATCTTGAAGAAGAAATTTCGTTCTTATGCATGAACGATATGATTTGATCTCAAAGGATTTTAATTGCATATTTGGATCCCTCCCAGAAAAATACAGTGCACCAATCAGTCTGACTTATATCAGTCTACCATCTTTTAGTCAGAGTTGCTGCCAAATAACATTAAGGTTTGCGCTGGTCAGTTGAATAAAGCATTTTGTTTGCCTCCGTTGGACCTGGAAATATATTGCTGGATAAAATCCCGTCCCCCATTTTTATAGTTATAATATTATCGTAAAGTCAATATACCTGTATCTACGCAAACATGGAACTGTCGTATGCTGGATGATAGACAAGAATTTCTACTCACAATGCAAAGTCGGCATATTTTAGATACGGGCTGAGTGCAATTTTGTGCAAAAAGGGGTAATGAGAGCATCACACTAATAGTTAGGGGATCATTAACCATGTTCAATTATTGGGTATACCATTACAAAGTGTGCAGGTGTATAATCTGTGACTAGGAATTGGAGGCATGTAAATAACAATAGTGAAAAAGGAAATTAATGAGCAAAAGCCGGACCGATTGATAGTAGGGAAAGAAGAAGCCAAGGCTAAATTGCAGATACAAATCGAAGAAGGCGAAGCTATTGCGGTACTATCAGTCAAAACTGATGCTGAAGTCAAACAGGCTCAAGACAAGCTGGACTTATGGTACGACTTCACAAAAGAGGTATTACTTAGAACATTCAGTACCAATAAGATGGCAGACGAATTCCAGAGGGCAGTTCGTTCTTATGCCTTCGATCCTTTAGACAATTTTCGGAATGAGATTGATAAACGTCTGAATATGCTGAAATCGATAATGAAGCGAGTAGATTTATATGACGATATTGTTATACCGGGAACGATTGCTGCCCCTAAAACAGCAAACAGAAGTATAAACACTAAAAAGGTATTTGTAATACATGGCAGGAATAAGGCATTACTCGATTCAATGACTGATTTCTTACGTGCTATAGGACTTGAACCTATTGAATGGAACCAAGCGATTAGCTTAACCAACAAACCAACCCCTATGATTCAAGATATCGTGTCCACAGCTTTTAGGGAAGCGCAAGCAATAGTTGTCTTGTTTAGTGGCGATGACATAGCTAAGCTTAGAGATGAGTTTGTGCAGAACAATGATGAACAACACGAAAAAGAATATACGCCACAACCAAGGCCTAATGTCCTATTTGAGGCTGGCATGGCAATGACTGGAAATCAGGATAGAACCATTCTGGTGCAAGTAGGGAAAATACGTCCATTTAGCGATATTAGTGGTTTGCATATAACGAATCTTGACAACTCTCCGCAAAAGAGGCAAGAGCTTGCTACTAAATTAAAAAATGCAGGTTGTGATATTGCAGATATTTCTGCGAACCAGAGATGGATGAATACAGGTAATTTTGTAGGCCTCACTGACAGCGATCACACTAATATTAATAAGCCTATAGCTTCTGTGACTGATTTCAGACAAAAGGAACGCAAAGAGTCTTCTATCGATGAAAAATTCATAAAATTGGAACGGCTTATGCCAGACTTGCTCACTGAAATGCGTCAGGATCTAATTGAATATCCGTTAATTCGTGAACTTGTAATTTTGAAAAAAACATGGACATATAATCCGGGAGGAAACAGGCTTATATACTATTACGAAGATCATCCTGATCTAGACAATAAACTTCAGATACTTCAAAATTATGGTTTAATTCAAAATATTTCATTAAGCGATCCTATACGTTATAGGATTTTAGAAGAGCTTATCGATTATCTCTTACGTGAATAATCTATTTCCTATATTATCTTATTATTACTCACACTTTGTTAATCACTACTAAAATTGCACCGGCCAATTCATAGCATCAGTAATACACTATTCAAATCTCATATATTATGGACGAATTTCAGAAAAAAGAAATAAGCTATCAATTCACCGGCCCTATTTTCACAACCACAATCCTAATAAAGATACTGCCCATGATAACAGTTTGATTTCTGAATTTTCCAGCCCGCATTGAAATAGACATATTGCCTTTCCTGGGCTAATCAAAAAACCCCAGACAGAAGCCTTTAAGCTCGGTAGCCGAATGTCCTAACCGATATATGAGCTTATTGTATAAGTCATGTTAATGCGATAGAATTGCAGGCAATAAGGTGAAGCTATGAAAATGCAACAAACATTTCAATGTTTTAAGTGCGGGCCTGAGATGAGCACCAGAAGGAATCACTGGCTTATCGGCATCTTAGCAGCAGTACTTATTATTGTTGGCGGTGGAATCAGTTGTGCTTCTGATAATGCAACACATCCATCTAATCCTAAAGTTGCATCGACACCTACTCCTAAACCGACTACTACTATACCTACTGCTACGGCTACTCCCACTACTACTCCTACACCTTCTACTACAGCTACTCCTACTCCTAAACCGACTCCTACACCTACTCCTCCTACTACTCCTAAACCGACTACTACACCTCCTCCTCCTACTTCTACTGCTCCAACTTTTCCTACTTCTACAAGTTCTATCCCTACTTCTATCCCTTATCCTATACCTACTCTTACGCAACTAAATCCACCGCCCACCATCAACGAGATTATTTTTAATAATGGAACACCTGTAACGATTACACCTAACACAACAGCTCCAGCACTTGAATGCCCTACTTGGATGGTATGTGAAATAACGTGTCAAGCCAGTGACACTGATAATGACAATTTGAATTACACCTGGTCAACAAGTGGTGGCGTTATACTAGGAAAAGGCATTAAAATCAGTTGGATTGCACCTGGTATAACTGGCATTTATACAATTACAGTTACTGTAACTGATGGGAAAGGTGGGCGTGCCAATTTCAGTATTATGGTAAGAGTCACTTAAAGAGGAAAATAAACTAAAATAATTACATACAAGACAACGGTGACTTATAAAACCTCATACTATCCTGAAAGCTCAAAGACCTGGTATATCTCTATGCCATCTCCAAACTTTCCCTGGGGGCACCAAACTATTCCATGCGTCCCCCGGTTTTCAATGCTATAATAAATTAATCTATATATGAAATTACTTTTTCGAAAGCCCGCAAGACCCCAGGTTACACTGTTCCTTTCTATCATCCTGATTTTGACGCTGGCTGCTATTGTTGGATGCTCACCCCCGGCGGCCGAGCCGGCGCCCCTTGCTCAAAGCACCGAGGATACAACACCGGTATTAAGCGTGGACCCTCCGACTATAACGGAGACATTCACAGAGGGAGATTCCACTACGGTTAATGAGATCATCAACGTTCATAACGACGGCGGAGGGGTAATGATGTGGGCTGCAACAGCAGCTTCGCCAGCCGCATGGATGTGGCTGGAAAACGCCAATGGCACATTGGAACATCTCACTATGTCTACCGTTAAAGTGTACATTTCGCCATCCTCTTTAAAGGCGGGCACCTACACCGGTGATATAAACATAGAGGGCGCCGGGGCCCAGGGATCCCCACAGACTGTAAAGGTCACCGTGACAATAAAGCCGGCCCCTGTGCCTGTAACCGATGTGAACGGCGGCCCTCCTAAAAAGGCAGTGCCGCCTCCACCCTGGGACTACACCGAGTATAAAAATGACACCTATAAATTTGTACTTAAGTATCCCAACACCTACCAGGTCAAGCAGTTACCGGTCAATGGCGCCGACTTTGTCGCGGTTTCGTCTACGGGCAACACTAAATTCGATATCCTCATGGTCGCAGTCGCAGGTTCATATGGCATAGAGCAAACAGATGTCGTGGCAGAAATTGCTAAAAACGCCATACGGGTAGCCGGCGGACGGCCGAATCCCAAGCTGGTATCTTCTGATAACACCACCACGCTGGCGGATGGGGTGACTCCCGCCTTCGAATACGTTTATGATTCTCAATCGGCTGCCTCTCCCTCTTATGAGTTTTATGCTTTCGGATTCCAGAAAGGCAGCCGCTACATATTCTTCGGGGCCGTCAGTACCCTGGATAATGCTGCTACCCTCATGCCAACCTGGAAACAGATAGGCCAGACCCTGGAATTAACTAACTGATGCTGGGACTCCCGGACCGGCAGGGAGCAGGTTATGAACTTCAAATATTTAAAATATGAGGCTGCCGACGGGGTTCTTGTTCTTACCCTCAACCGTCCCGAACATTTGAATGCCCAAACTGCGGAATCCTGCGCCGAGCTTATTACAGCGTTTGACTATGCCGACCAAGACGATGAGGTAAAGGCGTTGATCGTCACGGGCGCCGGCAAGGCTTTTTGTGCAGGCGCTGATTTATCAGCCGCAGCCAATGCCGGGTCATTTTTAGACAGGTTCACGGGAAAGGCCGGGAAGGTAGACCACAGGGACGAAGGCGGCATGGTGGCCCTGCGAATCTACGATATGAAGAAGCCCGTCATTGCCGCCATTAACGGCGCCGCTGTAGGGTTTGGCGCAACGCTGACACTGCCCATGGATATCCGAATAGCTTCCAGCAAGGCAAAAATGGGATTCGTATTTGCCCGAAGGGGAATAGGCCTCGATGCCTGTGCTACCTGGTTCCTGCCGCGCCTGGTAGGTATGGGCGTTGCCTCCGAATGGGTCTACAGCGGCAGGGTTTTTAGCGCGCAGGAGGCATACGAAAAAGGGCTTGTTACCGGGCTGGTGGAACCGGAGGACCTGATCACACGCGCAAAACAGATCGCCCTTGAGATTACCGATAACGCGTCATCCATTGCAGTTGCGCTCTGCAGGCAGATGATGTGGAAAATGCTGGGCGCCGACCATCCTATGGAGGCGCATATTCTGGAATCGAAGTATCTGAATTGGCTGTACGGCCAGCCCGATGCGCACGAAGGGGTTATGTCATTCCTGGAAAAAAGGCCGCCCAAATTCCCTATGAACGTCAGCCGGGATATGCCCGCTTTCTATCCCTGGTGGAATCCGAGGAAGTACCGCCAATAGCCGAAGGACGGGGTCAGGCGGTCTCCTTTATTTTCTGTTTATGCTCTTCCAGGGCCTTTTCATACTGGGAATCCAGCTCGCTGTGTATCTGCCGCCATTCCTCCTGCAATTGAATCTGCAGCTTTTGTTCCATCGACATCTGGTCTCCCTTCTGCGCGCGTATGGCGCCCGCTGACTGCTGAATCATGGCCTCGGCTTTTTTCTTGAATTCGCCATAGGTCTGCTGCAGGGCCATATTGTATTGGTTGACCAGGTTATTGATCAGGCCGAAGGCCGATTCCAGCTGTTTTTTATTGTCCTTTATGACACGCAGGCCGTCCATAGACCTTTTGGTCCTGCGCGTATCCTCATCGTTATGCGGAAGGGTTATATTGCGCAGCAATATCTCTTCGATGCCTTTCCTGACAAATTTGGCTGCGTCCTCGGTAGGAAATTTGGCCAGCTCCGCAGCTAGGTCGCTTTTAGCATCCGTGAGATACTGCGAGGCTATTTTATTGCCTTCCGGCACGTATTTTATACTGTTTAACTCGTCAGGGCTGACCTTGCCCAATTTGTCAGCCTTTTCCATGGCGATCTGCCAGGCACTTTTCATTTCTCCCATGTTCATTCCTCCGTCGGTTAAATCAGGTCCCGGTATAGCAATAGTTCCAGCGCTCATGGTGCGCCTGGGAAAGTTGCTGTAGCCTCAGTTTGTATTCAGGCGATGTAAGGTCGCCCGTAGTCATTATAAGCGCATCCTCCCCATTATCGGAATAATATTTCTTCCGTGTGCCCGCTTTGCTAAGTCCGTATTTTTCATAGAGCTTCTGTGCGATCGTATTGGATACCCTGACTTCCAGAGTTACAACCCTGGCGTTCAGCCGCATAGCCAGTTCAATGACGGAAATCAGCAGCCATTCTCCCAGCCCCTGATTTTTGTGTAATCTTTTCACAGCTATGGTAACTATGTGCGCCTCGTCAACCATCATCCAGATGCCAGCCATGCCGGCCAGATACTCCCTCGGTTGGGAGGGCCTTCCCAGCCCGAAAAACCGCCCATGATTTACCAGTCCCCTGATAAATGATAGCACTCGTGGAGAATCTTTTGCCGGCGGTTTTTCCTCTGCCGGCTGCTGCGGGTCATTATCCCTGCAAATTACTATATAGTGCGCCAGCTTGTTGCGCAGCTCGTGGTGATAGGATGTAAAAGTAGGATGCGGCCACTGTGTGGGGAAAGCATCCAGGTCGATATCCAGCACCTGGCTGATATCCTCATCCCTCATATCGCGGATATAGTAAATTTTACGGTCTTCCATGTGTATAATTGAAAAAGAATTCGGTTAAAATTTTATCACATTTAGCATGGGTGCGTGTCTGCAGCATACCTGTAAATTATCCCTCCACTCGTATATACTATAAGCAATAAATAATATGCGCGGGATGAAAGAGCGAATAGTCGTTGCCGAGATATCGGTGGTCCCTATCGGGACCGGCAGCCCCGGCGTAAGCGAATTCGTAGCGGCCTGTATAGATGTTCTCGAAAAGAGGAAAAAGGTAAGCTACCGTCTCACGCCCATGGGAACGATATTGCAGGGTCCACTATCGGAGATACTGGCGGCGGCCCGCGAGATGCACGACGTACCCTTCCTCAAGGGTGCTCAGCGCGTGGTCACCACTCTGAAGATCGACGACCGCCTTGATAAACGCCTGACCATGGAAGGTAAAATAAAGTCCGTAGTCAAAAGGAAGCCGGAAACGAGGATATGACCAATAATATCGATCTCAGCGTGCAGATAGCTCCCGGCCTGAAGCTTATCAATCCTGTTATGACGGCGTCCGGCACCTTTGGGTATGGCAATGAATATTGCGACCTGGTGGATATTCAGAAGCTGGGCGCCATCATTTGCAAGGGCACCACGCTGGAGCCGCGTGACGGCAATGCGCAGCCCAGGATAATCGAAGTTACAGCCGGTATCTTAAACTCGGTGGGGCTGCAGAACATAGGGGTCGAAGCGCTGGTCAAAGAGCAGGCGCCTGTGTGGGCCGGCTGGAGGGTGCCCGTAATAGTCAATATCGCCGGGGATACCGTCGAAGATTATGCCAAAGTAGCCTCGAAGCTGGAAGGGGTAAAAGGGATAAGCGGCATCGAGGTCAACATAAGTTGCCCCAATGTGAAGTGCGGCGGGATGCAGTTCGGCACCGATCCCGCCATGGCCGCTGAGGTTACGAAAGCTGTTAAGGGGGCCACGTCGCTACCCGTGATCGTAAAGTTGAGCCCCAATGTCACGGATATAACCGTTATTGCCGTGGCCGTGGAGAAGGCAGGCGCCGATGCGATATCGCTGATAAACACGCTCGGCGGCATGGCCATCGATATCGACAGGCGGGAGCCGATGATCGGCAACATAATGGGAGGACTCTCCGGGCCGGCCATCAGGCCTGTGGCCCTTTACATGGTCTACAGGGTGGCAGGCTGTGTAAGCATACCCGTGATCGGATGCGGCGGCATTGACAGCGGCCGCCACGCATTGGAATTTATCATGGCCGGGGCGAGAGCGGTTCAGGTGGGCACAGCTACTTTTACCGACCCGCAGTCGGCCCTCAACATCATCGAAGATATCAGCCGGTTCATGGCTGAACAAGGTATTAGCAAACTCAGCGGCCTCTGCGGCGCGGCCAGGAAGTAGCCCGGGCTATTTAATCTACTGGCTTATCAGCGCCCTGGCAATGGTCATGCGCTGCATCTCAGAAGTCCCTTCGTAAATTTCGGTTATCTTGGCGTCTCGCAGGTAGCGTTCCACGGGATAGTCACGGCAATAACCGTAGCCGCCGTGTATTTGCAGGGCCTTATTGGTCACGAAGGAAGAGACCTCGCCGGCGAAGAGCTTGGCCATGGCGGCTTCCTTCACGAAATGCACCCCTTTGTCCTTAAGCCAGGCTGCACGGTATACCATCATGCGGGCTGCATCTATTTGAGTGGCCATATCGGCCAGCATCCACTGGATTGCCTGGTGCTGGCAGAGCGGCTTGCCGAACTGGATGCGGGTCTGGGAGTAGGCCAGTGCATCGTCAAAGGCGGCCTGGGCAATGCCCAATGCCTGCGCAGCTACGGTAACACGGCTGGAATCTATGGATTCCAGGGCATACCTTATTCCTTTGCCCGTTTCACCAAGCAGGTTGGACGCAGGTATTTTGCAGTTTTCAAAGACCAGCTCGGCTGTCGAGGAGCCGTGTATGCCCATTTTATGCTCCAGCTTGCCCACCGAATAGCCGGGCGTTCCTTTTTCAACTATAAAGGCCGAAATGCCCTTGTGGCCCTTGGTCTTATCTTCGGTGGCAAAAACCACTGTGACGCCGGCTTCGTCACCATTGGTTATAAAAATCTTATTGCCGTTGAGGATAAAATGGCCGCCGTCACGGGTTGCAGTGGTCTGCAACGCAGCGGCGTCGCTGCCGGCCCCCGGCTCGGTTAGTGCGAAGCAGCAGAGCTTCTCACCTTTGGCTACCGGCGTCACGAACTTCTTTTTCTGCTCTTCATTGCCGAACTTATAGATCGGGTAGCAGGCCAGTGAGAGATCCGCCAGGAAAATGGTACCCATGGCAGCCGATGCGCGGGAAAGCTCCTCGCAACAAACTGTCATGGAAAGATAATCTCCGCCGCTGCCGCCGTATTTCTCGTCGATGGTGATGCCGAAAATACCCAGTTCAGCAGCTTTTTTGAATATCTCCGTGGGGAATTTCCCTTCCTCATCGATTTTGTTAGCTTCCGGCTTGATGACGTTGTTGGCGAAATCGCGCACCATGGCCTGGAACATCTTTTGTTCTTCACTTAAATAAAAATCCATTAGGTCCCTCCTTCAGGACTACATTTAGCTTACTATTCGCTGCCCCAGGGCGAATGCTTCCCTGAGGGCGGAATGGTTTTTATCAATATCATTGAAATGGTCAATCCCCTTCACAAGCACCTCGCCCGCGTATTCGGCGTCGAGAGCGTGATACCAGCTTTTTACCGTGGCGATGGAACCCTCAAACATCTTGTCGTGGCTGCGCCCGCCCACTGAAATGAATGCACCTTTGCGGGCTATATCCTTTTTCAGCCCGACAGGCAGCTTGAAAATATATTTGATCACCCACAGCGCCTGGCAGCGGTCGATCATGGCCTTGGCCTGTGCGGTAACTCCCATGAAGAAAACAGGCGAGGCCAGTATAAAACGGTCGAACTCCCTCAGGTCGGCCAGCAGCCACTGCATGTCGTCAGCTATAGCGCAGATGCCGCCCGTCTGAATGCATCCGTCGCAGTGCTGGCAGGGGGCGATTTCCAGGTCGTTGAGGGTAATGTGCTTGACCATGGCGCCTTTGGAGGCCGCTCCAGCCACAGCTTCATTGAGCAGCCGGTCGGTATTGCCGCCGCGGCGTGGACTTGCTGCAATGCAGAGCAGCGAAAGCTTTTGAGCGTTATTCGCAACCATTGATTGACCCCCTAATCAAAACAAATAATGATATAATGTAACGCTGATATTTTGCAATCAAAATATAGATTGGCTAAAATGTAGCAAATTTCCAAGCAATCTAACACTTACGATACCACCATATACAAGGAGAAGCGAGATGTCAAAAGCTGAAATTATTGAAACGGCCCGGCGTGAGAAAAGGACGCTGCTGACCGAGATCGAATCCAAGCAAGTGTTAAAGGCAGCTAAGATCCCCGTGGTCGAGACCAGGCTGGCGACATCTAAAAAAGAGGCCGTAGAAATCGCCGCTAAAATGGGTTTCCCTGTGGTGATGAAGATAGTTTCACCCGACATCAGCCACAAGAGCGACGTGGGTGGGGTCAAGCTGGGGATACAGAACGCTACCCAGGCAGGCAAGGCTTATAGTGAGATCCTGGCCAGCGTGAAAAAGCACGATCGCAAGGCTAAGGTAGTGGGCGTTTCGGTTCAAAAGATGGCACGGCAGGGCCTGGAAATCATCATTGGCATGACCAAAGATGCGCAGTTCGGGCCGGTCATCATGTTCGGCCTTGGCGGCATACTGGTGGAGGTATTGAAGGATGTGTCCTTCCGCATCGTGCCGCTGGAAAAGCGTGATGCAGCCGAGATGATAACCGAGATTAAAGGGTTCCCCGTCCTCAAAGGCTACAGGGGGCAGGAGCCGGCCAATATTCCCTTCCTAGAGGATATGATCGTAAAAGTGTCGGACTTTGTAGAGAAGAACCCCGACATTAAGGAACTTGATCTCAACCCCGTATTTGCCTATAAGGATGGGGCGATGGCAGTCGATGCCAGGATCATTCTGGAAACTGCCTGACCTCCTGTAGATGGGCTAAAAGCAGCCCTGGATTTTTACAATGCCGTTTTTTTGCTATATACTTGAAACTGGTGGTTGAAGTTTTAAGGTTATCGGGTATTAAGTTAAAATATTCGCTATTTTCTCAAACGCTGGATGACCGTAGCTTAGACCAACTAACTAATAGGAGGTTATCCGGTGAGTTTCGAGGATAAAGACATCAAATGCTCCGAATGCGGAAATAGCTTTACGTTCACTGCTAAAGAACAAGAGTTTTTCGCGACCAAGGGCTACACCAATGAGCCTAAACGCTGCCCTACCTGCCGTCAGGCCAGGCGTATGGATGGCGGTGACAGGCGGGGACCCCGCAAAATGACCCCGGCCATCTGCGCTGAGTGCGGTCAGGCCACTGAAGTCCCCTTTGAGCCCCGCGATGACAGGCCCGTATATTGCGCGACCTGTTATGCCAAAACCCGACCTAATAAATCAAGCTAGATTTTTCGTCTTATTCGATACGGGCTCCGTGCCCGTATCGAAAAGATGGCATACCGTCAGACGGTATTAACTTGTCTCATAACATATTGGAGGTATGCAAATGAATATTTTTGTAGGCAATTTGGCCCGAGATGTGACGGAAGAAGACCTGAAAGCGGAATTCTCCCCTTTCGGCGAAGTGTCTTCTGTGGCACTTATAAAGGATAAATTCAGCGGTCAGCCCAGGGGCTTTGCTTTTGTGGAAATGCCCAATAAGGAAGAAGGGGATGCGGCTTTGACCGGCTTAAAAGGAAAAATGCTTAAAGAGCGGACTATGGATATAAGCGAGGCCAGGCCCCGCACCGATAGCAAGGGCGGCGGCAATGGAAGGTTCATAGGCAAACGCAAGCCGCAGCGCAGGCGCTGAAGCTGCTTAATTGGAATTTAAGAAGATTAATTGCCCGCCGTTTCATCGTATGGCTTGTAGTGCCGGCGATGAAAACGGCGGGCTTTGTTTTTATCGCAGAAATCTTGACACTATCCAGAGGCCTTTGTTAGTATAAAAACCTTTCCGGGGATATAGCTCAATTGGGAGAGCGCTGCGTTCGCATCGCAGAGGTCGGGGGTTCGAATCCCCCTATCTCCACCAGATCCCTTATAATGCCTAGCCAGGCAAAAAAGCGGGCGTCAGTTTTTCTTAATAGATAGAACTGAAAGTCTCAGGCAAAGTATTTGGCCATATCTACTATTTCAAAACGGGCCCTCATATTATGATTTCTGTTATTGCAACAAATATCCGATATCGCAATCGTTTATAAATGGAGGTTAATATGACCAAGGTTGTTAAAGAGAGCCCTCATTGAACTAAACGGCAAGGTGATCATGGGCGGGGGATGCGGATCCGGATACAGTACCGGACTTATATTAGATGGATTTCATCCATCACGCATGTATTCTGAGGGAAATAAAACCTGTTACTGCGTTAAAAGGTAAAAATATAGAAGGCTATTTATTCGATTTTATTAAAAATATCCTGCAAGCTCATAAAATTTATCCTGAATTATATCGGGAAATCACAGCTATGCAGCTATTAGATCCGGACATACGGAAAATAATTGCTCAGCAGGAAAAAAACCAGTTGAATTATGCATACAGGTATATTTAAGCAGCAAAGAAAATATACGGAAATCAAATTAAAATTGAAAATCTAAGGGCCGGCTCGTTTATCATTTTTAATACCATAGAAAGTGCCAAACATGCGATTATGTTTAGTGACAGCAGAATGACGGAAAACAGTATGGTCCAGGAATTGGTTAACATGATATTTAAATACATATAATGCGATTTGCCCGATAATGCTTGCTATTTGACATTATGGGTGACCTTCCAATCTTACGGCCCACCATCAAATTATAAAATAGCAATGAACCTCTACCCGTGCGGAATATAATTACAACAATTGAATGTGAGATTGCGCTTGTAAAAAACAACTTGTCCAATCGGCGATCGTATCCTTAAGTCGGGAGAATCGTTTTCAAGCTCGGGGCACTGCGCTCTGGTAAAATTGAATTTCACAAGATAGGAAAGCCAGTAGAGAATGCCGGCACAGAGAGCTTCAACGGAAAGCTGTGGGATAAGTGCATAAGCCAGAATTAGTTCGTTCCGTTGGCGAACGGCCAGTTGAGAGGACTCGGAGTGCGCATTGACGGACGCGTGGCAAGGGGATATTATCATAACAAGTAGCAAGGCCAATAACAATCACTCAGCGGCAAATTACAATGAGCCATCCCCGGTGATAGAGCAAAAAGCTTTAAAATATTTGAGGTAGTAATTGAATTTCGAAGCTGTTCAGACAGCCCGTGAGAAAAGGGCAGCTGTCATTGCTGCCTGCGGCGGACTCATCAGCGCGGTCAGCCACGGCAGGATACCTTCAAAGCTGGATGTTACAGTTTCAGAAGCGCTTGTCCTGGGACTGCTCAAGCAGAACATCCGAACCTTCTTCGCGGTATTCGGGCATGGAAGTACGGACCTGGCCGAAGTGCTCCGTGTCTACCAGCAGCACGGCCTGGTAAAGGTTCTGAACACCCGCAGCGAGATCGAGGCATCCCACGCCGCAACTGCCCTGCGCTGGGTCACCGATCAGAAATCAGCCGTTGTCACATCCATAGGCCCGGGCGCCCTGCAGGCGCTGGCAGCCTCGCTGGTGCCGGCATCTGACGGCCTGGGCATCTGGTATATACTTGGGGATGAGACCACCGATGACGAGGGGCCAAACATGCAGCAGATCCCTCGCAATGAACAGGACCTGTTCCTGCGCCTTTTTTCTACCATGGGGCAGGCCTACTCCCTGCATACACCCGGGGCCATTTCGACAGCGCTGCGGCGGGGACAATCCGCCGTGGACCATCCCTTCCGGGCCGGTCCATTTTTTTTACTCCTACCCATGAATATCCAGCCTGTTTTGATCGAGAGGTTCAACCTGCGCGAGCTTACTGCATCATTTTCTGTTAAACCACCAGCCGCGGAGGCCGATTATGCCGCTGCCGCCGACTGGCTGCTATCGGCAAAAAAAGTAGCTTTACGGGTCGGGGGCGGAGGGCGCAATGCGGGCCCCGAAATCGCCGAATTGCTCGACCTGGTGGATGGAGTGGCGGTAATCTCGCCGCTGGCCTCCGGAGTCTTACCTTACAGCAATCCCCGCAATATGACGGTGGGAGGCTCCAAGGGCACCCTCTGCGGAAACTATGCTATGGAGCACGCAGACCTATTACTGGTAATAGGCTCACGCTTCGTCTGCCAGTCCGACTGTTCACGCACTGCCTACCTAAAAGTTCAGCGTGTAATTAATATAAACACTGAGCCTGAAGCGGCACTGCATTACAGTGATACGCTGCCACTGGTCGGGGATGCCCGGCTTACGCTGCAGCGGCTGCTGAAAGAGCTAAAAAAGAAGCAGGCAAAGAATAACAATCAGCCTTCGGCCTGGTTCAAGGCCTGCAGCCGTCAGCGTCAGGCGTGGGAAAAATTCAAGCAGCAACGTTATAAGCACCCCACCCTTTTTGACGAGAAATGGAAACGGGAAGTGCTCACTCAGCCAGCCGCTATCAAGGCTGCCAGCGATTGGGCCAGCACCAAAGGCGTGGTTAAGTTTTTCGATGCTGGCGATGTACAGGCCAACGGTTTTCAGATCGTGGAAGACGAAATGCCGGGATTCACCTTCACGGAAACCGGCGCCAGCTATATGGGATTTGCCGCGTCGGCCCTGCTCTCTACCGCTGCCTCCGAGAAGAAATTTTTCGGCCTGGCCTTCACGGGAGATGGCTCCTTCACCATGAACCCGCAGATCTTGATTGATGGGATCCAGCATGGCGCCAGGGGTTGTATACTGCTGCTGGATAACCGACGCATGAGCGCCATCACAGGACTGCAGAAAGCCCAGTACAATCACGAGTTTGCTACCGACGACTCGGTTGTAGTGGACTATGTGGCCTGGGCCAATGCGGTAAAAGGCGTGCAGGCCATGACCGGCGGATTTTCCAGGAGCTCGTTATTAAAAGCTTTGGACAAAGCTTATGGATATGACGGGCTTTCATTGATACATGTGCCGGTATATTCAGGAGATAATGAATTGGGCGGGATGGGTGTCTACGGGCGCTGGAACGTGGGAAACTGGTGCGAAAGCACTCAGGCTTTGCGTCACGAAATCGGGCTATGAGAAATAGTGTTTTATGACGATAGAATATAGCGATCAACAGATAAGAGAGCTTGAGCAGATTGCAGCCGCTTTGAGGCGAGATAGCCTGAGGATGATTTATCAACGTCAGGCAGGACATCCGGGGGGCTCGCTCTCGGCCGCCGATATCATGGCTGCGCTCTATTTCCATGTTATGCGGATTGATCCTCAAAATCCGGACTGGCCGGACCGTGATCGTTTCATCCTGAGCAAGGGACATGCTTCAGCGTTGCTATATTCAGCTCTTGCGCGACGCGGGTTTTTCCCAGCCGCTGACCTCGATCACTGGGGCGAGCTGACCTGTCACCTGCAAGGACACCCGGACCGGCTGAAAACCCCGGGGGTCGACATGACCAGCGGTATATTAGGCCACGGCATCGCTGTGGGAGCGGGATTGGCATTGGCAGCGCAACTGCAGGGCAGGAGCTACCACGTCTACGTTCTGCTGGGAGACGGCGAGTGCCAGGGAGGTATCGTCTGGGAAGGAGCCAACGCCTGCGCCAAATTCGGCCTGGCCAACCTTACGGCAATCTTGGACTATAACAAAGTTCAGCTCGACGGGCCAGTGCAAGAGATAATGCCAATGGAGCCTTTTGCCGATAAATGGCGTTCCTTCCGCTGGAACGTGATCGAAATCGACGGGCACAACATAGGACAGATACTGTCTTCCCTGGATCAAGCACATAGTGTAAAAGGAAAGCCCAGCGTCATCATTGCCCACACAATCAAAGGGAAGGGCGTCTCCTTCATGGAAAACAAAGCCCAGTGGCACGGCATAGCGCCAAATAAAGAGCAATTCGAGGCCGCCCTGGCTGAGTTGGGTGGAGGAAGTAAATAACATGAGCAACCCGGCCATGCGCGAAGCCTATGGCAAGGCCCTGGCGGACTACGGTGCAGTCAATCCTGCGGTGGTGGCGCTGGATGCCGACACGTCGTCCTCCACCCTCTCCAGCTATTTCGCATCACGTTTCCCCACGCGTTTTTTCAATGTCGGCATTGCGGAGCCATGCATGGTAGATATGAGCGCAGGGCTGGCGTTGGGGGGTATGCTGCCCTTTGTTAACGCCTTCGCCGCTCTGGTTGCCCTGCGGGCGCTCGAGCAGATACGCACATGCATATGTTATAACAGGGCCAACGTCAAAATTGCGGCCAGCTATGCCGGCGTCTCGGATTTCAAGGACGGGCCGACGCATCATGCCATCACGGATATCGCCATCATGCGTTCTTTGCCCGAGATGACCGTTATCGTTCCCGCCGATGCCGGCGAGGCTGCAGCATTCGTTAAATTGATTGCCGAATATGATGGACCCGTCTATTTACGGCTTAACCGCTCAGCTACACAAGCAGTTTCACAACCCGATGATAACTTGCAGATAGGCAGGGGTATCGTGCGCAGACCGGGAAGTGATGTTACCATAATTGCCTGCGGATCCATGGCCGGACGCAGCCTGCAGGCCGCAGACATATTGGCCGGTCGGGGAGTCGATGCCTGCGTGCTGGATATGCACACGGTCAAGCCGCTCGATAATGAATTAATCCTAAAGATGGCCGGAGAAACCGGTGGAGTGGTCACCGCAGAGGAACATACTGTGATAGGCGGACTGGGATCGGCGGTAGCCGAACTTCTGGCGCAGGAAATGCCTGTGCCTCAGGCCTGCGTGGGCATCAAGGACACCTTCGCCTGCACCGGGCCCGACCCGGAGACCATCATGGATGCCTACGGCCTGGGCGTCAGGGACATTGCCGATGCGGCTTTGAAAGTTATGGAAAAGAAGATAAAATAAGCCGGACGTAAGATGCGTATAGCTGTTATCAGCGAGACCAGTGCCGTAGATAAAAATGTCGATATCATAACAGCCCTGGACGGATTTGGACACGAGGTTGTCAACGTCGGCATGAAAAAAAGCGGCGAGCAGCCTGAGCTATCTTATATCCATACCGGCTTGATGGCAGCAATATTACTTAATGCAGGGACTGTTGATTTTGTAGTAGGTGGCTGCGGCACAGGGCAAGGTTTCCTCAATTCGGTCATGCAATACCCGGGCGTCTCCTGCGGCCTGATACGGTCGCCTCTGGATGCCTGGCTTTTCATGCAGATTAATGGGGGAAACTGCATCTCGCTGGGGCTTAATCAGGGCTATGGTTGGGCAGGAGACGTGGACCTGAAGTTCATCTTCGAAAAACTGTTCAGTGTGGAAAAAGGATTTGGTTATCCGCCTCAGCGGCGTGAACCACAAAGACAATCGCGATTGCTTCTGGAAAAACTCAACAACCTCACGCATAAAAATATGCTGGAAATTATCCCACTGCTTCCGGAAGATATCATAGGCACCGTCGTTAATTATCCCGGTTTTTTACCTCTGATAGAATCAAGTCCAAAAGCCGGTCAGCCGATCTTATCTGCATTGCTAAAAAGAGCGCAACGCAGTTAAATTGGGTGAATAGACCACAATGAATAGGAGGTTGAAAAAGTGAGCACGAAACCAGTAAGTGTCGCTATCGTCGGCTGCGGCCGTATCTCTGACCTGCATGAACTAGGGTATCGCGGACGGGAAGACGCTAAGATCACGGCCGTATGCGATACGAATAAAGGCCTCGCCAATGCCAAAGCTAAAGCATGGGGAGTGGAAAAGGTTTTCTACGACTATAACAGGTTGCTGGATGACAGGGACATAGACCTGGTTGAGCTGCTATTGCCCCATCACCTTCATGCTGAAATGACCATAGCTGCCTGCAGGGCAGGCAAGCATGTAAGCGTGCAAAAACCTATGGCCACCTGCGTCGCAGATGCAGACCGCATGATAGAAGCGGCGCATAAGGCCGGCGTATTGTTGCGGATCTATGAAACGTTCGTGTTCTATCCCCCTGCCGTACAGGCCAAAAAAATGATCGAAGCTGGAGAGATAGGGGAACCGCAAATGTTGCGTATGCATATAAATACGGGCAAGACCGAGTGTGGTTGGGAAGTGCCGTTCGAAGCCTGGGTATGGCGTTTTAATGAAAAGGAATGTGGCGGCGGTCCACTTGTTTTCGATCACGGCTATCATCTTTTTTCCCTGGCTTACTACCTCATGGGCCCGGTGGAAAAGGTGTATGCATGGATTGATAAATCAACTATTCTGCCGGAAGTTAATATCGATGCCCCAGCGGTTATCATGTTTAAGTTTAGAGGAGACAGGCGGTACGGAGTATTTGATGTGGAGCATACGCCCAATATGCATATACCATCCGATTACTATGTGGATGACGACCGCATTGAGATAATCGGCGATAAGGGGATACTTCTCATCAACCGTTATACAACACGAACTATTGATTTGCCCGAACTATTACTGTACAAGGACGGTAAGACTATCCCCGTGCCTGTCGACCGGGTGGATTGGTCAGAGGGTTTTATTGATTGCACACGGCATTTGATTGACACGCTAAAGAGTGGGGGGCAACCTGTCCTGGACGGCCAAACAGGAAAAGCTGTGCTCCAGTTTACGCTCGCCGCTCTTGAATCGGCAAAAACGGGGCGTGAGATAAGACCGGACGATTTGAAATAAGCTAATGAGCAATCCGGGGGGTTCTATCTGTGGGTAATACTCTCGAAATCCTGAACTATATTGGGGGAAAGTGGCAGCCTTCCAGCGGTGCTGATTACCAGGATGTGGTCAATCCGGCCACGGCCGAGGTACTGGGACGCGTGCCACTCTCACCGGCGGTTGACATAGACCTGGCCGCTCAAGCGGCTTCCAATGCTTTCACACAGTGGAGACAAACACCTGCTGTTGACCGTGTACAGTTTCTCTTCAAACTGAAGAATCTATTGGAGGAGAATTTCCAAGAGCTTGCACGCACGATCACAATGGAATGCGGGAAGACGATCGAAGAATCCAGGGGCGAGACGCGCCGCCTGATCGAAAACGTGGAGGTAGCCTGCGGTATACCCTTATTGATGCAGGGCTACAATTCAGAGGATATCGCACCCGGTATAGACGAGTTTATGATCCGCCAACCTGTTGGCGTCTGCGCTGTGATCGCTCCCTTCAATTTTCCCGCGATGGTGCCTTTCTGGTTCCTGCCATATGCCATAGCATGTGGAAATACGTACATTGTGAAACCTTCGGAGAGAGTTCCCCTGACCATGCAGAAGATATTCCGTCTGGTGGAGAAAACGGGTTTGCCGGCAGGGGTGCTTAACCTGGTGAATGGTTCTAAAGTTGCGGTTGATGCAATCCTCGACCATCCGGCCATACGGGCCGTCAGCTTTGTAGGCTCAACGCCTGTAGCCAGGTACATCTACAGCCGGGCCACGGCCAACGGCAAACGCGCACAGTGCCAGGGCGGGGCTAAAAATCCGGTGGTGGTTCTGCCTGACGCCGACATGGATACCGCAACGCGTATTATCGCTGACAGCCTTTTCGGCTGCGCCGGTCAGCGCTGCCTGGCCGCTTCACTGGCAATAACGGTAGGCGAAGCGCGTAGCGTTTTTACCGAGGCCATTACTGAGGTCGCCAGCAGAAGGGTGGTTGGCTATGGCCTCGACGAGAAAGTGCAGATGGGGCCGGTGATCACACCGCAGAGCAAAGAGCGCATCGAAGCACTAATTGGAAAGGGGCAGCAGGAGGGGGCGAAGATCCTGGTGGACGGGCGCAATACCAACATCCCCGGCTATGCGCACGGCAACTTCATACGCCCGACTGTTCTACAGGATGTGCCCCCTGACGGAGAGATCGTCAGAACGGAGATATTCGGCCCGGTGCTGGGGATGATGCACGCAGATAACCTGGACCAGGCTATAGCCATGATCAATAGCGGCAAATATGGAAATATGGCCTGCCTCTTCACCAGCAGCGGGCCCGCAGCACGCAAGTTCCGCTACGAAGTTATTGCCGGTAATATAGGAATCAATCTCGGCATTGCCGCACCCATGGCCTTTTTCCCTTTCACGGGATGGAAAGAGAGCTTCTTTGGCGACTTACACGGGCAGGGCATGGATGCCGTGGAATTCTTTACACAGAAGAAAGTAGTCATTGAGCGCTGGCCCAAAGAGTGGAAACGTAAGTTTTAATAGTACATTAGATTAGTTTACGGATGTGAGGAAAACTGCCTGATCTTTATATTGATAATCTTACATTGAAAGGAGGCAAGCGGTTACCGCCTTTTATCCTGGCTTAATAGGGTTCAGATGGTCACTGGAATCCGGCACGAGGTTGAACAATGATCTCGACCTATGCAAGAATTGAGGATATCTAAGGTCTACCAGATTGGATTTCAAACCGGCTATGTGCCTTCGGCTCAAGGACAGGCCGGGCGAAATAATTTACTACGGCTAACGACGAGGAGTTTATGATGGAAGAAAAGAAGCTTTCGGTGGGATTGAAGCTCGGCTACGGAGTCTGCGACTTTGGCGGGAACCTGTTTTTCACAGCCACGGCCTTTGTGCTGATGAACTACCTTACTGATTCGGTGGGCCTTTCAGCTGCCCTGGCAGGCATAGCTTTGATGGTGGGCAGGCTGTGGGATGCCTTCTATGACCCCGTCATAGGCTTTCTTTCCGACAAAACGGCGACAAAAATGGGCAGGCGCAGGCCGTTCATGCTGGGCGGCACTATCCCCCTTTTCATCGCCATGGTGATCATGTTTACCAATCCGGCCCTAATCGCCGGCGCCGGTATAAGCCAGACGACGCTTTTTATCTACGTTATGATAGTTTACATTGTACTGTGCACAGCATACTCGACGGTGAACATCCCCTATTCTTCCATGGCACCTGAACTCACCCCCGACTACAACGAGAGATCGTCTCTCAACGGTTACCGTTTCGGCTTCGCCGCCATAGGTACGCTGCTGGGCGCCGGCCTGGCCCTGCCAATAGTGGGCCTGGCGCCGGACAAGAACCTGGGTTTTGTGCTGATGGGCATCGTCTTCGGTACGGTGATGCTGGTCTCCGCACTGGTTACCATATTTACGGTAAAAGAACCGGCGCACTTGAAACCGGCCAAGACCACGGGCTTCGTCAAGACTTACACCGAAGTCTTTAAGAATCGACCTTACCTGCTGATACTGCTTACATACGTATTACATATCCTGGCCATCACCATAGTCAGCGCCATCGCCATCTATTACTTCAAGTACATACTGGCCGCGGAAGGCATGACTACCCCTGCCATGGTGATACTGATCGTTACGGCCATGATCTTTATCCCCGTCAGCGTCGTACTGAGTAAGAAGGTAGGCAAGAAACTCGTGTACGGAGCAGGCTTTGTCATCATGGCAGCCATGCTCCTCATCATCTTCTTCCTGGGCCACATCCTGGGTGTAACCTTCATGCTTATAATGATGTTTTTCACCGGCATAGGCTTTGGTTTCACCTATGCCATGCCGTATTCCATCGTGGCCGACGCCATAGAATATGACTACCTGAGGACGGGGGAGCGTAGGGAAGGGGCATTTTTCGGCGTGTGGACGTGGGGACTGAAGATCGGCCAGGCGCTGGCCATCTTCGTCATGGGCATGACATTGGAGGCCATGGGTTACGTGGCCAATGTCATGCCACAGTTGCCCACCGCCCAGTTAGGCATAAGGCTTTTCCTGGGGCCAATCTCCGCGGCTATATTCATCGCCGCCGCCGTCGTGCTGTATTTCTATCCGATAACCGAAAAGCGCTACAAGGAGATCTGCAGGGAAATCGCTGAGATGGAGTCGAAAAAAAATGAAAAATAGAGCAATTGCCTTGACAAATCCATAGATAGTTGATCAGCTTTGCGAGGCCATCATCTCAAAGCTGAAGTCAAGTGATTACCTTGTAAGAAGCGGGGCATAGGTTCGAATCCCCTATCTCCACCAACGTGAACGATAGACAGAATCCTTAGATTTTTCCTTTGCCGGTCCTATTCCTGTAGAATCCTGCCCATGTGTACTATCTCGTCTATCCTATTTGCCGGGGGTTAAAGGTCTGTTCAGAAATAGCCAGGATTTATTTACCGGGTATTGAATGTGCCGCCAGGAAATCCAGCACGGTGCGGGCCAGCGGGGGTATATTTTCAGGTGTAATTAAGTTATGCCCCACGCTATCCATGGTTATCCATGTGGAACCCGGTATGGCCAGGTGAAGCTCTGCAGCCAGATTGCTAGGGGTGAAAACATCTTCCCTTCCGGAGAGAATCAGCACGGGCGCCGATATATGCGAGACCCTGTCATGCACATCGAATGCCAGGCAGCCATCGACGGCGCGAATTAAAGCGGCGGGTGAGTTTATCCCGACGGTATACTTCTTCGAATCGGCGATGGCAGCGGCATTAGTAGCTATGAAATCGGGCGTGACAACCAGTTTGACCGCCTCGTCGAAGAACGCTGGTAGGCCGTCTGCCACGAGGCTGTTTCGAAGGCGCAGCAGGTTTTCCCGCAGGTGCGGATCGATATGATCGAAGGCGGATAGCAGAATGACGGAAGCGGCCTTGTCCGGATGGTCCAGGGCGAACTGCTGAACCACGGCTGCGCCCATGGAAAGTCCCAGCAGGTGCGCACGTGAGATGCTCATCTGATCAAGGAACTCGAAAAGGTCTTCCGAGAATTGATGAATGGAATAAAGTATATCCGGCTTGCCTGAATGGCCATGCCCCCTCATATCTATGGCGATAGTGCGGTAGTGGGTGGAAAATTGGGGAAGCAGCGATGTCCAGAGATTGAGGTCGTCGGACAAGCCATGAAGCAGGACCAGCGGGAAACCCTCCCCTTTTTCCTCATAGTTGATCTGGATGCTGGCTGCAATCTCCGGCATTTACCCCTCCGGCGGTATAGTCTATCAGAATTACCCCCTGCGCCCAAGAGGGCTGATCACGGGGCATATGCTATAATAGCGAGTTCAATCGCAATTGGAAGACAGACATGGCTAAAATCAATTCAGTGCTCGGCCCCATCTCGCCCGACGACCTTGGACTTACACTGGCGCACGAGCATATCATCGCCGGCTATGCCGGCTGGGAATGCGATGCTCTCTCCAGGCCATATAACCGGCAAAAGATCGTAAATATCTGCCTGAAGGCGCTATCGCCCATTAAGGAGTTTGGGGTCAGGTCCATTGTCGATGCCACGCCCATCGACCTGGGCCGCGATGTCGAGGTGATGAAAGAGGTTTCGGAAAAACTGCAGGTTAACATAATCTGTGCGACCGGCATGTATACAGAGGAACTGGGCAAGTGGGCGTATTTAAAGCAGCGCAGGCGCAGCAAAATAGGAGATATGGCGACTGAGCTGTATGACACCTATTTGCACGAGCTGACTCAAGGCATCGGCAACTCGGGCGCAAAAGCCGGGGTAATCAAGGTGGCCACCGGGTTGGATAAAATAAGCGACTGCGAAATGGCTTCCTTGAAGGCGGCGGCCCGGGCGCAAAAAGAAACGGGCGTGCCCATCATCACACATACCGAGGGCGGCACCATGGGACCCGAGCAGACGGACGTATTGCTCTCCGAAGGGGCAGATCCTAACAAGATACAATGCGGCCATATGTGCGGCAATCCTTCCCTCGAATATCAGCTGTCGGTCTTGAAAAAAGGCGTCAACATCGCTTTCGACCGGTTCGGAATCGAGTATTTCCTTCCGGACTCCGTGAGGACGGCCAATCTCATCAGCCTTTTGCAGCAGGGTTATGCAGACAGAATTTTGCTATCGCAGGACTACATCTCCTGCGGGTTCGGCCGTGGAGGGATCCTGCCTCCTGAAGAAGCTAAATTATTCATCAACTGGTCGTTTATCAACATTTTCCGCAATATAATACCGGCCTTGAAAAAGGCGGGTATTAACGCCAATCAAATCAATACCATGACGGTCGATAACCCGAGGCGGCTATTCTCTTAAGGCCTTAAACTGTTATTTTGCTTTTGACCTGACATATAATTATCTGTGTTGCGCACTGTAACTTAAGGATGAATAGAATGAAAGAGGTAAAGAGCAGCGTATTTGATGCCATAGGCAATACCCCGCTGGTGGAGCTGACCAAGCTGGACGGGTTAAATCCCCGTGTGAAGATTTACGGCAAGCTTGAGGGCTGCAACCCGGGCGGCTCGATAAAGGACAGGCCAGCCTATTATATGATCGTTAAGGCTGAAGAGTCCGGCGAGCTCACCAAAGACAAGACCATTGTAGAACCGACCTCCGGCAATACGGGCATCGCCCTGGCTATGATCGGCTCGGCCAAGGGATACAAGGTGAAGCTGTTTATGCCTGAGTGCGTGAGCACCGAACGGCAGATTTGCCTGCAGGCCTACGGCGCGGAAGTGGTGCTTACTCCGGCCAAGGAGGCCACCGATGGCGCAATCCGCAGGGCCTGGCAGTTCCTCGAAAAAGAGCCGGGAAATTACTTCATGCCCAATCAGTTCGACAACCCCAACAATGTGCTGTCGCATTATGAGACAACCGGCCCCGAGATCTACCGCCAGACGGACGGCGAAGTCGACGTATTCGTCGCAGGCCTTGGCACATCCGGGACGCTGATAGGCACGGGCAGGTACCTGAAGGAAAAGAAACCCAAGGTCAAAGTGGTGGCGGTCGAGCCTACCGAGGGTCATACCATCCAGGGCCTCAAGAACATGAAGGAATCGATAAACCCCAAGATATATAATCCCAGGGAGTTCGACGAGAAAATCACGGTTGAAGATGGGGAGGCCTTCGAGACCACCCGGCTGCTGGCTACCAGAGAGGGTGTGTTCGTCGGCATGTCCAGCGGTGCCGCTGTAGCCGGGGCCTTGAATATTGCCCGGCAGATGGACCGGGGCACTATCGTTGTGATTTTGCCCGACCGCGGCGACCGCTACCTGAGCACTACGTTGTTCAGATCGGTCTGCGCCAAATGCCCGCCTTAATAAGAGCTCCTTTCCCGCACTTTACTGTCGTTGGAAGAAAGGTAATAGGCCGGAGGTATATCCAGAAAGCCGTCCAATGGTTGCATCATATCTATTCCCTCCCGCCCTGACATTAAGTATACTTATATTATATGGTGACGCGTGGGGTATTGCCGGGTAATCCTTTTCCCCTTGGAGCTACATGGAATGGCAGAGGGGTTAACTTTGCCGTCTATTCCGAAAAAGCCGAGAAAATGGAGCTCTGCCTGTTTGACGAGGGCTCCGTTTTCGAAAGCGAGTGTATTGCCTTTAGGGAAGTGAGGGGACAGATTTGGAATATGTATGTGCCGGGGCTTAGGCCGGGGCAACTCTATATGTACCGGGCTTCCGGCCCTTACCAGCCGGAAAACGGCCTGCGCTTCAACCGGAGCAAGCTTCTCCTGGACCCCTATGCCAGGGCCATCTCCGGCAAGATCGACTGGCAGGCCCCCCTGTTTGCTTACGATACAGCTAAGGCCGATGACCTGGTTATGGACGGCAGGGATGATAGCGCAGGTACGCCCAGATGTGTGGTGACCGATCCGTCTTTCGACTGGGAAAATGACCGCCCTCCCTCTATACCCTGGCCGAAAAGCATCATCTATGAGACCCATGTCAGGGGCTGTACCATGCTCCATCCTGAGATCGAAGCACGCCATCGCGGCAGTTACAGTGCGCTGACTTCGGAGGTTATGCTGGACTATTTCAAGCGGCTGGGCATCACCGCTCTGGAACTGATGCCGGTGCATGAATTCACCGATGATAGGGGACTGGTTAATAGAGGCCTGACTGATTATTGGGGTTACTACAGCATCAACTATTTTTCCCCCACCTCGCGCTATTCCTCCTCGGGAGACATGGGAGCACAGGTAGTGGAGTTCAAACGCATGGTAAAGGCGTTACACCGGGCGGGCATCGAAGTGATCTTGGATGTTGTCTATAACCACACAGCCGAAGGCAATCAGTTTGGTCCCACCCTTAGCTATCGGGGAATAGATAACGAAACGTACTACCTCCTCGAGCCGGACCGCAGGCGTTACTATGTGGACTACACCGGTACGGGAAACAGCTTGAACGTACAGCATCCGCAGGTATTGAAGCTAATTATGGACAGCCTGCGCTATTGGGTGACGGAGATGCACGTGGACGGTTTCAGATTCGACCTGGCCTCAGCCCTGGCCAGGAATTTGCATGAAGTGGACAGGTTATCGGCATTTTTCGATATCATCCAGGAGGATCCGGTTATATCGCAGGTCAAGCTGATAGCTGAACCTTGGGACGTGGGGCAAGGAGGTTACCAGGTGGGCAATTTCCCCATCCTGTGGACAGAATGGAATGCTAGGTACCGGGATACGCTAAGGCGCTTCTGGAGGGGCGATGAGGGGCAAATCGGCGACCTGGCTTACCGCCTGACCGGCAGCAGCGACCTCTATCAGGATGACGGCCGGCGGCCTTACGCCAGCATCAACTATATAACTGCACATGATGGCTTTACCCTACAGGACCTTGTCAGCTATAACCAGAAGCACAACGAAGCCAATGGCGTCTTCATTTGGGACGGCACGGACGAGAATTTATCATGGAATAGTGGCGCTGAGGGGGCAACCAGCGATACATCCATCCTCGATTTCCGTGAACAGCAGAAACGCAATTTTATGGCTGCACTGATGTTGTCGCAGGGTGTTCCCATGATCTGCGGCGGCGACGAGCTGAGCCGTACACAGGGTGGCAACAATAATGCTTATTGCCAGGATAACCGGATAAGCTGGTATAACTGGGACTTGGACGTTGGTAAACAGGATTTTCAAAATTTTGTGAAAGACCTGTGCCGTTTACGCCGCGACCATCCCGTATTCCGCCGGCGTCAGTTTTTCCAGGGGCGGCCTATACGCGGACAGGAGGTCAGGGACATTGTCTGGCTGCGGCCGGACGGACTGGAGATGGAGGAGCCCGATTGGGCAACCTCATGGGTGCACTGCGTCGGAGCGCTACTGGATGGCGAGGCCCTGGACGAATACGATGATGAGGGCAATTCCATCACGGACGATACATTTTTGATCGTGCTGAATTCCTACAAAGGTAAAATACCCTTTAAAATGCCTGCATGGGGGAGGCCGGGCAAATGGCAGGTCGTTCTTGATACCTCGAAGGCCACCCTGCCGGCCAAAAAAACAACGGTTGAGTCAGAAAAGACGGTCGATATTCCGCCCAATTGCCTGATGCTTTTAATGAGAGTCAAAAAATAATCTAGCCTGGATACAATGTCATTGTTTTGTAATAAATAAAATGTAAATTTTATTATTATTTAACTCCAAGGTTTATATACTAGGGTTTATTTATCTAAATAATTGAGAGGATTTCGTAATGAGTATGTCAAACAATACATCATGTTCAGACCCCAAGGTACTGGTCAAGGACCTGGGCAGCAAGGACGGAAGGGCCAGGGTCAGGGCCAGGAAGAACCTTGTTAAAATCGGGCATCCTGCGGTGAAATACCTGATAGAGGCGCTCAAAGATAAGGACCAGGTGGTAAGGTGGGAAGCCGCCAAATCGCTGGGGGAGATCGAGGACCCCGCGGCCGTAGATGCGCTGGTTAAGGCTTTGAGAGATAAATTGTTCGATGTGCGCTGGCTGGCCGCACAGGCCCTCATCCAGATAGGCCCCAAGTCGATAAAACCCATACTACATGCCTTGATCGAATATCCCGAGGACGATGACATGAGGGTAGGCGCCCATCACGTATTCCACGATCTGCGTACCCGTGATTACGATGACGTTTTGAGGCCCTTAATGGCTTCCCTGGAGGATAGCACGCTCAAACTTGGCATAGACCTCGAGGCTAAGAAGGCACTCAATCAGCTGCAAAAATGAAAAAGGCTACAGGTAAGAGGTAAGGATGAAACCGATCGGCCCGTTAATGGTTGAGCACCGGTTAATCGAACGCATGATTGCCCTGTTGAAGAAAGAGGCCGCGCAGGCCCGCAAGAACAACATCGTTGATGTAGAGTTCCTTCAAACAGCGGTTGATTTTATCAGGACTTATGCTGACAGGACCCATCACGGCAAGGAAGAGGATATCCTGTTTCGGGACCTGGCCTTGAAACAATTGGCGCCGGATCACAAAAGGATAATGGGAGAATTAATAGGGGAACACATAAGTGCTCGTAAGATGGTCGCCGCGCTGGTTGAGGCCAGGCAGGGCTATATGCATGGTAATTCGGCAGTTTTGAAAGACGTGATTGATCTCCTGGAAGAGCTGGTCGATTTCTACCCGGCGCATATCGAAAAGGAAGACAAGCATTTCTTTTATCCTATCCTCGATTACTTCAGCAAGGAAGAACAGGATAAGATGCTGCTGGAGTTCTTGGAGTTCGACAGGAAGCTGATTCACGAAAAGTACCAGAAAATGGTGGAAGGGCTGGAAAAGAAAAACCCGTAAATACCCCAGGAGCCCGGATCAACAATTCGAAGGGACAATATAGCGATGTGCGAAACTCCCCGAACGATGAAAACTGACTTATTCTACGATATTCTCATCTTCAAGAGCTTTCAACCGTTTCAGCTCACTTACGGTAAGGCCTGCATATTTAGCTTTCTACTTGTGGAAGCTGGCATTGCTTATGTTGTACTTTCGGCATAGGTCTGCTGCCCTGGCTCCGGCTTCCGCTTCCTTCAGGATACCAATGATCTGTTCTTCCGTATACATCTTGCGACGAGTCATGTTGAGTCCTCTTGCTTATTAACCGTAAGGCCCTAGTTGTACAATGGACTAATTTACGGGGGAGAGGTCAAAAAAGCATTAGCAGGTTTTTTAGCACTGGCAAAGTCTCTTAAAGAATCGGCAAATCCTGCTATATTTTTAAAAGTTGGTGGGCCAGAGTGCACAGTAGGTAGAACTTTTTAGTGCATATAATGATCAGCGGCGAGCTTTAAGCTCGCCGCTGATTTGATTTCATACGAAATATTTAGTTAGGGTGCCGCAGGGGGCGGCCCTGCCGCAGTGACAAATACCCACGCGGCTGACCAGGCTGAGGTGCTGCCCGAAGTGTTTGTGGCATTGGCCCTCCAATAGTAGAGGGTGTTCCAGCTAAGTCCGCTGGCGACAGTATACTGGGTAGCGTTGAGGCCACTTTGATTCAATACAGTAGGAGCAAAAGTAGCGCTGGTTGATAATTGCACTCCATAGCTAGTAGCACCGCTAGAAGCATTCCAGGCCAGCGTGGGAGTGAGGGTACTGATTACTGAACCTACGGCTGGCGCAACCAGGACTGGCACTGGTGGTGGAGGTGGCAAGGTAGTAGCCCAAGCCTCGTTGGTATAGCCGGAATTGCCGTTGGCATTATAGGCTCTTACCCGGTAGTAATATAGAGTACTGGCACTGAGCGTGGTGCTATTATAACTGGTGACATTGGCGCCTACTGTGGCTATCTGGGCATAGGTGCCACCGGCTCCCGTCTTCCTCTCTATCGCAAAGCCTGTCTCATTATTAGAGTTATCCTGCCAGGATAGATTAATCTGGCTCGAGGAAACGACAGTGGCGGTTAGATTAGAGGGTGCCGCAGGGGGCGGCCCTGCCGCAGTGACAAATACCCACGCGGCTGACCAGGCTGAGGTGCTGCCCGAAGTGTTTGTGGCATTGGCCCTCCAATAGTAGAGGGTGTTCCAGCTAAGTCCGCTGGCGACAGCATACTGGGTAGAGCTGAGGCCGCTTTGATTCACTGCAGTAGTAGCAAAAGTAGGGCTGGTTGATAATTGCACTCCATAGCTAGCAGCGCCGCTAGCAGTATTCCAGGCCAGCGTGGGAGTTAGGGTACTGATTACTGAACCTACGGCTGGCGCAACCAGGACTGGCACCGGTGGCGGAGGTGGCAAGGTAGTAGCATAGGCCTCATTGGAATAGCCGGAATTGCCGTTGGCATTATAGGCTCTTACCCGGTAGTAATATAGAGTACTGGCACTGAGCAGGGTGCTGTTATAACCGGTGACATTGGCGCCTACTGTGGCTATCTGGGCATAGGTGCCACCACTTCCCGTCTTCCTCTCTATCTTAAAGCCTGTCTCATTGCTAGAGTTATCCTGCCAGGATAGATTAATCTGGCTCGAGGAAACGGCAGTAGCGGTTAGATTAGAGGGGTCCGCAGGAGGTGGACCTGCTGTAGTGCGGAATTGCCACACGGCCGACCAGGCTGAGGTGCCCGCCGCATTGGCGGCATTGGCCCTCCAATAGTAGAGGGTGTTCCAGCTAAGTCCGCTGGTGACAGCATACTGGGTAACGGTGAGGCCACTTTGATTCAATACAGTAGGAGCAAAAGTAGTAGCGCTGGTTGATAATTGCACTCCATAGCTAGTAGCACCGCTAGAAGCATTCCAGGCCAGCGTGGGAGTGAGGCTTTGGACAGTAGCTCCGTTGGCAGGTGATACCAGAACCGGCGCAACTGGCAAAGTCGGCGCCAATGCCGTGAAGGTGACCGGTATCGTCCACCATTCGGTATTATAGCCGCCGCTGGAGTCGGCGCAACTGAAGGTGTTATGCATGGGTATTTCGAAAAGCCCATTGGGCCTGCCGCTTGTCGTTCCCCAGCTATTGAGCATGATCCAGTACTGCTGGTTGGGATCAGAGCTGTCATCGTTGTAGCCCACGCAGGTCACAGCATGGCCATCCCATTGAGAAGACGATTTCCCGCAGGAGAAACCGTTTGACCAGATGGCAGATTCGCTGCTGGAATTCCACCAATTGGTAAATGCCGGCCAGTCCGAAGACGTCAGGTAAAAGCAGAAAACCACGGCCTGTCCCTGGTTGAGGATATTCTTGATGTTGGCCACTGCCGTTGCATCGGTAACCCCATAGGTCTGAATCTGCTGATAGCTGATGGAGTTTATGGCATAGCTGGGCGACGTGACTATGGATGAGGCAGGCATGGTGGCGCCACTGCTGCAGGACCTGCTACTATCTACAAAAGCGGCATTGGTATTCGACCAGGGAACCGCCTTTTTCAAGGTTGATGCGTAATAATTGACGAAGCCCGGCACTGTGCCGCCACAGCAGGCAAAGCTGCCGGCCGCCCCATTATTATAGTTTGATTCAAAATACTGGATGGACAGCCTATCCTTGATGCCAAGTTGGGCATCTAGCGCCGCCTCCAGCACACCCGTTCCCGCCCAAACCCAGCAGTCGCCACAGCTCCCCTGGTTGCGCTGGGAGGGATTATTATATTGAATATTCGGCAGTACGCTGATGGAAGTCCCCACCGTGCGCCCGGCCAGCCTCTTATCAACCTGTGCATCACGGCCGGCGAATGGCGCCCTTCTATGAAGCTCCGACCACTGTGCCTTTATATCGGGCGTGATCTGCATGGCAGGATGCGCCGAGGGCTGGTCATCCTGAAGCAGCGTGGTGGCTGAGGGATTCCATCCTTCACTGAAGGCATAAGCGCCCGTGTCCGGCGGAACGGCAAGGAAAAATATCGCAAGCAGCAGTACGAATAACATTAAGTGGCTGCGGACGCTCTTAAAAAATCCGGCTTTCATATCGTTTGGCCTGTAAAAAATAATATTGAATTCTCTTTAAAAGGCATGCGCAGTTCAGCCCGTTTTTGTATAGCTCGCTTCGGTTACCTGCCCGTTTTTCTCTGTTCCCGTCCAGGTTATTTTGCCATTGCCGTAGTCGGCCGTTATCTCATTCACATAGTCTGGCACAACCGCATGGCCGACGGTGACGGTCCAGCCCCCTCCAGAATAGGTGACCGAGCTGTAGCCCAGCATTCCCTTGCCGCTGGAACTAGTTTGAGTATAGGCGGCATCAGCTTTAATGAAGGGCGCAGCTTCTGCATGGTGTTGCCCGATAAAAGACATTATGCTGTGCAGTAAGTCCATCTCTGGAGGCTCCTTATCCGGCGGCGCAGCCGCCCCAGTATTACATGCCGCACTTGCCAGAGCCGCGGAAAGCATTACCACCGCCGCCAGGACGGGCAGGACACGTATAAATATACCGCGCCGCATGTTAAATAACTCTAGCTCGTACCCTTGAGCCTGTCAATTTAAAAAAGCTTTTTTTGTATCCGTTGGGGTCATAGTGACCCCTTCGCTCGCTCACCTTATAACACACCTTCAATACCTCAACCTGTTCTCGCATCTGAGCAGGCTTCAGGGCTTTTTTCGCAGCACATCCTGAAGCATTTGTTTATCCAGACTTAAATCTGCCACAAGCTGCTTGAGTTTTCTGTTTTTCTGTTCCAGTATATTCAGCCTTCTTACCTCTGGAACTCCCATGCCGATATATTTCTTTTTCCAGCGGAAAAGCTCTGTTCACAGATGCCCATCTTTCTGCATACCTCGGGGACAGGTGTCACCGTTTCAGCTTGTCTCAAAGCGAAGGCAATTTGCTTTGCCGTGTACCTGGACTTCTTCATGGGACGATCCTCCTTAAAACATATTAATCATCCCACAAAACTCGCATTTCGTCTGGACCAGTTTACGGGGAGACGGTCATGGAATAACTTAATTTTTATCGTTCAGTGCCTTTCGCATATCCATAGAAATATTATATCTGTTGACATATAATACCCGCGGGACTATTATTCTTTTATAGCTCGTAAGTGATATTGTAAACTATGAAGAAATTAAGTGTACTGGTAGTGGATGATGAAGAGCGCATTATCAATTTTCTCAGGTCCAAGCTAAGGGTTTCAGGGTACGAGGTTTTAACTGCAAGCAACGGCAAAGAGGCTTTCGAACGCTTCCATAATTACGGTCCCGACATAATCGTCCTGGACCTCGTAATGCCCGAGATGGATGGTTTCGAGTTTCTCAAGGAGCTACGGACGTTCTCTCAAGTTCCGGTTATAATACTGAGCGCCAGGAGCGAGGATGTCGATAAAATTCAGGGGCTCAACCTGGGCGCCGATGATTATCTCCCCAAGCCTTTTAACCCCAACGAGCTGATCGCCCGCATCGAAGCCATCAGCCGCCGCATTGTGCAGGATCAAAAAAACAAGCCTGTCGACACGTTTGTATTAAAAGATGTTCATGTCGACTTCAAGGCCCACAGCCTTTTGGTGAGAGGCACAGAGGAACATTTAACCCGTATCGAATGGCTACTGTTGGCGGAACTGGTTCAAAATACGGGCCGGGTTATTGCCTATGAGGACCTGCTCAGCAGGATCTGGGGGCCGGAATACCGCAATGACATTCAAATTCTGAGGACCTGGATCAGCAGGCTGAGAAACAAGATCGAGAATAACCCGGAGCAGCCCGAATATATCATGACTGTGCCCAAACTTGGCTATATGTTCAAACAACAGCCCACATAACCCCCCCCCTCTATCATCTTCAACCAACGCCTGCAGTTTCCACTTCACATAAGTCCCGCTAAATGACATGATTATTTAATACTTTTGTGGGGCATTTTATGCTTTTTTAATCAGGTGGAGATTACTATTATTTGCATCAGTTGGGTCAAGGAGAAACACAAAATATTCTGAACTTGGGGTGAAGGGGCCAGGTAACTCAAAATATATTCTTCAAGAATAGGAGGAAGCTATGGTAATACAAAGAATGACTGCAACGGGCGCAATGCCCGACCTTGCCGGACGTGGAGAGAAGCCGGGTAAGTATCCCGTCACGGCTACAAGGTTACCGGTATGCTGGAGGACTCCTAATGATAGCCTCCTGTGGTCACCCATCATCGAAATGTACTCGGATAAGGATAAGATAACCCTGCGTGTAGAGGTCCCGGGCATAAAAAAAGAGGATATAAATATCGACATCGTCGGCAATAACCTGGTGATCAAGGGCGAGAGGAAATCCGAGTCTTGCTCAAAAGCCAGGGATTATATTCAATGTGAGATGTCCTATGGCAATTTCTATCGTTCGCTGCCGCTGCCGTCGGAGGTCCGCAAATCAGGGATCAAAGCCAACTATTGCGACGGTATCCTGCAGATTGACCTTCCCAAGGACCACAGCAAGAAGTCGAAGCCGGTAGGCGTCAAGATTTCCGCCGGCCGTCCCAAAGCTAAAAAATAATATTTGCTTAACGGTATAAATTAATGATAAAAATAACGAAAATATTTAGGGAGGAAGCATATGAAAGCATTTACTGAGCTATTTAAAACCGGAGATTGGAAAGCGGAGAAACACGTACCTGTAATCGAATGCGCCGATAAAATCAAGGCCGGCGATATGTTGTCCATCAAGGTCTCGGTAGGCAAAGAGGTTGCCCATCCCAATACCACCGAGCACCATATCCGCTGGATCTCCGTATATTTCCTGGCCGAAGGTGAGAACTTTGCCTATCAACTGGGGAATTTTGAGTTCACGGCGCACGGCGAATCCACACAGGGTCCCAATATGGGATCTGTGTACACCCAGGCTGAAGCGGCCTTCTCTATAAAGCTCAGCAAGCCGGGAACAATTTACGCTTCCTCGCTCTGCAATATTCATGGCCTGTGGCAGTCCGAGAAACAGATTGCGGTCAGCTAAACTATTTGAAGATTGTCCAGCCCGGACGGATGTAAAACATCCGATATATAGGAGATAACCGCATGTATAAAAATATTCTGGTTACACTCGATGGTTCTGAGCTGGCTGAGACTTCTGTGCAGCATGCGGAGACCATTGCCGGAGGCTGTCAGTCCCCGCAGGTCATATTAATGCGGGTGATCGAACCCGTGTGGATACCCTACGGGGACACCGTGCCCGGCCTGTCGTTAATGCAGATATCCCAGTTGGAAAAAGACGAAAGGGCAGCGGCGGAAAAGTCGCTCAATAAGACAGCCGCCCGGCTGACCGTCGCCGGAATTAAAACCTCGGTGAAGATTATGAACGGCCTGGCCGCTGAAACCATTGTCGACTATGTCAATCAAAATAATATTGACCTTGTAATAATGGCCACACATGGACGATCCGGCTTCAGCCGCTGGATCTGGGGCAGTGTGGCCGACAGGATTTTGCATGGCGTCTGCGTGCCGGTTTTGATGGTGAGGGTAACCGGCTGCGGGAACCTTTATAAAAAATGATTCTCTGTTTAATAAGCGAAGCGATGTTAATAATGCATGTGGGGCACGATTATCTATGAAATTGATCATTTTCGACCTGGACCAGACACTGGTTGATTTTATCTCCCTGCACGAAGAAACGGTCCGACGTCTCTTCCAGGAGGAATTCAATGTAGATGCACGGTTGACGGCCATAGATTTTTCGGGCCGAAGCCTGACGGACAATGTCGCAGAACTTGCTAGGGCTAACGGCATTGACGGCGGCAGAGTGCTTGGCCGTATGGATGATATATTGGCCTCATACGAACGGATATTTTCTTCCCTGATGCCGCCCGATCCGTCCAGGTATGTTTTGCCGGGAGTCCGGCAGTTGCTGCAGCGTTTGACGGAGGCCGGGCATTTGATTGTGCTGTATACCGGTGACTCACGCGCAATCGCCGATAGAGTGCTTTCGGCAACCGGGCTGGGCAGATATTTTAAGTTTGCGGTTTATGGGACCGAATCCAAAACCCGTTTGGAAATGGCCCGGCTGGCCGTCCGCAAAGCCGGGGAACTTGCCGGAACGAAGTTTTCAGGAAAAGATATTGTGATAATCGGCGACTCCCTCAGGGATATCGAATGCGCCAGGCAGCTACCTGCCCTGTCCATCGGGGTTGCTACTGGCGTTCATTCAGCGGACAACCTTAAAAATGCGGGGGCCGACTATGTATTTAAGGACCTAATAGATACGGAAAAAGTGATGTTGGCTATAGAGAGCTTTCAACACGATAGTATCCCTTTAATAAAAGGTTAATGAATCTGATATGAAGCAAGAACCGAGAAAGCAATCGAAGAGCAAGGCCGACATCGGCCCAGCCCGTGAGCCGGGGAAAAAACCGGTAATTAGAACCGGTTTAAGAAAGGATGGACATGGGCCAAAGGCAGCCGAGGGGCGTGCGGATCTGGAGATTGACCTCCTTACTCAAATTAAGGATGTGGTTATCTGCCTGGATCCTGACGAGACAATTTTTTGCTGGAACCATGCAGCCGAGAAGCTATACGGTGTTAAGGACGAGCAGGCAATGGGCCGCAACTACCGGGAGTTTTTCAGGACCGAGTGGATAGAGCCGATCGATGAAAGCGACGCCCTGCAGTCATTAGAGAAGTCAGGCTACTGGCAGGGGGATAATATACAAATCCTGAAAAATGGCGACAGCATCTTCGTAGAATCGTCGCTGTCCGTGTTAAAGGGAAAGCGCCATAGGGTGGTAGGCGTCCTGGTGGTGATCCGTGATATAACCGCCCGTAAGCAGGCCGAGCTGGCAAGGGTGAAGCTGCATCAACAGATCGTAAAACAGCAGCAGAGGATAGAGGAATCGTTATGGACGATCGAAAAGGAGAGGAAACGCTACCGGATCATAGTTGAGAACGCCTTCGAAGGTATATTAATGGCTGATCCGGAAGGCCTGATTACCTTCGTCAACCCCCGCATGGCTGCTATGCTTGGCTATAAAATGGATGAATTGATCGGCAGGCAGTTCCTCGATCTCGTCAGCAGCGAAGAAGTACCGTTGATAAAGGTCAGACAGCAGCAGCGGCGTGAGGGCATTGTTGAGCAATATGACCTTAAAATGGTGAAAATGGACGGCTCTATTATCTGGACCATGAACAATTCTGTTCCCCTTTTCGACGGGGAGAAAAAATTTATCGGCTACCTGGCCATATTTGCCGATATCTCGCAACGCAAGCAGTTGGAGCTGGAAAGGGAAACCATCCTGCGCACGGCCATGGATGGTTTCTGGCTGGTGGACTTACAGGGGCGTTTCCTTGATGTCAACGATGCTTATTGCGAACTGATCGGTTACAGCCGGGAAAAGCTGCTGAATATGAAAATACGGGACGTAGAGGCCAGGGATACCGAAACGGATATAGTCCGGCGTATTGAGAGATTAATAAATACGGGCGCAGAGCGGTTCGAGACCAGGCACAGGTGCAAGGATAGCGGGACTATAGATATAGAAGTCAGCGCCAACTATATCGATATTCATGGCGGGCGCATCTTCGTGTTCCTGCGCGATATCAGCCTGCGTAAGGCCATGCAAGCCGAGCTTGTCCACCTGGCTTCCTTTCCCGAGAGCAATCCCTTGCCTGTAATCGAGATGAGCATGGACGGCCATGTGATTTACATGAACGGTGCAGCGCGCCGCGCATTTCCGGATATGTCTGCCCTGGGAAGCCGACATCCCTTCCTCGAAGGTGCAGAAGAGATGGCGAGTGAAATGGAAGATGAAAGTAACGTTCTCACACGGGAAGTCCAGGTCGGCGAGTCATGGTACGAAGAAACCATATGTTACGATAGTGTAAACGGCACGGTCCGATTTTATGGCCGTGATATAACCGGGCGCAAGAAAGTCGACCAGTTGAAGGATGATTTCATCGGCATGGTTTCACATGAGATGCGCACGCCGCTGACAGTTATTGTGGGTGCGTTGGACACGCTGGCACAGGACGGCGACAGGTTGCCGAAGGCCGATCGCAAGCAGTTGCTGGAGGATGCCGCGGTTGAATCGGAACAGCTCTCGCACATCCTCGATAACCTGTTGGAGCTGTCTCGCTCGCAGGCCGACCGCCTTAAAATATCCCATCAGACCGTGGTGATCTCCGACCTTTTGAAAAGGGTGGTAGGCAAGTTCGGTGGAGAGTCCGATCACCGCTTCATTCTGAAAGTGAATGACAGCATACCTGTTGTGGAGGGGGACGCCTTACGGATTGAGAGGGTCATTTTCAACCTGGTGCAAAATGCGCTTAAGTACTCTCCCGCCGGCAGGCCGATAGAATTATCCGCCGACAGGCAGGACGGATTCGTGAGGGTGGGCATAAAAGACTCCGGCATAGGCATATCCAGAGATGACCAGGCCCGGCTGTTTAATCCATTCCAGCGCGTTGGCAGGGAAAAGAACGACACATCGAGGGGAATCGGGTTAGGACTGGTGGTATGTAAACGGCTGGTCGAGGCGCACGGAGGACAAATCTGGCTGGAATCTGAAGAAGGTAAGGGGACTACCGTATTTTTTACGCTGCCGATCAGTCTGGCAGGGTCATAGAATTCGTCTTAAAATTAAAACCCGGGGCAAATGAACCATCCCTAAAAATATCCAGCATAAATTGACCTATTTTTACTTTACAACCACATAACCACCTTTTATCATATGCCCCGGTGAAAATATAGTATCAGGGCGGATATTTAATTTTCATAATTTTGCGGCCTAAATATTTAATGTTTATAACATTTCAGGTATGCGATAGGACGGCCACCAGCCCGTCCATCCTGGCCCGCGGTTGGCCAATTGTAAATAAGTGGCTTTCAATTATTACCGATGTTTAGCCGACATTGGAAAACAGCTTATAAGAAGTATCCACAGGCGGCATCTTTGGTTCTACTGCTTCTTCTGCATCGATAAGCTGGCCGTAAACCGGGTCCGACTGCCAGCCGTCGATGTGCAGTTCCCTCTTGGCGGCGGCCTTATACCTGTTCCAGTCTGCACTGAGATAAAGGAATATCTGCTGTGCCGCCCTTGAGCCTTCGCCGTGTATATGGTCGATCTGGTAATAATTGTGGGTCATATCCTTGATCATGCGGATGACCTTGATCCTGTCGGCAGTCGGTATGCCGGCCTTGCCACCCAGGTATTTCTCAATATAGTCATGGATCTCCGGGTTTTTCCAGTCGCGATAGCTTGGCACAGTGGTGGCTACGCCTCCGCATATGTCCTGAGCCAGCTTGCACATCTCGTGGAAATTATCGGCAAAGGTGAATTTGGCCGAGTTGGTGAGCATAAGGTCCGGCACCATCATGCCTGATGCCTCATCTTTAAAGCCCTTGATGCATGACATTTCGCCCAGGGAGGCAACAGTTTGTGTAATCATGGCCATCCATGCCAGCTTGTTCTTTATGTGTTCGTATTTCTCGAGGCCGTTATATTCGGTTATCAGCCTTACGGCGCCGCTGAGCTTCTCCAGTTCGCCCACCATCTTGCAGGTGCCGAAGAGACGATGGAAGCTGGCAAAGCCGTAGGTGATATCCCGGGAGAACTGCCATTCACCGCACATAAAGACCCTATCCCATGGTACAAAAACGTCATCGAAAATGATCAGGCACTCGGTGGGCTGGAGTTTGGCAGCGTGCGGATAGTCCCAGGCTGCCTCCTCGCCGTAGCTGCGTGTGACAGGCTCAACGGCCAGCAGTTTGATGCCTTTTGTTCCCAGTGGGATTGCAAATGAGAGCGCGTAGTCCTTATCGTCTTCGCCATGAGTGCGGCAGGGCAGCACAATGGCCTCGTTGGCGCACGGGGTGGCGCTGATATGAATCTTAGCACCCCTGACAATAATGCCGTCCTTCTGCTTATCGACCACGCGGAGATAGAAATCCTTGTGTTGGACCTGCTTGGATGGATGCAGGCTCCTATCGCCCTTTACGTCGGTCATGGCACCTGTCAGGCCGATGTCATTCTTCTGAAGATATTTACGGTAGTTTTCAACGCGTTCTACGTAATGGGTCTTCAGCGCCCGGTCCATTTTGTTGGCTGCCAGGGTGGCTGCTGCCAGGGCGTCCACTCCCATGCAGTGCACCAGGAAGCCGCCGCCTGAGCGTATGCCCTGGATAAAGCATTCTCGCCGCCTGAGCAGTTCTTCTGAGGTACGGGGCGCGGTAAGCAAAAAATTGATATCTTCGCCATCCTCGTCCCTGGTTACGAAAAGATCGCGGAATCGTGGATCGTGCGGTATGCTGTAATCCATAGCTGCCGACCGTACCACGGTGCGAAGCATGGGATGAGTCCTCACATCTTTCACGCGTTCTCCCAGACAATAGACAACCCTTCCATCGTCAAGGCTTTCCAGATATTGTTCTACTGTTCTTATCATGCCGGGACCTCCTTATACTTATGTTCATATGTTAAAATTAAGATGCCTTTTGCAGGTAAAGACATATTTCCAATATTAGCCTTTAGCTATTTTACAGTCAAAGCCGCCTCAAATTAATAAGTTAGCAAACCGGAGCTGACCGCAAGATGGACCATACTAAGATTTTCCTTACCGACAGCGAGTTTGAGGAGCTGTTCGGATCGCAGATCTCGCGTATCGTAAGGATACTCAATGAGACTGCCTCTAGTGTCTGCCCGCCCTGCGACGGCTACTGCTGCAAGAATATACATTGCGGTCTTTATTCAGAGAAGTTCAGCACCTGCCCGATTTATGAGATCAGGCCCAGGGAATGCCGCTATCATTTCTGCAACGATGTCTTCACACGTGCGCCGCTCAGCAAAGAGGAAAAGGACATGATGGTGCAGCCGGTGGAGGAGCTTATCTGCGAAAACAGGGGAGATATTGCGCGCCTGTTCTTCTTGTTCCCCGAGTTTCCGCTGGACGATAAAGGACTGGCCGCCAGGGGCATCAAAGAGGCGGTGGACCGCATAAAGAAAGACTTCGAAGAGGGCAGGCTGGACCAGCCTTCGGCCTTTTCCCGCTTGAAAGATCTCTGCAAAGGCTAGCCTTTTTAACACAGCCTTGCATCGATTTAAAGAATCAAGGCCATTTTGGCGATATTAAGATATTGAACGAGGGAGGTTTAATTATGAAAAAAATTGTTGCCGAATTCAAGGAATTTATCATGCGGGGCAATGTGGTGGACATGGCCATCGGCATTATTATCGGTGTTGCCTTCGGCAATATCGTTACATCCCTGGTGAACGACGTAATAATGCCGCCCATCGGGCTTCTTTTAGGGAAGGTAAGCTTTCAGGACCTGTATATAAACCTGTCCGGTAAAAGCTACCCATCGCTAAGTGCCGCCAAAGCGGCTGCCGCACCCACCATAAATTACGGGCTGTTCCTCAATACTTTACTGAATTTCCTCATCGTTGCTTTCGTGATATTCCTGATAATCAGGCTCTTTGAGCATGCCAAGAACCGGGTGGTAAAGCCGTCGGATGTGGCCGAGCCTCAGACCAGGGACTGCCCCTACTGCCTCAGTACTATACCCTTGAAGGCGTTGAGGTGCTCGCATTGCACCTCGAATCTGACCTAGCAACAGGAATTGCTAAATATCCAGCCCGCCGGATATGGCGATGCCGCCGCCTGCGATATAGGATGCCTTATCCGATGCCAGGAAGATAACCAGCTCGGCTATTTCCTCCGGTCGTGCCATCCTGCGCAGTGGGACTGTGGCTTCGGTTTTCTTCATCAATTCCGGGTTTGAGGTGAATTCCCACAACATGGGCGTTTTGGTCCACCCCGGGCACACGGCCACGATGCGAATATTGTAAGGAGCGTATTCCTTGGCGGCCGAGTTGGTCAGGCCGACTACGGCGTGCTTGCTGGCACTGTAGCTGTTTAGCTTGCGGAGTGCCCTCAAGCCGGTGATGGAGGCATTATTTACAATCACCCCGCCGCCCTGCTTGAGCATCACGGGTATCTCGTTTTTCATGCATAGCCAGATGCCCTTCAGGTTAGTATCTATTTGAGCGTAGAACAGCTCCTCGCTTTCGTCGGTCAGTTTCTGGAAGACACCGGCCAGGCCGGCATTGTTGAAGGCGATATCCAACCTGCCGTAAGTGGCAACCGTCTTCTTGACCATGTTTTCCACCTGGGCGGCGATCCTGACATCCGTTTGAACAAACATGCCTTCGCCGCCGGCGTCTTTAATCATCTGCACGGTCTCTTCGCCTTCCTTGATGCGCCGGTTGGCGACCACCACCTTTCCGCCCTCTTTGCCGAACAAAATAGCAGCGGCGCGGCCGATCCCGGAACTGCCGCCGGTAACGATTATAACCTTATCTGTGAATGTGCCCAAAGTGAACCTCCTGAAGATACTATTTCAATTGAAAAAGCCGTTTTATCGACTGGACGCTAGACCTAAAATTGGCGTCAATATATTAGCATTCTGCAGACGGATAAGTAAAGAGGCTCGAAGCTGATATGGCGTGACTCCGGCAGGCACTGTCTAGGACGGCAAAAGGCGGGCGATGGATATTATTTCTTGATCAGCACCTGGTTGAACATATAGGCTTTGATGCGTTTGGTGTAGGCCCGGTAGTTGAAGGACGTGTTGTCCAGTATGTACTGCTGTTCGAAGCCCAGCAATATCGAGATGAAAACGGTGGCCAGGTAATGCTCGTCCACGTCCTTGAATTTCTTCTTATGCTTGCCTTCCTTGAGGATGGATTCCAGCGTCTCGCGGTAGCCGCGATAAAGCTTGCTGAGGATGCGCTGCATGCGTTCATTGAACTTGATCTGCGTCATAAAATCGTAGGTCACGTAGACATATTCCCTTTCCTTGATCACCAGGTCAAAGGCCTGGTCCATGAAGATGTCCAGCTTTTTAGTGGGGTCCGGCACGTTCTCGATGGTTTTTTCCAGCGAAGTGCGGATATCCTGCTGCATCTCCCTGAGCAGAGTTACCAGCATGTTCTCCTTATCTTTAAAGTAGTGGTGTATCAGGCCGGATGAAACGCCGGCCCGCCTGGCTATATCCATCATGGTGAAGTTGTAATATCCCTTTTCAGCAATGACCTCGTAAGCGGCGCCGGTTATCTGCTTCTTCCTGATAGCCGCGATCTGCTTGCCCTTTTGCGTACGGTTAAGCCTGGCGACCCTGTCCGACGGCCTTTGCACGGCTGTTTTCATTTTTTTTACTGTCATTGCAAAATCCTCTTAATACGGTTATATTTTGTTAGGCCGATGGTATAGTCCGGCAGGTTATAACAGCGGAAAAGGGGATGGTTGTTATTGCATAACCGGTCAATCAATATTAGATATAATATATCAAATCTGCAAATATGTGAAGATGTTGCGATAATTCGCAAGGGAATAACACTAAGCGATGGGAGGCGAAGATGTTGAAGAATGTAGTGGGTCTGGCCCTGGCCGGCCTGATAATGCTCTCCGGCTGTGCAGTCAATAATCCGGCGCCCAAGCTTCGTATCATCACTGAGGACAATCCGCCCTTTAATTTCACCGATGAAAAAGGTGCCGTAACCGGGCAGTCCACCGAGATCGTCAACCAGATATTGAAAGCTACCGGCAGCAATGCGTCCATCGAGCTCATGCCCTGGGCACAGGGCTATGACCTGACGCTCAATGACCCCGGCACTGTTTTGTATTCCACCTCACGTTTGCCCTCCCGCGAGAACCTCTTCAAATGGGTCGGGCCAATCGGTTTCGACGATAACTACTTTTATACCAGGCGCGATTCTAACCTGGTGATCAACTCGCTGGACGATGCCAAAAAGCTGAAATCTATTGCCGTCTATCAGGACGACTCCAACCAGGTATATTTATCCTCGCAGGGCTTTACCAACCTGGATGTGAGCGAAAATGACACGCAATGCATCCAGAAGCTGGTGAGCGGCCAGGTCGATGCCTGGCTGGGGCCTGCGCTGGGGATGCCCTTCGTGGCCTACCGGGCCGGCGTCAATCCTGCCGAGATCATCTCCGATAAATACGCGGTCAGGTCCGACTATTACATTGCCTTTAATAAAGCTGTTCCCGATAGCACGGTGCAAGCGTGGCAGAAAGCGCTCGACGATCTAAAGAAGGAGGACAGCTCCGGCGGCATGAGTGCTTACGAAAAGATTATCACCAGCTATGCCCTGCCGCAATATGCGGATAGCGCCGTCTCGCGTGATACAGTCATTCAACTGGTCAACAAGACAGCCGCCGACATGGCCGCCGATGCGCCGGGAACCATCGCCAAAATAAATGCCCAGCAGCCCCCTTATCTTGATCAGCAGAACCCCGCGCTTTACGTCTATGTCTTCGACAACCAGGTGGTCGAGGTGGCGAATGCCGATAACCCGGCTGTGGTCGGCCGCGATTTCAAAGGCGTGCCGGATATGGCGGGCAAGCTATTCAGGGACAACATTGTCGCGGGTGCGCTGGCCAATGGCACGGGTTGGGAGGACTATGTCTTCACCATGCCGGGCCAGATAGGCCTTTTCTACAAATCGGCCTACTATAAGCTGGTAACCGGCTCGGACGGCAAGCAATACGTGGTTTGCTCGGGCTGCTACGTTGCTAAAAACGAATAGTTCCGGCCCGTCACAGGGCTAAAATGCCGGCGTCCAAGTCCAAAATCACCCCCTGTTGACTTGTAGTCAATCTGCCTGTAAAATAACCTTTGCATTGCGCTTTTTTTGTATTAGATTGAAGGTGAGATAAATTGTTGATATCTGAGAGCCGTAAAACAAACTACATCGTCATCGAGAAAGACAAATGCAAAGCCTGCCTGTACTGCATTTCGGTATGTCCCAGGGAAATAATCGGGATATCTAAAGAAATCAACCGCTTCGGGGTCAATTACGCCGAGCTGATTGCGGAAAAAGCTTTCATTTGTACAGGGTGCAAGGCCTGTGCCATCATGTGCCCCGACCTTGCCATCACCATATATCACCGCAGCAGCCCGGACGACGATACAACATCCTGACCGGTTTAATCATCAAGGAGCCGTTTATTGCCTGAGAGAACCCTCATGGGGGGTAACATTGCCATAGCTGAAGGCGCCATTCTTGCCGGATGCGGCGCTTATTTCGGCTATCCCATCACACCGCAGAACGATCTGCTCGAGCATATGGCCAGGCGTATGCCCGAGGAAGGCAGGATTTTCCTTCAGACCGAGAGCGAGCTGGCCGCCATCAATATGGTTTACGGCGCGGCCGCAGCCGGCTTCCGCTCCATGACCTCCACCTCCAGCCCTGGCTTCAGCCTGCAACAGGAAGGTATTTCCTATATGGCCGGTTCCGAGATGCCCGCGGTGATCGCCAATATCATGCGCGCCGGTCCCGGACTGGGCAACATAGGTGGAGCTCAGGGCGACTACATGCAGTGCACGCGGGGTGGCGGGCACGGCGATTATTACCTGATAACGCTGGCGCCGTCATCGGTGCAGGATATGCTGGACTTCACCATGCTGGCCTTCGAGTTGGCCGATAAGTACCGCAATCCGGTGCTGGTTATGGCCGATGGTTTCCTGGGACAGGTGGTCGAGTCGGTAGTGATCAGGGACCGTGTCAAGAAACTGCCCGAGAAGAGATGGGCCATCACCGGCGCCGCCGGAAGGCCCAAGAATATAATCAACTCCTTCGAGATGAATCCTATGGATCATCCTGCCAGGATCAAGCTGATCCTGCAGAAATTCGAGAGGATGCAGCGCAACGAAGTCCGTTACGAAGGCCTCAACCTGGAGGACGCTGATATCGTACTGGTGGCCTACGGCAGCGTGGCCCGCTCGGCCATGACCGCCATGCAGGAAGCGCGGCTGCATAAAATAAAGGTCGGCCTGCTGCGGCCGATAACGGTTCTGCCTTTCCCCTACCAGCCGCTTTCGGACCTGGCGGGGCGGGGCTGTAAATTCGTGGCGGCCGAGATGAGCGGAGGGCAGATGGTAGAGGATGTCCGCATCGCGGTGGGCAACCGCAATGAGGTCAAGCTGGTCAACTCCTGGGGCGGCGTGCCGCTCACAGCCGACGAGATATTTGAAGCTATTGATTTGCTGGCATAGAAGAAGAAAGATATGAGAAAAGCAAGCATGGACGGATTTGAAGATATGATCTTCGGCAGGCCGGAGGTCATGGAAGACCGGCCGACGCATTTTTGCCCCGGCTGCGGACACGGCATCACTCAGCGCCTCATCGGCGAGGTCATCGACGAGTTGGGCATACAGGAGCGTGCGGTCTGCGTGGCCTCTATCGGCTGCACGGTCACAGCCTATGCCTACTTCAAGGTAGACGGGCTGGAATCGGCCCACGGCCGCGCCCCGGCGGTTGCTACGGCCATCAAACGCGTCCGTCCCGAGCTTTTCCCCTTCACACTGCAGGGCGATGGCGACCTGGCGTCCATCGGCACGGCGGAGATCGTTCACGCTGCAGCACGGGGCGAGAAGATCACGGTTATCTTTGCCAATAATGCCACCTACGGCATGACGGGCGGTCAACTTGCCCCCACCACACTGATCGGCATGTATTCGGCTTCTACCACCGGGGGACGTACGGTTGAGCAGTCCGGCTACCCCATAAGGATGAGCGAGATGCTGGCCACGCTGGACGGTCCTTCATATATAACCAGGGTGTCCCTGCACAACCCGGCCAATGTCAGGAAGGCCAGGAAAGCCATTGAGCTGGCCTTCAGGGCGCAGCTTGCCGGTCTGGGTCTTTCCTTTGTAGAGGTCCTGTCTATGTGTCCCATCAACTGGAAGGTAGAGCCGGTCAAGGCCCGGCAGTGGATGGCCGATAACATGATACCGCAGTTTCCCCTGGGCGAGTTCAAATGCATACCCGAGGTGGAGGCTTTGAAGAAGGCGGTGAAGGGTTGAGCTGGGAGATAACCGTATCGGGGTTCGGAGGCCAGGGCGTGCTCTTCATCGGCAGGCTTCTCATGGAGTCCGCCTTTCATTCGGGCAAGGAAGTATCCTGGCTGCCTTATTACAGCGGCGAGAAGCGCGGCGGCATGTGCACCTGCTTCGTTAACCTCTCCGATGAAAGGATAGGTTCCATCTTCATCGCACATCCCGATATCGCGGTGGCCATGAATCCGGCGGCCATGAAGATACTCGAGCCGGCAGTCAAGACGGGCGGCTTGCTGGTTGTCAATGAATCGTTGATCAAGAACAAGACCTCGCGCCGTGATATCAAGGCGGTCTACGTGCCCACGGTTGAGGCGGCCAAGGAGGTCGGCGACGAGTCGGTCGGCAACCTGGTGGCGCTGGGCGCCATCATAGCCAATTCGCAGGTGGTGACCACCACCAGCATTATCAGAGTATTAAACCATATTCTCTCTAAAGACAAGCGCCAGCTTGAGCTGAACAAGGCGGCCCTGCTCAAGGGCTGTGAATACAGCTAAAACCCCTGCGGGGAAATTCCAAAGACCAAATTCCAACATATAGGCGAGAGGGATTTTGTATTGTAAAACCTCACCTGACCGGGTCGAGGGCGTTGAAGAGGGGCTATAAAGCCCCTCTTAGAAATAAATAACCCTCTTCCTCTGAGGGAGAGGGCAGGGTGAGGGTGTATAATTCTATGAATAACAAAGGAGGTCACATCATGAAAGCAGCCGTATTTTACGGGGCGAAAGATTTCAGGATTGAAAATATTGAAGACCCCAAAATAGAACCCACCGACATTTTAATTAAGGTCAAGGCCGCCGGCATCTGCGGATCCGACCTGCACTCGTACAAAGAGGGGCTGTTCAGCCGTCCTGGCTTTGTGATGGGGCACGAGGTGGCTGGTGAGGTGGTTGAAGTGGGGAAAAAAGTAAAGGGCATAAAGGTCGGCGACCGTGTTTCACCCATGATGTACGGTTTGTTTGACACGTCCGGCGCCTGCGGCAAATGCTTCTGGTGCCTGCGGGGCCAGCCGCAGTGGTGTCCGACCGGCGGTCACAGGCCCTGCGGCGAGTGCGGCTACTGCAAGTCGGGCAAATGGTGGATGTGTGATAAGAACCAGCGCCACATGCTGATGGGCTACAGCAGGAACGGCGGCTATGCTGAGTATGCTTACGTGCCCTATGCGGTCCTGGGCCAAAACGTCTTCAAAATACCCGAAAACCTGAGCTACGATGAAGCTTCGTTCCTCGACCCGGTCACGGGCGCCTATAAATGGGTGAACCAGGGGGAGCCCAAGTCATGGGAGACCGGTGTGGTCACAGGTCTGGGCACGATCGGCCTGACTGTGATGCAGGTGCTCAAGCTTTACGTGTCGAAAGTGATAGTCTCCGATGTCTCCGAGAAGCGCCTGAAGCTGGCGCAGGAACTGGGGGCGGATGTGGTTATCAATGCTGCTAAAGAGGACCCCTTGAAGAAAGTGATCGAATTGACCGGCACGGGGCGCAGCTTCAGCGGCAAGGGTGGCGGCTGTGTGGACCTGGTGATGGAATGTTCCGGGGTGCCGGTTGTCTTGCAGCAGGCTGTCGAGATGACACGCACGGGTGGGCGGATTGTTCTGGTGGGGCTGTTCGAGAAGGACGTGCCGCTGGACATCAACCATATAATTCACAAGCAGCTCAGCCTGATAAGCTCCTTCTCGCCGGGCAAGCAGCCGGCCAGCAAGGATATCAAGGACGCCTTAAAGCTAATGGCGGACGGCAAGGTGAAGGTCAAGCCTCTTATCTCCCACGAATTCCCGCTTGACCAGACCATGGAAGCCTTCGAAATCCAAACCAAAGCCGACCAGTCGGTTAAGGTCATAATCAAGCCGTAGGCTATCAACCTGATCATTTTATTCCGGATTTATTTATATAGCCCCTAGTCTAGCCAAGCTTTGCATCAGACGAACAAAATCGCGGAGTTTGAAAATATCTTGCTCAGGAGTTCCATCTGGATCAAAATGCATTACGTCATTACGAATTTCCCTGATTTCATGCAATTTTTTAACGAATATCTGTCGGTCGACTTTTAAACCTAGTTTCTTCCAATTACTTGGATTTTCAATTAACCTCAAATATTCGCCCAAGGTAAGATCCGATATACTCAAAATTTTTCTTTGTGTATCCGCTGGATCACATGCGCCTTTAAGCTCGTCCAATGTAAATTTATCTTGGATTATTCGTCTTATGTAGTTTTCTATTTCACCTAACAATAGGTAGGGCTCTCCAAGCTGGCGAAATTGCAGACTCAAATCACTAGTAGTGACTATCCCGCTAATAATATTATTAGAATTACGAATCAAAACGTATTGATTAGCAACAATATCTGCTACAGCCGTAAATATATAAGTATCAGAACTAATTTCCTTATGAGGAACCATACATTCTCGTACATATTGACATTCCTTTCCCAAAGCTAACAAACTCCCAATAGAGGACCAGCTAATTATTCCCTTAACATCTTTATCCGAAGTCATGACAGGGAGTTGTGAAAAATCATGTAGTATCATCAACGTGATAGCCTCTTCAAGAAGTGAATCAGGTTTTACTGACACCGGAGTATTATTTGCAGAAGCTAATTTGCCGACGCGATAAGTGGGGTCTTTAGTTACATCTTGTATAGGTTGGTCTTCAGTTGTTATATCTTTTGGTTCTAGCTGTAAGGAGATTAGTGAGTCTATATAGACGGTTTCAAAATCAGGTACTGTTACAAGATGGTGTTGTTTTAATGAATAACGAATTATATCCACATTAAACCAACTTCGGCGTTGGGCTCCAAACCATTCAATAAAAGTACGTACAGTGATGGGTTGTGGCGGAGTTCCTTTTTTTATTTGTTTTAATATCTCATCGAGCTTGTCATCGCCTATCATAAAACAACCTCCAATACGGCGACATGGTCTTTGAATTGCTAAATAAAATTAGTACTATCGCCCAAAATCGTCTTCGAAATGCTAATATTATACACCAATATGAATATGTGGTAGATCGCAAAGTAGAGAATGAGCCGGCGGATTGTTAGGAGGCGTACTTGTCTCTTAAATCAATCCACAAATGACGTAGATTAAAATGGGTAGGCGGGACATTAGGGCGATCAAGTAATTGATCAAGCCTAGAAACATCATTATTTTTCCATCCAGCTGCTGATAGGTTAATGGCGCTTATACCGCTCTCAGCGGCGCAATAGTTTACCTCGATCAAAATATCGTTAGGTGTCATATTTTGGATATAACCTATCATTGCACCTGATATGGTATCCTTTCCATATCCCCAATCTTCCGAAATATAGCGTATTACTCCGTGATTTATATAGTTCTTATTAAAAATCCATTTATTGATAGTCGGCTTTCCTAAGCGTTTGCATTCGATTACAAAAATTTTATATGCTTTACTTGTATCGGTTTGGGAATCATCAATTATCGGCCATTGAAAATCTGGCACCTTTTTGATTCGCTTATCATTTATTGTCTCCCCTTCTATTGGCTGATTTCTGCCTTCGTAGATTACTGAAGGGATCATTCCCCTTCCGCTCCTTGTTAAATCAAGGCTAACCCTACGTATACGAAAATAAAATTCCAAATTAATAGCCGGTTCTTCCGTTGGTAAAATAGGTTGATTTCTGAGGGAAAAGAGAGCTTCAGTTAGAACTTCCAAAATTAATTCTTCATATCTGAGCCAAAGTTGGCCAGGGGTAGGTATTTGAGGCTCATTCAATTAGAATTGCTCCTAATAAGGGAATCGCGATTCATAGCCTGAGTCAACGTAGCGTCTGCATCTTCACGCGCTAAACTCCGTGTCCAGAGGCGACGCTCGTTTCGCTTAATTATAATTATTTCTTTGTTTGTTACTATCCTCACTAATCCATCAATATAGATGTTTCGCGAACCAAAAGGTGTTCGGAACAAATTATCCTGTGTAAGTAACCTATCCCACTCATTTTGCGAATAAGACATATTTATATCTGTACCTTCGGTCTTTTCCCGGATTTTCAGTATTACCGCAATCATGGCCCTCTCCCTGGGTGCAATTACGTGCCAAGCGAATTCTGTATCCGATTCTAAATATGTATTCCATGTTTCAAGAAAGGCATCCACATAATTTTTAATTTCATCTGATTTGGCATTCTGATTAGCTGATACTATTGGCTTACCCGCATCACTTTTAAAACCCAAATAAAAATAGTCTAATCCAATATCACAAAAGTCTTTGATCAAATTTATTTCTGAATCACTAAGACCAAATAGTGTGAAAACGGTATTATCCAGTTGTTTTTCTAAAGTCTTAAGGTCTTCATTTCTTGATAGGTGGATATTTAGAACAGAATCCGCTTCGTTCCAATCTCTTAATTTATCTACCAATCCTATGAGTCTATTTTTAATTTTAGCGTCTTGGGGCAGTCTGATTGGCAAGTTCAACAATTCGTCTAAGCGAATTTCATCATGCCAAATTCCCCAGTCGCTTGACGTGAGAAAAAAATAATAGCGAGCAAGACTGGACCATAAAATTCCCAGAACACATTTGTAGCGCCAATCTTCATCTTCTGTAAACTTGATTCCATGTATGTAATTACTGTAACAAAATGGTATACTTTCAATCCTGGCTACAATCTGGCCTTTTGGTAAAGACTTCTGATCAATTCCCCGTTTCACTAACAATCTTAGCCCCTCATACAGGGTCTTTTTGCCTCTATATTCACACAATCCTGGAGCTTCAACTAACCAACTCGAATTAAATTGGCCATATCTAGTGAATCTGTCTGGAGGTAATTGCTTATATTGCTTTAGCCAATCGGCCTGCCTTTTCCTATTTGCCTTTTTAAATCCCTGCCCACTTAAATCAGAATTGGTCATGACATTGAGGCGTTTATTAATTGATAGATAATTGATAAGTGCCTCATCTCTATGGGTACCCCACCAAAGTATTTTCCAAAGCAAGTGGTTATTTAAAACGGCAGTTTGTCTAACAAGTTTCAAGTCTGATTTATTCAACAACACGACCTGTAAGGCTTCAACTTGGGCTGTTGACTTTGCAGACCAATAATGAATAACATGATTGTCGATATCGCAGTCAGAATTTCTGAAAATAAAAATTGCGAACGGGGCATCCGACTCTTTAAAGAATAATTTTCGTGCATGTGCAAAATTAAAAATATCATCGATAACTACAGATGACAATAATTGATTCATAAATAGTGTACTCTGCCTGCCGTGTTTGAATAATATATTTGCCGATATTATCAATGCACCAGTACCATTATGCCGTAACAAATCGATAGCTTTCCATAAGAAAGTCTGAGATCTTTCCTTATCGCCGACTGGCTTATTATTTTGTTCACACCATTGTAGAGCAATCTCATTCGCTTCACGAGCCGAATCATCCGTTTTAAGCGGATCTCCCCATGGTGGATTGGTAACTATAACATCACAGCATTCCCTGGAGAATTTACTTTTCAAGGTTTCGGGCATCATCTCGGAATCTATTGCAAATGTGTTAGCTTTCAGCAAAATATTTAGTGAACTAGTATGATCAGAATTAACGATAAGATAAGGCAAACGATTTCCTTCTGTTATGTAGCTAAGAATATCCGGTGGATCCAGATGATTTAACATTGCCATATAAAGACTGAACGCTGCTACTTGTATAACTTCAAGATTAATATCTATCCCAGCAATTTGAGTATGTAAAATGTCGACCAATTCTTTAAACGTCAGATTCTTACGCTCAATATGGCATCGATATCTAACTATTTGTTTAAAAGCTTCAACGAGAAATACACCCGATCCGCACGCTGGATCAAGTATCCTGGGACTGCTTGATAGTATTTCTTTTGTCAAAACGCGTGAAAGTAAAAAGTCGACTAATGCAGGAGGGGTATAATAAGAAGCTTGGGATTTTTGTTTGCCACTCTCAACCTGATAAAATTCTTCGTATATATTGCTTATCAATTCTAAAGGTATAATATCGAAACGATAAGCAAAAAAGAATAGGCTCTTCTGGGGTTGAACATCTCCTCTTAAGAAACTTTGAAGTAACGATAAATGTTCGTTAGTCACTATTCTTTTTTCTTCAACGCTTTGAGGAAACATGTCCCCATTGAAATCATGAGCTAGCTTATCAAATAGAGCATAAGTAAACTCCTTATCACTTAAAATGCGCGGGTATATTAGATTTTCCATGTCTGAATCGACATATGGTTTTTGGGATTTAGCTCGCAGTATGTTTGTCCATTTTTTATCTTGCTTGGCTACATTCCAAAAATAGTCCGATGTTAGTATCTTTTTATCTTCGAGGTACCTAATAAAGATGGACCTACCTATTAGTGCATGGGCAAATTTTACCTTTTCACCGTTTAATCCTTCTTCCATTAAAGAAGAACGAACGGTTTTAAGGTCACGCATTAACGATTTGTCCGCTCTGTTTTCAAGCGTGTGGAATGTCGTATCCTCAAAAAGGAAGCCTGTCTCTACCTGCTCTCTAGCATATTTCTTCAGATTGTGGGCAACTTCTTCAATAGTTCTGGCCATAGCTAAGGGTGAATGCTCCTTCCAATCTGAATCATTTCTGGCCGGTGGTTGCGCTAAGTCGTAGACTGCCAGTTCCCCTGGTGTGGCTATAAATAATAGTCTAGGCCTAGCCATACACCAAATACCATTGTAGAGATTGCGTATAGAGTCAAGACTATGTGAATTTAGACGTGCAAAAATGATTACCGGATTGTTGTTAACAAAAAGAATTTTTTCGGCACCTACCCTAGAACCTATGGTTAACCACGCGCCTTTGGTTATCCAATCATCAATATTTGTTGTTGTACAATTAGTGGGAGAACTACTTTGAAGGTCCCCTTGGGAGTATCCTAATTTTTCATATGCCGCCTGCAGCAATTCGCCTGAGATATCAGAGATCAATTTATCTCCCTATATATCAAAACCATAAATATTAAGAATTTTGTAGTGGCATGAAATTATTGGCATGTGTTAATCTTAATAACAAAAGTACGGTATCGATAATCCTTTCTACCATCCAACCTCATTTTTTACTAAATTTGGATTGTATATATCACCTAATAGATATGAATGTCAATATATACATATCAAAATGTAGAAGCAATATTAGTTAGCCATCCCAGAATAGAACAAATGTATTATTATAGTATCATTGAGTTTTATAATCTGTCAATGCATATAGGGAAAGTTAGTTATATAGGGCATTGTGGTAGCTAGCAATGTGAGAACATCTTGGAAGCTAGTTAACTGCCTCGCTGAGTTAATATATAAACCTGATTGTCCAAAATATCATTTCCCCGTTTTCTGCTTGTATAGCTGCGGCAGGAAGTCGGTGAAATGGCTCATCTCGGCTATGTTATGCTTGCGCAATCCATCGAGAAATTGCTGTGGGACGATCTCAGGCAGGGTAAAGGTGGAGCGCATACGTGTGCCGTAGGAGGTTGCCTCGTACTCATGGATCACGCAGCCCATAGGGGTATCTTCGGGACCGGGCCCAAGAGGGCTGCCCACGTTGACATGGCTGTAAATGGTGGAGATCGGCGCTGCACTTGCATCCTCCCAACGGATACGCAATATATGGGCGGGCATGTCACCGATGCTCTCGCAGGCCATGTGGATGGCGCCGACGTGTCCCACCTTGCTCGCCGGTATCTGCCATTCAAAGGTGTGATGCTCCTGCGGGTGCCATTTTTTGTAGCTTTCGTTGTCGATATTGTCCCACCACCAGTCCAGCATCTCCGGCGTAACGCCGCGTAACTCATGCTCCATGACCAGGGCCACAGTCTTGCCCTTCAACAGCTCTTTATAGACAATCCCGGCGGTCGATTTCGTCATGCCTCAGATAACCTCCTAAATTTAAGGTAATAACCGGCTATTATTTTACCGCAACGCTGAAATGTGTGTGGTATGATAGTTAAGCTGTCGGTTTTACGGAAGGAGGGGAAAAATGCCTGTCAAAATCTCAGATAGCTATGATGTCATAATAGTTGGCTGCGGGATAGCCGGCTCGGTTGTCGGTGCCATACTATCCGGTATGGAACGCAAGAAAATCCTTATCCTGGAGGCTGCGCCACAGATCGGAGGGCGCGCCACGTCATTCCGTGGGGAAGGCATTAAAAATGCCGACGAGTTTCGCAGAACACTGGCGATGTGCGCTCACTCCTGGGTAAGCGACAGGACAGAGCCCGGTCTACCCATACTGATAAAGAAAAAGATGCTTGACGGGTATATCTTCGAAGCCGGCGGCAGGGGCGCCTGGTTCACCAACCGGGGACGTGTGAGTCAGGCCCTGGCGCTGTTTAACAAGGCTTCCATTTTCTACCCCAGCGTGGGCTTTGTCTGGTATGACCATGACTGGAAACCTTACATATTGGGCAGAAAAGGCAAGTACGGTTGGATGAGCGACGAAGATTTCGCCGAAATGGTCAAGGTACATAAAAGCAAGCTCCAGGTTCGTACCATAGCTGAAGCTGAGAAATTGGACCATGTGACCATGAAAGATTGGGTGGAGGGTATAACCGGGAATGAGCTGGCGCAGGAATTCCACTATGCAATAGGGACTTTCCAGACCATAATCAATGACCCGGCCTTGAATTCAGCCGGAGAGAACCTGAAGGTGTTTTTACAGGTCCAGGAAACCGGTGTGCATATAACCAATGGTTCCTGGGGTTTCGCCGGAGCGCCCGGGCATCGTTTTATCACGGAAGGTTTTGCCTCTGTGGTCAGGGACCGTGGCGGCGATATAATCACGGATGCCGCGGTTAAGGAGGTTATCATACGCAACGGAAAGGCGGCCGGCGTTATGGTTGAAATTGACGGCAAAACTGTGGAAATAAAATCCCCTGTGGTTGTCTGCACTGCGCCGCCCAGGGCGCTGCTGAAATTATTGCCGGAGAGCGCGCTGCCGGCGGAATTTGTCAGGTTGACCAAAAGGATAATACATACTTCTATGGTTGCAGCGCAGTTCGGCATGACCAGGCCTATAAGCGATTTCTGCGCACTCGAAGTGGACCCCAGGTCCTTCTACCATACGTCCATGTTGATTCCCGAGAGCGAAGGGCTGTTCAGGGGCAATGTCCCGCTGGATATAGTATCCATGTCCACCATTGCGCCCACCAGTGCCCCTGAAGGCAAGCACCTTCTTGGCATGGCCAGCAGTATCATGGCTGATGAAGCACATGATAAGAAGAAAGTGGATATAGTGATCGACAGGATGTTGAAGTTTGCAGACACTGCCTTCCAGGGATGGAGAAAAGCTCTGGATTTCATGCTGTTTACCGTTGGGGATACCTGCATACTATGGCGGCACCCGGAGGATGAATGGGTAGACGTGAAATGCCCCGATGTTGATGGACTATATTTTGCCGGAGATACATACGGCAAGCGGATTAACGAAGGGGGCATCGAAGCCGCCGTTCACTCCGGGTTTATCTGTGCCGGCGCTGTAACCGGCAATGACTATCTGCAGCTCCTGCCGCCGGTCTTCCGTTAAACGGACCATCAACTTTATGCGGCGTCAATTCTCGGCCTGGACTAATGAGGTCTCTGAATCAATTCAAAGATGGCGCCGCCGGGTCCCCCGGCGTCGAGGTAGGCAAAACGGCCGGGATCATGAAGAAAGAGACGGGCGCCCCGGGCGACCAGGGTTTTGACCACCTCGTCCACATCGTCCACCTTGAACCCGATGTGGTGCACTCCTTCCCCCCAGGTATCCAAAAAGCGTGATTGGAATATACGGCCTTGAATACACTGCACGAGCTCGACCTCCACTGATCCTACCTGTGCGAAGGCCATCCTTATTTTCCAGGGCCGTCCTTTGGCATCCATCCCGCCGTTCTCGTGGTAAGTCCACGGCCCCATGTCATAGAGTCTCGACCATGCCTCCACTGTTTTATCAATATCTTTGACTGCATAGCTGACCTGGTCTATGGCCTTAACTTTGAATTGATCAACTCTATTATCTGTCACGGCCTTCCACCTCCTAGATTAATTCTTCCTGCTTTGCGACCTGCCTGTCCAATCGTCATTGCAGTTATACATATTTAAGGATTTATTTAACCGCTATCGCTTCGATCTCGATGGGGAAGCCGCCCGGCAGGCCTTTGACGGCTACACAGGTGCGGGCGGGTGGGCTGTGCGGGAAGAAGGTCTTGTAGACCCTGTTCATAGCATCGAAATTGGCCATGTCTGTTAAAAAGACCGTGACCTTGACCACCTTGCCCATATCGCTGCCGGTATGTTCCAGCAGCCGTTTGATATTGCTCAGGCAGAGCTCCGTCGCCCAGCTTATATCGTCGGTGATATGAATGTTTTTCTCGATATCGACCGGCAGCATGCCGGAAAGGAAAATCAGGCCGCCGGCCTCAACTGCATGCGAGTAAGTGCCCTTTCTGGAAAGGAATTCAACCTCGTGCGCTTTTTTCTCCATACTCATTACCTCACAATAATGATCGGGAATCTGCGCTCACTGTCCGAAGACCATGAGCAGGGAGATATCGCCCTCGGCTTTATATTTGCCCTCCGTGAGCATCTTGCCGCCGTCGGCCTTGCCCTGGACGATATCGGCCCAGACTTCGAAGGGACCTTCCACCGTACAGTCGGCCTTCTCGGCCAGGCCAAGATGACGGGTGCAGGTGCCCTCGCTGATAGTCAGGTAGCAGTCGCCCGGCTGGCTGCCCGTGAATTTGAACTGCAGCATGCCCTTCTTGCCGGCGGCCTTGCGCGGGTTGAAGGCGAAGGCCATCATAGCCAGGAGGGTCTGGTGGGAGTCCGGCCTGTACGCCAACCCGCCCTTCTTCTCCATCTCGGCGGGAGTCATAGCGCCGTCTATCATGGGCTGCCAGGCGATATTGGCGATATCGGCTATAACGTCCGGCTCGGCAATGGGCTGTGTGATAACCGCCATCGTGGAGGGCGATACTTTCTTATCCTGAATTAGCTCCCTCCCTGCCTGCTCAACTGCATTGAGAATAGTATCCCTTTTACCGGAATAGACCATGGATTCGGCGGCCGGACGGTAGATCTCGGCCAGCAGGCCGCCGCCGTGGCCGAAGACGGTCTTATTCCAGAACCTGAGCGACTCGAAGACCGAATCGTCGGGGAATCCGGCCACCGATAGGACGACGGTCTGAGGGAACCGGCTGCGCAGCGGATGGGCGGTCCTGTTCTTGCCGCGCTTTAAATAAGGTATAAGTATGGGCAGCGTGCGCTCGATAAAGGCCTTCATCTCGGCGTTCACGCCGTAATAATAAAGTGGAGAGGCGTAGACCACGATATCCGACTCCAGCCATTTGGGGTAGAGCTCCAGCGCCATATCGTCCTTATGCACGCATATGCCGGGGGTCTTGGTCCAGCAGGTATAGCAGCCCTTGCAGTAGTTGATCTTCTTTTTGCGCAGTTCGACAACCTCCACTTCCGCCCCCGCCTCTTTCATGCCTTTGACCAGGTGGGAGAGCAGCAACTCGGTCTTGCTCTGCCCTTTGACCCTGGGACTGGAATTCAAAGCCAGGACTTTCATGGTTAAGCCTCCAGAAAAAAATAGTGCGGTTAGGTTTAAGACCTATTATATCAGGCATTGTCCATGCACAGGTTTGAATTGGTAGGCGTTATAGTATTAATAATCCCGGTTTTTAATAGTATAATGGACTACATATAAAGTCCTATTGAAGACGCCTTTTTGATGAAATAAGTCATTGCGAGCGAAGCGAAGCAATCCTTTGTACGAAGGCGGTTGCTAGACCTTGTTCCATGAGATTGCCACGTCGCTAGGCTCCTCGCAATGACATTATTAATAAAGTCTTACTAAGGGGGATACCGTCATGGAGTTGGAAGATAAAGTAATTTTGATCACCGGAGCTTCGTCGGGGATCGGCAAAGCGGTGGCGCTGGCCCTCAGCCATAAGCATAATCACATCGTAATCACTGCCCGCCGCAAAGAGCTTTTAGCGGACGTGGCGGAAAGTATTCAGAAGAACGGCAGCGAGGCCCTGGCCGTCGCCGGGGATGCGCTGGATGAGGAGCAGGCTGCCAGGGTTGTCCGGGAGGCGGCCGATCGCTTCGGCCGCATAGATATTGCATTGCTCAATATCGGCGCCGGGCCTTCACTCAACACCGCCACTGCACTGCCGCTGGATATCAAGCAAAACATGCGCATAAACTACGACTCCATGATCAATTTTTTCTGCCCGATGGTACGCCAGATGAAGACCCAGGATGGCGGTGGGGTTATAGCCAATACCAACTCGCTGGCGGGGTTCCAGGGAATGCCCACGCAGGGACAGTATTCAGCCGCCAAGGCCGCCTGCCGTATTTTCCTGGATACTGCCAGGATTGAGCTGAAGCCCTTTAACATAAGGATATTGACGCTTTGCCCGGGTTTTGTGGTTACTGAGAGGAATAAGCAGCGCGGCATTCCCAAATCACTTACCATGACTTTGGGCCAGGCGGCCGGATACATCTTGAAAGCCCTGAAAAACGAGACCAGGGAATACTTGTTTCCCCCTCTGCTGCGGAACATAGTCACAATAGGAAAAGCCCTGCCGCAACCAGTCAGGGAAAAGATACTGGCTAAAATGGCGACCTCGGACTAATGCTCCGATTTTGGACAACTAAAAAAGCCGGGCTTGCAGACGCCCGGCTTTTCAGGCAGAAAACCCCTAGTGCTAACCCTTACCGATACGGAACATTTTGGTTCCGCAGACCGGGCAGATCCCCTGCGTGGCAGGCTTGCCATTCTTCATTTTGACGTTCCTGGGATTGTTCATCTCTCGCTTTTTGCGGCATTTTACGCAGTATGCTTGCATTGGTACCTCCTTTTATATTGTTAACGCTCAATCCGTGCTCAAAGTTTATGGCTGCGGTAAAAAAAATTATACTTTTTTAAAATGGCTTGGAAAACTATCTGACCTCTATGAGGAACAGTTTGAAAAATGATACAATCATCGAGGGGCAGGACGTGAAATATGGAAATGGATAAGAGCAAACCGGGAGCCGCGGGAACGAGTATAAAACCAGCCGTAAAAGCCAAGCCCCCGATGATCGAGAAGGTTACCCAGTGGCTGGCCGCCTACCGCTTGCCTCTGGCTGCCCTGATGCTGGCCGCCGCCACCGTGCTGGGCTTCTTCGGAAATGCCAAATATTTCGCGGATGCAGGCCAGCCGAGCTCATTCTGGGACAATATATACTATACCGTACGCATGCTCAACCCGGCGTCAACGCCGCTGCAGGGTACCGTAAATGCTGAGTTGCAGGTAGCCAGGATACTGGCAGCCGCAGCCGGCCTTTACATCGCCGCCGAGGCCCTGCTCAGCATCTTCCGCGACCAGGTGCAACGGCTGCGTCTCAGGTCCATGAAGGATCATATCATCATTTGCGGACTGGGACAAAAGGGACTGCTGATTGCCGACCGCTACAGGACTGCGGGGGAGCGCGTGGTAATCATCGACAGCAACGGAGAAAACCCCCTGGCGGGACACTGCAAGGACCGGGGCGCCATCGTGCTGACGGGCAACGCCGCCGACCCTCAACTTTTACGCAAGGCCAGGGTGCACCAGGCTAAAAGCGTCATCTCCGTTTGCAGCAACGACAGCACCAATGCCGAGGTCGCCCTTTACGCCCGTGAGCTGGTATTGGACGGCGAGGGTGGAACGCTGTCATGCCTGGCGCACATAGTCGACCTGCAGCTATGGAGCTTCCTCAGGGAGCGTGAGATACATATGGGCATCATCGACGCCTTCCGGCTGGGCTTCTTCAATATCTATGAGGGCGGCGCCAGGGAATTGCTCTATGAGTACCCTTATGACGGGGCGGCCGGAATGGAAACCGCCCCGCATTTGTTTGTAGTGGGAGTGGGCCGCATGGGCGAGAGCCTGGTGATGAATTCAGCCCGCAGGTGGAGCAACCGCGGCATTTCAGACGGCAAACGTCTTCGCATCACCATGGTGGATCCAAAGGCCGGGAATATAAAGGAATCACTGTACCTGAGGTATCCGCAATTGGAAAAGGCCTGCGAATTGCTGACCCTGGATATGGACATAGCTTCGCCTGAATTCGAACGCGGCGATTTCCTGTTCGGGGAGGACGGAAACTGCCTGGCAGGAATAATCTACGTTTGCACGGGCAACGAATCGCGGGCGTTGAATGCCGCCCTTAAGCTTTCCAGGAGGACCGCGGCTTTGAAGCTCCCCATAATTGTGAGGATGAACCTGGATACGGGCCTGGCAGCATTGCTGTCGCTCAGCGGCGAAGGCCGTGAAGGAATGGGGAACCTGCGTGTATTTCCGCTCCTGGAGAGGACTTGCACGCCGGAGGCTATCTGGGGCGGTTCAACATACGAGATACTGGCCCGCGCCATTCACGACGATTACCTGCGAAATGCTGTAAGAAGGGGCGAAACCCCGCAGACCAACCGCTCCATGCTGCCCTGGGACGAATTACCCGCCAATCTCAAGGAATCGAACAGGAACCAGGCGGAGAACATTGCCTTAAAGCTCAAGCGCTTCGGCTACGAGTTCGCCATGACCGGAGAGTGGGACCAGCAGCCGTTGAAGTTCCCGGAGGACCAGGTGGAGGAAATGGCCAAAATGGAGCACATACGGTTTGTCGATGAGAGGGTCAGAAAGGGCTGGAAGCTCGGCGACGTCAAAGACGATGTTAGGAAAATCAGTCCTACACTCATCCCCTGGGAAGAGCTATCAATTGAGGAGAAAGATAAGGACCGGGACCCGGTGCGCTCGATCCCAGAATTCCTGGCCAGGGCCGGTTACCGTATATACCGCAAAGGACAGCCTTCAGGGGCTTAGTTGGCAGATACTTTGAAGTTATCGAATATGGCGGTGGCAGGTGGAGTCACCGCATTCGCTATAATGCCCACCAGTCCTTGGCTGAATGAGTTGTCCGTGGCAGTCTCCAGGTGGCTCCCATTACAGAATAGTTCGATCTGATCGCCTGTGCATACCACTTCCAGCCTGTTGAAAGAGTTGTCTTTTTTAACGCCGGCCAAAAGGGGCTTCTTGGTAATTTGGGTAACGGCGCCGTTGACCCTTTTCTCTAATGTATAACCGCCGTCGCCCGAGACCATGAAGCTGTAATAATTATCATCGTCACGGTATCGGAAGACCAGCCCGTACATGTTCTGACCCGGCCCGCTCACGAGGCGGGCATCCGTTTCCAGGAGCATATCTTTGTACGAACCTGCGTTGTGGTTGACTATAGGGACCCTGGCGTTGAATTTCTTGACTGTCAGGCTGAATACTCCGTTTACATAATCGCTTTCCTTGATATCGTCGGAGACCCTGGCCCAGCCGCTGCTGGGGCTGCTGAAGTCATCCTGGAAGCCCTGGCCGTTGGCGGGCGCGGACGGCCTGTTAAAATTGGGAGTATTGGGCTGTGCCGGAGCCGGGTTGGTCGATGCCGGGGCGGAAACCGGGGGGATACGCTCTGAGCCGCCGGTGGGTGTCCGCCTGCCCAGCCGTCCACTGAAGTACAATGTGCCTGCGACCACCAGGACCAATAGTATGCATCCGCCGATGATGTAAAGGGGAAGCATCTTTTTATAAGATACGGACTTTTGCGGGGTGGCAGCAGTAACCGAATGAAACTCTGCTGGAGGCAGGGCTTCATCCCCGCTGTTAAGAAATAGCTGTACTGTTTCGCCGAGCCTTTCCAAATGCTTTTCCAGAGGTGGTGTCATGGCATCCAGCCAGTGGGAGGAGCTGACGAAATATTCCATTGACTTGGAAGGGATCACGTCTTCGATTCTAAACGGGATAATGGGTATGCCCTTATTGACCGCTCGCTCCACCTCCCTTATAACCTGGGGCGACTCATTGGAGTTGGCGGAAAAGACCAGCACCATGAGACGGCTTTGATTCAAGCTCTCGATCAAGGCTTCAGCGTATTCCTCTCCGGGGAGAACGTCCCTGGGAGCAATCCAACAGCGGATCTTGCGGGCTTCAAGGCTGGCGCACACGGCGTCGGCCACGGCCTTATCCTTGCTGGAATAACTGATAAAAACATCGTGAGCCATGGTCTGCTACCTCATTTACCTTCCTGGTGCTGCACTGACATATTCGTTATCTTAGCCAAACGCATTTATTATATGTCAGCCGAAAGACTATGTGAAAAAACGGCATATTTTAGCCGCTGTCCGGTAACCTTTTAAGGATTTAGGGCACCCTCTTGACAATAGCACGGATGTTCTATAAGATATTAGTACAAATGTTTTAAATAGGAACGATTTGATCCAGGAGGCGCCCGATGTTAGGAGAACTGCATATAAAGAATTTCGCTGTGATCAAGGATATCGCGCTTAACTTCGTGCCCGGTCTAAATGTGATCAGCGGGGATGAGGGGACCGGCAAATCGCTTCTGGTGGACGCCCTGGGTCTCTTAATGGGGGCACGCGCACCGGCCGGGCTAATACGCAGCGGCACGACTTCGGCGCGCATCGAAGCCATCTTCTGGCCGGCTGACACCACGGCCGCCGGCACTAATATTATTTTGGAAGAGAGCGGCATCGAAGCCGAGGCTAACGGGATGATTGTGGTCTCCAGGGATTTCCAGGATAGCGGGAAGAGCGTTGCCAGGATCAATAACCGGGCAGTGCCGCTATCCATCCTGCGGCAGTTGGGCAGGCACCTGGTCGATATACACGGCCAGATGGAATATCTTTCTTTGATGGATGCAGCCAACCAGTTGACACTGGTAGATGCTTACGGGGGCCTGCTGGAAATGCGGACAGGCGTGAAACATATTGTTGGTAATTTGAGGGCGTGTGAAAAGGAGCTGTCTGCCATGGAAAATGCCGACAAAGAGGGTTATGCGGAGCTCCTGCAGTACCAGGTCGAGGAGATCGACCGGTCGAAACTGGAGGAGGTCGATGAGGAAGGTTTGCACCGTGAGAGGGATATATTGCGAAGGGCGGAAGCCATCTGCGAGGGGTGCCTGGGCGCCTATTCCAACCTCTACGGCGATGAAAGGTCAGCCTCGGTATTAATACATAAAACGCTAACCGGCCTGCGCGGCATAGCCTCCGTTGACGAAAACCTCTCGGCCTACCGGGAGAGGCTGGAATCGGAGCTGGCCGGTATTGAGGAAACGGCTGCCGAGCTCAGGTCTTATGCGGAGAAAATAGAGAACAGCCAGGAGAGGCTGCAGGAGATAGAGCGTCAAATCGATACCATCGAGACGTTGAAACGCAAATACGGGAATAGCCTGGAAGCAGTTATCAGTTTTCGCAACAAGGCACAGTCCGAGCTGGAGTCCCTGCAAAACAGGCAGGAAAGAAAGACTAAGCTGGAGAATGAGGCCAGAGAGTTAAAGGCGGAAGCGGGCAGGCAGGCCGAGGCGCTCTCACTGGCCAGGCGAGGCGCGGCCGGGAAGCTTGTTAAGCTGGTCAATGATGAATTAGGGGACCTGAACCTGGCGTGGGCCAAATTCGATATAGTGCTTTCCCGTAGGGAGGATGTGGAGGGACTGGCCGTCGCCGGAGGCAAATGCTTTGCCTATACTTCCGACGGTATAGACAGGATCGAGTTCCAGGTGGCCACCAACCCGGGTGAACCCATGAGGGCCATGGCCGCCATCGCCTCCGGCGGCGAGACCAGCCGTATCGTGCTGGCCATTAAAAGCGCCCTCAAGATGGCCGATCCGATTCCCACGCTGATATTCGATGAAATAGACATGGGTGTGGGGGGCAGGGGCGCCGAATCGGTAGGCAGGAAGCTGGCCTCACTGTCGGCCTTCCACCAGGTGGTGTGTATCACCCACCTGCCGCAGATTGCCTGCTTCGGCGACAGCCATTTCAAATTAATGAAAGAGATAGATTCAGGACGGGCCGCTACCAGGGTGGAGATGATCGACGGGCAAAACAGGCTCAAGGAGCTGGCGGCCATGCTGGGTTCGGAGCGCAACGGCAATGTGATGCTTAAAGGCGCCGAAGCGCTGGTTAAGAATGCCGAGAAATGGAAAAGCGGCGCCAGAGAACTGGCCGCCGCCTGATATCCATGTTGACCGGTAAGGCTAGAAGGACTGCTTATAGATTGCAGCTATAGCTGCGTTATCCATGGTCCTGGGATGGAATTTGACCCAGGGCCCGGTCTTCAAGGCATTGGCAGCCAGCTTTTCGAAGTTCGGATCTTTAACATGCAAGCTGCTTAATTTGAAGTCCATGCCCACTTTTTTCAGCCATTTGTGCGTCGCCTCGATGCTATCGGAGGCGCCGAAGACGTTCTTGCCCAGCCGTTTGAAGCGCTCTTCACGCACCGGCTGTGTATATTTCATCCATTCAATCAACAGCGCAGCAAGGCCGTCGCCATGAGCTAAGTCATAATGGCCGCTCAGTGCATGCTCGATTGCATGGAGTGTCATAAGCCCCGTGCCGCCGCCCAGGCTGGCGAACTGCGAGCAGGCTATGGTGCTGGCCCAGGAAAGACGAGTGCGGCCATCGATATCGCCCAACTTGTTCAATACTGCCGGCAACGATTCAACAACGGTGCGCATGCAGCCTTCGCGCAGGGAATCATTGATTAATGTAGATTCATCGCAGGTTATGTACGGCTCCACCAGGTGGCAGAAGATATCCACGCCGCCCTGCGCAGTCGTCCGGACCGGCAGGGTGAGGGTAAGCTCGGGGTCGATGATGGAAAGGGTGGGGTTCATCTGGTTGTTGCTCATAACGACCTTTTCATGGGTGTCCCAGTTGGTGACGACCGCGCCGCTGTTGGCCTCCGATCCGCTGGCGGCCACGGTAGGTATTAGTACTATAGGCAGAGCTTTGCCGGCCTTGGCCCTTCCCTCATAAATGGAGAAGATGGGCTCGGCGCCTCCGGCCGCCAGTGCAATGCATTTGGAAGCGTCCATAACGCTGCCGCCTCCCAGGCCGATCACCATTTGAGCGCCGTTCTGGCGGGCTTTATCTGCACCCCTGTCTATGGTGCTGGTACGTGGGTTGGGCTCAACCTCATCGAATATCACCGTATTGACGGCGTTGCCTTTGAGGTCGTTTATCACACGGTCGAGCACGCCGGTCTTGCGCATGCTTTTGGAGCCGGTAACCAGCAGGGCTGTTTTGCCCAGGCGGCAGGCCTCCTTGCCCAGTTGCGAAAGGCTTCCCGCTCCGTTGATAAGCCTGGTCGGCAAATAAAATCTTGTAATTCCCATTATTAACTCCTCCGGTTATTTGGCAGATGCGACGTAATTTTTCAATATCCCGATGCCTTCGACGCTGATCTCGACTGTATCCCCGTCATTTAGCGGGCCTACACCCGCAGGTGTGCCTGTGGCGATAACATCTCCCGGCATAAGCGTCATGACCTGGGAAATATAGCTTACGAGGCGCGGCACGGCGAAGATCAGCTCGCTGGTACTGCCTGTCTGCTTTATCTCGCCGTTGACGATCGTTTCTATTTTCAAATTGGATGGGGATACGGCAGTCTCAACGCAGGGGCCGATGGGTGCGAATGTATCGTAGCTCTTGGACCTGGTCCACTGCCCGTCCTTCGTCTGGGCAACCCGGTCGGTGACGTCGTTGAAGCAGGTATAGCCCAGCACGTAGCCGGCAAACTCATCTTCAGGTACGTTTCTGGCCTTTTTGCCCATCACAATGCCCAGCTCTCCCTCGTAGTCTATCCTTAGAGACCCGGGAGGTAGGACTATTGTATCGCCGGGGCCGATTATAGCTGAGGGAGGCTTAAGGAAAAGCAGAGGCAGCTCGGGCAGCTTTATTTTAAATTCGACTGCATGCGGGCGGTAGTTCAAACCCAGGCAGACCATCTTGCTGGCCGGACAGGGTGATAAGAGCTTGACGCCGGCAAGCGGCACCGTAGTGCCTGTCGGCCTGAAGTGACTGTCACTCCCAATACCGGCATCATAAGGGCTGCCGTTATAGACCTGGATGGAATCGCCTTCGAGAACTCCATAGGAGGTCATTTCATTTTGTTGAAAACGGATTATTTTCATGCCTTATGCGCACCCAACCGTGAGGCTATTTTATCAGGCTTGATGTTTTAAGTGTATCGATTTTCTGGCGGCCTCGCTCACCATACATCCACTGATGCATATTCTTCTACATGCGCCGTCGCAGGGCTCTATATGTACTGTGACATCGGCCCCAGTGAGCTTCTTTTTGATGGCTGTCTCCATTTTCTCCGTTATCTCATGGGAGTCGGTCACGGTCATGGCGGGATCGACCACCACGTGCAAATCAATAAAGCGGCTGGCGCCAGATTTCCTACTTCTGACACGATGTATCGAGCGCACGGTAGGATACCAGCTCTCAAGGTAATCGGAGAGCCATTCCTGCTCCTCGGCAGGGGGGCTGGTATCGATCAGGTCATTGACTGCATCGACCGACAGCTTGACGGCAGTGCGCAGGATAAGCAAAGCCACCAGCATGGCCGCCAGCGGGTCGATCCAGAAAAAGTTTATGTGGGGCCACAGGCTGGTCCCGGCCCAGATTAACGCCAGTCCCAGAAACACGCCAGCAGAGGTGTACACGTCGGTCCTGTGGTGCCAGCCGTTAGCTAACAGGGCTGGAGAATCGGTCTTTTTCCCTACTATGAAAAGTAAGTGCGATACCGCAAAGTTGGCCACCGCTGAGAAAAGCATGACCGTTATGCCCCAGGTGAGGACTTCAAGCGGCTGAGGGTGAAGGAGCTTTTGTATGGACTCATATATGATCCAGCCTGCCGCCGCCAATATGAGGAGTGCCTCAGCCAGGGCTGAGATATCCTCTATCTTGCCGTGTCCAAAGGGATGCTCTGCATCGGGGCGTTTGGCGGAAACACGCACGGCAAAGAGGGCAATGAATGAGGCAATCAGGTCTACGGCGGAATGTGCGGCTTCGGAAAGGATCGAAACCGACCCCGATAAGAAGCCGCTGACCAGCTTGAGGATGACCAGCGTGCCGTTGGACGCTACCGAAAGTGCTGCAACTGCAGTTTTTTGATTTTGATTATCCATTTATTAATTAAAAAACCCCGTGGAACCTTAAGTCCCACGGAGCCGAGTTCCCGCTGCTTTTAGCCCGACTGCACCCATTATACGAGGGCCGCCTGTTCCCAAGTCTTTAGATTATAAATATTTACATTTTATATAGTCAACCTGCGTGAACGGATGTCGGGCTGCAAGGCAAAACTAATCTATACACCGTAATTTAATAATTATCAGTCGGCTGGTATAATTCTGCTGGTCAGGGTGATATGTCGATTACGATAGAAAATATAAGCATACTTGGCTATTTTAAGGGGGTAGGAGCAGACCGCCTTTCCAGCCTGCTGCCGCTTTTCGGGCAGAGGTCGTTTTCCAAAGGGCAGACTATTATATCCGAAGGAGAGAGCGAACAGAGCCTGTATTTTGTAGGAGCCGGCGTAGTCAAAATCTTCAAAACCTCTGCCGAGGGAAAAGAACAGATTATCAAAATAACCAGGCCGGGGGAGTCGTTTAACGATATAGCCGTGTTCAGCAACGGCCCCAGCCCTTACAGCGCGCAGGCGCTTGGCACTACGACCGTGGTATATCTGATCCATAAAAATGACCTGATGCCCTTCATGGAAAAGGACTGGAAGGCGGCACAGAACGCGCTGCATGTGCTGGCGGACCAATCACGCCTACTTCTCAATTTGATCGAGGATTTGTCGTTCAAAAATGTCATGGCGAGAGTAGCCAAGATACTGTTGGAAAACTCGCTGCACGGGGCCGAGGGGTTCCAGAAGCTGACCCAGTATGAGATGGCAGCTATGGCAGGGACGGCCAGGGAGGTGGTTGGCAGGTCCCTTAAAAGCCTTGAAGACACGGGCGCCGTTAGGCTGGAACGCCATCAAATAGTTATAGTTAATAAGGACCTGCTAAACCAGTTGGCCGGGCTAAACTGAGGTGATTTAAGTTACAGAATGCCGACAAAATGGAGTATAAAATTATTGTGAAATTTATGGAGGAGTTGGTTTTTGTCAACATTGCCCGTACTTGACCCGACCAAATGTGACGGTTGTGGTCTATGCGTTACTGTCTGCAGGTGCGGGGCACTGGTGATGACCGGCGCGACCGTTACCCTGGTCCAGGTAGATGATTGCGGTTGGTGCTGCGATTGTGAGCTAGTTTGTGAGACCGGGGCCTTGCAGTGTCCCTTTGAAATCATAACCATAGAAGACTGAGTGTCCTGCTAGCCTTCACTCTTCCCCTGATTGACCGCCTTCCTATCTGCTTGCAACCTTTTCAGTCTGGAATTCGTTTAATTATTTGAGACTTAAGTCGCTTACTCATCAGCGATGATGGGATAGCATAATAATGCCTTAACAATAAGTGTTTAAAATATTGTTTTATTGATTTGAATTATTAGCCCTGCACACATGGGTGCGGAGGGAGGAAATAGATATGGCGAAGATAAAAACAGAAGTAAAAGATATAGGTAAAATCGGTATCGAGACTGGTCTCGGCGACATCGAAGGCGGCCTGAAGAGTTACGATAGAACTTATTCCAAGTCCGAAATGGACGAGGCTGCTTACGGGAATGACAAGAGGGCCAGGGACCTGGCCGAAGACTCCGTGAGTCTCTACATAGCGGAATGCAGTAAAACACCGCTGCTGACCGGCAAGCAGGAAAGGGAGTTGGCCGGGCGCATGGAGCTTGCCAATTACCTGGCTAATATAGAGAAAAGGACAGGTACGAAGCGCAATGGGCATGCGGCCGAAATAGGTGACGTTAAAATGTTGCTGATCAGAGTAGGAGTATATGCAGCTATTTTGGAAAAGCTGCTCAAGCATTATGAGGTAATCGGCAACTCGCTGTCGCAGAACCTGGAAAACGAGACATTCAGGTCGCATATCGATGGTATTACACGGGAAGAATTGACAAAATTCGTGGCACAAAATGGTCACATGAATGAAGAGGAAGCGCTAGCGGCCATAGCGGAGATCTCCATTCTTACGCGCTTGATACCGTGGCGGGTTGTAGACGGCTTCATTGCGGTTAAGAAGATGGCGGACGTCAAACACCTCACTGCCAAAGCAGAATTCACCAAATATCTTGAAATAAACAGGGAAAAGCTGGCCGGCCACTTCGAGAAGATCAGGAAATCCGGGCGCGAAGCAGCCGAGCATATGATCAAGGCCAACCTCAGGTTAGTGTTGAGCATGGCTAAGAAATACAGGGCGCGCGGCATGCCCCTCTCAGACTTGATCCAGGAGGGCAATATCGGGCTGATGCGTGCCGTTGAAAAATTCGATTACAGGCGCGGCTTTAAATTCAGCACGTATGCAACCTGGTGGATCAGGCAGGCTATCAATCGTGTCATCTCCGATCAGTCAAGGACTATCCGGCTGCCGGTTCATACAGTGGAAACGATTACCAAGATGAACAATGCCCGGCAGAAGCTTCTGCAGAAGTTGGGCCGCAAGCCTACCAGCGAGGAACTGGCCGTGGAGATGGGAGTAGATAGCGACAAAATAGACTGGCTGATAAGCATACTTTATGCTGAGCCGGTATCGCTGGATATCCCCATCGGCGAGGATGAGAGCCAGCTAAGCGACTTCATTGAGGATGAGGTCAGCACGGCGCCGGATGAGGAAGCAGCCCAGAATATGCTCAGGCAACAGTTCCGGGATGTTCTCTCTTCCCTTTCGGACAGGGAGAGGAAAATCATCGAGATGCGTTACGGCCTGGACAATGAGCAGGGTTTGACTTTGAAAGAGGTCGGACATGAGTTCGGCCTGACCCGGGAACGCATCAGGCAGATCGAGAAAGAAGCACTGGCTAAACTTAGGCACCCCAGCCGCAGCCGGAAGCTAATCGATTACCTGTCTTAGATTTTATAATGCAGGGAAATGAAGGGAAGCCCGCAACCGACGAGGTTGCGGGCTTCTTTGTTAATTAAATACGTAAATAAAATGATATGATTTATGGCGGGTGCAAGCACCATGCCGGATAGTACCATTCTTATAGTTGAAGACGACCGCACCTTGAGGGACCTGCTGCAGTACAACCTTCAAAAGGAAGGGTACAAGGTATTGACTGCGGAAGATGGGGAAAAGGGGCTGGAAGTATTTCATAGTAAAAACACCGACCTTATATTGCTCGACATAATGTTACCGGTCATGAGCGGGCTCGAAGTCTGCCGCATCATCCGGGGGGAAAAGCCGGTGCCCATTATTATGTTGACAGCCAAAGCTGAAGAAGTAGATAAAGTTGTGGGGCTGGAAATGGGGGCTGACGATTACATTACTAAGCCGTTCAGTATGAGGGAGCTGCAGGCACGTGTCAAGGCGTTGCTGCGACGCTCGCAGGAGCAACTTTCGCCTGTGTCCGGCGAGGCAAAATCCCGCTACCTTGAATCCGGAGGCATAAAAATCGACCTTGACAGACATGAAGTATTCCACGAGGGAGATACACTGGAACTGAACCCTAAAGAGTTCGAATTGCTGGTTTTTCTGGTCTCCAATAAAGGTAAGGTCCTGAGCCGTGAACAGATTTTGAGGAAAGTCTGGGGCTATGACTATATCGGCAACCCCAGGACGGTGGACGTACATGTCCGCTGGCTGCGCCAGAAGCTGGAAAAAGACGCGGAGAATCCACAGCACCTGCAAACAGTGCGTGGCTACGGCTATAAATTCGCCGCTTAAACAGAGGCGACATATATAAAAGGGGGATGAAGACGCAAGAAGAATTGCTCCTGGCTATCATCATAGGTCTCCTGGCCTTGCTGGCGCTCACCATAATCTTGTCCTGGTACAGGTTCAGGAGTATCCGCAAAAATACCGACTCTAAACAGTTGTCCGGCCTGCCGGCCGCTTTAAATACCGAAACTCAGGAACGTGATAATTCGGTGGGGGTGTTGAGAGCGGCGCTGTCGGGGATAGAGGAAGGCGTGCTGATTTTAGATAGGAATCAGCAGGTAAAATTCATTAACGACGCGGCTCAACGGATCTTTGGTAGCCGGTCAGAGACTGTCAACCGTCAAACATTTATCGAAGTTGTCAGAGATTATGAATTCGATGCGCTCCTTAGAAAGAGCATAAGCACGGGCCAACAGCAAAACTCGTTAATCAGAAATCGACGCAAGAATCAGCTCTTCAACGTTACCGTTATGCCGGTTCAAGACGGATCGAGTTACATTGTGATCGTAACCGATATGACCGAAAGGCAGCATCTGGAAGATATACGCCGGGACCTAATCTCCAACATTTCGCATGAGTTCAGGACGCCTATCTCATCCATCAAACTGATAGTGGAAACGCTGTTAGACGGAGCTATGAAAGAACCGGAGGTTATACAGGATTTCTTGAAAAAGATAGATCTCGAGACGGGGAAACTGCAACAAATGACCAAGGAGTTAAGCGTGCTGGCAAGGGTCGAAGGGCGGGAGACAGTCCCCGACAAAGGGGCCATGGATATACATCAGTTGATCACTCATTCCATCGAACGGATGAGCGCCCTGGCGGAGAAGAGCGGTGTTTTGATCGGTGTGGATATCCAACCAGCGCTGCCATCTCCTGTTACAGATAAGGATCAGATCGAAAGCGTGCTGATAAACCTGATACACAATGCCATTAAATTTACAGGTGGGGGAGGCAAGATTACGATTGGCGCCAGGAAAGAGATGGATTCTATTCTGGTTTTCGTGTCGGATACCGGGATCGGGATCCCTCAGGATGAATTGGTGCGTGTTTTTGAGCGGTTTTACAAAGTCGATAAATCCAGGGCCAACGAGGGGTCCGGGTTGGGCCTGGCTATTTCCAAGCACATAATTTCAGCGCACAGGGGTAGGATATGGGCGGAAAGCATTGAAGGCAAAGGCTCGACTTTTTACTTTACCCTTCCATTAGCCACTGCGTAGAGCTATTGGGAATTTTAATCGAAATTTAACACTGGTTTAACTTCACCTTTATCTCTATGCCCTAAAATTATTAATGGACGATAGAGAAATATATAAAAAGGAGACAACAATTTGCGTATTGTGAAAAAATGGTTGGTAACCCTTGCGGCGCTTCTACTGGCGGCAGCGGTCCTGGCAAGCTGCAGTCCGACTGCTCCGTCGACAGCGCCGTCAGTAAATCAACCTTCGAGCCCGGCCCAAGCTGTAAACCTCACCGGAGCCGGAGCTACTTTTCCCGCCCCGTTATATAGCAAGTGGTTTGATGAGTACTATAAAGTGACCGGTGTTAAGATCAACTATCAGCCCATCGGCTCAGGAGGCGGCATCAGCCAGATCACTCAGGGCACCGTCGATTTCGGCGCCAGCGACGGGATTATGACCGACAACCAGACAGCAACAGCAGAAGCCAAATACGGGCATATACTTCACATACCTATGACCAGCGGCGCGGTCGCCATATGCTATAACCTGGCAGGAATCGGTTCCGGACAGTTAAAGTTGACCGGAGATGTACTGGCCAATATCTACCTGAAGAAAATAACCAAATGGAACGACCCTGCCATTACAGCCCTTAACCCGGACTTCAAATTGCCGGCAACAGCCATTGCGGTGGTTCATCGTTCTGACGGCTCGGGTACCACGTATATATTCACGAACTATCTTTCCAAGGTTAGCCCTGACTGGAGCAGTCAGATAGGCAATGCAACTGCCGTGAAATGGCCCGGCGATATAGGTGGTCAGGGTAGTGCAGGCGTAGCCGGACAGGTGCAGCAGGTGCCGGGTGCCATAGGTTATGTTGAGCTAGCCTACGCGACCCAGAATAAAATACCCTGGGCCAAGCTTAAAAACGCAGCTGGCAACTACATCGAGCCTTCGCTGGTGGCCACAACTGCTGCTGCCGTTGGCGTTACGCTGCCTGACGATATGAAAGTAATGCTGACCAATTCAAGCAATCCGGATGCTTATCCCATCGTAGGTTTCACCTGGATACTGGCCTATGCTAATCAAACTGATAAGGCCAAGGGTGAGGCGCTGACCAAGATGCTGTGGTGGGCAATTCACGACGGCCAGCAGTATAACCAGGCCCTAACTTATGCCAGCCTTTCACCCGATGCTGTTACCAAGACTGAAAATGAGATACTTTCCATCAATTATCAGGGCCAACCACTGATAACACGCTAAGTTTTAAGGATTAAATCAACCGGGGGATGCAGGTGAATTTACTCTCCTGCAGCTTCCGTTTACGTGAGCTATAATAAAAAACTGGATAGTAAATGAAGTGCAGTGATTCGGGGACTACATCCTCCATAGCGGTGAAGGACTGGAGCGGCCGGCGCGGACGTTTGGGTGATAAAATTTTCCTTTATTTGACCTTTATTTTTGCCCTTATTATCGCTGTATCTCTAGTAGCCCTGCTGATTGTACTTAATATTAGTGCTTGGCCGGCCATCCAGAAATTCGGGGTATCCTTCCTGACGAGCCTGGACTGGGACCCTGTTAAGGAGGTGTTCGGTGCTCTTCCAGCCATTTACGGGACACTGCTGAGCTCAATAATTGCACTCATTATTGCCGTTCCCATCAGTATTGGTTCGGCGGTATTTTTATCCGAACTGGCTCCGGCCTGGATAAGGGAACCTTGTTCCTTTCTCATCGAGATGCTGGCTGCCATACCCAGCGTGATCATCGGCTTATGGGGGCTTTTTGTGCTGGTGCCTTTTATCAGGAGCCCTATCGAAAGCTGGCTGGGGAGTCATCTGGGATTTCTTCCGCTGTTTCAAGGGCCGCTCTTTGGCCTGGGCTTTCTGGCGGCTGGGATTATCCTGGCGGTGATGGTCGTTCCTATTATTACGGCTGTCAGCCGCGACGTAATGCGCGCCGTACCCGTAACTCAACGTGAGGCTATGTATGCCTTGGGGGCTACGCGCTGGGAGACGATTTACAGGACGGTGCTGCCATATTGCCGTTCGGGGCTGCTGGGCGCAGTAATTTTGGGATTGGGTCGTGCTCTGGGAGAGACGATGGCGGTTACCATGGTCATCGGTAACTCGTATGCATTAACGTCATCATTGTTTTCACCGGGCGTCACCATAGCCAGCAAAATAGCCAGCGAGTTCAGCGAAGCCTCAGGAGATATTTACATCGGCAGCTTGGTGGAGTTGGCACTGGTACTTTTTGGCATTACCTTGCTGGTGAATATTATTGCCCGGCTGATGGTGTGGCGCATGATATCGGTCAAGGCTACAGGAGAATAGGTGCATGTCTGAAGCCGGTCGTGTAAGGCGTAAATGGACCAACCGCATAATGCTGATTCTGTGTGGGTGTGCGGTGGGGTTGTGCATCCTGATCCTCGCCTTGATAGTCGGCTATACTGTTGCCAAGGGCGCTAACTATTTGAATGTGGACTTCCTGACTCATACATCCAAGCCGGTGGGAGAGATCGGCGGAGGTATGAGGGATGAAATTTACGGCACTTTCATCCTGGTGGGTCTGGCTTCCGTCATCGCCTTGCCGATAGGACTGATGGCCGGAATATATTTGGCCGAGTTCGGCTCCCCGGCTGTTGCATCCGTCGTCAGGTTTATAGCTGATGTCCTGGCCGGTGTACCCTCGATTGTGGTGGGCGTGTTTGCCTATGCCATACTGGTGCGCCCCATGCACACCTACTCGGCACTGTCGGCTGGCGTTGCACTGGCAATAATAATGATCCCTGTAGTAGCACGTACGGCTGAGGAAGCGATGCGGTTAGTGCCGAATTCAATGCGGGAAGCCGCCCTGGCCCTGGGCATCAACCGCTGGAGGGCAGTGCTGGGAGTGGTGGTGCCGGGGGCCCTTACCGGAATAATCACGGGTATTATGCTGGCTGTCGCACGTATAGCAGGTGAAACCGCTCCACTGATCTTCACGGCTTTAGGCAGCGCCTTCGGCGTTCAGGGGCTTCTACAACCTATCGGGGCGTTGCCTTTGCAGATATATCGCTATGCTTTGTCGCCCTATCCGGACTGGCAGCAGCAGGCGTGGGCGGCTGCATTTTTACTAATGATTCTGGTGCTGGGCATAAATATCGTAGTTCGCTCAGTCAGCAGGCGAAAATCAATGTAATTAGCCGGAATAAATGAGAGGAATTATATAACCCTATGCTGTACGAATTAACGAATAATACTACCGGCCAGGCCGCACCGGAAAGGGTGATAGGCGCTCAAGGCAATACAAAGTATATATTGGAGGTGGTGAAGCTTAGCGCGTGGTATGGCAAAGCGAAAGCTGTTAATGACATAAGTATGAAAATCAAAGCTCAGGCCATCACCGCCCTTATCGGTCCATCAGGGTGTGGTAAATCTACTCTTATTCGCTGCATGAACAGGATGCACGAAGTTTCCGATGGGGGGAAGGTCTCCGGCCAGGTTTTATTGGATGGTTCGGATATTTATGGGAGAGAAGTGGATGCTGTTACCATACGCCGCCGCATTGGTATGGTATTTCAGAAACCCACAGCCTTCCCGACCATGTCGATTTTCGATAATGTGGCTTCAGGGATAAACCTGACGCGTCTATGGTACAGAAAAGGCGAGCTACAGGATTTGGTAGTGCACAGCCTGAAGAAGGCTGCCCTGTGGGAGGAAGTGAAGAACAAGCTTAACCGGTCCGGAGCTTCCTTATCGGGCGGCCAGCAGCAGCGCCTGTGCATTGCACGCGCTATCGCCATAGAGCCGGAAATATTATTGATGGATGAACCGTGCTCAGCCCTGGATCCAATCTCGACGTTGAAAATCGAGGAACTGATGTTGGAGATTAAAAAAGACTATACGGTCGTTATAGTGACACATAATATGCAGCAGGCAGCCCGGGTTTCTGACTGCACGGGTTTCCTTTTGCTGGGGGAGTTGATAGAATTTGCGCCTACCAAGGAATTGTTCAGCGTACCACATGACAAGAGGACGGAGGACTATATAACCGGGCGCTTCGGTTAAAGGAGGTTCACATGCCCAGGGAGACATACCAGAGGAATCTACGTGAGATACAGGATGAAGTCCTGGTTATGGGCAGCATGGTGGAAAAAGCCCTTGACCGGTCCATGCAGGCCTTGAGAAACCGTGATCTGGAATTGGCCGCCAAAGTGGTGGCGGATGATGCCAATGTGGATAAAAAACGTTTTGAAATAGAAGAAAGGGCTCTCGATTTAATCGCTACCCAGGCGCCCATGGCCAGCGATTTGAGGATATTGCTTGCTACACTCTCCATTGTCACCGATCTCGAACGCATGGCCGATCACGCCGCCGGCAACGCTAAAATAGCCGTAATGATAGGGAATGAGCCTCCTTTGAAGCCGTTAATAGACCTGCCGCGCATGAATGAAAAGACTATAAACATGCTTCACAGAAGCCTGGATGCCTTTATTGCACACGACGCCGACGTTGCCAGGAAAATTGTTGCCGAAGATGACGAGATAGACAATCTTTACGACCAGGTATTTCGCGAATTGCTGACCTTTATGATGGAAGACCCGCGCAGCATTACACGTGCCACCAGGCTGATGTGGGCGGCCCATAACCTGGAGCGGACCGGGGATAGGGTAACCAATATTTGCGAGCGGGTCGTCTTTATGGTTACCGGCAAGATGGAAGAAATGAACGTTTCTACCTATTAACGCTATTCGGTATAAGCACTTATCAGGATACGGCTGTCGATAACCTGGTATCCGTTGCCTTCCGGCAATACCTTGACCGGATTGAGGTCCATTTCCACTATTTGAGGATGGTTTACGATCATGGTGGAGACACGCAGCAGCAACTCCTCTATGGCTTCAATATCGGCGCGCTTTGAGCCTTTCCACCCTTCCAGCATCTGATAGGCTTTGACTGCTCTGAGCATCTCGTGTGCATCGATATCTGTGAGCGGGTTGATATTAAAGGTTACGTCTTTGAGCAATTCCGTATATATGCCTCCCAGGCCGAACATGATCAGAGGGCCGAAGGCTGGGTGTTGTGTGACGCCGACGATGACCTCGATGCCTCCCTGCACCATTTTTTGAACGATTACCCCGTCCATTTGCTCTTTCTTGCCAATGCTTTCCATATTACCGCTTATACGGTTAAATGCTTCCTCAACCTCGTTCCCTGCCCGGCAATCTAGTATGACGCTTTCCAGTTCCATCTTTTGCGAGACCGCAGACGAGAGAATTTTGACGGCTACCGGGCAGCCTATTTCCTTGGCTGCTTCGACAGCTTCCGCTGCTGTCGTAGCCAGCTTCAGCGTGACCATTTTTATTCCGTAGCATTCAAGCAGGCCCGTAATCAGCCCGGCATTCAGCCACACCTGGTTGTTGTCCGATTTCTCGAGGGCCGACTTTATAAGGTATTCAGCGCGCTCCTTGTCTATATCGGGAAACTCAGGGATTTTACCTACGGGTTTTTTCAGCCTCTGACTGAATTCAAGCGCCCGTGACAATGCACCGGCCATTGCCTCGGGAAAGGCAAACGAAGGGACATATCCTTTTTCCTTGGAACCCAGCTCAACCCTCTCACCGCTCAGGCCGAGAAAAGAGGTTATCAACGGCTTGCCGAAGTGTCGGTAAAGCGGGGCAATTTCACGAATAACTGAAGCAAATTCGTCGGAAAGCTCCAGTATCGGCGGGATAAAAATGGCAATGACTATATCTACGTTTTCGTCATCCAGAAGCAACCGGAGCGCTTCCCTGTACTGGTCGATAGTATATTCCGGTGACGTATCAATGGGATTGGAAATAATGGCCTTGGGCGAGAGGATGGTGGTCAGCCTGGCCAGTGTCTCTTCTGACAGCGCTGAAATATCCAGGCCCTTTATCTTACAGGCGTCGGCCGTTAGCAAGGCCGGTCCCCCGGCGTTGGAGATGATCGCAACCCTGTTGCCGGCCGGCAGCGGTTGATTGGCAAGCAAGCTGCCGGTATCGAAAAGATCTGCCAGGGTGTTAACACGCAATATACCCGCCTGTTTGAAAAGGGCGTCGGTAGCGGCCTGGTCCGAGGCCATGGCGCCGGTCTGCGAGGTGATGGACCTGATCTGATGTGCAATGCGATCGCCAGTCACCGCCACGACAGGTTTTTTGGATGTTATGCTGCGTGCGACCCTGGTGAACTTCCTGGGGTTGCCGAATGATTCCAGGTAAAGCAGCACGACGTTAGTATCAGAGTCGCCTTCCCAATATTGCAGTAGCTCGTTACTGGATATGTCGGACCTGTTGCCGATACTGACGAAGGTAGAGAGGCCGATGTTCAGGTTCGTAGCATACATTAGGATGGCCGAGCCCAGCACGCCGCTTTCAGAGGCGAAAGCAATGGTCCCGTGAGGAGGGAAAACGCTGGAAAAGGTGGCGTTAAGGTTTATATCGGGATTGGCATTTATAATGCCCATGCAATTCGGCCCCAGCATGCGTATGCCGTAGCTGCGCACGGTCTTTAAAAGCTTGTGTTCACTTTCGGCGCCTTCCGGCCCTGCATCGGAAAATCCCGAGGTCATAACGATCATGCCCTTGACACCTTTGCGGGCACATTCCTCGGCGACCTGCTGCACATGTTCCTGCGGGACCGAGATGATGGCAAGGTCGACATCGCCCGGGATGGCCAATACAGAGGGGTACGCCTTTACCGCTGCAATGACGTCGGCGAAGGGGTTGACCGGATATACAACGCCCTTAAAATCCTGCTGAATGAGATTGCGGAAAACAAAATTGCCGATGGTATTACGCCGCCGTGAAGCACCTATAACGGCAACCGATTTTGGATTAAGGAACGCCCGCAGAGATGCTACTGAAGATACCCGCTCGCGCTCGAAGGATTTCTGCTCCACTATTTCATTCGGTGCCAGATCGAGTATACCTACGTAGGTCGATCCCTGGTACATGCGGTGCATCTTGAAGCCGCTGTTGATCAAGATGTTCATCATGTCTTTGTTCTCGGCCAGCACCTCAGCCTCGAAGGTAGTGATGCCCTTGTCCCTGGCCACGTTGGCAAGCTGGTCCAACAGGTGTGTTCCGATCCCGAGGCCCTGATATTTATCTTCCACTTCGAAAGCGATTTGAGCCCTTTCGGCTCCGGGCTGACGGGCATAGTGCCCCACCGCAATTATCTTCTCATCTTCATCTTCACCTAGGGTGCCCACCAGGGCAAAGGTATTGAAGTAGTCTACGGCACAGAACCGGTGTGCTTCCTCACGTGTGATGTTATTAAGGACATGATGGAAGCGCAGGTACATGGTCTGCTTGCTTAAACGGTTAAAGAGCGCCAGAAGGTTCTCCTCGTCGGACAACTGAATGGGGCGAAGGATCAAACTGGAACCATCTTTGAGAGCAACTGTAACCGAGTACTTCTCGATGCTCTTGCCATCCAAACCCATCACCATTCTGAGCTCCTTGTTATTATTAAGTATAGATTAAGGGTATTCCAGTCAATACAATATTAACATATTCGATAAATACGATCGAACGGCAGCCAATCCTTAATAAAGAGAAGAGGCTGCACTTTTCACTACAACCTGGTCTGAAGGGACCTGATTACCGCTTCCGCTTCAGCAACAATGCCTTCGATGACCTCTCTGCAGGTAGCCAGGCTTTCGATGCGGCCGACCACCTGACCGAACGGCACAACCCCGTTTTCGAGATCTCCTTCATTCAACGTTTTACCCAGCGCATCAATGCCTATGGCTTGCTGGGCCAGCTCTGTGACGCCCCTCTTCTGAAGGCTGCCTAACAGCAATTTCCAGATGGGGATGTCAACCTGCTTGCGCAGCGCCCATCCAGCTTTCATAGCCTCTATGTAAGAGGTTTTGCCCTTGGCCATTTCCAATGCGCGTTTATTGCTGTACCAACGGCCGGGGAGGCCGTCGATGCCAGCTGAATAAATGGTCTCTTCCATAGTGGTTTTCAAGGCTACCTGTTTGATATGAGGATGCACGGCGCATTCCTGGGTTAACACAAAGCGCGTGCCCATGGCAATAGCATCGGCGCCCAGGGCCAGAGCTGCCGCCAATCCACGTCCATCGCAATAGCCGCCCGCCGAGATTATGGGGATTTTCACCTTACTGGCGATCTGCGGAAGCAGAACCAGGCCCCCGACATCGCTGCCGTGTGCGGCGGCTTCATGGCCGGTGACGATTAAGGCATCCGCTCCCTGTTCGGCCGCTCTAATGGCGTGGCGTTCGGTAGCTACGGTGGATATGACCTTGCCTCCATAGGCATGAGCGCCCTTAATGATCCAATCGCCTTTACCAAGGGCGAAATTGATGATAGGCGCCTTTTCAGCTATTGCAACCTCCGCGTTTTCCTTGCCGTTGGGAAATATGAGCGTAGCGTTGATAGCAAAAGGCTTGTCGGTCAGCGACTTTATTTGCTGTATAATCCCTTTTAGCTGATCCGGCGTGTTGGCCACACTATTGAAAATGCCCAGTCCTCCGGCGTTGCTGACAGCCGCCACCAGCTCAGGCAGGCTGACAAAAGCCATGCCGGAAAGTACGATGGGATGCTTTATTCCGAGGAGCTCAGTAATTCTTGTCTTCATAGCCGGGAACCTCCGTTACTTGTTATATTTGATTGAAGCGTAATATTCTCAGAAACCAAATTCATTGTCAATGAAAAATCCTGTATCATAAGAGCCGGTTTAAAGTCCTTATCCTGAAGGTTTCTTTAAGTTTTGCCATGTTATAATATCACAAATTGTTATAAATTGTTTGGAGGTTGTAATGCAAACCAGGATGACCGAGCTATTTGGTATCAAATATCCCGTTATGTGCGGAGGGATGATGTGGTTGTGCAAGCCGGAGCTATGTGCTGCAGTCTGCAATGCGGGTGCGCTGGGCAATATAACCGCTGCCAACTACAACTCGGGCGAGGAGTTACGCCAGGCCATCAGGAAAACCCGTGAGATGACCGATAAACCGTTTTCTGTAAACCTGTCTCTTCTGCCTTCTTTTCGAATTACCAAGGAGATGTACAACGGCTGGCTGGACGCCTGCCTGGCGGAGAAAGTAGCGGCTTTTGAAATCTCCGGTGCGCCGGTGGATAAATTCTTCGGCCCCGACGCGGTCAAACGTATACACGATGCAGGTACCAAGCTCATACATAAAGTCGGCTCAGTCAGACATGCCATACATGCAGAGCATGCCGGCTATGATGCAGTGATAGCTGCCGGGGTCGAAGAAGGGGGACATCCTCTTAATGATGATGTGACTACGATGGTGCTTACGCCCCGCATGTCCGAATCTATCAAAATACCAGTTATTACTACGGGAGGTATCGCCGACGGCAGGGGGCTGGCGGCTGCGCTTATGCTGGGCGCTGAGGGTGTTATGATGGCGTCAAGGTTTATGGCCACTAAGGAATGCCACATGAACTCCAAAGTTAAAGATGAGTTGGTGGCACGGCAGGAATTCGATACGGTCCTATATGGGAAAACTATTGAATTGCAGGGCCGGGCCATGAAAAACGAAGTGATCAAAAATATACTGGAAATGGAGTCCAGGCATGCCAAGCTTGAGGAAATTGCCCCTCTTCTCATGGGCCTGAGACAAACGGCGATCTGGGACGAAGGAGATATACAGGCCGGATTGCTTCCGGTAGGACAGTCCATTGGCCTGATCCATAATGTCGTAAGCTGCAAGGAATTGGTGGAGGGGATGGTCAAGCAGGCGGAGGAGCTGCTGGGCAAAGCCGGGAAACGCTATCATACCGTTTAGTTTATGGAGTAGTTAATAAACAGGGAGCGCCGGTGCAGTGCTCCCTATCTTTATTGTCCGATTGCTTTCTGAAATCAGGCCAGCATAGAATTGTTCTTTCTTACGGTTGCTTCGGCCTCGGCCACGACCCTGTCGATAAGTTCAGCGGCACTCGGCAGATCTTTGCAGGAGCCGATGACCTGACCTGCGAAGAAGATGCCCTCTTTAGTATCGCCATTGTAGAGGGCCTTGGTATGGCGGAGGTTGCCTGCCGCCTGGCGGGCCAGCACCCACATAGGATGGTCCTCGTCGGAGGCCATCATTTTGAAACCCATGCCCATGAACTGGAACCAGTTAAGGTTCAGCATAGCTTTGATATCATAAGCGCCTCTGAAGGCGTCCGCTACGGGGAAACCACCTTTGGCTATCTTTTTGGTCACCGGCGTTTTCAGTGCACGACCGCGCATGCCGTCGAATTTGTCGCTGACTATGGTATCGTTTTCAGAAGCCTGAAGACAGAGCTGTTTGAAAGCATCATGCACAATGCTTTCTTTAGTAAGGGCAAAGCGTGTCCCCATGGAAATAGCGCTGGCGCCCAGCGCCAGGGCTGCCGCCAGTCCCCTTCCGTCGCTGTAACCACCAGCCGATATAATGGGTATTTTGACCTTGCTGGCGACGATGGGCAGCATGACCAGGGTGGTTGCCTCTTCGCCGTGGGCTGCGGCTTCGGCCCCCGTCACCACGATAGCGTCGCACCCCAGTTGTTCCGCTTTGATGGCGTGTTTTACGAAGGCTGTGGTCCCGATGACCTTTCCTCCGTAGGCATGCACCTGGTCGATGAACCATGGCTTTCCCAGGGTGTAGTTGATTACGGGTACTTTTTCTTCGATAGCTACCTGGATGGTATCCTGCGCCACTTGCCCCAAAATCAGAAGCTGATTAATGCCGAAGGGTTTGTCCGTGAGGCTCCTGATTTCGCGGATATATTTCCTGGTTTCTTCGGGCGTGCATCTGGCTGTGGCAAATATGCCCAGGCCGCCGGCATTGCATACGGCTGCCACCAGGGCGGGTGTGGTAACCCAGTTCATGCCAGCCAGCATGATGGGGTGCTTGCATCCGAAAAGCTCGGTCATGCGTGTTTTTATCATTATTAAACTCCTTTAACCTGAGAATTATTATGCAGAGAAGATGATCATATGGAAAATATTATCTGAGCTTCTTCCAGTTTGAATAGCACCTGTTGGAATGTTATTATATATCATCGTGCTTTGAGACTCAAGGCATTTTTTTATTGTTAGGCAGGGTTTTATATAATCGGCAGAATTTTTACGGCGTAATAATATGAATACCGATATTTTAAAAGAACTGGATCCGCTTTTTAATCCCCAATCCGTGGCACATATTGGAGCCACCAATAACACCAATAAATGGGGTTTTTCAACCATCACCAGCCTGATGCAAACATATAGGGGGCCGATCTACCCCGTTAATGGGCATGAGGACTGGATACAGGGACTCAAGGCATACAAAAAGGTGACGGATATACCGGGGCAGGTTGATCTGGCCGTGTTTACTATTCCTGCTGAACGTGTAGCAGCGGCCATGGAAGACTGCGTGCAAAAAGGCGTCAGGTCGGCTGTCATTATCTCGGCGGGTTTTGCTGAAGTCGGGCCGGAAGGTAAGAAACTTCAGGATGAGGTTTTAAGCATTGCCCGCAAGGGCAACATAAGGTTTATCGGTCCCAACTGCATGGGCTATTGGAGCGCATCATCTTCGCTGGCTGCCTTTATGATGCCCTTGCTGGTGCGAGACGGGCAGCTTGCCTTCGTTTCACAGGGCGGTAACGTGGGAGCTGCTGTTGTGGTAGCGGGGTACGAGCGTGGATTAGGTTTTCATCGCTATGTGAGCTGTGGTTGTGCCGCTGATGTGCAGATAGAGGACTACATCGAGTATTTCGGCAAAGATCCTCAGGTTAAGGTGATAATGGCCTACATCGAGGGCCTCAACGATGGCGTAAGATTCATGGACGTCGTGAAAAAGGTCACTCCCATAAAGCCGGTAATAATTTTGAAGCCCGGGAAAACCGAAGTGGCCGCCAGGGCCATTAAATCGCACTCGGGTGCCCTAGCGGGAAGCGATGCCGTCTACGATGTCGCCTTTAAAAAAATGGGCGCTATACGAGTAGAGGATCCCGAAGAAATGCTGGATATAGCCATAGGCTTTTTGACGCAGCCCATGCCCAGGGGACACAATGTAGCAATTATTACACCGGGCGGCAGCTATGGCGTATTGTGCGCTCAGGCTTGTGAGGAGGGTGGGCTGAACGTGGTCAAACTCCCAGATAAAACGATTGAGGAATTGGATAAGATATTCCCTCCCAGATGGAGCCGCCAGAATCCCGTAGATCCTGCCGGCGACAGGAATTTTGTTGCCTACATGATTGCGCCGCTAAGACTGCTGGAACTTGATACTGTTGACTCTCTTATTTTCATGGGGTTCGGTGGGTTCACGCTTTTCAGCAACCTGCTTATGCAACAGCGCTCGCAGCAGGAAGAAAAAATGAAGCCCGAGCAGGTGACCCAACGGATAGAAGCGATGAGGGTCATAATCCCAATAATAGAGGATGTAAAATCGCCGGACTTTAATAAGATGCAGTCCGCCGTCAGGCAATTGATAAATATGCTGGCGCTTTTCATGGGTATACAGGATCTTGCCCAAGTTGGAGCACTCTCGGATGTGTTAGTAGAGGCCAGGCGTTCAGGTAACCTCAAAGATGATGTTGTCGATGATATCCTTGAGTTGGCCAATGCCAAAGGTCAAAGAGGAGAAAGTGGGCGCACCAGGGCGGAGATTATCAACTCATTTATTATTGGGCTTCTCAATGCGCTGGTGGACCAGTGGATCGACAGCTATAAAAAGCCCGTAATTACTACCACTTTTACGGAGGAGCAGGTAAAGCTGATAGGAGATCATTACGACTATACCTCAGGTAAACGGGCCGCCAGGGTTTTGTTGCATCTCACAACCTACCATGATTTCCTGGTTAAGATAGGTAAAGATCACCGGATTTAACTATTTCTAAAAACGATATATAGTGGTATTTAGGGGTTCGGTGGAAAGTAAAGTGAAAACAATAGGAATAATATTAATAGGTTTACTGTTTATGGTTGCCGCGGGACTGGCGGGCCTGTCCGGCACCCCGGCCTTTGCCAAGGCTTCGCAAGGCGATAATTTGCCTGAGATCCTCAATTTTGCAGTATCGCCTTCCACCATCAGCGCAGGGGCTTCAGCAATGTTAAGCTGGCAAACAACCAACGCAGTATCTGTCAGCATCGATCAAGCTATCGGCGATGTGGCTCCTGCGGGACAAGCGAACGTTGCGCCGTCCTCTTCGACTATTTATAAAATTACTGCTTCGAACAACGCCGGTACCAGAAATGCATACGCCACTTTATATGTCGATATTTCGGGGGCCAACAAAGGAAACATTATCAGCAGCGATCCTGTCACGGGCAGGAACGCTCAAGTGGACTTTTCCTGGAAGGACTACTATCTTTCCAGAAAATATCAGGTACAAATAGCCAGGGACTCCGCATTTACTTTGAAGGTATTCGACTTAGGGGCCATGGATACCTCCGATTCCCCCTCACCGGCATTTTGGATGCCACCCGGCAGCCTCGAGGCGGGACATACGTATTACTGGAGGGTGAGGAGTGTGCAGGCTGCCAGCGGACAGTATATTGACAGCCCCTGGTCCGATACAAAATCTTTCACTGTGGAGCAGGGCTATAACACCGATGATGATAGCTATACAATTCGGGCTTTCACCCCCGCCGACGGCAGCACACAGTATCCGGTAAAGCCGATATCTTTCAGTTGGTCGAGCTATCAGGGAACGACCAAATATCAGTTCATTCTGGCGAAGGACGCTCAGCTACACGATGTCATTGTGGATGATTTTGCATCGACAACCGCCTACTCCGTAAAGGGCTCTCTGGAATATGATACGGGCTACTACTGGCAGGTCAGGGCTGTGGAACCTGTTTTAAGCGATGCGGGCTCTGCATTCACTTTCCATACAGTGCTGGCCCCGCAATCTGCGGACGGAGACAAGTCCGCATTTCCGGATGGTTTTCCTCAGTGGGCTGTTGCCGTTATATTGGCAGGGGCTCTAATCGTGGCCGGGCTGCTAATTTTGCTTTTCAGGGCCCAAAAAAAGGTTTAACCGCAACCGTTTGAGCCTATCACGGTTGATTTTAGAGAGCTTTGATATTTTGATACTTGCATGCACAGGCGGATATCCTATTTAAAATAAAAGACGAGGAGGTTGGTAAATGGCGAAATCATCTACTGGTATGGAAGAAAATGTGGCGGCGTTGCTCAGCTATGTTCTGGGATGGGTCACAGGCCTGATTTTCTTCCTGATCGAAAAGGAAAGTAAATTTGTAAAATTCCATGCTATGCAGTCCATTATCACGTTCGGCGCCCTAACAATTTTGTATATTATTTTAGCCTGGATTCCGATTTTGGGATGGGTCCTGGGTGCGATCATCTGGATCCTTGAGGTAGTACTTTGGATAGTTCTTATGATCAAGGCTTACCAGGGCGTAAAATTCAAGTTGCCCTTTGCTGGTGACCTGGCAGAGAAGTGGTCAGCCTGAGCAATAAATACGAATGGGCCTTTAGTATATGCCCGCATGGGACTTTGGTACTGGTCATATGTGAAATGACATTAAATAGATAGGGATTTTCATTGACAGCCAGGCTTGCATACCCTATGCTTCATAAATTAATTTATTTAAGGGGGGTTGTTGCAGATGCAAGCGTATTGCATGAAATGCCGGGCTAAGAAGGAAATGAAGAATCCTAAGTCTATTACCATGAAGAATGGTAAACCGGCAAGCCAGGGCCTGTGTCCAACATGTGGGACCAAGATGTTTAAAATCGGCAAAGGTTAGCACAAGGAGTTTAGACGGACAAAAAAGGGCCGGATAAAATCCGGCCCTTTTCATTTATTTCATGTGCGACGTATTTTATCCTGGCAGTTCTACCCTGTAGAAGGACTCAGCCAGCTCATATCCCTTGCACTTAGCCCTCTGTGCGTGCAAGAACTTGAATCCTTCGCTCCATTCCTTCGAGAATTTACTCACCTGGCTCTTGTGGCAGGCCAGTGCGGCCATTTTAAGGTCAAAAGTGTCCGAAACATCGCTGAAAAAATTCTGTTTATCTGCGGCCCAGAAAAGCAGCTCTTTCACCTTATGAGGCTGAAATCCGGCCTCCAGCAGGTCCGGGTAGGCCAAACGATCGCGAGCAAAGGGGAAAACAGCATCGAGGACGACCTGCCCTGTGATTCTGTGGTCTCGGTGCCACACGTATTTTCGGTACGGGTCGGGTGCAGCTACCAACTCAGGCCGGTAAGTACGTATAACCTTGACGAGCTCCTTGCGAAATTCTGGGGTATCTTCCAGCGACTGGTCGTCATGATCCAGGAATATGACCTCCTGTACTCCCAGGGTTTTAGCTGCCTCCAGCTCTTCCTTTCTCCTTATTTCAGCCAGTTTCGATGGTGTCATTTCGGGATCGTCTGTACCCTTGTTGCCATTGGTACAGATAACGTAAATGACCTTTTTACCCTGCTTTATCCATTTCGCTACTGTGCCGGCAATAGCGAATTCGGAGTCATCCGGATGCGGGGCTATAATCATAGCGTAATATTGCTCTTTCATTGTTGTAATACCTCGAATGTGGATTCTGGGATCAAGATTTGTATGAGCAACGCTGCTGCGTATACTCTGCGTTTCTGTCAATAACTGCCTTATATTGTTGGAGTATCCGGTCAGCCACGTGGCCCCAGCCGTAGTGGTCGACCAGTTTGCTGTATCCATTCTTCTTGTTTCCTATCCTGTCCAACATGGCAGTGATATTCATGGATAATTCAGATGGTGTATTTCCTTTGATTATTCTGCAAGATTGGCATATCCCGGCTATATCGCGGATTTCACCGACATCTGTAGCTATAACCGGCGTGCCGCAGGCCAGCGATTCCAGGGCTACCAGGCCGAAGCTCTCGTAATACGAAGGTATAACGCAAAAATCAGCGGCGTTGTAATACAGATGCATACGTTCATGTGGAACCGAGCCGATAAAATTGACGCTGTGGCTGACTTCATAATCACAGGCAGCATCCATGATAGCCTTAAAATCGACCCCGTGATCATTGCCGCCAACTACAACCAGTTGGAAATCATCACGCGACTTTAGAGGAGAGATCGCCTCCAATAAATTGCCGAGCGCCTTAAGCGGGTCCAGCCTCCCAACAAACAGGGCCGTTTTTTTGGGGGCCAGCCCGCACATTTGTCTGGCTACCTCTTTGTCTACAGGGTGAAAGAGCGCGGCATTAATGCCGCAGGGCACAACTTCAATCCTTGCCGGGTCGGCGCTGTATCTATTGACCAGCTCGCGTTTTTCTTTCTGGGTGGAAGCAACAATAAGGTCGGCGTTCTTTATGATTACCTGTTCATTTAAAATCCTGTATTCAGGCTCAAGTATTCCCAGACCCAGGCTGTTTTTAACAGCGCCGAGGGTATGAAACATGGTAATGTGAGGTACACACCATTTCTGCTTTAATTTGCTCCCGACTATACCGGATAACCAGTAGTGGCTGTGAATCAAGTCATAATGTTTATTTTGCTCAAGGCAAAATGAATCTATGGAATCGCTAAGCATCGCAATATGATTGCCAAGCGTTTCTTCCGAAATCAAGCTGTAATCAGGCGATTCGATGTGAATTAATCGAAGGTTATCGCTTCCGACGACTAAATTGCACAAATCATCATCCGGGTGAGAACAAGTATATATATCGACCGAATGGCCGCGCCTGGCGAGCTCTTGAGCCAGGTTTTGTATGTAAATATTCATGCCGCCTGTGTAGCGGCTTCCCGGCCTATTGAGAGGGCAGGTGTGCAAACTGAGTATAGCTATGCGTAATGTATCTTCCAATAGATCTTCCAGATAGCGATTTAACTATTTGTTAATTATACATCTAAAAAGCTGGATCTCATTGCCGCCCAGGTGAAACTTATATTTTTCGGCCCCTTTAAGGAAGTCGAATCGCCGTTTTCTATTCTCGATACTGCTCTTTATGCAGAAATATTTGGATAGCACGCCGATGCTGAGAGGCCGGTAATCAGGGTTGTAGCCGCTATTATACAGGTACATATCATTTTGATAGGTGAAACAAAGTGTAACCGCCACCTGAACTTTATTAAGTTCCAGTATCCCCAACTGCAGCATATTATCCGCCTCAGCCATATCTATTATAGCTCTGAAAAATACTTCCATCTCATCGGTGAGGAACTTATTCTTGTCCTCCCGGCTCTCACGAAAGAAGCGCAGGAAGGTATCGATCTCCTCCCTGGTGGCTTTTTCAGTTGTGCGGTAGACTATTTCTCCTTCCTCGTTTAACCTTCGTTCCTTCCGGAGTATTTCATGCCTTTGTTTGCCGCTTAATAACGCTAGATAGGAGGCCAAATCCTCGGGAAGGTCCATGGCTACGGTCACATCGTCCGGTGAACAGGATACCGTTAGGCCCCGCTCCTGCGCACGGTCTGTTAAAAAGCGCCTTACATTGGAATCGGGCAGCACCGGCGTCAGGTCTATTGAACCTATTTCTGATGCAGTAAAATGCTCCAGCAGGGCATCGAAAAAGACATTTTCCTTGCCTGATTCGACCGGGAAATCCAGGAAATCACACACGTTGTCGCTGCCTATGAAATGCAATATCCCGTCTTTTATCATGAGTGGAGCTAAGCCTATAGCAGAGCCGTTTTCCATGATTGCGCCCAGGTGCAGGTCGCTATCTGTGCCGAAATGCTTCCACCATAATTCGGACCAGCTGGGCGAGGAAAACAAAAGCCTGGAATCAGAATTTTTATAAATTCGTTCCCAGGGGTCACGCAAATCCTGAAAATCGCCGCGAACAAATTCAATCATAGGAGTTAAATAACGGCCATAAAAGTACAGCTATATTTCGAAGTTCTGCCCGAATTCCGGCACGACCACATCTTTTAATCCAATCTCTCTAAAAGCATCGGCCAGGGAAAGCGCCGCCGATTCTTCTCCATGGACCACAAAAACCTTTTGCCACCTGTTTTTACCGGCACTTGTCCAATTGATCAGGTCGTTGCGGTCGGCGTGAGCGCTGAACTCATTAAACACCTCCACGCGGCAGCGTAATTTATATTTCTCACCATATATCGGTACTTCCGGCCACTTTTCGGCAATTTTTCGTCCGAGAGTATTTTCGGCCTGCCATCCTACGATTAACACGGTGTTGTTGGGATTACCGATATTATTCTTTAGGTGATGCAGAACACGCCCGGCTTCGGCCATACCCGATCCGGCTATGATCATAACAGGTGTCTTGATGTCGTTGAGTTTTTTCGATTCCTCGACTGACGCCACATATCTTAACCCTCGAAAGCCGAAGGGATCTTCCACAGTTCTCAGGAACTCAGCAGTTTGCGAATCGTAGCATTCAGGATGTGCCCGGAAGATGTCTGTTGCGTCTATGGCCAGCGGACTATCGACGAAGACCGCTATATCCGGGATCCGTTTATCCAGTTTTAACTGGTGCAAATAGTAGACCAACTCCTGTGTCCTCTCAAGGGCAAAGGAAGGTACGATCAATTTTCCGCCTTTGGAGACCGTCTCGTTAATAACATTTGCCAGTCTTTCTGCTACATTACTTATGTCGGTATGCAGCCGGTTGCCATAGGTACTCTCAATGATCAGGATATCCGAATCGGTCACAATATAGGGGTCCATGATGATCGGCATGTCTTTGCGGCCAAGGTCGCAGGCATAGCAGATAGACAGTTGCCTGCCGCCGTCGTTAACGTCAATAACCGTTATCGCCGATCCGAGGATATGTCCGGCGTCGTGGAATACAATCCGGGCATCGCCTGTTACGCGGAAGGGACGTTCATAAGAACAACCGCGGAATAACTTGAGCGTAGGGGGTATATCGGCAGTATCGTAAAGGGGTTCCATGGGCGGTTCGTTGTGCCGGTGGCGGACCTTGTTTACGAATTCGATGTCGCTTTCCTGGATGTTGGCCGAGTCCGTAAGCATGATGTTGGCCAGGTCGAGTGTGGCAGAAGTGCAATTAACATCGCCGCTGAAGCCCTGCTTGACCAGGTTGGGCAGGTCTCCCAGGTGGTCCATGTGTGCGTGGGAGATAATCACAGAATTGATGGATTTAGGATCGAAGGCAAAGTGCAGGTTGCGCTCGTAAGTCTCAGCCCGGCGCCCCTGAAAAAGGCCGCAATCCAGCAGCAATTTGTATCCGTTGATGTTGATCAGGTGCCGCGAGCCGGTTACGGTACGATCGGCGCCGTAGAAACCTATGTTAATCAATAGCTCTTCGCCCTACTATGGCCTGTTTTAAGTACCAGCTGCTGACAATATCCTGCACATCCGATGGTTGGTCTGAAAGGCGCAAGAGATGCAGGTCGGATTCAGAAATATAATTGGTAATCAGCACCGAAATTTGAAGCCAATCGAGAAAACCGTGCCAGAATTTGGAATTAAAGAGGATAACAGGGAAGGGTTTGATTTTATTGGTCTGAATCAGCGTTAGGACCTCGGTTAACTCATCCAATGTGCCCAGTCCGCCGGGCATAATGACAAAAGCCGTGGCGTATTTAACCAGCATTATCTTACGAACAAAAAAGTGGTTAAAAGTAATGTTGAGATTGGTATAGAGATTGCACTTCTGCTCTTGGGGCAGTTCTATATTGAGCCCGACTGATTTAACACCCGCCTCGCTTGCTCCCAAATTGGCGGCTTCCATCATTCCGGGTCCCCCACCTGTGATTATATTGAAACCCTGCTTGCCCAGCAGGTAGGCTATCTGTTTGGCATTCTGATAATCAGCCTGGTCGGGAGTGGCAACAGCAGCCCCATAGATCGTCACCGCCGGCTCGATGCCGGATAATTTATCAAAGCCCTCGACCAGTTCCCCTATATACCTGAATAGCCGCCAGGACTCTTCTTTTTCAAGTGAATTGATTTCGTATTTATCAGCCATCAAATACCTCGCTTCATATCATAAGAATAAGGAGACATAGCTAGTCTCCTCCTGCTTCGATGATCGGATAATTTACGCATCCATTTAAATGTATTTAGGATAGCGCCGTAGTAAATAGCTGTCAAGGGAGTGAATGACGCATAATAATCCGGCGAAGTGACTGATTTACAGTCATTGATTGACCGTGATCACAGAGCCGTCCGGGGTTTTGGATACACTGATGAGAACGGGGAATTTGTCTTTGAGTTCATCCAAATGCGTAATGACGAACAATTTTTCAAAATCGTCCTGTATTGAATTGATAGCCTCTACCAATTTTTCCAGTCCTGAATCATCCTGAGTTCCAAACCCTTCATCTATAATCAAGATTGGCATCGAAGCTCCGGCCCTGCGGACCAGCAGTCTCGATATCGCTATACGCAACGCAAGGTCGATTCTGAAGGCTTCGCCACCGCTGTACATTTCGTAGCTGCGTGTGCCCAGCTCATCGGCAATTTTTATCTCCAACGTCTCGACTGTGGGGCCCTTCTTGGTATCCCTCTGAGTTTCCAGCGTGAGAGACATCCTGTTGTCGGTCATTTTACCCAGTAATAGATTGGCTTCATTCTCTATCTCGGGCACCGATTCCTCAATGATCAGCGCCTGGATACCCTTCTTGCTGAAATCTCTGGCCAGTTCGCTATACAAGCCCTCCTCTTCCCGGTAAAGCTGCAGTGAATCAGCCTTCTCATTTTTCTCCGCAGCCAGAAGCTCCAACTGCCTCAAATTTTCTTTCAACTGGGCCAGGTTGTCTCTCAGTGTTCGCTCGGCCGTAATCTGAGTATTGTGTTGGGCCTCGAGCAACTCCAACTGGCGTCCGGTTTCAGGTAACGCTGAGAGATCGGCTTCAATTTGATTACTCTGCGCTGCCAGGCTCTCAAGCTCTTTCTGCAATTGGGAAATTGCTGACTCCGAATCCGCCTTCGATTTTTGCTGTGACTCAAGCTGCAGCCTGGCCTCCGACAGTTCTTTGTAGAGCTGTTCAAAATTCTGGAGCGATTTCTTGCGCCGGCTAACACTGGAATGAACGGCAGGATCGTATCCCAATTCCGCCAGCTCACGTTCAACCGAGACCAGGGATTGCTGTGCATCGGGCGCATAGCTCTTATTTTTTAAATTTTCATCCAATGTTAGAAGAGCATCTTTTTTAGCGGACAGCTCCTCCGCCAATGAATTTGTTTCTGCGATTTGTTTATCTACCACTGCCAATTGCTGGCCGGTGAAATCGCGCTCGGACTTGAACCTGGCCTCGTTCTGGCTAACCTGCTTTTCAAGCGCAGCAAGCTCCAGTTTCTTTGAGGAAACAGAATCCGTGTCATTTTTCAGTTCGGACAGGTCTTTATGAAACTCCGAATTCAGTTTCTCAACGATCCTCTGACATCCCTCCGGCCCTAGCTCCGATTCGCAAAGTGGGCAGGTGGCGCCCGCATGCGACAGCAGCTCGACCTTTTGTTTGATTTCGGCAGCCGCATCCGTAAGCTGAGAAATATGGGCCGATAGTGTTATTATTGCGCCTTTAAGATCATTTATGGACTTCTTTCCGGCTTCGATGGACTCTTCCATTGTACTGAGTTCATTTTTACGTTGTTGAAGATCGGCCTGCCGTTTTAGCAGCTGTGGCAGCATGTTGAATTTAGATTCGAGGTCGCCGATTCTTGTCGATAGTGACTTGCGTTCGATGTTAAAAGTGTTCTGGGCCGATGTTATAAGTTCGGTTAGCTTGTTCCTGCGGTTAACTAGTTCCAACGACTTCTTCAACCGGTCATTGAGCGCCTCCTCAAGGGCTGCACTCTCCTTATAACTTGCATAGCCTTCTTCGATCTCGCGGGTACGCTCCAAAACCCCGGTGAAATGCTGGATTTGTTTGATCGATTCAGCCAGCCTCGTCTGCCAGGCCTGCAGGTCCTTCGTTCTGCTGCTGATCTGTTGCCGGATTAGCAGCACCTGCTCCTTGCGTGAAGCCAATGCTTCCTTTTTCTTACGGAGCGCAGCCATTTCGGAATCGAGTTGTTTTACGGCCCTTTCGACGTTACTCAACTTTTCGGTTGCGACGTCGCTTTCTTCCGCTAACTGCGATTTACTGTCCAGCCTGGTAACCATTGCCCGGATGTCCCTCTCCAGGTTGAGAGCCTCCAGTTTTTTGGCTTCGGAATTTACTTTGGCCTGCTGTTCCAGGCCATCGTAAAAGGATAGGTCAAGTATATTGGCCAGTATCTCTTTGCGTTCGCCCGGCCTTTTCCTGCTGAACTCGTTGGCCCTTCCCTGCAGGATCAGGGCGCTATTGATGAAGGTCTGATAGTCGAGATGCAGCAGGCCGATTATTTTTTCCTGCGTTTCCGTCTTGGTATGCTCTGAGACCGATTTGAAAACGCCGTTGCTGAAGATCTGCAGGTCCAGCATAGATTGCCCCGGCCTTGATTGAGGGCCTCGGGCATATTTGCGGAGCACACGGTAAAGCTCTTCACCCGATTGGAACTCCAGTTCCACGGCCATTTCGTTCTTGCCGGTGTAAATAAGCTCATCATTGTCTCCCCGTGATGCCTTGCCCCATAAGGCCCAGGTAATGGCATCGAAGACGCTGGATTTGCCGCTGCCATTATCGCCGCATAGACATGCCACGTGCAGGCCTGTAAAATCCAGGGGTGCTACATTGTCCCTGTAGCACATGAAATTTGTCATTGTAAGCTTGGTCGGGATCAACGAAACCCACTCCAGATACTATAAATATGCCCGGAAACAATATTGGGGTCTTTATTCAAAAACCATGCTATTATATTTTAGAGTTTCCCCGAATGTGGATACAGATTGTCTGTCAACCATAAAATTAAAGGAAATTGTCCATATTTTAGCATATAACTGGAAGTCTAAATCATCGTCGAGGTATAGAGGTATATATGTTTGAAGTCCTGGCAGAGAAGTTAAGCAAGGTATTCAGCGGGCTGAGCAATAAGGGCAGGCTGAGCGAAAAGGAGATAGACGAAGCCCTGCGGCAGATAAGGCTGGCCCTCCTGGAAGCCGACGTAAATTTTAAAGTCGTCAAGAACTTTTTGTCGGTGGTCAGAGAGAAGGCGCTGGATGCAGCGGTGCTGGAGAGCCTGCGCCCCGTACAGCAGATCATAAAGATTGTGAATGCAGAGCTGGTAAATATGCTGGGCACAGAGCCTGCAAAATTGAAAAGCTCTTCTAAAATGCCTTCCATTATCATGCTGGTGGGTCTGCAGGGTGCAGGCAAGACCACTACGGCATCCAAGCTGGCCCTGCATTTGAAACAATTCAATCAGAAGGTTTTGCTGGTTGCGGCCGATACCCGCAGGCCTGCAGCCATAGAGCAACTAAAGGTCCTGGGAAGCCAGATAGGAGTTCCCGTTTATTTTGAAGATATTAAAGTGGACCCGGTTGATATTTGCAGAAAGGCCGTGAAGAAAGCCGAGGAGATAGCGGCCTCGTGGATGATTGTGGACACACAGGGGCGGCTGCATATAGATGAAGGCCTGATGCAAGAGCTGGTCGAGATGAAGAAGGCCCTTCAGCCGGCGGAAATTCTGCTCGTAGCCGACGCCATGACCGGGCAGGACGCCGTAAATATAGCGGGAGAATTCAACAACAACCTGGGGTTGACCGGTTTGATACTCACAAAAATGGACGGCGATGCACGGGGAGGCGCAGCGCTATCAATTAAATTCGTATCCGGCGTGCCCATAAAATTCATCGGCGTTGGGGAAAAAAGCAGCTCCCTGGAAGTCTTCTATCCTGACAGGCTGGCATCTCGTATCCTGGGGATGGGCGATGTCATGACGCTGATTGAAAAGGCGGAAAAAACCTTCGACAAACAGAAAATGCAGCAGCTCGAGCAGAAATTGCGTAAATCGGAATTTGACCTGGATGACATGTTGGAACAGATGAGACAAATAAAAAAAATGGGCAGTTTCACTCAACTGGTGGAGATGATTCCAGGGTTTTCTAAGCTGACCAGGGGAATTTCCGACAAGGAAAGCCTGGATAGGACTAAAAAAATCGAGGCCATAATTTTGTCTATGACTGCCGAGGAAAGAAGGAACCCCGATCTCATAAATGGCAGCAGGAAACGCAGAATCGCCAAGGGCAGCGGTACCACTCCAAGTGATGTGAACCAGTTATTGAACCAGTTTCACAGCATCCAGAAGATGAGCAAGATGATAGCTAAAGGAAAGATGCCGGGGAACATGCCCAATTTGTTTGCACGTTGATCCAGGGTTATTGAGTTACGCCCGTGGTACCTGTGATCTGGATCTGCCCGTCGCTGATTGTTATATCCTTGATGTTGATCTTGAGCTCTTGCAGAGGTACATTCAAGCGGATCAATATGTTGGCCAGTTGCTGAACGCCCATATCAATACTGTCGGGCACCGGTAGTTTACCAAGGAAGAAATCCTTGATCAGGAATGTAGGTTTGCCATTCTCGACGTCGATCGAGCCCATAATGACGGTCCTTATCGGCAGCGCCGGAAAACTCCATGCATTGTAGATGAGCATATAGCCATCGTTGAAATTTACCAGCACATCTTTGGCGGGCAGGGTGCCTTCGGCCAGGGCCATCACCAGGGCTGAATTGACCTCTTCCTCGGTCAGCACCAGATTAATATCCTTTTTAGTATTTGAGGAACTGGCTGTAACGCAACTGGTTTTTAAATCGTCCAATTTTTGGTTGAGGCTGTCGACCGATTCGGAGGACAATACAACGGGACGCATGTTGGAGCGGATGTCCGGGGTCAGCAATGCCATCACATAGCCGATCACTATGGCTAGAATGGCAAGCACCGCCAGGACGCCCATAGCTATTAAAAATCCCTGAAGGATTTTCATCGATTCTCCTCCTTAACTAACTGTGCCGGTGGTTATTCAAGATAGTCTTTGAGCTTTCGGCTCCGGCTGGGATGACGCAATTTACGGAGGGCCTTGGCCTCAATTTGCCTGATCCTCTCGCGGGTGACGTTAAATTCTTTGCCGACCTCTTCCAGTGTCCTGGCCCTGCCATCCTCCAGGCCGAATCTCAAGAGCAGTACCTTTCTCTCGCGTTCTGTTAGTTCACCCAGCACCTTATCAAGCTGAGCTTTCAAGAGCTCGCGGGATGCTGCATCGGCCGGGGGCAGGTTTGACCTGTCCTCGATAAAATCACCGAGGTGGCTATCCTCTTCTTCGCCGATGGGCATTTCCAGGGAAATAGGTACCTGCGATAACTTCATTATTTCCCTGACTTTTTCAGCGGATATCTCCATGCCTTGCCCTATCTCCTCGCAACTGGGCTCTCTGCCGAACTCCTGTGAGAGCTTGCGATTGACCTTGAGCAGCCTGTTGATCGTTTCAACCATATGGACGGGTATGCGGATGGTCCTGGCCTGATCGGCTATGGCCCGGGTTATGGCCTGCCGGATCCACCAGGTGGCATATGTACTGAATTTATAGCCCTTGCGGTACTCGAATTTTTCAACCGCGCGGACCAGGCCGATGTTACCTTCCTGAATCAGGTCCAAAAGTGGCATGCCATGTCCTACATACTTCTTGGCAACGCTCACAACCAATCTCAAGTTGGATACGGTCAATTGTTTGCTGGCCTCTTTGCCGTCCCGGTCGATGTGCTCGAATTTGTGCTGAAAGCCGCGGCTTTTATCCTCTATCTTTTTTATAAGCTTGGCATCCCCATTTTTGCTCACCGATTGCTTGACTTTCTCCCACGAGGGGTTGCCATCTATGATAGAGAAGATTTCAGGATTCAGCATTCTGACGTAAATCGAGTAGTCAACCATGCGTTTCTCGATTTCAGGTGGTTCCAGCGACAGCTCCCCTGCTATCTTCACAACCATCTCAGGGTTAATAAACTCATCAATAGACTGGTGCAGCTTGGGGTTAAGCAACCTTTCTTTAAAACTGAGTTTCTTAGCCACAGCAAGGTGTTCTGAAAGTTTGTCGATAACCACGTCGCATTCGGCCAGGTTCACCAGTAGCTGGATGACGAAATCTGATATGGAGGGGAACCTGTTAAGGTGGTTTTTAAACGCATACTTTATATTCTCGATGTATTTGTAGGGTTCGATCTTGCTGGCTAGTTCACGTTCAAGCTTGGCATTCAGGAGAGGGTACTTGCCTATTTCATGCAAGTACATCCTGACCGGATCGTCAATCGCCTCATGATCGGCCAGCTCGACTTCAAGCTCCACGAGCGGCTTTTCCTCTTCCGCCTCCGGCTTCGCAACCCACTCCTCTTCGGCGAATTCAGGAGCTGCCTCTATGTCCGTAAAAAGAAGCTCTTTTTCCTCCGCAGGGGCAGGTTCGACCTCGAGCTTATCCCAATGGTCGTGGTGGACTTCAAAATCGGTCTGCACGAGGTCGACGGTATCGCCGGCGGCAACCTCCGGTACGGCTGCTGACGTTTTTTCTGCTTTAGCCGGGGCTTTTGCAGGAGCTTTAGCTGGTCGTGTTTTTTTCTTTACTACCGGTTTAGTCGTCTTGGCCATTTAGACTCCCTTTGTGCGGCTAGAAATGCGGCCACGTTTTTTAAAAATATCATGCAACTGCGGGCCTTCGTCAATTCCGTGTTCTATAAGTTTTTTTACATATATTTCTTGGAGCCGGTTGATACAGTCATTCAGCGCGTATTCTCTTTCCCTTTTGCTCTGGCCTAATGATGGCGGAAGCTGTTTTCCGAATGCCAGTAAGTGGTCAAAACAATCATGAATAGCCGGGTCGAGACTGGCTGCTATAGAATCTACATCGGAGTTTTCCTGCCACTTAAATAATATATCCTTATTATCTGCATGTTCAAAATATTCGGCTGAAAGTTTCATTCCTGCGGGCCTTATATCAGGAAACTGCAGCAATAGCGCCAGGCAATACTCCTCAATGGGCCTTGAAGATTCGGCCTGGACTGCGTAGCTCCTGATTACCTTATTTCCCCTTGATGTTTTACCTTTTTTCTCCCGATTTAGCAAGTCAAATAAGTCTTTATGCATGCCCGTATAGTCCATTTTTAACAATGCTGCAACCTTCTGGATGTAGTGTGCACACCGAACAGGATCATCGATAGGGGCCAGTATCGGCACAAACTTGGAAACAAAGGCGGATTTGTCTCCGGGACTATTCTGGTCTATGGTAGCAAGTTCCTTTTTCAATGTAAAATCAATAATCGGCTGTGACTCTTTGAGCAGCTTGCCCCATTGTTCCGGCGATTTCCTGATGATCTCGTCGGGATCTTTGCCGCCCTTAATCTCCACCACCTGGACCTCGTGTTTTACCAACTCATCATAGGTCTTCGGATCTGTCCAGGGCATCCAGTAGTCCTTGGGTATCTGCTCGTTGATGGTAATAATGCTCCTGGTGGTGGCCTCCAGGCCGGCCTTATCTGCGTCCAGCGCCACGATTATATTCTTGGAGAACCTGCGTAAAATGGATATCTGTTTTTCCGTGATGGCTGTTCCCATGCAGGCGACTGTGTTTTCATAGCCGAATTGATGTGCGGCGATGGTATCCATATAGCCTTCCGTAATCACTGCCGCATCCTTCTGCCGTATGGCTGCTTGCGCCCGGTCGATCCCGTAGACGACGCTGCTTTTATTGAAAATCAGGGTCTCCGGCGAGTTTAGATACTTGGGCATGGAGTCATCCAGCGCACGGGCCCCGAAACCGATAACGCGGCTCTTAACATCTCGCAGAGGGAAAATAAGGCGATTCCTGAACCTGTCATAGTGTCCCCCGCTGTCCCGCGGCGCCACCAGCCCCACAGCCAGCATGTCCTCATCCCGGTAGTCTGATTTGGCCAGGTGGGAGCTGAGTTCATCCCATTTATTGGGTGCGAAACCAAGCTGGAAATCATCTATTACCTTGGCTGACAGGCCGCGTTTTTGCGTGTAGATTCTGGCCTTTTCAGCCTCACTGGAATGCAAAAGGAGGTAATGGAAATACTCGGCCGCCACCTCGGTGATTTTATACAGGCGGTCCAGCCTGTCCTGCTCTTCCTTGTTGCTCTTCTCGGACTTGTATGAAAGCGTTACATTGGCTTTTTCCGCCAATAAGCGCAGGGCCTGCCCGAAATCCAGACCCTCCTTCTTCATGATGAAGGTAAAGATATCTCCGCCCGTGCCGCAGGCGCCGAAGCAATGCCAGCTCTGCTTCTCAGGGAATACGAAAAACGAAGCTGTTTTTTCTGAATGGAATGGGCAATTGGCCTTGAAATTTTTCCCCGACGGATGCAGTTGCACATATGGGGTCAAAACGTCCACGATGTCCAGCTTCTGCTTAACTTCGTCGACTACATTCATGTCTCAACCTTCTGACTTAGCTCATGCAACGAGTGTTGCTTCCAGTTCCTCCGCTTTGTGTACAGCGTAATGATCGGTCATTCCGGCTATATAGTCGGCAACCCTCTTTACCGCGGGGTCGTCATTCTTTAAATTATACTCTGGGGGAAGCTTTTCAGGGTTTTCAAGGAAATAGTTAAACAGGAAAAATATTATCCGGCGTGCCTTTTGCACTTCTTCGGTTTCAAGGCTGGTATTATAAACCCTTAAAAATAAAAAATCACGCAATTCGTTGGCGGCGCGCCGTATTTTGTCGCTCATAGTGATAACCGGCATCTGCCGGTTCATATTAGCGGCCGAAAACCTGACAATATCTGTCACCAGCCTGTTAATGCGTTTGGAGTTGGTGTCTCCCAGTATTTTGGAAGTGGAAGACGGCAAGTCCGCAGGAGTTATAATGCCTGCCCGCATCGCATCCTCAACGTCGTGATTAATGTAGGCCACCAGGTCGGCTATCTTCACCACCTGGCCCTCGACCGTCACCAGGTTGTTCCATCCCTCCTCCATTATCTCCAGGTCGCCCTTGGAGTGATTGAGGATACCGTCCCGCACTTCATAGGTCAGGTTGAGACCCCTGCCCTTTTTCTCGATATAGTCCACCACCCGCAGGCTCTGTTCATTGTGGTGGAAACCTCCGGGAAGCAGCTCATTGAGCGCCTGTTCGCCCATGTGGCCAAAAGGTGTGTGGCCGAGATCGTGACCCAGCGCTATAGCTTCTGCCAGGTCTTCATTAAGGTTCAGAGCACGCGCAATCGTCCTGGCAATTTGCGATACCTCGAGGGTATGGGTAAGGCGGGTGACATAATGGTCTCCAAGAGGCGCAATAAATACCTGGGTTTTATGTTTCAAGCGGCGGAAAGCATTGGAAAAGATGATGCGGTCGCGGTCACGCTGAAAGGATGTCCTCATGGGGCAGGGCTCTTCCGCTTTCGTCCTGCCACGGCTGTCGGCGCTGTGTGCTGCATATGGGGACAGGCGCTCTTCAGCCCTTTCCAATCGTCGCCGGATATTAAGATCAGACATAAGAAAACGTTGTTATAAATTATAGTACATTATTAATGCAAGGACGCTTTTTAAGCCTGTAATCCCATACTGCCGCCCTTTAAAACGTAGATAATGCATGTGGAAAGGTTGTAAATAAAGAAGCTACACGTTGAACAGGAAATGTGTGATATCGCCGTCCTGCACGATATAAGTCTTGCCTTCCAGTCTCAACAGGCCGTGCTTGCGGGCCTCGGCCATGTTGCCGCTTTTCATGAAGTCATCATAGCTAACGACCTCGGCGCGGATGAACCCCTTCTCAATATCCGTGTGGATCTTGCCGGCTGCTTTGACGGCGGGCGTGTCGCGATGAATGGTCCAGGCCTTTACCTCGTCTTCGCCCACAGTGAAGAAAGATATCAAGCCCAGCAGGGAATAGGAATGCTTTATGACAGCGTCGAAAGCTGTCTCCTTCAGCCCGATATCCTTGCGGAATTCTTCAGCCTCATTCGGGCTGAGCTGCACCAGTTCCATCTCCAGTTGGCCGCACATCGAAATGAAGTCAACCTGCGGGCGCATGCAGGCTTTCTTAAGCTCCTCCAGCGTCTTCTCATAAACGGGAAGCTGTTTTTCGCCGATATTTATGACTATCAGCATGGGTTTGGCGGTCAGGAACTGGTAGTTGCTGAGAGAACGCAGCTCATCTGCATTGATCTGCTGAAGCTTGATGGGCACATTCTGCTCCAGCGACTTCTTGATACGCAGCAACAGCTCCTGCTCTTTCATGGCTGAGTCGCGTTCAGCCGATTTGCCCATCTTGAGGGCGGACTCCAAGCGGCTGAGGCGCTTTTCGATAATCAACAGGTCGGAGAAGATCAGCTCCATATCCAGGGTCTCTATATCGCGCAGGGGATCGACTTTACCCTCGACGTGGGGGATATTTTCATCTTCGAAGGCCCTGACAACCTGCAGGATGGCGTCAGCGGTGCTGAGGACGTTGAGGAACTGGCCGCTTACGCCCTGTTCTTTCCCGAATCCTTTGGATAGTCCTCTGATATCCACATATTTGATCTCGGCAGGAGTGGTCTTTTTGGGATGAAAGATATTGCTGAGCTTCTGCAGCCTTTCATCAGGGACCTTGGCTACGGCAGGGTTGGTGGTCAGGCCGCCGCTCGAGTGTGGCTTATTCTCCGCCGTGAACTTGGTGAGAGCATTGAAGATGCTCGTTTTACCGCTTCCGGGCAAACCTATAATGCTTATTTCCATCGTGGCCTCGCTAACCTAAAAACTATAGGACAGCCCCAATGAAAATGCAATAGCGGCGAGGGGTTTCGTAGTTGTTGCAGGTTTATCCGTGTGATATAATCAGTAGAATTTCGCAATCTGGAGGATTTATTGTGCCCAGTTACGAACTGGTTTTCATCTTAAACCCAACACTAACTGAAGAAGATTTTTCCCGTTTGATGGGAAAAGTCAATGATCTTATTGCCAAACAGGGCGGGACGGTTTCAGAGACTATTCCCTGGGGCAAGCGCAGGCTTGCGTATCCGATCAAAAAGCAGTCGGAAGGGAACTATGTACTTGAAAAAGTTCAGATCAAGCAGACAGCCCTTAAAGAACTGGATGCCGGTCTGAAGCTCACGGATGACGTTTTAAGGTATTTGTTCATACGCGAAAAGAGTTAAATTACGGGAGGGGTTGATGGCGAGTTTGAATAAGATTCTGTTAATCGGCAATGTCGGCGGCGATCCCGAGATGAGGTTTACACCCAGTGGTGTGCCCGTGACAACCTTTACGCTGGCGACTAACCGTAATACACCGCAGGCGGATGGTTCGGTAAAAAAGGAGACCGAATGGTTCCGGATCAGCGCCTGGAGGAAGCAGGCCGAGGCCGTCAACCAGTTTTTGACCAAGGGTAAGCTGGTTTACGTCGAGGGAACCTTGCGTACCCGTACATGGGATGGCAAGGATGGGCAAAAGCATCTCAGCCTCGAAGTGACGGCTGACAGGGTCATATTCCTCGACCGTCAGGGCGCAGCTCCATTACCGCCCGAAGAAGTTCCGGCAGAAGAAGGGGATATTGAACCCGATGACATCCCTTTTTAAATCCTTAATATGAAGGAGGACTACTAATAAACAATGGAAAGCAATACCGGCCCAGTCAAAAGGGAAAGGGGGCGCAAATTCATTGTCAAACCTAAGGTTTGCATGTTTTGTGTTGATAAAACGCCGATTGACTATAAGAATATAACACTTGTACAGCGTTTCGTTTCCGACCGCGGCAAGATCGTGCCGCGCAGGCGCACAGGGGTGTGCGCCAAACATCAGCGCAGCTTGTCACAGGCCATTAAAAGAGCCAGGTATCTGGCCATACTGCCCGCTTCTCCCAACCACGTTTACAATATAAGTGGCGGCAGCGAACGAAAAGCCTAATCAAATCTGGAGAATTGAATTGCCCAAGAGGACATATCAACCGAAAAAAAGAGGACGAATTAGAAAGCACGGTTTCCGTGCCAGGATGTCAACACGCGGCGGCCGTGATGTATTAAAGGCACGGCGGGCCAGGGGACGCTGGAAGCTCACTCAGGTATAGCAATATATGGCCAAGAGATTGGCTTTAACCAGGAGAGCACAGTATTTAGCAGTGTATAAATCGGGCAGGGCGTTTGCCGAAAATCTGCTGGTAATCAAAATACTCTCGAACAGCCTGGATACCACCAGAGTGGGTTTCTCAATAACCAAGGAGATCGGCAAAGCGACCGTTAGGAACCGTGTGAAACGGCTGCTTAAAGAGAATGTGCGGCTACTTGGAATTAAAGAAGGGTGGGATATAGTATTTATAGCGCGCCGCGGCATAGTTGATGCCGACTATCATGAATTGCGGGCTGTCGTGATCAAGCTGCTGCGCCGCGCAGGTTTATTGATAAACGATGTTAAAACAGTTGGCCCTGAAATCAATTAAGGTCTACCAGGGGACCATATCCCGGATTACACCGCCGGCTTGCCGGTTCACCCCCACCTGCTCTCAATACGGGTACGAGGCCATCCATAAATACGGGCTTCTGAAGGGCGGATGGATGACGTTTATAAGGATATGCCGCTGCAATCCCTGGACTGAAAGCAGGTATGACCCCGTGCCGTAAATGAAAATATCCGGAATGAATCAGGATAAATGAATCAGGATAGTTGATGATCAAAACAAAAAAATACGTAAACATTATATTAATACTGGCCATCCTGTTGCTGGTCTTCGTCGCCGGCTGTTCGATGGTCGGGGGCGGAGGCTGTTCCGGCACGGCGGCCCAGGGATGGTCCGGGTTCACCACTTACAAACAGGATATATGTTTTGGATCGATTGAAGGCAAGGTTATTGCCTTCGACCCGCAAGCCCGCACAGATAACAAAACCTTCCCCGCCGACGACGAATGGGTCTATCAGATCAAGACCGCTTCACCGGGCGCCGCCTGCGGCCCCATGTGCTCGCCGTCTTCTTCGGCCGCCGGCCTGGGTATTTATGATACGCCGGTAGTTGTTGATGACCTGGTGTATGTCGGCAGCTACAGCGGTAAAATCTACGCTATCAATGCCCTTAAAGGTGTGGTCAGGTGGGTCTATCCCAGGGAAGGCTTGGATACGGTAGGCGCTATAGTCGGCAATATGATCACCGACGGTAAGAGCCTTTATTTCGGCAGCTCGGATTCCAAGATTTACTCGCTGGACGCAGTCACCGGCGACTTTAACTGGGATTTCCAGACCTCCAGCAAGATCTGGACCGGCCCGGCTATCGACAATGGGGTCATTTACGCTGGGAACTACGGCGGTGATATATACGCCATATCGGCAGATACAGGCAAACAGGTATGGAGCATCAAAATACCGTCAGCGGTATCCTCGTCGATCACAGTTTCCGGTGATACCATGTATTTCGGCACCTTTGACCGCTATCTCTATGCCCTGGACAAAGCCACAGGGCAGGAAAAATGGAAGATTGCCGGCGATAACTGGTTCTGGGCCCAGCCCTTGGCGGCCGGCGGCAAGCTTTATGCCGCATGCCTTGACCAGAAACTATACGCGCTAGACCCGGCCACCGGGCAGCAGCTCTGGCAGTTTACGGCCGACGCCCCCATTGTCGCACCTCCTGCTATTTCGGGGAACAACATTTATACCATAAGCAACAAAGGCACCCTGTATAAGCTCGACGCCGCAAGCGGAACGCTGGTCAATACGAATTCAGTGGAATTCACCGTCTACAGCCCCATGTATGCCAGCGGGGACATGGTTTATGTTTATGCCAGGGACCATAATGTTTATGCCGTCGATACGGCCAAGAGCACTATCGTGTGGAAATTCTCATCGTATTTAAAATAGGTCAAATGAATGGTTGATATTTGGAATATAGCGATACTTAACCCCATGCTCAACGGGCTTATTGCCCTGTCAGAGCTGTGCTTCAAGAATTTCGGCCTGGCCATCATCGTGCTGACCGTCGTAGTCAGGCTGATTTTGACGCCGCTTACTTACAGGCAGACGCAGTCGACCAAGGCCATGCAGTTACTGCAGCCCAAGCTCCAGGAAATACAGAAGAAATATGCCCGGGATCAGCAGAAGTTGCAGCAGGAGATGATGAGGCTTTATAAGGAAGCCGGCATCAACCCGCTGGGATGCATGTGGCCGATGCTGATACAAATGCCTATCTGGATCGCACTGTACCAGTCCATCATGCAGGCCCTGGCTGCCACTCCGGAAAACCTGCTTTTGCTTTCGCAGCACCTCTATTCCTGGGATATGGTCGGCAATGCCATACCCCTGAATGAGGAATTCCTGGGGCTGCGCCTTTCACAGCCCGATCCCACCCTGATATTTGCCATATTGGTAGGTCTGACCATGTGGGTACAGCAGAAGATGGTGACCCCTCCTCCTGCAGATGCCCAACAGCAGCAGATGTCCAGCATGACGACTTTGATGATGCCGCTGATGTTTTCATTTTTCACTCTATCCTTCCCCAGCGGGCTGGCCCTGTACTGGGTGGTATCCAATATCATAGGCATATTGATCCAGTATCTAGTTGGTGGCGGCTGGGGCTACTTCACACTCCCGTTTTTGAAACCCAAGGCTGCTGCTCCTGCGCCCAAGACAGGACAGTATGTAAAGGACCTGAAAGAAGGTAATGAAAAGAAGAAGGGATGAAATTGAGAGAACTGGAAATAAGCGCGAAAACGGTTGACGAGGCGACAAAGGTTGCGCTTGCACAGCTCGGAGTGTCCAGGGAAGAAGTCGAAATAGAGGTAATCAAGAAGGGCAAGTCCGGTATGCTGGGGATGGGCGCTGAGGATGCCAAGATCAAAGTCACACTGCTTGATGACGAGCGACAGCCGGGCCAGTTGGATGATGCGGCCGAGATGGCACGCAAGGTGCTGAGCGATATTTTAAAGGCCATGGGCATCGCCGCTGATATAGACGTAACTCCATCTCCGGACGATAACACGCCGGTGACTTTAAATATCGAGGGAGATGACCTGGGCGTATTGATAGGCAGGCGGGGGCAGGCCCTGGCTTCGCTGCAATACCTGGTCAGACTAATCGTAGCCGAGAAGTCCAAGAAGTGGATCTCTATCAATGTCGATGTCGATTGGTATAAGAAGCGCCATTACGATACACTCAAAAAACTGGCCGAGCGGCTGGCTGAGCAGGTTGCCCACAGAAAACGCACTATAACCATGGAGCCCATGCAGCCCGACGAAAGGCGCATAGTCCATATAACGCTTGCCAATCATCCTGATGTCATGACTCAAAGTACCGGGGAGGGGGACGGACGTCGAGTAGTAATCCAAATGAGGAACCGCTAGCCATGTTCCAGCCCGTCAACAGCAAGATAAGCTTCCCCGAACTAGAAAAAAGAATACTGGAAATCTGGCGCAGGGACCGTATCTTTGAGAAAAGCATAGAGGTTCGCAGCGAATCTCCCAAGTATATATTTTACGAAGGGCCCCCCACTGCCAACGGCAACCCCGGCATTCATCACGTGCTCTCCAGGGTCTTCAAGGACGTTATCCCCAGGTATAAGACCATGAAGGGATACTGCGTCCCCAGGAAGGCCGGCTGGGATACGCACGGCCTCCCGGTCGAGCTGGAAGTCGAGAAGATGCTGGGCTTCACCGGCAAGTCGCAGATAGAGGAATACGGCATCGCCAAGTTCAACGCTCTCTGCCGCGAGAGCGTCTTTAAATACGTCAAGCAGTGGGATTCGCTTACCGAGAGGATCGGGTTCTGGCTGGATATCGACCATCCCTACGTCACCCTCGACAATTCCTATATCGAATCATGCTGGTGGGCTATCAAGCAGCTCTGGGACAAGGGGCTTATCTACCAGGGCTATAAGGTTACCCCCCACTGCCCCAGGTGCGGCACCTCCCTCAGCTCCCACGAGGTGGCGCTGGGATATAAGGACGATACGGTTGACCCTTCCATCTATATTAAATTCCAGATATCGAAGCTGCCTGCCAGCCTGCCCGACGACAGCAAAGATAAATTCTCATTGCATAAATCTGTAGCTGCGGGAAAGGCTTATTTCCTGGCCTGGACCACCACGCCCTGGACGCTGCCCGGCAACACTTCGCTGGCCCTGGCGGCCGATGCCGATTACGCCGTGATCGAATACGAGGGCGTTTATTTGATATTTGCACAGGCCCTCATGGAACAGGCTGGCCTTGGCGACCGCCCGGTCCTCAAGACCTATAAAGGCAGTCAACTCGCCGGCTCGCTCTATATGCCCCTTTATAACCCGCATACCTACAACGTGGAAAGGAAGAGGGCCAGGCCCGGACTTCAGGGACAGTTTGACGTCCAGCCCATCGACCCCAACCTGACTTATAAGGTCATAACGGCCGACTTCGTTTCCATGGAAGACGGCACCGGAATCGTCCATATCGCCCCGGCCTTCGGCGAGGTCGACTTCCAGGCGGGACTCGATGAAAACCTCGATTTCGTACAGCAGGTGGACCTGGCCGGCAATTTAACCGGCACGTACTCTTTCGCAGGCAAATTTGTAAAGGATGCCGACCCCGAAGTCCTCAATGACCTGGATGCCAGGGGGCTTTTATTTAAGTCCGGCAAGATCACACATACCTATCCCTTCTGCTGGCGCTGCGATGCGCCGCTGGTCTACTATGCCAAGAAGACCTGGTACATCCGGACGTCCGCCAAAAAGGACGAGATGATTGCAGGCAACGAGCAGATCAACTGGTTTCCCGAGCATATCAAGGAAGGCCGCTTCGGCGACTGGCTTAAGAACAATGTCGATTGGGCCTTCTCTCGAGAGCGCTACTGGGGGACTCCACTCAATATCTGGGTCTGCGACAAGTGCGGCCACCAGGAATGTTTGGGAGGTCGTGACGAGATCAAGTCCAAGCCCGGTATCAAGGGTTTCTCAGATGACCTGGACTTGCACCGGCCCTTCGTGGACGGCCTGAGCTATGACTGCCCCAAGTGCGGCGGAAGCATGAACAGGCAGAGCGAGGTCATTGATTGCTGGTTCGATTCAGGCTCCATGCCCTTCGCACAGTGGCACTATCCCTTTGAGAACCAGGCCAAATTCAAGGAAAGCTTCCCGGCTGATTATATATCCGAGGCCGTCGACCAGACACGCGGCTGGTTCTACAGCCTGCACGCCATTTCCACTTTGATCTTTGATCAACCGTGCTATAAAAACGTCATCTGCCTGGGGCACATACTGGATGCCCAGGGCGAGAAGATGAGCAAGACCCGCGGCAACGTCGTCGACCCGTGGACGGTGCTCGACTCGTCGGGCGCCGATGCCCTGCGCTGGTACATGCTGACGGTCACCGCACCGGGGAACGTGCGGCGCATGTCCCCCGACATGGTAGTCGAGGTCATGCGCAACTTCCTGCTGACGCTGTGGAACACCTATTCCTTCTTCGTCATCTACGCCAATATCGATAATTTCGTCCCCGACAACAGGCCAATCTCCGCCACCTCCGACCTGGACAAGTGGCTGATATCCAGCCTCAACAAGCTGATTACGGAAGTCGATGGGTCGCTGGCTAATTACGATCCTACGGGGGCCGGAAGGAAGATAGAATCATTTGTTAACGACCTTTCCAACTGGTATGTCAGGCGCAGCCGCAGGCGTTTCTGGAAGAGCCAGAACGATGATGATAAACTGGCGGCCTATAACACCCTTTACCGCGCGCTGGTCACCGTATGCAAGTTGATCGCCCCCTTCACCCCCTTCATCGCCGAGGAGATGTACCAGAATCTGGTCAGGACAGTGGACAAGAACGCTCCCGAGAGCGTACATCTGGCCGAATTCCCCGTTGCCGATAAAAGCCTGGTCGACCCCGATATTATTTTCGATACCGAGCTGGCCATGAAGGTCTGCAGCATGGGCCGGGCGGCGCGCTCCAAGAGCGGCGTGAAAGTACGCCAGCCTCTGCCCAGGGTCTATGTCAAAGCTAAATCCTCCCGTGAGAGGGAAGCGCTTAAAAGGCTCTGCTCCCAGATCACAGATGAGCTTAACGTGAAGGCCGTCGATTTCACCTCCGAGGATTTAAAGGAGGGCAAGGACCTGTCCCTGGTGACGGAGAGCGATTACCAGGTCGGCGTGGTCACTGCCCTTACCCCCGAATTGCAGGCCGAAGGCATCGCCCGTGAGGTGGTCAGACGGCTGCAAACGATGCGCAGGTCGGCCGGACTCGAGATCGCCGACCATATCAGCACCTACTACCAGGGCGGCGAACAGCTTGAAAAGGTTATGACCGGTTTTGCCGACTATATACAGCAGGAGACCCTGTCGCTGGAATTGAAGGGATCGGAGAAGGACTGGACGGAGGCCAAAGCGGATGCTAAGGTTTACCGCGAGGAATTCAAGCTGTCAGGAATTAAAGTCGAGCTGGGCATCAGGAAAGCCACAGCGTAGCCGTCAAATAAGTGACATTCACCTAAAATGTCATTGCGAGCGAAGTGAAGCAATCCTTTGATCGAAGGTGATTCCATGAGATAGCCATCCCGATTACATCGGGACTGCGCTCCTCTCTATGACGTTATAAAAGCGCACCCCACGGGCTTAAAGATTTATTGTGTGGGTGGCGGGCTGGTGATCAGCGTGACAGTTGCGGTCATGGTAGTCTTTCCCCGCACATAGGTAAGCGTCACTTGATCGCCTATCTTAGAGTTGCGCAGATCGTTCAACAGGGTCGGAGCATCGGGGACATCCTGCCCCTGGAATTTCGTGATCACATCCAGCCTTTTTATGCCCGCATTGGCTGCCGGGCTGCCGGGCTGTACGAAGGTGACCACTGCACCCTGTTTAACGCCCAGTCCGTTGTAGTAAGCTACGTAGTCTGTTACCGTGTAAAGCTCAACCCCGAGGAAAGGGCGTGTGACGTATCCCTTATTGATCAGCTCCTGTAAAATCGGCATAGCCGAATTGATGCTGATGGCATAGCCCAGCCCTTCCACGCCGACCTCCGAGATCTTGGCGCTGGTTATGCCTATGACCTGTCCCTTCATATTCAAAAGCGGGCCGCCGCTATTGCCTGGGTTAATGGCCGCCGAGGTCCCGATCAGGTCGTACAATGATTCCTGGTCGTTCATCGAGAGGGTGATCTTCAGGCCGCTGACTATGCCCTCCGAGGCTCGGATACCCTGTCCCAGCGGGTTGCCCAGTGCCACCAGCCAGTCACCTACACGAAGTGTGGATGAATCGCCGACGGCTGCCGCCGGCAGGTTCTGCAGGTCGACCTTGACGATGGCTAGGTCGGTCAGGGGGTCGCGGAATACGTTGGAGGCGTTGCCTTCGAAGCTCCTGCCGTCCGAGAACTGGACGGCTACCTTGTTGGCGCCCTCCACCACATGGTTGTTGGTCACAATGATACCGTTCTTATCCAGTATCCAGCCCGAGCCTGCGCCGGACTCGGTTACCTGCCTGCTGAACATATCGTTGACCACCTGCTCGGTGGTTATGGTCACCACCCAGGGGTAGGCCTGCTGCACCACATCGGCAATGCCGGGCAGCACCGGTGAATTCTCGGATGCGACAGGGGTCGTCCAGCTTGCATCGGGAGGCGTTATGTTGGTGGGAACAGGCTGCGCCTGAGTCTGCGTTTGTGTTTGGTCCGGGGGCGGAGTGCCCGCCTGGAACCCGTTAGACGATACTACAAAATAGCAGGAAGTGCTGACGATCAATACGAATAAAAGCAGCAGGGCTGCAACGGTCTTTTTCATGACATCAAACCCCTATGATTTTACGGAATTGCTCAGGATTGTAGCATAAAGCTATATGACGGGCAAAAGGGCGGCCGTCCTATAGACGTCTTTTTGACGAAGTAAGTTTTCCTCTTGTCATTGCGAGCTAAGCGAAGCAATCCTTTGAATGAAGGTGATTGCCGGACCTGATTCCATTAGATTGCCACGTCGCTACGCTCCTCGCAATGACATCGTCAATATAGGGCAGGGTGTCTGCAAAAGAGGGATGCCTCCGTTAAATGAAGTACGGCGGGGGCAGTCTGCCCCCGCCGCTATGTACTGTTTTATTTGGATTCTACGTAATCAACCTTGGGCAACTGGGACAGGGCTTTTTTGACGTTATCCTCCGAATAGGCATCGGCTTCCAGTTTGCCGGCCAGGAACAGCTCGTAGGCGCCCAGGTCGAAATGTCCGTGGCCGCTGAGGCCCATGACGATGACCTTCTTTTCACCGGACTCTTTGCATTTGAGGGCCTCGTCTATTACGACCTTGATGGCATGCGCCGGTTCGGGTGCGGGTATGATGCCCTCGGTGCGGGCGAACTTGATAGCGCTTTCGAAGGTGGCTTTCTGATCGACTGCCCTGGCTTCGATAAGTTCCAGCTTGTGCAGGTGCGATACCAGCGGCGACATGCCGTGATAGCGCAGGCCGCCGGCGTGGATGGGTGACGGTATGAAGGCGTGGCCCAACGTGAACATCTTGGCGATGGGGGCCATGCCGGCTACGTCGCCATAGTCCCAGGCGTAGGGGCCCTTGGTCATGCTGGGGCAGGCGCTGGGCTCGACGGCGATGATCTGTATCTTCTTGCCTTTCATCTTGTCTTTTACGAAGGGGACGGCCAGTCCGCCGAAGTTGCTGCCGCCGCCTACGCAGCCGATCAGGATATCGGGATAAACACCGGCCATCTCACACTGTTTCTCGGTCTCGAGCCCGATGATGGACTGATGCAGGATGACGTGGTTCAACACGCTGCCCAATGAATAGCAGGTGTCGTCGCGGCTGAAGGCATCTTCCACAGCTTCGCTGATGGCGATGCCTAGGCTGCCCGGGGAGTTGGGGTCCTGAGCCAGTATCTGCTTGCCGATATTGGTCTCGGTGCTCGGGCTGGGGATGACCGTGGCGCCCCAGGTCTCCATCATGATGCGCCTGTAAGGCTTTTGATTATAGCTGACCTTGACCATGTAGACCTTGCATTCCAGTCCCATGTACTGGCAGGCTAGGGCAAGTGCGCTTCCCCACTGTCCGGCGCCGGTCTCGGTTGCCAGCCGCTTGATGCCAGCCTTCTTGTTGTAGTAGGCCTGTGCGATGGCGGTGTTGAGCTTGTGGCTGCCAGCCGGGCTGACGCCCTCGTATTTGTAAAAAATCTGGGCCGGCGTTCCCAGGGCCTTCTCAAGCTTGTAGGCACGGATGAGCGGGGTCGGGCGGTACATCTTGTAGACTTCCTGCACTTCCTCGGGAATCTCGATGAAGTGCTCCTTGCTGAACTCCTGGTCGTTGAGTGCGGCCGGGAAAAGCGGCGGAGGCAGGATGGTCGGTTCGTGCGTCTGCGGGTGCAGCAGTGGGGGCAGGGGCTTGGGAAGGTCGGGCAGAATGTTATACCAGGAAGTGGGCATATCCTTTTCTGCCAGAATGTACTTGGTTAATTTCTTTGCCATTTTTTTCTCCTTAATTTTTAAAATAGTGCATGACCGGTTGACCTAAATCTAATTAAAGGCCCCGGCCGGGCCACATATAAACTCTCATCCTTAAAAGACCTCCGTTAAATAAATTAAGCCTCTCGCCTAAGGGGCGAGAGGCTTTGCTTCGCGGTGCCACCCTTATTAGTCTATACCTAGACCATCTTTGGCAGGTACGGCCTTGCGGCGATACCCTGGATTGTGATCACGCTATCCTTGCGTCAAAGCCTACTCGGATAATTCCTTTCGGTTTGCGGCTCCTGGGCCCATTCGATTTCCGTTCCGGCGTCAGCTCTCACCTGGCCTGACTCTCTGTAGCCTTCGCTGCGAAATTTACTATTCCCGTTCACAGCCTTTGCAATATTCAATTGTCAATATAATAAATGAAAGTCCAGTTGACTGTCAATAAAGGGTATCCGTGATATTAAAAACTAATTACTTGCTTAGGGTGGGCTGTCAATGCCACTACTACAAATCCGAAATTCTGCCAGACGAGTTCTACATATCCGCCCTCGTCAATTTTTCTAACTTTTCAGCAAGGCTATCTCATACAGCAGAGAGGGATATTCGACAGTCTCCTATAACAATCAACTAATTGTACCGAGAGTAACTATCAAACTCGTTTTAATTTGAAAACGTCTACTGCTTGCCTAAGAACTTATTAACTCTGTTTTGAGCATTTGTGCGAAGATTGTAGTAGTAAAAAGGAATATCAAAGCTATGGTAAACCCCACTAGGGAATGCTCCTGGATTTTTAGCTGATGGTCCCGGAGACCAGAGACTTGCGTCAGCAGTACTGCAAATCAAAACACCGCTAGTTTTGTCGATCCTGGCATCGGCGTACTGCGGCTCTTGCTGCCAAGATACAAAATTCGGCGGAACCGGCATGAATGATCCCTGGCCTTCGGCAGTGGTTGCTAATGTTTCGTCTGTCTTCCAATTGATTGGATTTATGACACGACCAACCATGCCATATAAGACTGGATTGATTCCACCTATTACAGGAGCTTGAGTGTTATATGAAATTATCACTCCAGTGTCATCAGGACCTGTGGCAAATTTCAGGTGCTTATTATTATCAAGGTATGCCTGAGTTACTGGATGGCCGATAACGTAAGCAGCAACCATATTTTTATTTACCTCCGGGTGATCTTTCATGTATCCGGACAACAGGTTGCTGATTACAGTTGCGCCTTGCGAATGTCCGACTAAAATAAACGGACGGCCGTTGTTGTAGTGCTTGATATAGTAGTCGAAGGCCGCAACTGCATCCAATGTCGGTATACCTGCTATAACGTTTAATCGATCGGTTGACGACAAGTTATCTTGTCTATAGTATGGGGCGTAAATATTACCTACGGTTTCAAAAGCAGTAGCTTGTCGTGCAAATGCTGCGGGTGCCTGTGTTAACATGGTTGGTTCGTCGATAGCACAAATCTGTGGATTATTAGGATCAGTACTCGTCCAGGCTGTTGGGTAAAGGTAAAATACATCTACTGCTTTGACTGTAGCAGGTAAAGACAACCAATGCACAGCTTGTGAGTAATCAGTAGCTGGTTCCTTGCAGCTTGCCGAAAGCAGTCCTGCCGCGACTGCGCCCAGCGCCAACACGACGATTCCCGCTGTTTTGATGAAACCGCCACGCGTAAAGCCCCGATTATTATCAGACATACTTGTCCTCTCCTTTCATAAGGTTCAAATCTTCTTTACGTCAGTTTTACCCATTAACCGGGATTTCCCATATCAATTCGCAACCAAGCGATTATCAGCCTTCATCAGCCTTGGTTATGACCACCTCTTTACTTCCCTTCATATACGCTATTATACACTCGGTCTAGGAAATGGCAATAGTGGCTGTCTACACTAGGATTACAAATCAGCGAGTATAAAAATTAAAGGAGAGAACCCCTTTTGGACTAACCTAAAGAGTTTCTCTCCTTGGTGAACTATATATTATGCTGATGATAAAACGAGGCTACTTACTTCGTCAAAAAAGCGTCTATCGAGGCGGCGGCCCTTTTGCCTGCGCCCATGGCGCTGATGACGGTGGCTGCGCCGGTCACGACATCGCCGCCCGCCCAGACCCTGTCTTTAACGGTCTTGCCAGTCTGCTCGTCGGCCACTACAGTGCCGTGCTTGGTGATATCCAGTCCTTTGGTCGTCGAAGGTATCAGCGGGTTGGGGGTAGTGCCAAGGGCTACAACTACCACGTCCACATCCATCATGAACTCGCTGCCGGGTTTGATCACGGGACGCCTGCGTCCGCTGGCATCGGGCTCGCCCAGTTCCATCTGGTAGCATTCCATCGATTTGACCCAGCTCTTATCGTCGCCGATGATCTGCTTGGGATTGGTCAGGAACTTGAAGATGATGCCCTCTTCCTCGGCGTTCTCAACCTCCTCGTGGCGTGCTGGCAGCTCGGTGCGGGAGCGCCTGTAAACTATATAGACTTCCTCGGCGCCCAGCCTGAGCGCGCACCTGGCGGAATCCATGGCCACGTTGCCGCCGCCGATGACCGCCACCTTCTTGCCTACCTTGATAGGGGTGTCATAGTCAGGGAAGAGGTAGGCTTTCATCAGGTTGACTCGGGTCAGGAACTCGTTGGCCGAGTAGACGCCGTTGAGATTCTCCCCGGGGATATCCAGGAACATGGGCAGCCCGGCCCCGGTACCCAGGAACACGGCGTTGAATTCGTTGGCAAGCAGCTCGTCCACTGTAGCCAGCTTGCCCATGACGGAATCCAGCTGGACGTCCACGCCCAGCGATTTTACATAATCAACTTCGGCCTGTACTACTTTCTTGGGCAGCCTGAACTCGGGGATGCCGTACATCAGCACGCCGCCCGCGGTATGCAGGGCCTCGTACATGGTGACCTTGTGTCCCATTTTGGCCAGGTCGGCGGCGCAGACCAGTCCGGCGGGGCCGGAGCCGATCACCGCAACCTTCTTGCCGGTGGGTGGGGGCAGCTGGGTAGGCGACCTCTTTTCCTTGTTGCCCAGGTCCCAGTCGGCCACGTACCTTTCAATGCGTCCGATGGCGATGGGGGCTTTCTTCTTGCTCAGTGTGCAGACTTCCTCGCACTGGGTCTCCTGAGGGCAGACCCTGCCGCAGATGGCGGGAAGCGCATTCTTGCTCTTGAGTATCCTGACCGCCTCGGGCATGTCGCCCTCGCGAACCGCCTTGATGAACTCGGGTATATCCACGTTCACCGGGCAGCCGCTCACGCACATGCGCTTGGGGCATTGGATACAGCGCGAGGCCTCTTCCTTGACCATGTCATCGGTGTAACCCAGCGCTACCTCTTTATAATTATGTGCCCGGACCTTGGGGTCCTGGCGCGGCATTTCAACTCTATTCAGATTGATTTTGGATTTAGGTTTTTCTTCCAAGGCCGACCTCCGTTATTATTTGCTGCACTGGCAGGATTCCCACCTGTCGAGGGATTCCTTTTCTTCTTTCAGATATACCTTCTGCCTGTCGAAGGCTATATTCCAATCGACCTGGTGCCCGTCGAAGTCGGGGCCGTCCACGCAGGCGAACTTGGTCTTGCCGCCCACGGAGATGCGGCAGCAGCCGCACATGCCGGTGCCGTCGACCATGATCGAATTCAGGCTGACGATGGTCGGCACATTGAAAGGCTTGGTAGTTAATGAACAGAATTTCATCATAACGGCCGGGCCGATGGCGATCACGCGGTCAATTTTGCCGCCCTCGAGTTTGGCCTTGAGGGGCTCGGTGACTAGGCCCTTGGCCGCGTAGGAACCGTCGTCGGTGGTAACTATCAGCTCATCGCTTACTTTCTTCATCTTGTCTTCCCAGAAGAGCAGGTCCTTGTTGCGTGCGCCGATGATGGAGATGACCTTGTTGCCCGCCTGACGCAGCGACCTGGCGATGGGATGGATGGGTGCGATGCCCACGCCGCCGCCCACGCAGACCACCGTGCCGAACTTTTCGATATCGGACGGCAGCCCCAGCGGGCCGACCAGGTTGGTCAGGACGTCGCCGGCCTTGAGCAGGCCCAGCTTACGTGTGGAAGTGCCAACTTCCATGGCAACCAGTGTGATGGTGCCTTCCTTGGCATCCCAGTCCGCCAGTGTAAGCGGTATACGCTCACCCACCTCATCAACACGGATAATGACGAATTGCCCGGCCTTCGCTTTCTTGGCGAGCGCCGGCGCCTCGACCCTGAGGCAATCGATGACCGGGGTCAGCTTCTCCTTGGCGATGATTTTGAACACGCATACCTCCTATTCAGGCGATTTTAACTCTAACCGGCGGCTGCATGGGATGGTTGATCTTAAGCCGGTAATGGCATTTATAGCATCTCTTGCCTTCGTCCACAGCCTGCTGTTCGCTGTATCCGAATTCGACCTCGTCGAAATTGCCCTGTCGCTTGCTGTTCTCCAGCTCCGCCATATGCGGCTGCTTTTTTCCGGAGAAGTGAGCATCCTCGCCGAAGACGGGTTCCATGGCCTCGACGGGGGCCAGGACTTCGTCGACAACTCCTTTGCCGCCTAGGTATTTATCTATGGACGATGCGGCCAGCCTGCCCTGGGCGATGGCGCCGATAACGGAGGCCGGGCCGGTGACGATGTCGCCGCCGGCGAAAACGCCCTTTTTGCTGGTCTCCAGCGTGGCGGAACTGGCCTTGATATTGCCGCGGTTGACCGCCAGGTCGAATTTGGCGGGTATATCGGAAGCCTGGCCGATGCCGGCTATGACGTTGTCGTACTCGGTTATATATTCGCTGCCGGGGATGCGCACGGGGCTCCTCCTGCCGCTGGCGTCGGGGTCGCCCAGCCTCATCTTGATGCATTCCAGGGCCAGTTTGCCGTCCTTCTGCGTAATCTTATTGGGGGCCGCCAGGAAGACCACCTTGATGCCTTCGTGGATGGCCGCTTCCACCTCTTCGGGTGCGGCGGGCATCTCGGCCCTGGTGCGCCTGTAAACTATGGTGACATCATTGCAGCCAACGCGCAACGCCACGCGTGCGCAGTCGATGGCGGAGTTGCCGCCGCCGATGATGGCCACCTTCTTGCCGATCTTGAACTCCTGTCCCAGCGCCACGGTGCGAAGGAAGTCTACACCGTCCAGCACGCCGGGCAGGTCCTCGCCCTCGGCGCCCATCTTGGAGCCCTTATGGTCGCCGATGCCGACGAACACGGCGTCGAAGCCCTTCTGCAGCAGCTCGTCGACCGACTCGATGCGCTGGTTAACTTTAATATCCACGCCGACCTTTTTGATCTCGTCGATCTCGGCGTCCAGTATCTCACGCGGCAGGCGGTAGGCCGGGATGCCCACGCGCATCATGCCGCCGGTCTGCGGCAGGGCCTCGAAAACTGTGACCGCATGGCCGAACTTGGCCAGGTAGAAAGCGGCGGTCAGTCCGGCGGGGCCGGAGCCGACGACGGCGACCTTCTTGCCGGTGGCGGGCATGACCTTGTTGCCCTTCTTCCACAGCTCATTATCGTGGTCGGAGGCATAGCGCTTGAGGAATTTGATGCAGATCGGCTCGTCGAGCTTGCCGCGGCGGCAGGCCTGTTCGCAGGGATGGATGCAGACGCGTCCCAGCGCTCCCGGGAACGGCACTTTCTCCCGGACCACGGCCAATGCCTCGGGATATTTACCGCGGGAAACATAATTAACATAGCGGGGGATATCGATATGGGCCGGGCAGGCATAGCTGCAGGGCACCACATAGCCTTCCCATTCCGAGATGTTACGGTACCTGGCCTGCTTGTCCACCAGCGCGCCTACCGGGCAGACCTCAACGCAGGTGAAGCAATATTTGCAGCCCGAGTCCTTAAAGGTGTCCTTGACGGGTCCGCATACAGCGACGCCGTTTATCTCTTTATGGTCGAGGGCGTTGATGCCGCGTAGGTCGCGGCAGGCCCTGACGCACCTGCCGCAGTTGATGCATAGGTTGTAGTCCAGGTCGAAATAGGGGTTATCGCGCTGGATGGGCAGGTCGGGATATTTATATTCGATGTCAGCATTGCCCATATCCAGGAAGTCCACCAGGTGTTGAAGCTCGCAGTGGGTATTTTCCGGGCAGGTCACGCAGCGCTCGCTGACGTCCACGTTGCGCAGGCAGATATCGAAGGGGCGGCAGCGTTCGCGTCTCCAGCAGGTGAGGCAGGCGTTGGGGTGGCGCTTAAGTATGTTCAGCAGGGCCTGACGTTGCCTGTCCCTGGCAGTGGCGGAGTCGGAATGAACCACCATGCAGTCAAGGGCCTTAGTACCGCAGGCCTGGACGAGGTCCGCCTGTCCTTCTATTTCCACGGCACATACGCCGCATCCCTCTGTGCAGCTGCCGGATGCACAGGCAGGCTTGAGGTCGGGATGGTAGCAAATGGAGGGGATATAGATGCCGGCCTTATTGGCCGCTTCGATGATGGTGTTGGCGTTGTCTGCGCTTATGGTTTTACCGTCGATGGTGAGCTGTATCTTTGACATGGTCAATTACCTCCGAATTTGTCGGGAGTGATTTGGGGACAGTAACTCCTTGTGGAACGAACATTGCAATAGAAGGGTAGTCAAACCAATTTGTTAATTTATCAGAAAACGGCTTCAAAATCAAATAAAGCGGTATAGGGGTTCTCTTCGGTTAAAGTGTACGAGATTAGGGTAGTGTATCATTTTGAAACCTAGCAATAAGTCGTGATAAAATGATTATAGTAAAGGAAGTTATTTATTAAGGGGGAGGTTATTTATGGTCAAAACTTGGGGATGGATCAGTTTCATACTATTTTGCCTTGGCGTCATACTAGCAGTTGTCGGAGGTTTAGCATTTCCAGCGAGCGTAGTCATTGCAATAATACTTGTCATTTTCGGCTTTTTAATTGGCATTATACATGTCATAATTGACAAAGCAGGAAAAGGACTGGTTATCCTGCTCCTGGCCACGATAGCTATATTGGCAATGACGGCTGCCTTTGCTCCCATTACAGTTTTAGGCATCGGTACAGTGGCGGCCGGCGTATTAGTGAATTTTGCCGCGTTAATGTCGCCTGTGGCCCTCATCGCTGCAATAAAGGCGCTGCTGAAATTATTTCTCGAACCACAAGTTAAAATCTAGCCAGTCTTAAATCGACAAGACTAAATTGCCATTCATCTGAGACAGGCCATCTTTTACATTTAAGTAAAAGCGGCCTGTCTCATGGTTATTCAAAACAACCCTCAATAGTCCTTATTTGAAGCAATAGAAATGGTTTGTATCTACATACACCTGGACCGAATAGTACCGATATATGCTAAAATCTTGGTCATTACGAACCATTACGTAACATACGACGTGAGACATGTATTCTAAAGAGAAAGTTAGCCGGGTAGGAGGCGTTTGAAGAGGGGCTATAGTCCCTCTTATAATATAGAAGCCCCTCTCCCTGATAGTGAGAGGGCAGGGTGAGGGTGATAAACTTCCCGGGAGTTGATGATGAGAATCAATGTATATTGGTTTCTGTTTGTGCTTATTGCTTTTTTCGTATTTGCATGTGAGAGTCCGGCAGCCCATATTAAACAGGGGGACATCTATAGCAGCGATAAAAAATGGGACCTGGCTATTAAAGAATATAATAAAGCGATCCAGCTCGATCCCAAAAATGCCGTCGCCTACAACGAGCGTGGTTTGGCCTATAATAACTCGGGACAACGGGATTCTGCCGTTGCAGACTTTACCAGGGCCATAGAGCTCGATCCCAAATACGCTGTTGCCTATAACAACCGCGGACTTGCCTATATCGGGCTTGCCTATTGCTATGCGAAGGATGACATCGATTACCAAAAAGCCTTGGATGACTATTCTAAGGCGGTTGAACTGGACCCGAATTATGCCATTGCCTATTACAACCGTGGGCTTGCCTATATCTATGAGGACGATTACGACGACGCCATACCCAGCTATACTAAGGCGATTGAACTGGACCCGAATTATGCCTCTGCCTATTACAATCGATCACTTGCCTATCGCAATAAGGGCGATTACGACGATGCCTTTGCTGACTATAATAAAGCAATCGAACTGGACCTGGCCCATCCCCCGATAGGGCGTTGAAAAAGAAAACCGCGACCAAGATGTAGGACACGTTATTGCGAGGAGCCCGCAGGCGACGTGGCAATCTCATGGCATTAATTCTGGCAACTACCTTCGATCAAAGGATTGCTTCGCCCCGACGCAATCGGAGCTCGCAATGACATTGTTAACAGGGGACGTTGAAGAGGGGTTTTGGCCCCTCTTATAATATGGAGCCCCTCTCCCTACCAGGGAGAGGCCAGGGTGAGGTTAATAATAAAGTGAGTAAACGCAAACCCATCTTGGGTCTAGATTCCAATGTCTTTTACCTCGGCCTGGTTAGTTTTCTTACAGACATTTCCTCCGAACTTATCTTCACTTTAATGCCTCTCTTCCTGGCCAATGTGCTGGGAGCAAGCTCCGTCATCATCGGCTTTATCGAAGGTGTGGCCGACAGCACGGCTTCCTTGCTCAATATCCTTAGCGGCTGGTTCAGCGATAGGCTGGGCAAACGCAAATACCTCTCCTTCATCGGCTATGCCCTGTCGTCACTATCCAAGCCCTTCATGCTGATTGCCAATACCTGGGGGCCGATCATGGCCATCCGTTTTTCCGACAGGTTGGGCAAGGGCATTCGCACGTCGCCGCGGGATGCACTGGTGGCCGATTCCACCGCCGAAGATGTGCGCGGCAAGGCCTACGGCTTCCAACGTGCCATGGACACCGGAGGCGCGGCACTGGGCCTGCTTGCGGCAGCTATAGTAGTATATTTCGTGCAGGGCAGCGTACTCGATCTCGAATTCGATACCTATCGCTGGCTGATTATACTGGGGCTTATCCCTGCCTTCCTGGCGCTGTTTTTCTTCATCTTTGTCCATGAACCGGATAGACAGCTTGCTGCCTCATCATCTGGGATTGCCGCGGAGAAGCCGGCATTACCGGGCAAATTCAAGATATTCCTGGCGCTCATGTTCTTATTCACGCTGGGCAACTCCAGCGATGCTTTCCTCATTCTGCGGACACAGAATCTTGGCAACGATGTCCTGCTTATCGCACTGATGCTGGTCATGTTCAACGTTGTCTATGCCCTTTTCTCCACGCCTGCGGGCATAGTGTCGGACAAGCTGGGCCGCAGGACTGTGATTGTGGTGGGCTGGGCCATATATGCGCTGGTCTACCTGGGCTTTGCGCTGAGCAACGAGCCGTGGACAATCTGGCTGCTGTGGGCATTTTATGGCCTCTACTATGGCCTGGCGGACGGCGTGGGCCGGGCGCTGGTCAGCGACCTCGTCCCAGAGGAGACCAGGGGAACGGCCTTCGGCATGTACAACGGCATTGTAGGCATTACCCTGCTTCCCGCCAGCCTGATAGCCGGCTGGCTGTGGCAGTCCATCAACCCCGCCGCCCCCTTCTACTTCGGTTCTGCTTTAGCCGTGCTTGCGATGGTGGGTATGCTGGTGTTTATAAGAAGGTAACCAGCAGAAATGCTGTAGCTACTATCTTATCGTTGGCGGGTCGAATAAACCGGCAGTCACAACTTCTTGGACCCGGATTTGGCATTGCCTTTGACCATAGCTGTAATAAGATCAACGATTTGATCCACGTACTGCTCTACGGTACGGCTGTCTTTATACAGCCATCTCTTCAAGGCCCAGGTTTGACACATCACGACTATATTACTCGCAACTATAAACGGGTCTTTGACCTGGAAAAGGCCCTGCTGGCAACCGGCCTCAAGTATTTCCTGAAACACTTTGACGACCTGCTTTTCGACCTCCATTATTCCCGCGCTGTCTTCCCTTTTAACCTGAACAGCGGCTTGGTACCAGAAAACAGTCAACTTCCGCCCAATATGGACCGCGTAGGTGTAGTCTTTTACAGCTTTTACCAGTAACTCGTCGGGAGGCATTCGCTTCATCTCTTTGCGGACGTCATTTTCCCATTTAGTACTGATATTTTTTTGGATAATCAGGAACATTCCGGGGAAATCGTCTTTCGACTTGATATAGTAGTAAAGGTGTCCCGGACTGATATTGCACGCCTCGCCTATGTCCCTGGTCGTGGTTGGACCATATCCTTTCTTATGAAATAGGTCCGCCGCCGCCATCACGATCTGCAGTAACCTGGCGCCGCCTTTCTCACCCCTTCCGGTAACGACGATATCACTTATCGTTATATCCTCAAGTAATGATTTGCCTTTGCTAACTTTCACAGATTTATCTGAGGCCACTGGCAACATCCTCATTTAATTATTAGTTGGTAAAATATAGTTAGGCAGCTATTAAAATTCACGGCGGTGTCCTTTGCGAGCCTTGACAATATTTTGTAGTTGATGGTAGAGTATTTGACACATTATAGAGCAAACGGTCGAACTAGTGCAACCAGTTGCTCTGTTTAGCAGGTTAATTAGCAACTTTGTAATTTTCCAGAGATCAAGCAACATATAAGTTTCCATAAATCAAAGCAAATGCATCAAAATTGTGAGGCAAAATGTGAAGGAGGTGTTATTGGTTAGGCTGTATACATTTTCGCTAATTCATACCAAATAAAAATAGGAGGTTCAACAAGGCAATGATAAAAAAATGGTACAAGGTTTCCTCACTACTGGTAGCGGTGGTTATGGTGCTTACACTGCTGGCCACTGCCTGCGCAGCGCAGCAGACGCCGGCGCCGGCTCAACCCACAGGGCCTATCACCATAAACATCGGCGTGCCAATGCCTCTTAGCGGCACAGCAGCTCCATGGGGCCAGATTCCGACGCCACTCCGTGAAGCCTTCGTCCAGGTGTTAAATAAGCAAGGCTTTCAGGTAAATGGCCAGACTTACAACCTTAAGTTGATCCAGGTTGACGACGAGAACACGCCTGAGGGCGGCTCTGCCGCCGCTAAAGAGCTTATAGAAAGCGATGGCTGCAAGTTCTTTGCCGGGCACTGGTCCTGGAACTTCTCCGCCATAGCAGCTGTGACCAACCCGGCTAAAGTCATCTTTCTGACCAGGAACGGCGCTCCGGATGCTTTGCCTGCCAGTTGGGGCGGTGGCGGTGCATATGACCCCAAGACCATGCCTTATGTTGTTTTCGGCACTCCGTCTCAAGAGGAATTCCTGGCGGACTGCTTCGCACTTGTGGATGCGTTCCCCAATTACAAGAAGATAGGTTTGGTCGACTCATCAGTGAGCAAAGGTGGCCCGGGTTGGGTTGCCGTGGGGAAAGCGCTTGATGCAGCGGGAGTCAGGTATGCCAGTGAGTGGTTCGCGCCCGGCACCACAGACTTTTCTCCCATGCTCACCAGACTTAATCAGGAAGGTTGTGATATCGTCTTTGTCGCCGGGTGGGTCGGTGAATATATGGCGATGCTTAAACAGCGATATGAGATGGGCTACAAGAACATGAAGGTTGCCTGTTCCGGCCCATTCGTAAGCATGGACATATACCAGGCTGTTGTCGGCGTCGATGCCTTCGAGGGCGCCATCGGATCATACGAGGCCCCCTGGGCGTTCAAGAAGACCCAGGTCAACCCAAGCATAATCGCCCAGTGTCAGGAAGCCGAGCAGATTGCGGCGCAAACGACGGGAGCACCGTATGACTATACCGGTGAATTCCCCTGGGTACCCGCTCATGTAGAGATCCTGACTCAGGCAATGCAACAGGCCGGCACTGTCAGCGACCCTGATGCCATAATGAAGGCCATCCGCGGTGGCACCTTTGATACCACTGCAGGTAAATGGACAATGTCCGGTGCACAGACATATGGTTCACCTATAGTTTTCGGAACCCCTGCTTCCTTGTGCAGCATCCAGAACGGCAAAGAAGTATATCTTTCCGAACATCCAATGGAACCGCTGCCGTAACGATACAGAGATAAAGTAAGGAGAATTGGTATGCCCCCCGCTGGAATATGGATTGACGGACTGGTTCAAAGTTGCATCTATATGACCATGGCATTCGGCATGGTGCTGGTGTTCAGCATCCTTGGTATTCTGAACTGGACACACGGCCAGTTCTACATGCTGGGCGCTTTCGTCGTCTATTACGCAGTCACAGCGGCGGGCATACCTTTTCCCCTGAGCTTACTGGTATCAGGGGTAATTGTCGGCGCATTGGGTATGCTGGTGGAGAAGTTCATCATTGAGCGCCTCACGGGTCCGGGCTACGGCCTGTTGGCCGTAACCGCAGCTACCATGGCGCTCATCTTTTTCTTTGAGGGTGCGGCCGGCATGGCCTTTGGCCTGATGGCCAAGGGCATGGCCACCACGCTGCCGGGCGTACTTGACATGGGTGTATTCAGTATCAGCTATCAGAAAATCGCCGTTATCATTTTTACTCTGATCGTTATGGTCGCCATGTATATCGTGCTCAACCGTACCAAGATAGGAAAGGCTATCAGGGCAACAGCCCAGCAACCGGATGCGGCCAGCTTATATGGCGTCAATGTAGGATGGGTCTCATTGATTGTTATGGGCATCGGTTGTGCCCTGGCGGCCATGGCTGGGGGCATTATGGGACCTGTCCAGTCAGTTGATCCTTTCATGGGACGAATTCCCATGATTATGTCCCTGCTGGCCATTGTCATTGGCGGCCTGGGTAGCCTGACGGGCGCCATTGTGGGCGGCATCATACTGGGCCTGCTTAACAGCGTCATAGCATACAAGATTTCCTATTTATCCGAAGTTGTCCTGTTCGTGCTGGTGATTGCTATCCTGCTAATCAGACCTCAGGGCCTGTTTGGAGCCGCCTCGAAATGATTATAGGGCGCTTATATATAGACCAGAAGAGCGTCGTTCCCAAAGTTGTGATCGGGGTGGTTATTGCCCTGCTGGCTATTGTCCCGCTATTCACGACCAGTATGGTGACGCTGTCCACCCTCATATCAAGCGGCATCTGGGCAGTAGCGGTTATGGGCTTTATCCTGATATTGAGGACCGGCCAGTTCAGCATGGGGCAGGCGGCCTTTATGGCTATAGGCGGCTACGTCTCAGCCATCCTCACGCTTAACCTGGGCCTATCTTACTACTGGCTGAGTTTTCTGGCGTCGGGCGTTATTTCGGGGTTAATCGCTTTTGCTATCGGCCTGATCGTGCTGCGCGCCGGGGGCACATCCTTCTCGATTATTACCATCGCCTTCGGAGAGATAGTGAGGATCGTGGCATTGAATTGGGAAGATCTCACTCATGGGGCCGCCGGGATACTGGTTAAACCACCGCCGCCCATAAACATAGGGAATTTTGAAATTAACTTCTCTCTCAGCCTGGTGCCGTTCTATTATTTTATGATACTGCTGGTAGTTGCATCGGCCCTGTTCTACTGGCAAATCGACCGGATTCGTATAGGCGGTACATTCCGAAGCGTAGCCGCTAACCCCGTACTTGCCGAGCATTTAGGTGTTCACCTTATGAAGTATCGCGTGATCGCGTTTACTATTGCCGGCGTGTTCACCGGCTTTGCCGGCGCCTACTATGTCACCTTTATTTCGGTCATAAATCCGCTTATTTTTGATTTGTGGAAGTCCATTCAGATAATGATGATGGCCATTGTAGGCGGCCCAAGCTTGATAGTCGGAGGGGCGATCATAGGATCTACCGTACTGTATTCTCTGGGTAACTACCTGTCCCAGCTACCAGTACCCAATGTTCAGTATGTAGTGTTCGGCGCTGTGGTTGTGCTGGTGCTGCTGTTTCTCCCCAAGGGAACCGGGCTGGTCGACCTGTGGGGCAAGTTCTGGCGCAAGGTGTTTAGAGAGCCTGAAGAATATGAAATTCCCGGGGAATTCGCCGACGACGAGGAAGAATAGAACAGGACAATAATGAGATGGCATTACTGGAATTAAACGACATAACCAAGTTTTTCGGCAAACTCGCCGCTGTCGAGGATATCGATCTCAAGGTCGAGAAAGGCGAGGTCCTGGGCATTGTGGGGCCCAACGGCTCGGGCAAGACCACCTTGATCAACCTGATTTCAGGTTATTACAAGCCCACGCGCGGCGACATCTATTTTAATGGGCAAAAAATATCCGGGCTGAGGCCCGATCAAATAGCCAGGCTGGGCATTGTCAGGACCTTTCAATCGAATGTGCTCTTTGAAGGCGCTTCTGTAATCGAGAGCATGATGATCAGTTCCAGGCTGCAGTATAAGACCGCCGAGTGGCAGGCCTTCTTTAATACCAGGACCTATAAAGACGAGCAGGAAAAGGTGGTCGGCAACCTGCTTGAAACGCTGCAGTTGCTGGATATCTTTAACGAGACATTCAGGCCGGCTGCTGCGCTCTCGCACGGATACCAGCGCATGCTGGGAATAGCCGCGGCCCTGGCTGCCAATCCCAGCGTCCTGATGCTCGACGAACCTACCACCGGCATGAACCACGAAGAAGCCATGTTCGTGGTGGAAAATATTAAAAAGATCAACCAGCGGGGAATTACGGTACTGCTGATCGAGCACAATATGAAAGTGCTGCTGGGTGTGGCTACCAGGGTGGTCGTCCTGAGCTTCGGTAATAAGATCGCCGACGGCGACCCCTACGAAATGATGAGCAAACCGGAGGTCATCGAGGCCTACCTGGGCACGGAGACGGTGTAAACAATGTTGGAATTGAAAAACGTCTGGATCAGGTACGGCAAGAACGTGGCAGTGAGGAAGCTCACCCTGACCGTCAATAAAGGCGATTTCGTGACTATCCTCGGCGCCAACGGCGCCGGCAAGTCCTCTACCCTCAATGCTATCAGCGGACTGGTGAAAGTCAAGAGGGGCGAGGTCAATTACAAAGGGGAGAAGATAAACGGCCTCAAGCCCGGGAGAATAGCGGCCAGAGGGATTATCCAGATACCTGAAGGCAGAAAGTTGTTCCCGCTCATGACCGTCAGGGAAAACCTGGAGATGGGCGCCTATCTATGCAGAGATACAAAACGTATCCAGGACTCTATGGAAAAAGTCCTGGCCCTCTTTCCGATGCTAAAGGAAAAACTCGGCGGCAAAGCGCGCGAACTTAGCGGCGGACAGCAGCAGATGCTTGCCATTGCACGCGGGCTGATGGCAATACCGGAGCTGCTCATGTTCGATGAACCTTCCCTGGGCCTTAGCCCCTTGCTGCGCCAGCAACTCGCCGAGAAAATAAAGGAGGTCAGCCGCGAAGGTATCACCATCATTCTCGTAGAGCAAAACGCACGGCTTGGCCTGATGTTAGCTACCTATGGCTACGTTATGGAGAACGGGCAACTGGTGCTGCAGGGCAAAACCAGCGACCTCATGCAGGACGAAGGTGTGAGGAAGGCGTACCTGGGCGTTTAGCATTTGCTTTAGCGGCGCCGTGAGGTCATGAAGCGATGATGACTGCAGTTACGGGACCAATCTCATCGATACTCTAATGATCGAAAATCCGGGGGAATTATTCCCGGGTAAATAACAATAAAAAAGGAGTGATCATGGCAAAATACATGACTCAAGAATGGATGGACTTATACAAGGATGCGCTCAATGCCAGCAAAACGTACGAAGATTCCGCCAAAACATGGGAAGGTGATTTCTATTTCATTTGTGAGAAGGGCGGCCCGGTAAAAGAAACAATGTATGCCTACGTTGACCTTTATCACGGCAAATGCCGTGCGGCGGAGATCGTCGCCGATCCCAACAAATATAAACCGGAATTTGTGATTTCCACCAATTATACTATTTGGAAGAGGATCGTAATGGGGCAGCTGGATTCCACTCAGGCGCTGATTACCAAGCAGTCCAAGCTCACCGGGAACATGGCTAAGATCATGCGCTATACCAAGGCGGCCAATGAAATCACCAACATCACCAAGAAGCTTCCCACCGAGTGGCCGGAGTAACTGCAAGCCCGCTGACTAATATCAACGCAAAATAGAATGTCTCCGCCCCCCTGTAAAACCGTTTCAAATAAGGAGGACCCTTAGATGAATCTGGCGACATTGGCCGAGGACAATGTACTCAAGTTTGGCGAGTACGAATACCTGCATTATGAGGGACGATGGTATACCAATGTCGAGATAAACCGCCTCGCCAACAGGTTGGGGAATGCGCTGAAAAAACTGGGCGTAAAAAAGGGCGACCGTGTAGGCACGCAGGTATATAACTGTCCGCAGGTCCTTCAGGCCTTTCAAGCGGTTTTGAAAATAGGTGCCGTCATTGTGCCTATGAACCCGGGTGCACGCGGGGAGGAGGCTGCGCATCTATACCGTGATTCCGGCATTAAAGTCTTGATAACCAGCAGCGACTATATTCCCATAATCGATGCAGCCCGTAAAACTGCTCCCGACCTGGCAAACATCGTCCTGATCGATAAGGACGGTATTCCCGGCACCCTGAACTTCGACAACCTGATTGAAGGCTGTTCAGACAAATTGACGATCGAGGAGATGGATAACGACGATAATGCCGCCATGATTTATACCGCCGGCACTACCGGTCTTCCCAAGGGGGTGGTCCACAGCCATTTCGGGCTTTACTATACCCTTCTGGGTTTCTTCGAGACGCTGGAGACAATCGTCCCGGCCAGGTTTAAGGCCAGGATGATGTCCGTGGATGTTAATGCGCATAAAGAGACCGTGCAGGACCTGGATATCATCGGCATGGAGCTGAATCTGGTCTGCCTGCTAATTCTTCCCCTGTGCCACATCTACGGGATGATGCAGATGTTTTTGAAATACTATACGGCCGATAAATTGATTATCCTTAAAAAATTCGACCCGGTGGAAGTGTTCAAGTGTATTGAGAAATTCAAAGTCACCAGCCTCGATGGAGTACCCACCATGTGGGTCATGCTTTACAACCATCCCGATATCGATAAATACGATCTGAGCTCGCAAAAATACTTCTCGTGCGGCGGTGCTCCCATGCCCCTGGAGCTGCTAAAGGCCTGGAAGCAAAAGTTCGGCACCCAGATCAGCGAAGGATGGGGAATGTCCGAGCTCGCTTCTTACGGAACCTCCTGTTTCGGTCGACCTTACAAGCCCGGCTCGGTTGGCAAGCTGATGCAGAAGGCCAGCCGGATAAAAATATTAGACGATGCCGGCAGGGAAGTCCCCACCGGCCAATGGGGAGAGGTGGTCTTCAAGGGCTTCAACGTTATGAAGGGTTATTGGAACTTGCCGGAAGAGACCGCCAAAACGATCAAGGACGGCTGGATGTACACGGGGGATCTCGGCTACCTGGATGAGGATGGTTACCTTTTCCTGACGGGGCGCAAGAAAGACCTGATAATAAGGGGTGGAGAAAACGTCTTCCCATCCGACGTGGAAAATGTTCTTTACACCAACACTAAGGTCATGGAGTGTGCTGTAATAGGCGTGCCCGATAAGGTCTACGGAGAAGAGATAAAGGCCTTCGTGGTCCTCAGGGCCGGTGAATCGGCCACCGAGCAGGAGCTCATCGATTTCTGCAAGCCGCAGTTGCCTAGCTTTAAGCAGCCAAAATCAATCGGATTTATGCAATCGCTGCCCAAGAGCGCAGTGGGTAAAGTACTCAAAAAAGAGCTGAGGAAGCTGGCCGATGCAGACCGCTGACCGCACCGTACTTACTTAACCTCGGGATTTGCGCTGAGCAGCCTGATAGCCGGGTGGCTCTGGCAGTCCATCAACCCCGCCGCTCCTTTCTATTTCGGCTCTGCCCTGGCAGTGCTGGCAATGGTGGGGATGCTGGTTTTTGTGGGCGGAAGTAGATAAGGTTTGGGAGAATATTAAATTATAGAAATTGAGCCCTATAATTAACTAATTGTGTGGCTTAGTAAGCATATTCATAAATGAAATACTTGTAATCGTGTGCGTTTACATTTATTATATTATCGAATATGCAGTTGTATGGTCGTGGTCGATGTTTTGTTCAGGGAATTTTTGTTAACAGGTAACTGTTAGTTCCTTCAGGCTTTATAAGCCTTAAAAATTGCGAAGTGGTGAGGAGTGATTTATGGCTGAATATTATTTTGATATCGAGACATGTTCGAGAACCGCTCATCCCGATTTCAATAACGATCCGATAATTGCTATTACTTACCAACAAATTGACAGTAGAACAGGCCAGGCGATAGATAAATTAAATATATTAAAATCATGGGAATCCTCAGAAGAAGAGATTCTCCGAAAGTTTCATCCTATTTTTAATCTACAGGACAAATGGAAATTCATACCTATTGGATGCAACCTAAGCTTTGATTTTGTCAGTCTGATATGTCGTTGGAAAAAAATTGGCATTGAGACAACTGTAAGGAATCTGTTTACTGAACACCCTTATATCGATATACAACCGATACTTGTTATATTTAATAGAGGTTCATTTAAGGATTGCAGCCTTCAAAAATTCGCTGGTAAACAGCATTCCGGATCGAAGATAATTGAATGGTATGATAAGAGTGAATATCAAGAAATTCAGAGTTATATCGAAGACGAAACTGAAAAATTTCTTAGGTTATATAGATTCTTGGTTCAAAGATTGCCTAATCTATGGGATGAGTTTGCTAAGGGGTGTGGCATTATAGTTTAAATGCCCCAGGTTAGAGAGTCTGTCATTTATTTGTTATCAAAATGAGGCATAGCTAATACTACGATGGGAAGACAGAAAGAAATCTCGCAGCCAATCCGACTTCTATACCTTATTCTCTATTTAGCTTTTCTATTATTAATAAGCCGTGTGGCTTTTGGCCAATGGATACCGTTAATGACATCGAAGGGCCTGTGGTTCTATTCTGGCGCGGCGGCATTGATTCTCGGTAGTCTCCTTATCACACCCTTTTTCACTAGTCCAGCCAATGCCATCTCCTATCTTGTTGCTGCACTTATTGCTATCTTCGCATTTGATGTGCCAGACAATTATTTTTATGACGCGCTGCTGAGGCAGAGCATTATAGTTTTCTGCTGCTTAATGCTAGTGGTTTCGATATCAAGCATCGTCTTCAAGGATTCCAAGAATCGCTTACTTCATAATATCGCAGAGATCGGACGCGTATTGGCCGACAATTTAGGTAGTCCTCGTTTTGTTTATGCGGTGGTAATCATCTACGCACTTTGGGAATATCACCGCGGATCACCGATGGAATTGTTCTTTGTGGGATTTTCTGGAATAGTCATAGCCATTCAACCAATTGAAACTATTGGCAATGTCATTCAACGTATCCACGATGTATGGCGCCCCAGTGCGGCTCCCAATTTAGTTGGATTATTAATAGCCCATCAGATGCCCGATTTGCTCTTAATACGCGAAGAAAGCGCACAAATAATTAAACCCGGCGCATGTCTTTTGGTTGCCGATGAGCATGCCCCATTCAAGATAGGCATCGTCCTCGGCAATTTCGGACGGGATGAAGGTGTGCTGCTTCGCGCTCTAGAAATCAGTATACCTGACAAGTATCACTCCCATCTTAAAGAATTAGTAAATCAGATACCTGAAGGGTTTGTCAGTATTCTTAGCCAAACAGAAATTGATGTCTTTCAAGGCGATATTTATTTGTTGAAGAATTGGGGATCTTTTGTTGGCATTGTTGCTCCCGAAACGACCACGGAACGACTTTATTTTGAAATTATCGAAGAAAAAGATGTTGAACAGGGACGACTAGTTGAAACTTTCGTTGGACAAAAACATGTCCTTTACCAAATTCTAGATGGACTTACGAAAGAAGAAATTATCCAACAAAAAAATACCTATGGATTTGCACGGGGTGAAGCTGCACAAGTTGGTATTTGGGACGAAAATAATAGAAAATTTAGGCCGTGTAACTGGATTCCCAAACTTAATGCGCCCGTTTTTCTAAAAAGTGAAGAGAAACCTGTTGATAATGCGGATGCCATCGGTTACTTTCCGTCCACCAACTACGAAATCTCCATTAAGAATTTGAATGAACTAGTAACTCATAATACGGCAATTCTAGGTATTCTGGGTGTGGGTAAATCAATGCTGGCAATCGAAATTGTGGAACGATTAATTGCTATAAAAATAAAGGTTATCTGTATAGATTTGACCAACCAATATGCTAAAGAGCTTGCCGTTTTTCTGGATACCAAAACTGAAGATGAAGAGATTAAGAAACTTGGCGAGATTGGCCGGTCTGGCAAAGCGAACTATAAACAGAATGTCGAGGAAGGCGGAAGTAAAAGTTTGTTTGCTCGACAGATAAAAATCTATTTGGAGGCATTTCTCGCTGATGAAAACCCATACTATCTGAAAATATTTAACCCTCTTCAATTCGAAGTGTGGCGCCAAGATAGTAAACCGTACAATAATACAGCCTCAATGGCATCTCTGACGCCGACCGAGATTACTCAGATCATTTCAGAGGCTACTCTTGAAATAGCTCAAAAACGTGGAATGACGGACAAAGCTCGAGTCTGTCTTGTCTACGAAGAAGCTCATTCGCTGATTCCGGAATGGAATTCTGTTGCGGCAGAAGGCGATAAAGCTGCTACCAATGGGACGGCGAGAGCTATTTTGCAAGGGAGAAAATACGGTCTTGGATGCGTGTTGATAACGCAAAGGACGGCAAATGTAACCAAGACAATCCTAAACCAATGCAATACAATCTTTGCTATGCGAACATTTGACGATACGGGCAAAGAATTTTTATCCAATTATTTGGGGAGTGAATATGCCTCAAAGTTACCCTCATTAAAGGAAAGACATGCCATATTCTTTGGGCGTGCTTCCAGTTGTGAAAATCCTGTAATGATCCGTCTCAATGATCAGTCCGATTTCCGTCGTGTATTCCGCGTCAGTGAAGACGTTAAAAAGGAATAGCTAGTAGTCACTTTTTAGCTCACGCCGAAGCCCCCGAATAGTGCCGTAATCCCACCCGCCAGACTATCCTGGAGATCACCAGTAGAACCAGCGCCGCCCCCACCGCCCCCAGCAGGGTTTGCAGGTTGAGGCGGTTGGTCAGCGCTTCGGCGGGTATGGTGGTGGCGAAGGCGATCGGCACCACGAATGTCAACCCGTAACGCAGCCACGCCGGATACAGGCTCACCGGCCAGCGCCCGGCCTCATACATGCTCTGGAATATCACCAGGATGTTCTCTATGCGCACGAACCAGAAGGACAGCGTGGCCAGTATCAGGAAGAAGCAATAAATGATAACCCCGCCCGCCGCCAGTGCGAGCACGAACATGCCGGCTTGCATCAAGCCCACCTTCTGCCCCAACATTATCAAGGCCCAGGTCATGATACCCAGCCCCAGCAATATATCGATCAGCTTCCAGATATCGATGCGCCCGATGCTGACCAGGAGTTGCGAGTCCTCAGGACGAATGAGCGTGAAATCGAGCGTACCGTCCCGCACTGACTCGATGAAGGCCTCCATGCCCGGCTGGATGACCAGGCCGATCAGCCCGCCAACCAGGAAATAAACGCCTACCAGCGCCAGTATCTCCTGCGGGCCCCAGCCCCCCAGCTTGTCGGTGTAGGAGAAAATGACTGCCAGACCGCCCAACGACACGACCAGGTTGAGAAAGGTCTGGAATAGCTGCACGAAGAAGTTGACCCGGTAGGCAACCTCCCCCATGAAGCTGACCACGAAATAGGCCCCCAGCAGACGGAAGAAATTCATGCGCCCACCGCCGAATAAACCTTCGTCCCCGCCTTCCAGACTATTCGTAATAGCACGTAGCCCACGATAATCCAGGCTGCCTGTGCTCCCAGGCCGATCAAAGCATCGACCGGGCTGAGCTTGCCCAGCAACAGCTCGACCGGGAAGCCTATCACCCAGCGGAAGGGCAGTAGGTCGGCTATGACCTGCACCGGCTGGGGCAGGAGGGTAAGGGGTGCGATCTGACCGGAGAGAAAGAGCATCAGCACGAAATAGGACTGGTTGATGGCGCTGACCCGCGTGGTCCAGAAGGCCACCAGCGCCAGCGTCCATTCCAGCAGGAAACGCACCATAAAGGCCATCAACAATACGGGGATGAAGACCAAAATTGCCCAGGGCTGAGGCGATATGGAGGCGTGAAAGGCAAATGCCAGGACTATGGCAATGAGCACCATGGCCGGCAGCGTTATCAGCTTGGAGGACACGTTATCGGCTATATCGGAATGTATGGGGTGCACCGGCTTTAACAGCGCAAAGGAGAGCAGCCCCTCCCGTACGCGGTACTCAAAGTCGTACATGATCCAGGTGTAGCTGAACTGGTTGACCAGCATCAGCACTACGAAATAGCCGGCGAAGTCCCGCGTTGTGTAGCTGCCCACGCTGCCCCCGGCCCCGGTGGAAACCGCCGACCAAACGATGAGATAAATGAGCGGCTCCAGCACCTGCCCGAGCATCCAGATGGCCAGCATGGCCCGATACTGGAACATCATGGCCATGGTGGTCTTGAACTGCTGCAAGTACAGCCCGGCCAGCGCCCTCACGGCTTTTCCTGCGCAAAGACGCGCTCGATCACTTCCTCGATGGGCGGGTCCTCCACCAGCAAATCGATCACCGGCAGGTCGGCCAGCAGCCGCTCCGTGACCCGCGCAGTCTCGGCCTTGGGCACCCGCAGGGTGAACTGGTTATCTTCGCAGGATATCACCTCTCCGTACTCCTTTAAGTCGGCCTGGCAGTCTTCAAGTCGCACCACGATGGTCTTGTGGTCGGTGAAGTTCTGCACCAGGGCCGAAAGGTCGCCGTCGAACAGCAGTTTGCCGTGGTGGATGACCACCACCCTGCGGCACAGCGCCTCAACGTCGGCCATGTAGTGGCTGGTCAAAAGCACGGTGGCGCCGAAGCGCTGGTTATACTCGGCAATGAAGGACCTTATGCGCCGCTGCATGGTGACGTCCAGCCCGATGGTCGGCTCGTCCAGGAAGACCACGGTGGGACGGTGTAGTAGCCCGGCGGCGATCTCGCACTTCATGCGCTCGCCAAGGGAGAGGTTGCGCACGGGTTTGTTCAACAGCGGCTTCAATTCCAAAAGCTCGGTCAGCTCGTCCAGCGTGCTGCGGTAGATATCGGGAGGAATGCGGTAAACGGCCCGGTTCAATTCGAATGAGTGGATGGCGGGGATGTCCCACACAAGCTGGTTGCGCTGTCCCATGACCAGCGTGATCTGCCGCAGGAAAGACTTCTCGCGCTTCCAGGGGATGTAGCCTAGCACTTTTACCTCGCCCGACGTGGGATGCAGCAGGCCGGAGAGCATTTTGAGCGTGGTGGTCTTGCCTGCGCCGTTGGGACCCAGGAACCCGACTATCTCGCCGGGTTCGAGGTCGAAAGAGATGCCGTCCACCGCCGCCACCTGTATGGTGCGGCGCTTGACCAGCCCCTGCAGGGCGGCCCTAGCCCCGCTGTCCTGCTGGCTGACGGTGAATACCTTGCGCAGGTCCTTGATGTGAATGGCCGGGGGGGGTTGCATCATCACACTAGATGATAATATAAAAAGGGGATGGGTTCACAAAATTCGGGTCATAAGCTTAATAACGTCATTGCGAGGAGCGGAGCGACGTGGCAATCCCTGAGATCGAAGATTGAAGCCCCAAAGTGTTGAGTTATTTATCCCCTCACCCCAGCCCTCTCCCTGAGGGGCTTTGCCTCAAAAGAGCCTTCTGCCCCAAAAGTGGGCGAGTTGCCTCAAAAGTCGCAATGCCTTCTTGATAATAATTTTTAAAGGAGAGGATTTGAATGAATACAAAGACAGAATCAATAAAAAGGAATTTACACGGAATGCGCCGATCTGCCTTGCTTTTTGACATCGCAATCAAGACTTGTAGCGCAAGATTCAAAGAACAATGGAATTTTATCTACAGGATTCAGGATTATCCAATATCTGAATTAGTGAGAATCTCTAAAACCATCAAAGTTGATAGTAGAAACATAATCTATCGTGATTATACTCTCGCAAACAACAGCCCCTAGCTATTGTTCTAGCACATTGACACGTAAAATCATGCGGGGGTATATTTATGACAAAGTATCCTCTTTTTATATCAAATACATGTTGGGTTGGCAAAAAAGTAGATGGAACTAATATGCGTAAGCTAAATCTTAGTTTCTTTTATGAACTAGGGGGGCATTTAGATGCACTTGCAAATTTAGAAACATCCAACGCTACTACAGTTGATACCTTTGTGCATGCCGTGAACCTTACCAAAATGCTACCTAATCTCTTTGATGCTTATCCTGACCAATTAAAAGTAAGTAAAGCAGAATATAGTAAGCTTAAAAAACAACTTGACATTTGTGTTAATTGGAATATTAAAAATAAAGAGGATCAAGATAAAGAACCATCACCGAGCTTTAGTGGACTGAAGTATGCTGCCGAACAGTTTCAGATATTGCTGGTAGCCGAGCTTGGAACTTTTGGTGCATTTTCTATCAACCAGAAAGGTATTTATAATACAACGGATTTAGTTGAAAAAGCAGAGAATACATTACCTGAATCTATTCGCCGTAAATTATCTGCCAATGTCACCATAGAAATCAGGGAAGGCGGAAAATGCTTAGCCTTTGATACTCCAACTGCATCAGGTTTCCACATGTTAAGAGCTACCGAATCTGTGTTACATTTGTATTACATCGAGGTTTGCAAGCCGCCTACGACAGATTCTTTGGATAATTGGGGAGCCTATATCGCAACACTAAATAAATCAACTGATGCTGAAGTTAAAAAGGTCGTTGCTATGCTTCAACAAATTAAAGACCTTGATAGGAATCTCATCATGCATCCAGAAGTCATCTTAGATAGCGAACAAGCCTTTACTTTATTTGAAACATTGAAAGCAGTTATTATTGAAATGGCATCAAAATTGCCTAATCCAGTTATCTGAATAAATGGTTTCTGGTCATTGAGGATATATAACCTTTCGTCTTGTCTATGGTTAAGGGATAATCACGTAATCTATTAAAATAAATCAAAATACAAACGTGGGAATCTCTTTAAACATATGGGTCGTTTATTATGCTTACGCATATGAGCAAAAACAGCCTTAGCTTCCATTTGCTCTGCATCTTCAGAATCACCTGCAAGACTATATTTGAAGTACCTTCCATTAATCTTACAACATTCATTCTTGCTTAAATGCGAGAGCAACCGCCCACGTATATTTGATTCTCGGCTACTGCCTATGTAAACAGGTATTTTGTCGTTATCCGATATTGTATAAATACCTACTAGGTCGCTTTCGAGAGCAAGAATTTTCTCACGTGTAAATTCATACCATCTTCCTTCTACCGGCATCCCTCATACCTCCGTAAGTAAGCCTATCCTATACAAGCCAGTGTTCGCTATAATCAAACAGAGCAATTACTCATGAACCGAAATACTAAAAATATTACTTATATCCTTAAAGGCATATGCATTATATTCATCGTTATCAATATGAAAAACTACCTGTTTCTCCTGGAGAATGTTTATTTCAGGTTGATTCCATAAGATAGTTGTGCTTTCCCTCAGATGTCCTTTTTCATACAAATCAACTACATACGTTTTATTAGCAATAGCAACATTGTTTGGTTGTACGTTTACATATAAGCAGGTTTGCAGTGGAGGATAGCATGAATTACTTGCTTGAAATCTTGTAGCGGTCGCAACTGAAGATGGAATTGGGAATGTAATTGGCGATGGGTTACCCACGCTATTGCTGGATAAGAAAGATGATAGTTTGTTAGCTATATTATTCTTGTATGTAGCTAATGGCTGAACACCTATGAAAGATAAAACAATCAATACGCCCAAGATGGTGCAAAGGATTATTGCAAGCTGTGTCCATATGAAAGATGGCTTGTTTTTAGATTTACGGTGATTCGGATTATGATGGCTCTTGCCGTATTTCTTGTTGCCCACTTATTTAATCCCCAACAACCTAAGAATATTCTACTCTTGTTGTCAACTAGCACTCGTAAGGGGATACGTAAATAACTATACATGCTCTGCATGTGCGAATATATTTAGATATATGAGCAATATTAAAGACCTAATTGAGTTATTAATTGGAGATGTAATGTATTGTAATGGTAAAATTCCGGCATGGCGAGATGGAGCAGTTTCTTCATTAAGTATGCTCTTGGGGTTCTATTACTTAGCCTTGCAATGTACATACTATTCCCTCACATACAGATTATTTTCAATAGGCCACATAACCCGAACTATTGGAGCAATTTCATGACAGATTTCGGTATGGCTTGGCCTGCCTATCTTAGTGCTGTTGTAATTATTATTTTGTATGGCTTGTTATGGTATGCGGATGAAAAGAGACGCGATAAGGAATTCAAAGCCATGATGGATTTATTACAGAAAATTGCCCAAAAACTTGGGGTTGATGAAAGCGAGCCAGAAAATAAGAAATCAACTAAGCGTTAATTTGGTCTTGATTTCTAACCCTTTTATCCGTATACCGTCTCTTTTTAGGAATACGTTTACGTCTAATAAGTTGATTTAATAACATGAGAATCGCTTTAGCGTTAGTAGGCTGCCGGTCTCCCGCCTTCCACTTCTCCACGGCATTGACGGTAACATCTAATTCATCAGCCAAGGCTGCCAGCGTCCAGCCCTTCTCTTGAAGCTCTGCTACTTTTTCTTGCACGGGATTCATACTATGAATATTACCATACGGTGTACCCTAATGTCAAAGCATAATACTTTTGTGGTAGCCTATTGACAGTACCATACAGCGTATGGTATAATACGGGTATAGTAAAGAATCAGTGAGGTAAATCAAATGGACGCAAGGGAAGAAAAAGGATTAGTAATTGCAGCGACTTCAAAGATTGAGAAGAATAAATTAGGCTGGAAAGTGCCTTCTCAGTCGGGCAATGGCACTTATGTTGTCAATCTCGATCATGGCGAGCCGTTTTGCACTTGCCCCGATTTTGAAGCCCGCCATTTACCCTGCAAACACATTCATGCAGTTGAGTATGTAGTTCAAAGGGAAACTAAGCCAGATGGTACGGTGACTGTTACGGAAGCCATAAAGGTAACGTATAATCAGGAATGGCATACTTATAATGAAGCGCAGACCCATGAGTCCGAATGCTTCTTAACGCTTCTACGTGAACTGTGCAATGGGATCGAGCAACCCGCTCAGACCTTCGGCAGACCTCGCCTTGCCCTCTCTGACGTTATCTTTGCCCTTGTTTATAAGGCTTACTCTACCATGTCGGGCAGACGGTTCACTGGTGACCTTCTGGAAGCCCAAAAAGACGGATTGGTGAGCAAAGCCCCGCATTATAATAGTGCTTTCCGATACCTTGAAAATCCCGAACTAACTCCATTGCTTAAGGCTCTGATTGAACAAAGCGCAAGCCCGATGAAAGCAATTGAGACTGATTTTGCTGTTGATTCTTCCGGCTTCTCTACTTCTACTTATAATCGCTGGTTCGACCATAAATACGGCAAGGAACGCTCTAAGCAAGGTTGGGTTAAGACTCACCTTATGTGCGGAGTGAAAACCCATATAGTAACTAGCATTGAAGCAACTGCCTACGAGTCTGCTGATAACGTACAATTCCCTGACTTGGTTAGTAAGACCGCTAAGACATTTGAGATTAACGAAGTATCGGCTGATAAGGCTTACTCTGGCAGAAAAAACCTGCACGTAGTACAGGATTTAGGTGGTACGGCTTATATTCCGTTCATGTCTCATTCCACTGGTCAAGGCAACCATCATCAAAAATTCGATGGTCTATGGAATCGCATGTGGCACTTCTATAACTTCAACCGAGAAGCCTTTTTACAGCACTATCATAAGAGGTCTAATGTTGAGACTACTTTCTCAATGATTAAGGCTAAATTCGGTAGCTCGGTTAGGGCTAAGAGTCCTACCGCTCAGGTTAACGAAGTTCTCTGTAAGGTTCTTTGCCATAATATCTGCGTACTGATACAATCCATTTACGAGCTAGGTTTGGAACCTACATTCTGGACTTTTGAGGCAGAAAGGGCAGTTGCCCCAAAACTACTTCAAAATACAGGCTTTTGAGGCAAAGCCTCCCTGAGGGGAGAGGGGTATCTATTTATAAGAGGGGCTAAAGCCCCTCTTCAACGTCCCCTGCCCGGATGCAGCTATCTTTGAAGACATGCCTCGCTTCGTCAGTACGGGGGGAGTTGCCCCTCTTCGGCATTCCCCGCCGGAGGATCCTATTGCTGCAATACATGTCTCACGTCGTTGGATACGGGAAGTCTGTAGCGCTCCCTGCCCGGAGGAACCTACCGTGGGCATATGGATTTACACGTCGTTAACTATAGAAAGAGCCCCTTCTTTAACGCCCCCTAGCTTCCATTCACAACGTCATTGCGAGCGAAGCGAAGCAATCCTTTGAACGGAGACGGAAGGCCTTAATGCCATGAGATTGCCACGTCGCTGCGCTCCTCGCAATGACGAGAAAATGATAACGTCATTGCGAGCGAAGCGAAGCAATCCTTTGAACGGAGACGGAAGGCCTTAATGCCATGAGATTGCCACGTCGCTGCGCTCCTCGCAATGACGTATTTACCGCGCTCGCAATGACATGTTTATCATGCTCGCAATGACAATCTCCAGCTAGCGTAATAACTTGCTTTCTATTAAAATCTGGTAAAGATCATTTTAATAATAATACTATGAATAGTTCAATCTTCATCTGGATCATCTATGCTATCTGGCTTATCGTCGTGGTATATCTGACCGTTTCCGCGATAAGCGTAAAACAGGAGACCAAAGGACACTTGTTACAAAGTTTCGGCCTCATGTTTGCCATAATCGCCGCGTTCTTGCTTCCGTTTCTTCCGATATTCCGCTTCCTTAACTACGCTCCCGTGAACCCTATCTTAAGCAGTATAGGCCTCATTCTGTGCCTCGCAGGCATGGCATTCCTGGTCTGGGGGCGGCAGCGTCTGGGCAGAAATTGGAGCCAGACTGTCTCCATCAAGAAAGAACCAGAACTGGTAACGTCAGGTCCGTACCGCTACGTGCGGCATCCGATATATGCCGGAGGCCTTGCCGCGGCCTTCGGTTCGGCGATTGTCTGTGGCGGCGCCTGGATCTTTCTTCTCGTCATCCTGGGTGCCATTTTTCTTTATCGTGTCGGAGCGGAAGACCGGCTAATGGAGCAACAATTCCCGAACGAATATCCTGCTTATAAGAAACGGACGAAGGCGTTGATTCCATTTGTGTTGTAAGGCCTTGCGCCTTCGTTCAAAGGATTGCTTCGCTTCGCTCGCAATGACATGTTTACCGTGCTCGCAATGACATAGGCTATTGCACAATTGGCGCTATCTATTTAGACTATATACCGGATGTTACAGAGAATGATGGGAGGGGCATGATAGCATCTAAGGGAGAAAGAGTTGGATAACAGGTGGTCCAGCGCCTGGTGGGGTTACCTGATCAGCTTTGGGATGATCCTCGTAGCCACGGTGGCAGGCAAGTTGCTGGTGATGATGCCCATTTTCGACCTGCACAACATGGCGATGGTCTTTATACTGTGCGTGGCGCTCTCAACCTATTATATTGGGTTCGGCCCGTCTCTCATGGCAGCTTTTCTGAGCGTGCTTTGCTTCGATTTCTTCTTTATCCCCCCACTGTTGACCTTTACCGTGGGGACCCAGCAGGACATTCTCAGCCTGCTTATCCTGTTCGTGGTCACGTTCGTGATCTCTTGCCTTTCACCTAAGATTCGATAATAATCAATGAGGTATTAATTTATGGAGTGCCGGAAGGGTATGTACAACAGTTATGTGAAATATGTTCGGAAGAGCTGTCCTGGAATACTGGTAATTTCCCTTATATTCACGCTTGCGGCCGCGATGATATTCGCCGGCGGCGCAGCATGTAATGACGGATCGCAGAATCAGGCTGTTGAAATAATATCGGTTACAGGCCCTATCCCGCCGTTTACACCGGGCGGTCCGGCTGTGGAAATAACCTTGAAGAATGTGTCCGCCGAACCCATCACGGGTTTAACGGCCACGCTGGTGGCAGGCAGGTCCTTCGATTTCAATTTTGAAGTTTCCCCCGCGGCTCCTTTGATGCCCAACGGGAGCATCAGCAGTAAAATCACTATGATCGGAGGGGGATTAGATGATACGGCAATGTATCCCATGACGATCAAGGTGACCTTGCAGAGCGGGGCCGCAGCCATCTATATGCAGCAGGTACAAATTAAGGCGCCCCAATAAAGCCGGGGCTATATCTATGGCTATATCTATGGCTATATCTATATTGATGTATTATATTAGACAGAGATGGGGGGTATGATTCGATGAAATGCCCATTGGATAAAAACGACATGATAATGGTCGAACACCGCAAGATCGAGATCGATTTCTGTCTGGAGTGCTCGGGGGTCTGGCTGGACTCGGGTGAGCTGGAGCTGCTGGTCGGGGTGCTCAATGCCGAAGGCGCCGACCTTCATCTTAACGAACTGCTTTCCAAGCCTGCCGGTCAGGGCAAGCGGAGATGCCCCATCTGCGCTCACAAGATGAATAAAATCTGGCTGGGGAAGGGGGCCAAAATCTTGATCGACAGTTGCCCGCTGGGTCACGGGATGTGGTTCGACGCCGGGGAGCTGCAGAAAGTACTCCGGGAAATGGAACCGGCAGGGGCGCCGGCCAACACGACCGTGATCGACTTCCTGGGCACGGCTTTCCAGGCTACTCACGGCAAGGACTCCAAGGGATAACAACCGATTTTATATAAAGCGTTGACATATTAGGGAGGTTAACGATGATTTTCGCCAGTATTATAGTCGCAATAATAATCATTCTTGTCCTTGTCTTTGTAGGCATCTATAACGGGCTGGTCGGCGCCCGCAACGGGGTAAAAAATGCCTGGGCACAGATCGACGTCCAGCTCAAACGGAGGCACGACCTCATACCCAACCTGGTGGAAACGGTCAAAGGCTACATGGAGCATGAGCGCGGCACGCTGGAAGCCGTGACCAGCGCACGCAACCTGGCGCAGTCCATGTCCAACGCCGGGCCGGCCGACAGGGCCAAGGCCGAAGGCGACCTGGGCAGCGCACTCTCACGGCTGCTGGCCGTGGTGGAAAACTATCCCAACCTGAAGGCTAATGAGAACTTCCTGGCGCTGCAGGAGGAGCTGACCTCCACGGAGAACAAGATCAGCTTTTCCCGCCAGTTCTATAACGATATCGTACTGAAATATAACAACATGATCCAGATGTTCCCCTCGAATATGATCGCCGGCATGGGCGGTTTCCAGCCCAGCGAGTTCTTCGAGGTCAAGGATGCAGGGGAAAGGGAAGCCCCCAAGGTGAGCTTCAGCGCTCCCCCCAAAACCAGCAGCTAATCTGCTTTAAATTACTTCTATGTGGGAACAGATAAGGGACAACCAGGTCCGTTCGGTCATCCTCGTAACCTTCATGGGCATTCTATTGCTCCTGGTGGGTTTCGCTATCGGCTATTATTTTTTTGGGGACCCGGTTTTAGGCCTGATAATCGCCGCCCTGGTCTGGGGCGTTATGAACCTGATAGCCCTCTTCCAGGGGGATAGCATCATACTGGGCATGTCCGACGCACACAAGATAGGGCCGGACGATCATCCCCGCCTTTATAACGTGGTGGAGGAGATGAAGATAGCCTCCGGCCTGAAAAAGATGCCGGATATCTACATAATCGACGACCCGGCGCTGAACGCCTTCTCGACGGGGCGGGATCCCGACCACGCTTCGGTCGCCATAACATCGGGGCTGCTGGACAAGCTCAACCGGGATGAGCTGCAGGGCGTTATCGGTCACGAGATAGGGCATGTCAATAACCGCGATATCCGGCTGATGATGCTGGCCAGCATCCTGCTGGGGACTATCGTCATCCTGTCATGGTACGCCACCCGCATCATGTTCTTTGGCGGTATGGGAGGTGGAGGACGGAGGGGAGGATCTTCAGGAGGCGGCGCGGCGCAGTTGATCATACTGGTGGTGGGACTGGTGCTGCTGATACTGGCGCCGATCTTCGCCCAGCTCATTTATTTCGCCGTTTCCCGCAGGAGGGAATACCTGGCCGATGCTTCGTCGGCGCTGTATACCCGTTACCCTGATGGGCTGGCCTCGGCGCTGGAGAAGCTGGAGAACAATGATACCAAGGTCCAGACGGCCAACAAGGCCACGGCCCCCATGTATATCAGCAACCCATTCTATAAGGGCGGCTCGGCGGGCAATGACCTTTTCGCCACGCACCCTCCGCTGGCCGAGCGCGTCCACATACTGCGCGCCATGTCGGGGGCTTCTTATGCCGATTATGAAAAATCTTATAAAGAGGTAACTAAGGAGAGCGTCATCCCCGGCTCGGCGCTCAAGGAAACCGCGGCCGTGGGACTGAGGGAGGCAACACCCGGGGCGCAGGCCGGGGAGCTGCAGGACCAGCTCGACCGCACGCGCCAGACTTCGGATATGCTGTGGAAGATGCACAATTACCGGTCGCTTAACTGTTCGAACTGTGGGACTCTTTTGCGGCTGCCGCCTTCTTACAACCAGCCTTCCGTGCGATGCCCACACTGTGGGTTTGAGAACCCCCTGTGAGTCGGGGGAAAATTCTAAATCCCAAATACTAAACTCTAAACAAATACAAAGCTCAAAACTCAAAGGATTTATACCCTCACCCTGCCCTCTCCCTACCGGGGAGAGGGCATTCTATTTAAAAGAGGGGCTAAAGCCCCTCTTCAACGCCCCTTACCCAGACGATCTTATTTTTGGAATACGTGTTTACGCTTCGTTGGATACGAATATTGGCGGGTTCCCTCTTCAATACCTTCCTTTTTCAATAAGGGGGGGAATATGACCTTAGTACCTATTAAAACGTGACTAATTGTCTATTCATATTACGATCGGGGTCAGTATAATTGGACCGTAGGACAAAAACATGAAAATTAAGGCGCAATTTATCAAAATGTCTTTCATAATGTTGCTTTGCATTGTTACCTTTTCGTCCGCCTTTTTCCCGTCGCAAGCTGTGAACGCTTCCAATGTAACCGTCACATTGTATACGTATATGTATGACAGCAGCATAAGCGGCCAGGGTAACGGAGGTGCAAGCGGCCCGGCACTAACAGGTGTGCTGGTGACTGGCAAGGACGGTAACGGGGTACCTTTTTCGCAGACCACAAATGCCAGCGGCTATGTTATCATCACAGGAGCAACCGGTGCCTGGACTTTTACCGCATCCATGTACGGTTATCAGGACAGCATGTGGGTGACCTACATCATGTCGTCAACTACGCTTCAAAGGGTTCTGATTTCATCGTCGCAAACATCCTCTGGATATGCTTATTAAATACCCTCACCCTGGCCCTCTCCCTCAAAGGGAGAGGGGAATTTATTTATAAGAGGAGCTAAAGCCTCTCTTCAACGCTCCCTACCCAGACTACATTATCCAGGAATACGGGTTTCCGCTTCGTTGGATACGAAGAAAAAAATGCCCTCTTCGACGCTCCCTGCCCTCTATTAACACGTCATTGCGAGGAGCGTAGTGACATGGCAATCTCATGGAATTAGGACTGGCAATCGCCTTCGTTCGAAGGATTGCTTCGCTTCGCTCGCAATGACTTACCTTCTTCAAAAAGGCGTCTATTGAGGCGGCGGTCCTCTCCGCTACTTGTCCTGCGGCACGAATTTAAGGGCGAAGCCGTTCATGCAGTAGCGTTTGCCGGTGGGCTTGGGGCCGTCATCGAAGACGTGGCCCAGGTGGGAGCCGCAATGAGCGCACAGCACTTCCGTCCGCCTCATCCCAAGGCTGTTGTCGACCTGCTCGACCAGATTGAGAGGCGAGACAGGTTGATAGAAGCTGGGCCAGCCGGTCCCTGACTCGAACTTGGTCGAATAGTTGAAGAGATCGGTCTCGCAGCGTATGCATTTGAAAATGCCCGGCCCGTGGACATCGTTAAAGGGGCAAGTGCCCGGCGTTTCGGTGCCTTTTTTGGTGGTGATCTCGTACTGCCTGGGGGTCAGCAGCTTTCTCCATTCCTCATCAGATTTCTGGATTTTCTCAACCGTCACCGCTTTGTTCTGTTTGACGTCGAAGATCTGCACAGTAGCCACATCCATACCTCCAAATATTGTTGTATGAATTGTAGCACGGGATTTTTAAAAAGAGGATTCATTGATTTATCCCCACACTGGCCCTCTATTAACAATGTCATTGCGAGGGACCAAGTCCCGTGGCAATCCCACAGTAGCAAATCAGGCGCTTCGTTCAAAGGATTGCTTCGCTACGCTCGCAATGACACGAAGGATGTTGCTAACCCAGAATGATGTTATCGACGAGACGCGGCTTGCCCAGTTTGACGGCCAGGGAGACGAGGACCCTTCCCCTGATATCATTTACTTCTTGCAGTGTCCCAATGTCGGCGATGCTGATGTAGTCTATCCTGGCCGCAGGCACGGATGAAATCAGTTTCGTCATAGCATTCTTGATTAAAATGGCATCGCTCTCGCCTTTTGCATGCATGTCACGCGCCAGTTGCAGGGCCTTATACAGTACCGGCGCAGATTTCCGTTCTTCCGGTGTCAGGTATACGTTGCGGCTGCTCATGGCAAGGCCGTCTTTTTCCCTGATGGTGGGAGCCACGATAACCTCCAGGTTCATGTTGAGGTCGGCGACCATTTTCTGAATGACCAGCGCCTGCTGGGCGTCCTTCTGTCCGAAGTAGGCTTTATTAGGTTCAACGATGTTGAAAAGCTTGCTGCAGACCGTGGTGACGCCCTGGAAGTGCGTGGGACGCGAGCGGCCCTCAAGGTGCCGCGTTATGCCCTTGACCTCCACCCAGGTGTCATAGTCCGCGGGGTACATATCCTTGTCGCCAGGAATAAAAACGATATCCGTCCCGGCGCTTTCCAGCAGGGTAAGGTCGCGGTCGAGGTCCCGGGGATAGGCCTTGAAGTCCTCGTGTGGGGCGAACTGCGTGGGGTTTACGAAGATGCTGACCACGGCTACATAATTTTCATTTTTGGCCTGACTGACAAGCTCGAGATGCCCCTCGTGAAGGTAGCCCATGGTGGGCACGAAGCCCACGGAACCCCTGCATTTACTGCGCAGGTGTTTCATTTCCTCGATGGAATGGGCTGTCTGCATGCTTTAAAGCTCAAAGGCCCTTAAGCAGGCTCTCATCCATGGTGGAGCCGTGCTCGGGACCCGGGAATGTCCCTGCCTTGACCTCGTCGATATAGCCGCCCACGGCAGATTTAATATCCTCGGCCAGCCTGGCATATTGCTTGGAATGCTTGGGCACGAAGTCGGTGAAAAGCCCCAGCATATCGTGGATCACCTGCACCTGGCCGTCGCAATAAGGCCCGGCTCCGATGCCGATGGTGGGAATCTTCAGCTTGCCGGTGATTAGCCTGGCCAACGGGGTGGGAACCAGCTCCAGGACTACAGAAAAGGCCCCGGCCTGCTCCAATGCCAATGCATCGTTCAGCAGCCGTTTGGCGGTATCCGGCGTCTTGCCCTGCACGCGGTGTCCGCTCAACTGGTAGATGGACTGCGGCGTTAAACCGATGTGCCCCATAACGGGTATGCCACTGTCGACGATGCGTTTGACCGTGGGGGCGACTGATACTCCGCCTTCGAGCTTAACGGCCTGGCAGCCGGCTTCCTGCATGAAGCGGCCGGCGTTGCGCAAGGTTTCGGACTCGCCGAGCTGATAGGTCAAGAAGGGCATGTCGCCGATGACCATGGCCTGACTGGAGCCGCGCACCACGGCTTTAGTGTGGTGGATCATATCTTCCATGGTAACGCGCAGGGTGGTCTCATAGCCCAGCACCACCATGCCCAGGGTATCGCCAACCAGTATGAGGGGAACTCCGGCTTCATCTACGATTTTAGCGGTGGAATAATCGTAGGCGGTGAGCATAGCGATTTTCTCACCGTTCTGTTTCATCTCCTGGATTTTAGCGATCGTAACGCGCATCACAGGCCGCCCATTTTATTTGGCTGAGATCAGGTGGTCCATCCAGTCGTCGACGTTCTTAGTGGCTTTAATATGGTTATCGGCGTCGACGTAGACCAGCCTGGGTTTGACGTGGGAAGCCTCATCGGAGGGGACTTCATGATAGGTTAAAATAATGACTATATCGCCTTTGGAGGCCAGCCTGGCGGCTGCCCCGTTCAAACATATATCGCCGGATCCCGGTTTGCCCTCTATGGCATAAGTTCTGAACCTGGCCCCGTTATTGACGTTCAATATCTCGACCCGCTCGTACGGCAGGATGTCGGCAGCCCTGAGCAGGTCGGTATCGATGGTTATGCTGCCTTCATAATCGATGTTACAGTCCGTCACCCTCGCCCTGTGTATCTTACTTTTGAGCATGGTTCTGGTTGACATCCTATTACTCCTTAATATTACTCAATCTTAATTTGCTTCTATTAGCGGGGTAGGTGGTAGAGGAAACCTGCGGCCGGATTAGATTCCAGTTCGCCTTTAAGGTCGGCGCCAGATGTCGTATCCGGCTGCAATAGCTCCCGAATCTCCTCGGCGGTTTCCAATCCGATATGCCCCTTGGTGAGCGCGATGGGGAGCGTTTTGAGGCCCAGCACGCGGTAGACCTCGAGCAGCTCGGGATGTTCCCTGCGCAGGGCATTGATATGTTTCTCAACGGTACGGACATCGCCCCGGGCTATGGGGCCGGTGAGGCAGTCAGGTATGCCGACCCGCTCGATATTGTTGACCGTGCCCTTGAGCAGGGGCAGCAGCGCCTTGACGGCCTCGTCCTGGGGTATGCCGAAAGACTGCCAGAACTCAGCGGCGGTCTTCATGAGGGTTACCAGGTAGTTGGAAAGCGTGACGGCGGCGGCGTGATAAAGCACCTTGTCGCCGGGTTTGAGCGTGATGATGGTGCCCTTCATGGCGGCGGCCATCCGGCGGCCAGCAGCCATGGCCGGCTCATCGCCTTCCAGCGCAAAAGTAGAGCCGGAGATATTGTTGATGGCCTCCTCGATGTTGGCGAAGGTTTGAAGCGGGTGCAGGCAGCAGGTGAAGGCGCCATACTGGTGGGCGGACTCGAGGATCTCGGTGGAATGCACGCCGCTGCAATGGACTACTATCTGGCTTTGATGCCATTTCAGCCCGGAGGCTACATCTTCGATTACGTCGTCGGGGGTGGTGATGAATACGATAGAGGCATGGTCGGCCACATCCTGCGGCTTTTTATGGACGGCGCAGCCCTGAACACGTGAGGCTAACCGCATAGAAGATGAGGGGCTCCTGCTGTAAACGGCGGAAATATGGTAGCCGCAACGGTATAGCTCGCTGGCCAGCGCCGTTCCTGTTACTCCGGCGCCTATAAAACCTATTGTCGGTCTAGGCTGTACCATAGTTCACCTTAAAAGGCCATAAAAATACCTTCTCGGCAAGGGCACGAGAAGGTCATGGTTTACTAACCTGCTATAAACCGTCTCGGTCATCGCTGATCCAAGCGGACTTGTTATTCAGTTTTAGTACTTCTGCCTCACCGCCACTAAGGGTCGATGGACAAATACTATGTTAGGCAATAATTTTATATTTGTCAATTACCCCGGTAAACGAACGGTCGCTCGACTGATTTTTATACGTAAATATGACAAATTGACGTTTTATAATTTCAGTTTTGGCTGGCAGCGGCCGCAGAAAAAAGCCTTCTTGATGTCGGTATCGATGAGGCTGTTGGAGAAGTGCATGATGCAGTTACCGTCCGGGCAATGTCCCATGCCGAAGATATGCCCAAGCTCGTGGACGGCTTCCTTGAGGGTGCGTTCCGCCAGCAGCCGGGGATCGGCCGGCAGGCCGTAGTTCTCCTGCCGCAGCAGGTTGAGTGAGACGACTGCCACTCCGCCTTCCTCACTGGCCTGCCCGAAAACAAAGTTCAGTCCGTGCGTGTACAGGTTGACGTCCGTGACGCCCAGCACAGGGTTATGCCCGCGGCGGGAGGCTTTGAGCAGATCGATGAAATCATCGGAAAGGTACTGGGCCCTTTTGGGGTTGAACGAGGTGGCGGGGATGGGCAGCGGCTTATTGATCTTAATGGGGCATCCGAACGTATTCTTAAGTCCCTGCTTGAGCTCCTGCAGGAGCTTGCTGTCTATGTCCCCTACAGGTTGAAGATCGATTTCCATGCTTCAGCTAATGTTTAAGCCAGGTCAATATCTCGGCCAGCACGTATTTCTGGTTGTTCCTGGTAAGCTCGGCCACACGGATGTTCTGGTTCTCCCGGATGGAATCGGCCAGGGGATGTGGCCTCAGGGTGATGGTGCCGAGGACCTTTTTGGTACTGGCCAGGGCATCCTGGACAGCTTTGATGAAGCGCGGGGAGAAAAGCTCCATCTTGCCTATCTCGTCGATGACAACCACGTTATGGTGCTCAATGGCATCGTAGATGGCTTCGACGCCGGTCCCGTCCAATGCGCTGATATCGATACCGTATTTGCCGACCCTGAAGGGGCTATCAATGGTGATGTGGGCGAAGATGGCTTCCTTACCGCTCAGGGTGACGATGCTGAAGCCCTCCCTTATGCCCACGCTTCTGATTTCCTGCGTGAAGAATCCACCGGCATCGCATTGCGATTGAGTAATAGCCTGCCGGATTATGCTGGTTTTACCCGTACCGGGCATACCGGTAAGCAGATAAGCTTGACCCATCAGCTTTTTTCGCTGGATTCAGGTTTCTTTTTCCTGACTGAGCTCTTCTTGGGCTCCGCGGTCTTGGCTTCAGCCGGCGCCGTCTCGGCCTTCACGGCCTTCTTCTTAACAGGAGCCTTTTTAGCTTTCTCAGCTTTTTCCACTTTCTCGGCCTTTTCTACCTTTTCGACTTTTTCGGGTTTGGCGGCTACCGCCGGCTTTTTAGCCGGTGCAGCTTTCTCTTTAACCGCCTTATGGACGGGCTTGGCCTCTTTCTGTTTCAGGATATCGGCCAGTGCTTTGACCGGCTTGGGCAATTCCTTCTCTTTTTTGGGGGCCGCTTTGAAGACGGGTTTTGCCGCTCCACCGGAGGCGACCAGCAAGGCCTTTCTTCTTTCCTCCGACCTCTTCCTCTTATGACGGTGTTTAAGGATTGCCATTTTCTTTCTTTTATTCATTCTGCACTACCTTGATATCGTTCCTTTATATTTATTTCTACGTGTATTATCGCTAAATGAACGGAGGATTTCAAATTTGGCAGGTTCATAGCCCGTAGCGGTCACCCACCTTTTTAGAGAGAATCTTCAACAGGAAAAGCGCTTCGTCGGCCTTTCCGGGGGTTAGCGAGGCCAGACCGCAGGTGGGGGTTATCAGGCTGCTGGCCGCTATCTCCTCTACGGTCAGACCGTCCACGGCGAACTGCGCTATGGCCGCATTGAACCTATCGTAAAGGCTTGACGGTGTTTCCTTAATGAGTATATCGGCATCGTTAGGAACGATGCCCCAGGCGATGGAGCCCCCACCCTTGATAAAGGAAACTACCTCGGAGCGGTAGCACAGCAGGGAATCCAGGTAGTTGTATGCGTCGAAGCTAAGGACATCTATGGGCAGCTTAAGCAGCAGCGGCCAGTCTGTCCCGCCGCAGCAGTGGACTCCTTTTAGCCCCTGAATGCCGGATAATACCTCGGCGATGGATGAGAAGACCTGTTCGTTGCTGAGCGACACGAAGGCCGACCCGAGCGAGGCCAGGTAGGGCTCGTCGACAAATATTAAGGTCTGCCTTGCCGCCTTGCTGAGGAACTTCTCCATCCAGGCGGCTTTCAGCTTCAGGAACTTGACCACCGCTTCGGCCAGTAGCTCATCGTAAATAATGCCGCGGCCGGCTTTATCGGTGACGCAGAGCCCCCAGCTTATCGGCCCGGTTATCTGTCCCTTCACGAATGCATGCTCCCATCCGTGCGATGCGGCGCAGTACAGGCCGGCGGCGTATTCGCGGGTTATGCCATATTTATCGCTATTGCCCTCGACGGCATCTGTGAAAACCTGTCCGAGCAATTGATCGAAATTGAAGCCCGGGACCACCGTTATCTTCTGGCCGTCAATGGTTATGCCCGGGAAGCCCTCGCTGTACTGTATATACATATTTTCCAGGTTGGAGCGCATGGGCAACTGGGGCCAGGCCGGAATGTTTTGCAGGAAGTTCTCTATCCTGGCACAGCCGGTATCGGCGTCAGCATATGGCACACTGCCGATCATGGTCGCCATGCAATTGAATTTCGTCTTGCTCATGGTAAAAAGCTATTTGATGTATTTGCCTATTATTATATTCAGGTCTTTTTTAACTTTGTCCGGTATGAGCTCGGGGGCGGTAATTATGGCATTTTCCAGGGCATGGCCGCAAGGGCACTCCCTTTTGGCGGGAAGATTGACGATGGCATGCTTCAAGGCTTTCTTGGCCGTTTCGAGGGTCTTCATTAAGTTGGATATCACCATCTCGGCCGATACGGTCTCGCTCACCTCGTTCCAGCAGTCGTAGTCCGTGACGATCGCCATCATGCCGTAGCAGATCTCGGCCTCGCGGGCCAGCTTGGCCTCGGGCAGGGCGGTCATAAGGATGACGTCAGCGCCCCACGAACGGTAAAGCTCTGACTCGGCACGCGTGGAGAACTGGGGCCCTTCCATGACGATGCAGGTGCCGCCGTCGTGGACACGCGCCCCGGTCTTGTGTGCTGCATCGTAGAGGACGTCTCCCAGGTCGGGACAATAGGGATCGGCGAAGGCGATGTGGCCGACGATGCCGTTGCCGAAGAAGGTATTGGGACGAAGCGTGGTGCGGTCTATTATCTGGTCGGGTATTACGATATCGGTAGGCCTGATCTTCTCCTTGAGGCTGCCCACCGTCGATATAGCGATTATATATTCCACGCCCAGCGATTTGAAGGCGTAAATATTGGCCTTCGAAGGCAACTCGGTCGGCATGATGCGGTGCCCTACCCCGTGGCGCGGCAGGAAGGCAACATTGACACCCTCCAGATGCCCCAGCGTAAAGGCATTGCTGGGATCGCCGAATGGGGTCTTGACCCGCACTTCCCTGACCTTGGTCATGCCTTCCAGTTGGTACAGGCCGCTGCCGCCGATGATACCTACCTTTGCTTCCTGCATTTAACGAGCCTCCTCTAATATAGATTGGATACCGGCTTTAAAGGGCGGTCTGATTATACCCTTTTCAGTGACGATGGCTGCGATATATTTTGCCGGCGTCACGTCGAATGATGGGTTAGCCGCGTGTACGCCCCGCGGCGCTATGTCTACTCCCTGGAGCTTGAGCACCTCCTGAGGACTGCGCTGCTCGATGGGGATGGAGGCGCCCGATTTGAGAGAGACATCAATGCTGCTGGTGGGGGCGGCGATATAGAAGGGGACATGGTTCTCTTTAGCCAATACAGCCAGCGAATAGGTCCCGATCTTGTTGGCTGTATCCCCGTTGGCAGCGATGCGGTCGGCGCCCACTACTACGCAGTCGATATTGCCCTTGTTAAGGAAATATCCGGCCATATTGTCCGTGATGAGCGTGAAGGGTATGTGCAGCCGGGAAAGTTCCCAGGCAGTTAAACGTGAGCCTTGCAGCAGGGGGCGCGTTTCGTCGGCGTAAACGGAGATGCTTTTGCCCTGTTCGGCGGCTGCTTTGATCATCCCCAGGGCCGTACCGTAGCGCACGCCGGTGGCAAGTTGCCCGGTGTTGCAGTGCGTGAGCACCGTGAAACCATCTTCAATTAATGCGGCGCCGTGTTTGCTGAGGGCGGCCATGGCACGGTCTTCCTGCCGGTGCACGGTGGCCGCCGTTTTAAGCAGGGCCTCCCGCATAGCTGGTACGGTGTTTTTGCTTTTAACGGCCTGCCTCATGCGGTCTATGGCGTAAAAGAGGTTGACGGCGGTAGGCCTGGCGGCTGCGAATTGCTTAAATATAAGGTCGAGTTGTTTAATATATGAGGCTTTATCGGCGGCTTTGATCTCCAGGCCTGCCAGCGCGATGCCGTAGGCTGTGGCTATGCCGATGGCCGGTGCGCCGCGCACTTTGAGCTGTTTGATGGCGATGATGACCTGCCTGTAATTGGATGTGTCCAGGTATTGCTCTTTGTGTGGCAGTTCGGTCTGGTTCAGGAGCTTTAGCCGGCCGCCCAGCCATTCGATGGGCCTCACAACGGCCTGCCCCAGTCTGCATACTTTATATAAGCCATATTAAAAAATAAAGGACAGCTTTAAACAAAGCTGTCCTTTATTATAACGTATTTAGCTGAAATTGCTCAGGCCTTCCTGGACTTCCTCCTGTACCTGAGTATGAGCCAGACTACCACCAGTATGATTATCCAGACCGGAGAGAAGACCAGTAGCCAGATCAGTATTGAGAGCAGGGCCTTGCCGAAGGTGATAAGTCCATCAACTGCGGATTTAAAGATACCCGTGATATCCCAGGTGCTTTCGCCGATAGGTGTGCTCTTTATTAAAGTAATTGATATGAGAGACATGTCCGAAGTGCGGTCCAGGTACTGGATGCGCCCTTGGAGGCTCTCAATGGTTCCCCTGACAGTGGTCAGCTCCTGTTGCACTGCCAGTATGTCTTTGACATTATCAGCCTTCTTCAAAATATCCAGGTACTGAGCTTCAGCGGCCTGCTGGTTCTTGAGCTGGGCCTGGAGGTCGGTGTACTGCTCGGTCACATCCTGGCTGTTGGTGTTTTCGCTCACGACCTTGATGGCCATAGCATTGAGCTTCTGCAGGACTTCGTCGAATTTATCGGCAGGCACTCTCAGTGAGATATCGCCGCCCTGGCTGCCGGTAACGGGGACAATGACGGACTTATCGTACACCTGGTTCTGGTCGCCGTTGTAACGGTTGGACGAGACCACATAGCCATTATACTGGACGGCCAGCGTGGCGATGGAGTCCAGAGTCTTGTCGATATCGGCTACCTCTAGAGAGGCCGACCCGGTGCTCACGATTTTACGGTCGGGAGCCTGGTCCGTGCCGTTGACGATCGCAACGGAGCCGTACGAGCCGCCCGCACTATAGTCCTGTGCCATGGATGGTGGAGCAGGCACTGGTGCCATGGTCGCGACCGTTGCCGGGGCAGAAGAATATTTTGCAGGCTGATTGATTGAAGAAAATTGCAGGAACGAACAGCCGCCCAGGGCCAGGACTGATAATATCATGAGGATAAAGGCTGCCCGCTTGAGTTTGCTTTTATGCACTATCTACCTCCCTGAATATAATCAAAATTGGGGTGCTGACTATGTCGCTGTCCTAGCGCCCGTTTTTATTGTAGCTGCGGTTTGTGGTGTCCTGCTGTTGGGTGGAATTATCCGGATTAGTATTGGTAACCGATGTGGTGGACGTCTGGGTCTGAGTGGACGTTTGAGTCGAAGTTTGCACCGGGGCTTGCAGGGAGGTTATGCGAGCACGCGCCTTCTTAGTGCGCTCAATGGCGTCGTTAAGGCTCGTTTTTACCGAGTCGGGCGCCTTATCAAGCGCATTTTGAAGTATGCTAAGGCTTTTGTCCGTAGAGGCGTCGATATTGGTCTGGGCATTATTAATGTCACTAAGGTTTTGTGCGAAGGTCGCTGAACGTTTGGAGCCTGCCTGCGCCTCGTTGTTACCGGCTCCTGCAGCCGCGGGTGGCGTGGCATTTTCAGCAGTGACATTTTCAGCGATGATGGCAGTAGCAGTTGGTGCGGGAGATGTTACCACAGTAGCATTTTCGGTCGTGGCATTTTCCGCTGGATTAAAGGGCACGGGCGTTGGAGGCGGTAGCGGCGTGACTGAAGATGTGGGTGGAGGAAGGATGGGAGTAGGAGTGGGCGTGGGGTTCGTGGAGGGAGGTGCAGACGGCACGGCGGGTATGTTATTGATATTGGGGAGTAGTACTGAAGGTGTGGCGGGTGCTGAGCTGGGAAGAGCGCCGGAGGAAGCCAGAGCGGCCTCGTATTTGGCCAGCAGGGCGTCGGCCTGATCGAGCTGGTAGTTTAACTTGGCTGTCGTAGCCACCACCTGCTCCGTTTTGCCTTGATCGGCCATGACTGCGATTTCCTGCGCTCTTGTTTCGGTGAGATGGGCATAAAGCTCAGCCTTCGCTACATCTGACGTCGTCAGAGTAAGCTGTGCCTGTTCGACCGCCATTTTAACGGTATATAGCGGTTCGTCCGGCATAGCCTGCGAGGAAGCGGCCGCCGTTCCACTGGAGGCGATTACGAAGACCAGAAGGGCGGCCAGGGAGAAGGCCAGGTTGCGCCTCAGGTTGGAGGAGCTGACCTTCTCTTCTTCCGGTTCAGAGGCAGAGTAATATTGTACATTCTGCATCCTGACGCGAGCCCAGTATTTAAATTCGGGCCTGGGCTGCACAGGGAATGCTTTGCGCTTGATATCGAAGGCTGTGCGCAACATGGTATCCAGCTCGGCGGCGTGCTCGGGGTACCTGCTCAAGCAGCTTTCAATGCTCTCCCCCAGGAGAAGCCTTTCAAAGCAGTCGTTAAATACTTCTTCGATTCTCTTAGCCATCGATTCTACCGTATAGTAATTTTCTCAAAGACGCCACGGCGTTAAACTGAAGCGCCTTGACCGTTCCCTCGCTTTTGCCCAGTGTTGAAGCTACCTCTGCTATGGAAAACTCCGAGATAAAGCGCAGGGTTGCTACTTCTCTCTGGGCGTTCGGGAGTCGGGCGAGGGCGTCCTTTAACTGAAATACTTCAAAATTCTGTTCGGTGATATGGACGGGGTCGCCGGAGGATATGGCGTCGGCCTCGTCCAAGCCTACGTTTTTTTCTCTGGAGATTTTACGGATATGGTCGATAACCCGGTTGTGGGCAATCCTGAATAGCCAGGCGGTAAACGGAAGGTCACGCCATTTATAAGAATTTATTGCCTCATATGCCTTAATAAACACGTCCTGGGTTAAGTCCTCGGCCGTGGCCTGACTGTGCACTTTGAGATAAACATACCGATATATCCGGTCAAAGTGCATATCATATATTTGCGTAAACGCGTCCTGGTCTCCATTTACGGCCCTCTGTACAAGTTGTTCTTCAATTAACACCAGGTTACCTCTCGTGACCCGGCGTCTATTATATAGAAACGTGGAATATAACGGAAAGTTTATAATGGATTGTTTTTCGATCGTTTCTCGTTTAAAATTTGTTGGTAAAATTCCCGTGTTATACGGATACTTGTAGGAGAGTATTAATATAATGTCCAGGCCGATTTGGATGGTCAAATTGATCGAGATCGGGTTCCCGCTTAGGTTCATGCTGGCCCGGTTGACGAGGTTGCCCTTGCTGGACCGGGCTTTCGAGCACTGGCTGTTCGAGAAGGACGATATCATCTACGTGCCTAAGGACAGGGTAGTATCGGTGAACCAAGACCTGGAGCCGCCCGGTCAAACAGTTTTGCCTTCCGAGGTCATACACCGGTTTATAGACACCGCCAACTATCACTGGGTGATGAACTTTTGCATTTGCCGCGAGAGTTCGAACTGTAAGGACTATCCACAGAGCCTGGGTTGTTTATTCATGGGCAAGGCTGTGTTGGGTATCAATCCCGCACTCGGCAAGCTGGTATCAAAAGAGGAGGCCCATGAGCATATAAGGCGCTGCAACGAAAAGGGGCTTTTTCACCTGGTAGGCCGAAATAAACTGGACACCGTCTGGCTGGGCGTCGGACCAGGCGAAAACCTGCTCACCGTGTGCAACTGTTGCCCCTGCTGTTGCTTGTGGCGGTTTATGCCTTTTATCAACCCTCAAATTGCCAGCAAGATTACGCGGATGCCGGGAATGCGCGTGGAGGTCACCGAAGCGTGCACGGGCTGCGGTACCTGCCAAACGGCCTGCTTTATCGGCAAGATCAGCCTGGTTGAGGGGCGCTCCATTATAGCCGAAGGCTGCGTGGGATGCGGGCATTGTGTGGAAATATGCCCCAACCGTGCCATCAAATTAAGTGTCAATGACGACCTGTACGTTGACAGGAGCGTGGAACGTTTAGTCAGGGTAGTCAGGGTTGAATAACGATAGGAAGAGAATTATGCATGATGACATGAGCGCAAAACATTGCGTGGTTACCGGCGCCAGCTCGGGCATAGGCAAGGAGATATCGCTGGGCCTGGCGCAGCGTGGAGCTTCAATAATAATGATCTGCCGTGATGCGGATAGGGGCAGGAAGGCCATGGAGGAGATCCAGCGCAAGACCGACAGTAAATCGATCGACCTTTTTTTGGCCGACCTCTCGTCGCAGCACCAAATAAGGCGAGTGGCTGCGGCTTTGAAGCTAAAATATGAGCAGCTGCATGTACTTGTTAACAACGCGGGGGTAGTTATGGACAAGCGGGTGCTGACCGAAGACGGAATCGAGATGACCTTCGCAGTCAACTACCTGGCCTATTTTATGCTGACCAACCTGCTGATTAATTTGCTCAAAGCGGGTGCCCCTTCCAGGATTGTCAATGTCTCATCTATGGCCTATCGATCGGCAAGGCTGGAATTTGATAACCTGCAGGGCGAAAAGGGATACAAGCGGGACACTGCCTATGCGTTATCTAAGCTGGCCGACATCCTGTTTACGTACGAACTGGGTCGCAGGCTGGAGGGTACGGGGGTGACGGTTAACTCTGTTTGCCCGGGAGGTGTATCTTCCAGGTTGTGGGAGAACTCCAACCCACTCATCAATTACTTTTTCAAGACCTTTATGAAGGGGCCGGAAGAGGGAGCCAGATTGCCGGTCTACCTGGCTTCTTCGCCCGAGGTCGAAGGGCTGTCGGGCAGGTATTTCCAGACGAGGGAACACCTGCAGTTCCAGCACGTCAAAACACGGGGTGCGATGTGCAAAACATCACCCGCAACCTATGATGCCGAAGCGGCGCGACAACTCTGGGAGGTCAGCGAAAAGCTGACCGGTGTTTCCTTCCCGGTGAAATAGGTATTTCCAGCTTACAATCCTTTGTTGAATATCATGAGGGCCACGTCGGCCATCCTGCAGCTATAGCCCCATTCGTTGTCATACCAGGCGATTATCTTGGCCATATTTCCACCGAGCACCAGGGTCTGGAGCGAGTCGAAGATGGAGCTGTGCTGGTTGCCTTTGAAGTCGGTGCTGACCAGCGGCTCATCGCAGTATTCAAGTATGCCGCCCATTTTGCCGGCAGCGGCCTCTTTGAATTTGGCATTGATTTGATCCACTGTTACTTCCATGTTCAGATTGCATACGAAATCGCATATGGATACGGTTGGAGTAGGAACCCTCAGTGAGATGCCGTGCAGTTTACCCTTCATT